>JAESFV010000009.1_pt1 | contig 645872 bp, 627 predicted proteins | sample 9269471 | NCBI WGS metagenome assembly JAESFV01 (sample SAMN14502647, study PRJNA617108) | algae metagenome | isolation source: Symplocastrum torsivum CPER-KK1 and co-occurring heterotrophs from... | place: USA: Central Plains Experimental Range, Colorado | collected 2001-01-01
GGGGCCGTCTTGGGATCCGGCTGCCGCGGCGCCGGCGAGGGCGTCGGGGAAGTTGTATCCGTTGGCGATGTAGACGACGGGGACGTTGCCGTCGGGGTAGGTCTTCTTGCTGATGTCGACGGCTGTGCCGACGCGGGAGTTGCCGGCGAACCGGTCGACGGTACCCGCGGGTTCAGGCTCGGGCTCCGGTTCGTCACCCGGGGGACGGATCGTTCCGTCGATGCCTGTTCGAGTGGATCCGGATGTCACCGTGACGCGATCGGCACCGGCCAGGCTGCTTTTGCCGTTCCACCACTCCTCGCGGATCTCCAGACCTGCCGTCGAGAAGTCCGATTCGTAGCCGACGGTGTACGTGCCGGAGGGGACGGCGAGCGTGAACGGGGTCGCGCCGTCGCGGTCGGTGTCGAACCGGGCTCCCGGAAGACGAACCCAGTCGGCGCCGATTCGTTCGTAGTGGAGGGCGCTTCCGAGAATGCCGTCGATCGGGCTGGCGGACAGGCCCTGCGCGTTCAGGCTGCCCGAGATCGTGGCGTTCGGCGTGCGTGCCGTCAGGTTCGCACCGGTGACTTCCTGGCCTGCCGCGAGCGTGATGCTCGAGCTGTTGCCGAAGCGCAACAGCTGCGCGGATTGCGCGACCGAACGGCCGGTCTCCTCGTCCCACGTCGATGTGTAGATGCCGAGGCGGTAGGTGCCGGCGGTGAGATTGCCGAAGGAGAAGGGGACCTCGTCGTCCCACATCGGGTCGCCCCAGCCGGAGTACATGATCGTCCCCGTCGGATCTGTCAGCTCCATGCCGAAGCCCGCGGCGGTGTCGCCGAAGCGAGCGCGGAGTGCAGAGATGTCGACCGTTCCCTCCAAACTGGAGCCGTAGTCGAGCTGTGCATCGATGTCTGTGACGTCGCCGCCCCGCGTCGAGACGGGGGTCGCGGAGCTGAGGGTCGACGCGTTCTCGAAGTACTCCGCGGCAAGCCGTGTCGTACGGTACTCGCCGCCCAAGTGATAGGCGCCACCGTGGAAGCGGAGATAGTAGTCACCGGCGGGGAGTCGGGCGATGGTGTACTTCCCGGTCTCGGGGTCCACCTGCGCGCTGCCGCCGGAGTAGTTCCCGTCAGACCCGACCGTCGAGACGGTGACGCCGCGCAGCCACTCACGGGGCGCGCCGGATGGGAGAGACACCGACCCCGAGATCGTCGTGCCCCGTTCGAGCGCAGCGTCGACGTCGTCCCGGTTCGCGTCGGAGACATCGACAGACGTCGCGTCGACCATCGTCAGCGCATCGTCGTAGTACTCCGAGATGAGATTCGGGCACACGGATGCGGGGTCGCTGCAGAAGGAGCTGACCTGGAACTGCACGCGATACGAGCCCGGCGCGAGACCCGAGATGGTGTAGCGACCGGTGCCCGCATCCGGGCTCGCGTAGCCGTAGGTGCGTCCTGACTCGGATGAGGCGAACACCGTCACGCCCTCGAGCCATTCGCGGTCGACTCCGTCGGGAAGGGACACCGTTCCCGAGATCTGGCGTCCCTCGGCGAGCGCGGCATCGATTCCGGTCGCGGAACCTGCCGTCACGTCGACAGGCTCGGCCGAGGAGGAGTCGAACACGTCGTCGTAGTACTCGGTCACGAGATTCGGGCGCGTCGACTCGAGCCCCTCCCAGATGAAGCCCGGCTCGAAGGAGACCCGATAGCGTCCCGGCGCGAGCCCGGTCACGGTGTAGGCGCCCGTGACGGCATCCACGGTGGCGGAGTGCAAGCCGGGGATGAGGCGGTCCACATCGGAGACCTGCACCCGCACCCCGCCGAGCCACTCAACCGGCACGGAGTCGGGGATGGAGACCGTGCCGGAGATGGTGCGTCCGACCGCGAGTTCGGCGTCGATCGCCGTCGCATCGGCTTCCGTCACGTCGACCGGTGCTGCGGCCGAATAGTTCGTCGTGTCGTTGTAGTACTCGGCGATCAGGTTGGTGGGGATGGACGTAGCGCCGTCCCACACGGAACCTCCTGAGAACTGCACGCGATAACTCCCCGGTGCCAGGCCCTTGATCGTGTACTCGCCCGTCTCGGCGTCAGCAGTCGCGTAGCCATAGGAGCCGGCGGACTCACTCGTCGCCGAGATGTGGAGAGCCGAGCGCCACAGGGGTTCCGCGTCGTCGGGAATCGAGACGGTGCCGCTGATCGACCGGCCGAGAGCGAGCCGCGCGTCGATGTCGTCGACTCTCGAGTCCGAGACCTCCAGGATCGTCGCCGAGGTCCAATCGGTCACGTCGTCGAAATACTCCGAGACGAGGTTCGGCTCGACCTCCGTCGTTCCGTCGAAGAAGGGATATGCCGTGAACTGCACGCGGTAACTGCCCGGTGCGAGGCCCTCGATGACGTAAGAGCCCGTCTCGGGGTCGACCGACGCAGATCCGTACGTCCCGTCGCCCACGGGTTGCGCGTTCACCTGGACCGCGCCGAGCCATTCCGCGGGAGCCGCTGCGTCGAGGGACACGGTTCCGGCGATCGCCCCAACCGTCTCGAGCGGATCCGCAGACGCCGGGAGAGTGGTCGCACCGGAGACCATACCCATTGTGAGAAGGGCGACGGTGCCCGCGCCGACAAATGAACGAAAGCCGCGAGTGTCAGCGCGCAAAGACGACATCCTTCTCCAAAGCCCCAGGAGGTCTCCGATGAAATGGAGACCAATTCTGCTGAACTTAGCAGTACTTGGAGTCGGAATGCGCGCGTCAATTCAGCGCACGCCGGAGATGTCGTCGCCGACGTCGTCGGTTGGCGTCGGCGTCAGGTCTCGAGAGGCGTCATCGGGCGCCAGAGCGCGTCTCGGGAGATCCGGCCGCCGTCACGGAGTCCGCGGAACAGGTTCGACGTGCCGCGCACCTTGCGCTCGACGAACAGCAGCCGCACGAGCTCCTTCATGAACGTCAAAGCGGTGCCGAGGCCGAACAGAACGGGGTTGTATGCCCCGAGCGTCCGGTAGTAGTGCTTGATATATGCGCGATTGCGCATGATGTAGTAGCGGTAGGCGTCGCTCGACGCATTCATATGGCGGATGCCCATGTCCCACTGTTTGATCTCGCGCGTGCGGCGCAGCACGAACTCGTCCACGATGACGGAGGTCGTGAGGCGCGACGCAAGCCACCCGTAGACCTGGTCATCCCAGTAGATGAAGAAGCGGGGGTCGGGAAGACCGATCTGCTTGACGATGTCGCGGTGGATGAACATGCCCTCGAAGCATCCCGAATTCATCTCCTTGTACCCGGACGCGTCGAAGCCCGACGGAGCGAAAGGGATGGGGATGCCGAGGGGCTCGGCGATCCGGTACTGCCAGTAGAACTCGCTGCCGTCGTAGTCGTAGCGACGGCCCTGGATGCTCTTGAACCGCGGCGCCCACTTGCCCATCTTCGCGAGTCCGTCGGGAAGGACCTCGACGTCGTCGTCCATGAGCCAGATCCACTCGCTGCCGAGCTCGTAGGCGACGCGCGTGCCTTCGCTGAAGCCACCCGAGCCGCCCGTGTTCGTGTCGAGCCGCCGGTAGACGATCTCGGTCCCCACGAGGTCTCGGTGAGCCTCGACGACATCTGCGGTGTCGTCGGTGGAGGCGTTGTCGATGATGACGATGTGGCCGGGCTTCGGATCCATTCGCGCCATGCTCTCGAGCAGACGCGTGAGAAGCCCGGACCGGTTGTACGTGACGACGGCGATCGTGGCTGAGGCGGGGGAGAAGGGTTCGGCAGACGTCATGGCGGGGCTGTCGGATGCTGGGGGCATGGCCCGTGAATCCTACCCTGCACGGGAGCGGTGAATCCTGAACGTCGGGTGACCGGGAGGCTGGCTCGTCGGCTACCCCGCCGCGCCAGGGGGAACGTGCGGGAGGCCCGCGTCGCTACGGCGGTCGACGCGCTCCCGCCACGACCGCGAGTGCCCGGCGCGCACGGCGCACAGGACGAGCAGCATCAGCCCCGCGCCGGTGAGGGTGAAGCTCTCGAAGAACGAGTCGATCATCAGGGCGATGAGCATGAGCGGCGTCCACGCATAGATCACTGAGCGGCGCTCGCTCGCGTCGAGCCACGAACGCACGAGGGCCGCGCCGGCGAGTCCGATGAACAGGATGAGCCCCACCCATCCGAGCTGCAGCAGAACGTCGAAGAAGGCGTTGAGCCCCGTGCCGTACACCTCGCCGAGCTGGTAGTTGATGCTCGCGAACGGGATTCCCGTCTCCTGCCACGGCCCGTACCATCCCCACCCCTGGACGGGGCGGCGGACGACGTAGTCGAGCATGACGTTCCACAGGTCGACGCGCAGCGAGAAGTCCCGCCCGGCGTTGATGAACGCGATGATCGGATGCCGCGCCACATAGCCCACGATGACCCCCACCACGACGAGCGAGCCGAGCGCCCATTGCAGCGCGCCCCGCTGCTCACGGCGGGCGCGGCGCACGAGGGTCAGGGCGCCCGTCGCGATCCCCATCCCGACGCCCAGCACGAGGACGGTGGGGGAGTCGGAGAGCACACCGAGCGATCCGGCGAGCACGACCGAGGCGAGCGAAACTCCGGGTCGCACCGCTTGCGTGCGGTATTCGATCATGAACGTGATGAGGGCGATCACCGCGACGAAGCCGAGCATGTTGCGCGTGCCGAAGATGCCCTGGATGGGTCCGAGATCGGCGATGTTCCCCTGCACGTCCAGGAATCGGAAGGGGATGTCCAGAAGGATGCCGGAGAGGATCTCGACGCCGAGCGACACGCCGAGGAGCACGCGCAGGACGTCCGCGAGCGCCCTGACCGTCTGCAGTGTGTCGCGGATGTGCCCGATCACGACGGCGAGGAACACGATCCCGGCTGTCGACACCCAGCTCCACCATGTGTCGGTCCGGTCGAGGCTCCAGAACGTGCTCGCGAGTGCCCAGCCGACGAAGGCGACGAGGGTCGTCGGGACGAGTCGTACGAACGAGATCTCGTGGCGCCGTGCGATCAGGACGCCGACGCCCAGCAGACAGAGTCCCGCGACGATCGTGACGTACGTGACGCGGCCCGACATCCGTTCGATGGCGAATGACGAGAGGACGGCGGCGAGCACCGTGACGGTGTAGGCCCGCGCGAACGCGGCGGAAGCCAGCAGCATCCCCAGCCAGCTCGGCCGTGGCGCGCCGGCCGAGCTCATGCGTCCTGCTTCGTCGGCTCGCCGCGCTCGATCGCGGCGCTCTGCTCGGCCGGCCCCACCCCGATGTGCGGCGACTGCTTGATCTTGAAGCCGAACAGCAGAAGGAGCATCCATCCCCACAGGAGCAGGGGCGTCGACTCCGCGAAGCCCTGGACGAGGAGGATCGTCCCGACGAGGGTCGGGAGGAGAGTGAGCGGGGAGTACGGCCGGTCGTCGCGCAGGTCCCACCGCGGGCGGTCGACGGCGAAGAACCACGTACGCCAGACATAGGCGAAGAAGAGGAGCGACAACAGGACGACCCCGACGATCCCGAGCTGGAAGTACACGTCGATCCACATGTTGTGGGCCTGCATGACGGTCTGGTCGTGGTCGATGATCCATCCGTCGAACGCCGGCTCCCACGACGGCCATGGCGTCGCGAAGCCCCATCCCGCGAAAGGCCGCTCGGCGGCGCGTTCGAGGACGGCGCTCCAGATGGTCTCGCGTCCCGTGAGATCGGCGCTTCGACCGAGCGCCGTGAAGATCGTGTCGCGCAGCAGCCAGAACGCGACGGCGCCACCGGCACCGATGACCGCGTATCCGACGTAGTACTTCGTGCGTTCACCGGGGTGCTTCGTCCGCCGCATGAGCAGGACGGTGGCGAGGACCAGCACGACAGCGGCTGCCGCGACGTACGCCGTGGCGGAGGCGGCGCGCACGAAGAGGAACGCCGACAGGGCGATCCAGCCGAGGAGGAGGATGCGCCGGGGGGCGCGGGCGGCGTAGCGGATCGCGAACACGATGATCGCGACGAGGGCGACGGGGCCGAGGAGGTTGGCGTTGCCCATGATCCCCTGAAGCCTGCCGCCGTCGAACAGGTTGTCGCGGGACCAGTAGAGGATCGGATCGGAGGCTTTCTCGACGACGAACCCCGGCAGGACGGGCGCCTGGATCACGAGCGACACCCACAGCTCGAAGATGATCGACAGCGCCATGACCCACTTGAGTGCCGAGGCGATCGTGCGGACGAGCTCGCGCCACGTCAGCACGGCACCGACGAAGAACGCCTGCACGGTCGTGACGTACAGGAGCAGCAGCGTGAGCGCAGACGCTGCGGGCCACGCCGACCACAAGACGGACGCCGTCGCCCACGCGATATACGCGACGGCGAACCAGGGAAGCCGACGCCACTGCACGGGAGGCCGCACGATGAACCACAGGACGATCGAGACGAGCATCCCCCCGACGGCGACGATGCCCGCCACCATCTCGCCGAAGGCGTGCACCCATGCGACGCCCGCGAGCGCTGTGAAGAGCACGAACGTGCACCACCCGCGCAGCATGAGGTGCCCCGTCTTCTCTCGGACCGGGGCTGTCGGCGGTGCCGAGGCCGGGTGCTTCGAATGGACGGCCATCGTTTCCCAAGGGTACTCGGTCGCCCCGATACGCTCGGAGGCATGCTCGTCTCCCTCTCGAACACGCCCCGTGACTACGCGTGGGGCTCGCAGACGCTCATCGCCGGCCTCGAGGGGCGGGCTCCGTCCGGTTCCCCCGAAGCCGAAGTGTGGTTCGGCGACCATCCTGGCAATCCCGCCCTGACGGGAGAGGGATCGACGCTCGACGCATGGCTCGCGGCACACCAGCAGGCAGAGCTTCCCTACCTGCTGAAGCTTCTCGCAGCCGGATCCCCGTTGTCGATCCAGGCCCACCCCTCCAAGGACCAGGCGCGCCGAGGCTTCGACCGTGAGGACGCCGCGGGCATCCCGCGCGATGCCGCCGAGCGCACGTACCGCGACGCCAACCACAAGCCCGAGCTCATCGTCGCGATCTCGCCCGAGTTCCGAGCTCTCGCGGGGCTCCGGCCGCTCGCAGACACGCATCGTCTGCTCTCGATCATCGGAGACGCGGCGACAGGCCTGGCCTCACGACTCGACGGATCGGATGCCGCGACGGCCGACGCCATCGCATGGGTGCTGTCGCCCGCGGCGGCGGACGACGTGCGCGCCATCATCGGCGCCGCTCGCGACGCCTCTTCGTCGGAGTTCGCGGCGGAGCTGGATCTCGTTCGCCTCCTCGACGAGCGATACCCCGGCGATCCCGGGATCGTCGTCGCACTCCTCATGAACCTCGTCACCCTCTCGCGCGGCGAGGGGCTCTTCGTGCCGGCGGGTGTGCTCCACGCCTATCTCGAAGGCCTCGGTGTCGAGCTGATGGCCGCGAGCGACAACGTCCTGCGCGGGGGTCTCACGCCCAAGCACATCGACGTCGCCGAACTCGTGTCGGTCCTCGATGCGGCGACGGGCCCCGCGCCGGTCGTGCGCCCCTCGGCCGTCGCCGACCGCGTCGAAGGCTACGACGTGCCGATCGCCGACTTCGCGCTGCGGGTCGTCCGGCCCGGCGGCGCCGAGGTCCCTCTGCCGCTCCCCGGGACGGCGATCCTGCTCGCGACGGCCGGCCGCGTGACGGTCGCTGGCGCGGCGGGTGAGGTCGTGCTGGAGCCGGGGTCGGCCGCGCTCGCGACGGCCGATGAGGCATCCGTCCGCGTCTCCGGCGACGGCGAGCTCTTCGTCGCGACACCCGGCTCCTGAGGTTGCGACACGCCGTCGGCGCGTCGCGAACGTTCAACTCGGAGGTGAGGGTTTACGATCTGCGACTTGACCGAGGCGAACTACACGGGTGTAATTACCTGTACACGCAACCCAGCGTGACGTAGTACCTCCGGGGGGAGAACGAGATGACCGGTTCGCAGTATCGTTCTGGCGTTCCCGACAATTGGTTCGTCGATCCCGTCAACCTCGGGGTTCCGGGCGTACGACGCCCCCTCGACGTCGAAGACGACAATCCACTCGCCTGGCAGACCGACGCTCTCTGCTCGCAGACCGACCCTGAGGCCTTCTTCCCCGAGAAGGGCGGGTCGACCCGCGACGCCAAGCGCATCTGCACGACGTGCGACGTCCGCGATCAGTGCCTCGAGTACGCGCTGCAGAACGATGAGCGCTTCGGCATCTGGGGCGGCCTCAGCGAGCGCGAGCGCCGCAAGCTCAAGCGCCGCGCAGGCTGAACCTCGCCGTCAGACCCCGACCACGGTCGGTGCCCCACCGCCGAGAAGACGCAAACCGTCCGATAACGGTGCCTCGGACAGCAGTTGGGGTCTTCTCGGCATCGGGTGTGGGGCTTTCGGGGTCGTCCGTTACGGCGCGTACTCACCGACTCGCTCGTATGCGCGCCTAGGCTGACGACGTCATGCCCGCCCGTGTTCACGCTCTTCTCGTGGTGCGTCCCGACGGTCGCACTCCCGCCGCGCACCACCTGCGGCGAACCTTGGCGGCGCTCGCGGTGCAGACCCGGCCCGTCGACAGCCTCACCATCGTGCTGTGCGGGCAGGAGCCGGGAGTCCTCGAAGCGGCGCGGATCTCGCGGGCCGGAACGGTCGTGGAGGCCTCCGCCTCGACGCGCTTCGCCGATGCCCTGGCCCTCGCGACTCCCGCGGACGGTGTCGACGCCGTGTGGCTGCTCGCGCAGGACACGACCCCGGATCCGGAGGCCCTCGCACGCCTCGCGGGGACGCTCGAGCTCTCACCCTCGGTGGGGTTCGCCGCTCCCAAGCTCGTCCGAGCCGATGACCGCAGCGAGATCGTCTCGCTCGGCGTCTCGATGACGGCTTCGGGACGCGCCGTCGGCCTCGCGGACGGCGAACTCGACCAGGGCCAGCATGACGCGACGGAAGACGTCCTGGGCTCCGACATCCGCGGCGTCCTCGTGCGCGTCGACACGTGGCGCGCTCTCGGCGGACTCGATCCCGCCCTCCACGGCGCCGACGAAGGGCTCGACCTCGGTGTGCGCACGCGTCTCGCGGGCGGCCGGGTCGCTCTCGCGCCGACGGCCGTCGTCAGCGTCTCTGGCGACGGTGTCGCCGGCGTGCCCTTCCCGACGACGCGTGCGCACCGGACCCGCCGCGCCTTCGCGCGCCGCGCAGCCAGACTGCACCGTCGGCTCGTCTACGCTCCGGCGTGGGCGCTGCCGCTCCTGTGGCTCTCGCTCGTGCCGCTCGCCCTCGCGCGCACGGTGTCGCATCTCGTGCGCAAGCATCCGTCGCTCATCGGCCCGGAATGGGCCGCGACGGCCGTCGTGCTCATCCAGCTCGTCGCCGTCGCCCGCGCGCGGCGCAGGATCTCGCGAACGCGGCGCGCGCCGTGGTCGCAGCTGACGCCTCTGCGCGTCACCGGCAGCCAGCTGCGGGCACGGTTCGGCGACGATCCGATCGAGCCGGGCGGACGCGTGCGCACGGAGCTGCGCTTCTTCGCGGGTGGCGGGGCGTGGCTCGTCCTGGGCGCGCTCCTGACGTCGATCGCCGCGTTCCCCGCGCTCCTGGCCTGGCCCGTCCTCGGCGGAGGAGGGCTGCAGCCGCTGCGGAACAACCCCGCCGAGCTCTGGGCGGACACGCTGTTCGGCCAGCGCGCCCTCGGACTGGACACGATCGCACCCGCCGATCCGTTCGCGGCCGTCATCGCCGTCGTGGGGTCGCTGTGGCCCGCCGATCCGTCGCGCGGACTCGTCGTGCTATGGCTCCTGGCGCTCCCGCTCGCAGCCCTCGGCGGCTGGTTCGCGGCGACCCGCGTCACGGATCGCTCGTCGCTGCGGATCCTGGGCGGCGCCGTGTGGGCACTCGCGCCGACGTTCCTCGCCGACCTGACGCAGGGACGGCCCGCTGCGCTCCTGGCTCACCTCCTGCTGCCGTGGGTCTTCTACGCCGGCGCCGTTGCTCACCGTTCGTGGGCGGGTGCGGGAGCGGCATCCCTTCTTCTCGCCGGGGTCATCGCGTGCGCTCCGTCGCTGGCCCCGGCACTCGTGATCCTGTGGCTCGGTGTCCTCGTGCTGACCGCGGTCCTGCGAGCCGGGCGTGGTATCGGCCGGATCATCTGGGTCGTTGTGCCCTCGATCGCCCTCGCGGCGCCCCTCGTGTGGCACGCCGTGGGTGCGGGGGACCTGTGGGGACTCCTCGCCGACCCCGGCGTGCCGTGGGCGGGACCGCAGGTGCCACCGGATGCCGCGGGCCGCGCCCTTCTCGCGGCGGGCATCCCGACCTCTGACTTCGCGGGCTGGGCGACGCTGCTCCCCGGCGCGCCCCTGTGGTGGGTGCCGCTTCTGGCCGCACCACTCGCGGTTCTCGCGCTCATCGCGCCGCTCACTCAGCGGTGGGCGGTCGGAGCGACGCTCCTCGGCGTGACGGCACTCGGGCTGACGACCGCCTTCGCGGCGGTGGGTCTGTCGGTCGCCTTCTCTCAGTCCTCCGCCGTCGCTCTGTGGCCCGGGACGGGCCTCAGCCTCGCGTGGCTCGGTGTCGTGGGCGGAGCGCTGGTCACCCTCGATGCGGGGCTCGCCCCGCGGGTCGCGATGCTGCGCGGTGCCCTCGTCGCGCTCGTCGCGGTAGGGGTCGTCGCCCTGTCGATCCCTGCGCTGACGGCGGTCGCGCGGGACACGACCCTCATTGCGGGCGGCCCCGTGAGCACGCTTCCCGCGTACGTCGACGCGCGCGGTGACGACGACCCGGACGTCGGGACGCTCGTGCTGACTCCTCAGTCCTCGGGCGCGCTGTCGGCGAGGATCGTGTGGGGTGGCAGCGAGACGCTCGGCGGACAGAGCACCGTCATCGCCACTCGCACGACGCCGTCCGACGACGACGAGGAGATCGCGGCGGTGGCCGCGGGCCTCGTGACCGGATCGGCCGAAGACCTCGTGGCATCCCTCGCAGCGCACGGCGTGAGCTTCGTCCTGCTGGAGGAAGGCGACGTGGAGCGCGAGACGGATGCCGCACGCGCCCTGCGCCTGTCGTCGTCCTCCGCGATCGATCAGCGCGACAGACTCGAGCGGGTGGGCGAGACGCCCCGGGGCGTGCTCTGGCGTGTCACGGGCGACGTCGCGGACAGGCCGACGACGACACCCTCCGTGGAGAGGACGGCGGCGCTCATCGCCGGCATCCAGCTCGGTGTCGTGGCGGTGTCCCTGCTCCTCGCATTCCCGACGGCGGCATCGAGGAGAGAAGCGCGGCGGATGCCTCGTGTCGTCGGTCCGCACTGGGAGGAGGGGCGATGAGCGATCGTCGGGTGTTCCGGTGGGCGACCACGAGCGCGCGCGTGCTCGTGGGCACGGTGGTGGCCGCGGCATCCGTCGTCGGTGTCGTCACCGCGATCTCGATCCCGTGGCCGACGCTGGCTCGCGAGCCCGTATCGATAGAGGCGACCCCCGCACCCGCCGCGAGCACGGTCTCGTGCGACGGCGGCTTGCTCGTGCAGGCCCGCGACCTCGACGCTGCGGGCGCCATCGAGGTCGCCGCGGTGCAGACGGTCACGTCGGGGGTTCTCCCCGGCTCGCCCGAGCCCGCGACGGCCCAGCTCGGCGCCCCTGATGTCGCGAGCGGTCTCGGGCCCCTCGCTTTCACCGCCGAACCCGGGCCGACCGGCCGGACCGATCTCGCGGCGTCCGGTTCCGCCGTCGCGGCCTTCGACGATCTCGCCGGCTTCGCCGCCTCTGTCTGTCGCCCGCCGCTCATGGAGTCATGGCTCGTGGCCGGCTCGGGCGCGACAGGCGCCGCCGACTTCGTGCTCCTCACGAATCCGGGTACGGTCGCCGCAACGGTGCAGCTCACCGTCTACGGCGCTTCCGGCCCGCAGGTGCCGCCCGGCGGGTCGGAGCTCGTCGTCGCCGCGGGTTCTCAGCGCGTCGTGTCGATCGCGGGTCTCGCGCGTGGAGAAGAGAGCCCCGTCATCCGGATCAATTCCCGCGGCGCCCCCGTGCAGGCCGCGGTGCAGTCGAGCATCGCGCGCGTCCTCGAACCGGGCGGCGTCGATCAGGCGAGCGCTGTCGTGGCGCCCGAAGTGACGCAGCGGATCCTGGGCATCGTCGTGGGCGACGACGACGACGCCTCGGACGGATCGCCGACGCTCATCAGGCTCCTGTCGGCGAACGCCGATGCGCAGGCGACCGTGACCGTACGTGAAGTGGCGGAATCGGATGACGCCGCCGCTCCTCTCACGGTGCCTCTCGTGGCGGGAGTGCCGACGGAGCTCGCGCTCGAGGAGCTGGACCCCGGCGTCTACTCCGTGGACATCACGGCGACGGAACCCGTCGTCGCCGCGGCATGGCACACGACGGGGTTCGGCGCGGGCGCGGACTTCGCGTGGCATACGCCGTCCCCGGAGGTGGGCTTGCCGACGCTGTTCGCCGTCCCCGGGGGACCCGCCGCGACGATGACGGTGCAGAACTCGGGCGACGTCGAGGCGACCGTCACCGTCTCGCGGCGCGACGGATCGGCCATCGTGGAGGTCACGCTTCTTCCCGGCGAAAGCACCTCGTTCTCCCTTCCGCGGCGCGAGGTCTATCTCCTCGACGGCCGTGGGGCGCAGTTGCGTGCGGCGGTCACGATGGCAGGGTCGGATCAGCTCGCGGCGTTCTCGGTCTGGCCCGCGGATGCCGCTGCGCCGGCCGTCACCGTCTACCCCTAGACCGGCCGGGCCTCTCAGAACCGGAAGCGCTCCGGTCCGAGATCCCAAGGGTCGCGGTCGAGGTACTGCGCGGCGGCGCGGAAGACCGTGCTCTCGACGATCATGCGGCGATGAAGGTCGTCGTCGCGGTGAGGGTGGCTCAGGCGCTCGATCGGGATGCGGAACATCACGATGCGCTTCTCCGCCGCGAGGACCCGCCATCGGGGAATCCCGTCGGGGTCGGGCCCCAATGGCATGTCGGCGATCTCGAAGCTCACGTCGCGCAGCTCCGGCCATGCCGACCGCAGGAATTCGGCCGCCGTGCCGACGGCGAGGTCGAAGCGCTCGACGCGCGTATCGAGCGGCGGAAGCGGCGGCCTCACGACGGCGCTGCGCCCCTGGCGGCCATGTCGGCCGTGTCGGGAGGGACGTCGCACGGGCGGTGCCGGGCTTGGAGTGCGTCGCCAAGGCATGCGCCCATCCTAGGTTCTCGCCGAGGCTCGCCGCGCGTGTTGGGCTCGTGCGCGTGGTTCGTCGCGGCGAGGCGCATTCCGGGGCACGGTTCGATCCGGCGGGGCGCGGAATGCGCGCCCCGCCCGACGGGATGCGCCCCAACCGTCCCGCGTGCGTCGGCGCGGCCTCCGAGGGGGAGCCTCGCCGCGCGGATAGGGTTTCACCGATGCGCGAGAGACTGTGTTCCAAGGTGGCATGCGCCCGCGAGGCGGTGACGACCCTCACGTTCGACTACGGCGACCAGATGGCGGCGCTGGGTCCGTTGGGTGGTGGCACGGATCCGCACGCGCACGATCTCTGCGCCATCCACACGGATCGGCTCTCCGTGCCCAAGGGGTGGGTCGTCGTCCGGCACGAGACCCTGAGGGTCTGACAGCGCTCAGCCCGCTGTGAGGCGCTCGACGCGCTCGGTCTCCAGTGTGAGGGCCCGCAGTTCGCGGTCGCGACGGATCGCCGCGACGCCGCAGACGAAGGTCTCCGGGTCGACGGGCGGGACGGGTGAGACGAACGGCACGCACTCGTCCGCGAGGGATGCCGCGACGCGCGCCCGCGCGGCGGGGTCGAGGCCCGGGGCCTGGCGCGCGAAATGCGCGATGCGCCGCGACAGGCGTTCGGGGAGCCGCGCGACGTCGGCGACGAGCGCCCATTCCGTCAGTGCGGGCGGAAGCCCCGGCGCAGGCGCCGGGAGGGCCGGAGTCCTCGTGCGCTCGGAGTAGGTCCCGGCGAGCAGGTCGCCCAGTCGCTGCGAGCGAGGAGTGAAGGCGCCCACGAGTGCCGCGACGGCGCCGAACGTGAACCACAGCTCGAGCACGCCCACGAGAGCGCGGATGAGCGCCTGGCGGAATCCGCTCGCCCCACCGTCCGTGCGGACGATGCGACCGCCCACGGCGAGCTTTCCGAGGCTGCGCCCCCGAGTGAAGGTCTCGACGGCGGTGGGGATGACGACGATCACGATCACGACGAGGGCGATCCCGACGATGCGCCCCGCGGAGTCGGCGATCAGGTCGATGCCGAGCAGGAACGTCGCGGCGAGCGAGAACAGCAGCAGGAGGACGAGTCCCGCGACCATGTCGATGAGGGTGCCGAGTGCTCGCAGGAAGAAGCCGACGGGCTGCACGTCGAGGGCGACCGCCTCGCCCGTCAGGATCTCGTCCTGATGGATCGTGACGATACGGTCCGCGGGCGACGTCATGCGTACAGTTAACCTCAAATGGATCTCGACGCCCTCACCGCCGCACGAGGCGACGAGTGGGCCCGGCTCGATCAGCTCAGCAAGACGCGCAGACTCTCGGGGCTCGAGGCCGACGAACTCGTGACGCGCTACCAGTCCGCGTCGGCAGATCTCGCCGACCTCAAGACGTCGGCAGGGCGGACACCGCAGGGAGACCACGTCTCGACGATCCTCGCGCGGGCGCGTCTTCGACTGACGGGTGCACCCGAGAACGTGCTGCGCCAGATCCCGCGGTTCTTCGTGCTGCAGCTTCCGGCGGCGCTCTATCGCGTCAGGTGGACGACCCTCGTCATCGCGCTCTCGTTCATCGCGATCGCGACACTCGTCGCCTTCTGGATCTCGGGCGACCCCGCCCTCGTCGCGACTCTCGGTCCTCAGGCGCAGCTCGAGTACTACGCGGAAGAGCAGTTCACGGGCTACTACAGCGAGAACCCCGCCGCGATCTTCGCCGGGACGGTGTGGACGAACAACGCGTGGATCGCGGCCCAGTGCGTCCTCTTCGGCATCTCGGGGATCTGGCCGCTCATGGTGCTGATGCAGAACGCCGTCGGAATCGGCACCGCGGCGGCCATCATGCTCGCGTTCGACCGCGGCGACGTCTTCCTCCTGTTCATCCTTCCCCACGGCCTCCTCGAGCTCACGTGCATCTTCGTCGCCGGTGCCGCGGGCCTGCAGATCTTCTGGGCTCTCGTCGCCCCCGGCCCGCGCTCACGGGGCGAAGCGCTCGCCGCGGCGGGAAGGTCGCTCGGCACGATCGCGATCGGCCTCGTCTTCGCCCTCGCTCTCGCGGGACTCGTCGAGGGGTTCGTGACACCGCAGCCGTGGCCCGCCGCCGTCAAGATCGCGCTCGGCGCCGCGGCGCTCGGCGTCTTCCTCGTCTACATGCTCGTCGTCGGCCGTCGCGCGCACCGCCTCGGCGAGACGGGCGATCTCACGGAGTACGAGGCCGGAACCCCGACACTCGTCGCGGGGTGAGGAGCAGCCGGGAGCGGTCCGTTCACCGCGTGTTCTTTTGAGGAGATCAAAACAAGCGCGTAGAGTGGGGACATGGTGTCTCCCGCGGTGCATGGTTCCCCGGCGGATGCCGCGACCCTGATCCGCAACGCGGGGCTCCGCGTCACCGAGTCCCGACGCGCCGTCGTCGACGCCCTCCGCTCGCATCCGCACTCGAGTGCGGATGCCGTCTTCCGGCTCGTCGTGGCGTCGGTGCCGCAGACGAGCCTGCAGTCCGTCTACAACGCCCTCGGCGACTTCGCCGACGCCGGCCTCGTGCGGCGCATCGAGCCCGCCGGCCGGCCGGGCCTCTTCGAGTTGCGGGTCGACGACAACCACCACCATCTCGTCTGCACGGGGTGCGGCGCCGTGGAAGACGTCGACTGCAGCGTCGGTCACGCTCCGTGCCTGACGCCGTCGGACGCGCACGGGTTCGCCGTCCACACGGCCGAGGTCACGTACTGGGGCCTCTGCGCCGCGTGCGCGGCGACCGCTCCGGCATCCGTCACTCGGTCACACACCACACCTGAACAGTCCACTGAAGCCCACGAGGAAGGAAGGCCATGAGCCACATCGACGACAGCGCGACAGGCATCGGCAACAACCCGACCGACATCGATCAGTCGGTCACCGACATCGACACCCCCGTCGACGAGCGTGCCGACGGCGAGACGCGTCCGAGCCCGAACCCCGACGACGCGACCTGCCCCGTCGTCCACGCGCAGCCGCACCCGACGAGCGGGTCGGCCAACCGCGTCTGGTGGCCCAACCAGCTCAACATCAAGATCCTCGCCAAGAACCCCGCGGTGCGTAACCCGCTGGGGGAGGACTTCGACTACCGGGCAGCCTTCGAGTCGCTCGATCTCGCCGCCGTCAAGGCCGACATCGCCGAGACGCTCACGACGAGCCAGGATTGGTGGCCCGCCGACTTCGGTCACTACGGCCCGCTCATGATCCGCATGGCCTGGCACAGCGCCGGAACGTACCGCGTCACGGACGGCCGCGGAGGAGGCGGTGCCGGTCAGCAGCGCTTCGCACCGCTCAACAGCTGGCCCGACAACGTGAGCCTCGACAAGGCGCGCCGCATCCTGTGGCCCGTCAAGAAGAAGTACGGCCAGTCGCTCTCGTGGGCCGACCTCATGATCCTCGCCGGCAACGTCGCGCTCGAGTCGATGGGTTTCGAGACCTTCGGCTTCGGCGGCGGCCGCCCCGACGTCTGGGAGCCCGACGACGACGTGTACTGGGGTCCCGAGACGACGTGGCTCGGCGATGAGCGCTACTCGGGGGACCGCGAGCTCGAGAAGCCCCTCGCGGCCGTGCAGATGGGCCTCATCTACGTCAACCCCGAGGGTCCCAACGGCAACCCCGATCCGCTCGCCTCGGCACGCGACATCCGCGAGACGTTCGGACGCATGGGCATGAACGACGAGGAGACGGTCGCCCTCATCGCGGGTGGACACACCTTCGGCAAGACGCACGGCGCCGCACCCGACACGAACATCGAGGACAACCCCGAAGCGGCCGGTCTCGAGCGCCAGGGTCTCGGCTGGAAGAACAACTTCGGAACCGGAAAGGGCGACGACACGATCACGTCGGGCCTCGAGGTGACGTGGACGTATCACCCCACCCGCTGGGACAACGAGTTCTTCCACATCCTGTACGCCTACGAGTGGGAGCTCATGCGCAGCCCGGGTGGCGGACACCAGTGGCGTCCCATCAACGGCGGCGGAGCCGACATGGTCCCGATGGCGCACTCGTCGGGTCGCCGCGAGCCGCGCATGCTCACGAGCGATCTGGCCCTTCGGATGGACCCCGCCTACGACGAGGTCTCGCGCCGGTTCAAGGACGACCCCGTCGCGTTCGGCGACGCGTTCGCCCGTGCGTGGTTCAAGCTGACCCACCGCGACATGGGCCCGATCGCGCGCTACCTCGGACCCGAGGTGCCGACCGAGGAGCTCATCTGGCAGGACCCCGTGCCGGCCGTCGACCACGTTCTGATCGACGAGGCGGATGCCGCGAACCTCAAGGCGCAGGTGCTCGCCTCTGGCCTCACCGTCGCCGAGCTCGTCGCCACGACGTGGGCAGCGGCCTCGACCTTCCGGGGCAGCGACAAGCGCGGTGGCGTCAACGGCGCCCGCATCCGGCTGTCGCCGCAGAAGGACTGGTCCGTCAACAAGCCCGAGCAGCTGGCTCGCGTGCTCGGCGTGCTGGAGGGCATCCAGGCATCCTTCAACGACGGGCGCACCGACGGCAAGAAGGTGTCGCTCGCCGACCTCATCGTGCTCGCCGGCAACGCGGCTGTGGAGAAGGCGGCGGCGGATGCCGGTGTGCAGGCGCACGTCGCCTTCCACCCGGGGCGCACCGACGCGTCGCAGGAGCAGACCGACGAAGTGTCGTTCTCGTTCCTCGAGCCGGCAGCCGACGGATTCCGCAACTATCAGGGTCCTCTCGCCTCGATGCCCGCCGAGTACCACTTGCTCGACCGCGCGAATCTGCTGACCCTCACTGCGCCGGAGATGACGGTGCTCGTGGGAGGCCTCCGCGTCCTCGGTGCGAACTGGGACGACTCGGCCTACGGCGTGTTCACCGACCGTCCTGGCGTTCTCACGAACGACTTCTTCGTGAACCTGCTCGACCTCGGCACGACGTGGAAGCCGCTGGATCCCGGATCGCACGCCTTCGAGGGCACGCGAGACGGATCCGGGGAGTTCTTCGGGCGAGGGACGCGGGTCGACCTGCTCTTCGGTTCGAACTCCGAACTGCGGGCCCTCGCAGAGGTCTATGCCTCGGATGACGCGACCGAGAAGTTCGTCCGCGACTTCGTCGAGGCGTGGGGCAAGGTCACCGAGCTCGACCGGTTCGACCTGCGCTGAAACCGACCTGCGCTGAAACCGACCTGCGCTGAAGGAGAGAGCGGCCCGCCCCGGAACTCGGGGCGGGCCGCTCTGCCGTTTCGTGCCGGTGTGCGACTGCCGTCAGCGCACGCGGCCCTCCGTCTGGATCGTGGGGAGCTTGACCGGCTCGAAGAGCGCGCGGTGCAGCCACCCGGCGAGGACTCCGCCGACGAGGGGGAAGATGATGAAGACCCACAGCTGTGCCAACGGGTCGATCCCGCCGTAGATGGCCGTCGCGATCGAACGGGCCGGGTTCACCGACGTGTTGTCGATCGGGATCGATGCGAGATGGATGACGGTGAGCGTCAGACCGATCGAGAGCCCCGCCACGTTCCCGTTGCCGCGACGCGCGTTCGTCACGCCCAGGATCACGAGCACGAAGATGGCGGTGAAGAGCACCTCGGCGATGATCGCCGCGCCGAGGCCGAACCCGCCGGGGGAGCCGAAGGCGCCGTCGCCGTACCCGTTGCTCGCGAATCCGCCGGCCTGAGCCTGAGAGAGCCAGTCGGCGGGGCCGAAGATGCCGATGAGCACGATGAGGGTCGTGCCGACGGCGCCACCGACGATCTGCGCGATGATGTAGCCGGGTGCGTCCTTCCACGCGAAGCGCCCTGCCGCGGCGAGACCGAGAGTGACGGCCGGGTTGAAGTGGCCTCCCGAGATCCCGCCCCACGCATAGATGCCGGCCATGAGCGTCAGGCCGAAAGCCAGGGCGACTCCGACGAAGCCGACGCCGAGCGACGTGCCCGCCGCGCCCGTGCCGAAGTCGGCCGCGAAGAGCGCCGTCCCGATCGAGCCGAAGACGAGCAGGAAGGTTCCGAGCGCCTCGGCGACCAGTTTGTTGGCCGTGGTCGGCTGGGCACTGGGTGTGTCCGTCATGACGGCCTCCTTTCTTCGATCCGAACAGTAGACCTATGTACAGCAGATTCCCAGGTCCGACGCGCGACGGGCGTCGGGAGCGGCACGAATGCGGCGGTCAGAGCCTTCCCGCGGCCTTGAGCGCAAGGTAGCGGTCGGCGATCCGCGGGGGGAGGGATTCGGGGGTGTCGGCGATCGCCTCGGCGCCGGCCCGCGCGACGGCCGACGCGACGCGTGCGGCCTCGCGGGCGGTACGCTCGGCAGCCGCCTCGCGATACACATCGGTCGCGTCGGGTCGCGCGACAGGTGCGAACGGCTCGTCGGTGACGGTGCCGACGAGGACGTGTGCGCGCGCCGTGAGGGCGGGAAGCGAGCCGAGGAAGCCGCGGGAGGCCTCCACGGCATCCTGCGCCGTGAGGAGGACGACGAGCGACGGCCGTGACGTGAGGGTGCGCACCTGCGCGAAAGCGGCATCCCAGTCGGTGTCGATGAGCTGCGGTTCGACGGGGGCCATCGCGTCGACGAGGGCGGGTAGGAGACCCGGGCCGTCGACGCGCGTGACGCGCGCTCGCGTGGTCCGGTCGAACATGACGAGGTGGACGTGATCGCCTGCGCGGCTCGCGAGGGCGGCGAGGAGGAGAGTCGCCTCCATCGCGGCATCGAGCCTGACGCCGTCACCGACCCGCGCGGCGGCCGTGCGCCCCGTGTCGATCACGATCACGACATGCCGGTCCCGCTCCGGTCGCCACGTCCGGATCATGGTGTGGGAGGACCGTGCCGTCGCGCGCCAGTCGATCGAGCGCACGTCATCGCCGCGCACGTACTCGCGAAGACTGTCGAACTCGGTGCCCTGACCGCGGACCTGCACACTCGTCGATCCGTCGAGCTCGCGAAGCCGTGCAAGGCGCGAGGGGAGGTGGCGGCGCGACGTGAAGGGCGGGAGGACCCGCAGCGCGCCGGGTGCGTCGAGGCGGGACTGGCGACCCGCGAGGCCCAGCGGACCGCGCGTGCGCACCGCGACGAACGCCGACCTCAGCTCTCCACGGCGACGCGGGAGCAGGGGGATCGTCAGCGCGCGGCTCTCGCCGGGTGGGATGTCGATCGCGTACCGCTCGCCGGGTGCTCCCGCCGTCGGCTGCCATGCGTCTCGGACCATGCCGCGGATGCGTCGACGGCCCCCGTTGCGCAGTCGCAGCGTCGTCGCGACGTCGTGCCCGAGCAGCACGCGCCGGGGAATCGTCCGCTCCACGGTGAGCCGCCGAGCGTCGGGTGCCGTCGCGGCATCCGTGAGGGCGAGCGCGAGGCACAGCACGATCCAGGCGGCTGCGACGAGCCACGGATCGAGCCCCGCCACCGACAGCGCCACAACGGGCACGACGCCGAGGGCGACGAGGGCGGGGGTGCGAGAAGTCAGGAACATGCGTCGGACGGGCGATCGGAGAGGCGCCGGGTCAGATCGGAACGCGGGTCTGCTGAACGACCGACGCGAGCACGGCGTCGACCGAGACACCCTCGAGCTCGGCGTCGGGACGCAGCCGGATCCGGTGCCGCCACGCCGGCACGAGCATTGTCTGCACGTGGTCGGGCGTGATGGCGGGATACCCGCCGAGCCAGGCCCATGCCTTCGCGGCGGCGAGAAGCGCCGTCGCAGCACGCGGGGAGACCCCGAGCTGCACCGACGGACTCTCGCGCGTGGCCCTCGCGAGATCCACGACGTAGCCGAGCACGTCGTCGGACACGGAGACGGATGCCGCGGCGGCCTGGGCCGCCCTCAGCTCGCCGGCCGTCGCGACGGGTGCGAGGCCCGCGGCGCCGAGATCACGTGGGTCGAATCCCTCGGCGTGACGGCGCAGCACCGCGAGCTCGGCATCGCGCGCGGGCATCCCCACGATGAGCTTGAGGAGGAAGCGGTCGAGCTGCGCCTCCGGGAGCGTGTAGGTGCCCTCGTGCTCGATGGGGTTCTGTGTCGCGGCCACGAGGAACGGGTGGGGAAGCGGCCGGGACACGCCGTCGGTCGAGACCTGGCGCTCCTCCATCGCCTCCAGAAGCGCGGCCTGGGTCTTCGGCGGCGTCCGGTTGATCTCGTCGGCGAGGAGCACATTGGTGAAGACGGGACCGTCGCGGAACTCGAACTCGCCCGTCTTGGCGTCGTAGACGAGCGACCCCGACACGTCGCCCGGCATGAGATCGGGGGTGAACTGGATCCGCTTCGTGTCGAGCCCGAGCGCCGTCGAGAAGGATCGGACGAGGAGCGTCTTCGCAACGCCCGGAACGCCCTCGAGGAGCACGTGACCCCCCGCGAGCAGGGCGATCAGCAGGCCGGTGACGGTTCCGTCCTGACCGATCACGGCCTTGCCGACTTCGATGCGGACCCGGTTCATCGCGTCGCGGAGTTCCGCGTCGTCGAGGGGCGGGGTGCCGTGCGGAGTGTCGGTCATCGGGGATTCCCTTCGGGTCGGACGGCCGCATACACGGCGTCTTCGAGGTCGCGGAGGCGCTCGCGGAGCGCGAGGAGGTCGTTGTCGGTGCGTGTCACATCGTCGACGAGGACGCCGCGGACGATGCCGCGATCCGCGCCGATGCGGGCGGCTGCGGCATCCGCGATCTCGGTCGGCGTCGCTCCGTTGCCCAGTGACAGCCGCCGCGCGAGCCGCATGAGCGCGGCGGTGCGCAGCTGCTCGGCGGCATGACCGGAGTCACGTGCACCGGCATAGAGCCGTCCGAGTCCCTCGGTCGTCTCGGACGCGCGCACCGTCACCGGGAGACGCTCGGCCACGAGCGGTCCGAATCGGCGCCCGCGCCAGATCGCGGCGGCGATCCCCGCGGCGATCAGGATGACGATCGCGGGGCTCACCCACGACGGCGTGAGATCGCCGAGGGAGGGCGTCGTGTCGGCGAGATCGGTGTCGGCGAGGCTCGGAACGTACCAGACGAGGACGGCGTGACGCCCCATGAGGTTGAGCGCGAGGGCTGCGTTCCCCTCGGCGGCGAGCGCCTCGTTGACGAAGAGCGCTGCGCCGTCGACGGCCGCGACGCGGTGCTCACCGTCGTTCTGGACGAGAAGCCCGTAGCCACCGCCCTGCGCGGGGTAGCACGCTGTGACCGATCCGTCGCTCGGGGCGAACACCCGGCCCGGGGCGACGGCACCCGAGCGCTCGGCTTCTGGCAGGTCGCATCGGGGTTCGACGGTGTCCTCCCCGGCGACGCCGGCGGGTGTCGAGCCGGGGAGGAAGAGGCGGAGGTCTCTCGATCGGGGCTGGATGAGCACGGCATCCATGGCGGCGTCGACGAGGGCCTCGACACCGCGATCCGACAGGGCGGGGGAATCGGGGATGACGAGTGTCGCGTCGCGGGCCGACAGCTCCTGAAGGGCCGTCGCCCGGTCGCGCGCGATGATCACGTCGACGCCCTGCTCGCGCAGCAGCTCGGCGATCGCGCGCGTGCCGAGAGGCGCGGGCGACTCCGGGTCGAGGGCGTTCCGCTGGTTCCAGGCTCCCAGGCCGCTGAGCGCGCCGCCGATGATGCCGATCACGATGACGACGATCCCGATCGCGATCCACACTGACACGCGGCGTCCGCGCGACGTCTCGCGGATCTCGACGCTCGTGCTCACGCGAACACCTCCGCCCGCTCGGAGGGTGCCGACGCGCGTGCGGCAGCGACGGCGTCATCGACCGAGGCCACGCGCGCGTACAGATCCGGGGTGCCGGGGCGGCGGAGATACCGGACGTCGTCGAAGGCCGCGGCGGCCGTCTCGAGGGCGTCCGCGTGAGCGGGGAACGCCGAGGCGGCGGCCCGGGCGAACGCGTGCACGGTGGCACCTGGCGGGGTCTCGACGATCCCGCGCTCGGCGAGGCCCCGCGCGAGCGCGCGGAACCGGACGATGATCGCGGAGTCCCACTCGTCGCGCGCCGCGTGCGCCGCGGCGGCTCTGCGGAGCTCCGCGGCAGACCGCTCGTCGTCGTCTCCGAAGAGCGAGCCCGTCGCGGCGCGGATCCGGCGGGTCGAGCGGGGGAGCCCCCACACGACGATCGCCGCGACGACGATGACGATGAGGATGCCGAGCGCGATCAGTGCGAGCAGGAGGCCCCATTGCCCGTCGACCTCTGCGTTGAAGAGGTTCTCGAAGAATTCGAAGACGGCGCGCGCCATGCGGTCGAAGAAGTTCGGCTCCGCCGCTTCGTAGACGGGGTCGGTCAGTTCGCGCTCCGCCCACCGTCGAGCCTCGTCGCCGTCGGGCACGAGGGGAATGGCCGCGGCGAGATGCGACGCGGATCTCACGGGCGCGGCGGTTCGCTGTCGGAAGCGCCGGGCGCCTGCCACGCCGTCGATGCGGGGGGAGCCGGACTGTCCGCCGGTGCGGGCGGTGGAGGCGGCGCGGCCGGGTACCCCTGCGGTGCCGGCGGGTATCCCTGCGCGCCGGGGTTTCCGGCCTGCGGGGCGGGCGGGTACCCCTGTGGCGGTTGCTGCGGGTACCCCTGGGGTGGCGGCGGCGCGTAGCCCTGCGGGTATCCCGGCTGGGCGTACGCGATCGGGGCGAACCGCGCCGACAGATCGCGGCCGATGTGGACGAGGTACGGGTCGGGAAGGTCGGTCATTCCGGCATCCCGCTTCTCGACGTACTCGAGCAGATCGAGGTCGAGACCCTCCTTGCGCATCCGCGCATCGACGTAGATGAGTCCTGTCGCGGTGGACTGCACGACGAGGGCGACCGACTGGATGACCAGGAGCACCGCGTAGGTCGCGATCGTCGAGATGAGGAGCCCGATGATCGCCTCGGTGTCGACATCGCCCGTCGGGGCGACGATCGTCGACACGCCCACCGAGATGAAGCTGAACGGGATGCTGACGACCTGACCGAGCGCGCCGAAGGTCAGCGAGATGAGGATGATGACGCCCAGCGCGGGCCAGAACCGTCCGCGCGTGAGGCGCCACGACCGGCCGAGAGCGCCTCTGATCGTGGCGCGTTCGATGATGATCGCGGAGGGGACGAGCAGGAGCTTGATCGAGAGCCACCAGAAGAGCGGGATCGCGCCGAGGAAGCCGAAGATCGTGAGGGCGATCGCCGCCGGTGCCGCCGCGACTGCGAGTGCCAGGACACCGACGAAGAGGATCGCCATTCCGGCGCCGAGGACGAGGAGGACGAGCGCCGAATACCCGATGAGGCGCCACGCACTGGGCTTGACCTGCCGCCAGATCGCGCCGAGAGTGAGCTTCTCCGCCACGACGGCGTGTGTCACCTCGACGACGACGACGGCCTGCACGACGACCGAGACGGCGCCCGCGGCCAGGCTCAGCACGAACGAGACGATCACGAGGAGCGCGATCGAGCCCGCCAGCACCGTCTCGAACTCCTCTGTCCCCGGGCGCAGCGTGTCCAGGCGCGAGAACGTCGCGAAGGCGGCGAGCCCGATGAGCACGAGCACGGCGATGTACGAGAGCGTCTGGACGACGAGTGCGAATCCCAGCAGCACCCTGGGGTTCTGGCGCAGCGCGACGAACGATCGTCCGAGGATCGTGCCGAACGACAGCGGGTGCAGCGGCACGATGCCGGGGCGCGAGGCCGGGGTCCAAGAGGGGTACGCGGTCACTCGGGGTCCTCCTCGTGCTGGTCGGCCCGCAGGCACGTCCATCGTGTCACATCGACGATTCCTGACAGTGCGGTCCACGCTCGGCCTGCGTTCAGACCGCGTCGACTACTCTGTGGGGAGCATGGGCGTCGCTGTAGCGACGTCCGGCCGGACGCAAAGGACGAACGCGTTAGATGACATCACGGATCCTGGTCGTCGATGACGACACCGCTCTCGCCGAGATGATCGGCATCGTGCTGCGCACGGAGGGATTCGACACCGTCTTCTGCGCGGACGGGAGCCAGGCCGTGGACGTGTGGCGCGCCGAGCGCCCTGACCTGATCCTGCTCGATCTGATGCTGCCGGGGATGGATGGAATCGAGATCTGCACGCGTGTGCGTGCCGAGTCCGGCATCCCGATCATCATGCTCACAGCGCGCACCGACACGGCCGACGTCGTGAAGGGGCTCGAGTCGGGCGCCGACGACTACATCGTGAAGCCGTTCAACCCCAAGGAGCTCGTCGCGCGCATCCGGACGCGTCTCCGCCCGGCGTCGGCCCCCGCGGCCGATGTCATGCGGATCGGCGACCTGTCGGTCGACGTCGCCGCCCACGAGGTGCGCCGCGGCGACGACATCATCGCGCTCACGCCGCTCGAGTTCGAACTGCTCGTCGCGCTCGCCTCGAAGCCGCAGCAGGTCTTCTCGCGCGAGATGCTTCTGGAACAGGTGTGGGGATACCACTACAAGGCCGACACTCGCCTCGTCAACGTGCACGTCCAGCGCCTGCGGGCCAAGGTCGAGCTCGACCCCGACAATCCCAAGATCGTGACGACCGTCCGCGGGGTCGGCTACCGCGCGGGCGCCGTCGTCTGAGGCGGGCATGACGGCGGACACGGGGTCGATCGCCCGGGCCCTGGCGCCGAACTGGCGGGACTGGCGAGCGTGGCCCGACAATCTCGCGGGCCTCTGGCGGCGCTCGCTGAGATTCCGGACGATTCTCGTGACGCTCGCCCTGACGGCGCTCGCCGTCGTCATCGCGTGTCTGTGGATGGCGATCTCGATCCAGAACGATCTGTTCGAGTCGCGCAAGGAGCAGATCCTCAGCGACTCGCTGCGCGCCACGACGGCCGCGCAGACGACCCTGAACTCCGCCGTCGCCGGCGATGCCGTGCAGCTGCAGAACCTCATGACCACCGTCTCGCAGAACCTCATGCTGCAGGCCGCGGGCGACGGCATCGAAGTCGCACGCATCGACACGGCGCCGTCGCAGATCGCCCCGCAGGACACCCGTGCGGGCCTCGCCTTCGAGCAGGCGATCACTCCCGACCTCATCGCGAGCGTCGAGCAGGACGAGAGCCAGCAGTGGTGGCAGTCGGTCGCGCTGACCGGAGCCGACGGCACGCAGGTCCCCGGCATCATCGTGGGCCAGCAGCTGTCGATCCCCGTCGCCGACGTGGGACCGTACGCCGTCTACGTCGCCTACGACCTCAGCACCGCCTCGCAGACCCTCGGGTTCGTGCAGGCGACGCTGTGGGGAGTGGGGATCGCTCTCGTCCTCCTGATCAGTGGCATCGCCTGGTTCGTGCTGCGATCTGTGACGACGCCCATCGGAGAGGCGGCCGACACGAGCGCGCAGCTCGCGGCCGGCCGGTTGAACGTGCGGCTCCCCGTGCGCGGAGAAGACGAGCTGGCGACCCTCGGCCGCTCCTTCAACGCCATGGCCGACAGTATCGAATCGCAGATCAAGGAGCTCGCCGACCTCTCGCTCGTGCAGCAGCGGTTCGTCTCGGACGTCTCGCATGAGCTGCGCACTCCGCTCACGACCATCCGCCTGGCCGCCGACATGATCAACGATCGGCGCGACGAGTTCGATCCTGCGACGGCGCGTGCCGCGGAGCTCCTCAATGCGCAGGTGCAGCGCTTCGAGACCCTGCTCACGGACCTGCTCGAGATCAGCCGCTACGACGCGGGATCCGTGCAGCTGGAGCTCGAGCCGACGAGCCTCGCCCACCTCGCGGAAGACGTCATCGAGTCGATGGGGCAGCTCGCCGAGCAGCACGGAAGCGATGTCCGCCTCGTCGCCCCGGGCGGATACTCTCCCGTGGACATGGATCCGCGCCGCATCCGTCGGATCGTGCGCAATCTGCTCGGGAACGCCATCGAGCACGGCGAGGGGCGGCCCATCGTCGTGACCGTCGACAGCAATGCGCAGGCGGTCGCACTCGGCGTGCGCGACTACGGACTCGGGATGCGCGCCGACGACGTCGAGCGCGTGTTCGACCGCTTCTGGCGGGCCGATCCGGCGCGCACGCGCACGATCGGCGGGACGGGCCTCGGGCTGTCCATCGCCCTCGGCGACGCGCGGCTGCACGGCGGGACCCTCGGGGTCTGGTCGGAGCTCGGGCTCGGAACCAACTTCGTCCTGACCCTCCCGCGTCAGGATGCGGGGCTCACGCCGCCGTCGTCTCCCTTGCCGCTCGATCCGGGCGGAGACGCGATCGACCTCGATGATCTCGGTCACACGCAGCCGATCGAGGTCATCCGCGGCGGGCCCGTCGAGCCGGCGAAAGGGGTGACGAGATGAGGAAGCTGATGACGGCGGTCGTCGCCGCTGCGACGGCGCTCGTGCTCACGGCCTGCGCCGGCATCCCGACGGCCGGCGGCGTCAACGAGGGCCGCGTCCTCGGCGGCGACGTCGAGCCGCCCGACTTCTCGCTCGTGCCCGACCCGCCTCGCCCCGGCGCATCGCCGGCCGAGATCGTCGACGGATTCCTGCGGGCGGGTTCCGGACCCCAGGACGACTGGGCTCGCGCGCGCGAGTTCCTCTCGCCCTCGTTCCGGGTCGAGTGGCAGCCGCAGGCGGGGGTCACGATCGATGTGCTGGGAACGCGAACGACGCGGGAGCTCGACGAGGACACCGTCTCGGTGCTCGCCTCCCAGGTCGCCCGCGTCGACGAGAAGGGGTCGTACGAGCGCGTCGACGAGGGCACGACGGCGCTGACCTTCGAGCTCGCCCAGCAGTCCGACGGAGAGTGGCGGATCATCGAGGCGCCGGACGGGATCGTCCTCGACCGGGCGTTGTTCCCGTCCGTCTTCGCGCCGTACCCTCTCGCGTACTTCGATCCGACATGGGACCACCTCGTGCCCGACGTGCGCTGGTTCGCGAGGTCTCGCGTCGTGACCCGCATCACGGAGGCGCTCGTGAACCGTCCGAAGAGCGAGTGGCTCGCGGCATCCGTCGTCTCGGCGTTCGAGGGCGTGGAAGTGGTGTCGACGCCCGTCAACGCGGGTGTCGCGACCGTGCAGCTCAACGACGCCGCGCTCGCTCTCGACCAGCAGACGTGGGATCGCATGCAGACGCAGCTCGAGGAGAGTCTCGTCGGTGCCGGGGTGAGCGAGGTCGAGATGCTCGTCGGGACGACGACGCTCGCCGCCGAGCCCGTGCCCGTCCGCCGGACGACGATCGCGGGGCAGGCGCTCGTCTCGACCGACGAGGGCTTCGGCTTCCTGTCGGCGGCGGGGCTCACGCCCATCCCCGGCCTGTCCGCGAAGATCGGCAGCCTCGATGCCTCTGCCGTGCAGGTCGGCCCGGATCGCGACGTGGCGGCCGTCCAGCTCGCGGACGGCACCGTGTGGCGCGTACCCGCGGCGAGCGATGACACCCTCGTCGACGACCGTCCGGGGCTCATCTCCCCCACGATCGATCCGCTGGGCGTCATCTGGACGGTCCCTCGGGAGGAGCCGCAGGCCCTCCGCGCGCACCTGCCCGACGGCAGCGTCGTCTCGGTCGGCGACGCGTGGCCCGAGGCCACGCACATCTCGGCGATCGCGGTGTCGCGCGACGGAGCGAGGATCGCGGCCGTCGTGACGGCGGGCGGTCGCACGATCGTTCTCGTCTCGGGAGTCGTTCGCGCGAGCGGAGGAACGGGCTGGCTGCTCGGTGCACCGCTCGAGCTCGGCACGGCGGCCGGCGCGGGGCGCGGACTCGCATGGCTCGACGACACGACCCTCGGCGTGCTCTCGGGCGAGACGGGGTCGATCAGCGTGCTGGAGCAGCTGGTCGGCGGTCCCGGGTCCGCCAGCGCGGGGCCGGGCGACGCCGTGTCGCTCGCCGGCGGCGCGACGCTCGCGACGACGCGCGTGCGGGCATCCGACGGGACCCTCTACGTGCGCCGCGGTCAGAACTGGCAGGAGATCGCCGGCGGAGTGCTCGTGCTGGCCACGCAGCAGGGCATGCCGGAGTAGCGTCGACTCCTCCCCACGAGGGGGCGGTCACGGTTGTGTCCACGATCTTCCGCGACCGGTGCTGTACGTGTTCGGGATGCCGCGACGCTGGGTTCCATGTCGACATCCAGCTCTGCATCGGCGGTCGCCCGCCGAGCGCTCGAAGAAGCCCTCGCCTTCGTCCTTCCGGTCTCGTGCGCGGGGTGCGACCGACCTGACGTGTCGCTGTGCGGCGACTGTCGTTCCGCCCTCACTCCGACACCGCTGACGGGAGACCTCGACGGTCTGCCGGTTCGCAGCGGCCTCGTCTTCGACGATGTCGCGGCGCGTGTCATCAGGGCCCTTAAGGAGGACGGTCGCACGAGTCTCGCGCAGAGCCTCGCCCCGTCGCTCGCGGCGGCCGCCGCGGCATCCGTCCCGAACGCCATCGTCGTGCCGATCCCGACATCGCGTGCATCGTTCCGCCGACGCGGATTCCACGTCGTCGAGCTCGTGGCGCGGAGGGCGGGACTGCCGACGGCACGACTGCTCCGCTATGTCCGTCAGCCCCGCGACCAACGCGGTCTGGATGCCGCCGGGCGTCGCCGCAACGTCGAGGGGAGCCTGGCCGTGACCCGCATCCCGACCGAAGGCGTCGTCATCGCCGACGATGTCATGACGACGGGTGCGACCCTCGGCGAGGCGGTGCGCGCGCTCCGCGCGGCCGGCGTCGACGTGACGGGCGCCGTCACGATCGCGGCGACACCTCGCAGATCCGCGGACCGTGCCGCGCAAAGATGACACACGCCCAACTCATAGGTGACAGGGGGATGGACGCGGGATAGCGTGGGGAGTCCAAGGCGACTGATGGTCCGCCCTTGACCGGGTGGACCGGAACAAGGAGGTCAAGGATGGAAACCAGCATCGTCGGCGTGGGAGTGAGCATCTCCGACCGATTCCGCGGCGTTGTGGAAGAGAAGGCCATCCGCGTCGAGACCCTCGCGCCGCGCGCGCAGAGGCTCGATGTCAAGGTCACCCACCGCGCGTATCACAACGGGCGAATGGAAGACGAGACCGTGGAGCTCACGCTCACCGGGAAGGGTCCGGTCGTGCGGGCGGAGGCCGTCGACGGCGACAAGTTCGCCGCTCTCGACATGGCCGTCGACAAGCTCGCCGAGCAGTTGCGCCGCGCCAAGGACAAGCGCATCGACGCCCGCAAGCACCCGCGGGGCGCGGTGCTCGACAAGGAGAGCGGATCGCTGCGCGGAGTGGATGTGCAGCCGGCATCCGTCGACGTTCTCCGCGCCGTCGCGACGGGCGAGGTTCCCATCCTCACAGGACCCGAGGACGAGGAGGAGTACACCCCCGTCGTCATCCGCACGAAGCAGTTCGGACCGGAGTGGATGACCGTCGAAGATGCCGTGGACCGCATGGAACTCGTCGGGCACGACTTCTTCCTCTTCATCGACGCCCGCACGGATCACCCGAGCGTCGTCTACCGACGCAAGGGCTGGGACTACGGCGTGATCTCCCTGACGACGCAGGCTGCCCCCGAGGCTGTCGCTTCGTGACCCGGCCGCTCAGCACGGCGCACGGTCGCTGAGCTGCACGGAACGGACGGATGCCGCGGCCCTCGGGTCGCGGCATCCGTTCTTCTTCCCCCGCCGGCCGCACCCCGCCGGGGTTCACTTGTCTCGAACGGCGGCCTCGCCGCCTGCGGAGTCGCCATATGCGACAAGTGAGCGGGACGCGGCAGCGCCCCGCCGGGGTTCACTTGTCTCGAATGGCGACCTCGTGGCCTGCGGAGTCGCCATATGCGACAAGTGAGCGGGACCGCGGCCCGAGGCCCGCCGGGGCTCACTTGTCTCGAATGGCGACCTCGTGGCCTGCGGAGTCGCCATATGCGACAAGTGAGCGGGACCGCGGCCCGAGGCCCGCCGGGGCTCACTTGTCTCGAATGGCGGCCTCGTGGCCTGCGGAGTCGCCATATGCGACAAGTGAGCGAGGGGCGGCCGTGGGGGCGTCAGTCGAACATGCCGTCGAGCAGGCTTCCGATGACGAGACCGCCCAGGATGCCGCCCATGAGGTTTCCGCCGCCGTCGCCGCGTCCCCCGCCTCGGCCCCACTGATCAGGACCCTGCTGGGGTCGCGACGAATCGATGTCGCGCTGAGCGAGCTGCAGCGCTTCGGCGGACAGGAACGCCACGCGGCGCGCCATCGCCATCGCCTGCTCGCGGTGGTCTTCGTCGATCTCGGTCGCCGCCGCGGCCGACGTGCCGAGGTAGCGATCGAGGTCGATGCGCACCCGCTCCGCTTCGGCGACCCGCGTGCGGGCGTCGGCGCCGATCCATCCGCGATGCCCCGAGATGACGTCCCTGGTGACGGCGAGCTGGCGGTCGGCGTCGTCGATCGAGTGGCGGACGTGCTCGAGCGGCGGGATAGGGCGTGCGGCGCGGGCACGCGCCTTCGCGATCGCTTCGTCGAGCGCGGAGTTCGCCTCGCGCAGACGCGAGAGGAGCGCGAACGGGTTGGTGTTGACGCCGGCGGCGGGAAGCGCCGCGAGGGCCGCCTGAAGGTTGCCGATCGCCTCGGAGACGGCGGGGGAGTGCGGCTCCTTGAGGGCGACGACGATGTCTTCGCGAGAGTCCTCGATGATCGCCGAGAGCGTCGACTCCGCGCGCAGCGCTTCGACCTCGAAGGTCTCCACGGCATCCAGCAGCGTCGCAGCGCGTCGGACCGCTTCGGTCGACGCCTCCAACGCCAGGTTCGCCTGCTCGCGCTGACCGGCCTCGCGGCGGCGCTCGGCGACGGAGGCGCTGTGCTCCGCGAAACTCAGCAGCTGATCGGCTTCGCCGGGGTTGGCGTCGACCTGCGACAGCGCCTCGGCGGAGTATCGCGACGCGAGTCGCTGGACGGTCTCACGTGCTCCCGGCACGCGGGTGCGCAGGCGTGCGGCGTCGGCGCGCACGCCCGCGATGATCTCGGGGGCGCGCCGTGCGCGGGCGATGCGCTCGGCGAGCGACGACGTGCGATCGTCGAGCAGATCCTCGGCCCACTCGCACAGCTGCACGATGCGGGCATTCCGCGTGCGCAGCTCTTCAGGGGTGTCGGGGATCTCGTCGTGATTGAGCTGGTGGAGGTGGAACGCCTCGCCGAGATGCTCCTTGACAGCTGCGAGGGCGTCGCGCAGTTCCTTCGTCGACTCCGGGCCGAGTTCGGCCTCGGCGAAGACGAGTTCGTCGGTCGTCACACGGATGCGCTCGTCAGCCGAGACGAGTGACGTCTGCGCCTTCCGCGCCAGGTCTGCGTCCTGGGCCTGAAGTTCTTCCTGCTCGCGCTTGCGCTTGCCCCAGAATCCCGCCATGCCTCGATCCTACGATGGTCGTGAAGCCCGACCGCCGAGCGGAGCGACGCCATGGGCGAACGCTCAGGCGGAGGGCCGGCGTCAGCTCTTGTGCCGCGGCTTGCGGGCAGGCCGGTCGCCGCGGTCGTCGTACGACGGTCGATCCCCGCGATCCTCCCGAGGACGCCGGGACGGCCCTCCCGTGTCGAGGCGGAGCTCGATGAGTCGTCCGGAGATGCGCGTGTCGGTCAGCCGGTCGAGCGTCTCCTGCGAGAGGCCGGACGGCAGTTCGACGAGCGAGAAGTCGGGACGGATCTGGATGGCACCGAAGTCGTCGCGCCGGAGGCCCCCCTCGTTGGCCAGGGCACCGACGATCTGCCGGGGCTCGACGCGGTGCCGCTTGCCGACCGCGATCCGATAGGTCGCCATACCGCCGCGGGGCGTGCGTTCCCGCCGCGGGCCGCGGTCATCGTCACGATCGGAGCGGTCTCGCGTCCGTTCGACGCGGGCCGGACGCGCGGGCTCGGCAGCGGGGTCGAGCAGCAGCGGCGATTCGCCCTGCGCGACGATCGCGAGCGCGGCCGCGACATCCACTTCGGGTACGTCGTGATGACGGACGTAGTGCGCGATGATGTCGCGGAAGCGCTCGATGCGTTCCGTCGACGCGAGCGCCTCGGTGATCCGGTCGTCGAAGCGCGCGAGGCGCGTGACGTTGACCTCGTCGACGCTCGGCAGCTGCATCTCGGTGAGCTCTTGGCGGGTCGCTCGCTCGATGGCGCGGACGAGACCGCGTTCGCGGGGAGTCACGAAGCTGATCGCGTCGCCTGAGCGCCCTGCGCGGCCCGTGCGCCCGATGCGGTGGACGTAGGACTCGGTATCGGTGGGGATGTCGAAGTTGACGACGTGCGAGATCCGCTCGACGTCGAGGCCGCGGGCGGCGACATCCGTCGCCACGAGGATGTCGAGCTTTCCGGACTTCAGCTGGTTGACGGTGCGCTCGCGCTGGGCCTGGGCGACGTCGCCGTTGATGGCGGCAGCCGAGTATCCGCGTGCCCGCAGCTTCTCGGCGATCTCCTCCGTGACGCTCTTCGTGCGACCGAAGACGATCATGCCGTCGAAGTTCTCGACCTCGAGGATGCGGGTGAGGGCATCCATCTTCTGCTGCCACGCGACGACGAGGTAGCGCTGAGTGATCGTCGCCGACGTCGTGGTCTTCGTCCTGACGGTGATCTCTTCGGGATCGTGGAGGTACTGCTGCGACATGCGGCGGATGGTCGAGGGCATCGTCGCGGAGAAGAGGGCGACCTGCTTCGAGTCGGGCGTGTCGGCGAGGATCGTCTCGACGTCTTCCGCGAAGCCCATCTTGAGCATCTCGTCGGCCTCATCGAGCACGAGGTACGACAGCTCGGAGAGGTCGAGCGTGCCCTTCTCGAGGTGGTCCATGATGCGGCCCGGGGTGCCGACGACGATGTGCACGCCACGCCTCAGAGCGGAGAGCTGCACGCCGTAGCCCTGCCCGCCGTAGACGGGAAGCACGTGAACGCCCTTGAGGTGCGACGCGTACTTCTCGAACGCCTCGCAGACCTGCAAGGCGAGCTCGCGCGTGGGCGCCAGGACGAGGGCTTGCGGCGTCTTCTGCGACAGATCGAGCCGGTCGATGATCGGCAGGGCGAACGCGGCGGTCTTGCCCGTGCCGGTCTGCGCGAGGCCGACGACGTCGCGCCCCGCGAGGAGCGGGGGGATGGTCGCGGCCTGGATGGCGGAGGGGGTCTCGTAGCCGACGTCGCGCAGGGCCTTGAGCACGGCGTCGCCCAGTCCGAGGTCGGAGAAAGTCATCGCGGGGGCTTCTGCGGGAGCCGCTGCCTCGATCGGGTCATCGCTTGTGGACACGCTTCAGGTTAGTGCGTCCGGCCTGGGAGACGACAGGATGCCGCGCCGCGGCGCCCGCGTGGCCGTCAGCCGGTGACGTTGTCGGGGTCGCGTCCCGCGGCGGGCCGGCCGCGTTTGGGCCGTTCCGACGACAGCTCGAGGGCCAGCTCGTGATCCGGATGCCGCGCCAGCTGCCGCTCGACGTGGTCGAGCCACTGCAGCTCGGCCTGCGCCTCGAACCTCATGGATGCGTGGACGAGCGCACGCGCGACGTCCTCCGGTGCGTCGTGTCCGGCGTCGTGTTCCGCGGTGTCGTCGAGCAATCGCAGCCTCTCCGCCGACGCCGTGCGCTGGGCGTCGATCAGAAGGGGCACGTCGGCCCCGGGGAGTGTCGCGGCGAGGGCGAGCTTGATCGCGAGTTCGTTCCTCGTGCCGTGAGGACGGGCGACCGGCGAGCGGAGCCATTCATGCGCTTCGGCCGATCCGGCATCCGTGATCCGCCAGTACACGTGTCCGTGCTCGTCGACGTCGTCGCGAGCGACCAGGCCATCGCGTTCCAGACGGTCGAGCGTGTTGTAGACCTGGCCGACGTTGAGGGGCCAGGTCGAGCCGGTGCGGCGATCGAACTCCGCGCGCAGCTGGTAGCCGTAGCAGGGTCCTCGATCGAGGATCGCGAGCAGGCTCTGACGCACCGTCATCCGCTGTCCTTCCTCGTGAACGCGTTGCCGAGTATATGCACCCGCTGTGCTCGGGCCCGGTGTCGAGACGCTTCGTCAGAATCGCAGCGCGTCGATGACCTTCGCGCGGACGGCGGCGAGCGCGGGCAGGAACCCCGCGATTGCGCCGATCGCGACGGCCGCGACGAGACCCGTGACGGCGGCGCGGACGGGGAACGGCGGGACGTCCTGCATCCCGGGGAACATCTCGAGGATGAACGGCGCCCTCAGCACGGCGATAACGATGGCGATGCCTACGACCCCCGCGACCGCCGTCGCGACGACGTTCTCGAGCAGCACCGTCGTGAAGATCCGGCCTGCCGACGCGCCGAAGCTGCGGCGCACGCCGATCTCGCGGATCCGCTGCCGCATCGCGACGAGCTGGATGTTGACGAGCCCGAGTCCGCCGAGGAGGAGCACGAGTCCGGCGATCGCCCCCGTGACGAGCTCGAAGACGAGAGCCGCCGACGCCGCTTCGGGGCGCGAGCCCCAGTCCGATCGCGACACCGCGACGTCGATGCCCTCGAGACCTGCTCGCAGATCCATCGCGAGCACGGGTCCCAGCTCGGCCACGATGTCCTCGGGAACCCAGACCTCCCACTGCCCGTAGATGTCGGGCGACAAGCGGTCGACGCGGCTCGCATAGCTGTCGTAGAGGATCGTCGCCGTCTTCTCTTCGTCGCCGGCCCACTGCCGCGGCTCGACGCCGACGACGGTGTAGGTGCCGCCTCCCTCGCCGACGAACGTCACCGTCGCCCCCGCGCCGAGGCTCGGCTCGCCGAGCGACTCCCACAAGGCTTCTCCGAGAACGACGGGAGGAGACAGCAGATCAGCGTCGGACGCGCGGAACCAGCGTCCTTCCGCGATCGGCGACCGGTGGATGACGGGATACGCGGGGTCGACGAGCCGCGTCGTGACGGGCCGGACGTACTCGGGCGTCTGCAGCTGCATCTGGACGCCGCTGAACACGCGCGTCGCGTGCGAGAAGTCGAATCGTTCCGCGACGCGGTCGAAGCGCTCATCGAACGACTGCCAGTCCATCGGGAGGCCGTCGGTGCGGTTGGGTGAGACGGCGATCGTCGCGACGCGTCCGCCCGAGCGGTCCGACTGCTCGGCGGTGAACTGCCTCTGGTACTCGCCGAACGCGACGACGGCGGTGATGGCGGCGACCGACACGGCGATGCCGATGAGGCTCAGCAGCACGCGCAGCTTGTGGTGACGCAGCTCCGACCATGCTTCGGAGAGCGCTCCGATGAACGCGCTCACGACGTGGTGCCCGTGACGGAGCCGAGCGCCGTCTCGCGGAAGGCGAGGTCGAGCCGCACGGGCTCGAGTCTGCCCTCTTCGAGGCGGAAGTGGCGGCGGGCGCGGGCGGCGACGTGGACGTCGTGCGTGATCGTGACGAGGGCCGCCTGCGCTTCGGCGGCGATGTCGTCGAGGAGCGTCATGACGGCTTCGCCGGTCTCGACGTCGAGGGCGCCCGTGGGCTCGTCGGCGAGGATGAGGGATGGTCGCCGCACGAGCGCGCGGGCGATCGCGACGCGCTGCTGCTCGCCGCCCGAGAGCTGTTCGGGGGTCGAGTCCAGACGGTGCGACAGGCCGACCCGGTCGAGCATCTCGTGCGCGAGCCGTCGACGGGACCAGAACATCCTGCCGCGGGCGTAGCTCAGCGGCATCTCGACGTTCTCGGTCGCCGTGCGTCCGGCGAGGAGGTTGAACTGCTGGAAGACGAACCCGACGTTCCTGCCCCGGAGGCGGTCGAGGGCGCCGCGGCGCATGCGCCCGACGGGATCGCCCAGGAACGACACCGTGCCGCTCGAGGGGGCATCCAGCATCCCGAGGAGATTGAGCAGCGTCGACTTGCCTGAGCCGCTGCGGCCGACGATCGAGACATGGTCTCCCGCCGCGACCTCCAGATCGATCCCTCGCAGGATCTGCAGGCGCGTGTCGTCGGGCAGGACGACGTCCTTCGTGACGGCGTCGAGGCGTACGAGCGTCACCAGCTCCACCCCTGCTCTTCGCAGAACTCGCCGCCCATGCCGTCGTCGTAGCAGACCGGTTCCGTCGTCGCGGCGAGACCCGGGACGAACTGCCGGATCTGCTCGCCCTCCTCGAGCCCGCCGGTCACCTCGACGATGGTGCCGTCGCCGACGCCGAGGGTCACCTCGCGCTCCTCGGCATCCGAGCCGTCACCCGCGTCGACCCACACGACGCCGGTGCCCGCCCCGCCGCGGACGGCGGTCGTCGGCACGACGAGGACGTCCTGAACGGTGCCCACCGTGATGTCGAGCGTCGCCTGAAGGCCCGCGAAGACGACCTGGTCGCCGGGGATGGCGCAGCGGACGCTCGTCGTGCCGTCTTCGGCGACCTGCACCTTCAGGCCGGTGCAGACGAACGGTGCAGGCCCGCCCTGGATCGTGACGGATGCTTCGCTGGGGGCGTTGAGCAGCCGGTAGAGCTGGACGGGTTCCACCGTGCTCAGCACATGGAATCGCGCGGGGGTCAGTGTCGCGAGCTCCCCGCCCACGGATGTCGGCTGGCCCTTGACGACCATCAGCGCGGTGATGTCTCCCGCCTCCGGAGCGGCGACGTCGATGAAGCGGACGGGATCGTTCTGCTTCACGGTGAACAGCACCTGACCGGCGGCGACCGTCTGGCCCTCGCCCACGTGGACCGTCGTGACGACGCCGTCGATCTCCGATCGCAGCGGGAAGGACTCGTCGCGCGCGATCGTCCCCGTGAGGCTCAGCGCGTTGACGACCTCTCCGCGCTCGACCGCCACGACCGACTCGGAGATGCCGGCTGACGGGGTCACGGCCGCCTCGCTCGAATCGGGGAAGAACGCCAGCTTGACGAGCGCCGCCGCCACGGCACCGAAGATCACGACCATCAGTAGGGGGAAGATCCACCGGCGCCAGACGATCACGTGCACTCCTCTCGTCCCCGGCGTCCGGGGAGCATGTCGAGACGACCCTAGCGGCGGCGGAAGACGCGGCAGAGCCGGGTCAGGGTCATCTCAGGTGAAGTGTCCGGGATGACCCGGAGATCTCATGCGAATTCACCCGCGGCATCCCACAGCCCACTCCAAGATCACGGGCGGGTAACATGGGCCGGGTATGCCCGGGCGCTCACGCGTCCGTGCGGCACGGGCGCCGATCGGCGCCGCACCCGACAAGATGGAGATGCTCCGTGGCCAACCCCCTCGAGAAACTGCTCCGCGCCGGTGAGGGACGCATCCTCCGGCGCCTCCAGCAGGTCGTGAAGGCCGTGAACGCCCTCGAAGAGGACTACGCGCAGCTGAGCGACGAGGAGTTGCGCAGCGAGACCGCCGAGCTTCGTGCCCGCCACGAAGCCGGCGAGTCGCTCGACCAGCTCATGCCCGAGGCGTTCGCCGCGGTCCGCGAGGCGGCCAAGCGAACGCTCGGCCAGCGCCCCTACGACGTGCAGATCATGGGTGGCGCGGCCCTGCACCTCGGGAACATCGCCGAGATGAAGACCGGTGAGGGAAAGACGCTCACGGGCGCCTTCCCCGTCTATCTCAATGCGATCGCCGGCAAGGGCGTGCACGTCATCACGGTCAACGACTACCTCGCGTCGTACCAAGCCGAGCTCATGGGTCGCATCTATCGCGCGCTCGGCATGACGACGGGCATCATCGTGGCCGGTCAGACCCCCGAGGTGCGCCGCGAGCAGTACAACGCCGACATCACCTACGGCACGAACAACGAGTTCGGCTTCGACTACCTGCGCGACAACATGGCGTGGCGCAAGGAGGACCTCGTGCAGCGCGGTCACTTCTTCGCGATCGTCGACGAGGTCGACTCGATCCTGATCGACGAGGCCCGCACGCCGCTCATCATCTCGGGGCCCTCGTCGGGCGAAGCGAACCGCTGGTTCGTCGAGTTCGCGAAGATCGCCAAGACCCTCGAGCCCGGCGTCGACTACGAGGTCGACGAGAAGAAGCGCACGATCGGCGTCCTCGAGCCCGGCATCGAGAAGGTCGAGGACTACCTCGGCATCGACAACCTCTACGAATCGGCCAACACGCCGCTCATCTCGTTCCTCAACAACTCGATCAAGGCGCTCGCGCTCTTCAAGCGCGACACCGACTACGTCGTCATGAACGACGAGGTCATGATCGTCGACGAGCACACGGGCCGCATCCTCGTCGGACGCCGCTACAACGAAGGCATCCACCAGGCGATCGAGGCGAAGGAAGCCGTCCCGGTCAAGGCCGAGAACCAGACGCTCGCCACCGTCACTCTGCAGAACTACTTCCGCCTGTACGACAAGCTCGCCGGCATGACGGGTACCGCCGAGACCGAGGCGGCCGAGTTCATGTCGACGTACAAGCTCGGCGTCGTCCCGATTCCGACGAACAAGCCGATGATCCGCAAGGATCAGTCCGACCTCGTCTACAAGAACGAGCAGGCGAAGTTCGCCCAGGTGGTCGAAGACATCGCGGAGCGCAATGCGAAGGGGCAGCCGGTCCTCGTCGGCACCGTGAGCGTCGAGAAGAGCGAGTACCTTTCGCGCCTCCTCGCGAAGAAGGGCATCAAGCACGAAGTCCTCAACGCCAAGAACCACGCACGAGAGGCCGAGATCGTCGCCCGCGCGGGCCGCTTGGGCGGAGTCACGGTCGCGACCAACATGGCCGGCCGTGGTACCGACATCATGCTCGGTGGAAACGCCGAGTTCCTCGCCGTCCAGGAGATGAAGGCGAAGGGGCTGGACCCCGTCGAGACGCCCGACGAGTACGAAGCCGCGTGGGACGAGGTGTACGAAGCGACGAAGGAGGTCGTCGCGACGGAGGCCGAGAAGGTCATCGCCGCCGGTGGCCTCTACGTTCTCGGCACGGAGCGCCACGAGTCGCGCCGCATCGACAACCAGCTGCGCGGTCGCTCCGGCCGACAGGGCGACCCCGGCGAGAGCCGCTTCTACCTGTCGCTCACCGACGACCTCATGCGGCTCTTCCAGTCGGGAGCCGCCGAGGCGATCCTGGCCCGCACGAACTTCCCCGACGACGTCGCGATCGAGTCGGGCATGGTCACGCGCGCCATCAAGAGCGCTCAGTCGCAGGTCGAGGCGCGCAACGCCGAGATCCGCAAGAACGTCCTCAAGTACGACGACGTCCTCAACCGCCAGCGCGAGGCGATCTACTCCGACCGCCGGCACATCCTGCAGGGCGATGACATCGCGGGGCGCGTCGAGCACTTCATCGAAGACGCCATCACGGCGGTCATCGACGACCACACCGGCTCCGGTCACAACGAGAGCTGGGACTTCGACGCCCTGTGGACCGAGCTCAAGACGCTCTACCCCGTCGACGTCACGATCGACGAAGTCGTGGCAGAGGGTGCCGGTCGCAAGGGCGGCATCACGTCGGAAGGGCTCAAGCGCGAGATCATCTCCGATGCGCGGATCGCGTATCGCAAGCGCGAGGAGACGCTCGGCGAGCCCGCCATGCGCGAACTCGAACGGCGCGTCGTTCTGCAGGTGCTCGACCGCCGCTGGCGCGACCACCTCTACGAGATGGACTACCTCAAGGACGGCATCGGCCTGCGCGCGATGGCCCAGCGCGACCCGCTCATCGAGTACCAGCGCGAGGGGTACCAGATGTTCCAGTCGATGATGGGACAGATCAAGGAGGAGTCGGTCGGCTACCTCTACAACCTCGAGGTCGAAGTGCGACGCCCGAGCGACGCGAGCGGCGAGGTCGCCGAGGTCGAGGTGGACGCGAAGGGACTCACGGCAGCGCCCGTCGAAGGGCAGCGCCTGCAGTACTCCGCCGCCAACGACGCGGGCGAGGTCGAGGTCCGCAACGACCGTGGACAGGTCCAGCAGGCGGCGACCAATCGACTCCGCCAGGCCGCTGCCGCTGCTGCGGCTGCGCAGGGAGCCGATGGGGTGCCGGCGCCGGCACCCGAGGCCGCTCCGCAGCGCGGCGCGTTCGGACAGCGGACCGACGGCCCGGCTGCCGGGGCGTCGCCGCAGAACCGCGCTCAGCGCAGGGCGGCCGACAAGAAGAAGTGACGAACGGCGCCGGGGCCGTGCCACCTCGTGGCGATTGGCCTCGGCGTCCTGTCGCTATTCTGATCCGATGAGTCCGCTCCGCCCCCTCGATCAGTCCGGCAAGCTCAAGGATGTCCTCTACGAAATCCGCGGGCAGGCCCTCGTGGCCGCCGACCAGCTCGAGGCCGAGGGTCACACGATCCTCAAGCTGAATACTGGCAACCCCGCCATCTTCGGGTTCGAGGCGCCGTTCCAGATCGTGCGCGACATGATCGACTCGATGCCGCACGCCCACGGCTACAGCGACAGCAAGGGCATCATGTCGGCCAGGCGCGCCGTCGTGTACCGCTACGAGCAGGACCCGACCTTCCCGCCGTTCGGACCCGACGACGTGTATCTCGGGAACGGCGTCTCCGAACTCATCACGATGGTCATGCAGGCACTGCTCGACGAGGGCGACGAGGTGCTCATCCCCGCGCCCGACTACCCCCTGTGGACCGCCATGACGAGCCTCGGCGGGGGCACTCCGGTGCACTACGCGACGAGTGAGGCCGACGGCTGGCAGCCCGACCTCGAGGACATCCGGGCCAAGGTCACGCCGCGCACGAAGGCGATCGTCGTCATCAACCCCAACAATCCCACGGGTGCGGTGTACTCGAGGGAGATCCTCGAAGGGATCGCCGAGATCGCGCGCGAGCACTCGCTGCTCGTGCTCGCCGACGAGATCTACGACCGCATCCTCTTCGACGACGCCGTGCACATCCCGATGGCATCCGTCGCTCCCGATCTGCTCGTGCTGACGTTCAACGGACTCTCCAAGACCTATCGCGTCGCGGGCTACCGATCCGGCTGGCTCGTCATCACCGGGCCGACGGGACACGCCCGCGGGTTCATCGAGGGCATCACGTTGCTCGCGTCGACCCGTCTGTGCCCCAACGTGCCCGCGCAGCATGCCGTACAGGCGGCCCTGTCGGGAGTGCAGTCGATCGACGTCCTCATCGGCCCGTCGGGGCGGCTTCTCGAGCAGCGGGATGCCGCGTGGGAGACGCTGGAGTCGATCCCGGGCGTCTCGTGCGTCAAGCCCGCCGGTGCTCTGTACGCGTTCCCGCGGCTCGATCCGGAGGTGCACGACATCCACGACGACGCGAAGCTCGTCTACGACTTCCTCGTCGCGGAGCATGTGCTTCTCGTGCAGGGGACCGGCTTCAACTGGCCGACCCCCGATCACTTGCGGATCGTGACGCTGCCGGAGGCACGCGTCCTCACCGAGGCTGTCGAGCGGCTCGGGAACTTCCTGGCCTCGTACCGCCAGTAGGGCTCCTGCGGTCGTCGCGGGAGCACGATCAGAGGAGGGCGAGCGACGTCGCCCGCCAGCGGCCGTCGACGCCTTCGAGGCGCAGCGCCACGGCGCGCGTCCGTGCCGGGCCCTGGACGATGACGACCGACTCGACGACGCCGTCATCGGGTGACTGCTGGTGCACCGACAGGATCCGATGGACGGGGCGCTTGACCGGGAGGCCCCGGGCCGAGCGTGCTCTCGCAGCGAGGTTGGCGCGTGTGACGAGTCGGCGGTACGCGTCCTCCGTCAGCCAGCGCGCGAGCTGGTCGACTTCTCGCACTCCGCCGAAGACTTCGAGCACACCGCGCGTGAGATTGCGGAGCAGCGGCTCGGGGTCGGGCAGGTGCGTTGCGGGCGTACGCTGCGGTGCGAAGAACCCGTTCGTGTCGATCACGCTGACGGGCGAAGGCACGACGCCAGCGGGGTTCGGTCGCGACGTTGCCATGGGTGCCTCTCTCCGGAAGGTGATTCGGCAGAAGTACAACACAGAGCGTCAGGCGGCCGAGGTGGGTCCGTCATCCTGTGGATAAGTCGGCCGCAAGGATCACCTGTGCTTTAGCCTGCCGACGTGCGCTGGGACCGTTTCTTCGACGACCTCGAAGATCAGTTGGCCTCGGAGTGGGAGGCCGAGAGAGCCGCGCTCGACACCGAAGCCGAGCGATTGCGGCTGTCGCGCGTCAGCGTGCGCGAGCGGTTCATGGTGCTCGCCGGCACGGATGCCACGGCGCCTGCGCTCTCCCTCGAACTCGCGGATGGCAGCGTCCTGCGGTGCCGCGCCACGGGCGTGGGGGCCGACTGGGTGGCGCTCCAGGCGATGGAGGGCGGCCGCGACGCCGTGCTGGTGCCCTTCTCGTCGATCCTGTCCGTCGGGATGCCGCAGGTCGAGGTCCTGCGCAGCGCGCGACCCGCGCCGCGACCGACGAGCCTCTCGGACCGCATCACGTTCGGCTTCATGCTCCGCGACCTCGTGCGCCGCCGTGCCGGGGTCGCCATCGGACTCGTCCATGGTCGAGCCCTGACAGGAACGATCGACCGCGCCGGCGCCGACCATCTCGATCTCGCGCTGCACGATCGCGGAGCGCCGAGGAGGAACGACGCCGTGACGGGGTATCGCGTCGTGCCGCTCGCCGCCGTCGCATGGGTGCGATTCGACGAGACGGCGACGCGATGAACCCGTCAGTCGTCGTGACGCACTTCTCCCGTGCCCCACAGTTCCGGGAAGCTCGCTTCTTGCGACTGCTGCCACAGGGCTGCGCGTCGCGTGAGCTCGATCTGCGCGTCGAGGTACTCGCCGACGCTCGCCTCTTCGATCCGCCAGCGACCAGGCGAGCCGACGCGCATGCCCCGAAGCTCGCCCCGCTGAACGAGCGCCATGACGTCGTCGATCGAGATCGCGATGATCTCGGCGACTTGAGCAGGGGTGAGAAGACGCACCTCAGATGGGGGGATCTTGGGCATGGGTACCATTATCCTGCCGCCCGAAGCCGCCGATCAACGGCCGCCCCACTGTGGATATCGACGACCGGCCGACCTGTGGATAACGGCGCGGTGCGTCGGGCGTCGTGCTGCACGATGTCCTCATGACTCGACCCGTGACCGCCCGCTCGTCCCGCCGCGCCCCGTGGAGCGATCTCCGATTCGTGCTGGGGATCCTGCTCATCGGCGCATCGGTCGGCGGCGTCTGGATGGTCATCGCGAGTGCGCGCCAGACGCAGCCCGTCTACACCGCTGCCCACGTCATTCCTGCGGGAGCACCCGTCGCAGCAGAGGATCTCCTCGTCGTCGAGGTCTCGCTCGGCCACACGGCGGGCGCATATCTCACGCCGGATGGGCTCGAGGCGGGTGCGGTCGCGACACGGACGATCGCCGAGGGCGAGCTTATCCCCGCGTCGGCGATCGGCGGAGCATCTGCGACGGACACGACGAGCGTCGTGCTCCGCACGGGAGAGGTCTCCGCGAGCGTCGAGAGGGGCGCGAGCGTCGAGATCTGGGCGGCGCCGCTCATCGAGCGGGGGCGCTACGAGGATCCGCGGGTGCTCGTCGTCGACGCGACGGTCATCTCCGTCACGCGGGACGAGTCCTTGATGGGCGGCGGGGCGGCGGCGTTGGAGGTGTCCGTGCCGCGAACGGAGGTCGCTGCGACGCTCGCGGCGGTCGCCGAGGGGGCCGCACTGTCGATCGTCCCCACGTTCGGAGGCGACTGATGCGAGTCCTCGTCGCCGTCGACGAGCCCCACGGCACCCGACTGGCGGAGGACCTCGCCGGTGAAGGGATCGAGGTCACGGCGACTGTCGCGGCATCCGTCCCCGTGTCGTGGCTCGTCCGCCAGGACCCCGCGTGCAATCTTCTCGACGCCTCACACGCGCTCGTTCTCGCGGTGGACCGATTCGTCCTCTCGGCCGAGCTCGTAGCTCGGTGCGATCGATCGGGGGTGCGCATCGTCCCGCTCGGATCCGGTGCCGAAGCCGAGCACACCGTGTCCCTCTTCGGGCTGGAGAGTCTCCGGCCGCCGGACATCGAGGCCTGGCGTCTCGTCGAGATCCTGCGCGCTCCACTCGCACCGGCGCGCGATCCCGGCCGCTCGCGCGATCCCCGCTCGATCGTCGTGTGGGGACCCGCCGGCGCCCCCGGCCGCTCCACGGTCTCGATCGAGCTCGCGGTGGAGCTCGCGCGGGGAGGGCGGCGAACGGCTCTCGTCGACGCGGACTCCCATGCGGCATCCCTCGCGCTGGCCCTGGGACTTCCCGACGAAGGCCCGGGCTTCGCCGCGGCGTGCCGCCAGGGCGAGTTCGGCTCGCTCGACGCCGCAGAGCTGTCACGCATCAGCCTGCCGCTCGGACGGACGAGCGTCGATGTCCTGACGGGGATCAATCGCCCTTCGCGATGGCCGGAACTCTCCGACGCGCGCGTGCGCGCCGCGCTGGAAGCCTGCCGGACGTGGACCGACTTCACGGTCATCGACGTCGCGGCATCCCTCGAACGCGACGAGGAGATCGTGAGCGACCTGGAGGGGCCCCGCCGCAACGCCGCGACGCTCGCCGCCCTCGAGACCGCCGACGCCGTCGTCGCCGTGGTGTCCGCCGATCCGATCGGGATCTCGCGCTTCGTCCGGGCCGTTCCCGACCTGCGGGCGACGATCGGAAGCGGCGAGCTCTTCGTCGTCGCGAACCGGCTCCGTCCCGGAACGCTCGGTGTCGATGCACGCGGCCAGGTGCGCCGGGCGATCGAGAGGTTCACGGGGCTCCGCGATGTCTGGTTCCTCCCGCAAGACGCCAGGTCCGCGGATGCCGCACTGCTCGCTGCGCGTCCGATCGCGGAGGTCGCGCCGAAGTCGCCCGTGACGCTCGCGGTGCGGCGCTTCGTCGGCGAGGCGATCGTCCGTCCTCCCGACCGACCGCGTACGCCGAGCCGGCGGGAGCGACGTCGCGCGGCATGACGGCTCCGCATCCGGCAGTCGGCGACGGCTCTACGCTGGAGGGGTGTCGACCCTCAGCGATCTCGTCTATGCCCAGGGCCGTTCCAGCGAAGCGGATGTCGAATGGCTCCACCGACTCGCCGGCGACGGTCAGCTTCTCGCGGATCTCGCTTTCGCCGACATCGTCATCTGGGTGCCGACCGCCGACGACTCGTTCGTCGCGATCGCGCACACGCGTCCGAGCGGCGCGGCGACGCTCTTCTACCGCGACATCGTGGGCGATCGGGTGCGCCCCCAGTGGCGCACGCAGGTGCGCGATGCCTTCCAGACGGCGCGCATCGTCGACTCGGCGTCGCCGGACTGGTTCGAAGAGACTCCGACGCGCGTCCGCGCCGTCCCGATCGTGCGCGCGCAGCACGGTTCGCCGCACGAGACGATCGGCGTCCTGACGCGGCACACGAATCTCGGTGAGACGCGCACGCCGAGCCGCCAGCAGATCACGTTCAACGACTGCGCCGACGATCTATTCGGCATGGTGGCGTCGGGGGAGTTCCCCGACCTCTCGGCCCCGACAGCTCCGCGCCGAGGAGCGCCGCGGGCATCCGACGGACTCATCCGCCTCGACGTCGACGGGATCACGACGTTCGCGAGCCCCAATGCGCTTTCCGCGTTCAACCGTCTCGGGTTCGACGACGAGCTCGAGGGGGAGTCCCTCGCCGAGGTCGTGACGCAGATCCTTCCCGTCAAACGTCAGTTCGACGAGTCGCTTCCCGTCGTCGTGACGGGCCGCGCACCCTGGCGCGCCGATCTCGAGGCCCGCGGCGTGACCGTGTCGCTGCGCACGATTCCCCTCCGGGACCACGGGCACCGCATCGGCGCGATCCTGCTGTGCCGCGACGTCACCGAGATCCGCCACCAGGAGCAGGAGCTCATCACGAAGGATGCCACGATCCGTGAGATCCATCACCGCGTCAAGAACAATCTGCAGACCGTCGCCTCGCTCCTGCGGATCCAGGCGCGGCGCTCGCACTCCGACGAAGCCCGCGAGGCGCTGACGCAGGCCATGAGGCGCGTGTCCGCGATCGCCGTCGTCCACGACACCCTGTCAGAGGGGCTCGCGCAGAACGTCGACTTCGACGACGTCTTCGATCGCGCGCTCAAGCTGATCGCGGAGGTCGCCGCGGCGCCGAGCACGCGCGCGAAGACCCGGACGACGGGGCGCTTCGGCACCCTGCCGAGCGAGTATGCGACTCCGCTCGCGCTCGCGCTCACGGAGCTCGTCACGAACGCCGTCGAGCACGGCCTCGCCGGAAAAGAGGGCGAAGTCGAGATCCTCGCGGACCGCTCGGAGGACCACCTCGCCGTCACGGTGCGCGACAACGGCGTGGGCCTGCCGGAGGGTCAGGTCGGACGAGGGCTCGGAACACAGATCGTCCGAACCCTCATCCAGGGTGAACTCGGCGGGACGATCGACTGGCACACCGCCGTCGGGGCGGGCACCGAAGTGACGATCGACATCCCTCTGCGCTATATCGCGGTTCCTCGCGCGTGACGCAGGAGCCGATCAGGAAGCGCGGCGAGCGCGAGCTGCGCGGCGCTTGAGCGCGCGACGCTCGTCTTCGGAGAGGCCGCCCCACACGCCCGAGTCCTGGCCGGACTCGAGGGCGTACTGGAGGCAGATCTCGGTGACGGTGCACCGGGCGCAGACGGACTTCGCCTTCTCGATCTGGTCGACCGCCGGTCCTGTGTTCCCGACGGGGAAGAACAGTTCGGGGTCGACGGTCAAGCAGGCAGCCTTGTCGCGCCAGTCCATAGAGGTGCTCCTTGCGGGGGTAGTGATTTACGGGCATCCGTTCGGGTCGGGTACCCTTGTGGGTGTGCGAGCAGAACGCTCGCCCCACGGCGCTGTGGGAGCACACGGCTTAAGCCATCGTCCCATAGCACATCGGCTTGATCAAGAGATTACGAGCAGGTTTCTGAGCCGTTTGCTGGGGATCACCTCCGAGCACTGGAGGGTTCGCATACATCCCATCGCTCGATGAGAAGGACTGTTGAGGCATGCGCACAGGGACCGTCGAACGCACAGCTGGCGTCCTGGTCGGAGCGGAGGGCCTCGCTCTGGTCGGCCTCGTCGTATGGCAGCTGGCTGCGATCGCGGCGGGTGACACGGGTTTCATCGAGAGTGCGATCGCCCTCGTCGTCCTGACGCTCGTCGGAGCCGCGGCGGTTCTCGCCTTCTCGGTCGCGATCGTGAGAGGACGATCGTGGGGCCGCTCGGGGGGGATCGTGACGCAGGTCCTCATCCTGGCCGTCGCGCTGGGCGCCGCGACGGGTGCCTACGCCCACCCGCTCATCGGGCTCGCACTCGCCGTCCCCGCACTCGTGACGTTCGTCCTGCTCGTTCTCGCGGCGCGCGCGGCGGGGCGAGCAGCGTCCCGCGCGATGGACTGAGTCTTCAGACTCCGAGCTGCGCCCGGAGGCGGGCGACGTGACCCGTGGCTTTGACGTTGTAGAACGAATGGCTGATGCGGCCGTCTGCGTCGATGACGAAGGTCGAGCGGATGACGCCCTCGACGACCTTTCCGTAGTTCGTCTTCTCACCCCACGCGCCGTACTGCTCATGCACCGTGCGGTCGGGGTCGCTCAGGAGGGGATAGTCCAGGCCATCGCGTTCACGGAACCGCCGGAGCTTCTCGGGCAGATCCCGCGAGATCCCGAGCACCGTGTAGCCGGCTGCCTGGAGAGGTGCCAGGCTGTCGCGGAAGTCGCAGGCCTCGGTCGTGCAGCCGGGCGTCATGGCCTCGGGGTAGAAGAAGAGGATGACGGGTCCACCGCGGAGGGTCTCGAGCGACACCTCCTTCTCGTCCTGATCGAGGAGCGTGAAGAGGGGGGCAGGGGCGCCGGATTCGAGTCGCGAGGAGGTCACCTCTCAACGATAGGACAGGGACCGCTCCCGGACGACCTCAGGGGCGGTGGGCGAACGTCTCGAGAAGGCGCTGCAGGGAGTCCAGGCGCGCGGCGCCCGTCGGGCCGAGCCTGCCTTCTTCGACGGCCTCGACGATCGCGCAGTCCGGAGCGTCGGGAAGGTGCGTGCACCCGCGCGGGCACTCCTCGGCGACGAGCGCGAGCTCGGTGAAGGCCTTGAGGATGTTCGCCGGGTCGACGTGGCCCAGCCCGAAGGAACGGACGCCGGGTGTATCGATGACCCACCCCGAGCCGCCCGGGCCGCGGTAGCGCAGCGACACGGTCGAGCTCGATGTGTGGCGGCCTCGGCCGGTCACGACGTTGACGTGACCTGTCGCTCGCTTCGCATCGGGGACGAGCGCGTTCACGAGCGTCGACTTGCCGACTCCCGAGTGGCCCACGAACACCGTCGAATGGCCGACGAGGGCTGCGCCGACGCGCTCGAGCGGCATCTCCTCCTGCGCGCTCGTGAAGACCTCGAGGTCGAGCCCGTCGAAGTGCGTGAGGAACGGAGCAGGGTCGGCCAGGTCGGTCTTGGTGACGACGAGCATCGGACGGATGCCGGCATCCAATGCCGCGACGAGGTAGCGGTCGACGAGCCGTGCGCGGGGCTCGGGGTCGGCGGCCGCCACGACGATGAGCATCTGGTCGGCGTTGGCCACGACGATCCGCTCGACCTGATCCGTGTCGTCGGCGCTTCGGCGGAGCAACGAGGTCCGTTCCTCGATGCCGACGATGCGGGCGAGGGTTCCTTCGTCGCCCGAGACGTCTCCGACGACGCGCGCGCGGTCACCCGTGACGATCGATGTCTTGCGCAGCTCCCTTGCGCGCGTCGAGAGCACGGTGCGCTCATCGGGGCCGTCCTCGTCGACGAGGACGGTGTATCTGCCGCGATCGACGCCGAGCACGCGCGCCATCCGCGCGTCGGCGTGCGTCGGCCGCCTCTTCGTTCGCGGCCGGTTGGACTTGGGATTGGGGCGGACGCGCACGTCCTGCTCGTCGAACTCCGGTTCGTCGTCGTCGTCGTCCGGCTCGAGCCAGCTCACGATGCGCGCTGCGCCTCGGGGTCGGTGGCCGAGTCCGTCAGCATCCCGTGCCAGATGCGGGGGAACTCCGGCATCGTCTTGGCGGTCGTGCCGATGTCGTCGACCTCGATTCCCGGAACGGCGAGGCCGATGAGGGCGCCCGTCGTCGCGAGGCGGTGATCGTGGTGCGACTTCCACACCCCTCCGTGGAGCGGCCGCGGGACGATGCGGATGCCGTCGGGCAGTTCTTCGGCGTCGCCGCCGATCGTGCGGAGATTGCCGACGAGAGCCGCGATGCGATCGGTCTCGTGACCGCGGATGTGACCGATGCCGTGGAGCGTCGTGGGAGCCTCGGCGAACGCCGCAAGCGCGAAGATGGTCGGCGCGAGCTCGCCTGCCGCCGAGAGATCGATGTCGACTCCGTGGATGCTGCCGCCCGAGGCGACGGTCAGAACGCCGCCGCGACGCGACGTGCGTGCTCCGAAGACGGCGAGGATGTCGGTGAGCAGGTGCCCGGGCTGGGTCGAATGGGCGGGCCAGCCCGTCACCGAGACGGAGCCCCCCGTGATCATCGCCGCGGCCAGGAAGGGCGCGGCGTTGGACAGGTCGGGCTCGATCACGACGTCTTTGCCGCGCACAGGGCCGGCAGGCACGACCCACTCGCCGACGGCGGGAGACTCCACGTGCACGCCGCGATGAGCGAGACTCTCGATCGTCATGTCGATGTGCGGCATGCTCGGGAGACGGCCGCCCGTGTGGACGAGGTGCAGGCCGACATCGAACCTCGGTGCCGACAGCAGCAAGCCCGACACGAACTGGCTGGAGGCGCTCGCATCGATCGTGATCTCGCCGCCGCGCACGTGCCCGTGACCCCGCACCGAGAAGGGCAGCGACCACGTGCCGCCGTCGTCGATGTCGACGCCGACGTCGCGCAGCGCCGTGATCATGGCGCCCATGGGGCGGTGGAGCGCGCTCTCGTGCGCCGTCAGCGTCACGTCGCCCATCGCGAAGCCGCCGAGCGGAGCGACGAAGCGCATGACGGTTCCGGCCTGACCGCAGTCGACCGTCGTCCCGCCGGTGAGAGGCCAGGCGGGGGTCACGACGAGGTCGTCGCCGAACGGGCCGCTGCCCTCGACGGTCTCGATGCCCACGCCGAGCGTCCGCAGAGCCTCGATCATGCGGCTGGAATCGTCGGAGTGCAGCGGGTTCGACAAGCGGCTGGGCGTATCGGCGAGTGCGGCGAGGATCAGCTCGCGGTTGGTCAGCGACTTCGACGCAGGGACGGTCACGGTCGCGTGCACCGGCGATTCGGCGACGGGCGCGGCCCAGGGGCCGCGGTCGCGGGTCGTGGAGGACGGGGAATACGCGTCGGCGGTCATCGGGTTCTACCCTACTGAACCGCGTCGACACCGCCGCGGTCGACATCCGATCAGACGGGAGTGCACGTGATCGCGATTCTCGAACGTGCGACCGACGAGGCGTCGCTGCAGAGCCTCGAACAGGCGTGGCAGGTGCCCGCCGTAGACTTGCGGGTGATGAGCGAGCAGCCAGATGTCGCGCAAGACCCACGCACGCAGTTCGAAGAGCAGGCGCTGCCCTTCATGGACCAGTTGTACGCCGCGGCGATGCGCATGACCCGCAACCCCGCGGATGCTGCCGATCTCGTCCAGGAGACGTTCGTCAAGGCCTTCGCGTCGTGGCGCACCTTCACGCAGGGCACGAACCTGAAGGCGTGGCTCTACCGCATCCTGACGAACACGTACATCAACACCTACCGCAAGAAGCAGCGCGAGCCCTATCAGGGCACGATCGACGAGCTCGAGGACTGGCAGCTCGGCGGCGCCGAGTCCACGACGGCGTCGAGCACCCGCTCTGCCGAGGCCGAGGCGATCGACCACATGCCGGCGTCCGTCGTGAAAGACGCGCTGCAGTCGATTCCCGAGGATTTCCGGCTGGCGGTGTACCTCGCCGATGTCGAGGGATTCGCCTACCAGGAGATCGCCGACATCATGAAGACCCCCATCGGCACGGTCATGAGTCGTCTGCATCGTGGCAGACGGATGCTTCGTGAGCTGCTGGCCGATTACGCGAAAGAGCGCGGCATCGAGACCGCGCCCGCCACGAGGAGCAAGAAATGACGGACTGCGGCTGTGAGAAGGCCAGGCGCGACCTCGAGGAGTACTTGCGCAACGAGGTGTGCAAGACCGAGCATTCCGAGATCAAGGAGCACCTGGACAATTGTCCCGAGTGCCGAGACGAGGCCCTCGTCGCAAAGACGCTGACGGACGTCGTCGCCCGGGCATGCAAGGAGACGGCTCCCGAAGAGCTGCGGGATCAGGTGCTCGCGCGGCTGCGCGCGGTCCAGGCGACCCACTGACGTCAACCCCGGGACGATCGCCAGCGCGGCGCCGGGGAGGTTCAGCGCAGCGACGGAGTGGCGGCCGCTGCCGCCGTGGCGGCGGCGCTCGCGGCTCCCGCGACACTCGAGATGTCGCGCAGGAGACGGGCGACCCTCTCGGCGGCTGACCTTCCGGAGGACAGCGGCCGCACGGCGGACGCTGTTCGGCTCCCGATCATGTCGTCGAGGGCGCCGACGCCGTCCAAGAGGGCGATCATCGTCGCGATGCGGCGATCGATGCCGTCCGGGTCGTCCATGGAGGTGCGCAGAGCCGTCCATGCGTCGTCCGTGGCGGTGGCCTCCGCCAGGCGGAGGTGCACGCGGGGGAGGATGCCGAGGAAGCGCGTCCGTTCGTGCACGAGCATTCCCGACGCGAGGAGACGCTGGACCTCGACGTCGTACGCCGCCCACCCGACGATCTCGACGAGCTCGGGCGTCAGGACGGCATCACTCGACAGCGCCTCCGCCGCCGAGCCGAGCCGCGTGGCATCCGACGCGCACGTCGTTCGCACGACGCTCGCGTCCGGTCCGCTCGGCTCGATCGTCACGACCCCTGCCACGATGAGGTCGGCCAATACGGCCCCGCCCACGAGCGCCTCGGTGACCCGCGTGCGCGGCAGCCTTCCGCGCTCGTCCGCGGTCAGGACGAGGAGTTCTTCCGAGATCGATCGGGCCATTCCCCCTCCTTCCCCCTGAATTCGAGGTTAAGGACGAGCCGCGCAGCGTGCTAGTCGACGAAAGGACGACGCCGTGGGCCGAAAGTAGGGGTCCTCACGCCGGAGTCGGCACATCGCGCACGGGCACGGACGCGTCCAGCAGCCATCCGCCGTCGCGCGGTCCGACCGAGCACCCGCCCCCGAGGAGCCCCATCCGCTCGCGCATGCGGGCGGTCCCGTAGCCGCCGCTCGGCACGAATGCCGCCTTGGCGGGTCTGCTCAGCGAGTTCCAGATCTGCAGGCGAACCGCACCGTCGACGCTCTGGAGAGTCAGCGCGACACGCTCGGGCGAGGGGGCGTGCTTCAGGATGTTCGTCGCCGCCTCGCGGATCGTCCGCTCGAGGGCGCTCACCGTGAGCCGGTCGAGTACCTCCGCGGCCGGAGGATCGAGGTCGACGGACACCTCGTACCCCGCACGCTCGAGTCCCGCTCTGAACTCATCGACCGCGAGCGCGAGGCCTCCCGACAGGTTTGCGGGGGCATCGGCACCATCGTCGGAGGCGAGGCTCACGACCCGCCGGAGGTCGACGAGTGCTTGGCGCGCCGACGCCAGGATCGCCTGCTCGGAGCGTTCGCGCTCATCCGGATCGTCGGTTCGCTCGAGGAGACGCGCGTGCATCGCGATGACCGTCAGGTCGTGGGCGACGACGTCGTGCAGGTCGTCGGCGATCCGCTGACGTTCTTCCTGGACGAGATCGGCGTTGATCCGGCGGGCGTCGATGAGTTCCTCCCGCGTCCGCGTCGCCCTCGTCACGAGAGCACGCAGGACGATCCCCGTCGCGCTCGCCGCCGCCGCCACCATGAGGACGGCGCTCAGCGTCGCGACGGAGCCCGTCTCCGGGTCGAGCCCGTGCACGGCTGCCGCGATGGCGAGGAAGACGCCGAGGTAGGCCGCCTGCAGCCATGCCGACGAGTACCGCACGACGACGAGGCATCCCACCGCGAGCGCGAGCAGCGCGACCTGCTGTGCTTCGACGAGAGGCGAGAGGCCCATCAGAACCAGAAGCGCGAGCGCCGTGAGGGCGGCGTTCCAGAGCGTCAGGACGAACGCGAGGGTGAGGAGCATCTCGAGCGCGAACTCGCGAGGATCGTGGAAGCCCTCGACGACACCCAGAGCGAGGGATGCCGCGATCGCCACCGACACCACGCCGATGAGCGCCCAGCGCTCCACCCTGGTGGGGCGCTGGGCAGCCCAGATCGGGCGGAGGTCGCGCAGTCGCGCGAAGGACCGGCGCATCACCGCTTCATTATCTCGCCGGTGAGGCGACGACGGGGCGCGAGAGGCGCGACGGATCCCGGTCTCAGCTGCAGGCGCGCAGCAGCTTGCAGAGCGCGGTCCAGATCGAAGAAGCGAACACGGCTGTCCTCCTCTCCCCATGCGAGCGGATGCAGACAGTGTGATCGTCGCAGGAAGGAAACGTCGGCACATCGCCCCAAGGGCGGTAGTCGTCTCCGTCTTTCGTCGGGGGTCGCGTCGACGGATCGGCCTGTCGGGGCGGCGCGCTTCTAAGATTGGGTCGTGAACCCGATACTCGTCCTCGTCGTCGACGACGAGTATCTTCTGCGCCGCGCGCTGACCCTCTTCCTCGAGGAAGCCGGCGACATCCGCGTCGTGGCGACCGCGGTCGACGGGGCGGACGCGATCGAGAAGGTGCGGATCCATGAGCCCGATGTCGTGCTGATGGACATCCAGATGCCGAACCTCGACGGCGTCGCGGCGACGGCTCGGCTGAGGCAGGAGTCTCCCGACACTCGCGTGCTCGCCGTGACGACGTTCGGCTCGATGCACACCGTCCTCCCCATGCTTCTGGCGGGGGCCACGGGCTACCTCCTCAAGGACTCCGATCCCGACGACATCGTCACGGCCGTCCGCGAAGCGCATCGCGGACTCCGCGTCCTCTCACCGGCGGTGAGCTCGCTGCTCGTCTCTTCCGTCGCGTCGACCTCATCACCGGAACCGTCTCAGCCGCTGTCCGAGGGCGAGCAGCCGACGCCTCGAGAGGCCGAGATGGTCGAGCTCCTCGCGCAGGGACTGTCGAACGCCGAGATCGCGCAGCGCACGGGAGTGTCGGAGGCGACCGTCAAGTCGCACCTCAGCAACGTCATGGCGAAGTGGGGAGTGCGCGACCGTGTACAGGTGCTGATCCGCGCGGTGCGTGCAGGGCTCGTGAGTCTCGACTAGAAGCCGACCCACGGCCGATCAGCGCGGCACGAAGACGCGAAGCGCCCCGGGTGCGACATCGATCGCGAGCGGAAGAGACCCGATGGGGTCTCCGTCGGCATAGGCCGTCACACCGGAAGACGCGAGTCGCGCGGAGCGGACGCGGTACGTCGATACCTCCGCGACGGTCGTGTGCGTGCCTCGGTAGACGCGGGGGAGCAGCCGCAGCAGACGCAGTCTCCCTGCAGGACGGACGAGCACGACATCGAGGATCCCGTCGGCCGGGTCCGCGTCGGGGGCGATGGGGATGCCGCCCCCGTAGCTGCGGCCGTTTGCCACCGTCGCCATGACGAGGTCTCCCGTGACGCGGAGGGACGTGCCGTCGGCGAGCTCGAGCTCGACGTCGTAGGGAAGTCCCGCGAGCCTCGCGAACTCGATCAGGATGGCGATGTTGTACCGCGAACCGCCGCGCGGCCAGCGCATGGCATTGGCGCGGTCGTTGACGCGCGAGTCGAACCCGCTCGCGAGGACGGAACCGAAGTACGCCGTCGTGCCATCTTCGCGTGTCACCCTCGCGAGATCGACATCCCGCGTGCGACCGCCGATGATCGCCTCTGCCGCGCCCGCGACATCGAGCTCGGCGAGCCCCAGGGTCATGGCGAAGTCGTTGCCCGTCCCGGACGGGATGATCCCGAGGGGGATGCCGGTTCCCGCGATCTCCTGGATCGCGAGGGCCACCGTCCCGTCACCACCCGCGACGACGACGGATTCGGCGCCGAGCTCGATCGCCGTTCGCAAGAGGTCGCTCGATTCGGCCGCGCTGCCGCCGCTGACGATCGTCGTGCGGATCCCGTGATCGCGCAGCAGCTCGGCGGCGCGGGTCGCGGCTCCTGTGTGGGCACCCGCACGCGCGGCGGGATTGACGACGAGCGCGACGGTCACGGGAGAGGCCCGACGAGGACGCCGGGGTTGAGGATCCCCCGCGGGTCGAGCTCGTTCTTGACGGCGCGCAGGACGGCCGTGCCGAGCGGACCGATCTCGGTCTCGAGATGGTCGCGGTGGTCGCGGCCGACGGCGTGGTGGTGCGTGATCGTGCCGCCCGCCCTGCCGATGGCGAGCGATGCGGCATCCTTCGCTGTCGTCCACTGCTCGATCGGCGTCGAGGTGAGCGCGGCGACGACGGTGAAGTAGAGCGAAGCGCCCGCCGGATAGACGTGGGAGATGTGGCAGAGGACGAGCGGTTTCGTGCCCAGCTCCGAGAGGGCACCGGACAGGGCGTCGGTCACGGCTGCTTTGAGGCCCGGGAGCCCTGACCACGTCGTCGCCGTCTCGAGGGTCTCTGCCAGGACTCCGGCATCGAGGAGGGTGTCGCGAAGTGCGGGGGAGGAGAACCGCCCGCGCTCCCATGATTGCGCCGGCGCCTCGCCGCGCGACTTCGCGCCGTGTTGCGCGAACACCGCGTCGAGCGATGCCCGCACCGACTGGGTCTCGGCGTCGGTGCGACCCTCGAACGTCGCAACGGCGAGACATCCGCGCATCCGGGTGAAGTGTCCCCCGAGGGTCGCGTTGACGGTCGTCTCGGTCTCGTCGCTGAGCCGCAGGACCGTCGGACGGATGCCGCGCTGCGTCGCTTCGCGCAATGCGGCGGCGCCGGAGGCGAAGTCGGGGAAGGTCCACGCACCGTAGGCCGTCGCTTCGGCGACGGGGCGGATCCGCACGGTCACCTCGGTCAGGACACCGAACGTCCCCTCGGAGCCGAGGAAGAGCTCGCGCAGGTCGGGTCCTGCGGCGCTCGCGGGCGCGCGGCCGAGGTCGAGGTCTCCGACCGGTGTCGCGATACGGAGACCGTGGACGATCTCGTCGAACCGCCCGTAGCCGCGCGAGGCCTGGCCGCTCGAACGTGTCGCGGCGAATCCGCCGATCGTGGCGTAGTGGAAGCTCTGCGGGAAGTGCCCGAGCGTGTAACCGCGCGTGCTGAGCAGATCCTCGGCCTGCGGTCCCGTCGTCCCGGCCCCGAAGGTCGCGAGGAGCGATGTCTCGTCGAGGCCGATGAGGGCTGCTGTGCGTGCGAGGTCGAGCGAGACGACGCGGGTGTGAGACCCCGCGGCCGGATCGACACCGCCGACGACCGAAGTGCCGCCGCCGAAGGGGACGACGGCGATGCTCCGCTCATCGCACACCGACAGCACAGCGGCGACCTCGTCGTGCGACCCGGGGCGTACGACGGCGTCGGGGGCGGATTGCCGATCGAGGAGCCGCCGTCGAAGGAGGTCGACTGTGCTCTTCCCGCCGAGATGCAGGAGCCGGCCGTCGTCGTCGCGGCGCACGTGCACGCGCCCGACGACAGCGCTCAGAGCCTCGACGTCTGCCTCGCTCAGGCGACTCGCGGTGAGCTGAGGCTTCGGTCTCCGCGGGACGGGATGCGGCTTTCCGGGGAGCAGGGTCGTGATGACGGCCCGCGCTGCCGTCGGGAGCGGTGCCGGCTGGTCTCCCCAGGCATCCCACTCCGAACGCGGCGCCGGCGGCGGGACGGACAGCGGGTCGCGAGGGCTCTTCCGGGGAGTCGACGGCATCGTCGCAGACATGGCGACAGTATGACACATTCTGTATCGTTGTCACATGGCCGATGGAGTCCCCGACACCGAGACGGCGGTCCTGGATGCCGCGCACGCCGAAGTGCTCGCACACGGCATCCGCAGGACGACGGTCTCCGACATCGCCCGTCGCGCGGGCGTCTCGCGGCAGACCCTCTACCGCTACTGGCCCGACGCGCAAGCGGTCTTCACGGCTCTCGTGACGCGCGAGCTCGTCGCGTCGCTTCCGGGCGAATCACCCCGTGCGCCTTCGCTCGATCGGCTCGTCGCCCTCCTCGTCGAGACGGCGGACGGTGTCCGGAGGATGCCGCTCGTGGACAGGCTCCGCGAGACCGACCCCGAGCTGTTCGCGCGGTACATCCTCGAGCGACTCGGAACGAGCCAGCGCGCCATCCACGGCGAGCTCCGCCGGCGCATCGCCGACGGACAGGCCGACGGATTCGTCCGCAGCGGCGATCCGGCCTCCCTCGCGGCGATGATCCTCCTCATCGCCCAATCCGCCGTGCAGTCGTCTCCCCTTGTCGCGGAGTGGCTGGACGGAGAGCGATGGCGAGACGAGCTCGGCCATGCCATTCGCGGATACCTCGCGGCGGAGCGCTCATGAGTCCGCGCATCGTCGGGCGGACTCCGGCGTCGTCGGCACTCGACGCGCACCGCCGCGCGCGCGAGCTCGACGCGCTCGCACGTGACCCCGTCGTCGACGTGCTCGTGATCGGTGGGGGGATCACGGGCGCCGGGATCGCCCTGGATGCGGCATCCCGAGGCCTCAAGACGCTCCTCGTCGAGCGGGGCGACCTCGCTCAGGGGACGAGTCGCTGGAGTTCCAAACTCGTCCACGGGGGCCTTCGCTATCTGGCATCCGGCCAGCTCGCGATCGCCCACGAGAGTGCCGTGGAGCGGCATCTGCTCATGACGCGTCTCGCCCCCCACCTCACGCGGCCTCTGGCGCAGGTGCTTCCCCTCTACGCACCGGGTCACGTCGCGCGGGGAGCGTACGTCGGTCTCGGCTACGGGCTGGGCGACGGGCTGCGGCGCGTCGTCGGCACTCCCGATGCCGTCCTGCGCTCACCCGGCGTCGTCGGCCGTGACGAGATGCTCCGCCTCTTGCCGGCGCTGCAGCCGGACGGACTGCGGGGCGGTCTGCGCGGGTGGGACGGTCAGCTCTTCGACGACGCGCGACTCGTCATCGCCGTCGCGCGAACGGCTGCCGGGCACGGCGCATCGGTCCTGACCCGTGTCGAGGCGGTGTCGGCGACGGGCGACGGAGCAGTGCTGCGCGATGTCGTCTCGGGCACCGAGATCCCGGTCGCGGCGCGCGTCGTCATCTCTGCGACGGGGGTGTGGGCGGGCGAGCTCGATCCCGCCGTCCGCCTCCGTCCGAGCCGTGGCACGCACCTCGTGGCGGATGCCGCGCGGCTCGCCGACGCCGACGTGTCGCTCACCGTCCCGGTCCCGGGGTCGTCGAGCCGTTTCGTCTTCACGGTGCCCGCGCCCCACGGCCGTGTGTACATCGGGCTCACCGATGTCCCCGCCGACGGGCCGCCCGTGGATGCACCGCAGGCGACCGAAGAGGAGATCGCGATGCTCCTCGCCACCGTGAACGTCGCGCTGCGGCATCCGCTCGACCGCGACGACGTCCTCGCCACCTTCTCGGGCCTGCGGCCACTCCTGGCATCCGCGGCGGAGGGCGAGACGAGCGACCTCTCTCGCCGCCACGCAACGGTCGTGTCGGCAGACGGTGTCATCAGCGTCGTCGGAGGAAAGCTCACCACCTATCGCCGCATGGCCGAAGACGGCGTCGACCTCGCGGTACGGATGCGGCTCGCGGATCGTGGCGTGCCGGCATCCCGCACGACGACGCTGCCGCTCGTCGGGGCCTGGCCGAGGGAGCGGGTCGCCGAGATCGCGGCTCCACTGCGACTCGTCCGCCGCTACGGAGCGGAGGCGCCATTCGTCGCGTCGCTCGCGGACGGCGCCCCTGCCGCACGCGGCGTCTCGGCGCAGGAATTGGAGTGGGGCGTCCGCGTCGAGGGCGCGCTCACGATCGACGATCTCCTCGATCGCCGGACGAGGCTCGGGCTCGTCGACGGCGACGCGCGGGCGTCGACGGATGCCGCGGCCTCCGCGTTCGCACGCGCCGCGGTGGATCCGATCGACATCTGAGCTCGAGGCTCAGCCGCGGGCGACCGCCTCCTGCAGGATGGCGGCCTGCTCGAGCGCGTGCACCTTGGGGGAGCCGGTCGCCGTCGAGGCTGCCGCCGACCGCGAGATCCTCCGGATCGCTCGCCCGTTGAGGTGCTTGACCACCTCGAGAGCGATGAACGGCCACGCGCCCTGGTTCTCGGGCTCGTCCTGGACCCACACGAGCTCGGCGTTCGGGTAGGTGTCGATGACGGCGTTGAGCTCGTCGATCGGCGCCGGGTAGAACTGCTCGAGCCGGACGAGGGCGACCTCCGGGTTCGGGTTCTTCTCCAGCTCCGCGCGAAGATCCCAGTGGATCTTCCCGGAATGGAGGAGGACCCGCGTCACGGCGGACCGGTCGATGCCGCGGTCGTCGTCGAGCACCGGCTCGAAGCGACCTGACAGGAACGCGTCGACTGGGCTCGTCGCGCCGCGCAAGCGCAGCATCGCCTTCGGCGTGAAGACGATGAGGGGACGACGCGGCCGCGCGTAAGCCTGGCGACGGAGCAGGTGGAAGTACGACGCGGGGGTGGACGGTCGTGCGACCGTCACGTTGTCCTGCGCGCACATCTGCAGGTACCGCTCGATGCGGGCGGAGGAGTGGTCGGGGCCCTGTCCTTCGTAGCCGTGCGGGAGCAGAAGGACGACGCTCGACTGCTGGCCCCACTTCTGGTCGGCCGAGGAGAGGTACTCGTCGATGACCGACTGGGCACCGTTGGCGAAGTCGCCGAACTGTGCTTCCCACAGGACGAGAGCATCGGGGCGCTCGACGGAGTAGCCGTACTCGAACGCCATCGCGGCGTACTCGCTGAGGAGCGAGTCGTACACCCAGAAGCGCCCCTGATCCTCGGAGAGGTTCGTGAGGGGGAGCCACTCCTGGCCGTTCGCGCGATCGTGGAGGACCGAGTGGCGCTGCACGAAGGTGCCGCGCCGGGCGTCCTGACCGACGAGACGCACATTGGTCTTCTCGAGGAGCAGCGAGCCGAAGGCGAGGAGCTCCGCGAAGCCCCAATCGATGGAGCCGTTGCGGCTCATGTCGAGACGCTTGTCGAGGAGCTGCTGGAGCTTCGTGTGAACTGTGAAGCCCTCGGGCTTGTTGACGAACGTGTCGCCGATGAGGTGCACGACCTCGCGTGTGACACCCGTCGTCTCGGGCTCTCCCATCGCGGGCTCGACGACGGCATCCGTCGACACGACCGCCGACGCGCCGGTCTCGGCGGCGTGCGTCTCGGCGAACGCGATCTCGAGGCGGTTCTGGAAGTCCTGCTTGGACTTCTCGTACTCCTCCTCGGTGATGTCACCGCGGCCGACCAGCGACTCCGTGTACAGGCGACGCACCGAGCGCTTGGCCTCGATGAGGTTCGTCATGAGCGGCTGCGTCATCGACGGGTCGTCGCCCTCGTTGTGACCGCGACGGCGGTAGCACACGAGATCGATGACGACGTCGCGGTGGAAGCGCTCGCGGTACGCGAAGGCCACCTGAGCGACGCGCGTGACGGCCTCGGGGTCGTCGCCGTTCACGTGGAAGATGGGTGCCTGGATCGTCTTGGCGACGTCGGTCGCGTAGACCGAGCTGCGGGCATCCTGAGGTGTCGTCGTGAAGCCGACCTGGTTGTTGACGACGACGTGGATCGTGCCACCCGTGCGGTAACCGCGAAGCTGCGACATCTGCAGCGTCTCGACGACGACGCCCTGGCCCGCGAAGGCGGCATCACCGTGAACGAGGATCGGGAGCCACGCGTACGTGCCGATGGCCTTGCGATCCTGCTTGGCCCGCACGATGCCCTCGAGCACACCGTCGACGGTCTCGAGGTGCGAGGGGTTGGCGGCCAGGTAGACCGGCAGCTCCGCGTCGCCGTCGGCGACGAAGGTGCCCTCGGTGCCGAGGTGGTACTTGACGTCGCCCGAGCCGCTCTTGGAGCCGATCGCGACAGATCCCTCGAACTCGCGGAAGACCTGACCGTACGTCTTGCCGGCGATGTTCGTCAGGACGTTGAGCCGGCCGCGGTGAGCCATGCCGATCGCCGCGCCGTCCATGCCGGCCTGAGCCGCGCCCTGGAGGATCTCGTCGAGGAGGGGGATGAGCGACTCGCCGCCTTCGAGGCTGAAGCGTTTCTGTCCGACGTACTTCGTCTGGAGGAACGTCTCGAACGCCTCGGCCTGGTTCAGCTTGTCGAGGATGCGCAGCTGCTCGTCGTGCCCGGGCTTCTGGTACTTGACCTCGACGTTCTCCTGGAACCAGGCGCGCTGGCCGGGATCCTGGATGTGCATGTACTCGATGCCGATCGTGCGGCAGTACGAGTCGCGGAGCACACCGAGGATCTCACGCAGCTTCATCTGGCGCTTGCCGCCGAATCCGCCCGTCACGAACTCGCGGTCGAGGTCCCAGAAGGTCAGGCCGTGGTTCTCGATCTCGAGGTCGGGGTGCGTGCGCTGCACGTACTGCAGCGGGTCGGTGTCGGCCATGAGGTGGCCGCGCACGCGGAACGAGTTGATGAGCTCCTGCACGCGCGCCGTCTTGTCGACGCGCTCCGCGAGGTCGACGTTGATGTCGCTCGCCCAGTGGATCGGGGCGTACGGGATGCGCAGCGCCGCGAAGATCTCCTCGTAGAAGTCGCGCTGACCGATGAGCAGCTCGTGCACCTTCTTGAGGAACTCGCCCGACCCCGCACCCTGGATGACGCGGTGGTCGTACGTGCTCGTCAAGGTGATCGTCTTGCCGATGCCGAGCTCGACGAGGGTCTTCTCGCTCGAGCCCTGGAACTCGGCAGGGTATTCGAGAGCACCTGCACCGACGATGCATCCCTGGCCCGTCATGAGGCGCGGCACCGAGTGCACCGTGCCGATACCGCCGGGGTTGGTCAGCGAGAGGGTCGTGCCCTGGAAGTCGGCCGCCGTCAGCTTGTTGGCGCGGGCGCGCTTGATGAGGTCTTCGTACGACGCGAGGAACTCGCTGAACGTGAGCGTGTCGGCGCGCTTGATGCTCGGCACGAGGAGGGCACGCGTGCCGTCGGGCTTGGGGAGGTCGATCGCGATGCCGAGATTGACGTGCGCGGGAGCGACGACCGACGGCTTGCCGTCGATCTCGGCGTAGAACACGTTCTGGCTCGGGAACTCCTTGAGCGCCCGGATGAGCGCCCAGCCGATGAGGTGCGTGAAGCTGACCTTGCCGCCGCGTGTGCGCGACATGTGGTTGTTGATCACGATCCGGTTGTCGATCATGAGCTTGGCGGGAACGGTGCGCACGCTCGTCGCGGTCGGAACCGTGAGGGACTCGTCCATGTTGGCCGCGAGCGTCTTCGGGAGTCCGCGCAGGGGCGTGACCTTGTCGGCTTCAGGGCTTTCGTCGGTCGTCGACGGGACGACCTTCGGCGCCTGCGCCGGAATCGGCTGCGCCGCCGCCGGCCTCGTCGTCGTGCGGGCCACGGGCTGAGCGCCGATGACGGGCACAGGTGCCGTCATCGGGTGTGCGTCGGCCGAGGGCGCGGGGGGAGCGGGCGCTTCGGCCGGCTTCTCCTCTGCCGCGGGCTCCGGCTTCGGCGCCGCCTGGGCGCTCCCGGCCTTGTCGGAGTCGACGGGGCGGTAGGCCTCGAGAATGGGCCACCACGCCTTGTCGACGGAGTTGGGGTCGATCGTGAACTGCTCGTACAGCTCTTCGACGAGCCACTCGTTCGCTCCGAACTCTCCTTCGTTCGAAACCCCGAGGCCCGTCACCTGGCTCGACACGCTGGATCGCCTGCTTTCGTCGGTGAAGTCGTGGGAAGCGCGCGAAGCATCCGACAGCCCTCGCACACGACTGTTAAGCCTAACCCAGTCTGGGCCGCGGTTCCCGGCCGAGCGGGATACCCGTGCCTGGGAGATCGCCGACCCCCGCCGCACAGGAACTGTCACTACCCTTGATGCACATGGAGTTCTACGGTGCAGAGCCCGATGTCGATCTGACGTATTCCGACGTCTTCCTGGTTCCGAGGCGCTCCGGGATCACGAGTCGCCTGGACGTCGATCTCTCCCCGGGCGACGGCACGGGAGCGACCATCCCTCTCGTCTCCGCGAACATGAACTCCGTCACGGGAGCGCGTCTGGCCGCAACCCTTGCGCGCCGCGGGGGACTCGGAGTGCTCCCGCAGGACATGCCTCTGCAGGAACTCGACGCGGCGATCCGGTGGGTGAAGTCGCAGCCCGTCCCGTGGGACACGCCCCTCGTCCTCCCGCCCGAGGCGACCGTCGCGGACGCAGCTCGCCTCATGCCCGCCACCGACGGGCACGGCATCGTCGTGGCGGAGCGGTCGAGCGGTGAGACGCTCGGAATCGACGAAGTCCTCGGCATCGTTCCGGCGGCGAGGCTCGGCACGGCCCTGCCCGACGCGCGCCTGGGGGATCTCGCGCGCGGCCGGACGGCCTCGATCGACGCGGACGACGTCGAGAGCGCCCGTCACGCCTTCGATCTCCTCGTCGCCGCCGAGGCCGAGACGGTGTGCGTCCTTCACCACGGGCACGTCGTGGGGACCCTGTCGCGCCGCAGCGCCCTTCGCTCGACCCTCTATCGCCCCGCGGTCGACGGCGACGGCCGCCTCATCGTGGCGGCCGCCGTCGGCATCAACGGCGATGTCGCCTCGAAGGCGAAAGCGCTCGCCACCGCCGGTGTCGACGTCCTCGTCGTCGACACGGCGCACGGGCATCAGGAGGGGATGCTGCGCGCCCTCCACACGGTCTCGCAGCTGGATCTCGGCATCCCGATCGCCGCAGGCAACATCGTGACGGCCGAAGGTGCGCACGATCTCGTCGCCGCCGGCGCGACGATCCTCAAGGTCGGTGTGGGGCCGGGCGCGATGTGCACGACCCGCATGATGACCGCCGTCGGGCGGCCGCAGTTCTCGGCCGTCCTCGAAACGGCCGAGGCCGCCCGCGTCATGGGCGCCCACGTCTGGGCAGACGGCGGGGTGCGCTACCCGCGCGACGTCGCCCTCGCGCTGGCGGCGGGCGCGGCATCCGTCATGATCGGCTCGTGGTTCGCCGGCACGATCGAGGCGCCGGGCGAGCTGCGCACCGACGAGAACGGACGCGCCTACAAGGAATCGTGGGGAATGGCCTCGACGAAGGCCGTGCACGACCGATTCGGTCGACTCGACCCGTACGAGTTGGCGCGCAAGGAGCTCTTCGCCGAGGGCATCTCCTCCTCGAAGATCTATCTCGATCCGCTGCGACCGGGCATCGAGGACCTTCTCGACATGATCACGTCGGGCGTCCGGTCGTCCTTCACCTACGCCGGTGCGTCGTCTGTCGCGGAGTTCCACGACCGCGCTCGCGTCGGCCTCCAGTCCGCCGCGGGATACGAAGAGGGCAAGGCGCTCCCCGTCAGCTGGTGACGCTCCCTCTCTTCGTCGAGAAACCGGCTTGTCGGCGAGACACCCCGTCGTTGCGCGCATATAGCGGGGTGGGTCGGCGGGATGCCGGGTTCTCGACGTGGAAAGGGACGGATGCCGGACCGCCCGGCGTCCGTGCGCCCAACGTCCCGTAGACTCTTCGCACGATGGACGACCCTCCCAGTAGACAGACGCCCCACGTTCTCGCACCCTGGAAGAGGGGTGACGCGTGATGGATTACGTCATGCTGGGCGTGGGGCTCCTGCTCACGATCGGGACGGGTCTGTTCGTTGCGAGCGAGTTCGCGCTCGTCAACCTCGACCGTGCCGACCTCGAATCCCGGCGCGCGGCGGGTGAGACCCGCCTGTCGATGACGATCAACGCGCTGAAGATCACCTCGACGCATCTCTCGAGTGCGCAGCTCGGCATCACGCTGACGACTCTTCTCACGGGTTACACGATGGAGCCGGCGATCTCCAACCTGCTGCGTCCTGTCTTCGCCGGATGGGGCTGGCCCGAGGGTTTCGCGAGCCCGTTCGCCGTCGTCATCGCCATCACCTCGGCGACGATCCTCTCGATGATCCTCGGCGAGCTCGTGCCGAAGAACTTCGCGCTGGCGATTCCGCGTCAGACGGCCAAGCTCGTCATCCCCTTCCAAGCCGCCTTCACCGCCGTCTTCCGGCCCGCGATCGTCGTGCTCAACGGCAGCGCGAACGGCGTCTTGCGCGCCATGGGGATCGAGCCCAAGGAGGAGCTCTCCGGCGCCCGCACGGCAGAAGAACTGTCGAGTCTCGTCCGGCGTTCGGCGAGCGCGGGAATGCTGGAACTCGACACGGCATCACTGCTCGACCGCACCCTGCGGTTCGCGCGGTTGACGGCGGCCGATGTCATGACGCCGCGCCCGAGCATCCACGCCCTGTCGGCGGAAGAGTCCGCCGAGGATGTGGTCCAGCTCGCGCGCCGCACAGGGCACAGCCGCTTCCCCGTCTACGACGACTCGATGGACGACATCACCGGCATCGTCCACCTCAAGGCGGCTGTCGGGGTTCCTCGAGACCGCCGCCGCGACGTCCCCGCCGCTGCCCTCGCGACCGAACCGCTCCGCGTCCCCGAGGCGGTGCACCTCGATGCGCTCGTGTCCGAGCTCCGCGCTCGCGGTTACCAGATGGCGATCGTCGTCGACGAGTACGGCGGCACGGCGGGGGTCGTGACGCTCGAAGACCTCGTCGAGGAGATCGTGGGCGAAGTCCTCGACGAGCACGACCGCCGGAGGGCGGGGGTCGTGCGTTCGGCCGACTCCGTCTCCTTCCCCGGCGAGCTCCGACCCGACGAACTGCTCGATCGCACGGGCATCCGCATTCCGGAAGGCGACGTGTACGACACCGTGGGCGGATACATCATGAGCGTCCTGGAGCGCATCCCCGCGCCGGGAGACGTCATCGAGACCGAGGACGGAACGATCGAGGTGCAGCGGATGGACGGGCGGCGCGTGGATCGCGTGCGTTTCACGCCCGCGCCTGTTCCGAGCGAAGAAGCCGTGACCGAGCGGGGTGAGTCCCGATGAACGATTGGGCGGGACTTGCCTGGCTGTTCGTACTCCTCATCGCGAACGCCTTCTTCGTCGGTGCCGAGTTCGCCGTCATCTCCGCGCGGCGCTCCCAGATCGAGCCGCTCGCCGAGAAGGGTTCGCGCTCGGCCAAGACGGCCCTGTACGCGATGGAGCACGCGACGCTCATGCTCGCGACGAGCCAGCTCGGCATCACGATCTGCTCGCTGCTGATCCTGAACGTGTCCGAGCCGGCGATCCACCACCTGCTCGCGGAGCCGCTCGCGCTGACGGGTCTCGGTGAGGCGACGGTCGACGTCATCGCGTTCATCATCGCGCTGCTGATCGTCTCGTACCTGCACGTCGTCTTCGGTGAGATGGTCCCGAAGAACCTCGCGTTCTCGGTGCCGGACCGTGCGGTGCTCATGCTCGCGACACCGCTCGTGTGGGTCTCGAAGGTGTTCCACCCCGTGATCTTCACGCTCAACTGGATCGCGAACCACATCGTTCGCCTCTTCCGCGTCGAGCCGAAGGACGAGGCGGCCTCGACTTTCACGCTCGAAGAAGTGACGACGATCGTCAATCAGTCGCGCATCGAAGGGGTCCTCGAGGACTCCGCAGGAACGCTGTCGGCGGCGCTGGAGTTCACCGACAAGAAGGCGATGGACGTCGCCGTGCCGCTGTCCGACCTCGTGACGCTGCCTCAGCAGACGACGCCCGACGAGATCGAACGCGCCGTCGCCAAGCACGGGTTCTCGCGCTACGTCATCGTCGACGCCGATGGGGCGCCGGTCGGATACGTCCACCTCAAGGACATCCTGCGTGCCGCGGAGGGGCCGGATGCCGCATCCGACGTCGTCCGTCCGCTTCCCGCCAAACGCATCCACCACATGGTGCCGGTCATGGAGACCACCGACCTCGAAGATGCGCTCGCCGTCATGCGACGCGATGGACGGCACTTGGCACAGGTGCGGAACGAGACGGGAGAGACGACCGCGGTGCTGTTCCTCGAGGACATCATCGAGGAGCTCGTCGGCGAGGTGCAGGACGCGACTCGACGCCGGCGCTGAGCGGAGTCGAGCGCGTCGCCCCCGGCTAGGGTGGCGCCATGGATGCTGAGTGGGCGGCGCGCGACGTCGCGAAGGTCGTGCGGATGCCCCAGGACTCCGACGACAAATACTCGCGCGGAGTACTGGGCGTTCGAACGGGCTCGGTGCTCTATCCCGGCGCGGCGGTTCTCGGGGTGGAGGCCGCGTGGCGGACGGGACTCGGAATGGTCCGCTACGTCGGCCCGGCTCCCGAGCTGGTGCTGGCGCGGCGGCCCGAGACGGTGACGGCCGACGGGCGCGTGCAGGCGTGGCTCATCGGATCGGGGACGGATGCCGCGACCCGCGGCGCCGACGAGACGGCAGCGCTTCGGAGCATCCTCGAGGGGACTGTCCCCGTCGTGGTCGACGCCGGGGCCCTGGATCTCGCCTCCGGCAGCGCCGCGCCACTCGTCGCGACGCCGCACAGCCGCGAGCACGATCGCCTGCGATCGACGCTCGACCTCGAGCCGTCCGACGGCAGCACGGAGTCGGTCGCCGAGACGGCTCGCGTGCTCGGCGGCACCGTCTTGCTCAAGGGTGCGACGACGATCATCGCCGAACCCGGTGGACGGAGCGTCGTCGTGCGACCGGGCGTGCCCTGGCTCGCCACCGCGGGAACGGGGGACGTGCTGGGTGGGATTCTCGGGGCGCTCGTCGCGGCATCCTTCGCGGGCGACGAGCCGGAGAGCCTCCTCGGGATCACCGCGTCGGCCGCCTGGCTCCACGGGCGGGCGGCGGCTCTCGCGGCATCCGATCTGGGACGACACGGTGGTCCGATCACGGCTCTCGATGTCGCGCAGGCGGTTCCCCGTGCCGTCGGCGAGGTGCTCGCCGGCAGCTGAGGTCCGCACCGCGGAGCTGCGGGGCACGGACGGCGCACGCGACGGCGGCCCATACGATGGTGACCGTGTCGAGGCGGGCGGTGCTGTGGGTCGGGTTCGCGCTCGTGCACGTCGTCGTCGCCGTCCTCGGCTTCCGGCTCCCGAATCAGCCCATGGGCGACGTCTATCTCGTCTACGAACCCTGGGCGCTGCAGGCGCTGAGCGGCGGTGGCATACCGGGGATCACTGAGCAGTGGATCTATCCGCCGGTGGCGCTCATACCGATGGTGCTCGCCGTGGGTCTCGAGTGGATCGCAGGATACGAGGTCGCGTGGGCTCTGCTCGTGACGGCGTGCGATGCGCTCGCGTTCGCCCTTCTGGTGGGCCGGGCGCGTTCGCGGGGCCGCTCGGTCGGGGCGTGGTTCTGGCTCGCCTTCATCCTGCTGCTCGGCCCGGTCGGGATGTATCGCCTGGACGGGCTCACGGTTCCCCTCGCGATCGCAGGATGCCTGTGGCTCATCGGACGCCCCGCCGTGGCATCCGTTCTGCTGACGATCGCGACGTGGATCAAGGTGTGGCCCGCGGCCCTGCTCGCGGCAGCGGTCATCGCTGTACGTCGGCGGCTCGCGATCATCACGACCGCGCTCGTCACGAGTGCCGCTGTGCTGCTCGTCGTCGTGCTGGCGGGAGGTGCAGAGCACGCGCTGGGGTTCGTGTCAGGACAGACCGACCGTGGACTCCAGCTCGAGGCGCCCGTGAGCATGTTCTACCTGTGGCAGGCCGTCGCGGGCGTCGAGGGGTCGTACCTCTACTACGACCGCGACATCCTCACGTTCCAGGTGACGGGTCCGCAGGTCGATGGCGTCGTCGCCGTCATGACACCGCTCCTGATAGTCGCGCTCGTGGCCGTCGCGGCACTCGGTGCAGTCCAGCTGCGCAGGGGCGCGCGCTTCGCAAGCCTCTTTCCCGCTCTGGCGCTCAGCCTCGTGCTCGTCTTCATCGTGTTCAACAAGGTGGGCTCGCCCCAGTATCTGACGTGGATCATCGCGCCGATCGTGCTCGGACTCGTGCTCGACCGGAACCGATGGTCACCGCTCGCGATCGCGGCCCTCGTCGCCGCGGCCCTCACCCAGATCGTCTACCCGATCACCTACAACTACCTGCTTGCCGCCGATGTCGTCGCCGTCACGGTGCTGACGGTGCGCAATCTGCTCCTCGTCGGTCTGCTCGTCTGGACCCTCATCCATGTCGTGCGGGTACCTGTGGGCGCTCGCGCTCGCATCGCCCCTGACACCGTCCCCTGAACCGGAGGTTCTCATGCTCATCGCCTTCTCCGTCGCCCCGAGTGGCGCCGGCAACGCCGACGGCAGCGTTCACGACGCGGTCGCCGCAGCCGTCAAGGTCGTCCGGGAGAGCGGTCTTCCGCACCGCACGACCTCGATGTTCACCGAACTCGAGGGGGAGTGGGATGACGTGATGGGTGTCGTCAAGCGCGCGACCGAGGCCGTGATGCCGTTCGGATCGCGAGTCTCGCTCGTGCTGAAGGCCGATATCCGTCCGGGGTACACGGGTGAGCTCGATGGCAAGGTCGAACGGCTCGAGAGGGCCATCGACGACCTCGACTGATCCGTTGTTTCGAATCGATTCGACAGGATGCTGCGCGCAGGACTAGCATGGCGCGGTGACCTCCTCTTCCTCGAGGAAGAGTGCGGCGATGTGGGCGCTTCTCTCCCTCGCCATCGGCTCCTTCGGAATCGGCATGACCGAGTTCGTCGTCATGGGCCTGCTTCCGAACATTGCGCAGGATCTCCTGCCCTCGATGTGGGCGACGGATCAGGCCGAGGCGATCGCCACGACGGGCTGGCTCATCACGCTCTACGCCCTCGGGGTCGTGATCGGAGCCCCGACGATCGCAGGGGTCATCGCCAAATATCCCCGCCATCTCGTCATGATCGGCCTCGCCGCAGCCCTCACGGTCTTCAACGCCCTGACCTTCCTCGCCCCGACGTTCGAGCTCGTTGCGGCATCCCGCTTCTTCGCCGGACTTCCGCACGGCGCCTACTTCGGGATCGGGGCGCTCGTCGCGGCCGATGTCCTCGGGCCGGGCAAACGTGCGAAGGGCGTCGCGTTCGTGCTGACGGGACTGACGCTCGCCAACGTCGTCGGCGTGCCGCTCGGCACGTTCCTCGGTCAGCAGTTCGGATGGCGGATCGCGTTCATGCTGGTCGCGGGCATCTTCGCGCTCGCAACGCTGGCGATTGCGCTGTTCGTGCCGGCTCATGCGGGCGATCCCGGGCGCACCTTCCGGCGTGAGCTCAAGGTCTTCCGGATCGGTCAAGTGTGGCTCGCCCTCGGCGTGGGAGCGATCGGGTTCGGCGGGTTCTTCGCCGTCTACAGCTACGTCGCGCCCATCGTCACCGAGGTGGCACTCGCACCCGAGTGGGTCGTCCCGATCGTGCTCGTTCTGATGGGTGTCGGGATGACCGTGGGCAACCTCATCGGCGGCCACCTCGCCGACGTGCACCTGACCCGGACGCTCGTGGGCGGCTTGATCGCGCTTGCCGTCGTGCTGGTCCTGCTCGCGCTGACGGCGGCGTGGATCTGGACGCTCGCGCTCTTCGTCTTCGCGACAGGGCTCGTCGCTTCGGCGCTCAGTCCGACGATCCAGACGCGCCTCATGGACGTCGCCGAGGACAACCAGTCGATCGCGGCCGCCGTGAACCACTCGTCGCTCAACCTCGGCAACAGCCTCGGCGCGTTCCTCGGCGGCGTCGTCATCGCGCTCGGCTGGGGCTTCGTCGCTCCGGTCTGGGTCGGTGTCGCGCTCGCCGTCGGCGGCCTCGGGATCGCCGTCGTCAGCATCTCGCTCGAGCGCTCCCGCGCCCTCGCGCGCGTCTGAAGCTCGGGGCGGCGAGTGCCCCGACGGATCTAGGCTGTCGGAGTGACAGAGCCGTCCTCCCTCCCACCCGACACGACCGCAGCACGGGCGACACGCGTGCTCACCGACATCGTCGGCGACTCCCGTCCCCGCCTCGCCGATGACGCGGCCGATCCCACCGTCCCGGTCGCCGCGACGCTTGTCCTGGTGCGCGACGCCGACCCTGGTGTCGAGGTGCTGATGATCGAGCGCCCCGACCGGGGATCGTTCGCGGGCGCGTGGGTGTTCCCGGGAGGCAAGCTCGAAGACGACGACCGTCACGAGGCCGAGTCGGAAGAGGATGCCGCGCGGCGCGCCGCCGTGCGCGAGACGCTCGAGGAGACGGGCCTCGTCGTCGATCCCGACGCGCTCGTCACCGTCTCGGTATGGGATCCGCCCCCCGGTATCGCCGTGCGGATCCGCACGTGGTTCTTCGTGGCAGAGGCGCCGGCGGACGGCAGCATCCTGTTGCAGGCCGACGAGGCCGTGCGCGCCGAGTGGATGCACCCCGCGGACGCTCTGACTCGGCACAGCCGAGGCGATCTCATGCTGTATCCGCCCACATGGGTCACACTCCATGGGCTGGCGGAGGCGGCATCCGTCTCTTCCCTCGTCGATGCGACGCGTCTGTCGGGCCTCCGCCGCTTCGACAGCATCGCGCGCCGTGCCGAGTCGGGTCCCATGCTGCTGTGGGGTGAGGATGCCGAGTACGAGGCGCCGGGTGGAGGCGGGCGCGCCCGGCACCGCCTCGAGATCGGCGCGCTGCCCTGGATCTACACGCGCTCGGACTGACGGGCCGCGAGGCGGGGTCAGGTCGCGAGCAGGCGCTCGAGGTGGCGGCCCACCGCGGGGGTCTCGATCAGGAAGCCGTCGTGGCCGAAGTCGCTCACGAGCACGACGGCCTCGTCGTCGAGCGCTTTGCGGATGCTGCGCGCGATCCGCTGCTGTCCGTCGACGGGGAACAGTCGGTCGCTGTCGATGCCGAGTACGAGCGCAGTCGCCGTCACGCGCGCGAGAGCTTCTTCGACGCCGCCGCGCTCGCGTCCGATGTCGTGCGAGTTCATCGCCTCGACGAGCGTCAGGTAGCTGTTGGCGTCGAAGCGGCGCGTGAAGCGGTTGCCGTGGAAGTCGAGGTACGACTCGACCGCGAAGCGGCCGCCGTGACCGAGCGGACTCACGCCCGACTGCCACGAGCGCTGGAACCGCTGGTTGAGCTCGGTCGGCGAGCGGTAGTTAAGCAGAGCCATGCGGCGTGCGAGGGCGAGACCCCTGTGCGGCCCGTCGCCATCGGCGGCGTCGTAGTACTGCCCGCCCTGGAAGCGCGGGTCGATCCGGATCGCCTCGAGCTGCACGGAGTTGAGGGCGATCTGATCGGCGGTGTTGACGGGCGGGGCGGAGAGGATGCCGACGCGAGCGACCCTCTCGGGGTAGCCGATCGCCCATTCCATGGCGTGCATCCCGCCCATCGAGCCGCCGATGACGGCCGCCCACTTGTCGATGCCGAGCGCGTCGGCGAGCCGCACCTGTGCGGCGACCTGATCGCGGGTCGTGAGATACGGGAACCGCGACGCCCACTCGTAGCCGTCAGGGGCGATGCTCGAGGGGCCGGTCGACCCCTGGCATCCGCCCAGCATGTTCGGCGCGATGACGAACCAGCGGTCGGTGTCGATCGCGAGACCGGGACCCACGATGTCGTCCCACCAGCCGGTCGTCGGGTGCCCGGGACCCGCGGGACCGCGCACGTGGCTGTCGCCGGTGAGGGCGTGCAGGATGAGGACGGCGTTGTCGCGGCGGGGGGAGAGTTCACCCCACGTCTCGTAGGCGAGGCGGTACGAGGGCAGCTCGGCGCCCCCCTCCGTGCGGAACGCGCCGAACGCGGCGAAGCGGCGGTCGCCGACGGGGTCGCCATCGCGCCATGCGCCCGTCGCGGGCGGGCGGCCCAGCAGCGAGCGCACGTCGGCTTCCGTCACGGGCGACGAGGGCACCGTGTCTTCGGAGGTCTGCCAGTCCATGCGTACTGCTGCCTTTCGCGGGAGCTTCCAGGCTACGGCGCTGACGCGGCGGTCTCGGCTGTGTTACGTCGGTGCGGGGCATTGCCCGTGCGGCGTGGGGCGCGTGTCGTCCGGGTGGGGCGTGGATTGTGCGCCCCGGGTGACGGATGGGGCCCCGATTCGCGCTGTGGTGCGGGGAGTTGTGGTTGGGGCAGGTTCCGTTTCCGTGGGGCGTGGGTTGTGCGCCCCGGGTGACGGATGGGGCCCCGATTCGCGCTGTGGTGCGGGGAGTTGTGGTTGGGGCAGGTTCCGTTTCCGTGGGGCGTGGGTTGTGCGCCCCGGGTGACGGATGCGGCCCCGATTCGCGCTGTGCCGCGGGGAGTTGCGGTTGGGGCAGGTTCCGTTTCCGTGGGGCGTGGGTTGTGCGCCCCGGGTGACGGATGCCGCCCCGACTCGCGCCGCGCGGCGTGGGGCGGGCGCCGGGGAGAGGGCCGGTCTAGACAGGCGTAAGCCGTTTGCGCCAGAGTGACCGTGTGGCCGCGGGTATCTGAGGGAGCGGCCTTCCTGGGGAAGCATGGGGCGTGGTTCGTTCGGCTGGGGCTCGGAACTTCCGCCCCAACGCGACGGAAGCCGCCCCGAACGTGGGGCTCGTCGGCATCGATCGACGACTCCGGGTCTAGACGAGGAGAGTCCATGTCACGCCGCACACGCTCGTCGCTCCACCTGATCGCCGTCTCCGCGGCCGCTGCCATCGCGCTAACGGGGTGCGGGGGAACGGTGCCGCCAACGGCATCCAGAACGGATGCTGCGAGCCCGACACCCACGCCGACACCCAGTCCGACGCCCGTCGACATCCGGGACGTCGACCTCGGCACAGGCGACGTCATGTTCTCGAGCGGCGGGTTCTCGGAGCCGGCCGTGATCGCTTTCGAAGGCGGAACGGGCAGCGACGAGCTCGGCAGCTACACGATGAAAGACCCGGTGTACGCCGATGCGAACGATGACGGCAACGAAGACGCCCTCGTTGCGATCGAACGCCTGGATGGAACCGCCTGGGAGTCCCTCTGGTACGTCTTCCTCTCCGACGGCGAGGGAGGCGCAGCGCAAGTCGCCGTTCCCGTCGCTCGCGCGTCGTCGTGTGGCGACATGATCGAGTCGACGGGTGCCGCGCCCGGGGGTGGCTTCGCCGTGGAAGTGGTTGCGCGTGTGCCGCTCGTGGACGATGGACTCCCGTGCTCCGACCAGGGATCCGGCAGGGAGAGCCGCGTCATCATGATCGACGGGGAAGCGGGTGATCCGCTCGCGCTCCCCATCCAGACCGCACCGCTCCCCGCCTGGGGAGGCATCTGCCCCGGGACGAGTTGGTGGGACACCGAGGCATCCAGCGTCGAACTTCTCGCGTTCCCGCGCGAGGGCAGCGTCGTCGTGAACGAAGCCTCGTCGCCTGCAGGGGTCTTCCCGCCCGTGAGCGACCCTGCACCGCTTCTGACAGCGATCGGAGTTCCCGTCGAGGGCTGGGCTTTCGTCGTGTTCATCGGTGCGTCCTCCGCTCAGCTCGATGTCAAGCCGATGACGTGCGGCTGGGGCAAGGCCGCCTGAGCGGACGCCCCGTTGCGGGGTCTCGGTGGCTTGGGGCGCGGTTTGCCGTCTCGGGGCGCTGATTGTGCGCCCCGAGTGACGGATCGTGCCCCGGGGTGGGCGGGTGCGGGGGTCTGCGCACCGGATGACGGATGCCGCCCCGACTCGGGAACCGGCGGGGTTGGGGTGTTTGGGGCGCGGTTTGCCGTCTCGGGGCGCTGAATGTGCGCCCCGAGCGGCGGATCGCGCCCCGGGGTGGGCGGGTGCGGAGGGCCTGCGCTCCGGATGACGGATGCCGCCCCGAGTCGGGAACCGGCGGGGTTGGGGTGTTTGGGGCGCGGTTGGCCGTCTCGGGGCGCTGATTGTGCGCCCCGGGGGACGGATCGTGCCCCGGGGTGGGAGGGTGCGGGGGTTTGCGCTCCGGATGACGGATGCCGCCCCGACTCGGGAACCGGCGGGGTTGGGGTGTTTGGGGCGCGGTTGGCCGTCTCGGCGCGCTGATTGTGCGCCCCGGGGGACGGATCGCGCCCCGGGGTGGGCGGGTGCGGAGGGCCTGCGCCCCGGATGACGGATACCGCCCCGAGCGACGGATGCCACTCCGGGAACGCACCGCGGCGGGTCAGGCCCCGCGGCGGAGCCCGCGCGTCTCGTACGTCGCTCCGTGCTGGCCCGCGAGGGCGACGACCCGGCCGTCGACCGTCTGGACGAACCGGTGGTCCGTCGCCACGCCCGACGGCAGCTGGGCATCGACGGAGGCGAAGGTTCCCGTCGTCTCGTTCGAGAGCCACACGACGTGCCGGTCGATCGCCGCGCCGAGGCCGCCCACGAGGTCGGCGAAGCGCTCGCGGTCCGGCTGCGACAGGTAGAGCAGCACGGCGCTGTGGTACACGACGAGGGTCGCGTCGCGGGGCGCTTCGCGAGCCACCTCGACGAGTCGGTCCAGAAGATCTCCTCGCTCGATCTGCGGGGGATCGGATGCCGCGACGGCAGCCGCGCCGCGAAGTCGAGCCACGCGGGAGTCGTGGTGCGGCCCCGGCCAGATGAGCGTCGCGAGCCACTCGACGGCGTCGGGATCGGATGGGTCGATGGGCCGAAGGTCGATCCCGCGACGCCACACGACCTCCGGCATCCGTTCCGGGATGACGTCCTCGTCGTCGATCCGGCACTCGAGGGCGAACCCGGTCAGCCCGCCGACGGGGTCGAGGCGGGACAAACCTGACGGCCCCTCGTACACGACGCTGTACCGATCAGGAAGCAGGCACAGTCCCGCCGCAGCACCGACCTCGAGGAGCGCGACGGGGCCCTCGATCTGCGACAGCACGGGAAGGAGCGAGGCACAACGACCCGGCTCGTTCGTCTGCGTCGCTCGCGATGATGCCACCTCGACCACGTCATCCCAGTGCGCCGTCGTCCAGGCCGACCATTCGCGGTACGGCGCGAGCGGGCAGCCTGCCCACCGGGCCGCGGCGAAGAGCAGATTCGCCTGCCGGAGCCTCGATTCGAGGAGGGCGATCCGCGCGAGCATCGGTTCGTCTCCAGCGATGCCGAGCGCCCACTCCTCATAGAGCGGTGACGTGCCGTGCGCCCAGCGACGGCCGAAATCGTCGTAGTACGCGGCGATGGCCTCAGTCATGACGCCACCCTAAGGCGCGTGTCGCCGGGCCGGTCTAGCATGCGTGGCATGGACGAGGTCATCGACTACCTGCTGCAGGGCGACCCCGCGATCCGGTGGCAGGTCCTCCGCGACCTGACGGATGCCGGTGAGGCCGAGGTGGCCGCGGAGCGCGCGCGCGTCGCCCGCGAGGGCTGGGGAGCTCAGCTGCTCGCGCTCCAGGAGCCGGACGGGCGCTGGGATGCCGGGACGTACCGGCCCGGATGGGCGCACGAGGACCGTCCGTTCTTCGACGCCTGGACGGCGACGCACTTCAGTCTGCAGTCGCTCGTCGAGTTCGGCATCGACCCGCACGATCATGCGGTGCATCACGCGATCGCGCTCGTGCGAGACAACGTCCGGTGGGAGCACGAGGGCGAGCGCTACTTCGACGGCGAGGTCGAGCCCTGCATCAACGGGGTCGCCCTCACGTCAGCGGCGTACTTCGGGCAGGAGGGGCATCGCATCGCCGACACGCTCCTGCGCACGCAGCTGCCCGACGGCGGCTGGAACTGCTGGGACGAAGACGGCACGAGTGCTTCGTCGTTCCACTCGACGATCTGCGCTCTCGAGGGCCTGCGAGCGTGGGAAGCGGCGACGGGCGGCACGGGGGCGACGGAGGCCGCGCGACATCGCGGCGAGGAGTATCTGCTCGAACGCGCCCTCTTGCGTCGCAAGTCGGACGGCACCGTCATCGATCCGCGGTTCACGATGCTGTCGTCGCCCGTGCGGTGGTTCTACGACGTGCTGCGCGCGCTGGACTACTTCCGACTCGCGCGCCCCACCGGTGACGAGCGCTGCGCCGAAGCGATCGACCTTATCCGCTCGAAACAGCTGTCCAACGGCATGTTCCCGCTCGAGCTCACGCACGAAGGTGCGACGCTCTTCGCGATGCAGGGCGAGCACGAGGGGTTCCCGAGCAGATGGGTGACCCTGCGTGCCCTGCGCGTGCTGCGCTGGGCCGACGCGGCGGCCTGAGGCCCGCGGCATCCGTCCTTCCTGCCGTTACGCGGATATGGAATGATGCGCGACATGTCGACAGCCGAGCCGCTCATGCCCGCCCATGAACCCGCACCTCAGCGCCCGCCCACCGAGCGCGACATCGACGGCGATACCGACGTGACATTCGACCATCCGGTCGAGGGAGAGCGCCCGCTCGAGATCGACCACGACGCCCCGCCGCCGCCGTTCCACACTCCGACGCCCGGCGATCACCTGACGGCCGCCGAGCTCGCGGAGGATCTCGGCGAGTGACGCGACATGCCCCGGCCTTTGTGGGGCCGGGGCATGACTCACATCCCTTGCACGGGTGTTACGCGCGAGCCGCTTCCGACACGCGACGTGCGGCTCCGAGCGCCTGCTCGAGATCCGCCTTGAGGTCGTCGATGTTCTCGAGACCTACGGAAAGTCGCACGAGGCCCGGGGTGACACCCGACGTGAGCTGCTGCTCGGGCGTCAGCTGCGAATGGGTCGTCGATGCGGGGTGGATGACGAGCGAGCGCACGTCTCCGATGTTGGCGAGGTGGCTGAAGAGCGTCAGCGAGTTGACGAACTCGCGACCCGCCGCGACGCCGCCCTTGAGCTCGAAGGACAGGACCGCTCCGACACCCTTCGGCGCGTAGGTGTTGGCTGCTGCGTACCAGGGCGAGGTGGGGAGCCCCGAGTAGTTGACGGATGCCACATCGTCGTGGTTCTCGAGCCACTCGGCGATCTCCTGCGCGTTCTGCACGTGACGCTCGATGCGCAAGGAGAGGGTCTCGATGCCCTGGATGAGCAGCCACGCGCTCTGCGGGGCGATGGCGGAGCCGAGGTCGCGCAGCAGCTGCACGCGCGCCTTGATGATGTAGGCGAGGCCGTCGCCGACAGCCGCCGTGTAGGAAGCGCCGTGGTACGACGGGTCGGGAAGCGTCAGGCCGGGGAAGCGGTCGACGTTCTCGGACCAGGCGAACGTGCCGCCGTCGACGATGACGCCGCCGATGACCGTGCCGTGTCCGCCGAGGAACTTCGTGGCGGAGTGGATGACGATGTCGGCTCCGTGCTCGAACGGACGGATGAGGTACGGGGTCGCGATCGTGTTGTCGACGATGAGCGGCACGCCCGACTCGTGCGCGACGTCGGCAACCGTGCGGATGTCGAGGACGTTGATCTTCGGGTTGCCGATCGTCTCGGCGAAGAAGAGCTTCGTGTTGGGGCGGACGGCCGCGCGCCACTCTTCGGGGTCGTCCTGGTTCTCGACGAAGGTCGTCTCGATGCCGAGCTTGGCGAGCGTGTACTTGAAGAGGTTGTAGGTGCCGCCGTAGATCGACGACGACGACACGATGTGGTCGCCGGCCTCGGCGATGTTGAGCACCGCGAAGGTCTCGGCGGCCTGGCCGCTCGCGACGAGGAGCGCGCCGGTGCCGCCTTCGAGCGCGGCGAGGCGCTCTTCCACGACGGCCTGCGTCGGGTTCTGGATGCGCGTGTAGATGTTGCCGAACTCGGCCAGCGCGAAGAGGTTCGCGGCGTGGTCGGCGTTGTCGAAGACGTAGGACGTCGTCTGATAGATCGGGGTCGCGCGAGCCTTGGTGACCGGGTCGGGCGCGGCGCCCGAGTGGATCTGCTTGGTCTCGAACCGCCAGTTCTCGGGTGCGGACATCGTGTGCTCCTTGTTGTCTCGCATGTCGGCCGGCCATCGGTCGTGCGTCTTCAGCGAGCGTAGGATGCCGCGGCGCGCCCGACAACGGGAGGGAAATGTTACGTAACCTCACGGCGGGTAGCGTGGAGGCATGGTTACCAGGCGAGCTGTCGTGACGGGTGCGAGTTCGGGGATCGGTGAGGCCGCCGCGCGAGCGCTGCGGGCCAGCGGCTGGGACGTCGTCGGCGTCGCACGCCGGGCCGAACGGCTCGCCGCGCTCGAGCTCGAGACGGGCATCGTCGCCTACGCCGCGGATCTGACGCGGCAGGCCGACGTCGATGCGCTCGCCGCCTGGCTCGACGAAACGGGTCCCGTGCATGCTCTCGTGAACGTCGCCGGCGGCGCACGCGGAGCGGATCGCATCGAAGACGGGCGCCCCGACGACTGGCAGTGGATGTTCGACGTCAATGTGCTCGCGACGCAGCGGCTCGTCGCAGCGGTGCTTCCGCTGCTGCGGGATGCCGCGGCATCCGATGGCCACGCCGACACGCTCTTCGTCACGTCGACCGCGGCACAGACCGCTTACGCCGGTGGTGCGGGATACAACGCGGCGAAGGCGGGCGAGGCGATGCTCGCCCACGCGCTGCGGCTCGAGTTGAACGGCGAGCCCATCCGTGTCATCGAAGTGGCGCCGGGGATGGTCTACACGCCCGAGTTCACCGTGAATCGCCTGGGCGGCGACCAGGCCGCGGCCGACCGCGTCTACGAAGGCGTTGAGAACCCACTGATCGCCGACGACGTCGCCGACGTCATCGCGTACGCGCTCAATGCACCGGGGCACGTCAACCTCGACCTCGTCACGATGCGTCCCGTTGCCCAGTCGGCGCAGCACCTTCTCGCCCGCGGCGAGCTTCGTGCGCGGTCGGACGTCGGCGCGTGATCTCCGGCACCGTCGTCACCTACCCCGACGGCGAGACGACGTCGACGGGAACCGTCCTTCAGGTGACGCCGCTCGGTGACGGCCGGTCGGCGGTCGTACTCGATGTGACGGCTTTCCATCCCGTCGACACGGCGTGGCCGGATCAGCCCGCCGACCGGGGGAGCATGCGCTTCGTCGATGGTCGCGAAGTTCCGATCGTCGACGCCGTCGTCGGCGCGAGCGATGGTGGCGATTTCGTCTTCGGAACCGACGTGCCGGTGCGTACGGGTGCCGATGGCTGGACGTTCGTCGTCGCCCACGTCGTCGAAGGCTCGGTACCGGTGGGGGAGCAGGTGTCGGTCGAAGCGGATGCCACGTACCGCACGGCCCTCTCGCGAGGTCACACCGCGTGCCATCTTGCGTCGCTTGCCCTGGATGCCGCACTCGCCGGCGCCTGGAAGAAGGACACGCCGCTCGATGCTCTGGGCATGCCGGCGTTCGATGCGCTCGCGATCCAGGAGTCGCGCATCCATCCCGACGGTTCGCGCGACGTTTACCGCATCGGCAAGTCGCTCCGCAGGAAGGGCTTCGATCCCGCAGCGCTCGACGACCTGCCGGCCCTGTCGTCGCAGATCGACGCGCTGCTCGCAGAGTGGGTGGCAGCCGGGGGAGACGTGCGCATCGACCGCGACGGGCGCACGCTCGCCGACCGACGGACGTGGGTCTGCACCCTGCCCGACGCGGAGGCCCGGATCCCGTGCGGCGGAACGCACGTCGCGTCGCTCGCAGAGCTCGGTTCGGTGGGTGTGGAGCTCGTGGCATCCCCCGTCGAGGGTGGCATCGAGGTCGTCATGACGACGACGGCGACCGCAGCCCGCTGACCCGCGGAAGGAACCTCGATGATCACTGTGCATCTCCGCTACGAGATCGACCCCGACAAGCTCGACGACTTCACCGAGTACGGCCGCGCGTGGATCCAGCTCGTCAACAGGCTCGGTGGCGTCCATCACGGCTACTTCATGCCCAGCGAAGGCGACAGCGACGAGGCATTCGCGTTGTTCACCTTTCCTTCGCTGGCGGAGTACGAGACCTACCGCAACGCCTCGAAGACGGATCCGGAGTGCCAGGCGGCGTTCGAACTCGCGCGCTCGACCGGTTGCATACGGCGCTACGAGCGGCGGTTCCTCTCACCCGTGTTCGCTTAGCGGTTCGGCTCAGTGGGGGCGGAGTGAGCCCCACGGTGGAGCTGAGTGGTCGATCGGGGGTTCATCGGCGACCACCGCGAGCCCCCGCTGGTAGTGGTCGTTGATCGTGACCATCGTGATCGTGCGAAGACGGTAGCCAAACGGCCGCTCATGCCAGGTCGCGTCTGGACGCACTTCCCACATGTAGAGCCAGTGCCTGGTGAGTTCGTCGGGTACACCGATCCACGTCGCGTCATACTTCTTGTTGCGCTCGATACCGAACAGTTCGCCAGGGAGAAGCAGGGACGTGAGCATCCCAGATGTGGTGTCCAGATCGAGCGTGGTGGGGCGAGCGGGGGCAGCGGGCGGCCACTCGGGCTGAGTTCGAGCGAACGACGACTCGAAACTGGAGCTGTTGCGGATAGCGGCGATCTCGCGCAGTCGGATTGCAACGTGACCGTCGAAGAAGCCGCCGCTCATGGTGCGTTGCAGGAGCGCCCACTTGTTGCCGACGGCGACGACAAAGCCGTCGACCATCTGTCCTGGGCGGGAGGCGAGGGCGATGCGCAAGAGGCTCTCGTCGTCCACCGCTCGGCGTAAGCGCGCGGAGACCTTCTTCGGACTGGACACGCACACAATCATCGCTCAGCCGCCCCGGCGCGACTTCGGGATGGTGGTGTCGTCTTAGTTGAGGATCATGTCGACGACGCCGTAGGCGTACAGCGCGACGATCATGATCGTGAACCCCACGAGTCCGAACATCACGAGCCGAGTGTCATCGAGGCGTAGCCCGGACTCGTGTACTCCGGCCCGTGGGCGGTGGCGCGCAGGGCTGTCGGCGGCCACTGACGGCGTCTCCAGGCGGTCGTCGCGCCAATGCGCCCACTTCCTCGCGCTCTGTTCCCACGATGTCGCGAGCGAGATGAGCTCGCCAATGTCGCTGTCGCTCGCGCGGAGGATCGGCCCCGGTCGGAAGAAGACCACGTGGCGGTCGACGAACTCCACGTCCCAGTCGGGCGCGGTATCAATGAGGTCGGCCATGACATCGGGGCTGAGGAAATAGAGCGCATCGGCGCCGTACCCGTCCGGGCAAAAGACGGTGAAGTACCGGTCGAAGTCTCCCTCAAGTGACAGCGTCTGTGAGCGGGTGAGGCTCGCTCCGGCGCCGACCGCGGTCACGCGCTGGTTTCGGCGCGAGTCGAGAACGATATGGGGCACAGGAGTCGCCAGCGGGATGGCCACATAGCCCCAGGTGTATGCCGAGCGAGTGGATCGACCATCCCACTCCCGGACGTACTCCCAGTCGCCGACCCTGATGCCATTAGGCAGAGTGAGCACGGTTCGGGAGAGTCCGCCTTCCCCTCGTGCGGAGAGAATCTCGGACGGCTGGAAAGAGTGCGTCAGGTACTGGATGCGACCGCCATGCTTCGAAACGTACGCATCGAGATGCGACCACAGTCGGTGCAGGCGAAGGGAGGCGATCAGGGCCGTGCCCCAGAACGCGACGACGAACGCGGCCGAGACTCCCAAGAGCCATGTGATCCCCGAAAGATGCTCACCCGCGATCCATCCGACGACGGCAAGCGCGATCGACATCACCAAAGCGATTCCCGACAGCGTTGCGGCAACGCTGCGTCGCGAGGCCCAGAACCAGACGTACCGCGGCACTGACCATTGTCGACCGGGACCGATGCGATGCGATCTGCGAGATCCACGAGATCGGTGAGTCTGGGCAGGTTCGTGCGCCGACCCCTCGGAAACTCGCATGCCTCAGTGTCACACGACACGGAAGCGTCGTTCGGTGCACGGAGCATCTCGAGCCGCGAGCAGAGGCAGCCTCGGGACTCACCTGGATGGCACGTCGATGACGATCCGATTCCCCGGTTCGATAACCCCGGGCCCCTTGTCGGGCGTCGGTGAGGGGATCGGAATCACTTGCTCCGCGTCCCACACGAGCCGGGCGTCGTGCGCTGAGGGGTGGAAGAGTTCATCGATCCCCATGAGCCCGCCCGAGGATGGGGCCGACTGATCGCCGGACTTCTGGCGGAAGCGAGTCGACAATCCGACGCCGGCGAAGACCAGCGGAACTGCCAGCACGATCACGATCGTCGCCCACCCCATGACATCGCTCATGACTCACACGGTAGGCGCGTTGACACGACGAAGCCTCCGTCCGTAGACGGAACTTCGAGCTACTCTCGCTCGCCGGGCTCGGCATCCGCTGCTCGTCGGGCCGCACGCTCACGAAGGAGAGGTGGGCCGAAGGCGGCCAGAGTGATCACGCCGAACAGGATCATGAACCCGCCCAGCACGTACTGATCGATCAGAGCAGCCTGGACGACTCCGAGTGCGACCCAAATTGCGCCGAAGACCGTCGACGAGCCGTAAGTTGCTCGTCGATCGATAGACGAGTTGCCCTTGTTCAGTCTTCGCTGGACCCACCACAGGAACAGGAAGAGCGCGATCCCCGCGATGAGGGCCAGCATCATCACCCAGTCGAACTGACCCTGAGTAACGAGATAGGTGCCAAATCCAGCAAGCCCGAGCGCGATGATCGCCGGGTTGTACCAGCGGGGCACGCTCATCAGCGCCGGCGCACTGGCATCCGGGTCTTCGTGTTCGAGACTCATCGTGTCCACCCTAGGCGCCAGCTCTGTCGGCGAACCGACCGGCGAGAATGGCTGTGGACAGCTACGGACCGAAGTCACGGAGGGTGAGGTCGCCTGCGTCGGCGAATTCTCGTCGTGCAGATGCGAGGAGTGCCGCGTTCGGTTGTGACTCTCCGTTGATGAGCGATATCAGTTCGAGGTATCGCCGCTCAGTCGACGTGTATTCCCGGTCTCGGAGAGCCGCGAGGACCACGGTGTCGATTTGGGCGGTGTGGAAGTCGGGTTGGTAACGTTCCGGAGCCCGCCGACGAACGGCGACGAGGATTGTCTTCGTGAAGAGGGAATCGCGCACCGTATCGGTTCTAGGGGCACTCGTCCTGACAGGAGTGCTCTCCGGTTGCATTCAGTCGGCAGGGTGTCCTGCGTGGCCTCGCTATGACTCGCCGTCCGCGATTGCTGAGGCGGCGCAGGCGGTCGTTTTCGGGGACGTCACGGGCGTGGTCGGCAGCACGACCATCTATGGGGCACCGGCCAATGTGTGGGCGGTCAGCGTCGATGAGTGGGACAAAGGTGACGGGCCCGCGCAGATCGAGGTGATCTCGACACCGTCTTCGTGCAGCGACAACGGTGATCCGTACTTCGGAACCGACCCGGTCGAAGCAGCCTCGAGCGAAGGGCGCGTTGCCCTCTTTCTCAGCGATCACGACGGCCGCTGGATGACTGCCAATCCGACTCAGGGAATCGTGATGGTCGGCACCTCCGACGTGCTGCCTGATGCATGGCCAGACGACCACCGATAGGTCTGCGCACGCGTCACGGTCCTCTCGTGCGGAGGTCGCGGGCGCACGAAGAGGGGTGGTCGGTGAGTCCCGACCACCCCTCATAGAGGTCAGTGCGTCAGGACGTGACTCGGCGGCGCTTCCCGATCACAATGGCGCCGGCGCCCGCGATCAGCGCGAGCGTGGCGAGGCCGGTGAGGAGAGTTCCATCGGTGCCGCCGGTTGCTGCGAGGGCGTTGGCACCGGAACCTGATCCTGCAGGAGCGGGAACGAACGCGGCGAGCGTGAAGCTGACCGGCTCGGACGGAGCGGAGATGTTTCCGGTGCCTTCCGCGTTCTCGGACTGAATCGCGACCGCTGTGTACGCCTCGGGCGGCAGCGCGAGCGTGACGCTCCAGTTGCCGTTCTCATCGACCGGGATGGGATCGGCGGGGTTGGCAGGAACGGGCTCCGCGGCAGCGGCCATGCGCTGCTCGGGCAGTGCCTCCTCGACCAGGGCGGTGGGAACGGCCAGCAGGCCGATGAACGCGCCGGGCTCACCCGTGCCGGTGAAGGTGACCTGAGTGCCGGTCACGGTCTCACCCTCGGTAGGACTGGTGATGACGGGTGCCGAGAGAGTCGCCAGAACGATGAAGCTGACGGGCTCGGACGGCTCGGAGATCTCACCGGTTCCATCCGCATTCTCGGACTGGATCGCGATCGCGGTGTACGCCTCGGGTGCCAACGGGACAGTGATTGTCCAGTTTCCCTCCTCATCGACGGGGATGGAGTCGGCCGGAACAGGCTCCTCCGCGGCCATCCGCTGCTGAGGGAGTGCCTCCTCGACGAGCGCAGTCGGCAGTGCGATCAGGCCGATGAAGGCGCCCGGCTCTCCCGTACCCGCGAAGGTGACCTGGGAGCCGGCGATCGTCTCTCCGTCAGCGGGGCTCGTGATGACGGGTGCCGGCAGAGGCGCGGCGGCAGCGGAGGGGAGCGTGAAGGTCAGCGTCTGCTCGCCGTCTCCTGAGCCTCCGGTGACCTGGTTGATGGCGACGGTCTGGGCGGCATCCGCGTCTGCAGGGTACGTTCCCGTCGTCGACCACGCGCCATCTGTGACGACGGCTGCCGTTGTGCCAGGGACCCGGTTGCCATCGGTGTCGAGGACGTTGACGGTCGAGCCGTCGGTGCCCGTTCCGGCGAAGACCACGGTGCGCGAATCGAGGAGCTGCCCGTTCGTCGGAGCCAGGACCGTGAAATCGGCAGCAACTGCCGAGACGACGAGTTCGTCCGACGACGCGGCAGCATCGAGTTCCTCGGCTCGCGGGGCTTCTTCGGGTGTGACGCTTTGGTCGGGAGTGTCCGTGGTGGGCGCGTCGACGGCCTCCTCCGCGGGGCTGGTCGCGACGATCCCCGCCGGCGCCGCAGTCGCTGGGGCAGCACCGAACGCGAGGCCCCCGAGAGTGAGAGCGAGCGCGGCTGGAATGGCGAATGCTTTTCGCCAGGACAATGAACGGGACATCTTCGACCTCTTCAATCCGATGAGCTTGCCCATCTACCGAACCACGGAAGTGCGCTGAAGCAGCAGTAAATTGCGAACCCGCTATTGGATGAACAGGCGCGTTCACGCGACGCTATCATCGACGATAAGGATCGATTTCCGTTTCCATTGATGTGGTATACCGCGGTGATCTTCTTGGTGGCTGCGGCGGACTGGATTCTTATCAGCCTTTGACCAGACCGACTCTCGAGCAACGTAAGGGAGGCTTTCCGGATGACGCGAATAGCTCAATCCGAAGCGACGTGGTGGAGCCTGCTTGCTTTTGCCGTCGTTCTCGCCGGTGTGTGCACGGCGTCGATGGTGTTCGGAAGCTCGGGCTCCGGCTTGTGGTTCACGGTACTAGCCATGGCTCTTCTATCGGTGGCGTCGATCGGGAATGTGATCCTCATCCGCAGGGCGCGGCGAAGTGAATTCCGACCGCCGGCTCCGTGAGCGGACCAGGCACGGCGTTCATTCCGCAGGCGTCATCGCAGGGCGACGAACGTCTCATCGCTAGAGTCGCAGTCATGCTGTTGATGTCGTCGAATGGGAATTCCGTCGAACTTCGCATCGACGGCTACCAGTTCGCCAAGCGACCCGCAGTGCCGGAGAGCGGCTGGGACGAGAACTGGCTCATCATCGCCGGGTGCGTCAACTACGGTGTGGAGTCTTGGGCATTCCACGATCCCTGCCTCACAACGTGGGAGGCGCAGGAGCTGGGCGACTGGTTCCGGAACGCTGCCGAGGAAACCCGGCCTGGACGGATCGATTTCATCGAGCCGAACCTATCCTTCGAGGCCGAACCAGACGACGGCGCCGAAGTACGGGTCGTCGTCACAGTGAAAGGTGAGTCGGCGCCGCCCGACTCGCCCGAGGAGATCCGCTGGGGAACGGGTCGCCGGCTCGTGTTGCACATGTCGCTCGACGCGCTCGCCCTTGCGGCTCGGGGTTGGCAGAGCGCCGTTGCGGCCTACCCCACCCGATGAAGGGCCGCAGGGCAGTCAGCCGCTGAACCACCCGAAACTGCCGGGGCGGTGGCCAGTCGGGGGGATGTCGGACTCCTGTTCGCCGCCGGATCCGAGCATGGAACGTGTGAGCTGCTGGCGGGAGTCCAGCAAGTGGTCCAGCTCCACAGTGAGATCCTCATCACTCGGATCCCGCTCCTCGTTGATTGCTCGGAGGACGCTCCGTCTGATGAGCTCCTTCGCGAACGAGCCCGTCGTTCCTTCGGCGCGTTGAGCGGCCGTCGTCAGTGCGTCATCGCCGTAGGGCAGGTCGTTCGCGTAGCGCCGAAACAGGCGCTGGCGTTCTGCCGACGCCGGCAAGGGTATCTCGACGGCGAGGTCAACACGCCCGGGGCGCTCGGCGAGCGCGCGTTCGAGTACGTCGACCCTGTTGGTCGTCATGACGAACGCGACATCGGCATCGCCGTTGAGGCCGTCGAGCGCGTCGAGCACTTCGAAGAGCAGCGGCTGTGGTGAGTTGTGTCGCTCCATCGCGACCAGATCGATGTCTTCGAGCACAACGATCGCTGGCTGGAAAGTCCGCGCGATCTCGGCCGCCGCGCCGATGAAGCGGATGCTCGATCCGGTGAGAACCACCGCGGTGATTCCGGGCGTTTCGGCGAGCAGATGGCGGACGGTGAGCGTCTTGCCGGTGCCGGGCGGCCCGTACAGCAGCACGCCGCGTTTCAGGTGCTGCCCGGTTCGCTGCAGGGCTTGGGCGTGCGTGCCGATGCCGATGACGTGCTGGACGATCTCCTCCAGCACGCCCTCGGCGAGCACGATGTCGTCGGCCGTGACGGACGGACGCTCGACGAAGGTGGCGCCCGCATCGTGTCCGTACTCGGTGGGCTGAAACGAGAGCACTTGCCCGCGCAAGACGCTGCGCGCGATCATCGTCCGCCGAAGGGCCTCCAGAAAGCGTGCACCGACGGCGTCGTCGGTGCACATCACCTCGATCGCCGCAGCCGGCCGGCCGTACTCGGGGGAGGCAGCGCGTTGTGCGAGCGCGATCGGAGTGCCCTCGAAGTGGAGCAGCCGAACGCCGAGCGACACGGCCCGGGTGCTCGATTTCGGGCCAGTCGACCTTTCCGCATAGTCGACGGGTCCGGGCGCGTAGCGCGCATGCGGATTGGAGACCCACTCCGAGAGTCCGTGGTGGTGCCGCTGATCCCCGCCCGTCACCCCTATCAGGCGCGCGTCTGTGCCCCCGAGCACCTCGAGAGCCAGATCCGCATCAACCAGGCGGTGGTCAGCGATCTTCTCGACGACGACCGGAACTTGCGATGCGTCCGCGCCGAGATGATCGCTGATCATGTCGCCCAGCGGCGTCCGTTCCGACACCAGTTCCCGATCGCTCAGCTCGTTCACCCGACGGAGGTACCCGGAAACGGCACGGATCAGCTCGCGGTCATCGTCACGCAACATGTCATCGACTCTCGCATAGTTGGATGTGCGCGACGGTCCGACCGCGGGCCGATCCCCCCCTCAGGGCAGCCGCTCACGCGACGAGTTCGCGGTGCGCTTCGGCGTATCGCCGCGTGCGGCGGAGCTGAATGATCGCGATCGGCGTCATCACGATGCCGAGAAGCACGAAGAGGGCGAGGAGCCAGACAGCGAATGGGTTTGTAGTGAGCGTGAAGATCTGAATGGCCGCGAACCCGACGTAGATGAGGAGCTGAGATGCCAGTTGATAGCCCTGGACTACCCATGACAACTGGGCGAACTTGGCTGCGGCCAACTGGTCCGTTTCGGATAAGTGAATCTGATTTCTGCGCAAGACTGCTTTGCCGATGAAGCGGACTCGCCCGAGATCGGAACCGACGGCATCTCGTTGGCGTTGACTGAGTCGAAGGACAACGAGTGTGCAGACGACACTGGCGGACATCGCAGCGAAGATGAACGGAAATGCGACGAAGCTCCACCCATCTATACCGAGACTCATCACCACGACCCCGATGAGCGCACCCGTCACGATGAGTGTCATCGCCGCTGTCCACACGGCTTTCCGGAGATCGCTTCGGAACTCGGCCGGTGTGTATGGCTGCCAGACGGCGGGCGTCTCGTCAGCTCCGCGTTGGTCAGCTCGTTGGGCCGCCGGTCCGATTGTGACGGCCGCCGCAGTGAGCGCGATCCCCATTGCGGCGATCGTGACCGCAACCCAGATCGGAGCGCCGGTGAACGCGCAGTAGGCCGTCATGATAACTGCTGAGACGACCTGGAGAGCTGCCACGATCCATCGCGCGCGGCGGTTGAAGCGGCGTGCGTCGGGTGACGCCTCGACGTCCCAGAAAGAGAGAAGACTCCCCAGAGCAAGGGGCGCGATCAGTGTGCCGACAAGTGCCAGAGAGGGCGCAATGAACCATCCGTCGATCCGTGCGGACTGCACGAGGAGAAGTAGGGAAACCGCGAGGAAGAGCGTCGTGACGGTGACCGCCCCGACGACAAAGGTCACTCGGAGTGTGGTCGCTGCGCGCGTCGGTGGCATCCAGTTCCCCCTGATGGATCTCAGATCAGCGTGACGGCTTTCCGCGAATCTATGCGCGACCACACGGGGCTATCGATGGCTTGACAGTCGTCGGCGAAGACGGTCCGGTGTCGTGCCGACTAGCGAATAGGGATCGAGACGAGGGCTTCGGCCGGACCCCCGCACTGCTCGCTGCCGCCGACGCGCTCCCAATCAGGGCGGACGGTGTCTTCGGAGAGGATGGCGCCGTCGGACGCAAGGGTCCGGATCGTGACTTCCTCCAGGGTGAGCATGTCAGTTGCGAACGTCCAGGTGTCGCCTGACCTGTCGGTGAGAGCGACGAGCTGCAGCGGATCGTCGGCGGCGATGTCTTTTCCGGGAGCACAGCCGTCGTCCGTGCACAGTTGGACGTTCGCGACGCTCGACGTGTCACCCGCAAGGTCGACGGTCAGCACATTGGTCCAGCCGATCGCCGGGCACGCGAATGGCATCGGGACGCAACCGGTCAGCGCCAGCAGAGCGATGCCGCTGACAGCCGCGGCTGCTACTCGTGCCGGTCGGGACGTCATGTGCCACCTCTGTCTCGATGCGCAAGTTTGTCTTCAGCTTCGACCAATCTAGATCGCGCCGAGATGGGAACGCGAGCGGCGCCTATTGACCTCGCCGGTCGTAGGTGAGGATGCGAACGCGCCGTCGAGCCCATGTCGATAGTGCGCTCGTCGGGCGGGATCGGATCCCGGGGGCTGAAAGCATCGCGACACGACGCTTCGATAGGGTCGGCGCCGTGGACGCCGTATCGCTACTCATCGCTTTGTCGCTCCTGGGCTTGATCGGGTTTGGATTGATGGCAGTGGCCGTTGTGAAGACAGTGAGGTATCACGGGTGGGGCAAGCAGACGTGGGCGCCGCCTGCCATCCCATGGTTCATCACTTCGCTCTCGGTGATGGTCATCGGCCTCGTCATCGGCCTCGTCTGGGCGTTGAGCTGACGGTCGAGTTCATTCGATTAGGTGGGAGGGACCTCCGAGCCGTCGCGTCGTCCAGTCTGTTCACCGCTACCACTCTCCTCGCCGTCAAGGAGAACATGGCCGGGTATCCGCCGAGCGTCCCAATTCGGCTGCGGCGTTCACCGCGTCGCCGGTCGCTGATCGCTAGCCTCGGAGGCGTGCTGATTGGGGTTGACGATCCGAATGCCGCCGATGTTCTCGAACTGCTGGAGGAGCATCTGCGAGACATGTTCGCGACATCGCCGGCCGAGAGCGTGCACGCACTCGACCCCGAATCGCTCGCGGATCTGACCATCACCTTCTGGGCCGCGCGCGACGCCGAGACCGGCGAGCTCCTAGCTATCGGAGCCCTGAAGCAACACGACGACACGATGGGTGAGCTCAAGTCGATGCGCACAACCGTCGCGGCCCGCGGTCGCGGTGTCGCGAGTGCGGTGCTGGCGGTGATCCTCGAGGAGTGCCGGGCCCGGGGTCTCCGCGAGGTGAATCTCGAGACCGGGACGCAGGACTACTTCGCGCCTGCTCGCGCCCTCTACGCGAAGCACGGCTTCCGCCCCCGTGGTCCGTTCGCCGATTACACCGTCGACGCGAGCAGTGCCTATTTCGAGCTCGCTCTCTAGGTCGCGCTCACTGTGGGTGGATCGGGAGCGCCCATACACGGGTCCGCAGGATTGTGCCCCCCCTGCCATGCTGGCAGCACGTTCCACCCGGTCTCGTACGCATCTTCACCGTCATGCTCGACCCGCCAGAACCCGATGCCACCCGCCGGTACGCCATCCACCTCGATGGCGTACATCCACGCATCCCCGCTCTCTGGTGAGCGCAGGTACCGCTCATGACGGGCACGGAGTTCGTCGTCGCTCTCAGGGCCGCCCAGATAGTGGGTCATGTGAGGAGTATTGGCCGCGACGAGCAGAGCGAAGTGCGGCGGGGCCCACGGATCGAGAGACACGACCTCCATGCTGAGGATTCTGCCGCACGCGGGACGTCGACGAACTCAGGTAGAGTCGACACCGAGTCTTATATAGTGGCCTATACAAACTGCGGAGGAGGCGCCATGGCTGTCACATCCATCGACATCGACCCTGACGAGCTGAAGCAGGCCAAGGAGTTGGCTGGCACGTCCTCCAATCGCGAGACCGTAGACCTCGCGTTGCGCACCCTCATCGCGGTCCGCCGTCAGCCGGCCGCCGTCGAGCGCATCATCGGGCGCAGGTTCACGCCCGACCAGATCGACGCGCCGACCATCGCGCCGACGGCGACGCAGGCGTGACGACGTACCTCGTCGACAACAGCATCTGGCAGAAGGCGGGCACGAGCATCGCGATCGCCGACCGGCTCAGAGCGCTGTCACCGAATCACCTCATCATCACGTGCCCTCCGCAGGTGCTCGAGTACTGCCACTCGGCGAGGGATCCCCAAGAGTACGCCGAACTGCGGGAGGACATGGATGAGCTGCTCCCGGCGTGGGAGCACCCGGATGAGCAGGATGCCCTCGACATCCAGCAGGCACTCTGGGGTAGCGGGATGGTCCGTGCCGCGGCGGCATTCGACTGCCTCATCGCCGCCTATGCCGTCGTCAATGACGCCGTGATCTTGAACTCCGACCACGACTTCGGGTACATCGAACTCGCTACCGATGGCAGAGTCCGACAGGAGTACGTCCCAACCTGATCGTTGCTTGGCTATCGGACCCGCAGCAGCGGGTCTCTCGTCTCGCCGCACCCGAGGGCCCGCCTGCGCGCGTAGGTGAGTTAGGCGCTCAGTGGCTGGATGGCGCTGACGGGCGTTTCAGCGCGGGCGATCGCGAGGTCGTAGCCTTCCTGCAACCGCAGCCAGAACTGCGGGGTGGTTCCAAAGAATGCGCCGAGCCGCAGCGCGGTGTCGGCGGTGATGGTCTGCTTGCCGTGAACGATCCGCGAGATGCGTGCCTGGTCGACTCCGATCCGCTTGGCGAGTTCGTATTGGCTCACTCCGAACGGTTCGAGGAACTCCTCGAGGAGAATCTCTCCCGGTGTCGAGAGGTCCTCAGTGATAGTCGATGAATGCGACATTGTTCGCCTCCCCTCCGTCCCAGTCAAAGACCAGTCTCCATTGGTCGTTGACGCGGATGCTGTAACTGTCCGCCCGATCACCCTGCAACTTCTCGAGGTGATTGGAGGGCGGGATTCTCAGGTCATGAAGCTCTGCTGCTGCGTCGAGCATCTGGAGCCTGCGCACCAGACGCTTCCGGACGTCGGGCGGCACGCGTCGCGGTGCCGGACCGCCGAGCCAGTACTCCTCGATGTCCCGGTCCGCGAACTTCACTCCACTGATACTAGCGCATCACGCAAGTAGTGGAACGAGTCGCGCGCCAAACGACCGGCGAGCGCCGGTTGCCGGTCGCCTTCCGAGCGCCGCCCGGTAGTCGGCGGGGACACGTCTGAGCTTCCATTCGCGCCAAAGTGTGTACATCCACGCGTCCCAGCTCTCTGGTGAGCGCAGGTACCGCTCATGGCGGGCACGGAGTTCGTCGTCGCTCTCAGGGCCCCCCAGATACTGGGGCATCTGAGGAGTGTTGGCCGCGACGAGCAGAGCGAAGAGCGGCGGGCCCACGGACGAGAGACACGACCTCCATGCCGAGGATTGTGCCGCACGCGCTCGGGTGCGGGGCGCAGCTCGTAGCGGCGTTGAGCGATACCGCGTTCTTTCACACCGGCGGATCAGTTCTGCAGGTTATGGCGGCCAGAGCTCTCATCCGTGACGCGGAAACTGACTACCGGATCGGATGCCGGCTGCCGCCAGCAGTCCTGCGGCAGGGAGCGCGTTGATCCCGATCCCGGGTTCGAGTGCGGTCGCGATGACGATCACAAGCGCACCGGCGATCAGAAGCACTCTCGCAGCGACTCCCTTGAGGAACAGTCCAATGATCGCCGCGGCGATCGCCGCAAAGGCGATGATCGCTGAGGTGCCGACCGCCGCGACCCAGAACTCCGGTCCTTTGACGGGGGAGAGCTCGTCGTCCACGAGTGTCGCAGCACCGCCGAAGGAGCCGCCGAGGATCCACATCGCGGATACGGTCGCGAGGGCGACGAGGAAGCGCCGTGCGTCACGGCCATCCCGAACACCGATGGCGATGATCGGTCCTGCGATCGCGGTAGCGAGCCACATGACGAAGAGGAACGTACCGAAGCCGATGTAGCCGATTCCGTCGCTGCAGGCCCACTCGCTACCGCCCGGACCTCCCATGTCTATCGTCGAGCACCGGATGTGCAGTTCGTCGCGCAGCAACCCGATGGCCGAGAGCCCGACGGGGAGCGCAGCGACGGAAGCGGCGATGGCGGCTAACGCCGCCGAGAAGCGGACGACGCGGCGGTCGGGGTCACGTCGGGCTTCGGCTGCGCTCATGTGACGGACGACACTAGCAGTCCGATCACGGTTCGTACCGACGTCAAACGATCACGCGGAGCCTCATCGACGTGGGCGTTCGCGATTGGTGCGCGAGCCGGTGCGGACCAGGACAAAGGTCCGACAACCGACTCCCAATATGCTGAGCAGCGTGACTCCAGCCCATGAGGCGGCGCCCGCCTTCTGGGCGCGACTCGAGCTGCCCGCCTCTGAGGCCGATCGCAGTGAGGGTCTCATGGAACTCCTCCACCGACTTCGTGTGCCTGCGGCGGTCCGCCATAGCCGTTCCGAAGGCGGCACTTTCGCGATTGTTCCGCTGGACGATGACATGTCGCCGCTCGCAGTCGCCGACACCTATGGCCCCGAACTCCACTGGTTGCCGCTGGACCGAGACCGACTCGTCGGCGGTCTCAGCAGTCTGGCTGGTCGGGGAAGCGCTCTCGCCGGCGAGCTCCTGGACCACCTCGCCGACGACCTCGATGATGAATCGGCCCTCGAGACGCCCCCGGGACGAGGTGGGGTCATCGACGCGATCGCGTGGACGACGCGCGAGAAGGCAGGAGTGCTGGCGGCGCTCGGGGCCCGATTCGATATGTCGTTCGTCGCCATTGACGCGGGCGAGATGGGCCTCGCGCTCACCATCCAGGATCCCGCGGACCGTGACAGGGCGTTCGCGGATGGCGTGTGGGCGATGACCGATGGCATCGCGATGTGGCGGAGTGGTGAGGAGGCGTCCGCAGCTTTCATGGATCGCCGCAGCGCGGTCGTCATGACGTGGCGGACGCCGTGGCTATGGGTCGACCCGAGTAAGCCAGGCCAAGTCGACCAAAGCGGTGTGCCGGTGAGTGTGCTGCTTCGTGAGCTCGTTCTCGACGACGGTGACCCCGATGCGTGGGTCACGCGATTTCGCCTGGATCGGGATGCCGCCGACCGTCTCCGTGCGCTGTTTCGGCGTGGACCGTACGCTGCAGCACTTCGCGATCTGTCTGAGATTCTCGGGACACACCCGTCACTGCTCGCGGTCTTGTCCGACGGAGGCGAGTCTCAGCCCGGCAGCACAGTGATCACCGCGCGCGGGCTACGTCAACAGTTCCGCGACGACATGCGTAGCGAGGTCGAGGCGACGGCGCCTGGGTTGCGGAGCTTCCGCGGTCGTCACCCCCGGATATGGCTCGGGTTCTCTGTCGCTGCCATCCTCGGTCTTACCGCCTTGGCTTTGACGGGCTTCTACGGCGGCCGCGCGACGGCTCTGGTGCCGGGTCTCGTTGCCCTCATTTGGACGGCTAGCCTCGCGATAGACGGATCAGTCCGACGGGCTATACGGGGCAATTCATCCAAGCCAGTCCGTGCCCATGACGGCCCCGATCATTAAGGACCGAACCGTGGCGTGTAGTCGGTCGTCAACGCCGATGCGCCGGGGCGGATCCGTCGTCCGTTGCGCCCAACTCAAAGCAGTGCGGCATTGCCGACTGCAACTCGGGTTCCGCGGTGGTGCGAGAGTGCACCAGCTTGCCCCTCACCCGCGGGCATCGTCTTCGGATTGGAGTTCGACGCATGGATGACGCGATGCAGCGCGAGGGCGACGCCGCTCCCTCTGACAGTGTCTCGGCCGCGCTCGCGTGGTGGGGGGCTCAGCTCGGACTGGCTGTTGTCGCTTACGTCCACATGTTCCTGTCGCGGCTGAGTATCGCGAGCTGCACCGCGACTTCGTGTGACTACGCGCAGTTCGCGGTTCTCAACGAGACTTTCAACGTCGGAGCGGCTGTCCTCCTGGTTGTTGCGCTGGCGGGCATCGTCGTTTTTCGGCGTCAGCGTCGAGTGGCGACTTTGTTCCCCGTCATCGGCATCCTTCTCACCGCAGTGCTCCTGATCGTCACCTACCCCCTCAGTCGCGCTGCACTAGATCTGCCGCTCTTCGGGAACCGACTCTGAGCCTGATTGATCCACGCCGGGTATTGTGACCTGCCCGCTGAATCGCGCGGGTAGTCCTGTGTTGCCGCTAGCGTTCCAGGACAGGTCGTTCCGACAATGGAGTTGAGCATGACAGAAGAGAACCCGTGGAATGCTGCTCGGTTGATTCCAACTTCCGGGATCAATGGGGCGGAGGAGCAGGAGCGCCGGGCGACGTCGGCATTGCTTGCGGTCATGAGCTCGGTGAAGGAGTACGGCCGTGTAGTGACGAGCCGCATGGGTGCGCCGGCCGGGACACTTGAGGCATTTATCGAGGTGCCATTCCAAGTCGGTGACAAGAAGGTCTTTCCCGACGGACTCATCCGTGTAAAGCGCGGTAGCAAACTCTGGACTGCGCTGGTGGAGGTCAAGACGGGAAACAACGAACTACAGCGCGAGCAGCTCGAGAATTATCTGGATGTCGCGCGAGAGCACCGTTTCGATGCACTGCTCACGATCTCGAACGAGATATCGCCGGCTGCAGGAACCCACCCGACCGTGGTCGACAAGCGGAAGTCAAAGTACGCCGCGATGCACCATCTGTCCTGGACGGAGGTGCTCACCGCTGCAATTATGCAGAAGGAACTCCGCGGCGTTGCCGACCCGGACCAGGCGTGGATCCTGGGCGAGTTGATCCGCTACCTCGAGCACCCGAAGTCGGGTGCCGTCGAGTTCACCGATATGGGCACGAGCTGGGTGCCCGTTCGCGACGCTGTGTCGAGTGGAACTCTCCGCAAGAGTGACAAAGCTGCGGCCCACGTCGCTGGCCGATTCGATGCCCTACTTCGCTACAGTGCCCTGAAGCTCGGTCAGCGTCTCGGTGCCGACGTCACTCAGGTGCTGTCGAAGGCGGAGATTGCAGACCCAGCGCTTCGGATCGCGGCTGTCACGGACATGTTGGTGAACGACGGGAAGATGTCCGGAGCGATTCGCATCCCCAACGCGGTCTCGCCCCTGACGGTCACAGTGGATGTCCGTGCGGCACAGATCACGTGCTCCTTCTCCACGAGCGCACCTGCGGAAGGTAGACCGACGACAAGGGTGAACTGGCTGCTGCGTCAGCTGAAGGACGCTCCGGACTCACTTCGAGTTGAAGCCTTCGCGGCGTGTCAGCGCGGCGGGACCGCGGAACTTCTCAAGGTCGCACGCGAGGATCCCGGTGTCCTCGTCGCCGATCCATCGAAGGAGATCAAGTCGTTCACGGTCACTTACTTTGGCAAAATGGGCGCAGCTCGTCTCTCGGGAAGGTCGGGATTCATCGATTCGCTCATGGACGCGATCCTCGTCTCGTACGACGTCGTGGGTCAGCGGCTCAAAGACTGGGCCGCTGCCCCACCCCGGCTCCGGAAGCCGGAGGAGGTCGTCGTGGACGAAGCCGTCCCACAGGACATCCCTTCTGCCGCTCTGTCGTCGCAAGACGACGAAGCGCTGGGAGCGGGAACCCAAGTCGCGCCCTGAACCCAAGGCGGACGGTCGTGTTTCCGACTGCGCGCCAACGACGTGCTCCGGCGGACTCAGTCGTGTGCCTTTTGCCACGAACCAGCTGGCGCCGGTTGACACGGCGTCCCGGGATGCGCGCTGAACCTCATCTCGCAACGGGATGCACTGCTTCGACTCGGGGTGCTCGACTCGAATGGGGACGCGCTGCCCAAGCGACCGGCCCATTCGAGCACGGAAGCCCGTAGTCGCTATCGACCCGGAGCGTTCGGGGCTTGCTCTCTCGTCGGTCCGCTCTCGAGAATCTGAATGAAGCGCGCGCTATGCGGTGGACGAGTCAAGTAGGTACAGTCCGTGATTGATGTCGACCCCCGGCGGCCCATAGTGTTCCGTCCACGCTGGCGTTGGCGGTCACTGATGATTGCACTCGCGGGGTCTGCTGTGGTGTTCGCGCTTCTGGCCGTAGAGGACCCGCGGCTGCGGTTGGGATGAAGCTTGGGCGAGTCGCGCCAAAGTGTTGGCTCACTACCGACGACGGTGAAGTCGAGCTGGCTGTCGGTGAAGCAGATGAGCCGCGCCGTGCGGTGTCAGCGTGCGGGGAACATTGCTCCGACGACGAGCTCGATCGCGGGGCGGATCGGAGCATTCGGGGCGACGGTGAGTCGGTTGACGATAAGCCCCGCGGCCACGGCGAGCAGGGTTGCGGTGGCGAGATCCGGGTCGGTGGCGCCGAGTGAGAGAAGCATGTCGCGGGACTGCGTTTCGAACCGCGATCTTTCGGCGCGCAGCGAGGGCTGCGCGGTCGGGGTGGCAGTTGTCTCGAGGAAGAGTGCGTACCGGGCTCGGGTGCGCGCCGCGTGGCGGCCCGTCGCGTCTTCGAGAAGCGTTGCGATGGCGTCGACGACGTCGTCGATCGTCGACACGCGAGCAAAGGCGGCGGTGAGATCGGCGCGCTCCTGATCGGCGATCCACGCCACCACTCCAGCGACAAGCGCGTCGCGCGTGCGGAACCAGTTAGAGGTCGAGCCTTTCGGAAGCTCAGCGGCGGCGTCAACGCGAGCGTGGGTGAGCGCGCGCACCCCCTGCTCTCCGACGAGACGGACGGCCGCCGTGAGCGCGCGGTCGCGGGTGCTAGCCATGATCGAAGCCTATACTATGTTCATAGTGACACGAGACTACAAAAATAGTAGTGTTCGCCACATGGGCTTCATCGTGGTTGTGGCCTGGGCGATCCAGGCAGCGTTCGGAGTGTCGTTGCTCGCATCCTGGGCGCGGCACGCTCGCGGGCAGGACGCCGCACTCGTGCTTCCGCACATCCTCATGATGGTCGCGTTCCTCGTGCCCTGGTCGGTGTTCCTCGCCACCGGTGGCGTCGCATGGGGGTGGGTTGGGGTGGCCATCCTTCTCGCCTTCATCGGCTTCGGCGACGCCACCATGGTGCGACGCTCGCGCAAAGTCACGGGGCAGACGAACCCCGGCCTGCGCGACTACATGCCCGCGGTCAAAGTCGCCCTCTCCGGCCGCCTCGGTTGGCGCGTGATCGTGCACGCCCTGATGGCACCTGTCGTCCTTATCCCGGCCATCGTCGTATGCATCGCCGCGAGCGCAGCAGCCTAGGCCCGCCCTGATCAGACGATCTGCCCCTCGCCCGCTGCTGCCTCCAGTTCCTCGGGGAGGGTGTCCGCGAACGCGACCTTCGGCACGAAGAACAACAACACGGCGGCCAGCAGTCCGCCGGCCGCGCAGATCGACCACACCGCGAGGTAGCCGCCGAGGGATGCGGCGGTGTCGCTCGCGACCGCGCCGACGCCCGCCGCGAGCACGACGCCGAAGATGGCAGACGAGAACGTGCCGCCGATCGTCTTCGTCGTGTTCGTGAGGGCGGATGCCACACCCGTCTGCCCGCGCGGCGCAGCCGCCGCCGCAGCAGCAGGCAGCGCGGCTAGCAGCGCCCCTGATCCGATTCCGGCGATCGCCATGTTCGTCAGCACCTGGATGAGCGTGTCGTGGAACGGGATGAAGAGGCCGTATCCGACGCCGAGCAGGACCGCTCCGACGATCAGCAGGATCCGCGGCGGCAGGCTCCGTGACGTGATCGCGAAGATCACCGCCCCGAGGATCACGAACGCGAGATAGACCCCGATGACGTTCGAGCGTGCCGTCGCATCCAGCCCGAGTCCGTAGCCGAGCGCGGGGTCGGTCCCGACGAATGTCGACAACGGCGCCTGCGCTCCGAGCACACTGATGCCGAGCAGGAACGCCGTCACCTGGATCGGCCACATCTCGGGTCGCTTGAAGACCCGGATGTCGATGGCGGGATCGTCCTGTCGCCGCTCGTACGCGACGAAGACGACGAGCACGCCGATACCGACCGGGAGGAGGATCCACGTGAGCCAGGTCGGCAGATCCGGCATCCGGATGAAGGTCAGCGCCGTCGTGATGAGGAGCAGCCCTGCCGTCAGCAGGGCGAAGCCTCCGACGTCGAGCCGGCGCCCGGGAAGCGGCTCGGAGTCGGGAACGCCGAACAGGATCACGAAGAAGACCGCCGTCACCGCGATCGCGGGGATGAGGAGCGTCACGCCGAGGTTCTCGCCCGTGGCGGCGAAGACGCGACCGGCCGCGAGCGCCCCGATGATCGCGCCCGCCTGCAGTCCGACGATGAGCAGGCCCGCCGCGCGCCGAGTGGTCGACGTCCCGCGTGCCTGTCGGCGACCTCGCTCGAAGATGAGCGCGATCTCGAGCGGAAGCCACACGACGTAGAAGCCCTGCAGCGCCCATGCGATGAGGAACGACCAGAAGTCGCCCGCGAACGCGACCCACCACGTCGCACCGGCGGTCAGCACCGTCGCGATGAGGAGCACCTTCTTGTGCCCGAACATGTCGCCGATCTTGGCGAGCACCGGCACGACGATCGATGACAGCAGCAGCTGCGCCGCCTCGAACCAGTTGACGTCGGAGTCGCGGATCCCCAAGTGCACGACGATGTCGCTGAACAGGGGCACGTAGTACCCCTGCAGGATGCCGCTGACAATCTCGACGACGATGAACCAGCCGATGAGCGCCGCGGTGATACCGAGGGCGGAGCCACGAAGGGTACGTATCACCAGGCGAGCATACGACGCGGGCGACGCCTCTATGGTGGAGGAACCCCGCCGATCCAGCAGGAGGACCCCGTGGCGAAATCCCTGGCAGAGCTCGCCGAGTCGGGACTCCTCGATCCGGCCTGGGCCGAGGCGCTCCAACCCGTCGCGGACGACATCTCCGCCCTCGGCGAGCGGCTGCGTGCCGAGTCCGCAGCGGGGCGCGGATACCTGCCCGCCGGTGACCGCGTGCTCCGCGCCTTCCAGCGTCCCCTCGACGACGTGCGCGTGCTCATCGTCGGCCAAGACCCGTACCCCACGCCGGGCCATCCCATCGGGCTCTCGTTCGCCGTCGAGCGTGACGTTCGCCCTCTTCCGCGGAGCCTTTCCAACATCTACCGCGAGCTGTCCGACGACCTCGGCATCCCCCCGGCTTCGCATGGCGATCTTTCGGCGTGGAGCGACCAGGGCGTCATGCTGCTCAACCGCGTCCTCACCGTCGCGCCCGGGCAACCCGCGTCGCACCGCGGCTGGGGATGGGAGCGCGTCACCGAGCATGCGATCCGGGTCCTCGTCGAGCGTGATCGCCCCCTCGTCGCGATTCTGTGGGGGAGGGATGCCGCGAACCTCCGGCCCCTGCTCGGATCGACGCCGATCGTGGAATCCGCCCACCCCTCGCCCCTGTCGGCGAGTCGCGGGTTCTTCGGGTCTCGCCCGTTCTCGAAGGTCGACGAGCTTCTTCGTCAGCAGGGCGCCGATCCCGTCGACTGGCGGATCGAATGATCCCGCAATGTGGTCGTAACGCGACCGCGTTGCGTCGGGCCGTAGGCTGACGATCATGCTCGAGGAAGACCGCGACCGCGATCGTCGCCGCCTGCCCCGCCACCTCCGCCGCCAAGCCGCGCCAGAGGCTGCCTTCTCGTTCGAGATCCGCCGCGCGGAAGAGCGCGACATCCCCGATATCCGCGAGATCTACAACTACTACGTCACCAACTCGGTCGTCACGTTCGACGAGAAGAAGTGGTCGATCCGGCAGTGGCGAGAGAAGTACGCACAGCTGCAGAAGCTCGGTCTGCCGTTCCTCGTCGCCGAGTCGCCGTCGGGACAGATCCTCGGCTACGCGCTCGTGGCCCCGCTGTCGATGAAGTCGGGGTACCGTTTCAGCGTCGAGAACTCGATCTACCTCGGTCAGGCCGCGACCGGCAAGGGACTCGGTCGCGCGCTCCTGCAGGCGCTCATCACGGCGTGCGAGCAAGCCGGCATCCGCGAGATCGTCGCCGTCATCAGCGACAAGGGCGCGGAGGGGTCCGTCGCGCTGCACGAGAAATTCGGCTTCGTCGAAGTGGGCCGCATGGGCCGCGTGGGCTTCAAGTTCGGCCGGTGGCTCGGCACGATCACGATGCAGAAGTCCCTCAAGCCCGTCAAGAAGCGCGGGCTCTTCTCGCGTTAGCGATCGCGGCTGTTCCAGTCGCGGACGGCGTCGACGAGGTCGCGCCACGCACCGGTGAGGTCGGTGTCGCCGAGCCGCGCGTGATGCTCGTCTTCGTCGCCGCAGCGCGCCTCGATCGACCACTGAAAGCGATCTGCGCCGCGGGTCGTGCCCCGAGCCCCGTCGCGTGACTCGTCGCACGAGTCCCACGGGCACTGCTCGATCAGCTGGACGAACACAACGGCATCGTCGGGCTCGACGGGTTCCGCGCGCCAGGTGCGTCTGAGCCCCGCGAATCCACCGCTGCGGGTCACCACGACGACGACGGGTGCGTCATCAGCCTTCTTCGGATCCATCTACGAGTACCCCGACGCCCGCCCAGCCTGCCCGGACAGCCGCGACCTCCTCTGATTCCTCACCGTACTCCGATGCCGCTGCGTGCACGGTGGCGGTGGCGAAATCTGTGAACGACGCGTCGGGCGAGACCTCTCCCGACGCGAACGCGCGGTACCAGATGAGGCCCGCGCGTTCCCACGCCTCGCCGCCGAGCGCCATCGCGACGAGGTAGAAGGCGTGATTGGGGATGCCGGAGTTGATGTGCACGCCCCCGTTGTCGTCGCGCGTCACGACATAGTCGCGCATGTGCGCGGGCTGCGGGTCTTTTCCCAGAACATCGTCGTCGTAGGCCGTGCCGGGCGCCGCGAGCGACCGCAGGGCCTGCCCCTCGACGGCATCCGTGAAGATCCCCGCGCCCACGAGCCACGTCGCCTCTTCGGCCGTCTGGCCGAGGTGGTGCTGTTCGGCCAGCACACCGAAGACGTCGGCGATCGACTCATTGAGCGCGCCCGACTGGTCGCGGTACGTCAGACCGCCAGCGGCCTCGATGACGCCGTGCGCGAGCTCGTGCGCGATGACGGAGAGCGAGCCCGTGAACCCCGTGAAGATCTCGCCGTCGCCATCGCCGAACACCATGCGCTCACCGTTCCAGAACGCGTTGTCGTAGTCGCGCCCGTAGTGCACCGTCGCGAGCAGCTGCCCGCCCGCATCGTCGAGCCCGTTGCGCCCGAACGCGTCCCACGCGAACTCGAACGCGGCGCCCAGCCCGTCGAACGCCTCGTCGACGGCGGTGTCGCCCGTGGGTGGGTCGTCTTCACTGCGGACGCGCACGCCCGGAAGGATCTCGCGTGACTGGGCGTCGGAGATCGTGCGGTCGGGGGAGGGCGCCGTCTCGGCGACGAGCGTGCCGTTCTCGTCTATCGACAGCTTCAGCGTCGTTCGGACCGGCTGATAGTTGCGGGGTGCCGCGAGCGTTGCGCGCGCGGCCTGCGCGGCATGCGCCCACTGGGGCTCCTGGACGGAGGCGATGCGAGCCAGCAGATACGGAGGGACGATCGCGTTCGACATGATCCGAGGCTATCCCGACCCCCCGACACGCGACGCTGTCAGGATGCCCCGGATCCGGGATCGATGACGGGGATCGACGCGAGCAGGCGGCGCGTGTACGCCACCTGCGGCTCGAGGAGCACCTTCTCGGTCGGCCCCTCTTCGACGACGCGTCCGTCCTTCATGACGACGACCTGGTCGCAGAGGTTCTGGACGACCCCGATGTCGTGCGAGACGAGCAGGATCGTGAGGCCGTCCTGTTCGCGGAGGTCGGTGAGGAGAGCGAGGATCTGCGCCCGCACCGTGACGTCGAGGGCCGAGAGGGGCTCGTCGCCGATGAGCAGGCGGGGCCGGTGCACGATGGCGCGTGCGAGAGCGATGCGCTGCCGCTGACCGCCCGAGAACTCGTGCGGGAAGCGGTCGGCCATCTCGGCCTCCAGTCCCACCCGCTCGAGGACGCTGCGAACCATCGCGCGACGGTCGCCCTCGATGCCCAGCGCCCACAGCGGCTCCCCGACGATCCGACCGACGCTCATTCGCGGGTCGAGCGACGCGTACGGGTCCTGGAAGACGATGCCCGTTTCGCGGCGCAGCCAGTGCAGGGCGCGGGCGGACGCGCGGGCGTCGACGCGGCGTCCGCCGAACTCGACCGTCCCCGCCGTCGGAACATCGAGTCCCAGGAGCAGCCTCACGAGCGTCGACTTGCCCGACCCCGACTCGCCGATGATCCCGACCGCCGACCCTTCCTCGACGTCGAGGTCGGCGTCGTCGAGCGCCGTCATCGTCGATGCCTTCTCGAACGGCGCGGTCTTCGGCACGCGATACGTTCGCGTGAGCCCGCGAGCCTGGAGCAGGGGAGAGGTCATGCCGCCCCTCCCGGTCGCCACAGCGTTGCGGTCGCATCGCGCAGGAGCCCCTGCGTCACGGCCGACGACGGGTTCGTCAGGAGCGTCGAGACGGGCGCCGACTCGACCACCCGGCCGTGCTCGAGCACGACGCCGTGCGTCGCGATGCGCGACAGGACCGCGAGGTCGTGCGTGATGAAGACGAGCGACATGCCGTCGTTCTCGACGAGCGAGAGGAGGAGGTCGAGGATCTCGGCCTGGATCGTGACGTCGAGCGCCGTCGTCGGCTCATCCGCGATGAGGAGCCGTGGCCGGCACGCGAGCGCCATCGCGATCGCGGCGCGCTGGCGCTGACCGCCCGAGAGCTGGTGCGGATAGCGTGCGACGATCCGCTCGGGCTCGGGGAGTGCGACACGGCGGGCTTCCGCGACGGCGCGAGCCGCGGCATCCTTCTTCGCGATCCCCTCATGGATGCGGACGGATTCGGCGATCTGCCGCCCGATCGTCCGGATGGGGTTGAGGGCCGTGCGCGGCTCCTGGAACACGATCCCGATCTCGTCGCCGCGAAGGCGCGCGAGTTCGCGGTCGGGGAGTCCGAGCAGCTCGCGGCCGTTCCAGCGCACCGATCCGGTGGCGGAGATGCCTTCGGGGAGGAGCCCCAGGATCGCGAGGGCCGTGAGCGACTTGCCCGATCCGGACTCGCCGATGAGGCCGACGCGCGCCCCGTCGGGAACCTCGAACGAGATGCCGTCGACGACCCGCCGCCCGGCGATCTCGATCGCGAGATCCTGCACGTCGAGACTCACGCGACCACCTCCGGCACGTGTGTCCGCGCCGTGCGCTGAGCGCCGCCGCGACGGGAGAGGGTGGGGTCGGTCGCTTCGCGCAGCCCGTCTCCGAGCAGATTGAGTCCGAGCACCGTGAGGGTGATCGTGAGTCCAGGCCAGAGCACCGACAGGGGGTACACGGTGATGTACTGCTGCAGGTCACGCAGCAGCCCGCCCCACGAGGGCTCCGTGAGCGGAGCGCCGAATCCGAGGTACGACAGCCCGGCCTCGGCGAGGATCGCGACCGCCATGCCCCACGAGAGCTGCACGATGAAGACGGGCGCGACGTTCGGCAGCAGGTGCCGCCAGAGGTTCTGCGCGGGAGTCAGTCCACTCGCCCTGCCCGCCAGCACGAAGTCGCTGTGCAGCACGCGACGCAGCTCCGGACGCGTGACGCGCGCGATGTTGACGCCGAAGCCGATCCCCACCGCCCACACGACGACCCACAGCGATCCGCCCCACACGGCCGAGATCATCATGGCGATGATGAGGACCGGGAAGGCGATGAGGATGTCGACGAAGACGGCGATCGACTCCCGCATCCATCGCGGCGTGAGCGCTCCGAGACTCGCAAGGGCGACACCCAGGATCGTCGCGACGACGCCGGCCCCCACGGCCACGAGAACCGTCGTCCGCGCCCCCGCCATGAGCAGGCTCAGGATGTCGCGCCCCGATCCATCGGTGCCGAGGGGGTGCGGCCAGCCGGGTGGCGCCCAGCGGTTCGCGATGTCGACCTGCTGCGGAAGGAAGGGTGTCCAGAAGACGCCCACGATCGCGGTCAGCAGGATGACGAGCACGACGATGATTCCGAACCGCCCTGTCGACAGCGCCCACAGCCGACCGATCCACGCCCACCGCGACGGCGCGGAGGTGTTCCGCCGCGCCATCACGAGGCCTCCCGCTGTCGCGGGTCGATCGCTCGATGCGCGAGGTCGACGAGGAACCCGACGATGAGCACGAAGCCCGTCAGCGCCAGGAGCTCGCCCTGCACCTTGGGGAGATCCCTCGCGTCGACGTCGGACACGAGCATCCGTCCGATGCCGGGGAGCGTGAAGAGCTGCTCGACGACGACCGCGCCCACGATGATGCCCGCGACCTGCAGACCCAGCACCGTGATGACCGACAGCCCGACGACGGGGAGGCCGTGACGGATGAGGGCGGCGTTGCGCGTCAGTCCCTTCGCGGCGGCCGTGCGCACGAAGTCCTGACCGACGGCCTGCAGCGTCGCGCTGCGGACGAACCGCATGAGCATGGCCCCCTCGACGATCCCGATCGTGAGAGCGGGCAGGATGAGGGCACGGAAGGCGGCTCCCGGATCCTGCCATCCCGCGCGCGGGAAGCCCTGTGCAGGGAGCCACCCGAGCCACACCGCGAAGACGACGACGAGCATCATTCCGGCCCACACAACGGGAACGGCCGCGAGCAGCTGAGCCCCGACGCTCATCGCCGTGCCGTCGGCCCGCCCGCGGCGCATGGCCGAGATGACGCCGAACGGGATGCTGAACAGCACGGCGATCACGAGGGACAGGATGCCGAGCGGCACCGTGACCTGCGCCTTCTCGGCGATCTCGGATGCCACGGTCGTGCCCGTCCACAGCGATGTGCCGAGGTCGCCCGTGAGGACGCCCCCGATCCAGTCGAGGTACTGCACCGGGAGCGGCTGAGTGAGACCCAGCTGCTCCCGGATGGCGGCGATCTGCTCGGGCGTGCTGTTGACGCCCGAGATCAGCTGCGCGACGTCACCGGGCAGCACCCGCAGAGTGAAGAAGATGAGCACGCTGGCGATGAGGAGACCCAGCGCGAGCAGGGCCAGTCTTGTCAGCGTGTATCGGATCACCCGTTGCTCTTGGCCAGTTGCGCGAGATTCAGGCGCTCGTTGACGTTGATCGAGGGCATACCCGTGATCGTAGTGCCGACCGCGACCACCGAGGCGCCGTTGAAGAGCCAGTCCGCTGCCGAGTCCTCCGCAACGATGCGCGCCGCGTCAGCCAGCAGCTGCGCCGCCTCGCCTTCGTCGGTCGCCGCGAGCGACTCGGCGTAGAGCTCCTGCACCTCGGGGTTGTCGTAGGTGAAGTAGTAGTCGGGGTTCGCCCAGTTCTCGAAGTCGCGCGCCTCGGTGTGGAGGACGAAGCTGAGGTCGTAGTCCTTCTGGTCGTAGACGTCGTTGAGCCACGTGCCGAAGTCGACCGAGTTCACCTCGAGCGTGATGCCGACCTCGTTGAGGTCGGACACGAGGATCGTCGGGATCGTCGTGTTGTAGAAGTTCGGGATCGTGAGCTCGAGCTCGAGGTCTTCGGCGCCCGCCTCTTCGAGGAGCGCACGCGCGGCCTCGGGATCGTACGGCGCGACGTCGGCGAGGTCCTCGTAGCCGGGGTCGAGCGAGGGGATGGGGCCGAACTGCGTCTGTCCCGAGCCGAGCGCCTCGATGAAGGCGTCGTGGTCGATCGCCTGGCGGATGGCCTGTCGCACGCGCTGGTCGGCCAGGGGACCCGACGTCTGGTTGAAGGCGAGCGTGCCCTTGTCGGTGGACTCGCCGAGCACGACGGTGAAGGCGCCGTCGGCTTCGATCTGCGGGGCGAGGTTCGCCTCGAATCCGGTCACGACGTCGACCTCGTCGGCGAGCGCCGCGTTGAGGGCGGCCTGCGTGTCGGGGATGTAGTCGAAGACGACCTCGGCGACGCGCGCCGGCTCACCCCAGTACTCGTCGTTGCGGACGAACGTGATGCTGTCGCCCTGACGCCACCGGTCGAGGACGAAGGGTCCCGTGCCGTTCGCGGCCGTCTGGTAGTCGACGGTGTCGCCTTCCTTGAGGATGATGCCGGCACGGCCGGTGAGGTTCCACAGGAGACTCGAGTCGGGCTCGCTGAGGGTCAGCGTGATCTCCTGACCGTCGGCGACGATCGAGTCGACGTTCGCCAGTCGCGCGGAGTCGCGCCACTCCGGTGTGTCCTTGCGGGTCTGCAGCGACCACACGACGTCTTGCGGAGTCAGCTCCTGCCCGTCGTGGAAGGTGACGCCCTCGCGGAGCGTGAAGGTGTAGGTCAGTCCGTCGGCCGACACGTCCCAGTCCTCGGCGAGAGCGGGCACGATGTCCTGCTCGGGCGTGCGCGAGACGAGTCCCTGGTAGATGTTGTCGACGAGGATCTGGTCGACCGCGGCACCGGCCGTGTGGCGGATGTCGAGGTTGCCGGGCTCGAGCACGAGCCGGATGGCGACGGACGCGTCGGGGTCGGGGGCGCCCGTGGGCGTCGGCGCGGGGGTGGCAGCGGGCGCACAGGCTGTCAGGAGCAGACCTCCCACGGCGAGGAGCGTGGCGGCGGTCAGTGCTGAGCGGCGGGGCATGCGAGTCCTTTCGGCGGGGGCATCGGGATGCTGATCGAGGTGTCGCGCTTCGGGTGGCGCCACTCGGCCGGTGCGGTAGACAAGCCTAGGCACCTCTGGAGGCCGCGGCTGACCGCGCGTGACGGAAAGAAACACAAGTGTTAAGCGTGCGAGCGGAGGAGTTCGCCGAGGGCGGCGGGGATGTCTTCCTGCACGTTGTGTCCCGCGGGCACCGTGACGACGGATGCCGAGGTGACGCGCCGTGCGAACTCGGCGGCGTCGTCCGCGGTCACATAGCCGCGTTCACCCCGGATGAGGGTCATCGGCGCCTCGACGTGCGCGAGGTCGTCCCACCCGGCGTCTCCCAGGACCGCGGCGAGCGCGTCCTGCTGCGCGTCGGCGGCTGCGGCGGCCTCGGGCGATGCAGCGAGACCGTTCGCGAGGTGGGCGAAGTGGTGCTTCCATTCGACGCGTCCGTCGTCGCGGACGCGCGAGTTGTGGAAGACGCCTCGGGCCGCGGCATCCGGAGAGCCACCGAATCCGAACGCGAGGGCGCGGGCGACGAGGTCTTCGCGCGACGCCCAGTCAGTGGGGCCCGCGAAGAAGCGGCGGATCTGCGTCACGCCGCCGCGCGGATCGAGGCCCGGCGTGATGTCGATCACGACGAGTTCGCGGACGAGCTCGGGATGGGATGCCGCGACGGCCGCCGCCGTCAGTCCGCCGAGCGACTGGCCCACGAGCAGCTGGGGCGCATCCGTCCACTCGGCCATGCCGCGCGCGACGTCGGGGGCGAGCGTCCGCGCGACATACGCGGCGTCGGGACGCCACGACGAGTCGCCGTGCCCCGGGAGGTCGATCGCGAGAGCGGGAAGACCGAGGGCAAGGATCGTCGTGTCCCACGTGTGGGCATTGAGCCCGGCGCCGTGGAGGAACGTCACGACGGGGGCGTCGTCCGGCGCGGACGAGGGAGAGTAGCGCAGTGCGCTCAGCGTCCTCCCGTCATCGAGGGCGAGGGTCAGGCGCTCGCCGCGGGGGAGAGGTCCCGGGATCCCGGCGTCTGCGGCCTGAGCCGGAAGGAACGAGAACTCGTCGATGGGGTCGTCCACGCCTCCATTCTGACCCACCCCCGTGACGTCGTCGCTACGCTGACAGCATGAACCACGAGGCGCGCGTCCATCTGTCGAGGTCCGCCCGCGAGGCCTATGGCGCCCTCGACGGGTTCGCGAAGGCGGTCGGCGCCTTGGCCGTCGAATCCGACATCGATGCGCGGCTCAAGGAGCTCGTCCAGATCCACGTGTCCCAATTGAACGGGTGCGCCTACTGCGTGCGGATCCACGTCGATCGCGCCGTCGCGGCGGGCGCCGATGTCGACGTCATCGCGCAACTGGCCGTGTGGCGCGAGTCCGGCGTGTTCAGCGAACGCGAGCGTGCGGCCCTCGAGCTCGCGGAGGCGTTCACCTTCATCCACGAGGACGGCATCTCCGACGACGTCTACAACAGAGTCGGCGCCATCCTCAGCGAGAAGGAGTACGTCGCCCTCAGCTGGGTGCTCGTGTCGATCAACGCGTTCAACCGCGTGGCGATCGCCGGACGCTACCCCGTCCCCCCGCGCACCGGGACGCCGCGCACCGGGACGCCGGAGTGACCGAACCCGACGCGCTCGTTCCGGGGGCGATGAACTTCCGCGATGTCGGGGGTCTCCCCGCGGGACCCGGACGCACGCGGGCGGGGGTGCTGTTCCGTTCGGGGAATCTCGCGCGCCTCGACGGCGACGGGCGTGCGGCGCTCGCCGGGCTGGGGCTCCGTCGCATCATCGATCTGCGTGACGACGACGAGGTGCGGACGGCCCCCAGCCTCACGGAGCACCTCTCCGCCGAGACGGTCCGGGTTCCGCTCTTCCTCGGGTCGGTGGTCTCGTTCTTCGAGGAGGACGTGAGTCTCGACGAGCTCTACCGCCGCATCCTCGACGAATCCGCGACCGCCGTCGCCGACGTCGTGCGGGGCATCGTGACGGATCAGCCGGTCCTCGTGCACTGCACGGTCGGGAAGGACCGGACGGGGGTCACGGTCGCCCTGACGCTCGCGGCGGCGGGTGTCGACGAAGACGCCGTCGTCGCCGACTACGCGCGCACCGAGACGCTCCTCCCGGCTCGCCGCAACCGCGAGATCGTCGCGTGGCTGAGGTCGCGGCATCCTGAATCCCGCCATGCGGAAGACCTCGCGACGCGGTCTCCCGCCCCGGTCATGCGGGCGGCGCTCGCGCGGCTCGCCGCCGACTTCGGGTCGCCCGCCGACTACCTGCGGGCTCACGGGATCACGGATGCCGAGCTCGTCGAACTGCGCCGGGTCCTGGTGACGTCCGACTGAGACGACGCGACGCTCGGGTTTTACACGGCCCCCTGTGAGGTTAGGCATGCCTACACCCGCGGTATAGTGGACGCATCATGACCGGCACCGCGCACAACGCCGCGGTGTGCCGCACGTCCCGGCACACGCGCGCTCAGCACCTCATCACGGCCGACGAGTCTTCGCTCGTCGAGCTCGAGACGCTGCTGGCGACCCTGCCGATCTGTTCGACCGGTCGCGTGTTCGTCGAGATCCCGGATGCCGCGGCGCAGAGCGCCATCACGGTGCCCGCACGCATGACGCTCACGTGGCTCGATCGCTCGGTGCGTTCGGGTCTCCCCGGCACCGGCAAGGGCTGTGCGCCCGGTCAGGCGCTCGCGCGAGCGGTGACAGCGTGGGCCGACGAGATGCTGTGCGAAGAAGGCGACGAGACGCGCATCCACCTCCTGGGCGGATACCTCGGAACGGCCGACATCGTCGACCACCTCACAGCCCGCAACGGCATCGCCCCCGACGCGATCCACACCCCCGAGCGCTTCGGCCTCGCGACCGCGCGCTGACCCGGGCGGCATCCGTTCTCGCTATCCCCGCGCGGCGCTCCTCGGCACGTAGTTTCCGTCTTCGAGCCCTGCCTCGATCTCGAAGCGGTTCTTGAGCGGATCCCGGCCCGCGATCAGGTAGAGCAGCGGCATGAGGAAGCCGTACCGCTGCCACTGCCGTTTGTGGACGGCTTCGTGTCGCAGCAGCCTCTCCGTGACGGGAGCGTCTCCCGTCAGCAGGCACCCGCCGACGCACACGGCGCCCCGAGCGAACGCCCACTCGGGCAGGCCGCGGAAGACCCACAGCCCACCGCGCTTCTCGACGCGACCCGTGCTCCACAAGCTCCCCCAGATCCATCCGACGGCCGTTCCGTACCAGTAGCCCACGCGGCTGATCGGGGAATCGAGGAGGAACGGCGGGATCATCCGGTCGAGCGCCGAACCACGACGCACGGCGCGATGCGCCCGCTCGTGCCATCCGTCCGGCGGAGTGGGCACGGGTGTCACGCGAGCGCCCCGATGATCCGCAGGATCGCGCCGAGGTCGTCGTTGGCCGACTCGCGCGAGGCGGGGGAGTAGCCGGCGAGAGAGGACCCGACGAGGGGGGTGACGTCGCGCAGCGCCCCGATGGCGCGCGTGAGCTCGGTCACCGAGACGCCGAACGGCTCGGGATGCGAGTTGCCGGCCAGTTCGGCGGGATCGAGCACGTCGACGTCGACGTGGACGTAAAGGCCGTCGGCGCCGATGGCACGCACGGCGCCGGCGAGCGCATCGGGCTGTCGCAATTCGTCGACCGTGAGAGAGCGGATGCCGAGGGCGCTGACGGCGTCGAGCTCGGCATCGTCGAACGACCGCGCACCCGCGATGACGACGTTCTGCGCAGGCACCGTGCCGACGTCGAGCGACAGTCCGGGCGCGCCTTCGCCGAGGATCGCGCGCAGCACCATCCCCGCGAAGGCGCCCGAGGGCGTCGAGTCGGGGGTGTTGAGATCGGGATGCGCGTCGATCCACACGACGGCGAGCGACGGCGTGCGCCGGGCCGCATGTGCGACCGTCGCGAGCGCGACGCCGCAGTCACCGCCGACCGTGAGGGTCGGTTCGGGATGGTCGCCGAGCGCCGCTGTGATCTGTTCCGTGATCCGCCGCAGCGAGCTGAGCCGGTGGACCCCGGTCCCGAGCGATTCTCCCGCCTCGGCGGGCACCTCGAGGATCGTCGTGGCGGTGCGAGGAAGGTCGCCCGCGATCGCCTCCGCGCCGTCGATGAGCTGCATCGCCCGCGAGGAGGGACTTCCCTGCCACTGCGGGACCACGAGGTAGCGCGTCATGCCCCTATCATCCTCTCGCCGGGGACCGGATCCGGCACGTGCCGCCGTCGAAAACCGCGAAGGGTGCCGCCCGTCACGAGCGGCACCCTTCGAACGGGTCAGTTCTCGATCGCCGCGGGCGGCGTGCCGCCGGACTTCAGCAGCGCGAGACGTGCTTCGACCTCGGTCAGCTCGCCGATGTCTTCGAGCTGGTTGAACTGCGCGTCGATCGACGATGCCGCGAGCTCCTGCTTGCCCTGCGCGAGCGCCTCCTGGCGACGCACCTTGTCTTCGAAGCGACCGAGCTCGCTCGTCGGGTCGAGGACGTCGATCGAGCGGACGGCGTCGTGGACCTTCGTCTGAGCCTCGGCGGTCTTGGCACGCGCGAGCAGTTCGGAGCGCTTGGAACGCAGCTGCTCGAGCTTCTGCTTCATGCCGTTGAGGCCGTCCTTGAGCTTGTCGACGACCTCGGTCTGCGAGGCGATGGCGGGCGCGATCGCACGCGCCTCGTTCTCTTCGCTGATCTGTCGCTGGAGGGCGATCTTGGCGAGGTTGTCGAACTTGTCGGCGTCGGCCGTGTGCCCGCTCGTGCGCAGCTCGTCGGCCTTGCGGCTCGCCGCGAGAGCCTTGTTGCCCCACTCCGCGGCGGCCTGGACGTCTTCCTGGTGGTCCCGCTCGAGAAGACGCAGGTTGCCGATCGTCTCGGCGATGGCCGACTCGGCGTCGGCGATCGAGTTGGTGTAGTCGCGGACGAGCTGATCCAGCATCTTCTGCGGGTCCTCGGCAGAGTCGAGGAGCGCGTTGATGTTCGCCTTCACAAGCGTCGAGATGCGGCCGAAGATGGACTGCTTGGCCATCGGGTGTCCTTCCTATCGAGGTTGTTCGTGGTCGTGAGAGTTCACAAGGGGTGGGATGCCAGGGGTCGAGGGCGTCAGAAGCGACCGCCCCCTCGGCGCGACCGCGTGCCCCCGCCGCCGAAGCTGCCGGGACGCATGCCACCTCCGCCGAAACCGCCACCGCCGAAGCCGCCGGACGAGCGCCCGCGGCTGCCTCCACCCCCGCTGAGAAGGGAGTTGATGACGATCCCGCCGAGCACAGCGCCGAGCATGTTGTTGTTGCCCGACGATCCGCCCGATCCGCCCCCGAACATGCCGCCGCCGTCGAACGAGCCGACGTCGCGCTGCGCCGCCTGGATCGCCTGGGCCGCGAGCTGGTTCGCGCGCTGTGCGTGACCCATCGCCTGCTCTGGTGCGGTCTGCTGCAACTGCTGCGCCTGGACGAGCGACGCTCCTGCCTCGGCGAGCCTCGTGCGGGCTTCTGCGCCGATGGCTCCTCGCCGGGAGCTGATGTAGTCCTCGGCGGCCGACACCTGACCGTGCGCCTGGAGGATGAGCTGGCCCACCATCTGGCGGGCGCGCTGCTCCTTCGCCGCGGCATCCCGCACTCCCTGCACGAGCGTGTCGATCTGCTGGTTCGCGGCCTCGAGGCTCTCGAGGGCGAAGAGCGGGCGACGGTCGTTGCCCGTCAGGTATCCGCGCGCCGCGTCGATCCGCTGACGCGTCGACGCGATGGTCGCGGCGAGCCGCCCGTCGGGGTCGGGCAGGGTTGCGGCGGTCGCGATGTCGTTCTCGAGCTCGGCCAGAAGGGCGGCGGCGTCCTGCTCGCCCGCGGCGAGGTCGGCCTGGAGCTTCGTGATCGCCTGCTCCAGCTGTTCCGCCTGCCCGATGGCGTCTTCCGCGGCGCGAAGACCCACGGCAGCTTCACCGCCCTTGCCGGCGGCGATCGCCGCACCGGCGGCCGCGAGCTGTTCGTCGGCGAAGGCGATGCGCTGCCGGGCCTGGTCGGGGTTGTCGGCCACCGTCGCGAGGGCCTCGGGCGCGTACACGCCCGTGAGCTCCTGGAGCTGGGCCGTCGCGGCGGTGAGCGCATCGTGCGCGTGCGCGCGCTCGGTCTGGATCCGCACGAGGGCCTCGGGCGCGTTCTGCTCGAGCTTGCGGAGCTCGTCGAAGGCCGCCGCCTTCTCATCGAGTGCGGCATTCGCCTTCTCGCACAGGCGGAGGATCTCGGCGTTCCACTCCCGCGTCTGCTCCTCCGTATCGGGCACCTCATCGTCGAGCTGCTGCTGGAGGGTGAACGCCGTGGTGAGGTCTTCTTTCGCGGTCGCGAGCACGTCTTCGAACTCAGCAGCCGCAGCGTCGCCGAACTGGGCTCGGGCGAAGCCGAGTTCCTGCTCGCTCGTGCGAAGGGCGTCGTCGGTCGCGACGAGTGCGGACGCCGCCTGCCGGGCGAGCTCGGCCGTGCTGATCTGCTCGACCGGGGTGCTCCCGCCCTTGTTCTTGCGCCTGCTCCGCACGACGAGCCAGATGACGACACCGATCGCGGCGACGACGATGACGCCGATCAGGATGCCGCCGAAGCCGCCGCCCGGCTGGGCTGTCACGGCGTCCTGGAGTCCGTCGGCGGCGGCGATCGCGGCGCCTGCCCAGTCGTCGGCGCGCAGTTCGGGCTGGATGCGCTGCTGCTCGATGACGCCGAGCTGATCGAAGCTGACGGGTCCTTCCGAATAGCCGGAGAGGTAGAACTGGCGGCTGTCGACCGCGACGGCGAGGAGGTACTGGTTCGGACCGAGACCGTTGAGATCGGCGGTCGTGTTGGCCCAGTCCTCCGCGGTCGCGGGATCGGTGAACTCGTCGACGTAGACGACCCACAGGTCGACGTCGGTCTCGGACGACAAGCGCGTGAGACGGTCCTCGACGGTCGAGGCGGAGTCGAGGACACCGGCCTCGTCGAGCACGTACCCGGACGAGAGTGTCACGGGGTCGGTCGCCGACGCCGCCGCGGGCGCGCCGATCGCGGTGAGGAGGAGAGCTGTCGCCAGCGCCGCCGACCATCGCGAACGCATCGAATCCTCCTCCTCGGGCCCACGGACTGCCCTCCGCGAGTCTATTCAGGCGTGCGAGCACGACGGTAGGCCACCGCGCCGATCCCGAGCACGCGCACAGCGAACGCATAGCGTCGGCGGGTCGCGGCATCCGCTCGTCCGAGGTCGCGTAGCGTCATGCGGTCGAGAGGATACGCGTGGACGATCGCTACGGGGCCGATGTTCTGGCGAAAGGCTGGCGGGAGCGCAACCGCAAGGTCATTCCGCGCGTGCCCGTCGAGCGCGACCTCGTCGTGGAGGTCACGGCGGACGGCTTCTGCGGTGCCGTGACGGGGCTCTCCTCGGGGAACGTCGAGCTCGAGGACCGAGCCGGACGCCGGCGCCTCTTCCCGCTCGGTCCCGGGTTCCTCATCGACGGGACCGACGTCGTGCTCGTGCCGCCCGTCGCCGCGGCTCCTGCGACGCCCGCGAGAACCGCGTCGGGGTCGTTCGCCGCGCCGGAATCACGCGCGCGGGTTGCGCGGGCGAGCCGCATCCTCGTCGAGGGGCGTCACGACGCCGAGCTCGTCGAGAAGGTCTGGGGCGACGACCTCCGCGCCGAGGGCGTCGTCGTCGAGTACCTGCAGGGCGTCGACCTGCTCGCTGAGATGCTCGACGACGATCCTCCGTCGGCCGAGCGCCGTTACGGCGTGCTCGTGGACCACCTCGTGCCGGGATCGAAGGAGACGCGCATCGCGCAGGCCGTCGAGCGCGGGCGGCACGGAGCGCACGTCCGCATCGTCGGGCACCCGTACGTCGACGTCTGGCAGTGCGTCCTGCCGGCATCCGTCGGGATCGCCCGCTGGCCGGAGGTTCCGCGCGGCATCGAGTACAAGGTCGGCGTGTGCCGCGCGCTCGGCTGGCCGGCCCGGGACCAGGCCGACCTCGCGCGGGCCTGGCAGCGGATCCTCGGCTCCGTGAAGACCTATCGCGACCTCGATCCCGCCCTCCTCGGACGCGTCGAGGAGCTCATCGACTTCACGACCGTCGGGCCCTGAGCGTCAGTCGGGTAGAGCCGTCGCGGATAGCCTGTCCTGGTGTCCGATGCCACTTCTGAGCCGCGCTTCCGCGAGCGTCCCGTCTCGTTCGTCCGGCGGAGCGGCCGGATGTCCGACGCACAGGACCGCGCGTGGGACGAGCTCGCTCCGCACTTCCTGCTGCCGGTGGAGCGCGATGCCGCGGCGACGAGCATCCTCCCCGGGTCTACGATCGACCCGGTCGCCGTCTGGGGTCGCAGCGCCCCCCTGATCGTCGAGATCGGCTCGGGCCAGGGACACGCGATCGTGCACGCCGCGATGTCGCATCCCGAAGTCGACTTCCTCGCGATCGAGGTGTTCCGCGCGGGGCTCGCACGAACGATGCTCGACGCCGAGCGAGAGGGCGTGCAGAATCTGCGCCTCGCGGAGGCGAACGCGCCCGAAGTCCTCGAGCATCTTCTTCCGCCCGCGTCGGCGTCGGAGCTCTGGGTCTTCTTCCCCGACCCGTGGCACAAGAAGAAGCACACGAAGCGCCGCCTCGTGACACCCGAGTTCGCGGCGGTCGCCGCGCGGGCGCTCGCCGACGGCGGCATCCTGCGGCTCGCGACCGACTGGGAGGACTACGCGCGCCAGATGCGGACGGTTCTCGACTCCTCTCCGGCGTTCGATCGCGAGTTCGAGGGCGACTGGGCGGAGCGGTTCGAGGGGCGCGTGCTCACGGCGTTCGAGCGCAAGGGGTCCCGCGCAGGCCGGGATATCCGCGACCTGACCTACCGCGTCGCACCCCGCTGACCCTCGGGCCACCGGATCGCGGGGTTCGGGGCACGTGTCGTCGTTCGGGGCGCGGATTGTGCGCCCCGAGGTGCCGGAGTGCGCCCCGACTGAGCTGCGGCGGCCGGCCAGGTCGGCCTGGTGCCGCGGGCGGCAGACTCTCCGCGAACAGCGGCAAGGTGCCGGCGGTGGGGCGCGTGTTGTCGCGTGGGGCGCGGATTGTGCGCCCCGAGGTGCCGGAGTGCGCCCTGAGGTGCCGGAGGCCGCCCCGAACGTGATCTCGCAGACCCTCTGCGAGACTGGGTCCGTGCCCGCGCATCCCGCAGCTACCCCCGCCGTCGTCCGTCCCACCGTGTCGTGGGCGCTCGTTCCGGCACTTCTGGTGTGCCTCGCGGCTCCCGCCTTCTTCGTGCTGCTGCTTCCGTGGCTGGGATGGACGCTCCTCGCGGCCGGGCTCGTCTCGGCGTGGCTCATCGAGCGCGCGAAGGCGCCGCTCGTCGTGGCATCCGGTCGCCCTCCCGGGCTCGTGCGCGATCTCTCCCTCATCGCGATCGGCCTTCTCATCGTGAGCGTCATCCCGCTCAAGGCCGAACTCGACAACCTCGCGATCCTGCGGTTCACGATCGCCCTGGGCGGCGCCGTCGCCGTTCCGTACGTCATCTCGCGCTGGGTGTATCGCGACCACGCGATCCGCTTCCCGTGGCGCGGCGGCGGGCGGTGGACGACGTTCCAGTGGACGTGGCTCGTCGCCGTCCTCGTGCTCGGCTGGCTGATCCTGCCGTTCTACTTCATCACGTCGGGCGTCTACGAGAACTGGCCCGTCGTGAACACCCCCGATCTCATCGCGCGCCTCTTCGTCGGCGTCGGCGCCGTCGGGATCTGGGACGAGCTGTTCTTCATCTGCACGTGCTTCGCACTCCTTCGCCGGCACTTCCCCGACTGGCAGGCCAACCTCCTGCAGGCGATCGTGTTCGTCTCGTTCCTGTGGGAGCTCGGCTACCAGGCGTGGGGTCCTGTGCTCACGATCCCGTTCGCGCTCCTCCAGGGATTCATCTTCATGAAGACGCGGTCGCTGACGTACGTCGTGACAGTGCACCTCCTGTTCGACGCGGTCGTCTTCCTCGTGCTGGTGCACGCCCACAACCCCGGTCTCCTCGACCACCTCTTCCTCGTCTAACCCTCCCTCCATCCCTCCCTCCCTTCCTCCCTTCCTCCCTCCTTCGGGGCATCGACTTGTCGTATACGTCGGCGAATCCGCTGTCTCGGCGCGCATATACGACAACTCGATAGAGCGGTCGGGGAGGCGGCGGCTGCCCGGGTAGTGCACAGGGGAGCGGAGTAGGCTGGCACGCGGATCCCGACCGGATCCCCGGACGACGGATCAGTACCCGGTACGCGACAAGACTGGCCATGGAGGCGAGTCACGTGTCGTGGGTCATTCTTGTTCTGTCCGGTGTCCTCGAGGCCGTGTGGGCGACAGCCCTCGGCAAGTCCGAGGGGTTCACTAAGCTCTGGCCGACCGTCGTGTTCGGCGTCACACTCCTTGCGAGCATGGGCGGTCTCGCCTACGCGATGCGAGAGATCTCGACGGGGACGGCCTACGCCGTCTGGGTCGGCATCGGCGCGTCGCTCACGGTGCTCTACGCCATGATCACGGGCGACGAGTCGTTCTCGTTCATCAAGATGCTGCTCATCCTGGGGCTCGTCGGCTGCGTCGTGGGACTCAAGCTCGTCGGTCACGAATGACATCGAGGGATGCCGCATCCCTCACCTTCAACCTGAAGTGAAAGTGACTTCTGCGTGAACTCTTGACGTCTGATTCGAGCGGAGTACATTCATCTCCACGAAGAGAAAACGGAAACGCAAGGAACCGCAAGGAACCGGATACAGAGACCGCAGTTCGTACTGATGATCGCCTCGAGGCTTCGGCTCCGGGGCGATCATCGTTTGTGCTGCCAGAGTTGTCTCGTGAGAGCTCTCGTCCTCGTCTCCGGCGGCGCTGCCGTCACTCCGTTCACGACTCCCGAGGTCGCCGCGGGCACGGGTTTGGCCGCCGGCAACACCCTGACGGCGATCCGTTCGCACGTGCTGAGCGGGGGGCACGCCGCGTTCACGGCACCGGCACGCATCGGCCCCGGGACCGTCGTGGAGGACGCCGGCTGGCAGGGGTTCGCCGACGTGCCGATCGAGCTGCCCGCCGACGAGACGATCAACTCCGCCGGCACGATCGAGGACGCGGGGGCGGCGCTCCGCCTCTTCCTCGCGCGCTTGACGACGGAATACGCGATCGACGAGTTCGACATCGTCGCGCACTCGATGGGCGGCCTCTTCACGCGTGCCGCACTGTCGCCCACGGGCTCGGAGCGCGGGTTCGCACCCGTACGCCGACTGATCACGCTGGGGACGCCGTGGTCGGGGTCGCTCCTCGGCGACATCCGCGCGGGTGACATCCAGCTGACGGATGCGCGGGGGGATGCCGCGACCACGGCCATCCTCGAGCAGTCGCTCACGTACGCCGATACCGTCTCGCAGGGGGCGGCCGACCAGGTGAGCCACGCGTTCCTGGCGGGCGCCGACGGCTGGAACGAGACGCAGCGCGGAGCGCTCGACGACGTCGCCGTCACGCTCGTCGGCGGCGACCACTTCGCGGCGCACGCCGAGCCGAGTCGGCTCTGGCCGCACGACGGGCTCGTCGGACTCCGCAGTGCCCTCGCGCAGGAGGTGCCCACCGCCGTGCTCCCCGGCGCGACGCGCCACCGGCTCGACGACGTGCACAGCATCTTCTTCGCCGACCGGTTCGACCTGCCGTGGGAGAAGGCCCTCACCTGGGACCCGCGGACGTTCGCGCTCATCGACGCCGCCCTCGCCCGCTGATCGCGTCGCGGGCGCCCTGTGTCGGGGTCCGGTGGCGCCGACGTCGTCGCCGTTGTCGGCCGCGAGACTGCATCCTCCGGCCGAGAGTGCGGGCGGAGAGTGACGTCTCGGCCGGCAGGTGCAGTCTCGCGGGAGCCGGGCGCTGAGCATCGCGCGCGGGCGACCGGTCTCGCGAAGGGGCCCGGGCTTCGCAAGACGCCATCGCCGGCCGCGAGACTGCATCCTCCGGCCGAGGCTGCGGGCGCAGAGTGACGTCTCGGCCGGCAGGTGCAGTCTCGCGGGTGAAGGGCGCCGAACCCGCGTACGCCACCGAGCCCGGGCGGACGGCGCGATCCGGTCGCCGAGACCGGGCACCTCGCCGAGGCCGAGCGGTATGCCACCCTGTCTCGGCGTAGACCCCGGTCTCGGCGTCAAGCGCGGATGCCGACGGCGACGCGGGGCGGGGGAACGAGAAAGGGACCGCGGTGACCCGCGATCCCTTGTCCCGACTGGTGCCCCCGATAGGAATCGAACCTACGACCTTTGGTACCGGAAACCTCATCCGTACTCGGCGCTGGCACGGATGCTCACGCAGATCCCCGGAATCACGCGCGTTTCTGAGCGTGTGCGTTCACCTCGACGAGGCTCGATTTCATCGGATTGTTGTCACCGTGTTGTCAGCGAGCTCACCAGCGATGTAACACGCCCGGTCCCTCGGCGCGTGCGTCCTTCGGTGCTTCGACACTCCAGCCATGACGGCGGAGCACATCGGCGGCCTCGTGCTGCAAATCGCGAACTGTGGACCGGAATTGCATGCGGCGCCACCTTGCTCGTCCCTCCCGCACGGCGGCCTCCCACCCGGGCGCGTGGTCTATACCGAATTCGCGCACGAGGAACTCCAGAACGTCTTCAAGGCATGGCCGAAAGCGTTCGCCGCCAACTGGGAAATGTAGAGACGACATGTCGTGCGGCTTTCGGACGACACCGCTTCGGACAGCATGTGCACGCCCAAGAAGATGAGAGAGTGCGCCGCGGTCCGCATGCACGTGCCAGTGGGCAAGTGGCACGCTCTCAGATACGCCGGCATCGAACTCCTGGCGAACGAGCGGCGTCCGATCGAGAGTGGAGTGGACCGCGATTTTCGATCGCCACGCCTTCAGGTAGTTGCCTGAGCTGTCGAGGCCAAGGTAGATCTGCAGTCCCAGCGTCGCCAATCGTTCTCCGTCGACGAACAATGAGATGTGCTGCTTCGACGCATCGTCTCCAGCTGGCCGCACAACGAATCGCCCACCATGAGAGATTGAGACGATCTGGAACGAACCCGGCAAGACGCCCTCAAGCGTGTCCTGCACTTCTTGAGCGAACGTCGACGCCCGCTCGTGCAGATCGATCATCTGCTCAGGCGGCGTCGGCGCCGAGGAGGAAGTCGATCTCCTCGAGCTCTTCCTTCGCGTCCCACTCTTCGCTCGACAGGCTGCGCGTTGCGCGTGCTTCTTCGAACTCAGTCTCGTCGAGCTCAATCCGGTCGAGAATCTCCTCTCGGCGGGCGATCAGGTCCTCACGGGAAACGTTGATCACGGGTGCCATGACATCCTCCTGTGCTCTTGGAGTCACAGTAGAACACTGACCCCCGACATGACCATAGCGACGCGGAACGCCATGTCCTACGGGGGAAGGATTCTGGCCGTTCACTCCTGCGCTACGCGTGGATGGGTGGACGGCTGACGGGCTTGCTGATGCGATCGATGATCGCGTTCCAGCGGCCCACTTGGGCGTCGCTCGCACCCCCGTCTGACCTTCTGCCACACTCTGACGCATGGATAACGGATTCATCTGGCGGGACGCTGAGGTCACCTACCCCGACTGGAAAGGCACCGCGCAGCTGGACCAGCGCATGACGTCAGCCGGGATCGAGGAAGTCGTCGGCCTCGATCGGGACGAGTGGATGGTCATCGGGATCGACATCGGCGGAGGGGAATTAGACCATGATCTACGCGTCGTGGCCGTGCACCGCGAGATCGTTCCCGACGGCGGCGGCGTGCTCCCGCGAATTGCTGACGCGAACGGCGGCGAGATCCCCGTGACGGAGTTCCTCATCCACGACGTTGACCCTTATGCCGTGCTCCGAGCGATCACGCACGTGTTCGAGCTGCGCCTACGACTTCGCGGAGCCGACGGCCTACCCATTCGGGTCGTCGGTCAGTCCGACGTCCCCGAACAGGACTGACCGACCATATGGACGCCACTGGCGCCGCGTGGGTATCAGCGGCGACGTCGATCGTGCTCGCCTGCATCACCGGCTGGTACGCATGGCTGACACGCCGGCTCGCGAAGTCTTCGGAGGCCTCAGCGGCTAGCGCCGAACGCGCGGCGCGGATCGCTGCCGACGCACTCGCAGCAAGCGTTGCCGGGCTCGATGTCAACTTCGCTATCAGGCCGAACTTCCGCAGCATCGGACATGGTTCGGGCGTAGCCGCCGGCGTCACACTGTGGTGCCGAGGCGCGACTGTGTTCGTCCACCGTGTACACCTCGAGTCGATGTCACGTCTCGATGGTCGACATGCAGACGATGGCGGCAGCTCGTACACGCGCATCGCTGCGGATCGAGCGCTCGTCATCGACGACATGCTCAATCCCGCTGGTCTTGAGTTGCCGCTCCGTCTGCACCGCGACGAGGTCATCCACTTCGACATCGACCCTCAGGTGAAGATAGATGGACGCACCACGGTCGGCATCATCGAGCTGTCGGTCTGGTACAGCCTGAACAACTCCGGTGAACTCATGCAGCGCCGCGTGGACCACTACGACACCGATTAGCCGCGGTCGCGCGGGTAGCGGCAGAGCTCGCTCAGTACTGGCCGCACGGTGATCTCGTTGCGATCGAACAGCCCGACGTTCTCCTGACCAGGTCCGTCCTGCACCTGCACCGACAGGCAGAGTCCGCCCCTATTCGCGCGTGTGCGCCTCACACGCGCGATAACCCACTCCGGGAGGGCGCTGCTGCCTTTGATCGAGTAGCGTGCGGCTATGGCCTCCTCGACAGCACCGCTCGCCACCTTCTACCCGCCCGACCGGTCACCGTTCCAGTTGGAACATCTGCCGACCGATGCTCTCCGAGTCGGTGACGGTTTCTACGATGGCAACCGCCGGTACCGCATTGCCGACGTCTGGCACAGCATCGACGGATCGGAACCGTTCAACTGGGGAATGCACGTCTGGCTCGAAGACGTGTCCGGGACGTCCGCCGATCGCCTTGCAGCCAGCGAGCCCGAGTACTTCAGCTGAACCCCCATCGCTGGAGCCTCTATCCGTCTGCGAGGGGGCGCGGGATCTTCTATGCGGGTAGATGCGTCGCGTGATGTGCGGCAGTATCGGGGCTCACCAACAGGAAGGACTGGGCAATGGCGCTCCAGATCATCGCGGTTCGGAAGGACTCCGACGGGGACATCACTCATCTCAAGGGGGTGAACTGGAGCGACACGATCGAAGGCGTCATAGCCGATATCGAGGGAGGCAAGTTCGCGTACTTCGTCCAGGTGAACGGGACGGAGGCTTCCGTCTACGTCGTTCCGGCCACGGCGTATCGAAAGAAGCACTTGAAGACGACGGCTGACACCACGACGAGGAACAACCTCGACGAGCTGCCACCGTTCTGAGGTGTGGCGGGGGCTCGCCCTGCGCGACTTGTGGTCGAGCAGCAGCCGAAGCGAACCCCCGCAGGGGGTGGTGTGCCGTCCCCGCTTATCAGGCGGGGCCACACCAGGGAGGGTGAGCGATCAGCGGTTGAAGGGGAGAAAGTGCCGCTGGGCTGGACCCTCGAGTCTCAGTTGGAGATGCGCGGGGACGAGAGGTCGATGCTGTCGAGCATCTCCTGCATCGGGTTCGTGCCGGACGGCGCGGGCTGCGCCCTGCGTGCGGCGGCGACCTGCTGTCGTTCGCGCTTCTCGATCTTGTCAGCGACCTCGGAGGGCGTGTTGAGCCGCATGCCTGTCGCTGCGATCGCCAACCAGTCGACGCGGTTCCCGTAGCGGCTGGTCGTGTACTCATCCGCGAGCGACCAGTTCTCGCCCGCCGCGAAGCAGACCGAGAAGTTGACCGAGAAGCTGCTGTTGTGCTCCTGCAATCCAAGCGTGGCGCGGGTCGGTGCGACGTCGAAGACTTCCGAGATCAGTCGCCATAGGCCCGCGATCGGCTCGAGGGCGGCGCCCGCGCTGGAGGTGCAGACGTGGGTGTCGAGCATCGACGGCGGCTCGACGACCGTCAGACGAGCGCACGGGATTCTCGCGGGCATCCTCGACGGCGCCGTGCACGATCGCAGGCTCGCCCGGAACGTCGCCCGCGACGTCAAGCTGCCACCAAAGACCCGCGACGCCCGCAGGCACTACCCCAGCCACGCGCAAGTGCAACTGCTCGCCGACCATGCCCGACACCCGACGCTCGTGCTGTTCCTCGCCTACACCGGCCTACGGTGGGGTGAAGCGACCGCGCTGCGGATCCGGCACGTCGACACCCTCCGACGGCGGGTGAAGGTCGAGGAGAACGCGGTGAAGGTGTCGCACCAGGTGCACGTCGGCGCGCCGAAGACGCACCGCTCCCGGTCGGTCCCGTACCCGGAGTTCCTGTCGCTACCGCTCGCGCAGCTCGCCGAGGGCAAGAGCCGCGACGATCTGCTGTTCGGCGACGGGAAGACGCACGTGCTGCTGCCCGCGTCACGCAACGGATGGTTCACAACGGCCGTACGCGCCTCACAGGGCGACGATCCCACCTTCCCGAGGGTCACGCCCCACGACCTCCGTCACACGGCCGCATCGCTCGCTGTTCAGGCTGGCGCCCACGTGAAATCGGTGCAGAGAATGCTCGGTCACGCGTCCGCCGCGATGACCCTCGACGTCTACGCGGACCTGTTCGATGACGATCTGGACGCCGTCGCGACCGCTCTCGATGAGGCGAAACGGGCATCGATTGTTGTCATGCCGTTGTCACGAGAAAGGGACCGCGGAGTCTGAATGACCCGCGATCCCTTGTCCCGACTGGTGCCCCCGATAGGAATCGAACCTACGACCTTTGGTACCGGAAACCAACGCTCTATCCCCTGAGCTACGGAGGCGTACCGATCGAGGGTAGCATCCGATCGCCCGTCATCCCGCGAGTCCGGGGCCGTCCGCGGCGACGATCCCCGCCCCGCTCAGCCGTTCGATCGCTTCGACCAGGCGCTCGGCGAGATACGCGTGTCCTTCCGTGGAGGGATGGTCGCGGCCGATCTCGGACGTGTCGATGACGGCGCCGTAGTTGTCGGGGGTGATCCAGTCCTCTGCGAGCGGAGAGATGTACCACCAGCCGCGCGCGGCGGCGAGCGCGGCGAGGTCCTGATCGATGCGCGCCGTCGCCTTCTCGACGGGAAGGACCTGGGGCGCGGGGCCGAGGATCACGATCCGCGCGTCGGGGTACGTCGCGGCGAGGGCATCCCACGCGGCGTCGACGGTCTCGCGATATCCCTCGGCGGGAAGCCGCCGGTCGTTTATCGACCCCTCCACGATGACGAGGTCGGGATCCAGGTCCGGATCGAGGGCTGCGATGCGCTCGGGGTAGGCGGGACCCAGCAGACCGGGCTTGAGGTAGCCGCTGCCGCTCACGCCATCGACGATCGTCTCCCAGCCGAGCGTCTCGCCGGTGAGGTAGGCGAACCCGAGCGTGGGGCGGATGGCGGCGGCTCCGTATACCCAGGAGTCGCCGAAGATGAGGACGGTCGCGTGATCGGGAAGCGCGAGCGCTGCAGGGACCGGAGCCGCGCCGACCGGGGCTGCGATGGGAGCGGGCGCGGAGGCCCACGGACGCGCGGCGCCGAGCACGCACACGAGCGCGACGGCGAGCGCGATGATCCCCAGAGGGAGCCACGAACGCCGCCATCGCGAGCGTCCGGTCGGGTTCATGCATCCGAGGGTAAGCGATGCGCGTCTGCGTGCGTGCACCCGCTCTCACGGGGCGTCACGGAGCACCCTGTTCGGCGTGCGAGGATACTTCGGTGCAACGCGTCGTCACTGCTGAAATGGACCTCGATCTGGGGGCGTCCGTCGACCTCATCCTCCAGATCACCGCCGGTCAGCAGATGCCCGTCGCCACGGAGAGTCTGACCTTCACGCAGGGTGATCGCGTCTACACGCCGACCGAGATCATCGACCAGTCGGGAAGTCGCCTGCACCGCCTCACGGGCGAGCCCGGACGCCTCGAGATCCGGTACGAAGCGACGATCGAGGGGCACAGTGCGTCGTCGCGCACGAGCGACCTCGAGGCGATCACGTATCTGCGTCCGAGTCGCTACTGCCAGTCCGACGAGGTCTTCCCGCAGGCGCGTCGGCAGTTCAAGGGACTGACCGGCCACGACCTCATCGCCGCCGTCTCGGACTTCGTCGCGACGAGCACGACATACACCCCCGGTCTCAGCCACGGCACCGACAGCGCCGTCACGACGCTCATGACGGGGCAGGGCGTGTGCCGCGACTACGCGCACCTCGTCATCGCACTCCTGCGCGCGATGGACATGCCCGCCCGCTACGCCGCGTGCTACGCGCCCGGCCTCGACCCGATGGACTTCCATGCCGTCGCCGAGGCGTATCTCGACGGTGCCTGGTACGTCATCGACGGCACCCGCCTCGCGAACCGGCGCTCGCTCGTGCGCATCGCGACGGGAAGGGATGCCGCGGACTGCGCCTTCCTCAGCTACCACGGCGGGTACGTGGGGCTCGCCCACCTGCGGGTCGACGCGTGGGTCATGCCGGAAGAGGCGTCCGACGTCACGAACGCGGGGATCGCGACATCCGATGGCGACGTGTTCGCCCCCACGGCCGACGACTTCACGGAGCTCGTCCAGATCGCCTGAGCGCCGCCCGCCTAGAATTGTCGGGCTATGGATCCCGAAGCCCTCTCCGCCGCCCTGCTCGCCGTCATCGTCCCGCTCGCCGAGGCGCGACGTCCGGGCTCCAGCGAGGGCCTCTCCGCGTCCGACTTCCCGCTCGACCGCCCCAAGAACCGGGATCACGGCGACTGGGCGTCGAACGCGGCGCTCAAGCTCGCGAAGGTGGTCGGAGCGAACCCGCGGGAGTTCGCTGCGGAGATCGCGGCGGGTCTCGAGGCCGTCGACGGCGTCGCGAGCGTCGAGGTCGCGGGACCGGGGTTCATCAACATCCGACTGGATGCCGCCGCGGCCGGTGCACTCGCGAAGACGATCGTCGACGCCGGCGCCGCATTCGGCACGAACGACTCGCAGCGGGGCAACACGATCAACCTGGAGTTCGTCAGCGCGAATCCCACGGGGCCCCTCCACATCGGGCACACGCGGTGGGCGGCGCTCGGTGACGCGATCGCACGCCTGCTGCTCGCGAGCGGCGCGACGCTCGTCCGCGAGTTCTACATCAACGACGCCGGCGCGCAGATGGAGCGGTTCGGTCGCTCCGTCCTCGCCGCAGTCCTCGGCGAAGAGGCCCCCGAAGACGGATACGCCGGCGAGTACATCCAGAGCCTCGCCGCACGCGTGCGCACGGCGGAGTTCGACGGCACGCCAGGGGGAGTACTGACGGCTCCGCGGGATGCGCAGTTGGCGTTCGTGACCGAAGCCGCCTACGCGATGCAGCTCGGCGAGATCCAGGCCTCGCTCGCGCAGTTCAACGTGCACTTCGACGTGTGGTTCTCGGAGCGCACTCTCCACGCGCACCACGACGGCGCGCCGAGCCTCGTCGACGAGGCCGTCGACCGCCTGCGCGAGCAGGGGCACGTCTTCGACGAGGACGACGCCGTGTGGGTGCGCACGACCGACTTCGGCGACGACAAGGACCGCGTCATCCGCCGCTCGAACGGCGAGTACACGTACTTCGCCGCCGACGCCGCCTACTACCTCAACAAGGGTGATCGCGGCTTCGCCCACAAGATCTACCTGCTCGGCGCCGACCACCACGGCTACGTCCACCGGCTGAAGGCGCTCGCGGGCGCAGCGGGCGACGACCCCGAGAAGGACATCGAGGTGCTCATCGGGCAGCTCGTCTCGATCAACGGCGCGCGCCTGTCCAAGCGCGCGGGCAACATCATCGAGCTCGACGACCTTCGCGAGTGGCTCGGCACCGACGCGCTGCGGTACTCGCTCGCACGGTACCCCGCCGACTCGCCGCTGACACTCGACCCCGAGATCCTCCGGAAGCGCACGAACGACAACCCCGTCTTCTATGTGCAGTATGCCCACGCGCGCACTCACAACGTCGCGCGGAACGCCGCGGCATCCGGTGTCACGCGCGACGAGTTCGCCCCCGAGCTCTTGACGCACGAGACCGAGTCGGCGCTCCTCGGGGCGCTGCAGGAGTTCCCGCGGATCGTCGCGTTCGCCGCGGAGGTGCGCGAGCCCCACCGCGTGTCGCGCTATCTCGAGGAGCTCGCGGGCCTCTACCACCGCTGGTACGACAACTGCCGCGTCATCCCGCTCGGCGACGAGCCCGTCGAGGCCGTGCACCGCACGCGTCTGTGGCTCAACGACGCGACGGGTCAGGTGCTGCGCAACGGCCTCGACCTCGTCGGTGTGAGCGCCCCGGAGCGGATGTAGCGACATGAGCGCGGGCGACACGCAGCCGACCCTGCCGCTGGAGTGGACCACGGCCGAGGAGCCGCGACGCCGCCGGGCATGGCCGTGGCTCGTCGCCTTCGCCGTCGTCGCGCTCCTCGCCGCGGGGGCGTGGTTCGCCGGCGAGGCCATCGCGCGCGACCTCGTCGTCAAGACGATCCGCTCGCAGATCATCACGAACCTCGCGTTGCCGGCCGATCAGCAGATCGACGTCGACGTGCCGGGCGCCATGATCCCGCAGCTCATCGGTGGATCCCTCGATGAAGTGAGGGTCCAGTCGCAAGACGTCGCGCTGGGGCCCTTCGAGGGCGACATCTCGGTCGAGGCCTTCGATGTCCCCATCCGCGGGGAAGGCGAATTGAGGGATGCCACGGCGGTCGTGCGCGTCGACGAAGCACAGCTGCGGAGCCTCATGGCCGCCGTCGATGATTTTCCCGCGGATGCCCTCGGCATCGACGCCCCGTACGTGACGGCGTCGACCGAGTTCGACGTGTTCGGCGCCGCCATACCCGTCGGGGTCTCCCTGACACCGGGTGCCGCGGAGGGCTCTCTCGTGCTGACGCCCGCGTCCGTGCAGGTCGCCGGGGCGGACGTCACGGCCGAAGAGCTGCGCCGGCAGTTCGGCATCCTCTCCAACACGGTGCTGCGCGACTGGCCCGTGTGCATCGCCCAGTACCTGCCGGCGGGACTCGTGCTGCGCGACATCACAGTGGAGGGTGACCTCCTCGTCGCGGGGTTCGACATCGACGGGTCGATCATCGACGATCCCGCGATGCTCGAGAACGGCACGTGCTGAGAAGTCCCGCCTCAGGGGTGCTCTAGACTGCTAGCACTGCCCGGCGCGTGCGTCCACCGCCCGCAGCAGCCGACAACCGGGCGATCCCCGGAGGCCCAGACTTCCACCCCGATTGGTTCCACTGTGTCCGCCGCTTCGTCCTCATCGACGCCAGTTCCCGCGTGGCTCGCCCGACCCGACGACGCCAACGACCTCGTCGCCGAGGTCTGGCCGGAATCGGCGAAGCGTGACGCCGAGGGCGCAGTGACGGTCGGGGGCATCTCGGCCCTCGCCCTCGCGGAGCGGTTCGGCACCCCCCTCTACGTCCTCGACGAAGACGAGGTGCGGGTGCGTGCACGTCGCACGCTCCACGCGTTCCAGAGCGCGGCGTCCCGTCACGGGGTCTCGGCGCGCGTGTACTACGCCGGCAAGGCGTTCCTCTCGACGGAGGTCGTCCGCTGGGTCACCGAGGAAGGCCTCGCGGTCGACGTCTGCACGGGAGGAGAGCTCGCCGTCGCGATCGCCGCCGGTGCGGATCCCGCGCGCTTGGGCTTCCACGGCAACAACAAGTCGTTCGCCGAACTCGAGCGCGCCGTCGACGTCGGCATCGGCTCGATCGTGATCGACAGCCTCATCGAGGTCGAGCGACTCGCGGCGATCGTGGCCCGGCGAGACACCGAGCAGGCCGTCCTCATCCGCGTCAACAGCGGCGTGCACGCAGAGACGCACGACTTCCTCGCGACGGCCCACGAGGATCAGAAGTTCGGCTTCACCCTCGCCGATGCGCCGGCCGTCGCGGCCCGCATCCGCGAGATCGAGGGACTGAAGCTCGTCGGACTCCACTGCCACATCGGCTCGCAGATCTTCGGGACGGCGGGGTTCGAGGAGTCCGCGTCCCGCCTCGTCGAACTCCACGCCGAGCTCCTCGCGGGGGGCGATCTGCCGGTCCTCAACCTCGGCGGCGGCTTCGGGATCGCCTACACGGCGGCTGACGTCACGACCCCCATCGAAGACCTCGCGACGGGCATCGTCGAGGCGGTGGCGCGCGAGTGCGACGTGCGGGGCATCCCGATGCCGAATCTCGCGTTCGAGCCGGGACGCGCCATCGTCGGACGCGCCGGCGTGACCCTCTACACCGTCGGGACGACGAAGCCGGTCGCGCTCGCGGCAGGCGAAACGCGCCTGTATGTCAGCGTCGACGGCGGCATGAGTGACAACGCCCGCCCCGCCCTCTACGGCGCGCAGTACTCGGCGCGCATCGCCTCGCGCGAGAGCGGCGCCGACGCTGCGCTCGTTCGGGTCGTCGGAAAGCACTGCGAATCGGGCGACGTCGTCGTCGATGCCGAGTATCTTCCTGCGGATGTCGCTCCCGGCGACGTTCTCGCCGTGCCCGCGACGGGCGCCTACTGCTTCTCCCTGTCCAACAACTACAACTACGTCCCGCGCCCGCCCGTCATCGCGGTGCGCGCGGGAGAGGCGCGGGTCATCGTGCGCGGCGAGACGATCGACGATCTGCTCGCCCGCGACTGCGGTGTCGCCGGCCTCACGACCGAAGGGATCGCATGACCGACTATCGCCGTCTGCGCGTCGCACTGCTGGGCGCGGGAGCCGTCGGCTCGCAGGTCGCCGCCCTCCTCCTCAAGCACGCGGACGAACTCGCCGACCGTGCGGGGGCGACGCTCGAGCTCGCAGGGATCGCCGTGCGGAATCTCGACGCCCCGCGCGACGCGGATCTTCCGCGGGAGCTGTTCACGACCGATGCCGACACCCTGATCGTGGGGGCGGACATCGTCATCGAGCTCATGGGCGGCATCGAGCCTGCGCGCGCGAACATCCTGCAGGCGATCAACTCCGGCGCCGACATCGTGACCGCCAACAAGGCGCTCCTCGCGACCCACGGGCCGGAGATCTTCGACGCTGCGGATCAGGTCGGCGCGTCGGTGTACTACGAGGCCGCCGCGGCCGGGGCGATCCCCATCATCCGACCGCTGCGCGATTCGCTCGCGGGCGACCGCGTGCAGCGCATCATGGGCATCGTCAACGGCACGACGAACTACATCCTCGATCGCATGGACACAGAAGGCGCCGAGTTCCTCGACGTCCTCGCCGACGCGCAGGCCCTCGGCTTCGCCGAAGCCGATCCCACGGCCGACGTCGAAGGGTACGACGCCGCACAGAAGGCGGCGATCCTCGCGAGCCTCGCCTTCCACACGACGGTCCCGCTCGACGCGGTCCACCGCGAGGGGATCACGAAGATCGACAAGGCGATGATGGATGCCGCGCGCCACGCGGGCTACGTCATCAAGCTGCTCGCGGTGTGCGAGCGCCTCGTCGACGGCGAGGCCGAAGCGATCTCGGTGCGCGTGTATCCGGCACTCGTCCCGCGGGATCACCCGCTCGCCAGCGTCCACGGTGCGAACAACGCCGTCTTCGTCCAGGCCGAGGCGGCGGGCGACCTGATGTTCTACGGCGCGGGAGCCGGTGGCGTGCAGACGGCTTCGGCCGTGCTCGGCGACGTCGTCTCGGCGGCGCGCCGCCACATCGCCGGGGGAGTGGGCGTCGGCGAGTCGACGCGCGCGAACCTCCCCGTCATGCCCATCGGACACGTCGTGACGCGCTACCAGATCACGCTCGAGGTCGCCGATCAGCCGGGTGTCCTCGCGACCGTCGCCGGCATCCTCAGCGACGGGCGCGTCTCGATCGCGACCCTCGAGCAGACGGTGAGCGGCGAAGAAGCCGCTGTCGCACGTCTCGTCATCGGAACGCACAAAGCCAAGGAGCAGGACCTCAGCGAAACCGTCGACCGCCTCGCCGATTCGGGCGTGGTCGAGCGGGTCGTCTCGGTGCTGCGAGTGGAAGGAGACTGAGATGGCTCATGTCTGGCGCGGAGTCCTCCGCGAATACGCCGATCGCCTGGGTGTCACCGACGCCTCGACGGTCGTGACCCTCGGGGAGGGCGGTACGCCGCTCATCCCCGCGCCCGCTCTGTCGCGCCGCACGGGTGCCGACGTCTGGGTCAAGTACGAGGGGATGAACCCGACGGGCTCGTTCAAGGACCGCGGCATGACGGTGGCGCTCTCGCGCGCCGTCGAGCACGGGGCCAAGGCCGTCATCTGCGCCTCGACGGGCAATACGTCGGCGTCGGCGGCCGCCTACGCGGCGCACGCGGGCATCACGGCGGCCGTCCTCGTGCCCGAGGGCAAGATCGCGATGGGCAAGCTCTCGCAGGCCGTCGCCCACAACGGCACGCTCATCCAGATCCGCGGGAACTTCGACGACTGCCTCGAGATCGCACGCGAGCTGGCCGACAATTACCCCGTGCACCTCGTCAACTCGGTCAACCCCGACCGCATCGAGGGGCAGAAGACCGCGGCGTACGAGATCGTCGAGCAGCTCGGCGATGCGCCGGACTTCCACTTCATCCCCGTCGGGAACGCGGGCAACTACACGGCGTACTCGCGCGGTTACGCCGAGGAGGCGTCGCGCGGCGTCGCGACGCGCGTTCCGCGCATGTTCGGCTTCCAGGCCGAGGGATCGGCACCGCTCGTCCGCGGTGAGGTCGTCAAGCATCCCGAGACCGTGGCATCCGCCATCCGCATCGGCAACCCGGCGTCATGGGACCTCGCGCTCGAAGCGCGCGACGCGACCGACGGCTGGTTCGGCGCGATCGACGACGCACGGATCCTCGCGGCGCAGAAGCTTCTCGCCGGCGAGGTCGGCGTCTTCGTCGAGCCCGCCTCGGCCATCAGCGTCGCGGGACTCCTCGACCGCGCCGAAGCGGGCATCGTCCCCGCCGGCTCGCGAGTCGTGCTCACCGTGACGGGGCACGGGCTCAAGGACCCGCAGTGGGCTCTGCGCAATGCCGACGGCACGACTGTCGAGCCGACCGTCGTCGACGCGACGACGTCCGAGGTGGCATCCGTGCTCGACCTCGTCCGCGTGGGGGCGACCGCGTGACACCAGCTGCGCCCGCGTCGAACGCGGGATCGGATGCGGCGGACGCCGTGCGCGCTGTCGAGGGGCGCTCCGTGCTCGTGCGCGTCCCCGCGACGAGCGCCAACCTCGGTCCGGGCTTCGACACGCTCGGCCTGGCGCTGAGCCTCTACGACGAACTCGTCGTGACGGCGCTCCCCGAGGGCGAGTACGAGATCTACGTGACGGGCGAAGGCGAGGCCGACGTTCCGCGCGACGCGTCGAACCTCGTCGTCTCGACGGTGCGGTTCGCGTTCGAGGCCATGGGGGTGCGCCCTCCCGGGCTGCGGCTCGTCGCCAGGAATGTCATTCCCCACGGGCGTGGCCTGGGCTCGTCGGGAGCGGCCGTCGTGTCGGGCCTCCTCGCGGCCAAGGGGCTCCTCGAGGGGATCGTCGAGATCGACGACGACGCCCTCCTGCGGCTCGCGACCGAGCTGGAGGGCCACCCGGACAACGTCGCGCCCGCGCTCTTCGGCGGACTCACGATCGCCTGGATGGACGAGAACGGGCCGCAGCACAAGAAGCTCCTCGTGCATCGCGGCGTGGCTCCGCTGTTGTTCGTACCGGAGTTCACGATGTCGACGAAGATCGCGCGCAGCCTCCAGCCGTTGCAGGTTCCGCGTGAGGACGCGGTCTTCAACGTCTCGCGGTCAGCCCTCCTCATCGCCGCGTTGACGCAGAGCCCCGAGCTGCTGCTCGCCGCGACAGGGGATCGCCTCCACCAGAACTACCGCGCGCAGGCAATGCCCGCGACCGACCTGCTGGTGAGGTCGCTGCGGGCGGCGGGTTTCGCCGCCGTCGTCTCGGGTGCGGGACCGAGCGTGCTCGTGCTGGCCGACGGGCCGGGCGCGCGGCTCGCAGCCGTCGAGGTGGCGTCGACCGCATCGGCCGACACTCCTTGGGAAGCGCTCATGCTGGCCGTCGACGTCAAGGGTGGTACAGTGAAGGAGTACGCGGAGGGTTCCACGTAAATCGTGAATCTGGCCTCCGTCGCAATTCTGCGAAACCACCGCACGCTTTTCGTGCCAGACCTCTGAGCATCCGCACATCCTTCGGGACGCGCGTGAGAGCACCGAAACCGGCACGGACGGCTACACCTCTGTGCCTCACGGCGTGCGCTCGTGCATATCCATCCGTACTCACAAGGGAGAACTCGTGGAGTCCATCTCCGAGATCCAGACCGACGCATCCGCGGACGAGCGCACTGACGCGCCCGACACCACCGAGGACGTGACCACCACCGACACCGAGGGGTCGGAGCAGCCTGCCGAGGGCACGGCCGACGCGGCCGATCAGGCCGAGACGCCGGCTGCCGACGACGCCGCCCCGGCGGACGCCGCGCCCGTGGCGCAGGAGTCGGCACCCGAGGCGCCCGCCGCCGAAAAGGAGCCGCCCGCCAAGCCCGTTCGCAAGCGCGCCCCGCGCCGCGCCAAGAGCACGACGACGAAGGCCGCTGAAGCTGCCAAGGTCGCGGAGGCAGCGGAAGCAGCTGCCGCCGACACCGCGGAGGCGCCCGCCGCGGACGCGGAGCAGGCCGCCCCCACCGAGGCAGCCGCCGAGGCGCCCGCCGAAGACGCCCCTGCAGTCGACGCCGCTGCCGCGGCAGACGCAGCTCCCGAGGCCGAGACTCCGGCCGAGCAGGACGCCGCAGCCACGCCGGAAGCCTCCCCGCAGAGCGAGACCGCGCCCGCTGAGGCCGCGGAAAGCTCCGACGACGCGCCGTCCGGTGCGTCCGATTCCGAGAACGACGCGACCTCCAACGAGGGCGACACGCCCGCCGAGGGCACGGGTCGAGGCCGCAGCCGCAGCCGGAGCCGGAGCCGGAACCGGAACAACCAGGGCGGCGACGCCGGCAACAGCGGCAACGCCAACAACCGGCAGGGTGCGCAGGGCGGTCAGCCGGCGCAGGCGCCGCAGCCCGCGGCATCCGAATCCGACGACGACACGACGCCCGGCAACGGCCGCACGCGCCAGCGCAACAAGCGGCGCGGGCAGACGTCGGGTCCCTCCGACGAGTTCGACACCGAGATCGGCGACGACGACGTCCTCATTCCGATCGCGGGCATCCTCGATGTCCTCGACAACTACGCCTTCGTGCGCACGTCGGGCTACCTGCCCGGCACGAGCGACGTCTACGTGTCCCTCGGCCAGGTCAAGAAGTACAACCTGCGCAAGGGCGACGCCGTCGTCGGGTCGATCAAGCAGCCCCGCGAGGGCGAGCAGTCGAGCCGCCAGAAGTACAACGCGCTCGTCAAGGTCGACGCCATCAACGGCCTGTCCGTCGAGGATGCCGCGACCCGCGTCGAGTTCGGTCAGCTGACGCCGCTCTACCCGCAGGATCGCCTCCGCCTCGAGACCGCGCCCGAGAAGCTGACGCAGCGGATCATCGATCTCGTGGCGCCGATCGGCAAGGGCCAGCGCGGCCTCATCGTCGCACCGCCCAAGGCTGGCAAGACGATCGTGCTGCAGCAGATCGCGAACGCCATCGCGACCAACAACCCCGAGGTCCACCTCATGGTCGTGCTCGTCGACGAGCGCCCCGAAGAGGTCACCGACATGCAGCGCACGGTCAAGGGCGAGGTCATCGCTTCGACGTTCGACCGTCCCGCAGAAGACCACACGACGGTCGCCGAGCTCGCGATCGAGCGTGCGAAGCGCCTCGTCGAGCTGGGACGCGACGTCGTCGTGCTGCTCGATTCGATCACGCGCCTCGGCCGCGCCTACAACATCTCGGCACCGACCTCCGGTCGCGTCTTGTCGGGCGGTGTCGACGCGTCGGCGCTCTACCCGCCCAAGCGGTTCTTCGGCGCTGCCCGCAACATCGAGAACGGCGGATCCCTCACGATCCTCGCCACGGCACTCGTCGAAACGGGGTCCAAGATGGACGAGGTCATCTTCGAGGAGTTCAAGGGCACGGGCAACAGCGAGCTTCGTCTGTCGCGCCAGCTCGCCGACAAGCGCATCTTCCCCGCCGTCGACGTGAACGCGTCGTCGACGCGTCGCGAGGAGATGCTCCTCTCGGCCGACGAGGTCAAGATCACGTGGAAGCTGCGTCGTGCTCTCGCGGGGCTCGACACCCAGCAGGCGCTGGAGGTCGTCCTCGGCAAGCTCAAGGAGACGCAGTCCAACGTCGAGTTCCTCGTGCAGATGCAGAAGTCGATCCCGGCGCCCGCCAACGGGCACGGCGGTGGCCACAGCCACGCGCACGACAACAGCATCCGCTGACCCGGCATGTTCGAGTCGGTCAAAGGACTGATCGAAGAGCACCGCGCCGTCCAAGAGGAACTCTCCGATCCGGCCGTGCATGCCGATCCGGCGCGCGCGAAGCGCGTCAACCGGCGGTACGCGGAGCTCTCGCGCATCGTCAAGGCGTACGAGGACTGGCTCGCGGCATCCGATGATCTGGATGCCGCGCGCGAGCTCGCGCGCGAAGACGACGCGTTCGCCGAGGAGGTCCCCGCGCTCGAGGAGCACCTCGCGACGGCGCAGGAGCGTCTGCGGCGTCTGCTCATTCCGCGGGATCCCGACGACGCGCGTGACGTCATCATGGAGATCAAGCAGGGCGAGGGCGGTGCGGAGTCGGCGCTGTTCGCGGCGGACCTCCTGCGCATGTACCTGCAGTACGCCGCGTCGAAGGGCTGGAAGACCGAGCTCCTCGAGCGCAACGAGTCCGATCTCGGCGGCTACAAGGACGTGCAGGTTGCGATCAAGGGCAGCTCGAGCGACCCCGCGCAGGGCGTGTGGGCGCACTTGAAGTACGAGGGCGGCGTCCACCGCGTGCAGCGGGTGCCCGCAACGGAGTCGCAGGGGCGCATCCACACCTCGACGACGGGTGTGCTGGTCTTTCCCGAGGTCGACGAGCCCGAAGAGATCCACATCGACCCGAACGATCTGAAGATCGACGTCTTCCGCTCGTCAGGCCCGGGCGGACAGTCGGTCAACACGACGGATTCCGCCGTACGCATCACGCACGTTCCGACCGGGATCGTCGTGTCGATGCAGAACGAGAAGTCGCAGCTGCAGAACCGCGAGGCGGGGATGCGCGTCCTGCGGGCACGTTTGCTTGCGAAGCAGCAGGAGGAGCTCGACGCCGCGGCATCCGACGTCCGCAGGTCGCAGATCCGCGGCATGGATCGCTCCGAACGCATCCGCACATACAACTTCCCGGAGAACCGCATCGCGGACCACCGGACGGGCTTCAAGGCCTACAACCTCGATCAGGTCATGGACGGCGCGCTCGACCCTCTCGTCGAGTCGGCGATCGCCGCCGACGAAGAGGCCCGCCTCGCCGCCCTCGCCACCGACGCCTGACTCTTCCGCTCACTTGTCGCGAATGGCGGCCTCGCGCGCTTGCGCCTCGCCTTTTGAGACAAGTGAGCGGATGGGAGTTTCGTTCACTTGTCGCGAATGGCGGCCTCTCGCGCGCGCGGGTCGCCTTTTGAGACAAGTGAACGCGGGGACGAGTGAGGGGATGCTGAGAGCGCTACGCTCGGGGCGTGATCACGTTCCTCATCCGCGCGGCCATCTTCGTCGTGTCGGCGGCGCTCGGGCTCATCGCGGCCGACCTGATTCTGCCGGGGTTCTCCCTCCACTGGAACGACTGGTGGGGGTTCGTGCTCGCCGTCGTGATCTTCGCGGTGCTGCAGAGCGTGCTCGCACCGTGGCTGTTCAAGATCACCCGGCGCCATGCCAACGCCCTCATCGGCGGCATCGGCCTCGTGTCCACCTTCGTGGCGCTCCTCATCGCCGTGCTCGTGCCACGCGCGGGGATCGGCATCGACGGTCCCGTCGCCTGGATCATCGGCACGCTCATCGTGTGGCTCGTCACGGCGCTCGCAACATGGTTGCTGCCACCCCTCTTCATCAAGAAGCGGGTCGCCGACCGTCGCTTGTGACGGATGCCGCGCATCCGCCTCGTGCTAGATGACGTACTCCGGGGCGGTCAGGATCGCACGGGTGTCTTCGCCGGCGCGACGCGAACGCGGCTTGGCGGGAACGCCCACGAGGACGCTGTCGGCCGGGGCGTCCTTCGTCACGACGGCGTTCGCTCCGACGAGCGAGTGCGCCCCGACCGTGATCGGGCCGAGGATCTTCGCCCCCGCGCCCACCGCGACGCCGTCTTCGAGCGTCGGGTGGCGCTTGCCCCCGTCGCGCTGGCGTCCGCCGAGGGTGACTCCGTGATACAGCATGACGTCGTCGCCGATCTCAGCCGTCTCGCCGATGACGACGCCCATGCCGTGGTCGATGAAGAATCGCCTGCCGATGATGGCACCCGGGTGGATCTCGATGCCTGTGAGCCATCGCGTCACCTGCGATCCGGCGCGCGCGGGGAAGCGCAGACCGCGGACCCACAGGGCGTGCCAGACGCGGTGGGCCCAGATCGCGTGCAGCCCGGGATAGAGAAGTGCGATCTCGACCGCGCCGCGCGCCGCGGGGTCGCGCAGTCTTGCCGCCGCGATGTCCTCGCGTGCCCGCGACAACGCAGACACGTCAGTCCTCGGAGAGGTTCTCGTACAGCGCCGTCGACAGGTAGCGCTCCCCGAACGAGGGGATGATGACGACGATGGTCTTGCCCGCGGCCTCAGGACGCTTCGCGATCTCGAGCGCCGCCCAGATCGCCGCGCCGCTGGACATCCCGACGAGAATCCCGTCCTTCGTCGCGGTCTCGCGCGCGACGCGGATGGCATCGTCGAACTCGACGTCGATGACCTCGTCGAGGACGTCGCGGTCGAGCACAGCCGGGACGAAGTTCGGTCCGATGCCCTGGATCTTGTGCGGGCCGGGGTGGCCCTTCGTGAGGATGGGGGAGTCGGAGGGCTCGACGCCGACGACCTTGACTCCCGGGATCCGCTCCTTCAGCACCTGTCCGACGCCGGTGACGGTACCCGCCGTGCCGATGCCGGCGACGAAGTAGTCGACCTTGCCCTCGGTGTCGCGCAGGATCTCCTCGGCTGTCGTCCGCCGGTGGATCTCGGGGTTCGCCTCGTTCTCGAACTGGCGGGCCCAGACGGCGCCGGGGGTCTCCGCGACGATGCGCTTGGCCTCATCGACGGCGTGCGTCATCCCCTTCGTCGGATCGGTCAGCACGAGCTCCGCGCCGAACGCCTTGAGGAGCATCCGGCGCTCCTTGGACATGGAGGCCGGCATCGTGAGGATGACGCGGTAACCGCGGGCAGCGCCGACCATCGCCAAGGCGATGCCCGTGTTCCCGCTCGTGGACTCGACGATCGTGCCGCCGGGGAGGAGTTCGCCTGATGCCTCTGCGGCATCGACGATCGCGATGCCGAGACGGTCCTTGACGCTTCCGGCCGGGTTGTAGAACTCCAGCTTCGCCAGGATCGTCGCGTCGACGCCTTCGGTGACGCGATTGAGCTTGACCAGCGGCGTGTCGCCGAAAGCGGTCGTGATGTCGGGGTGGATGCCGGGCATGTCGGGCCTTTCGGGGGATGAACGAGCCGGGACCCAGCCTAAGGGAGCGACCCGGCGGTCAGCGGAGTATGACGTCGGCGCTAGGCTGGACGCCGCTCATGACGCCTACCGAACCGCTGTCCGCCGCTGTGCGCCGCGCCGCCGAGACCCTCGCGCGGGCGGGAGTGCCCGATCCCCTCGTCGACGCCGAGCTTCTGGCCGCCCACGTCCTCTCCGCCGGGCGAGGCGCGATCCAGGCGGCTCTCGTCCGCGGCGATGCGATCGAGCCCGCGGATGCCGCGAGCCTCGACGACCTCGTCTCCCGCCGCGCGACGCGCGTTCCGCTCCAGCACCTCACCGGAACCGCACCGTTCCGTCACCTCGAGCTCCGCGTCGGTCCGGGGGTCTTCGTCCCGCGGCCGGAGACCGAGATCGTCGCGCAGCTGGCGGTCGATGCGCTGCGGGCAGCGGCATCCCCCGCTCCGGTCGCCGTCGACCTCGGCACGGGGAGTGGAGCGATCGCCCTGTCGCTCGCGACGGAGGTGCCCCACGCGCAGGTGCACGCAGCCGAGAACTCGGTCGACGCCTTCATCTGGACCAAGGAGAACTTCGCCCAGGTCGGAGCCGACAACGCCCGCCTCGCCTTCATCGACCTGGCCGACGCGTTCCCCGAGCTCGACGGGACCGTCTCGGTCGTCGTGTCGAATCCGCCGTATGTTCCGGATGCCGCGATTCCCCGCGATCCGGAAGTGCGTTTCTTCGATCCGCCGGCCGCTCTCTACGGCGGTGCGGACGGTCTCGACGTGGTACGCACGCTGAGCCGCGTCGGGCTCCGGCTCGCGCATTCCGGCGGCATCATCGTGATCGAGCACGGCGAGTGGCAGGGTGAGCCGATCCGCGAGCTGCTCACGGTGGACGGATGGCGCGCAGCGGCGACGCATCCCGACCTGACGATGCGCGACCGCGCCACGACCGCCATCCGGCCCTGAGGCAGGGAACTGCCGGTCTGCGCCCGTAGACTGGGCCGGTCATGTCCTCCCTCTTCGACTGCCGCGACGAGTCGCAGCTGCTGCCGGGGTTGCGCGAAGCACGTCGCGCCATCGCCCGCGGCGACCTCGTCGTCCTCCCCACCGACACCGTCTACGGCATCGCCGCCGATGCCTTCAACGCGGAAGCCGTCCAGAACCTGCTCGACACGAAGGGTCGGGGCCGCCAGTCGCCGCCTCCCGTGCTCGTTCCGGGCGTCAACACCCTGCGCGCCCTCGCCGCCGAGATCCCCGAGCCGGTCGAGCGCCTCATCGAGGAGTTCTGGCCGGGGGGACTCACGATTGTCCTCCCCGCCCAGCCCTCGCTCTCGTGGGACCTCGGCGAGACGCACGGCACGGTCGCCGTGCGCATGCCGGCGAACCGCTACGCGCTCGAGCTCCTCGAGGACACGGGCCCCCTCGCCGTCTCGAGCGCCAACCTGACCGGTCTGTCCGCAGCCGTCCTCGTCGAGGAGGCGCGGCAGACCCTCGGCGACGCGATCTCGGTCTATCTCGACGGCGGTCCGTCCGACACCGGGATCTCGTCGACGATCGTGGATGCCACGACGCTCGTCGGCGGCGAGACCCCGATCGTCCGCGTGCTCAGGGACGGCGCCGTGACACGCGCACAACTGCGTGAAGTGCTGGGCGATCTCCTGGAGCCCGATCCCGGCACCGAGCCAGAACCCGGAGCCAGAGGCGAGGACGCCATGTCGTCCGACGGAAGCGCGTGAAGCAGTACATCTTCACGATCATCCTGACGGCGGCGCTCACTTTCGTGCTGACGTGGGTGGTCTGGCGGCTGAGTCTGCGGTACAAGCTGCACCCCGGCATCCGCGAACGTGACGTGCACAAGACCCCGACGCCGCGGCTCGGGGGAGTGGCGATGTTCCTGGGCGTCGCGACGGCCGTCCTGCTGTCAGCGCCGAATCCCTTCTTCTCCCTCATCTGGGCCCAGCCCGAGCGCGTCTGGGCCATCCTCGGCGCGACCCTCCTCATCGTCGTCGTGGGGGTCCTCGACGACCTGTGGGACCTGGACTGGCTCATCAAGCTCGGAGCGCAGTTCCTCGCCGCCGGGATCATCGCCTGGTTCGGCGGACTGCAGATCTACGCGCTGCCGATCGGCGGCATCACGGTGTGGTCGAGCTGGGTGAGTGTGACCCTCACGGTCTTCGCGATCGTCGTCGTCATGAACGCCGTCAACTTCATCGACGGGCTGGACGGACTCGTCGCGGGCGTCTGCCTCATCGCCAACGTCGTCTTCTTCGCCTACTCCTACCTCTTCTCGCGTGACACGGGCGCGAGCACGTACTTCAACCTCGCGTCCTTCATCGCCGCCGTCCTGATCGGCGCGTGCATCGGGTTCCTCCCGCTCAACTGGAGTCCTGCGAAGCTCTTCATGGGCGACTCCGGCGCGCTCATGCTCGGCCTCCTCATGGCGACGTCGGCGATCGCGATCACGGGCAATATCCCGCCTGCCCTCGTCGACGACAACGACTCGTTCGGCCGCTCGCAGCTTCTCGGTGCCTTCATCCCGATCCTGCTCCCGATCGTCGTCGTACTCCTGCCCCTGCTCGATTTCGGTCTCGCCGTCATCCGAAGGGTCAGCGCGGGGAAGTCCCCGTTCTCGCCCGACCGCAAACATCTCCATCACCGGATGCTCGACATGGGCCACTCCGATCGCGACGCGGTGCTCATCTTCTACGCGTGGACAGCGGTCGTGAGCCTCGCGTTCCTGCTGATGTACATCGGCACGCAGTCCGACTGGCCGGGGGAGTACCTCATCGGTGTCGCCTTCGGTGTCGTCGGCGTCGCGCTCTGCCTCGTCCTCACCTTCATGCCCTCGCGAAGACGCGCGGCATCCGCCGACCCGCTTCCCGCCCCACCGCACGTCCAGGAGGACGCCCGATGAGCCCCAGCCCTGTCTCCAGCACGCCGATCCTCCGAACGACACTCCTGTGGTCGGCGGGCGCGACGGCGGTGCTCGCCCTCGCCGGGGCTCTCATCGGATACTTCGCAGCCGGGCCCGAAGGGCTGTGGAGTGCGCTGGCCGGAGTCGTCCTCGCGACGATCTTCCTCGGCATCACGGGGCTGAGCATCCTCATCGCGAACCGCTGGTACGGCAACGATCTGTACGTCCCCGTCTTCTTCGGAATCGTCATGGGCGGGTGGCTGCTGAAGTTCATCGTCTTCATCGCGGTTCTCCTCATCCTTCGCGGCCAGGCGTGGGTCAATCCGGTGGTGTTCTTCATCGCGATCGTGGCGGGAGTGCTCGTCTCGTTGCTCATCGACGTCGTCGTCATGCTCCGCATGCGCGTTCCGCACGTCAGCGACACGACGCTGCCGACCATCGCACCCGACGATGAGGCTCCTCACACCGGACCGGCGGAATCAGGCGGCACAAAGGTTTGATAGGCTGAATCGCGCGCCCGCCCCGCTCGCTTGCGAGCACTTGCGGATGACGCTCACCGACCATCGTCGCAACGGTCCCCGACCAATGCCCCGAAGCTGGAGCCAGCGCTGTTTACTCATGCTGCGACCCTGATCGCCCACGCCGCCGCGGACGAAGGACCTGAATTCCACGGGCCGTCGATCAGCGAGTTCTTCCCCGACGCGATCATCCAGATCGGCGGATTCGAGTTCAACCGGATCCACATGATCCAGTTGATCGCGACGGCTGCCGTCGTCCTCATCTTCTGGCTCGGCACGCGCCGCATGAAGATCGTGCCCGGCCGATTCCAGAGCCTCGTCGAGATGGGCCTGGACTTCGTCCGTGTCAACATCGCCGAAGACCTGCTCGGCAAGAAGGATGCCGCGCGCTTCCTTCCGATCCTCACGACCATCTTCTTCATGGTCCTGTTCATGAACATCACGGGCATCATCCCGTTCATGAACATCGCCGGCACGAGCATCATCGCCGTCCCGCTGCTGCTCGCCGTCGTCAGCTACGTGACCTTCATCTATGCGGGTCTCAAGAAGAGCCCGAAGAACTTCTTGAAGAACTCGCTCTTCCCCTCCGGGGTGCCGTGGCCCATCTACATCATCGTGACGCCGATCGAGCTCATCTCGACGTTCATCATCCGGCCGGTCACGCTGACGCTCCGACTCCTCATGAACATGATGGTCGGGCACCTGCTCCTCGTCCTGTTCTTCGCGGCGACGCAGTTCTTCCTGCTCGACCTCGGCGGCTGGTGGTCGGCTCTCGCCGCCGGCAGCCTCGCGTTCGGCTTCGTCTTCACGCTGTTCGAAATCCTGGTGGCAGTCCTCCAGGCCTATGTCTTCGCCCTCCTCACCGCGGTCTACATCCAGCTCGCGGTCGCAGAAGAGCACTGATAAACGCGGGACGGCTCTGCACCTAAAACCCCAGGGCCGCCCTCAACCGAAAGGAAAACCCCCGTGGACGCAACTACGGTTCTCGCCCAGGTCACCGGCAACGTCGCGACGATGGGCTACGGCCTCGCCGCGATCGGTCCCGCCATCGGTGTGGGCATCGTCGTCGGCAAGACGATCGAGGGTGTCGCTCGCCAGCCCGAGCTCGCCGGTCGCCTTCAGGTGCTGATGTGGATCGGTATCGCCTTCACCGAGGCGCTCGCCTTCATCGGCATCGCCACCTACTTCATCTTCGTCTGATCACTCGCTCTCGACCTAAGGAGACAGGATGCTGAACGCTCTTGTCGCGTATGCCGCGGAAGAAGGGGGATCCTACAATCCCCTCATCCCCGCGTGGTACGACATCATCTGGTCGGCGGTCTGCTTTGTCGTCATCCTGTTCGTGTTCTGGAAGGTCGCTCTTCCGCGCATGAAGAAGATGCTCGACGAACGCGGCGCCGCGATCGAGGGGAACATCGCGAAGGCCGACGAGGCGCAGCGCAAGGCCGAGGCCGCGCTCGCCGAGTACACGGCCCAGCTCGCCGACGCCCGCAAGGAAGCCGGAACGATCCGCGACGCCGCTCGTGAAGACGGCAAGAAGATCATCGCCGAGGCGAAGGATGCCGCGACGGCCGAGGCCGCTCGCGTGACGGCGTCCGCCCACGCGCAGATCGAAGCGGAGCGCCAGACCGCTCTCGTCTCGCTCCGCAGCGAGGTCGGATCGCTCGCGCTCGATCTCGCCGGTGGCGTGATCGGTGAGCGGCTCTCCGACGACGCGAAGGCCCAGGCCGTCGTCGACCGCTTCCTCGCAGACCTCGAGGCCTCCGAAGGAGCCAAGGCGTAATGGGCAGCGCGACCACTCAGGCCCTCGCGGCGACGACGGCGGCGCTCGGCGCCGCGTCGGGTGTCGACCTCGCCGTCGCCCGCGAGCTGTTCGCCGCGGCGCGCGCCGTGGGCGACTCGTCGCAGCTGAGCGGCGCGCTCGCGGATTCCGCCGCGGCACCTGCCGCACGGCGCAAGGTCGTCTCCGACGTCTTCGGCACGGCGTTCTCGCCGACCACGACATCACTGCTGTCGACGGTCGTCGATCAGCGCTGGTCGTCGTCATCCGATCTCGTCGAGGGCATCGAGGACCTCGCAGTGCGGGCAGCCGCGATCGCCGAGCCGAACGCCGATGTCGAGAGCGAGCTGTTCCGCTTCTCGCGGATGGTCGCCGCCAACCCCGAGCTCGAGCTCGCGCTGGGCAGCCGCCTCGGCGACTCCGCTGCGAAGGGCGCGCTCGTCGAGAAGCTGCTCGCGGGTCGTACGAGCGCAGCGACGACGCTCATCGCGGCGTCGCTCGTCCAGCTGTCGCGCGAGCGTCGCGTGCGTCAGGTGCTCGGACGCGCGCAGCAACTCGTCGCCGATCAGCGCGGACGCACCGTCGCCATGGTGACGACGGCCGTGCCGCTCAGCGACGCGCAGGTCACCCGCCTGACGGCGGCGCTCTCCCAGCGCTACGGCACCGCCGTCGCGATCAACACCGTCATCGACCCGTCTGTCGTGGGGGGTCTGCGCGTGCAGATCGCCGACGACGTCATCGACGCGAGCGTGTCGTCCCGTCTGGCCGACCTCCGCCAGCGACTCGCCGGATAACAGACTTCCCACCACGCTCCACCAGGAGCGCGGCGGAGATTTCGGGGCCGAGGCCCCATGAACGAAGGAAGACAATGGCAGAACTGTCAATCAGCCCCGACGTCATCCGTGACGCGCTGAAGGACTTCGTCGCCGCGTACGAGCCCACGGGCGCTGCGGCGACGGAGGTCGGCACCGTCATCGACGCCGCAGACGGCATCGCACACGTCGAGGGTCTCCCCGGCGTCATGGCCAACGAGCTCGTCACCTTCGGTGACGGAACGCTCGGTCTCGCCCAGAACCTCGACGAGCACGAGATCGGTGTCGTCGTCCTCGGTGAGTTCTCCGGCATCGAGGCCGGTCAGCAGGTTACCCGCACGGGCGAGGTCCTCTCGGTTCCCGTCGGCGACGGCTACCTCGGACGCGTCGTCGACCCGCTCGGCAACCCGATCGACGGACTCGGATCGATTTCTCCCATCGATGGCCGTCGTGCCCTCGAACTGCAGGCGCCCGGCGTCATGCAGCGCAAGAGCGTCCACGAGCCCCTCCAGACGGGAATCAAGGCGATCGACGCCATGATCCCGGTCGGCCGCGGACAGCGCCAGCTCATCATCGGCGACCGTCAGACGGGCAAGACCGCGATCGCGATCGACACGATCATCAACCAGAAGGCCAACTGGGAGTCGGGCGACGCGACGAAGCAGGTGCGCTGCATCTACGTCGCCATCGGCCAGAAGGGCTCCACGATCGCATCCGTCAGGGGCGCGCTCGAAGATGCCGGTGCCATGGAGTACACGACGATCGTCGCCGCTCCGGCGTCCGACCCCGCGGGCTTCAAGTACCTGGCCCCCTACACGGGCTCGGCCATCGGCCAGCACTGGATGTACGACGGCAAGCACGTCCTCATCATCTTCGACGACCTGTCGAAGCAGGCTGAGGCCTACCGCGCCGTGTCGCTGCTCCTCCGTCGTCCTCCGGGCCGCGAGGCGTACCCCGGTGACGTCTTCTACCTGCACTCGCGTCTGCTCGAGCGCTGCGCGAAGCTCTCCGACGAGCTCGGTGCGGGTTCGATGACGGGTCTGCCGATCATCGAGACGAAGGCCAACGACGTCTCGGCCTACATCCCGACGAACGTCATCTCGATCACCGACGGCCAGATCTTCCTCCAGTCCGACCTCTTCAACGCCAACCAGCGTCCCGCGGTCGACGTCGGTATCTCGGTGTCGCGCGTCGGCGGTGACGCCCAGGTGAAGTCGATCAAGAAGGTGTCGGGCACGCTCAAGCTCGAGCTCGCCCAGTACCGCTCGCTCGAGGCGTTCGCGATGTTCGCGAGCGACCTGGATGCCGCGTCGCGTCGTCAGCTCGCCCGTGGCGCTCGCCTGACCGAGCTCCTGAAGCAGCCGCAGTACGACCCGTACCCCGTCGAGGAGCAGGTCGTCTCGATCTGGGCCGGCACGAACGGCAAGCTCGACACGATCGAGGTCGAGGATGTGCTCGCCTTCGAGCGCGAGCTCATCGACTACCTCCGTCGCAACACCTCGATCCTCGACACGCTGCGTGAGACGAACGTCCTCGACGACGACACCGTCGCGGAACTCGGCAAGAAGACCGACGAGTTCATCCTCGAGTTCCAGTCCGGCAAGGGTCAGGCGATCGGCAAGCCCGGCCACGAAGAGGTCGCGGCGGCCGAGGCCGAAGACGTGAACCAGGAGAAGATCGTCAAGGGTCGCCGCTAAGGCGGCGGCCGAGGGCACACACCATGGGCGCACAACTGCGGGTCTACAAGCAGAAGATCAGTTCTGCTCAGACGACCAAGAAGATCACGAAGGCGATGGAACTCATCGCGGCTTCGCGCATCCAGAAGGCGATGGCGCGCGTGCGCGCCTCGTCGCCCTTCGCGCGAGCCGTGACCCGGGCCGTCTCCGCCGTGTCGACGCATTCCAACATCGACCACCCGCTCACCACGGAGCGCGAGACGATCCGTCGCTCGGCGATCGTGATCTTCTCGTCCGACCGCGGACTTGCCGGCGCGTTCAACTCGCAGATCCTGCGTGAGGGACTCGAGCTCGCCGAGCTCGTGCGCAGTCAGGGCAAGGAGCCGGTGTTCTACCTCGTGGGTCGCAAGGCCGTCGGGTACTTCCAGTTCCGTCGCATGCAGGCCGCGGCGGAGTGGACGGGCGACACCGACACGCCGCACTTCACGACGGCTGAAGAGATTGCGGCGACGCTCATCGACGCGTACGACCGCGGTGGTGACGACGGAGGGGTCGACGAGATCAACCTCGTCTACAACCGCTTCGTCAGCATGATGACGCAGTCTCCTGAGACCGTGCGCCTGCTGCCGCTGGAAGTCGTCGAGGCCGAGGAGTCGACGGGACCCGCTCAGGTGTACCCGCTGTACGAGTTCGAACCGGATGCCGGCGTCGTGCTCGACGCGCTCCTGCCGGTCTACATCCAGAGCCGCGTGTTCAACGCTCTCCTCCAGTCGTCGGCCGCCAAGCACGCCGCGACGCAGAAGGCGATGAAGTCCGCCAGCGACAACGCCGACAAGCTCATCACCGACTACACCCGCCTGCGCAACAACGCGCGCCAGGCCGAGATCACGCAGCAGATCGCCGAGATCGTCGGCGGCGCGGATGCCCTGGCATCCAGCAAATAGACCATACGAAAGAGAAGAAGCCATGAGCCTCACCGCAGAGAAGACCGCCACGTCGGTCGGCCGCGTCGCGCGCGTCACGGGCCCGGTCGTCGACATCGAGTTCCCCCACGACTCGATCCCCGACATCTACAACGCCCTCAAGACGACGATCACGATCGAGGGCGAGTCCACCGAGATCACGCTCGAGGTCGCCCAGCACCTCGGCGACGACCTCGTCCGTGCGATCTCCCTCAAGCCCACCGACGGAATGGTCCGCGGCCAGGAGGTGCGCAACACCGGCGGCCCCATCACGGTGCCCGTCGGCGACGTCACCAAGGGCAAGGTCTTCAACGTCACGGGAGACGTGCTCAACGGCGTTCCCGGCGAGACCGTCGAGGTCTCGGAGCGCTGGGGAATCCACCGTCAGGCGCCGAGCTTCGACCAGCTCGAGTCGAAGACCCAGATGTTCGAGACGGGCATCAAGGTCATCGACCTCCTCACCCCGTACGTGCAGGGTGGAAAGATCGGCCTCTTCGGTGGCGCGGGCGTCGGCAAGACCGTCCTCATCCAGGAGATGATCCAGCGCGTCGCACAGGACCACGGTGGCGTCTCGGTGTTCGCCGGTGTCGGCGAGCGCACGCGTGAGGGCAACGACCTCATCCACGAGATGGAAGAGGCGGGCGTCTTCGACAAGACCGCGCTCGTCTTCGGCCAGATGGACGAGCCGCCGGGAACGCGTCTTCGCGTCGCCCTGTCGGCCCTGACGATGGCGGAGTACTTCCGCGACGTGCAGAAGCAGGACGTGCTCCTCTTCATCGACAACATCTTCCGCTTCACGCAGGCCGGTTCCGAGGTCTCCACGCTGCTGGGTCGCATGCCCTCCGCGGTGGGATATCAGCCGAACCTCGCCGACGAGATGGGCATCCTCCAGGAGCGCATCACCTCGACCCGCGGACACTCCATCACGTCGCTCCAGGCGATCTACGTTCCCGCCGATGACTACACCGACCCGGCGCCCGCGACGACGTTCGCCCACCTCGACGCCACGACGGAGCTCTCGCGCGAGATCGCGTCGAAGGGTCTGTACCCCGCCGTCGACCCGCTCGCCTCGACGAGCCGCATCCTCGACCCGCGCTACATCGGCGCCGACCACTACCGGGTCGCGACGGCGGTCAAGCAGATCCTCCAGAAGAACAAGGAGCTTCAGGAGATCATCGCGATCCTCGGTGTCGACGAGCTCTCGGAAGAGGACAAGGTGGTCGTGTCGCGCGCACGTCGCATCCAGCAGTTCCTCTCGCAGAACACCTACATGGCCAAGAAGTTCACGGGTGTCGAGGGATCGACGGTTCCCATCAAGGAGACCATCGAGTCGTTCGACGCCATCGTCAAGGGCGACTTCGACCACGTCGCCGAGCAGGCCTTCTTCAACGTCGGCGGCATCGGCGACGTTGAAGAGAAGTGGGCGCAGATCCAGAAGGAGAACGCCTGATCATGGCGCTCAAGGTGAGTCTCGTCTCCGCCGACGCGGAGGTCTGGTCGGGGGAGGCGTCGATCGTCATCGCCAAGACCGTCCTCGGCGAGATCGGCTTCATGCCGGGGCACGAGCCGGTCCTCGCGATCCTGGCCGAGGGCCAGGTGCGGATCACCGAGACGTCCGGGACGAAGATCGTCGCGAACGCGCAGGACGGCTTCCTCTCGATGGAGGGCAACGAGCTGACGATCGTCGCCGGAAACGCCGCGCTCATCTCCTGACAACGACACATCACGAACGCCGCCCGGTCCGCCGGGCGGCGTTCGCGTTCGAGGCCTGTTCATGCTGATCCTCCTTCCTCCCTCCGAGACGAAGCGCCCGGGCGGGACGGGTGCGCCGCTCGACCTCGGCGGGCTCGCCTTCTCGTCGCTCACGCCGCAGCGCGAGCGCGTCGCCGAGGCGCTGGTCGCCCTCGCGGGCGATGTCGACCATGCGACGCGCGTGCTGAAGCTGAGCGAGCGCCAGCGCGGCGAGGTCGCCGACAACGCGGGCCTGTGGGAATCGCCCACTCTGCCCGCGATCGATCGGTACACGGGGGTTCTCTACGATGCGCTCGAGCCGACGTCACTCGACGCCGCCGCACGCCGCTGGCTCGGCCGCCATGTCGCGATCCACTCCGCGCCGTTCGGTCTCGTGGGAGCTCTCGATCGTCTTCCCGCCTATCGTCTCGGGGCGTCGACGACCCTGCCCGGGCTCGAGCCGCCTCGGCGGCTGTGGGCTGCGGCCGTCTCGCGCGCGATCGAGGAGGCCGGTGCGCGGTTCGTGCTCGACGTGCGTTCGGAAGCATACGAGCGGCTGGGACCTGTCCCGGCATCCATCGCCTCGACGTACGTCCGCATCGTCACGGCGAGCGGCGACGGCACGTCGCGTGCATTGAACCACTTCAACAAGCACGCGAAGGGCGTCCTCGTGCGCCGCCTCGCGTGCGAGAGGCCACGCGTGACGTCGCGTGGTGGCTTCGTGGAATGGGCTCGCTCGGTGGGGATGCGCGTCGAGGACGGAGTTCCCGGCGAGCTCCAGCTCTTCGTCTGACGTCAGCGTCGGGTGTTCTCGGCCGTACGTTCGGTGTTCTCGGCGATCGCGATGAGCGCGACGATCCCCTCGATGATGAACCGCAGCGCGATGATCGCGAGCAACGTGATGATGGGAACCAGCACGAGCGTCGCGACGATGAGTGAGATCCCGGCGCCGAGGTTGAACCACAGGGCGGCCACGCCCTGCACGATCCCGCCGACGAGGTAGACGATGAAGCCGATCCCGATAGCGATGAGTCCTACGAGGTAGAAGACGCTCGCGAGGCGTCTCGTGATGAAGGTGCGGAACGACAGGTCGAACAGCGCCCGGAAGAAGCCTCGTCCGACCTCGGAGGGTTCGCCCGCGAGGCCGTTCGGGACCCCCGTGTCGTCGGGATCTGTCGCGGGGTCGTACGCGTCGTAACGGGCGGTGCGTGCGTCGGATGCTTCGCGCGCCACCTCCTCGGCCGAACGCGGGGGGAGCGGGGGAGGTGCGGAGGCGGGCTCGCTCATGGTGATCCTTCCGGATGGTGAGGCCTTCGGGCTCAGGCTATCCACTCCGGCTCGCGCGCGACACACGTGACATCCGGATGCCGCGGAGGGCCCGTCATCGCTAGCATGGCGTCGCGGGCCATCGTCCCGCCGGCGCCCTCTGCGCCGAACTCATGATGGGAAGGCCGATCATGTCCGATTACGACTACGGGTACGGCGGGCTGATAGCCCTGTATCTCGTGCTGTTGCCGATCCTCTTCATCCTCTCGATCATCGGCTACGTCATCGCGTCGTTCTTCTTGATGAAGATCTTCGAAAAGGCCGGTGTGCAGGGCAAGTGGCGCGCGTGGGTGCCCGTCTACAACGGCCTCATCTTCGCGAAGCTCGGTGACCTCTCGCCCTGGGCCATGCTGATCGCGATCGGCGCGTTCGCGATCCTCGGTCAGATCCCCTTCATCGGCTGGATCTTCGGTCTCGTCCTCCTCGCCGCGGGCATCATGGTGGGCTTGCGTGTCGGGCAGAAGCTCGGCAAGGACTGGCCGCTCCTGCTCTTGTGGATCATCCCCGGCATCGGCTACTACATCTGGCTCGGCATCCTCGCGTTCACCTCGTCGCCCTGGAATCCCGCCATCCGTCCCGCGCCGTGGGCGTCGACCATCCTCAAGGACACGACCGTGTGGCCGGGGATCCCCGTCCAGCCCGGTGCGCCCGTCGGCCAGGCAGGAGCGCCAGGAGCGTACCCGCCCGCGGGCTATCAGCCCCCGCCCGGATACCAGCCGCCGCCGCCCGCCGGCTACGCGCCGCCCGCCCCTCCTTCGGGGTACGCGCCACCTGCGGCGGACGCGCCGCAGCCGCCGGTGACGCCTCCGACGGAGCCTCCCGTCGCGCCGCCGACGACGCCGCCCACGGCCCCGCCCGCGGCCCCGGAACCGCCGGCGGCTCCGCCGACAGAGCCGCCCGCCGCTCCCGAACCACCGTCGTCGGAGCCGCCGCGCCCCTGACACGCGCCGAGCGAGGGCCTTTCCCGTCACGGGGAGGGCCCTCGTCGCGGTTGTAGCGTAGAGGCCATGCCTTCCGACATCCCCCAGCGCCGCCTCGGATCTTCCGGCCTGCTCGTCTCCGCCGTCGGCCTCGGGTGCAACAACTTCGGTCGCCCCGGCACGAAGACGGAATCGATCGAGGGCACGCGAGCGGTCCTCGACGCGGCTCTCGACGAGGGCGTGACGTTCCTCGATACCGCCGACATGTACGGGCGCGAGCCGGGACTCTCGGAGTCGCTCATGGGCGAGGCCCTCGAGGGTCGCCGGGACCGCGTCGTCATTGCGACGAAGTTCGGCCACTTCGGCCGTGACATGGGTTATATCGCCTCCGGCGCGAAGGGATCGCGGTCCTACGTCCGTCGAGCGGTCGAGGGCTCGCTCTCGCGCTTGCGCACCGACTGGATCGACCTCTACCAGCTCCACACGCCGGATCCCGAGACCCCCATCGCCGAGACTCTCGACGTTCTGGCCGACCTCGTCCGAGAAGGCAAAGTCCGCTACATCGGACATTCCAATCTCGCGGGCTGGCAGATCGCGGAAGCCGATTTCGTCGCGGCGGCGGGCCGCGGCATCCCGTTCATCTCCGCTCAGAACCACTACAGTCTCCTCGCCCGCGCGGCCGAGCGCGAGGTGATCCCGGCGGTCGAGCGGTTCGGGCTGGGTTTCCTCCCGTACTTCCCCCTTCACAACGGGCTGCTCACGGGACGTTTCTCGCGTGAGCACGCACCGGCAGACTCGCGCATCATGCGCCAGCGCCCCCACGTGTGGAAGGACGCGCCGTGGGATGCGCTCGAAAGGTTCCAGGACTTCTGCGCCGAGCGCGACATCACGATGCTCGAGGCGACCTTCGGATGGCTCCTGGCGCGGCATCCGATCACGAGTGTCATCGCCGGCGCCACGAGTCCTGAACAGGTGACGTCGAATGCTGCCGCGGCGACCGCGTGGACGCCCACGGCAGACGATCTCGCGGCGATCGACGCGATGTTCCCCCTTCCCGAAGACCCCGCCGCGAAGGTGTGACGCCGAAGGCGTGACCGACCGACCCACTAGTATGTGATGACGCCCGTCGTCCGAGGGACGAACCCGGGCGAGCAGGCCGACCGGGAGGACAGGGGCGTGCCCGACGTATCCACCGAGTCGCTCGTCGTCTCGACGCCCGCAGGCGACGTGACGCTCTCGTGGGCGGCCGTGACGCATCGCGGACGTCGCCGAGACTCCAATCAGGATGCCGTGCTCGCCGCCTATCCGCTGTTCGTCGTCGCCGACGGCATGGGCGGGCACATCGGCGGAGAGATCGCGAGCGCGAGTGCGATCGACAGACTCTCGTCCCTGCCCGGCAGCGCGGTGACTCCGAAGACGATCGAGAAGGCGCTGACGCGTGCTGTCAAAGACATCGCGTCGCACCCGCAGACGACGGACGACGGAACAGGCACGACCGTGACGGGCGTGTACCTCGACCTCACGGGCGCGACGCCGCACTGGGTGACCCTCAACATCGGGGATTCGCGCGTCTACCTGCTTCGCGAAGGCGCGATCGCGCAGGTCACGACCGATCACTCCGTCGTGCAGGAGCTCGTCGCGGCGGGCCGGCTCAGCCCGGAGGAGGCCGAAAACCACCCGTATGGCAACGTCATCACTCGCGCAGTCGGCCCGAGCGACGGCGTCACCCCCGACTACGTGCGGCTCGATGTCGTCGACGGGGATCGTTTCGTCGTGTGCTCGGATGGGCTGACCAAGGAGCTCACCGACTACGGGATCCAGCACTTCCTCGCCGAGAATGCCGACCCTGCCGCCGCCGTCGAGGCCATGCTCGACGCCGCGCTGGAGAACGGCGGTCGCGACAACATCTCGATCATCGTCCTCGACGTCGCCGCAGACTGGCCGGGCGACCTCTCCTCCCCAGACGCGACCTGATCCGGCGTTGTCCACGGTTTCGGCCTGAGCGGGGACGGGCGAACCGGCTGGGTGTGGAATCAAGAGGTGTCCACCACCTTCTCGCCCCGTCGGGCCGTCGAGACCTCGGGGCGCGCTGCTGACTCCCTTCGCTCCGGTGACGGTCGGGTCGGGGCATCCTCGACGCTCGATGAGCTGGCGATGCCCGACGACCCGCTCACGCTTCTCGACGCGTGGTCGGCACCCCCTCGACCGCCGATTCCCCTCGTCGCGTCGAGCGTGCCGATCGTGGGAGCCGTCGTCCTCTGGCTCGTGACGAGTTCGCCGCTCGCGCTCGTGCTCGCAGCGCTCGGCCCGCTGATCGCCCTCGCGAGCGTCCTCGACGGACGCCGCGCAGCGCATCGAGACCAGCGCCGACACGCGTCCCAGGCTGTTCAGATCCGCGGACGCGTCGAGTCAGAGGTCGATCGCCGACATGACGCGGAGCGCCGGCGTCGATTCCTCCGCCATCCGGATGCTGCGGGCTTCCTGGCCCGCGACGGCGAGATCTGGCGCGATGTTCCCGAGCGGGCGGGGCGGATCGTCGTCGGGAGGGGAGATGCTCCGAGCGGTATGAGAGTAACGGGAGGCGCAGGTGATCCCGACTCCGACGCCGTGCGCGCGCGAGCCGCGATCCTCTCCGCAGCGCCTGTCGTCATCGACCTCGCCGGCGGAGTGGCGATCGTCGGCCCGGCGGTGCTCGCCGCCGCGGTGCACCGCGCACTCGTCGTGCAGCTGTGTCTCGCGCTGGCCCCCGGCGCGATCCGCATCGTGGGCCCGGCGGGGGCGGGCCTGGAGTGGGCGGACGAGCTGCCGCACCGGCACGCGACGACGGGCCACCGCCTCTCGCTGCAGACCGGCCACCTCGTCGACGCCGATGTCGTGATCGCGGTCCTCGCAGCGGGCGACCCCCTACCCGTGGGATGCCGGACGATTCTCACGGTCGACTCGACCGATCGGGCCCACCTGGATCTCGATGGTTCCGTGCGGCGCGTGTCCGTCGAGGCGTTGGGCGCACCGCAGGCTCGCGAGATCGCGAGCGCACTCCTGGTGAGAGCGCAGCGAACCCTCGGACTCGCGGTCGTCGACGATCGTCCCGTCGAGTTCGACGAGACGGTCCGGGATGCACCTCCCGCACCCGTGGGCGGGCTCTCCGCGGCGATCGGTCGCGACAGTGCCGGCGTCGTCTGCGTCGATCTCGTCGCCGACGGACCCCACGCCGTCGTCTGCGGAGTCACGGGGGCCGGCAAGAGCGAGCTGCTCATCTCGTGGGTCCTGGCGATGGCGGCGACGCACGCGACGACCGAGGTGAGCTTCCTCCTGGCCGACTTCAAGGGCGGCACGGCGTTCGACGCGCTGCGCCCCCTCCCGCACGTCGCGGGAGTGATCACGGATCTCGACGGTTCGGGGGCGCGGCGGGCCATCGAGAGCCTCCGCGCGGAGGTGCGGTGGCGAGAGGCCGAACTCGCCCGCCATGGCGCTCGCGATGTGCGGGATCCGCAGGTGCAGATGCCTCGCCTGGTGGTCGTCGTCGACGAGTTCGCTGCGCTCCTCGGCGAGCACCCCGAGCTGCACGCGGTCTTCACCGACGTCGCGGGGCGCGGACGGGCGCTCGGAATCCACCTCGTGCTCGGGACGCACCGGGTGGCGGGCGTCGTGCGCGACAGTCTGCTTGCAAACTGCCCCCTGCGGCTGAGTCTTCGCGTTTCCGATCCCGCCGACAGTCGCGCCGTCATCGGTGTCGACGATGCCGCGCAGCTGCCGGGTGACGCGCAGGCTCGTGGTGTCGCGCTCGTGCGCCGTCCGTCGGATCACGGGGCGCAGCGGATCCGCGTCGCGCTGTCGAGCTCCGCGGACATCGCCCGTGTCGCTGCTGCGTCGAAGGGGCCACGTCCTCGACGCCCGTGGCTTCCCGACCTTCCGCAGGAGCTCAGCCTCGCTCAGCTCACGGCCGCCCACGACGTCGACGAGCGCATGCTGGTGCTCGGTCTCTCAGACGAACCCGAGCGTCAGGTTCAGAGGGTCGTCGGGGTCAGGCTCGGCGACCGCGGGCTCCTCGTCGTCGGCGGGCCCGGCGCCGGGAAGTCGACGACCCTGACGCTGCTGGCGGGGCAGGCCGACCGGGCGATCGAGATCCCGCGTCACGGCGAGGGCGCCTGGGATGCCGTGACGCGGCTGGCCGAGGCGCCGCCCCGCGCCGCCGTCATCGTGATCGACGACATCGACACCCTCGCGTCGCGCGTTTCGGCCGAGTACGCGACGACCCTCGTCGAGCGTGTCGAGCGCGTGATCCGGGGCGCCGGTGACACGGAGTGTCTCGTGATCGCGTCAGCGCAGCGACTGACGGGACCGGCTGCACGCCTCGGCGAGCTGTTCCCGAGACGACTGATTCTCGGCCTCCCCAGCCGCGCCGATCACATCGCAGCCGGGGGAGACGCCGCGACATTCGCGGCCGATGCTCCGCCCGGGCGCGGGCGACTGGATCGGCTCGCGGTACAGGTGGCGCTCTCGGGAGAGGACGCCGGCGCGCCGTCGACAGGCGTGCGCGGGGATCACGCATGGAAACCGGATGCCGGCGTCACGGGTCTTGTGACGCGGCATCCGTCCCGCCTGCAGGACACCCTGTCCGAGTGGGCGAGCCGCGGCATCCGGTGCGTGAGCGTCGACGAGTACGTCGCCGATCCGGCGGTCACGGCAGAGGGGCCGGTCGTGATCGTGGGCGATCCCGACGAATGGCAACGGGAGTGGCGTCTTCTCGCATCGGTGAGGGCGGATCACGACCTCGTCATCGATGCCGCGTGCGGGCTCGAGTACCGTCTGCTCACGTCGTCGCGCGAGCTGCCTCCGTACGCGCAGCCCGGTCAGGGTCGCGCATGGGTTCATCGTGCGGGAGGCGATCCCGTTCGAATCGTCCTTTTCGAGACCAACGTGCGGTCGGATCGTCGCGCGGACGACTCTTGACCCGCACCGATCCGTCACTCTACGTTCAGGGAGTGGTTACAACCCCGATCTCGCTGGAGCGCCCCGAGGGCAAGGGGCTCGCAGCCGGAACGCTCGGTCTCTGGGGATCGACCGTCATCGGTCTGGCTTCGACGGCCCCCGTGTACTCGCTCGTCGCGACGCTCGGCTTCGTGGTCCTCGCGGTCGGAGCCCAAGCCCCCATCGCCTTCGTCATCGCGTTCGTCCCGATGCTCTTCATCGCCTTCGCGTACCGCGAACTCAACAACGCCGTGCCCGACTGCGGCACGACATTCACGTGGGGGACGAAGGCGTTCGGACCCTGGGTCGGCTGGCTCGGAGGCTGGGGCGTCGCCGTGGCCGGAATGGTCGTCCTGGCGAATCTCGCTCAGATCGGCGGAATCTACTTCTGGGCACTCGTCGACGGAATCGTCGGCAACCCCGAAAGTGCACTCCTCTCGGAGAACGTGCCGCTCGTCACCGCGACGGGCGTCGCGTTCATCGCGCTCATGACGTACATCTCGTGGCGCGGCACCGAGATCGGCGAGCGCATTCAGAACGTCCTGCTGGCGATCCAGTACCTCGCCCTGACGATCTTCGTCGTGGCCGCCCTGTGGCAGTTCTTCGCGGGCACCGCGCCGAACCCGACTCCCTTCGACTGGGCGTGGTTCAATCCGTTCGCGTTCACCGAGTGGAGCGGGTTCACCGAGGCGGTCCTCCTCGCGCTCTTCATCTACTGGGGATGGGACACGTGCCTCGCGCTGAACGAAGAGACGAAGGATCCCAAGCGCATCCCCGGTCTCGCCGCGCTCCTCACGTGCGTGATCCTGCTCTTCACCTATGTCGGGGTCACGATCGCCGCCATGATGTACGCGGGTCTCGGCGACACCGGAACGGGCCTCGGCAACGAGGCGAACGCCGACGACTTCTTCCTCGCAATCAAAGACGGGCTTCTCGGACCCGTCGGGTGGGTGCTCGTCGTCGCCGTCCTGATCTCTGCGGTGTCGTCGACGCAGACGACGATTCTGCCCACGGCGCGCGGCACGCTCTCAATGGCGGTCTACCGCGCACTTCCCGCGAGGTTCAAGACGGTGCATCCCGTGTATCGCACGCCGTCGTTCTCGACGCTCGTGATGGGGGTCGTCGCCTCCGTCTACTACGTCGGGATGACGCTCATCAGCGACAACATCCTTCAGGACTCGATCCTGTCGCTCGGGCTCGCGATCGCCTTCTACTACGCGATCACGGGGTACGCGTGCGTCTGGTACTTCCGGCGCGAACTCTTCACCTCGGCGCGGAACGTCGTCTACCGACTCGTCCTGCCGCTCCTCGGCGCCCTCATGCTGACCTACGCGTTCGTGCAGTCGGCGATCGACATGTACGACGTCGACTACGGCTACACCGTGCTGTTCGGCATCGGCGGCACTTTCGTCATCGGCATCGGGGCGCTCGCGCTCGGCGTCGTCCTCATGTTCGTGTGGTTCCTGTTCCCGCGCTCGAAGCGGTTCTTCCGCGGCGAGAGCCTCAATCGAGACACTCCTGTCATGGTCCCCGAGGAGCCCGGGGAGTTCGCGCGCTCGGTCGACGGCGGTCGTATCTGACCCCGACCCGGCGCGACGAAGGCCGCCCCTGCGCCCTACAGCCAGATGCCCGCCGAGCCGAGCACGCGCTCGGGGGTGATCCGGATGACGACCCGCCGAGGGTTCTCTCGGGGCGGTCGGTAACGCGCGGTGTACAGGGCGACCGCGTGCGCGACGGCCGCAGGCTCGCGCTCGATCGTCGCATGCCCCGCGATGCTCAACCACTGCGGACCCGAAACCTGACCGACCGTCGCACGCGGATCGCGTTCGACGTTGCGGACCTTCTGGCTGCCGTCTGACGTGATGATCCGGACGACCTCACCATCGAAGGTGAACCCGACCGCGACGACGTGAATCCCGCCGTTCCGCGCCATCGTCGACAGCGTCGCCAAGTGATAGTCGGTGACGAGGCGCCGGCCGTCGTCGGTCAGACCGAAGCCCACGTCAGGCGGTCGCCGCGTCGAGCGGCGCGAGCGCGAGCCCGTGCGCGGTCGCGACGCCGGGATTGACCACCGCGCCGTCGAAGGTGTTGAGACCTGCCGCGAGCGCGGGGTCCGCGCGCAGGGCAGCTCGCCAGCCGAGCCGCGAGATCTGGCGGATGTAGGGGAGCGTGGCGTTCGTGAGAGCCGACGTCGAGGTGTTGGGGACGGCGCCGGGCATGTTGGCGACACAGTAGAACATGCTGCCGTGGACGGGGAACGTCGGGTCGGCGTGCGTCGTGGGGCGGGTGTCTTCGAAGCATCCCCCCTGATCCACGGCGATGTCGACGAGGACCGATCCGGGCCGCATGCGCGCGACCATGTCGTTCGTGACGAGCTTGGGGGCCTTCGCGCCCGGAATGAGCACAGACCCGATGACGAGATCGGAGGCGATGACGGCCCGGTCGAGATCGAGAGGATTGGATGCCGCCGTCTTGACGCGCCCCTGGAAGTGGTCGTCGAGGTAGCGCAGGCGCTGCACGTTGGTGTCGAAGATGGTCACGTCGGCACCGAGCCCGACCGCGATGACGGCGGCGTTGGCCCCGGCCACTCCGCCGCCGATGACGGTGACGGTCGCGGGACGCGTGCCAGGGACACCCGACATGAGGAGGCCGAGTCCGCCGGCGGAACGCATGAGCGTCGCGGCACCCACGGTCGGGGCGAGGCGGCCCGCCACTTCGCTCATGGGGGCGAGGAGCGGCAGCCCGCCTCCGGCGACCTGCACCGTCTCGTACGCGATCGCGGTGACCCGGTCGGCCATCAGGCGTTCGGTGAGCGGTCGGTCTGCCGCGAGGTGCAGATAGGTGAACAGGACCAGGTCGTCGCGGAAATAGGCGTACTCGCTCGCGATCGGTTCCTTGACCTTCAGCAGCAGTTCGGCGCGATCCCAGACCTCCGCGGCATCGGCGAGCATCGTCGCTCCCGCTGCCTCGTACTCCGCGTCGGGCATCGACGAGCCGATCCCGGCGCCGCGCTGCACGAACACCTCGTGGCCGGCCGCGACCAGATCGTGGACTCCTGCGGGAGTGAGCGCGACGCGGTACTCATTGTTCTTCACCTCGGTGGGGACGCTGATCCTCATCGTGTGGTCCTTTCCGCTCCCTCGTCGGAGCCGTTCGCGCTCCTCGTGAGAGCGCCTCTAAAACGCGGGACGAATGGTCCCGACGACTGATCCGCCGCCGAGGACCGACAGCGAGAGCCTGGCGAGCGTGTCGATGACATCGGATGCGCCGAGCGCACCCGCTCTCTCGAGCAGCCGGAGTCCGACGGCCGCCGCGGCGCGCGGCGACCCGTCGAGGATCTTGAGCGCCGTCGTCGTCCCGTCGGGCGCGACCATCACCATGAATCCCTCGGCGCCGCCCTTGGCGAAGACGCCGAGCCGCTCGTTGACGATGGTGTCGGGACGCCCGGGGCCGTCGATCGTCCACGGGTTCGCGCGGACGGCCTCGACGAGCGCACCGGCACTGCGGTGGAGGGCGAACGGCGACGATGTCGACGCCGTACCCACCCGGTGGATCGCGCGCGCGACGCCGGCGAGCGTCAGGGCGTAGACGGGGGCTCCGCAGCCGTCGATCGCCGTCGCGGCGATCTTCTCGCCCGTCAGTCGCTCGATGACCTCGCGGATGTGCATCTGAAGGGGATGGTTGATCTCGAGGTAGGTCGCGGTGTCCCACTCGTTCGCGACGCACGTTGCGAGCATCGCGGCGTGCTTGCCCGAGCAGTTCATGCGGATGCGTGTCTGGCCGACGAGTTCTCGCACGAGCTCGTCGCGTGTCGCGGTGTCGCCGGGCCACGCGGGCGGGCAGCGCAGGTCGTCTTCGCCGAGGCCGGCGGACGTGAGGATCTCACGCACGACCTCGACATGACGGTCGGTGCCGGCGTGGCTGGCGGTGGCGAGGCCCAGACGCTCGCCCTCGAGCGCAGCGCCGGCCGTCAGGCACGCGAGCGCCTGCAGCGGCTTGAGGCTCGACCGTGCGATGACGAGAGCCGTGACGTCGCCGCGCTGCTCCAGGACGGTTCCGTCCGGCGCGAGCACGATCGCAGCTCCTGCGTGGCGGGACTCGATGAACCCGCTTCGTTCGACGACGGCGAGCTCGACGGAGCCCGAGACGGGGAAGGTCTGCGGCACCCCGCAAGCCTATCGCTGAGGCGTGTTACGCCGTCATGACAGACTGTTGCGCATGTTCGGTGAGCATCGCTATTCCGTCCGGACCACGTGGACCGGAGACCGTGGAACGGGTACGAGCGGGTACCGCGACTACGACCGTTCCGTGACGATGGACATCGACGGGAAGCCGTCGCTCCTCGCCTCCGCCGACAAGCCGTTCCGGGGCGACCCGTCGAGGTGGAACCCCGAGGATCTGCTCGTCGCGGCGCTCAGCGAATGCCATCTGCTGTCCTACCTCCACGCGTGCGTCACGGCGGGGGTGGTCGTCGTCGCCTACGAAGACGACGCGACAGGAGTCATGCGTCAGGACGGCAAGGGCGGCGGAGCCTTCCACGAGGTCGTGCTCCGGCCCCGCGTGACGGTCGCGGAGGCGTCCATGACGGATGCCGCGACCGCCGCGCACGCGCAGGCGAACGCGTGGTGCTTCATCGCCAACTCGGTCAACTTCCCCGTGCGGCACGAACCGACGATCGTCGTCGCGAGCCAGTAGAAGCTCACGGTAGCTCCACGGCTGCCGCGGCGGGTGGCCTCCGCGGCTTCGGTGCGCCAGCTTGGGGCGGCATCCGTCGCCCGGGGCGCGGAATCTGTGCCCCGGGCGGATGCAGTGCGCCCCGCCGTTGCATAGCGCGCCCCGCCAGCGACGGACGGGGGCCGACTGCGCGCCGGAGGGACGAGCGGCCCCCCGGTTTGGGGTCGGAACGCGGGGCTCGCGCGGCGGGCCGCCTCGGGGTTCGGTGCGCCAGCTTGGGGCGCCATCCGTCGTTCGGGGCCCGGAATCTGCGCCCCGCGCTTGGATAGTGCGCCCCACCAGCGATGGACGGTGTCGAGCTGCGTCCGGGGGTGAAATGCGCCCCGGTTCGGGGTCGGAGCGGGGGCGGGTACGGCGGCGGCCGTCTCCGTGGGTTGGGTGCGCGGGCGTGGGGCGGCATTCGTCGTGCGGGGCGCGGAATATGCGCCCCGGGGGGACAAACTGCGCCCCGCGGGCGCTGGCCGTGGCTGGGTAGATCGACGAAGCGATGTCCCAAGTGTGGGCACCCCCTGAGCTGCTGAGCCCGTGCGGGCAGCCGTGGCACGAACCGACGATCGCCGTCGGCGACTGAAAGCAACCCCGGCGGTCAGCGCCGTTCGTGGGGGAGCACCTGCTTGATGCGGTCGATCGGGTTCTGCGCGGGTGCCTCGTTGTAGGCGTTCGCGAGTTCCTGACCCGATAGCTCGTGGATCGCAGCCATGATCTCGTCGGTCGCGAGGCGGCGGGCCTTGCCCGACGTCGCGGGACCGTGGTGGGCGAGGTCGAGCGGCTCGCCGAACTTCACCGTCACGCGGTGCGTCAGGGAGGGCATGGTCGCGCCGACGGGCATGACCTTGTCGGTTCCGATGAGTCCGACGGGAACGACGGGGGCACCGGTCTGCAGCGCGAGGAACGCGACCCCCGTGCGTCCCTTGTAGAGACGGCCGTCGAGCGATCTCGTGCCCTCGGGATAGAGCGCCACGGCGCGGCCGTCCTCGAGGAGGACCCGCTGCTGATCGAGGGCGTCGAGCGCCGCCTGCCCCGCTCCGCGGTGGACCGGGATCGCTCCGATCGAGGTGAAGAACTGACGCGACGCCCACCCCTCGAAGTAGCTCGCCTTCGCGAGGAAGTGGACGGGCCGGGGCGCTGCGACGGGAATCGCGATCGAGTCGATGAACGAGAGGTGGTTGCTCGCGAAGATCACGGGACCCGTGCGGGGCACGTTCTGCTTGCCCTCGACGCGCGGGCGATACACCAGTCGCGCGAGCGGAGTGATGACGAAACGGCCCGCGGCGTAGGTGATGCCCATGCGCGGGGGAGCGCTGACGGACTCGATGTCATCGCCCGCGGGGGCAGCCTCGGAAGTCACCCGACGACGATACTCCCGATTCCATTCCGGCATCGGAATGTCGTTTCACAGTCGGACCAAAGGATTTGTACGGAAGGATGGAGGTTCCCCCGCCATCGAACCCGAGGTTTTCCGTGCGCACTCGTCCGCTCGCCCTGTTCTCCCTGGCCGCCGCTGCGGCCCTCGTCCTCGCCGGCTGCACCAGCTCCGGACCGGATGCGTCGCCGTCGCCGACCTCCACGGGAGACGCCGCGGGCGATCTCTGCGCCGCAGCCGCCCCCACGGGTGAGGCCGTCGAGTCGGTCGATGTGACCGGCGACGTCGGTTCCGCCGCGACGGTCGAGTTCTCCGCTCCCCTGACAGTGGATGCGGCAGAGCGTTCCCTGCTGGTCGAGGGAGACGGCGACGCGCTCGCCGACGGCGACCTCGTCAACTACGCGCTCACGATCTTCGATGCCACGACGGGTGAGGAATCCGCTTCCGAGGGCTACGACGAGGACCTTCTTCCCGTCCAGGTCTCCGTCGGCACCGGCCCCGACCAGTTCTTCGGCTGCGCGCCCATCGGCAGCCGCATCGTCATGGCGGTGCCCGGTTCGGAGAGCTCGCCGGCCGCCGTCTGGGTGCTCGATGTGCTGGGCACGACCGACGCTGTCGCCACCGGTGAGGAGCAGGACGCTCCCGACGGCTTCCCGACGGTCGTCCTCGACGAGACGGGCAAGCCCACCGTCACCCTGCCCGAGGGAGACATCCCCACCGAGTTCGAGAAGGCGACCCTCAAGAAGGGCGACGGTGCCGTCGTGGAGGCGGGCGACAGCGTGATCGTCCAGTATCACGGCGTCTCGTGGAACTCCGGCGAGGTCTTCGACGAGAGCTGGGGTAAGCAGGCGTTCAGCTTCTCCACGAGCGGTGGTGTCGTCCAGGGCTTCGCGGACGCCGTCGTCGGCGAGACCGTCGGCTCGCAGGTCATCGCGATCCTTCCGCCGTCGGCGGCATATGGAGAGGGTGAGATCAACGAAGAGGACCTCACGGGCCAGACGCTCGTCTTCGTCGTCGACATCCTCGCCGCCGCGACGCCTCCCGCAGCCTGATCGACGAGGCGGGATGCTCGGAGCGCTGACCTGCTCCGTTAGCCTGGGGAGATGCTGCGACGCGTTCTGATCCTCGGTTCCACCGGCTCGATCGGAACGCAGGCTCTCGACGTCATCCGGGCCAATCCTGATCGTTTCGAGGTCGTCGGGCTCTCAGCCGGATCCAACCGGACGATGCTGGCCGAGCAGGCGGCGGCGTTCGGCGTGGAGCACACGGCTCTGGGCGCGGCGGAGGCCGAGCAGCTCGTGCGGGATGTCGACGCCGACGTCGTGCTCAACGGCATCACGGGCTCGGTGGGGCTCGGTCCCACTCTTGCGGCACTCGAGAGGGGGAGGACTCTCGCCCTCGCGAACAAGGAGTCCCTCATCGTGGGGGGCGCCCTCGTGACGGCCCTCGCGGCACCCGGGCAGATCGTCCCGGTGGACTCCGAGCACTCCGCGATCGCCCAGGCGCTGAGATCCGGCGCACCGCGCGAAGTCGGGCGACTCGTGCTCACGGCATCGGGCGGGCCGTTCCGCGGTCGCGGCAGGCACGAGCTCACGACCGTCACGCCCGCGCAGGCGCTCGCGCATCCCACATGGGACATGGGCCGCGTCGTGACGACAAACTCCGCGACGCTCGTCAACAAGGGCCTCGAGGTCATCGAAGCGCACCTGCTGTTCGGTGTCCCGTATGCCGACATCGACGTCGTCGTGCACCCGCAGTCCATCGTCCACTCGATGGTGGAGTTCGTCGACGGGTCGACGATCCTGCAGGCCTCGCCGCCGGACATGCGACTCCCCATCTCCCTGGGCCTCGACTGGCCGCGCCGTGTTGGCGGAGTCGGGGCGCCCCTGGACTGGACGGTCGCCTCACGCTGGGAGTTCGAGCCGCTGGACGAAGAGGCCTTTCCCGCGGTGGCGCTCGCAAAGCGCGTCGGGCGCGCAGGGGCGACCTACCCTGCCGTGTTCAACGCCGCCAACGAGCAGGCCGTCGACGCGTTCCACGAAGGCCGGCTCTCCTTTCCCGGCATCGTCGAGACCGTGGAGCGCGTGGTCGACGATCACGAGGCGCCGGCGGAACTCACGCGGGAATCGCTCGACGCGGCGGAATCGTGGGCACGGGACGCAGCGGACCGCGTCATTGCGGCATCCCACTCCTGACCGTCCTCGTCAGTAGACGGGCCTGAGGGGGTCGGAGGCGGGCGTCTCGTCGTCGGGATACGGCACGGGCCAGTGCGGCTCGGGGACGGGCCATCCTGCAGCCCGAAGCGCGCGCCGGGAGAGTTCTCTCGCGGAGTAGGGCGTTCGGACGCCGCGTATGTCGCGGTAGTCCTGATGACCGGGTCCGGCCCAGAGGATCGCGTCGCCGTCTCCGACCAGCGCGACGGCCTCGATGATGGCGCGCTCAGGCGGAGACCACTCGTGGATCTCGGCGTCGGGACGAGCTCGGCGGGCGCCCTCGATGAGGACGGCCCGGATGGAATCGGGATCTTCGAAGCGCGGGTGGTGGTCGGTGACGACGAGGATGTCGCTCCCTTCGACGCCCGTCCGGCCCATGTCGTGCCGCTTGGTCGCGTCGCGGTCGCCGTCGGCGCCGAACAGCATGACGACCTTGCCCGGCGTCACACGGCGAACAGCGGCGAGCGTCTTCTCGAACGCGTCGGGGGAGTGACCGAAGTCGACGTAGACAGCGGGGCCTCGATCTCCTGAGACGCGTTCCGTCCGACCGGGGAGGTAGGCCTCGATGCGTTCGCCGTCGAGTGCGTCGCGCAGGCGCTCCCACGCGTAGCCTGCCTCGAGGACCATGACGATCGCGAGGCCGGCGTTCGCTGCCATGTGCCGACCGATGACCGGGACGACGGTCGTGAGCGAGCCCGCGGGACCTGTCAGTCGGAAGCGGGTGCCGTCTTGGCGTTCGTCGAGGATCTCGACCGTCCAGTCCGCTGATGCAGCAGCCGCGCCTTCACCGGCGATGTCCGGCGTTCCGACCGTGACCGCGGGGATCTCGCAGCGGGCGAGCACCTCCGAACCAGACGCGTGGTCGAGGCTGATGACGGCGCGGCGCGCACGATCGGGGCGGAAGAGCGGCAGCTTCGCCTCGAAGTACTCGCGCATGTCGGCGTAGTCGTCGAGGTGATCGTGCGTGAGGTTCGTGAAGCCCGCGACATCGAAGACGATCCCGTCGACGCGCCGCCGGCTCAGCGCCTGCGCGCTCACCTCGACCGCGACGGCCTCCACGCCACGCTCGCGCATGAGGGCGAGGAGAGCGTGCATCTCGTACGCCTCGGGCGTCGTCAGACGCGACACGATGACCTGCCCCGCGATGTGGCGCTCTGCCGTCGACGAGAGACCCGTCACGATCCCCAGCTGGCCGAGGATGCCCTCCAGCAGGTGCGAGACGCTCGTCTTGCCGTTCGTGCCGGTCGTCGCGAAGAGCAGCGGCAGCTGATCGTCACGCCCGGTCCGATAGACCCACGCGGAGAGGTCTCCGAGGATGCGACGCGGGTCGTCGACGACCAGCACGGGGAGTCCCGAAGCTGCAGCGAGCTCGGCGCCCGAGCCATCGGTCACGACCGCGACGGCGCCCTTCTCTGCGGCCGTCTCGGCGAACTCTGCGCCGTGCCGTGCCGCGCCCTTCACGGCGACGAACACGTCACCCGGACGGAGATCCGCGGTCGCGAGAGTGAGGCCCGTGAGCGTGACGCCGACCGTCGATCCCTGCACGTGGGCGCCGAGATGCTCCGCGAGATCGTCGAGGGTGTGCACCGGGGGGTCATCGGGCCGGAGGACCGGCGGGATGTTCGAGGGGGAGGCGTCGCTGGGCATGGCCTGTCCATCTAACCACCCCGAGCGGGGTGCACCGGGGGCGAGCCGCGCTCGCCCCCGGTGGGTGGTCAGCTCTTGCGCGTGCGTCCGCGCAGGAGGGCCACGGCGAGGGCCGCGATACCGGCGACGAGGCCGCCCGCTGCGAGCCACCGCGCCACGGGGTCGGCCTCGGCGGGCGCCGACGTCGTCACGGCGCCGTCCGCCGCTGCGTCGCCGCTGGCACTCTCATCGGTCGATGCTTCGTCGTCGCCGTGCCCGCCGTGGTCGTCCGTCGCCGCAGAGACGACGACCAGGGGAGCGGGGGCATCGAGATCGTGGGGATCCTGGCCGTCTTCAGCCAGCTCCGCCCAGTTCGTCTCGCCTTCCACGCAGCTCTGCAGCACGGGGAATGCGAGCGTCTCGCCCGCGGTGTCCTCCGCCAGCTTCACCTGGATCGTGACGGTGGAACGGTATCCGTCCTCGACGGGCTCATCGGCGGTGTAGATGATCTGCGACGCGATGCCGGTGTCGGCGCCGACGGCCTCGATCGACCATCCGGGCTCGAGCTGCGGAGTGACGGAGTCGAGTCCTTCGGGCAGGTCGATGGTCAGCGCGGTCGTCGCCGAGCCGTCGCACCCGTGGCCGAAGGCGAACTCGAGGACGGTGTAGGAGCCGGCGGTCGCTTCGCCGGGAGTGACGGTGACGTGGGCGGACGCTGCCATCGGAACGGCGACGGCCAGCAGGACTCCACCCACGATTCCGGTGGTGAGCAGACGGCGGCGGGGGGTGGTGGTACGGGACATGGTGGTCTTCTTTCATTCGTCGTGGACGCGCGCGACGGCCGCGCGCGAGCAAACCCGGCCGGGGGGAGGGCCGGGCGAGGGAGAGCGGCTAAGCCGCCACGACGAGCGCGGGAGGACCGCGCCGAGAGAAGTTCGAGGTGAGTGAGAGTCGACGCGCGGCTCCGGGGCGCGCCTCGATGGCGCGACCCGCTCGGGACGGGAGCGGAAGGGCCACGTCGGCGGGGAGCACCACGAGACGCGCGATACCCCGCGCGACGGCGAGGATGAGGCGCTCGCCGTAGGCGAGGACGATGAAGGTCAGGATCGCCGCGACGACGTGCGCGACGAACATGTCCCACTCGGGGACGAAGGATGCCGCGCGTCCGCCGGCGGGAGGAGCGGTCCGCACGTGGACGTGTCCCGTCCGTGCGCCGCTCAGGTGGGCCGTCGACGCGAACGCGAAGTGGAACAGCACCTGTGCCCCGCCGACGATGAGCGCGAGCCTGGAAGGACTCGAGCGGCGGCCCGCGAGCGCGACCGCGAAGGGGAGGGCCAGCGCCGCGACGACGAGGATGAGCAGGAGGGAAGGTGCGTGACCGCCGCCGATCGTGTGCGACACCGCCGCCGTCCACGTCGCGATGACCGCAGCAGCGGCGCCTCGCACGGCACGGGTCGATCGCGTGGTCATGGATTCCTCTCTCGCGTCACAGAGTAGACCACTCCGGGGCTCCGCTCCGAGCCAATTCAAAGTCCCGCGCGGGTACCGTGTGCGTGTGGAGATCCTCGCGTTCATCGTCGGCGTCGTGCTGCTCGTCGTCGGGCTCGCCGTCTCGATCGCGCTCCACGAGATCGGACACCTCGTGCCGGCGAAGCGGTTCGGCGTCCGCGTCGGCCAGTACATGGTCGGGTTCGGCCCGACCCTGTGGTCCCGCCGCTACGGCGAGACGGAGTACGGCGTCAAGGCGATTCCGCTCGGCGGCTACATCTCGATGGCCGGGATGTACCCGCCCTCCCCGCAGGAGCGCGCCGCGGGTCGACTGGCCGGCAGCGCGGGTGGCGGCTTCTTCGCCACGATGGTGCAGGACGCGCGCGCCGCGAACGACGAGACGCTCGCGGCCGGCGACGACAGCGGCGTCTTCTACCGCCTCGCCGTGTGGAAGCGCGTCGTCATCATGCTCGGCGGACCGCTCATGAACCTGCTCTTCGCGGTCGTGCTCTTCGGAATCCTCCTGAGCGGAATCGGTGTCCAGACAGCCACGACGACCGTCGCGAGCGTCAGCGAATGCGTTCCGGCCACGTCGGGCGCCGCATGCGAGCCGACCGATCCTCTGCCGCCCGCCGCGAGCGCCGGTGTCGAGCCCGGCGACGTCATCCTGTCGGTCGACGGCGTCCCGGTCGAGACCTTCGCGGCGGCCTCGGCCATCATCCGCGCGTCGGCGGGAGAGAGCATCCCGCTCGTGGTCGACAGGGATGGCGTCGAGGAGACCCTTCGCATCACGCCCGTGCAGGTGACGCAGCCCGCCACTGACGAGCGGGGATATCCCGTCACCGACGCCGACGGTCAACCGGAGCTCGTCGAGGTGGGCTTCGCGGGGATCGCTCCGACAGTCGACTACGTGCGCCAGCCGATCTGGGCGGGACCGCAGGCGACCGCCGAGAACCTCGGGGCCGTCGCAGGGATCATCTGGCAGCTTCCCGTCAAGGTGTGGGAGACGGGCGTCTCGCTCGTGACAGGCCAGGAGCGGGACCCGAACGGACCTCTGAGCGTCGTCGGAGCGGGACGACTTGCCGGCGAGGTCGCGGCATCCGAATCTCCGGTCCTCAACCGCGTCTCGGGACTCGTGGGCCTCCTCGCATCGCTCAACATCGCCCTGTTCGTCTTCAACCTCATCCCGCTGCTGCCGCTCGACGGCGGCCACGTCGTCGTCGCGCTGTGGGACGGCGTCAAGCGCACGTGGGCGAAGCTCTTCCGGCGACCGCCGCCTCGCCCCGTCGATGCGACGAAGCTCGTCCCCGTGACCTTCGCGGTCTTCATCGTGCTGCTCGTGATGGGCGGCGTGCTGATCCTCGCCGACCTGTTCAACCCGATCTCGATCCTCTGACGGACTCGAGTGCGCGTCGTCTCAGGCCCCCACCGGAGTGAGGGCGTGGGCGACGAGCCGTTCGAGGGTCGTGAGACCGTCGCGCGACAGGATCGACTCGAGGTGTCCCTGCACCGACGCGAATCCGGCTCCGCGGATCGCATAGACGTCACCGCCGGAATCGGTCGCGACCTCGGCGGCGCCGACCGACGTCGTGCCCGGTTCGACGTGCGCCGTGAAGGTGTTGTAGAAGCCGATCGACGCCGTCACACCGAACACGTCGACGCTCTTCTGCAGCCCTTGGTGCGGAGCTGACAGCGGCACCAGGTCGATCCCGAGGGCGTCCGCGAGGATCTGATGGCTCAGGCACACGGCGAGGAGCGGGCGACCGGCGTCGCGTCGGCGAGCCACGATCGCGCGCATGCGCTGCATCCGCGTCGAGTCCGGATCGCGGGGGTCGCCCGGGCCCGGACCTGCGACGAGGAGCTCGGCGTCATCCACCTGGGCGTCGGTGACGTCGTTCCACGCGACGATCGTCGTGTCGAGACCGAGGTGGCGCAGCTGGTGCGCGAGCATCGTGGTGAAGCGGTCCTCGGCGTCGACGACGAGCGCCGATCGCCCTGCGAAAGGCCCCGATTCCTCGGCATCCTGCGGATTGAGCCAGAACGCGGCGAGCCGCGCGTTGCGGGAGGCGAGAAGCTCCGAGATCGCGGGGTCGTCGGCGAGGCGGGGTTCGGCGGCCGGCTCGTCCTCGTCGATGGATGCCGCGGGCCGCTCGGCGACGCGGTCCCGGGGTATCGCGCCGATCGCCCCGAGTACACCCGCCGCTTTGCCGTGGGTCTCGGCCACTTCGCCGTACGGGTCGGAGTGACGAACGAGCGTCGCGCCCACCGGGACGCGCAATCGTCCTCCCACGAGATACGCCGTGCGGATGAGGATGGGAGCGTCGAGATCATGGGTCGACGCGCCCTGGGGTGCCGTGTCGGCCTCGGAGCGCGGCGTGAACAGTGCCGCGACTCCCGAGTAGTAGCCGCGCGGTGTCCGTTCGTGGCGCGTGATGACCGTGCACGCGTTCTGCATGGGTGACCCCGTCACCGTCGGTGCGAACATCGTCTCGCGCAGGATGTCGCGCGGATCCATGCGGCTGCGCCCGCGGAGCATGTACTCCGTGTGCGTCAGGCGCGACATCTCCTTCAGACGCGGCCCTGTGATGCGGCCGCCGTCCGAGCACACGGCGCTCATCATCTTGAGCTCCTCGTCGACGACCATGAAGAGCTCTTCGGTCTCCTTCGTGGACCGGAGGAACTCGCTGAGGGTCTCCGACGTGGCGCCGCCTTCGGGGTGACGGAAGGTCCCCGAGATCGGATTCATCGTGACGATACCGTCCTGTGCCGAGACGTGTGCTTCGGGGCTCGCGCCCACCGCGACGTGACCCGGGGTGACGACCGCGAAAGTCCAGTACGCACCGCGCTCGTGCTCGAGGAGGGCGCGGAACCACGTGAGGGCGGCCGTCGTGGCATCCGTCGGCACTTCGGCCGTGAAGTCGCGCCGGATGACGAAGTTGGCTCCCTCGCCGCGGCCGATCTCGTCGGCGATGACGCGGCGGACGATATCCGCATAGGAATCATCGTCGATGTCGAAGTGCGCGTCGACGAGGGGAACGGTGACATCGGGGAGCGCGGCGATCAGCTCGCCTCGCGGGACGAGCCGGTGCTCGCGCACGAGCAGGCAGCGAAGCGGTGCGTCGTCGTCGTGACACGCGAATCCGCGTTCCCGCACCTGCCGGAAGGGGACGAGCGCGAGAACCTCCTGCGCGGCCCCGGCCGAGTCCTGCAGCGGGATGTCGGCGAGAAGCTCGACATCCACGACCTCGCCGGTCAGCACCTCGACGGTGTCGGGGGTGCGGGCGAGGAGCGCGAAGGGCGCGCCGCTCGTCGCGAGTGCCTGCAGGGAGAAGGGATCGGACCCGGTCATCGTCGGTCTCTCGTCGTGGGGGCGGTCGCCCAACGAAGAAGACCGCCCCGGGGGCGGTCTGTCGAACAACGCGAACACCGCCTAGGAGGCGGGCCACCAGGTGATGTTCGCGGGCATGCGCCGAAACTACCACAGGGGCTACGGCCGGATCCTGGCCAAACCGCCCCGTGGGGCCCTCGCGTGCACGATACTTGCCGTGCTATCGCGTGAGACGACTCGGGGAGAGCGGATGAGCGACCAGACCGATTCATCGCGGGCGGAACGTACCCGGCTGCCCGTCATCGCCGCTACCCAGACGGCGTCGGAGGAGCCCCGTGCGCGGCGCCCCTCGATCGCCGAGCGCATCCGTGCGATGGGCGAAGCGCGCATCGGGGCGATCCTGCTCCTGCTCGCGACGATCGTCGCGATCGTGTGGGCGAACGTCTCGTACGGCTCCTACAGCGGGTTGTGGGAGACGCACCTCTCGATCGGTCTGGGCGACATCCAGCTCGACTTCACCCTCCATGCCCTCGTCAACGACGCTCTCATGGCGATCTTCTTCTTCACGGTCGGTCTCGAGGTGCGCCGTGAGTTCGCCATCGGGGAACTCACGAGCTGGTCCCGTGCTCTGGTCCCCGTGGGAGCGGCGCTCGCCGGTCTCGTCGTCCCTGCGGCGCTGTTCCTCCTCATCGCGCAGGGCTCGGGCTACGAGCACGCGTGGGGCGTCGTCATCTCGACCGACACGGCGTTCCTCGTCGGGGCACTCGCTCTCATCGGACCGAGGGCCTCGGGGCGTCTGCGCGTGTTCCTGCTCGCGCTCGCCGTCGTCGACGACATCGGCGCGCTGAGCATCATCGCGCTGTTCTACACGGAGTCCTTCACCCCGCTTCCGCTCCTCATCGCCGCTGCGGGCCTGGCCGGCATCTACTTCGCACGCTACCTGCGGCGCGGGCGCGGTCCGATCTACGGCACGCTCGCCGTCATCGTGTGGCTCGCGTTCCTCGCCTCGGGCGTGCATCCGACTCTCGCGGGCGTTGCCATCGCGCTCCTCGTGCCCGTGTACCGGCCCAATCGCCGCGACGTCGAGCAGGCTCTCGAACTCACACGCACGTTCCGGCAATCGCCCAACAGCGAGTACGCCCGGCTCGCGGTCAACAGTCTGCGCGAGTCGATCTCGATCAACGAGCGCCTGCAGAACGCCTACGCGCCGTACGTCGCCTATGTCATCCTCCCGCTCTTCGCCCTCGCGAACGCGGGAGTGCAGCTGTCGCCCGAGATCCTCGCCGCCGCGCTTCAGTCGCCCATCACGTGGGCCGTCGTCGCGGGGCTCGTGGCGGGCAAGTTCCTCGGCGTCTTCGGCTCGACGTGGCTCATGCGGACCTTCAGGATCGGCGAATTCGGACCCGGATTGACGCTCGACCGCATCGCGGGCGGCGCGGCGTTGTGCGGAATCGGATTCACGATCTCGCTCTTCATCGTCGACCTCGCGATCGACGACGAGATGGCGCAGAACGAAGCGCGGGTGGGCGTGCTCGCGGCATCCGTCATCGCGTTCGTGCTCGGCGCGATCCTGTTCCGCATCTCCGACGCGCGCCGGCCGGACGACGACGGCGGCCGCACCCTCGCGCGGCCCATCGACCCCCAGCGGGACCACGTCTTCGGCGATCCCCACGCGCCCCTCACGATCGTCGAGTACGGCGACTACCAGTGCCCCTTCTGCCTCAAGGCCTCGGGGTCGATCGAGGAGGTCCGCCGCGAGCTCGGCGACCGACTGCTCTACGTCTGGCGGCATGCACCGCTCGAACGCGTGCATCCCAACGCCCTCGCCGGCGCCGAAGCCGCCGAGGCGGCGGGGATGCAGGGAAAGTTCGCCGAGTATGCGCGCAGCCTCTTCGCCGATCAGGAGCATCAGCTGCCGTCGGACATCATCCGTCGTGCGCGAGACCTCGGGCTGGACGTCGACAGGTTCGAGGAGGATCTGAGCTCCCCGATCGTGACCAACCGCGTGCGCGACGACATGCTCGACGCGGAGGCGATGGATGTCACGTCTGTTCCGACGTTCTTCGTCAACGGCGTGCGGCACACCGGTCCCTTCGATGCGCAGACGCTCATCCGGGCTCTCGAGGAGACGGCTCCCGACACCGCACGCGGGCCCGCAGCGTAGATCTCGGCATCCGCCCAGGTCGCCGCCAGCCTCGGCCGCCCCCGGGGCTCTAGGCTGGAGTCGTGCCAGCAGTGAACCTCGGGATGCCCCGCGTGCCGGAAGTCCTCGCACCCCGCCGCAAGAGCCGACAGATCAAGGTCGGCAAGGTCCTCGTCGGCGGAGACGCTCCGATCAGCGTCCAGTCGATGACGACGACTCCCACGACGAACATCAACGCGACGCTCCAGCAGATCGCCGAGCTCACGGCGTCGGGATGCGAGATCGTCCGCGTCGCCGTGCCGTCGCAGGACGACGCGGATGTGCTGCACATCATCGCGAAGAAGAGTCAGATCCCGGTCATCGCCGATATCCACTTCCAGCCGAAGTACGTCTTCCAGGCGATCGACGCGGGCTGCGCAGCCGTGCGAGTCAATCCCGGGAACATCCGCAAGTTCGACGACCAGGTCGGGCAGATCGCCGCGGCGGCCAAGGCCGCAGGGGTGTCGCTCCGCATCGGCGTCAACGCCGGATCTCTCGATCCGCGCCTCCTCGAGAAGTACGGCAAGGCCACGCCCGAAGCGCTCATGGAGAGCGCCGTGTGGGAAGCATCCCTCTTCGAGGAGCACGACTTCCACGACTTCAAGATCTCGGTCAAGCACAACGACCCGATCGTCATGGTGAAGGCATACCGTCTTCTCGCCGAGCGCGGCGACTGGCCGCTCCACCTCGGCGTCACCGAGGCCGGTCCCGCGTTCCAGGGCACGATCAAGAGCGCGACGGCCTTCGGCATCCTCCTCTCCGAGGGGATCGGCGACACGATCCGCGTCTCACTCTCGGCGCCGCCCGCGGAAGAGGTCAAGGTCGGGCACCAGATCCTGCAGTCGCTCAACCTGCGCGAGCGCAAGCTCGAGATCGTGTCCTGCCCGTCGTGCGGGCGTGCGCAGGTCGATGTGTACTCGCTCGCCGACAGTGTCACCGAGGGTCTCAAAGACGTCACGGTTCCGCTCCGCGTCGCCGTCATGGGCTGCGTCGTCAACGGACCCGGTGAGGCCCGCGAAGCCGACCTGGGCGTGGCGTCCGGAAACGGCAAGGGACAGATCTTCGTCAAGGGCCAGGTCATCAAGACCGTCCCCGAGGCCGACATCGTGCAGACGCTCATCGAAGAGGCCCGCCGCATCGCAGACGAAATGGGTCCCGAGGCCGCGATCGGAACCGCGCAGGTCATCACGAGCTGACCCGCCTCCGGCGGTCGCCGCAGCCCGGTCGCGCTCTTCGGCCGCCGGCCGCCGTGCGATCCCGCCCAGCGTCGGCGGCGCGGTCGCCGAGACCGGGCCCCTCGCCGAGACCGGGCGGTGTGTCGCTGTGTCTCGACGCGATGCCGTGTCTCGGCGCGCCATCGGATGCCGTGCCTCGACGTCCGTTGTGGATGCGATATGCAAAATACTGCGCTAGGTTGGGCGGTACTGCCGCATCCACCGACCCGCGAGGACGCCCCATGGCCATCACCGATTTCGAGCGCTACCCCCTGACCTTCGGCCCGAGCCCCATCCAGCACCTTCCACGGCTCACGCAGCACCTCGGCGGTGCGCAGATCTGGACCAAGCGCGAAGACGTCAACAGCGGACTCGCCTTCGGCGGCAACAAGACGCGCAAGCTCGAGTACCTCATCCCCGAGGCGCTCGCCCAGGGCGCCGACACGCTCGTGTCGATCGGCGGCTACCAGTCGAATCACACCCGCCAGGTGGCGGCGGTGGCGGCGAAGCTCGGCCTGAAGGCCCGCCTCGTGCAGGAGAACTGGGTCGAGTGGCCTGATCCGCTCAGCGACCGCGTCGGCAACATTCAGCTGTCACGGATCATGGGTGCGAAGGTGACGCTCGACAGCGCCGGGTTCGACATCGGCATCCGATCCAGCTGGCAGGAGGCGATCGACGAGGTCGTCGCCGACGGCGGCACGCCCTACGCGATTCCCGCCGGTGCATCCGATCACCGGCTCGGTGGCCTCGGTTTCGCCAACTGGGCGTACGAAGTCGAGCAGCAGGAGCGGGAGCTCGGCGTGTTCTTCGACACGATCATCGTCTGCACCGTGACGGGATCGACGCACGCCGGCATGATCGCCGGGTTCGCGGGGCAGGAGCGTCCGCGCCGGGTCATCGGCATCGATGCATCCGCCACGATCGAGAAGACACGTGACCAGGTCGAGCGCATCGCGCGCAACACGGCCGAGCTCATCGGCCTCGGACGCGACCTGCGCGACGACGAGATCACGATCCTCGAGGGGTGGGCGGGCGACCTCTACGGCATCCCGGTGGAGTCGACGCTCGATGCGATCCGGCTCGGCGGTTCGCTCGAGGCGATGATCACGGACCCCGTCTACGAAGGCAAGTCGCTCGCGGGCCTCATCGACCTCGTCTCGTCGAAGGACATCCCCGCGACGAGCAACGTCCTTTACGCCCACCTCGGCGGGCAGCTCGCGCTCAACGCGTACAGCGGCCTCTTCCGCTGACCCACGTTCGCGGACGCGCGGTTCTGAGGAGATCCGCGGTTCCGAGGGCGCCGCCCTCGCCAGCATCCTCAGGTTCGCGGATCTCCTCAGTATCGCCGCGAGGAATCTTGCCTCGGCCGTGAACGGTTTGTCGTTTCGCGGACACTAAGAGGTATGGGAGAAGGTGATGCCGCGACGTGGGAGCGGGTGCGTGCGGGAGATGAGGTGGCTCTTGCGGACCTGTTCGATCGTTACGAGCCGCGGTTGTTCCGTCACGCTCAGCGTTTGCTGTCGCATCGTGAGGATGCGAAGGATGCTGTCGCGATCGCCTTCTTCGAGTTGTGGCGCAAGCGTGCGTCGGTGCGCGTGGTCGACGGTTCGCCGTTGCCGTGGCTGCTGAATACGGTGTCGCATTGCGCGCGGAATCTGGAGCGGTCGGGACGCCGGTATCGGGCGTTGCTGGAGCGCGCGCCCGTGCCGGCGGATGCCGGCGAGGTCGTCGCGGCGGATGAGAGCGGCGTGCTGGCGGCGCTGAGGCGGTTGCCGGCACGGGAGCAGAGCGTGCTCGTGCTGACCGTTCTGGAGGGGTATCCGGAGACAGCTGCCGCTGAGGCTCTCGGGATCCCGGTGGGGACGGTGAAGTCGCGTCTGTCGCGTGCGAAGTCGCGGCTTCGCGATGAGATGACGGAGGTGGAGACCTCATGGGCGTGAACGACGAACTGACACCCCGGGAGCACGACGAGCTGCGCAGCAGAGTGCTGATGGGAGCGCGGAGGATCAAGCCGGTCGGGGCTCACCGGATGCAGCTGATCGCGGCATCCCTCGCCCTCGTCCTCGTCGCGGGTGTCGCGGGAGGAGCGTGGGCGACGGCGTCCCTGCTCGGCAGCGGTCCGGTGCCGGCTGTCACCTCTCCCTCGCCCACCCCGACGAGCACCCCGACCCCCACAGCCGAGCCGACGCCGACCCCGACACAGGACCCGGATCCCACGGCCCTCGTACCCTTCGATGGCGACTGCAGTCAACTGCTCGACGCTGAGCAGGTGCGCGAGATCGTAGGCGCCGACGTCGCGCCTCGAGTCCCTTCCGTCTTCTCGATATACGGAGACGGCCCCGCATACGCGCGTGTACTCGGAGCGCTTCACTGCAGTTGGATCGCCGATGACTGGCAGAGTGGAATCGAGATCACCGTCTATCCCAGCGTTTCGGTGCCCGAGTCGGTCCGTGACACCTACGTCGAGGCCGAATGCCATATCTCCGGCTTCTGCGAAGTCGGCCGCACAGTGGGCGACTTCTGGGTGGGGGTGGGAATCCAGCTTTCGGGCGAGCGGCGGTGGACCGAGGAGGGCAGGGCCCAGGCGCAGGCGACGGCCCTGAACGTGATCGGAGGACTCGAGACCGCATTGCAGACGACGACTGGTCGCCGCGCTGCCCCTGACCCCGATTGGTGGCGCCTGGAAGGCTGCGAGCGATTCACATCAGCCGTCGATTCGCATGTTCCCGGCACCCTGGTGGACACGATTCCGATCGACTCCGTGCCGGAAGGTCCTCTGTTCGAGGTCGCGGTCGCGGCAGGGGTCGTGCGTTACTGCCCGTGGAGCGGCGGCGATGACCCCGCTCTCCTCGAGGTCTTCGCGCAATCCGGTATCGGCATCCCCTCTCCTGGGCAGATCGATGATCGCGCGGTCATGACCGAGATCCCCGGCGCGGATGCGGCCTGGTACTTGCTGAGCGACAACGGGGCGAAGGACGTCCTGGTCGTCGCCGTCGTAGGAGACAACCGGCTCCTCGTGCGCTACGGGGTCTCGGAGCAGGCCCAGCACCGATTGGATGCCGCGCTCGCGATCACGCGCGACCTGCTGGCCGAACTCGGCTGACGCGCACAGCTGAGGAGATCCGCGATACTGAGGGCCTGTCGCGTGGGAACGTCCTCAGGTATGCGGATCTCCTCAGTACTGCCGCACGGCGCGGACCCGCGGCATCCGTAGACTTGTGCCTCGTGGTCACCCGTCTCTCGCACTTCTTCCTCCGCACGCTTCGCGAAGATCCCTCCGACGCCGAAGTCACGTCGCACCGTCTGCTCGTGCGGGCGGGATACATCCGCCGGCAGGCTCCGGGGGTGTTCGCGTGGCTTCCGCTCGGGCTTCGCGTCAAGGCCAAGATCGAGGCGGTCGTCCGCGAGGAGATGGCGAACGCCGGCGCGTACGAGGTGCACTTCCCGGCGCTCCTGCCCCGCGAGCCCTACGAGGTGACGGGCCGTTGGGAGGAGTACGGCGACGCCCTCTTCCGCCTGCAGGACCGCAAGGGTGCCGACTACCTCCTCGCCCCCACGCATGAGGAGGTCTTCACGCTCCTCGTGAAGGACCTGTACTCGTCGTACAAGGACCTCCCGCTGACGATCTACCAGATCCAGGACAAGTACCGCGATGAAGCGCGTCCCCGCGCGGGCCTCCTTCGCGGTCGCGAGTTCACGATGAAAGACGCCTACTCGTTCGATGCGAGCGATGCGGGGCTCGATGCGAGCTACCAGGCGCAGCGCGATGCATACGAGCGGATCTTCACGCGGCTCGGTCTCGAGTACGTGATCGTGCAGGCGGATGCCGGTGCGATGGGCGGCTCGCGATCGGAGGAGTTCCTGCACCCGACCGCCGTCGGCGAAGACACCTTCGTGCGGTCCGAGGGCGGCTACGCGGCCAACGTCGAGGCGTTCACGACCCTCGCGCCCGAGTCGATCCCGTTCGACGGCCTGCCGGAGCCCGTCGTGTTCGACTCGCCCGGCACCCCGACGATCGAGACCCTCGTCGCCCACGCCAATGCCGTGCTCGAGGGTGAGTACACGGCGGCGGACACCCTCAAGAACGTCGTCTTGGCCCTCACACACCTCGACGGGACGCGCGAACTCGTCGTCGTCGGCATCCCGGGAGACCGCGAGGTCGACGACAAGCGCGTCGAGGTCGCTTTCGCTCCCGCCGCCGTCGAGCCGGCGACGGCCGAGGACTTCGAGCGCCACCCGCTTCTCGTGAAGGGCTACATCGGCCCTTGGTCGGAGACGGGCGCGATCCTCGGAGAGGAGTCCGCGACCGGCATCCGCTACGTCCTGGACCCCCGCGTCGTCGACGGCACGAGCTGGATCACGGGCGCGAACATCGACGAGAAGCACGTGCACTCCCTCGTCGCGGGCCGCGATTTCGCCGCCGACGGCTACGTCGAGGTGGCTTCCGTCCGCGCGGGCGACCCCGCCCCCGACGGCTCGGGTCCCGTGACCCTCGCTCGGGGGATGGAGATCGGCCACGTGTTCCAGCTCGGCCGCAAGTACGCTGAGGCTCTAGGGCTCAAGGTGCTCGACGAGAACGGCAAGCTCGTGACGGTCACGATGGGCTCCTACGGCATCGGCGTGACTCGCATCCTCGCGATCATCGCCGAGCTCAACAACGACGAGAAGGGCCTCGTGTGGCCCGCCTCCGTCGCCCCGTTCGATGTCCATGTCGTCGCCACGGGACGCGATGCCGCGGCGTTCGCCCTCGCGGAGTCCTTGAGCTCCGATCTCGACGGCGCGGGGCTCGACGTCCTCTACGACGACCGTCCCAAGGTTTCGCCCGGCGTCAAGTTCGGAGACGCGGAACTCGTCGGTGTGCCGCAGATCGTCATCGTGGGTCGCGATGCCGCTGAAGGGCGCGTCGAGCTCTGGGATCGCCGGACGGGTGACCGCGAGGTCGTCGAGGCCGCGGACGTCGTCCGGAGACTCACGGCGGGCTGACCGCCGTCCGACACCAGGGTCTAGAAGGTGACCCGGCCGTGGTTCATCGTGTCGTCGGGGGTGTCGCGCGTCACGAGGGCCTTCAGCATGCCCGCAGCGGCGACGAGCGTCCCGTGGCGCGGTTCCCAGAACTCGCATTCGACCGGCGAGACCTTGAGGAGCGTGATCCCCGGGGTGTCGAGGCCGTCTGGGAACCAGATGTCCAACGAGGGCGAATAGAGCTCCTCCATCTTGGCGCGGTCGTCGACGGTACGGGCACGACCCGCGACCGAGACGTAGCGGTGGCCCTTCGGGTCGAGGTACGAAAGCCCCACGTGGTGGTCGGCTTCCGCCTCTTCGACCTTCTTGGTGTCTTCGAGGGTGAAGAACCAGATGTTCCCGGCGTCGTCCATCTGTCGCGTGCTCATGGGTCTGCTCACGAGATTCCCCGTCGCGTCCTGCGTCGTGAGCATCGTGAAGTCGATGTCCTCGACGAGTTCCTTGACGCGAGCGACTGCGGCGGGTCCGGTGATCTCGTGGGGCTCGTTTTCGGTCATGTCACGACTCTGCGCTCCGCATTCGGGAGACGGCAGGGGATTGACACGCGGGATGCCGCGGCATAGCGCCCGACGCGGGAGGGAACGCCGTCGGGGACCGCGGCAGATGCCGCGGCCCCCGACGGAGAGGATCACGACGCGGCGTACGCCGACGTCAGTGACTCGGTGACCGTCTCACCTCCGACGGAACCCGTGACGGTGACGGTGGCCTGACCGGCGGGCAGGGACGTCAGCCGCGAGTTGAACGCGACGTTCGCCGACGCTCCGGGAGCGACGGTTGCGAACGTCTTCTCGCCGTACGGCGTGCTGATCACGATGTGCAGCGGCGTGGTCGTGTCGTTCGTCGTGAGCACCGAGACGTACTTCTTGCCGGCGATCGTCCGCACCGTCGTCGAGGCGGCCACGTCGAAGGTCGCGACGGAGAAGCTCGCGGCGACGGGTTCCGAGGAACGGGTCCCGAGCGCCTGGACGAGCGTCACGTCGTGCGCGCCCGGGGTCAGGCCGCCGATCGTCAGTTCCCACGTGCCATCGGCGGCGACCGTGGCGGCGGGGGCCTCGAGGTCTCCGCCGAGGCGCACCTCGGCTCCGGGGAACCCGGTGCCGGCGAAGGATGCCGACTCGGTGCCCGCCGGAAGCGTTCCGGGGGCATCATCGACGCTGAAGCCCGTGAGATCGGCCCGCTGGGTGAGCCACTCGTCGGGCGTCGTGGGGCGGTCGATGACGCGAGTCTCGCCGATGCAGCCGTGCCACCCGTTTCGGGCGGCGTTGTCGACCCAGTCCGCGCCGAGGATCCACGAGTGACCCTCATGCCAGGCCATCCCGCCGACGTTCGTCGCATTGCGCAGAACGGGAGCGCCGTCGACGTACATCGTCGTCGTGCGCGATGCCGGGTCGTTGACGAGCGCGACGTGCTGCCACGTGTCCACCATGATCTCGCCCGACCAGTTCACGCGGTCGCCGAGGGCGGCGTTCGCGTCGAGGCTCGTCCACTGGAACTCGCGGAGGTTCGAGATTCCGAGAGCGCTCGGGGAGGCCGTCCAGTCCCACTGCGTGCGCGGGACGCCGATCTGCGAGCGGTTTCCCGTGCGTGTGATGGCCTTCGACCAGGCGTTCTGCGATGCATCCCAGTCGGCGTCCATCTTGACGAAGGTCTCGATCGTGTAGCCGTTGGACAGATCCGCCTCGTTGATCGGCGCGCCCGCCGCGGTCGTCAGGTAGCTGTACCGCGAGCCCGAGGAGTTGTCGAAGCAGGCTGCCGCGCCGTCCGACGAGAATCCGTGCACATCGGCGGACTGGATCGTCACGTCCTCCCACGTCGCGCCGACGGCGTTCGTCGCGGCGGGGTCGACACGTCGGAGGTCGTTGTCGCCCGCGATGTCCTCGATCACGGTTTCGCCGTCGACGACCCCGTCGTGTCCGTTGAAGCGCCAGTGGGCGAGCGTCCCCTCCGCCTCCACGAAGTCGAGCTCGTTGCCCGGCAGCTCGGTCGAGATGGGGTCGGGGCCCTCGAAGCCGTCGAGCAGGATGGCGCGTGCCGCGGCACTCAGCGACGGCTCGTCGGGACTCCCCGCGGTGAAGCCGGAATTGAAGCCCGCGAAGCGCTCGCTGAAGTCCATGTCGATGCTGTAGCGCTGGTGCACGCCCTCGAGCAGCGGCTGGTCGTAGGCCGTGAGCGTCTCCTGAGGCTTGTGGACGACCCACGGAGAACCCGTCTCGAGCGAGATGGTGTCGTTCGTGAGGTCGAACTCGAAGAGGCCGAGATAGCCGTTTCCGCCCTCGTACGCCATCTGGTAGTCCATGAGGATCTGGTGCACGGGGTGGCCGAAGTCGTTCGTCTTCACCTGGCGGGTCGCGCCGTGGAAGTGCCCGTTGAGCGTCATGAAGATCTGGTCGTTGCCCTTGATGAGCTTCTCCCACATCCGCTCGCTGTCACCGGTCTCGATGGGGGAGACCTGGTCTGCGGCGACGTTGATGAGGGCGTGCGAGGACAGGATCACGGGAACCGTGGGGTGCGCGTCGAGCACGCTCTGCGCCCACTCGAGCGTCGCGTCGGACGAGTTCCACGAGATCGCGAGCGACATGAACTTCTGGCCCTCGGCCTCGAAGATGTGGTACTGGCTGAAGCCCGTGGCATCCGATCCCTGATACGTCGACTGGAGTGCGGCACGGGTCGGACCGAACCAGCGGTTGAACGGCTCGGTGGCGGAGTTCAGCTGGTTGTCGCGCACGCCGCTGTTGGTGACGTCGTGGTTGCCCGGGAGGATCGAGTAAGGCAGGTCGGCGTCGTCGAGCACCTTCATGGCGCGGTCGGCGGCTTCCCACTCGCGCTGCGTGCCTGCGCGGTCGACGATGTCGCCGAGGTGGGCGGTGAAGGGGATGCGAAGCTCGTCGGCGTTCTCGGCGATCCACCGCGTCTGCTCGACGAACGGGTCGGTGCCGTACCGGGGGAAGAACTGGTCGGAGGAGTAGCGCGAGTAGAACTGCGTGTCGGGGAGGACGGCGAAGGTGAACCGCGATGCGAGGTCTTCCGCGGGGGCGGGGGATGTCGTCGCGCCGACGGCTGTCGTGCTGCCGGCAGCGAGCAGGCCGAGCGCGAGGCCCGCCGTCGCTGCCGTCGCGACACCGCGGCGCGCGATGCTGCGGAGGGGATGGGATGTGGGGGTCGCCACAGTGACTCCTTCATGGGGGCATGCGAAGCGTCGACGCGATCACCGCATCGGCGCACTTTCCCCTCGACGCTCACGGCCCGAGGTGAGCGGTGGGTGACACACGGGTGTGCGGCGGGTGGAGTGTTGCGCACGCTTTGTGGTGCGTGCGCGTCACATCCGCGCGTAGCGGGCGCGGAACAGACAGAACACCCCGTAGGCGATGAAGCCGATGCCGACGGCTCCCGCGAGCCACGGGCCGTAGGCGAGCGCGAGGAGGGCCTGAACGGCACCGTCGATTCCGCCGGCGGTCTCGGGATCCACGGTGACGGCAGCGACGACGAGAAGGATGCCGACGATGACGAGCGCGATCCCCTTGGCGACGAAGCCGACCACCCCGAGTGCCGTGACGCTCGTACCGAGGGGACCACGCGGGATGTCGACCTTCTTGTGGAAGCTGCGCAGGAAGCCCATCACGATGAAGGAGATCCCCCCGATTCCGATGCCGAGTCCGACGAGGCCGAGAATGACGGGACCCCCGAAGACGGTGAGGACGCCGCGGCTCGCGCCCTCCGCCGCCTCTTCGCCGTTCGGTCGTGCGCCCAGTGCGACGGCGGCGGAGAGGACGCCGAGGACCGCGAAGACGAGCGCCTGACCCCACTCGGATGCGCGAATGCCCCACTTCCGGGCATCCGCCTTGACATCGTCTCCGGGAGCGCGTGCGAGGATCGCTTCCGCCGCGTGCCAGAGTCCGAGTGCCATCAGGCCGGTCGCGAGGATCCAGAGCGCTGCGAATCCGAGGGGCGCTCTCGCGATCGTCGTGAACGCTCCGGCTTGATCGGCGTCGGCGTCGGCGCCGAACGCGACGACGATGACGATCACGCCGATCAGCAGGTGCACCAGACCGTTGGCCGCGAACCCACTCCGGGCGAGCACGCGGAACGCGGTACTCGATTCAGCAGTGCGCGCGGCATCTTTGACGGCGTCGGTCACCCCTGGACTCTAGAGCAGAGTCGGCTCCGGGGTGCTATCGGCCGCCGCCGTGGAGGTGGTCGCGGTGCTTCTCGCTCTGGCGTCGTTTGACGACGATGTCCAGCGGGCCCGTGACGCTCAATTCGTCTTCCCACAGCTCGATCCCGCGGACTCCGGGAAGCCGATCCCGCGTGAAGACCGGGTCTCGCCCTTCCCGCCGTTGCCTGGTGTAGTCCTTGAGGAGGCGGAACGCCACGCCTGACAGCAGCGCGATCGCGATGAGGTTCGTCAGCGCCATGAGCCCCATGACCCCGTCGGCGAAGCTCCACACGAGGTCGGCTCCCGCGACGGACCCGACGAGCACGGCGACGACGACCAGGATCCGGTAGGCCGTCAGGACGCGAGGCCTGGGCGTGATGAACTCGATGTTCGACTGGCCGTAGTAGTAGTTGCCGAGGATCGACGAGAACGCGAGCAGGAAGATGATGACGCTCAGCGCGATGTTCGACCATTCGCCGAGCGTCCCGACGAGCGCGCCTTGCGTCAGGCCGATGCCGCGCTCCGCGGAGGCGAGGTCGGGCACCGACACGAGGATGATGAAGGCCGTGATCGTGCAGACGAGGAACGTGTCGAAGTAGACGCCGAGGGTCTGGACGAGGCCCTGCTTGACGGGGTGGGTGACGGCAGCGGATGCTCCCGCGTTGGGAGCCGAGCCGAGCCCGGCCTCGTTGGAGAACATTCCGCGACGGATCCCCGTCAGGATGATGTACCCGAGCGCGGCACCGACGACTTCGTTGTAGCCCCACGCCTGCGTGAAGATCTCGGCGAACACCGCGGGGAGGCGGTCGATGTGGAGCGCGACGACGACAAGACCGAGCAGCAGGTAGAGGAGCGCCATCGCGGGCACGAGGGTCTGGGTGACCGAGGCGATGCGGCGGACGCCGCCGAACACCACGAGCCCTGTCAGCAGGGCGATGGCGCCGCCGATCGCCCACGCGATCCAGCCGTCGGGATCGGTCCCCATCGACGAAGCCAGTGTCGCGGTGATCGTGTTGGCCTGGAGCGAGCTGAAGGCGAACGGGAAGCAGACGATGAGGATGACGGCGAAGAGGATGCCCATCCACCGCGCTCCGAGGCCGCGCTCCATGTAGTACGCCGGGCCGCCGCGGAAGCCCTCGTTGTCGCGCGTCTTGTACAGCTGAGCGAGCGAGGACTCGATGAAACTCGAGGCGCCGCCGATGAAGGCCATGAGCCACATCCAGAACACGGCGCCGGGGCCACCCAGTGCGATCGCGGTGCCGACGCCGGCGATGTTGCCGACGCCGACGCGCGACGCCGCCGAGATCGTGAACGCCTGAAAGGCCGAGACCGACTGCGGCTCGCCCGTGTCCGTCCGGGGAGTCTTGTCGGTGAGGGTCCGGAACATCTCCGGGACGAGGCGGAACTGCACCACCCCGGAGCGTACGGTGAAGTAGATGCCGAGGCCCACGACGATGGGGAGCACGATCCACGTCCAGAGGTTGTCGCCCCACGTCACGATCCAGTCGTTGATCTCGTCCATCGCGTCAGTATGTCGGTGATCGGTGCGGCAGCGCGACATCGACGCCGGACGGCGGTCCGTCGGCGCGTCGCCGATCTACAATCGGGACGGTGAAACGAGCACCCCGAGGCCGGCTCGGCCCGCGTTGGAGCGCGTTGCCACGTCTGCTCGCGGGAGCCCCTCCTCTCGCGCTGCTCGTCGTCGGTGCCCTCGCCCTCCTCCTCGGGTTGCTCATCGTCACGCGTCCCCTGACATCTCTCGTCATTCTGACGATCTACGTGGGTCTCAGCGCCATCGCTTCGGGAATCGCAGAACTCACGGGACGCCAGGGTGCGGGACGGGTCCGCCGCATCCTCGCCGCCGTCTGGGCGCTCGCGGGCATCGCGATCCTGGTCGGTCTCGGGCGCAGCCTCGAGCTCCTGCCCGGCGTGCTGGCGTATCTGCTGATGCTGGGCGGACTGGCGTCCTTCTTCGACGCGTTCGTCGCCCGCGGGGCGAGCAGGCGGGTGCTCGCCGCGGTCTGGGGCGGCGCGCAGATCGCCTTCGGAGTCCTCGCCCTGACGTGGCCGGATGTGTCCATCCTCGTCGTCGCGATCGTCTTCGGGGTGCGGACGGTCCTCTTCGGCGTGACGACGATCGTCCGCGCCATCCGAGGGCTCCGGCAGGCCGGATCGGATGCTCCGGAGCCCGCGCCGACGCGGCGTCTGCAGGCATGGGCGGCGGCCGGCCGCTACGCGCTCTGCGCCGTCCTCGTGACCGCCGCGGTGGGCGGCTGGTGGGCGAACGAGTGGTTGCTCGAGCGCGCCACGGTGGTCGACGCGTTCTACGATCCGCCCGACCTCGTGCCCTACGATCACGGACGCCTCATCCGGTTCGACGAGTTCCAGGGTCAGAATCCGCCCGACGCCTCCGTCACCCGCATCCTCTACACGACGCGCGACGCGCTGGGCCAGCCGGCCGTCGCGAGCGCGCTCGTCATCGTCCCCGACGATCCGCCGCCCGGGCCTCGTCCCGTCATCGCGTGGAATCACGGCACGACGGGGGTCGCGCGGGGCTGCGCGCCGAGTCTTCGCGATGCCTCCGCCACGAGGTGGGCGATCCCCGCGCTGAACGATGCCCTCGATCGAGGCTGGGTCGTCGTGGCATCCGATTACTCGGGGCAGGGCGCGCCGGGAGTCTTCCCGTACCTCATCGGCCGGGGAGAAGCGCGCTCCTCGCTCGACGCCGTGCTCGCCGCCCGCGAGCTCGAGGGGCCCGTGCTCTCGAGGCGCACCGTCGCGTGGGGACATTCGCAGGGCGGCCATGCGGCGCTGTGGATGTCGAAGATCGCGCCCGAGTACGCCTCCGACATCGTTCTGCGCGGGACCGCGGTGCTCGCGCCCGTCTCCGACCCGCTGGCGCTCGCCGAAGAACTGCCCAAACGCGGGGACGATGCGCTCCTGTCGATCCTCACGTCGTGGGTGCTCGTGCCCTACGCGGACACCTACGACGACGTCGACCTCGGTCGGTACGTGACTCCCGGCGCCGAGGCGATCGTCCGGGAGATGACGCAGCGGTGTCCGAGCGACCCCGGTGTCGTGGTGTCGGTCGCGACGGCGCTCGGAGTGTCTGAAGACCGCCCTCTCTACGTGGGCGACCTCACGCGAGGACCGCTCGGCGAGCGGCTGGCGTCGAACGCCGCGACCGGTCCGTGGGACGTTCCCCTTCTCATCGTGTGGGGCGACGAGGACGAGGTCATCCCGCCGCACCTCCAGGAGGAGTTCTTCGCACAGGTGTGTGAAGACGGAGGACATGCCCGGCGCCTGGTCTACCGCGGCTACGACCATCTGGGCACGCTTCTTCCGGGCTCGAGCTTCCTGCCGGTCCTGATCTCGTGGACGGAGACCGTTCTGGGCAGCGACGGCGAGCCCTACGACGACTGCGCGCGCTGACCGTTCGGCCCCTTCCCAGGGCCGGCGGCGGTGGGATCCGGTAACGTGGGATGGTTCCGGTGCTCGCACGTCGCACCGGTGAGAGCTGAATACGGAGGCCCCATCGTGGATATCGATCTCGCTTTGCTTCGGACCGTCGAGCGCGAAAAGGAGATCCCCTTCGACGAACTCGTCCGCATCATCGAGCAGGCGATCCTGACCGCCTACGCCAAGCACACCTCACCGACGGGCACGCTGCCGGACGGCGCGCGTGCCGAGCTCGACCGCCGAACGGGTCACGTCGCCGTCTTCGTCCCCCTCCTCGATGAAGACGATGTCGTCATCGGCGAGGAGGAGTCCACCCCCGAGGACTTCGGGCGCATCGCCGCGTTCGCCGCGAAACAGGTCATCAGTCAGAGGTTGCGCGACATCGCCGATGACGCCGTGCTGGGGGAGTTCCGCGGTCGTGAAGGCGACATCGTCGCGGGCATGGTCCAGCAGGGCCCGAACCCCCGCATGGTGCACGTCGACCTCGGAACGGTCGAGGCGATCCTTCCCCCCGAGGAGCAGGTGCCGGGTGAGGAGTACGCGCACGGCTCCCGGCTGCGCGTCTATGTGACGGGAGTGTCCAAGGGCACGAAGGGCCCGCAGATCACGGTTTCGCGCACGCACCCCGGACTCGTTCGAAAGCTCTTCGCGCTCGAGGTCCCCGAGATCGCGAACGGACTCGTCGAGATCGTGTCTCTCGCGCGTGAAGCGGGCCACCGCACGAAGATCGCCGTCAAGGCCAACGATCCGTCGATCAACGCGAAGGGCGCGTGCATCGGAGAGCTCGGGCGCCGCGTCCGCGCCGTCACCGAAGAACTGCACGGCGAGAAGATCGACATCGTGGACTACGACCCCGAGCTCGCGAAGTTCGTGGCGAACGCGCTGTCTCCCGCGAAGGTGACGTCGAGCTTCATCCTCGATGCCTCGAGCAAGGCCGTCCGGGCGCTCGTGCCCGACTACCAGCTCTCGCTCGCGATCGGCAAAGAAGGGCAGAACGCCCGCCTCGCCGCCAAGCTCACGGGAGCCAAGATCGACATCCAGCCCGACAGCGTGCTGGAAGGCTAGGTCGCCCGTCGCGGCCCGGCCGAGGTGTACCATGGAACCCGTACGAACGTGCGTCGGTTGTCGCGCGCGCTCTTCCCGGTCCGCCCTCCTCAGGGTGGTCTCCAACGATTCGATCCTCGTCGTAGACGAGCGTGCGATTCTGCCGGGGCGGGGAGCGTGGGTGCATCCGACGCGAGAATGCATGGATGCCGCGGTGCGGCGCCGGGCTTTCGTACGCGCACTCCGTGTGTCGGGCTCGCTTGACACGCAGACCATCGAGAAACGGCTGAACGGCTATGGAAACAAAGTGAACGGCTCGAAATGAGTCCCGTCCGCGAATAGTGGTCTGCCCGGTCTGGGCAGGCCCCAGACTGGAGAACAACAAGTGGCAAATGCCAAACCCCGCGTCCACGAGATCGCCTCGGAACTCGGCGTCGACAGCAAGGTCGCACTGGCCAAGCTGAAGGAGCTCGGCGAGTTCGTCAAGAGCCCCTCGTCGACGATCGAGCCCCCCGTGGCTCGAAAGCTCCGTGCTGCCCTCGAGGCAGACGGTGCGAAGACCCCCGCGGCAGCGCCCGCCCGTCCGGCCGGAAAGCCTGGCCCCGCGGCCCGGCCCGGCCCGGCTCGTCCCGCTGCCCCGACACCTGCACCCGCCCCGGCGCCTGCCGCATCCGCCCCGGCGGCGCCGTCGGCTCCTGCCGCGCCCGCGGCATCCCCGTCGCCCGCAGCGCCGGCGGCAACGCCCGCTCCTGCGGCCGCCGAGGCTGCACCCGAGACTCCCGCGCCGTCGGCCCCCGCCGCAGCGCCGAAGCCCGGCGGCGTCACGCCGCAGCCTCCGCGTCCCGGCGGCACCCCGCGTCCGGGCAACAACCCCTTCGCCTCGTCGCAGGGGATGGGCCAGCGTCCTGCAGGACCGCGCCCGGGCAACAACCCCTTCGCGTCCGCACAGGGGATGGGCCAGCGTCCGTCCCCCGGGAACATCCCCAGGCCCCAGGCTCCGCGTCCCGGCGCCCCCCGTCCCGGCGCCCCGCGTCCGGGTGGCGGCGGTCGTCCCGGTGGTGGCGGTCGTCCCGGCGCTCCGTTCCAGCAGCGTCCCGGCGGTGCCGGTCGTCCCGGTGGCGGCGGATTCCAGCGTCCCGGTGCACCCGGTGCGGGTGCGCCCGGCGGTGGCTTCGCCGGTCGTCCCGGCGGTGGTGGCGGTCGCGGCCGCGGACCCGGTGGCGGTACGGCGGGCGCATTCGGAAAGGGTGGCGGCAAGTCCAAGCAGCGCAAGTCGCGCAGGGCGAAGCGTCAAGAGTTCGAGATGCGCTCCGCGCCGATCGTCGGCGGCGTCAACGTCCAGAAGGGCAGTGGCGAGATCATCCGGCTTCGACGCGGCGCGTCGATCTCCGACTTCGCTGACAAGCTCGAAGCCCTCAACGGGTACACGGTGCAGCCCGGCACGCTCGTGACGATCCTGTTCAACCTCGGTGAGATGGCCACGGCGACCGAGTCGCTCGACGAGGCGACCTTCGAGGTTCTCGGCGCCGAGCTCGGCTACAAGATCCAGATGGTCTCTCCCGAGGACGAAGACAAAGAGCTGCTCGAGGGCTTCGGTCTCGATCTCGAGGCCGAGCTCGAGGCGGAGAACGAAGAGGATCTCGAGATCCGTCCGCCCGTCGTCACCGTCATGGGTCACGTCGACCACGGTAAGACCCGACTGCTCGACGCGATCCGGCAGACGAATGTCGTCGCCGGCGAAGCCGGTGGGATCACGCAGCACATCGGTGCGTACCAGGTCTGGACCGAGCACGACGGCATCGATCGCGCCATCACCTTCATCGACACCCCGGGTCACGAGGCGTTCACCGCCATGCGTGCCCGTGGTGCGCAGGTGACCGACATCGCGATCCTCGTCGTGGCCGCCGACGACGGCATCATGCCGCAGACGGTCGAAGCGCTCAACCACGCTCAGGCCGCCGGCGTGCCGGTCGTCGTCGCCGTCAACAAGGTGGACAAGCCCGAGGCGAACCCGGCCAAGGTGCGTCAGCAGCTGACGGAGTACGGACTGGTCGCAGAGGAGTACGGCGGCGACGTCATGTTCGTCGACGTCTCGGCGCGCCAGGGAACGAACATCCAGGAACTCCTGGACGCCGTTCTGCTGACCGCCGATGCAGGACTCGACCTCACGGCCAACCCGAACAAGGCGGCACGTGGAGTCGCGATCGAGGCGAAGCTCGACAAGGGCCGAGGCTCGGTTGCGACCGTGCTCATCCAGTCGGGAACGCTGCGCGTCGGCGATGCGATCGTCGCGGGTACCGCGTACGGCCGCGTCCGCGCGATGATCGACGAGAACGGCGACGCCGTCGACGAGGCCTACCCCTCGCGTCCTGTTCAGGTGCAGGGGCTCAACTCGGTGCCTCGCGCCGGTGACACGTTCATCGTGACCGAGGAGGACCGCACGGCCCGCCAGATCGCCGAGAAGCGCGAAGCGGCCGAGCGCAACGCTCAGCTCGCGAAGGCTCGCAAGCGCATCTCGCTCGAGGACTTCACCCGCGCTCTCGAAGAGGGCAAGGTCGAGTCGCTCAACCTCATCATCAAGGGCGACGTGTCCGGTGCCGTCGAGGCGCTGGAGGAATCGCTCCTCAAGATCGAGGTCGACGACTCGGTGCAGCTGCGCATCATCCACCGCGGCGTCGGTGCCATCACCGAGTCCGACATCAACCTCGCGACGATCGACAACGCGATCGTCATCGGGTTCAACGTCCGCCCCGACACGAAGGCGCGCGAGCGCGCCGCCCGCGAGGGTGTGGACGTCCGGTTCTACTCCGTCATCTACAACGCGATCGATGACGTCGAGCAGTCGCTCAAGGGCCTGCTCAAGCCGGAGTACGAAGAGGTCCAGTCGGGCGTCGCGGAGATCCGCGAGGTGTTCCGCTCGTCGAAATTCGGCAACATCGCCGGTGTCATCGTGCGTTCGGGCACGATCACGCGAAACGCGAAGGCCCGCGTCATCCGCGACGGCGTCGTCATCGCCGATGGACTGGCGATCGAGTCGCTCCGTCGGTTCAAGGACGATGTCACCGAGGTCCGTACGGACTTCGAGGCGGGTATCGGACTCGGCAAGTACAACGACATCCAGATCGGCGACGAGATCGAGACCACCGAAATGGTCGAGAAGCCGCGCGGCTGATCACCGTCGATGAGGAGCGTCCCGCCGCGAGCGGGGCGCTCCTCCTCCGTCGAAAGGAACACACATGGCCAGTGAGCGTCAGGCACGCCTGGGCGACCGCATCCGCGTCATCCTCGCCGAGCGTCTCGAGAAGGGCCTGCGCGACCCGCGTCTGGGCTTCGTCACGATCACCGACGTCCGCGTGACGGGCGACCTGCAGCACGCCTCGGTGTTCTATACGGTTCTGGGCTCCGACGAGGAGCGCGAGGCTTCTGCCGAGGCACTCCGCTCGGCGACCGGAATGCTGCGGTCCGAGGTCGGCAAGCACCTCAACACCCGGCTCACGCCCTCACTCGAATTCATCCCCGACGCGCTCCCCGAGAACGCCGGGCACATCGCGGAGCTTCTGCGCGAGGCGCAGGAACGCGACGCGGCGGTTGCGGGACTCGCGTCGTCGGCGACCTACGCCGGCGACGAAGACCCGTACGTCAAGCCGCGCGAAGCGGGCGACGAGGACTGACACTTCGCGGGCCGAGGCTCGCGGGGATCAGTGCGGGAGGCGCAGGTGCCCCTCGAGGGCTTCCGCCAGACCGTCGGCTATGAGCGAGTCGATCGCGCGATCGCGCTGCGCGGCGTCCGGCCATGATCCGACGACCTCTTCGAGCGGGATGCCCTGGCTCCCGGCATCCCGGAGCGCCTTGAGGACGGCACCCCGGGCTTGGCGATCGCTTCCCTCGTAGGCCGCCTGGCGCCGGCGGTCGTCTCCCGTGTCGGGGTAGCCGGCGGTACGCCAGGCGCACCTGTCGGCGATCGGACAATCGCCGCAGCGCGGAGAGCGCGCCGTGCAGACGACCGCGCCCAGTTCCATCGCGGCGGCGTTGACGACCGCCGCCTCCTCGACCGAGGGGGGCAGCACGGCATCCATCGCCTCCAGATCGCGCTTCGACGGCGGTCCGGGTTGGGACCGCCCCTCGATGGCGCGGGCGAGGACGCGCCGTGTGTTCGTGTCGACCACGGGATGCCGCAGGCCGTAGGCGAAGACCGCGACGGCCCGCGCCGTGTAGTCGCCGATCCCCGTGAGGGCGAGGAGGTCGTCGACATCGCTCGGCACTTTGTCGCCGTGGCGGTCGCGGATCTCGGTCGCGGCGCGGTGGAGCCACAGCGCCCTTCGCGGATAGCCGAGATTGGCCCATTGACGCACGGCTTCCGCGGGGGGCTCGGCAGCCAGCGATGCGGGGGTCGGCCAGCGGGTCAGCCACGCCTCGAGGTGCGGCACGACCCGGTTCACGGGCGTCTGCTGGAGCATGAACTCGCTCACGAGAGTGCCCCACGCGCCGAAGCCCTCGCGGCGCCAGGGGAGGTCTCGCGCGTGATCCCGGTACCACGCCATGAGCGGCGTCGCGAGATCGGGCATGCGAATCAGCCTATGCGCGCCGCCCGCGCGCGCGGTGCGGAGGAGATCCGCGATTCTGAGGGCGATCGCCCCCGGAACGGCCCTCGGAACCGCGAATCTCCTCAGCAGTGCGCGCGCGACGATTCCTCCCCAGGAGGGGCCGCGTGCGCGATGACCCACATAGCCGGAGGAGTGGACCCAGGCGGACGCTGAGCCGTGGAATTCTCGCGGCATGGGCGAGCCGAGGTCACACGCGCGTGGAACGCAGGGCCTCGCTGCGCGCATTCGCGCCGATGGGGGAGTCGTGCCGGTGCGAGCCTTGCAGCGCGCAGGCTTCAGCCGTCATCAGATCGACCGCGCTGTCGCGCAGGGCGTGCTGCGGCGTGTGCGCAAGGGTTGGGTCGCGCGTCCCGACGCCGACCCCGAGCTCGTTGCCGCTGCACGGGCCGGGGTCGTCCTCTCGTGCATCAGCCTTGCGCGGAGGCGAGGGCTGTGGGTGCTCGACCACGACCGGCTGCACGTCGCAGCGCCGGCGCACGCCGGGGGTGTGCACGCGCCCGGTGCGACGGTGCACTGGGCGAAGCCGGTTGTGCCGCGGCATCCCGATGCGCTCATCGACTCGATCGAGAACGCTCTCGTTCTCGTGGCGGAGTGCCAGCCCTACGAGTCGGCGCTGGCCGTGTGGGAATCCGCGCTCAACGCGCAGCTCGTCGATCGGCTGCAGCTTGCGCGGATGCCGCTTCCTCGCGCCGCACGGGAGATCATCGCCGCTGCGAGCCCGTACTCCGACTCGGGCCTCGAGTCCTTCGTCGTGCCGCGGCTGAGCTGGCTCGGTGTCCCGATCGTTCCGCAGGTCTGGATCGCTGGGCATCGCGTCGACTTCCTGATCGGCGACCGTCTCGTCCTGCAGATCGATGGCGGACACCACGTGGGCAGCCAGCTCACGTCGGACATCTCCCACGATGCCCGGCTGATCCTCATGGGATATCACGTCGTCCGCGTCGGGTACCGGCAGATGGTGGACGACTGGCACACCGTGCAGGACCTCGTCATGCGTGCCGTGGCGCAGGGGCTGCATCGAGAGCAGCCGCGTACAACGCGGCGATTCTGAGGAGATCTGCGATTCTGAGGAGACCTGGGCACGGATCGCCCTCAGGACTGCGGATCTCCTCGGATCCGCGACGAGAGTCGCCCGCCGTAGGCTGGTGGCATGCCCGGGATCCTGCTCGTCGACAAACCCCAGGGCATCACGAGCCACGACGTCGTCGCACGAGCGCGTCGCGCCCTGGGGACGCGGAAGGTCGGTCATGCGGGCACGCTCGATCCCATGGCGACGGGGCTGCTGGTGCTCGGCGTCGACGCCGCGACGCGCCTGCTGACCTTCATGGTCGGCCTCGACAAGACCTATGAGGCGACCATCCGCCTGGGGGCGGCCACCGACACCGACGACGCGGACGGCACGATCACGGACGTGACGGATGCCGCGTTCCTCACCGACGACGCGATCCTCGCTGCGGTCGAACCGCTCACTGGGCGCATCTCGCAGGTGCCCAGTCGCGTCTCGGCCATCAAGGTCCAGGGTCGACGGGCGTACGACCTCGCACGTGCGGGGGAGGAGGTCACTCTCGCGGCCCGCGACGTGACCGTGTCGCGGTTCGAGGTGCGCGAGGTCGCCCGGTCGACGATCGACTCGGCCGGCGTCGTCGATCTCGATGTCGTCGTCGACTGCTCGAGCGGAACCTACATCCGCGCCCTCGCCCGCGACCTCGGGGCGTCGCTCGGCGTCGGGGGGCACCTCACCGCGCTCCGGCGCACGCGTATCGGTCCGTTCGCCGTCGCCGCCGCGGTGACCGTCGACGATATCGCGGACGACCTTCTGATCGACCCCGCGGCCGCGGCATCCACCGTGCTCGGCCGCTTCGACGTGAGCGCGGAGGAAGCACGCGATCTCCGGCACGGGAAGCGCCTCTCGGGAGCGGCCTCCCGGCTGCCGTCTTCGCCATCGGCGGCGGTGGCGCCGGACGGCGCACTTATCGGCGTCGTCGAGAAGCGCGGCGATGACGTCAAGAGCACGATGAACATGCCGGAGGAGAGAGCGTCATGATCCTGTGGTTCACGATCGCGCAGGTCGCCGTCGCGTCGGTGAGCGGTCTGCTGTGCGTCATCCTCGGGCTTGCGGGTCGGCGTCCGAGCGACCTGTCGGTGGGTTCGCTCGCGCTCGTCGAAGTCCTCCTCCTGGCGCAGATCGTCATGGCGATCATCGCGCCGCTCGCGGGCAACCCGCCCACGGGCAGCCTGCTCGAGTACTGGGTGTACCTCGTCTCGGCTGCTCTCCTGCCGCCGGCTGCTGTCTTCTGGGCGCTGCTCGAGCGGAGTCGCTGGAGCACGGTGATCATGGGCATCGCCGCGCTCGCCGTGGCGATCATGGTCTGGCGGATGCACGCGATCTGGACGGTCCAGCTGGCGTGAGCGCGGGCGAGGCCGCATCCGGCCTAGGATTGACGGGTCATGTCGTCGCCGTCCCGCTCCCGCATGACCGGCATCGGCCGGGTTCTCGTGGTCGTCTACGCGATCATGGCCCTCGCTGCCACCGGTCGCTCCTTCGTCCAGATCGTCCGCGAGTTCGATGAAGCGCCACTGGCCTACACCCTCTCTGCAGTGTCGGCGATCGTGTACATCCTCGCGACGCTCGCCCTCGTCTTCGCCGGTTCGCCCCGGTGGTACCGGATCGCCTGGATCGCGATCGTGTTCGAGCTCGCGGGAGTGCTCGTCGTCGGCGCGCTCTCACTCATCCTCCCCGACCTCTTCGCGCATCCCACCGTCTGGTCGTGGTTCGGTCTCGGCTATCTCTTCGTGCCGCTCGTCCTGCCCTTCCTCGGCTTGTGGTGGCTCATGACGCACGCACCCGTGGGCACGCCGAGCACGGTGGTCTCGTGATCGTCTTCCGCGATCCGGCTGACGTTCCTCCCGGCTTCGGGCCGTCGGTCGTCGCGATCGGCAAGTTCGACGGTGTCCACTCGGGACACCGCGCCGTGATCGACAGAGCACGAGTGGATGCCGCGACCGGCCGCGCGCGCGTCGTCGCGGTCACCTTCGACCGCAACCCCCTCGCGCTCCTCCGACCGGAGCTGTGCCCGCCGACCGTGATCGGCGTGCATCAGAAGCTGCAGATGCTCGCGGAGACGGGCGTCGATGCGACGCTCATGCTCACGTTCGACCGTGCCCTCGCCGATCTGTCCGCTCGCGAGTTCGTCGAGCACGTCCTCGTCGGCGCGCTGGGCGTGACGATCGTCCTGGTGGGGAGCGACTTCCGCTTCGGGCGGGGTGGAGAAGGCACGCCCGAGACGCTGCGCGAACTGGGCGACGAGCTCGGCTTCGAGGTGGAGATCGTGGAAGACGTGCGGGCCATCGAAGGAGGCCGTCGCGTCTCGTCGACCTGGATCCGGGAACTCCTGGCCGAGGGCGACGTCGCGACCGCGTCCCGGCTGCTGGGTCGTGCGCCCGCCGTGTGGGGAGAGGTCGTGCACGGCCTCAAGCGGGGCCGGGAGCTCGGCTATCCGACGGCGAATCTCTCCACCGAGCTGGAGGGCTTCGTGCCGGCCGACGGCGTCTACGCGGGTTGGCTCGTCGACGAGGGATCCGCCGATGGCCTCCGTCCCGGCATCCGCCATCCCGCCGCGATCAGCGTCGGGACCAATCCGACCTTCGACGACGTCGTGGCGAGGCAGGTCGAGGCACATGTCCTCGACGAGACGGATCTCGATCTCTACGGACACCGCGTGGAGGTCCAGTTCACCGATCGTGTGCGCGGTATGGTCGCGTTCGAGGGCGTCGAGGCGCTCAAGGCCCAGATGGCCGACGACATCGATAAGGTTCGGGAGACGCTGACATGACAGACGACCATCGCTCGCGACGCGGGACGGTTTCGATCCTGCGGCGAGTGATCGTCGGAGTCATCATCGGCTCCTTCAGCCTCGCGGCGCTCGGCGGCATCATCGCGCTCCTCGGCGGGGAGCTCAACGAAACGGCCTGGCGCGTCCTGTCGACGACAGCGATCGTCGGGGCCTTCAGCGTCGCCGTGCTCTGCTGCGTCGCCCTGGTGGGTCGCCGCCTCCAGCCCTTCGGATTCATCGGTGCCGCGGTGTCGATCGTGACGGCGGGCTTTGCGATCGCGATCGTGTGGTCGGAGTGGGGATGGCCGGACGAGCTGTGGCAGATCACGTGGTCCGGCATCGCGATGACCGCCGCGTTCTCGCTCGCTTCGCTCCTGCTGCTCCTCGCCGATCGCGACCGGTCGGCGGTCCGGGTCGGACTGATCACGACCCTGGTGCTCTTCGCCGTCGTGCTCGGCATGGTGCTCTACGTGATCTGGTGGCCTGACCGCGTCGACAGCGAGGTCTTCCCGCGCGTCCTGGGCATCGCGGCGATCCTCGCCGCGCTCGGTGCCGTCGTCGTCCCCGTCATCTCGCTCCTCCTGCGCGATCGTCCTTCGGACTCCGGGATCGCGGCGCAGACGCGGGCCCGACTCGAGCAGGCCGCCCGCGAGCGGGGGACGACGGCCGATGAACTGCTCTCCGCATTGCTGACGAGTCTTCCCGCCGCGCCACCCGACGTGGTTCGGGGGATGCCGCAGCCGCCCTCCGATCCGGCGGCTCCCACCCCGTAGATCGGCGCCGCCCACCGGCCTACCATCGAGGAGTGGACGTCGCAGACACCCTCCATCGCCCATCCAGGATGGGCGAGGTAGGCTTGACCTTCGCGTCCGATTCCGTCGCGACCATCGCCGCACGTCTCGGATCGGAACCTGTGTGCTCGACGGCACCTTGTTCGTGCCCACGACCGCGACGACTGTCCGTCACGGCGATCGGCGCCGTGACGTCGCCGGAACCTCTTCCCCACAGCACGACCGAACTTCCGAAACAGGAGAGCCATGAGCCGAACCGATCTCCAGACGCTGCCGGAACGCGCCGTCGAACTCCTCGGCGGCGAGCCCGACGACACGACCCTCAGGCGCTATCTCCACGGTCTCTCCGGTGTCGACGCGGTGGGGCTCGAGCAGCGTGCGGCGGATCTCGGCACCCGCTCCATCAAGACCTCCTCCAAGGCGTGGGCGCTCGACAAGGTCGTCGAGCTCATCGACCTCACGACCCTCGAGGGCGCTGACACGCCCGGCAAGGTCCGCTCGCTCGTCGCGAAGGCGCTCAACCCGGATGCGTCGGATCAGACGTGTCCGCGGGTCGCCGCCGTCTGCGTCTACGGGGACATGGTCCCGTACGCCGTCGACGCTCTCGGCGAAGCGCACGGGGATCCCGACGACGGCGGAGTGAGTGTCGCGGCCGTCGCCACGGCCTTCCCGAGTGGACGCGCGTCGCTCGACATCAAGCTCGCCGATACGGCCGAGGCCGTCGCCGAGGGTGCCGACGAGATCGATATGGTCATCGACCGCGGCGCGTTCCTGGCGGGTCGTTACGGGCTCGTGTACGACCAGATCGCCCGGGTCAAGCAGGCCTGCCGGCGCGAGGACGGCACGTCGGCCTCTCTCAAGGTGATCCTCGAGACGGGTGAGCTGAAGACCTACGACAACATCAAGCGCGCGTCGTGGCTCGCGATCCTCGCGGGCGGCGACTTCATCAAGACGTCCACCGGCAAGGTGCAGCCCGCGGCGACGCTCCCCACGACCCTGTTGATGCTCGAGGTCGTCCGGGATTGGCATCGTGCGACGGGGGAGAAGATCGGCGTGAAGCCCGCCGGCGGCATCCGCACGTCGAAGGATGCCATCAAGTACCTCGTCACCGTCGCCGAGACGGTCGGCGAGGAGTGGCTCCAGCCGCACCTGTTCCGCTTCGGGGCATCCAGCCTGCTCAACGACGTGCTGCGACAGCGGCAGAAGCTCACGACCGGGCACTACACCGGCATCGACTACGTCACGATCGACTGACGACAGACCGCGGCACTGCTCACCCACCGAAGTAAGAGACAACGACATGAGCTTCCTCGAATACGCACCCGCGCCGGAGTCCCGCGCGATCCTGAATCTCCGCGGCGACTACGGACTGTTCATCGACGGCGAGTTCCGAGCCGGGACCGGTGAATCCTTCGCGACGATCTCCCCGGCCGATGAGTCGCACATCGCGACCATCTCGGCAGCCTCCGATGCCGACGTCGACGCGGCGGTCGCTGCGGCGCGCCGGGCGTACGACAAGGTCTGGTCCAGGATGTCGGGCCGGGATCGCGGCAAGTACCTCTTCCGCATCGCCCGACTCGTCCAGGAGCGTGCGCGCGAACTCGCCGTCGCCGAGAGCCTCGACAACGGCAAGCCCATCAAGGAGAGCCGCGACGTCGACGTGCCGCTCGTGGCGGCGTGGTTCTTCTACTACGCGGGATGGGCCGACAAACTCGATTACGCAGGGCTCGGCGCGAATCCTCGCGCTCTGGGCGTCGCGGGTCAGGTCATCCCCTGGAACTTCCCGCTGCTGATGCTCGCGTGGAAGGTCGCGCCCGCTCTCGCGGCGGGCAACACCGTCGTGCTGAAGCCGGCTGAGACGACATCCCTCACGGCGCTGCTCTTCGCGGAGATCCTGCAGCAGGCAGATCTCCCCGCGGGCGTCGTCAACATCGTGACCGGTGCGGGACCGACGGGTGCCGCGATCGTCCGGCATCCCGATGTCGACAAGGTCGCCTTCACGGGCTCGACCGCCGTGGGTCGCGAGATCGCCAAGTCCGTCGCGGGGACCGACAAGAAGGTGACGCTCGAGCTCGGCGGCAAGGCGGCGAACATCATCTTCGACGACGCTCCCATCGAGCAGGCCGTCGACGGCATCGTCACCGGCATCTTCTTCAATCAGGGCCAGGTGTGCTGCGCGGGAAGCCGGCTCGTGGTTCAGGAGTCGATCCACGATGAGGTCGTCGAACGCCTCAAGGCACGTCTATCGACGCTGCGGCTCGGCGACCCGCTCGACAAGAACACCGATATCGGGGCGATCAACTCGCAGGAGCAGCTCGACCGCGTCCGCGAGCTCAGCCGGATCGGCGAGGAGGAAGGTGCTGACCGGTGGACGGCGGACTGCGCGATCCCCGCCCAGGGCTTCTGGTTCGCGCCGACGATCTTCACCAATGTGCAGGCGAGCCACCGGATCGCGCGCGACGAGATCTTCGGACCGGTCCTCTCCGTCCTCACCTTCCGCACACCCGATGAGGCGATCGCGAAGGCGAACAACACGCCGTACGGTCTGTCGGCCGGAGTGTGGAGCGAGAAGGGCTCGCGCATCCTCGCCGTCGCCGACCGGCTGCGCGCGGGCGTCGTGTGGGCGAACACGTTCAACCGCTTCGACCCGGCGAGTCCGTTCGGCGGCTACAAGGAATCCGGTTACGGCCGGGAGGGCGGCAAGCACGGCCTCCTCGCCTACCTGAAGGGGGGAGCGGCGTGAGCGAGCGACTGACGGTGCCCAAGACGTACAAGCTCTACATCGGCGGCACGTTCCCGCGCAGCGAGTCCGGCCGCACGTATCCGGTCTCATCGCCGAAGGGCGCCTTCCTCGCCAACGCGGCGTCCGCCTCGCGCAAGGACGCCCGAGACGCCGTCACGGCTGCTCTCGGCGGCGTCAAGCCATGGTCGAGCGCGACCGCCTACAACCGCGGGCAGGTGCTCTACCGTGTCGCGGAGATCCTCGAGGGGCGTCGCTCCCAGTTCGTCGACGAGATCGTGCAGCAGACCGGCGCGTCGGCGAGAGCTGCGGCATCCGAGGTCGACGAGGCGATCGATCGCTGGGTCTGGTACGCAGGATGGTGCGACAAGTTCGCTCAGGTCTCGGGCAACGGCAATCCGGTCGCCGGTCCGTACTTCAACATCTCGGTGCCTGAGCCCACGGGGGTCGTCGGGATCGTCGCTCCGCAGGACACGGCTCTGCTGGGGCTCGTATCGGCCATCGCGCCGGCGCTCGTGACCGGCAACACCGTCGTCGCGATCGCATCCCAGCGCTACCCGCTGTCGGCGATCAGCCTCGCGGAGGTCATCGCGACGTCCGACGTCCCGGCCGGAGTCGTCAATCTCCTCACGGGTTCTCCCGCCGAGATCGCGCCCTGGCTTGCGGCCCACCCCGACGTGCACGGCCTCGATCTCGTCGGTGCCGGCGAGATCGACTGGGTCGCGTTGCAGGTCTCGGCGGCGGAGACCCTGACCCGCGTCCTCGGGCCCGAGTCAGGACCGGATGCCGCGGCGCCGAGCCTCCAGCGGATCGCGGCGTTCACCGAGACCAAGACCGTCTGGCATCCCAAGAGTCTCGTCTGACAGGCTCGCCGTCGGCTCAGGGCGCTACGACAGGTCGAGGCCCTCGAGCTTTCCCGGCTCGCTGAGCTCGCCGTAGCGGACGTCGATGCCGTCGGCGTCGACGCTCGCGACGCACGCCAGAAGCGACAACGTCGGGTATCCGTAGGGGCGGTTGTCGCGGATGATCGCGGCATCGTCGGTGCTGTCGAGCTCGGCGGTCCGCTCGAGGACGTCGAGCCACGGACGCCACCAGACGTCGCCCGTGCCGAGCGGTGCGGAGCGGAAGTCCTCGAGCCAGCGCGCGATGCGTGGTGTGGACACATCATCGACCTCGTCGTGCGCGATCATGTGCGTTCCCGGTGAGAGCTCTTCGACATGGACGGCATCGCCGTCCCACGTCACGACGCGAGCCGACGGGCCGTCGACCTCGACGAGGTTGAAGCCGTGCGTCGTGGGGTCGTCGTCGACGGCGCGTCCCGCGACGGAATCGAGCACGAGGGTTCCGCGGGAGGTCATCTCCGACTCGGGCCGCGTCGAGACATCGGCGCGATTGAGGAGCACTGCCAGTCGACGCTGGTCGGGGTCGGCGGCAAGCCACGCGCCTCCCGCCCGGACGTCGCGCACGCCGAGGACCCCGTCGTGGGATTCGGGCCACCACCGACCGAGAGGGTTCCACGGACGTGAGGGGTCTTCGTCGCGGATGGCGAGGATCCGGGTCGGCTCGTCGGACGTCGAGGGCACGCGGATCACGACGGTGCACATGGAAGGGCTCTCCTAAGCGGAACGTGGGAGGATCGAGAAGTGTTCATCGTCGTTGGTGTGACGGGCGGGATCGCCGCCTACAAGTCGGTGCACATCGTGCGCCTCCTCGTGAAGGAGGGGCATGATGTCCACGTCGTCCCCACAGAAGACGCCGTGAAGTTCGTCGGTATTCCCACGTGGGAGGCGATCAGCCGCCATCCTGTCACGACTTCGGTCCACGAGGACGTGGCGCGGGTGCGGCACGTCGCGCTCGGACAGGCGGCAGATCTCGTCATCGTGGCGCCCGCGACGGCCAACAGTCTCGCCAAGATGGCGGCGGGGCTCGCCGACGATCTGCTGGGCACGACCCTGCTCGCGACCTCTGCGCCCGTCGTCGTCGCGCCCGCGATGCACACCGAGATGTGGCGGCACGCCGCGACGCAGGACAATGTCGCTCTGCTGCGCGCTCGCGGTGTTCACGTCGTCGGTCCTGCCGAAGGCGAACTGACCGGTGGTGACAGTGGAGCGGGCCGCATGTCGGAGCCCGACGAGATCGTCGCTGCGGCTCTCGGCGTCGTGAGCACCCGTCGAGACCTCGAGGGTCTCTCCGTCGTCGTGAGCGCGGGCGGCACACGCGAGCCGATCGATCCCGTCCGCTTCATCGGCAATAGGTCCAGCGGGCGGCAGGGCATGGCCGTCGCGCGTGAAGCGGCGAGCCGGGGGGCATCCGTGACGCTTGTCGCGGCCCACGTCGAGGACGATGTGCTGATCCCGGTACCCGGGATGTCGGTCGTCCACGCGTCGACGGCGACGGAACTCGCGGAGGTCGTGCGGGATGCCGCGCGCTCGGCTGATGTCGTCGTCATGGCAGCAGCCGTCGCCGACTACCGCGTCGCAGACGTCGCGCCCCGAAAGCTCACGAAAGAGGGGCGAGGCGATGGGCTGACATTGGAGCTCGTGGAGAACGAGGACATCCTCGCCGGACTGGCTCGAGATCGACGCGACGGTCAGACGATCGTGGGATTCGCCGCAGAGATGCCGGGCGACGACGAGACGCTCGTCGACCGCGGTCGCCGCAAGGCCGCGCGGAAGGGAACCGACCTGCTGGTCGTGAACGAGGTCGGCTGGGCGAAGGGATTCGAGCAGAGTGGGAACGAGGTGGTCTTCATCGGGCGCGACGGCGTTGTACTCGGAACGTCCGCCGGAAGCAAGGACGATGTCGCCGCGGCCGTCTGGGACGCGATCCGCGACATGCGGATGAAAATCAGGTAACAAAACGGTAACGGCCCGAGGTAGAGTGACGGGACGGTGTCGATGAAGACGCCGACGCACCGTCGCGAAGGACATGCCCGATGCCCGACCACCCCGCGCACGCGTCCGCACGATCGCGCGCGCACGCCCTCGCCATCGTCTGCGTCCTGAGCGCTGCGAGTGTCATGATCGCCTTCCTCGGGGTGAGTCCCGCCCGGGTCGGCGCGACCGAAGCGCTCGGAACCCCGCGGATGCCGGGGGATGCCGCCTTCATCGCGAGCCACCGCGGGGGCGGCGCGACGGCGCCCGAGAACACGCTTCCGGCCATCGACGCAGCGCTCGCGCAGGGATTCGAGTACGTCGAGGTCGACGTCGCCCTCACGGCCGATCGCCATGCCGTGCTCATGCACGACGCGACGGTCGATCGGACGACGGACGGATCCGGACGCATCTCCGACCTCACGCTCGCCGACGTGCGCACCCTCGACGCGGGCTCGTGGTTCTCGGCGGAGTTCGCGGGAACCCGCGTGCCGACCCTTGCGGAGTTCGCCGATCTCCTGGCCGGGACCACCCGACGGGCGATCGTCGAACTCAAGGGGGAGTGGGATGCCGCTTCCCTCGCGGCCGTCGTCTCGGAGTTCGAGAGCCGGGGTCTCACGAGACGCATCGCGCTGGCGAGCTTCGACGCTCGGACCCTCGCTCTCGCAGCCGACGCCTCACGCGTCATCCCGCGCCTGCTGATCCTGCGTCAGCTCCCGGACGATGTCGTGAGCGCAGCGGCGGAAGCGGGAGCACGGGGCATCATCGCCAGCCGCGCCGCCGTCGTGCGCAGGCCCGAGGTCATCGACGAGATGCACGCCGCGGATCGACGCGTCATCGTCTACACACTCAATGACGACGCCCACTGGAACGAGGCGACGACCCTCGGGGTGGACGGGATCGTCACCGATGATCCCGGCACGCTGTCGTCGTGGCAGCAGGTCGCGGCCGGCGGCGGGTAGGGTCGGACGCGTCCGTCGCACCGGGAGGTCCTCATGTCATCGCTCCGCCGCACGCTCGTCGCCGGCGCCGCAGCACTGATGGTCGCGGGTGCGCTCACGGCGTGCGTCCCCGAGCCGGTGCCGACCTCGTCGGTGTCGGCTCCCATGCCGACGGCACCGTCCTCGGTTCCGACCGACGGCGCGACGAGCGATCCCGGCGCGGGCGACGAGATCGCCCTGCCCGCCGCGTGCGAGGAGCTCTATTCGCCCGCGATGCTCACGACGCTCCAGGCCGAGATCCCGCCCATGAACGACCCGGGAACGACGATGCTCTCCACCGAGAGCGCCGAGGCGATCGCCGTCATCGAATCCGCGGAGCAGACCCTTCGCTGCTCGTGGGGTCCGCCATCCGAGCGGGGGATCGCCACGAACGTCGCCGTCATCACTCCGGAGCAGCGCGATGCGCTCTTCACCGCCTTCGAGCAGGCAGGGTTCTCGGCCGAGGACTATGCGTCCGGCACCATCCACCGGATCCAGCAGGAGATGATCACGCTCGACGATGAGCTCGTCACCCTGGGTGAGACGCACTACTTGAGCGCCAACGGATGGGTCTCCACGCGGTGGATACAGTACCTGCCCGAGGGATACGTCGAAGACATCGTCGCGTCGCTCTGGGAATGATCCGCTGCCGACAGGGTAGACTGTCGGCGGGGATCCCGTCATCCGACGTCGCAGCTCGCTGAAGCGAGTGCCCGCGGCCGGATGCGGGTCGTCCCATCCCGGGGCCGTGACGGCCACCCTGCCGCCCTCGGGAGCCTGCACTTCGCCGGTGAAGACCGGCTCATCCGGAGCATCCGGAATCTCTCCTGAGGAGGAGTATGCCGCCTACGGCATCCGCGACGCAGAGAACCACTCAGCGCCGCCGCAAGCCTTCGTCCGCGCACCGCGACGACGAGGCCCCCATCATCCCGATCCTCGCCCGCAAGGTGCGCGAGGTCGAGGCGAAGTCGCAGCGCGGCAAGCTCGGACCGACCAACCGGGTGAAGTTCCAGGTGATCGCCTTCCTCGTGCGCGAAGAGCGCGCGAGGGTGAAGGCCGACACGACGCTCACGGACGCGACTCGCGCCGAGCTTCTCAAGCGCCTCGATGGGGTCGCGACGATCCTCGCCAAGACGGCGGCGCGCGACACATCCCTCATCCAGCTGCTCGAAGTGGACCAGGCGACCTCGCCCGTCGCACGGCGCATGCGTCGCGATTGGCTCATCGAGTCCGGAGCCGAACTCGCACCCGACGAGCTGATCATCACGGATACGACTCCGGCCGCCACCGCTGTCGTGCCCGCCGCGCTCGCCGAGCGTCAGGTCGTGCCGCCGCAGATCGAGGCGCGGCGCGAGGCGAACCCGTTCCTCGCGCCGGATCTCTCGATGCGCGTCCCGAAGGAGACTCCACGGCGCCGCCTCGACGGGTGGGAGCTCATGGGGCCCCTCTACAAGGCGTTCGAGACGGGTGCCGGTGGCGGTGCGGCGACGATGCCGCTGCCGCCCCAGCCCGAGTTCGACCGGCTCTCGCCCAAGGGCCTGGAAGTCATGGTCCACCAATCCCGATTCCTTGAGGCTGTGCGGGAAGGGCATCGCTCGTTCCTGCTCGCCGACGAGCCGGGGCTCGGCAAGACCGCGGAGTCGGTGCTCGCGGCATCCGTCGCCGGCGCCTACCCGCTTCTGGTCGTCGTCCCCAACGTCGTCAAGATGAACTGGGCACGCGAGGTCGAGCGGTGGACACCGCAGCGCCGCGCGACCGTCATCTCCGGCGACGGTGAGAACATCGACGCCTTCGCCGACGTCTTCATCGTCAACTACGAGATCCTCGACCGTCACCTGTCATGGCTGAGCTCGATCGGTCTCAAGGGCATGGTCGTCGACGAGGCCCACTTCATCAAGAACCTCACGTCGCAGCGGTCGCAGAACGTGCTGGCGCTCGCGACGCGCATCCGTGAACAGCTGCGCGATCCGCTCATGCTCGCCCTGACGGGCACGCCACTCATCAACGACGTCGAGGACTTCGACGCGATCTGGCGTTTCCTCGGATGGACGAACGGCGAGAAGCCCGGACCCGTCCTCATGGAGAAGCTCGACGAGACGGGTCTGACCCCGGCCGACAAGGCCTTCTATCCGGCTGCGCGCGAGGCCGTCATCTCGATGGGGATCGTGCGCCGTCGCAAGAAGGACGTCGCTGCCGATCTCCCCGACAAGCTCATCGCCGACCTGCCCGTCGAGCTCGACGACGACTTCGGACGCTCGATCCGCCAGGCGGAGCGCGAGCTCGGCGAACGGCTCGCGGCGAAGTACCGCCGGATCATCGAGGCCCGCGGCGATCGCGGGCTCGCGCCGGGCGAGATCGACGACGACATCGTGCGTCTCGTCGCCCACAATGAGCTCGAGGAGTCGAAGGCCGCCGGCACGGGGTCTGAGAACGTCTTCACGATGGTGCGGCGGATCGGCCAGGCCAAGGCTGTGCTGGCCGCCGACTACGCGGCGCAGCTGCAGCGCTCGGTGGGCAAGGTGGTGTTCTTCGCCAAGCACATCGATGTCATGGATGCCGCAGAGGCGCACTTCCGCGCGGCCGGTCTCAAGACCGTCTCGCTTCGCGGCGACCAGACGACGGCGGCGCGCCAGCAGGCGATCGACGCGTTCAACAACGACCCCGAGGTCGGCATCGCGGTGTGCTCGCTGACGGCAGCGGGCGTGGGCGTCAACATGCAGGCGTCGTCGAACGTCGTCCTCGCGGAGCTGTCGTGGACGGCCGCCGAGCAGACCCAGGCGATCGACCGCGTGCACCGCATCGGTCAGGACGAGCCGGTCACGGCGTGGCGGATCATCGCGGCGCACACGATCGACACCAAGATCGCCGAGCTCATCGACTCGAAGCAGGGACTTGCCGCGCGTGCGCTCGACGGCGAGGCCGTCGATCCCCAGTCGAGCGACTCGGTCCAGCTGTCCGCACTCATGCACCTCCTCCGGCAGGCGCTCGGCGGGGAGTGACGCCGTCGTCGCCGGGCCGTGTGGCAGGCACGCGTTCCCGGCGATAGTGTCGGTACGGCACCGTCGCCGGCCTCTGACCCGACAGCAAGGAACCACAGCATGAAGATCGGCATCCTCACGAGCGGCGGCGACTGCCCCGGACTCAACGCGGTCATCCGCGGAGTCGTGCTGAAAGGCACGACAACGTACGACCTCGAGTTCGTCGGCATCCGAGACGGCTGGCGCGGCGTCGTCGATGCGGACTTCTTCCCGCTCACGCGTCACGAGGTCAAGGGCCTTTCGAAGGTCGGCGGAACGATCCTCGGCACGTCGCGGACGAACCCCTACGAGGGCCCTCGCGGTGGAGCGGAGAACATCGCCAAGACGATGTACGGCCACCGCCTGGACGGCATCATCGCGATCGGCGGCGAAGGCACGCTCGCCGCCGCGGACCGCCTGTCGAAGGACGGCATCAACGTTCTGGGCGTTCCGAAGACGATCGACAACGACCTCCGTGCCACCGACTACTCGTTCGGATTCGATACCGCCGTGAACATCGCCACCGACGCGATGGATCGCCTCCGCACGACCGGCGATTCGCACCAGCGGTGCATGGTCGCCGAGGTGATGGGGCGTCATGTCGGCTGGATCGCTCTGCACGCGGGCATCGCCGCGGGAGCCCACGTCATCTGCATCCCCGAAGTGCCCCTCTCGCTCGACGAGATCATCGATCAGGTGACGAGAGCGCACGACCGCGGTCGCGCGCCGCTCGTCGTCGTCTCGGAGGGCTTCAAGCTGACCGGCATGGAAGAGGCGTTCAGTGACAAGGGCCTCGATGCCTTCAACAGGCCGCGACTCGGCGGCATCAGCGAGATCCTCGCCCCCGAGATCGAGCGGATCACGGGGATCGAGACGCGCGCGACGGTGCTCGGCCACATCCAGCGCGGTGGATCGCCTTCGGCGTTCGACCGCGTTCTCGCGACCCGGCTCGGCCTGCACGCCGCCGATGCCGTCGTCGACGAGGCGTGGGGCCAGATGGTGTCGCTCAAGGGCACCGACATCGTACGGGTACCCTTCGCCGAGGCGCTCGGCGAGCTGAACACGGTCCCGCTCTACCGCTACGAAGAGGCCGCCGCGCTGTTCGGCTGATCCCCGGCGCCCCCGACGTCGCAGGACATATCCGATCTGCAGGACGACCACGTCCGACACATCCTGTCTGAGGGATTCGTCCTGCGGTAGGTGCTTCCCCCGACTCCTGCACAGCAGGCCCGTGGCGCGCAGTATCAACAGATCCCGCTGTCAGGGGCAGCTCAGAACGACGCGGCGCCGCATAGTTGCACGATGCGCACCGGTGAAGAACTTGCGGCCTGGATCCTCGGGCATGACGGCATCGCACCCGTCTCGGCGTTCATGGCGGCGGGATTCACGACGCACGGTATCCGGAACGCCCTTCGCGCAGGCGTGCTGGAACGTGTGAAGAGAGGCTGGGTCGCCGTTCCGGGCTGCGACGTGGATCTGCGCCGCGCCGTCGTCGCGGGCGGGCGCATCACCTGCCTCAGCGCGGCACGGCGACGAGGTCTCTGGACTCCCGAGCACGACCGACTTCACATCGTCGTGCCGCCGACGGCGTCGCGAGTGGATGCCGCCGGCCTTCACCTCCATTGGGGACGAGCGCCCATGCCCACAGCGGCACCGGCCCTCGAAGACCCCATCGCCAACGTTCTGCTGCACGTCGCGCGCTGCGTCCCACCGCCTGATGCGCTCGCCGTCTGGGAGTCCGCGATCCGGAAGGGTTGCGTGACAGCGGACGTCCTGAAGCGCATCGAGTGGCGTAGCGGGCGAGCCCGGGAACTTGCCAAGGTCGCGTCATCGCTGTCGGATTCCGGTGTGGAGACGCGCTTCCTCGTCCTCATGAAGAAGCTCGGCATCATTGTCCGGCAGCAAGTGAGCCTCGAGGGTCACCGCGTAGACGGACTCATCGGCGACCGTCTCGTCGTGCAACTCGATGGCTTCGCGCATCATCAAGCGAGCGAGAGGCGTCGTGACATCGCGCACGACGCACGTCTGACCTTGTGTGGCTACACGGTCATGCGGTTCGACTACGTCCAGGTGCTGTTCCAGCCCGAGCACGTCATGTCGGTGGTCGCTCACGCCGTCGCTCAAGGCTTGCATCTCGCGCGCTGATCGCCATAGCGCAGGAGAACTCCGCTGAACAGGTGTTGTGCGGCTGGGTATTCCTGTGAAGCGGAGTTCTCCTGTGCTGGGCGCGGGTCAGTCCGCGACGCCCAGGACGTCGAGGAGCCACGCCAACTCGAACGCGCGCTCGCGCCAGGAGTTGTAGCGGCCGGAGACGCCGCCGTGGCCGGCGACCATCTCGCACTTGAGCAGGGCGTCGGCGCCCACTTCGCGCAAGCGCGCGACCCACTTCGCCGGCTCGACATAGAGGACGCGGGTGTCGTTGAGAGAGGTGACGGCGAGGATCCGCGGGTACTCGACGTCGCTGCGGACGTTCTCGTAGGGCGTGTACGACTTCATGTACCCGTACACGTCGGGATCGTGGAGAGGGTCGCCCCACTCGTCCCACTCGATGACGGTGAGGGGGAGTGTCGGGTCCAGGATGGTCGTCAGCGCGTCGACGAACGGGACCTCGGCCAGCACACCCGCGAAGAGCTCCGGCGCGAGGTTCGCGATGGCGCCCATGAGCAGGCCGCCTGCCGAGCCTCCCTCGGCGACGAGCCGATCGGGAGTCGTGTATCCGCTGTCCATGAGGTGCCGTGCGCTGTCGACGAAGTCGGTGAACGTGTTGCGCTTGGCCTGCATCTTGCCGTCTTCGTACCATTGGCGGCCCATCTCGCCGCCGCCGCGCACGTGGGCGACGGCGAAGACGACGCCGCGGTCGAGTTCCGAAAGGCGGGCGACCGAGAAGCCGGGTTCGATCGAGTGCTCGTACGACCCGTAGCCGTAGAGATGCAGCGGTCGCGGTGCTGATCCGAGCTCGCCGAACGAGCGCTTCCACACGAGTGACACGGGCACCTGCGTGCCGTCTTGCGCGGTCGCCCACACCCGCGCCTGCGCGTAGTCGGTGGGGTCGTAGCCGCCCAGCACCGGCTGCTGCTTGCGCAGGTGCAGCTCCTTCGTTGCGACCTCGTAGTCGTAGACCGTGCCGGGCGTGACGAACGACCCGTAGGAGAGGCGCAGGAGCGGCGGTGCCCACTCCGGGTTGCCCGCAGCGCCGACGGCGTAGAGGGGCTCGTCGAAGGAGAGCTCTTCGACGGCGCTTGTGGCGTAGTCGAGGAGACCGAGTCGCGCCAGACCGCCGCGCCGGTACCCGACCACTCCCCAGTCGCGGAACGTCGAGACTCCGAGCAGGCGCTTGCCGGGGCTGTGAGCGATGATGACGTCGCGGGGGCCGGAAGGATCGGATGCCGCGACTCGCACGAGCTCGAAGTCGAGTGCGTCGTCGTTGTGCACGATGTAGAGGACGTCTTCGCCGTCGACGACGGCGTGCTCCGACTCGTACTCCACGCCGTCGCGGCGCGGCCAGACGACGCGAGGCTCGCCACGCAGATCGTCGGCGTCGAGGAGCCACTCCTCCGACGTGATCGAGGAGCCGAGGCCGATCACGAGGAAGCGGTCGCTGCGGGTGAATCCGGCGCCCACCCAGTACCGCTCGTCGGGTTCATGGAAGAGCTTCTGATCGGCGTCGACGGACGTTCCGAGTTCGTGCAGCCATACGGTGTCGGGCCGCCACGCGTCATCGACGGTGGTGTAGACGATGAAGCGCCCGTCGGGCGAGAAGGACGCCCCCGCGAAGGTGTCCGGGATCTCGTCGGGGAGCTGCTCTCCCGTGACGAGGTCGCGGACGCGGATCGTGTACCGCTCGTCGCCCGCCACGTCCACTCCGTAGAGCATGCGGTTGCCGTCGGTCGTGATCTCGAAGCTCCCGAGCGAGAAGAAGTCGTGCCCCTCCGCTTCCACGTTGCCGTCGAGGAGCACTTCTTCGCCGGGAACCTCGACGTCGGGCGAAAGGGTGGGCGGGGTCCAATCGTCCTCGGCCGCGAGGGGCGCGCGACACTGGATGCCGTACTGCTTTCCTTCGACGGTCCGCCCGTAGTACCACCACTGGCCGCGGCGCGCGGGCACCGACAGGTCGGTCTCCAGGGTGCGTCCCTTGATCTCTTCGAAGATGCGGTCACGCAGCGGAGCGAGGTGAGCCGTGCGTGCATCGGTGTAGGCGTTCTCGGCCTCGAGGTGCGCGATGACCGCGGGGTCATCCTTTTCGCGCAGCCACTCGTAGCGGTCCTCGACGTCGTCTCCGTGATGCGATCGCACCACCGGGCGAGGCTCGGCGACGGGGGCGGGCGTGGCGGGGACGGTCTCATTCACACGACAACGCTAGTGCGGATCGTGCTCGCCGAGTTGACCGAGCACCCACCCGGTGGAAGGATTCCTTCTGGCCGGTTGCCGGTTCATGAACACACGGTGAACTGTTCGTTCGTCACGCCGGCCCCGTCGGCACCACATTCCTGCTCTTCTTACGGAAAGCGAACGGGTGGAAGCCGCAGCCATCATCATCGTTCTGGTCATCTCGCTGGCGCTGTTCTTCGACTTCACCAACGGATTCCACGACACGGCCAACGCGATGGCCACGCCGATCGCGACGGGAGCGCTCAAGCCGCGCACGGCGGTGCTGCTGGCAGCGGTTCTGAACCTCGTCGGCGCGTTCCTGTCGACGGAAGTCGCCCAGACGATCTCGGGCGGAATGATCCGCGAAGACGAGATATCGGCCGGCGTGTTCCCCGCGATCATCTTCGCGGGTCTCATCGGCGCCATCACCTGGAACATGCTGACGTGGCTCCTCGGACTGCCGTCGTCATCGTCGCACGCACTCTTCGGCGGACTCATCGGGGCGACGCTGGTGGGTGTCGGCGTCATGGCGATCGATTTCGGGGTCGTGCTCAGCAAGGTCATCCTGCCCGCGCTCGTCGCGCCCCTGACTGCGGGGATCATCGCGTTCACGGTCACGAAGATCGCGTACGCCGTCACCCGCCGCTACGACGGCAAGCCGGACGGGCGCGACGGATTCCGCTGGGGGCAGATCTTCACGTCGTCCCTCGTGGCGCTCGCGCACGGCACGAACGACGCGCAGAAGACGATGGGCGTCATCACGCTCGCCCTCATCACCGTCGGCTGGCAGTCGTCGGGGAGTCCCGAGCCGCAGTTGTGGGTCGTCGTCGCGTGTGCCGTCACGATCGCGCTCGGCACGTACATGGGCGGATGGCGCATCATCCGCACCCTCGGGAAGGGGTTGACGGACGTGAAGCCCGCTCAGGGCTTCTCGGCCGAGGCGTCGACGGCCTCGACGATCCTCGCGTCGAGCGCCCTCGGCTTCGCGCTCTCGACGACACAGGTGGCGTCGGGTTCGGTCATCGGCTCGGGACTCGGGCGTCGGGGGTCGAGCATCCGCTGGCGGACCGTCGGCCGGATCATGGTCGGCTGGCTGCTGACTCTTCCTGCCGCGGGCGCCGTCGGCGCGGCAGCCGCCCTCCTCGTCGTGTGGCTCGGTACATGGGGCGTCGTCATCGACGCGTTCATCGCGGTCGCGATCATCGTGGGGCTGTTCTGGCGATCGCGGCGCAATGCGGTCAACGCGAACAACGCCATGAGCGAGGTCGCCGATTCGGGGGCCGCTGTCAAGGTCACGCGCAATCCGCCGCCCGCGCGGCGCAGACGCGCAGCTGAGACCGAGGACGCGAACGCGTCCGACGCCGAGGATGCGAAGGGAGGACGACGCTCATGATCGAGATCAACTGGCTCGCGTTCTTCCAGGTGTTCGCCGCGGCCCTCGTCGGCGCCGTGGTCGTCGTCACCTTCTACGCGGTCGGACTCCGGCTCCTCGTACGCGCGGGGCGAGCGCCCGTCGTGGCGCCCGCCGAGTTCACCGACGCGATCACGGTGATCTCCGAGAAGGAGGCCAGGAGAGCCGCCAAGGCCGCCGCGAAGGCGGCCAAGCGCAGCCCTCTGAGCGAGCGGGAGAAGGCCGTCGCACTCGTCGGAGCGTATGCCTCCTTCGGAGTCTGCGCGGCTGCTGTCCTGGGCGGCATCCTGCTCATCGTCTTCAATCACTGATCGCTGTCGCACGCCGACCGTAGGGTGGAGCCATGGACGCGGCATCCGTTCGATTCGGTCAGTACCCACCCGCTCGGCGCACCATCGTGCATCTGAGCGACACGCATCTCCTGGCGGGCGAGGCGAGGCTCAGCGGCACGATCGACACGGCAGCCAACCTCGCCCGCACTCTCGAGACGGTGGAACGGACAGGGCTGCGCCCCGACGCACTGATCTTCACGGGCGACCTCACGGACCTCGGCGAACCCGAGGCCTACCGGTCCCTCCGCACGGCCGTCGAGCCGGTCGCCGAACGCCTCGGGGCGCCGATCGTCTGGGTGGCGGGCAATCACGACGAGCGCCCCGCCATGCGACGCGAGCTGTGGGGCGGCGAGGCGACGCAGGAGGCCCTGACCGCTGTCCATGACCTCGGCGGACTCCGGCTCATCGCCCTCGACACGTCCGTTCCGGGCTGGCACCACGGCGACCTCGACGACGATCAGCTCGACTGGCTGCGCGATGTGTTGACGACCCCGGCGCCGCTCGGCACGGTCATCGCGCTGCATCATCCTCCACTCCCGTCGCACATCCCGCTGTTCGACATCCTCGAGCTGCGCGACCAGCAGCGTCTCGCGGACGTCCTCGCCGGCACCGACGTGCGGGCCATCCTCGGCGGCCACCTGCACTACTCGACGAGCGGAACCTTCGCCGGCATCCCGGTCAGCGTCGCTGCGGCGACGTGCTACACCATGAACCTCGCGCGCCCCGGCGCCGAGGTCAACGGAATGGATGCCGGTCAGTCGTTCCACCTCGTGCACGTGTACGACTCGACGATCACTCATTCGGTCGTGCCGATCGACCAAGCGCCGACGGGCGATCACTTCACGCGCGAGTGGATCGAGCGCATGGCGGCGCTCAGTCCCGAGGAGCGACTGGAGGCGTTCTCTCGAAAGCCCGCCTGATGTACGGCGTGTACGCGGACAGGGCGCCGACCTTCCGCGGCGTACGGGGGAGAGGCGTGGGAGCGGGGCTACCCTCGAAGCATCCCGCACGACGACGTGACCCACGAGGACGTACCCATGGCATCCACCGGCGCTGAGCGCACACGCATCGAGACCGATTCCCTCGGATCGCTGGAGATCCCCGCCGACGCCTACTGGGGAATCCACACTGCGCGCGCACTGGAGAACTTCCCGATCTCGAAGCGCCCGATCTCGGTCTACCGCGACCTCATCATCGCGCTCGGCATGGTGAAGCAGGCCTCGGCGCGCGCCAATCGCGAGATCGGCGTGCTCGATCCCGACAAGGCCGACCTCATCGATCGCGCGGCGCAGCTCGTGATCGACGGCGAGCACCACGACCAGTTCGTCGTCGGCGTCATCCAAGGCGGGGCGGGCACCTCGACCAACATGAACGCGAACGAGGTCATCACCAACATCGCTCTCGAGCTCGCGGGGCGCGAGAAGGGCGACTACGCCTTCCTGTCGCCGATCGATCACACCAACCGCAGCCAATCGACGAACGACGTGTACCCGACGGCCATCAAGGTCGGCCTCGGGCTCGACCTGCAGTCGCTTCTGGACGAACTCGACCTTCTGCGTCGCGCGTTCCTCGCCAAGGCGGTGGAGTTCCACGACGTCTTGAAGGTCGGGCGCACGCAGCTGCAGGATGCCGTCCCCATGACGCTCGGGCAGGAGTTCCACGGCTTCGCCACGACGCTCGGAGAGGACTACAGCCGCCTCAAGGAGAACGCGTACCTGCTCTACGAGATCAATATGGGGGCGACCGCCATCGGCACGGGGATCACGACGCATCCGGGATACGGCAGTGCCGTCCTCCGCCACCTGCGCGACATCAGCGGACTCGATCTCGACCTCGCGACCGACCTCGTGGAATCCACCAGCGACACCGGGGCGTTCATGTCGTTCTCGGCATCCCTCAAGCGCAATGCGATCAAGCTCTCCAAGATCTGCAACGATCTCCGCTTGCTGTCATCGGGCCCCCAGGCGGGCTTCGGCGAGATCAACCTGCCGGCGCGTCAGGCAGGATCCAGCATCATGCCGGGCAAGGTCAATCCCGTCATCCCCGAAGTCGTCAATCAGGTCGCCTTCGCCGTCGCAGGGGCCGATCTCACAGTGACGATGGCCGTCGAAGCAGGACAGCTCCAGCTCAACGCCTTCGAGCCCGTCATCGCCCACTCGATCTTCCAGTCGATCACGTGGATGCGACGGGGCATGCACACGCTGCGCGTCAACTGCGTCGACGGGATCACCGCCAACCGGGAGCGCCTGGGAGCGATGGTCGGTTCCTCCGTGGGAGTCGTCACGGCGCTCACGCCCTTCATCGGATACGCCGCATCGGCAGCGCTCGCGAAGACGGCGCTGCTGACCGGCCGCAACGTCGCCGATCTCGTGGTCGAGGCGGGCCTCATGAGCCGTGATGAGGTCGTCAAGCAGCTCTCGCCGGCGCGACTGTCGGGCCTCGAGACGATCACCGCTGCCATCCCGGTCATCCAGAGCGCCGAGGACCTGGTCGTCGGCGAGGCTCCTGAGCGCTGACGGGGTCCAGTCGCTACGCTGGCGTCGTCGCACATTCTCGAGGGGGGAATCCCATGACCGATCCGAACACGCCGTCCGACCCCAACACGCCACCGCCGGCAGCTCCGCCCTACGGATCCGCGCCGCCGCCCGCTGCGCCGCAGTACTCCGCGGCACCGCCGGCTCCGTACGGTGAGCCCGCGTCCGCGCCCGTGCCCGGAAAGACGCTCGGCATCGTCGCGTTCGTGCTCTCCTTCTTCATCCAGCTCGTCGCGCTCGTCCTCGGCATCGTCGCGCTCGTGCAGAGCCGGAAGGCCGGGCAGAAGAACGGGTTCGCTCTGGCTGCGATCATCATCAGCTCGATCCTGATCGTGATCGGGATCATCGTCGCGATCGTGGTCATCGCCGTCGTCGTTCCGGCGGTCACCGAAGAGTTCATGCGCCTGTGCAGCGAGTACGGGAACGGCGTGCACGAGATCGACGGGACCACGGTGACGCTGCAGGGCTGCCCGTCCTGACGTCGAGGCTGAGCCGGGGATCAGCCGGTGATCCGGCAGTGGGTCGTCAATTCGCCGATTCCGTCGATTCCGACCGTGACCGTCGACCGGTCACGCAGGAACACCTGGGGATCACGGCTGTACCCGGCTCCGCCCGGGCTTCCCGTCGAGATGAGGGTGCCGGGAAGCAGGGTCGCCGATTTCGACAGGTGCGAGATCAGGTGGGAGACGGGCCGGACCATCTGCCCCGTCGTCGCATCCTGCATCGTCCTCCCGTCGAGGACGGTCCACACGTGCAGATCCTGCGGGTCGGGGATCTCATCGGCCGTCACGACGAAGGGGCCTGTCGGAGTGAAGCCGTCGAACGACTTGCACCGGGACCACTGCGCTTCGGAGTACTGGATGTCGCGCGCGGTGATGTCGTTCACGACGGTGTAGCCCCAGACGTGATCGAGCGCGTCGTCGGGGGAGACGTCCTTCGCCGCGCGTCCGATGATGACGCCCAGCTCGGCCTCGTAGTCGACGGACTCGCTGAGCGATCGCGGCCACGAGATCGTCGCGTCGTGGCCGGTGAGCGAGTTCGGCCAGAGCACGAAGACCGTGGGCGTCGAATCGGTCTTGAGTCCCAGCTCACTCGAGTGCGCCGCATAGTTCAGCCCGATCGCGAGGATGACGGGCGGCGTCAGTAGGGCCGAGGCGAACGTCATGTCGGCCAGCGGATGCCGCGGTCCTGTGACCGCCGCGTCGCGGACGCGCGCGAGAAGATCGTCGCCTCCCGTGATGAGGTCTTCGAGCGACCGCGGTGCGTCGGGGAACAGATCAGCGACGATGACGGCGTCTCCATCGTCGACGACGGCAAGACGCGGCTCGGCGGACCCCGCGGGGATCACGTGGGCGAAGCGCATCCTTCCACGCTACCGGCCCGCGGCGTCGTCCCGTGCGCGGCGGCTGCCTCTAGGCTTTTCGCATGACGATGGACCCCGGTGCCGCCCGTTCGCGCCCGTCGCTGACGCCGCCCGCCTTCCCGTCCTCGCTCGCGCAGCCGAGTGTTGCGGTGCCCGCGACGATTCCCGCCGTGGGCAGTGCTCCGTCCGCGTTGCCGGTGCAGCCGCGGAAGGGGCGCACCGCTCCCATCTGGGCCATCGGCATCCTGGTCCTGGTTCTCGTGGGACTCGTCGCGTACTTCCTCGATGCGATCGGCCCGGCCGCGTCGTTCGTCGGGATGGTCCTCGCTCTTCTCCCTCTCGCGGGGGTGCTCGTTGCGGTGCGGCTCGTGGACCGGTGGGAGCCGGAGCCTCGGGGGCTCGTGATCTTCGCCGTGGCATGGGGGGCGATCGCCTCCGTGGGCATCGCGCTCGGAGTCGACCTCGTGCTGTCGCTTCTCTTCGGCGCAGCGGGCGCTCCGGGTTCCGACATCTTCTCGAGCGTCGTCCAGGCCCCGATCGTCGAGGAGATCGCCAAAGGGCTCGGCCTCTACATCATCTTCGTGACGGCACGACGAGCCTTCGACGGGCCCGTCGACGGCATCGTGTACGGGGCTCTCGTCGGTGCGGGGTTCGCTTTCACCGAGAACATCCAGTACTTCGCGATCAGCTTCATCGAGGGCGGCGCCGCAGACGCATCCGCGACGTTCTTCATCCGCGGCATCCTCTCGCCGTTCGCGCACGTCATGTTCACGTGCGTCACGGGCTTCGCGCTGGGACTCGCGGCGCGGCGCGGTGCGAGGAGCGCCATCGGGCCCCTCCTCCTGGGCCTGGTCGGTGCGATCGCGCTGCACGCGCTCTGGAATGGGTCGGCCGTCTTCGGCAACTTCTTCGGCCTCTATTGGACACTGCAGGTGCCGCTCTTCATCGCGTTCATCCTCGGTGTCCTGGCGTTGCGGCGCGAAGAAGCGCGGCTGACCCGCGTGCGCCTCGGCGACTACGCGGATGCAGGCTGGTTCACCCGCCAGGAGGTCGACATGCTCGCCACATCGGCGGGCCGCAAGGCGGCGCTCGCGTGGGCGGGCACACTGCGTGGGGATCGGCGGTCCATCATGCGCGGTTTCATCGCGGATGCCACGGGCCTGGCGGCGGCGCGGCAGCGCGCCATCTCGGGACGCGATCCGCACGCGCGTGAAGACGAGCATGCGCTCCTCGCACGCACGACGGCTGCGCGTGCCGCCCTGTTCGCGCCGTAGCAGACCGCGCCCCGGAACGGACTCAGCGCCCGGTGTCGCGGCGATGCCTGCGTAACGACCGGGCGCTGAGTTGGCGTGACCTCAGCATGCCGGGATCGCCCGGGAGGTGTCAAGAGACGACGCTGCGAACCGCGTCGCGTTGACCCGGCGCCGTGGCTCGGGTTGGATGGATGCATGACTGCAGACCGCACGAAGCCCGAATTCGACGCCCCCGCGGGCCCCGCCCCCGCAGACCTGGTGATCCGCGACATCATCGTGGGAGACGGTGCCGAGGCGAAGCCCGGCGACACCGTCACCGTCCACTACGCCGGGGTCGAGTTCGATTCCGGTGAGGAGTTCGACTCGTCGTGGGGCCGCGGTGAGAGCATCCAGTTCCCGCTCCGCGGACTCATCCAGGGGTGGCAGGACGGCATCCCCGGCATGAAGGTGGGCGGACGCCGCGAGCTCGTCATCCCTCCGCACCTCGCCTACGGCCCGGCCGGCGGCCACTTCCTCGGTGGGAAGACCCTCATCTTCATCATCGATCTCATCGACGTCGCCTGAGCGACACCGGAACGACTCGAAGGGCGGATGCTGCGGCATCCGCCCTTCGCCGTCCCCGGGAAGCCGCTCTCGCCCACCCGCTCACTTGTCTTGAATGGCGACGTCGCGCGGCGGAAACCCGCCATTCGAGACAAGTGAACCGAGAGGAAAATATTCATGGGAATACAGATGTGAGGGTAGGGCGTTGGGACCCACGAGCTGCCGCACCGCCGGCCCGACACATCAGGAGAAGAACCCATGACCACGAACACCATCGAGATCCCCGGCTACAAGGTCGGAACCTGGGTCCTCGACCCGTCGCACAGCGAGGTCGGATTCAGCGTCCGTCACATGATGATCTCGAAGGTCCGTGGCGCATTCGCGATCAAGGACGCGACCCTCACGGCGCCGGAGAACCCCCTCGAGGCCTCGCTGACGGCGCACGTCGACGCTGCGTCGCTCTCGACGAAGGATGAGGGGCGCGACCAGCACCTCCGCTCGGCGGACTTCTTCGACGTCGAGAACTACCCGACGATCGACTTCGTCTCGACGGGCGTCCGCATCGAAGACGGTGACTTCCTCGTGGACGGCGACCTCACGATCCGCGGCACGACGAAGCCCGTCACATTCGAGGTCGACTTCGGCGGATTCGGCTCGGACCCGTGGGGCAACTACAAGGCCGGCGCGACGGCCAAGGCCGTCATCAACCGCGAGGACTTCGGTCTCACGTGGAATGCGGCGCTCGAATCGGGTGGCGTGCTCGTCGGCAAGGACGTCACGATCACGCTCGACCTGCAGGGCGCTCACCAGGCGTGAGCTGAGCCTCGAGTGGCCGGGATGCTGCGGCATCCCGGCCACTCTCGTCTCACTCCGACTCCGCGATGCGCGGATCGCGACGCCGGCTGGGCAGTCTGAGCCGGTTCTGAGCCAGCAGGATGCCCGCGAAAACGATGAGGGCCCCCACCGGCTCATTCCACGTGATGTGCTCCTGAAGGATGACGATCCCCAGGACCACTCCGACGATGGGAGTGATGTAGGTCACGGTGGAGGCGCGCGTCGGTCCCCACGCCCGCAGGGTGTTCTGGTTCCAGATGTAGGCCACTCCCGTGCCGAGGCATCCCAGCAGCACGACACTCCCCACGATCCACGGGTCGAGCGACACGGGCTGGAGGACGAGGACGGGCGTCAGCACGGCCATGATCGCGGCCGCGATGCCGATGTTGAGGAACGAGAAGACGAGCGCCGACATGCCCGTGTTCGAGACGAACTTGCGCATATACGCGAGGCTGAACCCGTAGCAGGCCGTTGCGCCGAGGATCGCGAACTGCGCCACGAGACTCTGCGACAGGTCGAGACCCTGCCAGGGGGCGATGATCACCATCACCCCGAGGATCCCCACGATGATTCCGGCGATCTGAGCGGGCTTGAGCTTCTCGACGCGGAAGACCAACCAGGCCATGACGGCGGTCATGATCGGCGTCGTCGCGTTGTAGATGCTCGCCAGGCCGCTCGTGACGTGTTGCTGCGCCCACGAGAACAGCAGGAAGGGGATGACGCAGAAGGAGATCGCCAGGACGGTCATGTGCAGCCACACCTTCGGCCGTCGGGGGAGCGGATCGCGCCGCAGCGCCACGAAGAGGGCGAGCGTCAGTCCACCGAGGATGAGGCGCGACCACGCGACCTGGGCGGGGGAGATGCCCGTCAGTGCGACCTTCATGAAGAGGAAGCTCGAACCCCAGACGATCCCGCACAGCACGAACTGGACGGCGATCGAGGTGTTCGATCCGCGGGCGGCATCTCTCGTCGGGACGGGCATCGTCGTGGTCACCAGCCGACTCTAGAGCTCGGCGAACGCCGGCAGGGGAGAAGCGGGATGCATCGTCCGAAATCCGCCGAGGCGTGGCCGTTCTGCTGCGATAGGGCGGGTTCGCCAGGCGCGCGTCGACGCTGGTAGACTCTTGCAGTTGCCGTTCGATCGGCCGCGGATAAAGAGAGCTCGCACATGAGGTGCCGGGCGCCGCGCAATGAAGAGGAAGGGGATCCCATCTATGGCACTCGAAGCAGACGTCAAGAAGGCGATCATCGAAGAGTACGCGACGCACCCCGGTGACACCGGATCCCCCGAGGTGCAGGTCGCGATGCTGACGCAGCGCATCAAGGACCTCACCGAGCACCTCAAGGAGCACAAGCACGACCACCACTCGCGTCGTGGTCTGTTCCTGCTCGTCGGTCAGCGCCGCCGTCTGCTGGGCTACCTCCAGGACATCGACATCAACCGTTACCGGTCGTTGATCGAGCGTCTCGGACTCCGCCGCTAAGCGACTCAGCGTTCAATCGCGCAGAACATTCTTGGAAGGCCTCCCCACGGTGTGGGGAGGCCTTCGTCATGCATCCGCTTGTCACGCCGAGACCGGGGACGCTGCCGAGAACGGGCGGTGTGCCGCTGGGTCTCGGCGACACCCCCGGTCTCGCGAGCGGATTGCGGCTACGACGTGGCGCGCGCCGCGACGAGGTCGGGGTGATGGATGGCGGCGACGTCGGGGTGTGCGCGCAGGCGTGACTTGAGCGCGTTCTCGCCGTAGAGCGAGTGGATGGGGTTCGCGGGATCCTGCGTGACCCCGCGCGCCTGCGCCGCGAGCTCGGCGGGAAGCTCGATGAGCGGGAGCTTCGCGTCGAGCGCCGGATTGAAGAAGAACGGCACCGAGATGCGGTTCGCGGGCGCCTTGGGTGAGATCACGCGGTGGTTCGTCGCGATCAGATAGCCCTGCGTCGCGTACTCGAGCATTTCGCCGATGTTGACGACGAACGCGCCCGGCACGGTGGGGGCATCGACCCAGGCACCGTCCTTCTCCACCTGCAGCCCTGCCTTGCCCGGCTCGACCCACAGCAGCGTGAGGACGCCCGAGTCCTTATGCGCACCGACCCCCTGCTGCGGCGTCGGGTCTTCCTTGCCCGGGTACTTCACGATCTTGAGCAGTGTCGACGGCTCACCGAAGTGCTGATCGAAGTAGCTCTCTTCGGCGCCGAGCGCGAGGGCCCATGCCCGCAGCAGCTTGCGTGCGATGCCGATCAGGTAGTCCTGCCACTCGTCGACGATCTCCCGCAGCTCCGGCTGCGCCGCCGGCCACAGGTTCGGACCCGTGAGGCGTGCGAAGTCGGGCGCTTCGGGATCCGTCTCCGCCTCGCGCTCGGGGCCGATGTCGATCTGCTCACGCCAGTCGACCTTGCCCTGCGTGCGTTCCCCGCCGACGCGCGTGTATCCGCGGAAGTGCGGGCTCTTGACGTTCTCGATCGCGAGCTTGTCCTCTTCCGGAAGCGCGAAGAAGTCGATCGCCGCTCGATGCAGCCGCTCTTCGAGCTCCGCCGGGATCCCGGTGCCGGTGAGATAGAAGAACCCGACTTCGTGAGTCGCGGTGCGGAGGTCGTCGCGGAAGCGGGCAGCTGATTCCGGTCCTCTGTCGAGTTCCGAGAGATCCAGGACGGGGAGATTGAGCTCGGTCATGCACACGATGCTAAGTGCGCGCTACGCCGCGTGGGCAAATGTTTCAGTGTCTTACCCGGATCGAGGACGACGCGAGCCTGTGGGGTCGGCACGTCGGCCCTCGCGCCCGGCGAGCGAGGGGTCGGCGAACAACCACGCGGGCCGTGGCTCGACAAGAGGACGGAAGACGGTGCGGACGGGTTTCGTCGCGAGTCCCAGCGCGATCAGCACGGATGCCACCAGAACGAGAGGGAGCCACAGCCACGTCGGTTCCGCGTCTCGCAGCACTCCGGTCTCGCGGAACGGATACAGGACGAAGGAGTGGAGGAGATAGACGTACATCGTGTACTGACCGAAGTGCGTCCAGAAACGCATCTTGCGCGGCACCAGGATGAAGAAAGCAGTGCACAGCACGATCGCGACGCCCATGAGGGCCAGGCGGACGCCGCCCGCCCACCATTCGGTGCCGCCCAGCGACGAGTAGTTCTCGTTGTAGAAGAGCCACTCGCGAAGATTCATCGCGCGCCACTCGTCGATGAACACCCAGGCGGTGAGGCCGGCGCACACGAACACGGCGAGTGCGGAGGGGATCGTCCACCAGGCGCGGGGGCGCAGCAGCCGGAAGCGCTCGACGACGTCCCGCTCGTGCAGCCACCAGCCGAGTGCGAAGAAGGGCAGGAGCCCGAGTGTGCGCGACAGCGAGAACGTCGAATCGACGTTGGGCAGGTACCCCGCCCCGATGGAGATGACGACCGTCCACGCGAGGGGCCAGCGGAGGAGAGCTAGGTAGGGCAGCACCAGCCGGAAGATCCCGAGGGCCAGCAGGAACCACAACGTCCATGACGGCTGCGTCAGATTGGGATCGCCCTGCCCTTCGACGAGCCACTTCGTCAACGTCCAGAGCATCTCGAAGATGACATAGGGCACAAGGATGTCGGTGATGACGCGTGCCATCTGGCGAGCCGTGGGCGAGTCGGATTTGGAGAAGTATCCCGAGATGATCGCGAACGCCGGCATGTGGAAGGCGTACACGACGAGGTACAGGCCCAGGGCGATGTCGGAGTCGTACGTGAGGCGCTGGACGGCGTGGCCGAGCACCACCAGCACGATGCACGCGAACCTGGCGTTGTCCCAGAAGGGCACGCGACGCTTCGCGCCCCCTATGCCTCCTGGCGTGGGTGCGCCGGGGGATCGGGATGCCGCGGCCTCGGCCGCTGTCGCTGAATCGGTCATGACGGCATCCACACCATATCCCGAGCGGGCGACACCGGCGGGATACGAGCCGAGCCGCGCCGCCGGGCGGTAGTCTCGACGCGCCATGACCACCATCGATGAGGCGCAGAAGAGCGATCGGGCGATCGAGGACATCGACTGGCATGTCTTCCCCGACGGGACCACGCGGGATGACTTCGACGCCCCGAGCGGACGACTCGCCCGCGTGCGGCTCGGGGATCCCTCCGCGCCTCGCGTCGTGCTGGTGCCCGGCGTCGCGGGTTCGAAGGAGGATTTCATCCTCCTCATGCCGATCCTCGCCGCCGCGGGGTACCTCGTGGAGTCGTACGACATCGCGGGCCATTACGAGTCGGTCGCCGCCGGACCCGCGAACCTCGATCCGCCGCGGGGGCGCTACGACTACGACCTGTTCGTCGCGGATCTCCTGGCTGTGCTCGAAGCCGGTCGAACACCCGCGCACGTCCTGGGCTACAGTTTCGCCGGTCTCGTCGTGGAACTCGCTCTCGTGCGGCGTCCCGATCTGTTCGCGAGCATGACCCTCATGTCCGCTCCTCCCGCCGTGGGTCAGGTCTTCCGCGGCGTCAAGCACATCGGCCCGATCTCCGACATGCCGCCGCACCGTGCCGCGGGCCTCATCCTGTGGGGCATCCGCTACAACCTCAATCGCACCCCGCCTCAGCGGATCGCCTTCGTGCGCGAGCGGATGGCCGTCACCTCGCGCGCGTGCATCGACGACGTCGTCGGCCTCATGATGACGATGCCCGACATCGCGGATACCCTCGCGGCGATCGACGTCCCGACTCTCATCGCGGTCGGGGAGCAGGACCTCTGGCCGACTGCTCAGCACGAGTCCTGGGCGCGGCGGATCGGTGCGCGTCTCGCCGTCTATCCCACGGGGCACGCGCCGTGCGAGACAGCGCCGAACCAGCTCGCAAGGGACATGGTGCGGATGTTCGAGCGGGGAGGAGAATGATCCACGAGCGCGGGAATACCTCGGGCCGCTCTGTGTTTCATGGGATACATTCACTTGCATAGAAATGGATGCCGGTCGGCATCCAGGAAGCGGAAGAGATCGTGAACGACACCACACCCTGGACGGGAATGCAGTTCGGCATCTTCTCGGTGAGCGACATCACCGAGGACCCGACGACCGGCCAGACCCCCAGCGAGGCCGAGAAGATCCGCGCCGCCGTCACGATCGCGAAGCACGCCGAGGAAGTCGGTCTCGACGTCTACGCGGTCGGCGAGCACCACAATCCGCCCTTCTGGTCGTCGAGCCCCACGACGACCCTCGCGTACATCGCGGCCCAGACCGAGCGCCTCGTGCTGTCGACCGCCACGACCCTCATCACGACGAACGATCCGGTCAAGATCGCCGAGGACTTCGCGATGCTCCAGCATCTCGCGGGTGGCCGCGTCGACCTCATGCTCGGTCGTGGGAACACGGGGCCGGTCTACCCCTGGTTCGGCAAGGACATCCGGCAGGGTCTTCCGCTCGCGATCGAGAACTACAACCTCCTCCACCGGTTGTGGCGCGAAGACGTCGTGGATTGGGAAGGCAAGTTCCGCACGCCTCTGCAGGGCTTCACATCGACCCCGCGTCCCCTGGACGGCATCGCCCCGTTCGTGTGGCACGGCTCGATCCGCACCCCCGAGATCGCTGAGCAGGCCGCCTACTACGGCGACGGCTTCTTCGCGAACAACATCTTCTGGCCCGCCGAGCATTACCAGCGCCTCATCACGCTGTACCGCCAGCGCTACGCCCACTACGGTCACGGCACGCCTGAGCAGGCGATCGTCGGACTCGGCGGGCAGGTGTTCATGGCGAAGAACTCGCAGGATGCCGTCCGGGAGTTCCGTCCCTACTTCGACAACGCGCCGGTGTACGGGCACGGTCCGAGCATGGAGGACTTCAGCGAGATGACGCCGCTCACAGTCGGCTCCCCCCAGCAGGTCATCGACCGCTATGCCGGCATGCGCGACCTCTACGGCGACTACCAGCGTCAGCTGTTCCTCGTGGACCACGCGGGGCTGCCGCTGAAGACGGTCCTCGAGCAGCTCGACATCCTCGGCGCCGACGTGGTTCCGGTGCTTCGTCGCGAACTGCAGAAGGATCGCCCCGCCGATGTTCCCGATGCGCCCACGCACGCGGCTCGCGTCGTGGCCGCCTACGGCGACGGTCCGGCCCGCGAGGCACGCCCCGGCGCCAACCGCGGCGACAACCTCACGGCGGGTTCGCCCTATCAGGACGCCCCTGCTCCCGCAGGATCGGCCTTCGGCGCTGCTGCTCTCCGACAGGGGGCGTGACGATGAGCACGGCACCGCGGCGTATCGCCGTCGTCTCGGCAGGACTGTCCAATCCCTCGTCCACCCGCATGCTGGCCGACCGGCTGGCGGCGGCGACGGCGAAGGAACTCGCAGATCGCGAGATCGTCGCGACCTTCGACACCTTCGAGCTGCGTGACTACGCGCACGACATCACGAACAACCTGCTGACGGGATTCGCGCCCGCCGCGCTCGAGTCGATGATCAACACTGTTGTCTCGGCAGATGCCCTGATCGCCGTCACGCCGATCTTCTCGACGAGCTACTCGGGATTGTTCAAGTCGTTCATCGATGTCATCGACCCCGACGCGCTCACGGGCAAGCCCGTGCTGCTCGGAGCGAACGCCGGGACGGCGCGTCACTCGCTCGCGATCGACTATGCGATCCGTCCACTGTTCGCGTATCTGCACGCGGAGCCGGTGTCGACGGGCGTGTTCGCCGCCTCGAGCGACTGGGGTGCCGCTGCCGACGCCGTCGCTCCGTTGGGAGCACGCATCGATCGCGGCGCACGCGAGCTCGCGGACGCGATCGCGCGTCGAGCTCCTGAAACCTCGACCGATCCCTTCGATCCGGCGAACTATCTCGGCGAGGGTCGCTCGTTCGGACACCTGCTCGGTGGCCTGTCGGGGGAGTGACGTTTACGGACGACACCGAACGGGTCCCGCTGTGGCGGGGCCCGTTCGCTTTGTGTGATCCGGGCTCAGAGCGCGATGTCGTCGCGCGATGACAGGGGGACCCAGGCCGCACCGCCGCGGGCCGACGTCGTCACGAGGGTGTCCGCGGCGGAGAGGGGACCGAGATCGACCGTAGCGAGGGCGGCGATGTCCGCCACGGGCACCTGGAAGGTGCGGAAGCCGCCGAGGGGGGCGACGGCCCGCGCGGTCGCCGCCTCCACGAGATCCGACTGATCGAGGACGAAGCCCGCGGACGCGAGCACGGATTCGCCCGCGGCATCCGTCGTGCTCCATGCCGCGACCTTCCAGAACCGTCGCGGAACACGGATGCCCCGGTAGGGAGGATCGTCGTCCTCGAGAACGGGGGCGGTGAAGACGCTCACGCGATGGTCGTTGGCCTCGGCATACGCGAGGACGTGATCCTCGAGTCCGAGCCAGAGAGCCTTCGACTGATTGAAGCCCGCGGCCTGGGGAGCCGCGTTCGTGTAGAAGAACGTCGCCTCCATCGCCGCGCGGGCCGCCGACGGCTCGCCCCATCCGGGATCGCGCCGGCGGACGAGATGACCTCGGTCGAGGTCGTTGTTCCGGTAGACGTCGTTGCCTGCCTGCACGTTCGCGGGGATCCGAGGGTCGAAGTCCCAGTCGCCGGAGCGCGGGAGATCCAGGAGCGACTCGCCGTCGATGTTCACCGCGGTCACCGCCGCGAACCTTCGCACCGTGTCGAGGGCGACAGTGAACCTCGGGTAGGTGAGGACGCGCGTCTCGCGCTCGTCCGCGGGGAGGGGAAGCGGAACCTCCCGCTCGAGGAAGCCCGGGTCGTACCCGGCGTCGTCATCCGTCATGCGCTCATCCTCTCGTGCCGTCGTCGAGACCGTGGCGGGCCTCGCTGTCATGGAGTCCGATCGCCGCGCTGCGATACGCGCGATGATCGCATCGATCGTGATCCCGAGTCCTACCGCGACGGCCACCGACACGACGACGGCGACGAGCGGCCCTCCGGGAAGCAGGAGACCGACGGCGGCGCCCACGACTGCCTGGTACACCGCCCATGCCGACGCCGCGATCGCGACGATCCCCAGGTAGCGGAGCGGACGAACACCCGATGCACCGGCGACCAGGTTGACGGCCAGCCGTGCGAACGGGATGAATCGCGCCGTGAAGACGACGACGGCCGTGCGGCGGTGAAGGCGGGTCCGGGCCCAGGCGAAGGCCGCCTGCACGCGAGTCGTGCGCATCCAGCGCCAACGCGAGAGCCCGACCGTGCGTCCGACGACGAAGCAGCACGCGTCGCCCGCGAAGGCGGCGACGGCCGCCAGGGCGATGACGGATGCCAGCGGCGGTGAGCCCGCTGTCACGGCCAGGGCGCCGAACGCCGACACGGCGGCTTCGCCGGGGATCACCACGAGGAACGCGTCGCCCAGCACGAGCGCGAACATCACGGGGAGCGCCCACGCACTCTGCGCCGCCTGAGCGAGGAGATCGTCGATCACCCTCACGTCGTACCCGCCCGGGGTGAACGAGGACGGAACGGCAGACGTCGGGTGACGCCTCGTCGAGCATCCGGTGAACACTGTGCGCGTGAGCGTGATTCGGGCCGTCGAGCCCGTCCCGTTCACCCACCCTGGGAGCATGAGAGTCGCGGTGCTCGCCGAGTCCTTCCTGCCTCACATGAATGGTGTGACGGGATCCGTCCTCCACATCCTCCGCCAGCTCAATCGGGCGGGTCACGAAACCCTCGTCATCGCGCCGAAGTCTGGTGCCGTCACAGCGGATCTGCACGGAGCGCGCACGGAGCTCATGCGGTCCGTGCCGTTGCCCTCCTACCCCGAAGTGCGCATCGTCTTCGCGAGGGCGGCGCGTCTCGCGGCCGTCCTGCGCGACTTCCGTCCTGATGTCGTCCACCTCGCGTCTCCCTTCGTGCTGGGATGGCAAGGACTCGCGGCCGCCGACCTGCTGCGAGTGCCGACGGTCGCCGTCTATCAGACGGACGTCGTCGCCTACGCCGAGAAGTACGGGCTGCCGCATGCGACGTCGCTCGTCGCGGGCCACATCGCACGCCTGCACCGACGTGCGACGATGACCCTCGCGCCGTCGACATCCTCCCTACAGCAGCTGGAGACCATGGGCGTCGATCGGCTCCGCCGGTGGGGGCGCGGCGTCGACGCCGAGCGCTTCGATCCCGCGAGACGCAGCGACGCCTGGCGCGCCGCGACGGCGCCCGGGGAGATCGTCGTGGGATACGTCGGGCGCCTCGCTCCCGAAAAGCAGGTCGCCGATCTGGCTGCCCTGAATGATCTGCCGGGCGTCCGCCTCGTCATCGTCGGCGACGGGCCCTCTCGTCCACTTCTCGAGCAGATCCTCCCCGGCGCCGTCTTCCTCGGGCACCTCTCCGGCGACGCGCTCGCCGAGGCGCTCGCGAGCTTCGACGTGTTCGTGCATCCGGGCGAGAGTGAGACCTTCGGCCAGACGATCCAAGAAGCGCTCGCCAGTGGTGTGCCGGTCGTGGCGACGGGAACCGGCGGGCCGGTGGACCTCGTGCGATCCAGCGTGGACGGGTGGCTGTACCGCCCCGGCGACCTCGCGGATCTGCGCGCGCGCGTCGCCGACCTCGCGGGTGACGAGACCAAGCGGCGCGCGTTCTCGGTCGCCGCGCGAGAGGGTGTCGCGGGCCGCACGTGGGAATCGCTCTGCCGCGATCTCATCGACCATTACGAAGATGCCCGTCTGCTCCGTCCACTCGATGACGCCCTTCTCGCGCGGGGCGCCACCCGGCCAGCGCCGCTGCCGGCGGCATCATCCCGGCGGAGAGGATGGGGGAGGTACGTGGCGCTCGGCGATTCGCTGACAGAGGGACTGTGCGACACGTCGCGGATGCCGGGCGGGGCCTATCGAGGCTGGGCTGACCGGCTCGCTCAGCTGCTCGCCCACGACGACGCCGCGGGGGCGGAGCTGCGGTATGCCAACTTGGCCGTTCGCAGTCGCCGCATCCGCGACCTCACGCGTGACCAGGTGCCGCGCGCGATCGAGTTGAAGCCAGACCTCGTCTCGCTGTTCATGGGCGCCAACGATCTCGTCGCCGGCCGGGCGGATCCCGTTGCGCTCGCCGCGGAGTTCGAGGAGTCCGTCGTTCGCCTGCGCGAGCACGACATCGACGTGCTCATCGTGACACCGTTCCTGCCGCACAGATTCTCCGCGCGGATCTTCGCGACGCGATTCGCGACGTACGCGTCCGAGCTCAGGCGGATCGCCACCGCCCACGGCGCGTTCCTCCTAGATCTCGAAGCCCACCCAGCGATCGGAAAGCTGGAGATGTGGGCGGATGACAAGGTCCACCTGCGCTCGCGTGGGCACCGCTTCCTCGCCTATCGCGCCGCCGATGCGCTCGGGGTTCCGGATGCCGAGGCTCTCGGCAGCCTCGATGCCGCGTTGCACGCCGACGACGATGTACCCGTCCCGCGCGGCTGGCTCACACGCGACGCGCTTCCCTGGGTGTGGCGACGGGTTCGTGGACGCACTGCAGGAGACGGCCTCGTCGCGAAGCACGACGATTACGTGGTCATCCGGCGCGCCGATGACATCCGATCGCGCGAGCGCACCGTCTGATCGCGGCGAGGGCTACTCCCCGACGGGGGGCAACGCGTTCGCCTCGTCCTCGCTCTCGAGCGGCCCCTCGTCGGGGTCGGATCCGTCGAGGTCGGGGAGCTCGTCGGCTTCCTTACTGATCTCGTGGAACGTGGGATCGAAAACCATGATCGTCTCCTAGCCGCTCTTGCGGCGGAATTCGCGCTTGGTCACCGCGCCGTGGGTGCCGTGGACGGCGGAATCGCCGTCGAGGTGGGCTTCCCCATCCCTCTTCTGAGCGTTCTTCTTGTCGAGCGCCTCCTTGAACTTGCGCTTCATCTCCTCGGAGGCTGCGGTCTTGTCGTCGGTGCTCATGTGCCCAACCTAATCACGAGGTCGGCGGGGCGCCACTGATCGCCGATTCTGGGCGCCCACTGCTAGGCTGTCTCGGGTTGCCCTTGTGGCATCCGCTCAATTTCATATGAGCTCCTGGAGCAGGCCGGCAGGAAGCTGGTCCCCTGTGGTGGGTTCCTCTCCCGATCGGGAGGGTGGCTTTCTACTGGTGACCAGCGCAGGCGGTCCCGCGGACACGATCTGTCGCGCGCCCATAATCTGCCTGTTCCTGCTCCTTCGCGAAACCTCGCGCGCCACACGGGCGAGCGAGGCAAAACAAAGAAGGAGAGACCTCTTGGAAGGTCCAGAAATCACTGCCGCCGAAGCCGTCCTCGACAACGGACGTTTCGGCACCCGTACCGTCCGCTTCGAGACGGGGCGCCTCGCACAGCAGGCGCAGGGCGCCGTCGCGGCGTACCTCGACGAGGAGACGATGCTGCTCTCGGCCACGAGCGCGGGAAAGCACCCCCGTGAGGGCTTCGACTTCTTCCCGCTCACGGTCGACGTCGAAGAGCGTTCGTACGCCGCGGGAAAGATCCCGGGTTCGTTCTTCCGTCGTGAGGGCCGTCCCTCGACCGAGGCGATCCTCGTCTGCCGTCTCATCGACCGGCCGCTGCGCCCGTCCTTCGTCGATGGCCTCCGCAACGAGGTCCAGATCGTCGTCACGGTGCTCTCGATCGCGCCGGGCGAGTACTACGACGCGCTGGCGATCAACGCCGCGTCGCTGTCGACCCAGATCTCGGGTCTGCCGTTCTCCGGTCCCATCGCGGGTGTGCGCCTGGCGCTCATCCCCGGTCACGGCGAGCACGCCGACCAGTGGGTCGCATTCCCGACGGCCGCACAGGTCGACGAGGCCGTCTTCGACCTCATCGTCGCCGGACGCGTCCTCGATGACGGCGACGTCGCGATCATGATGGTCGAGGCCGAGGCCACCGAGAACAGCTGGAACCTCATCAAGGCCGGTGCGACCAAGCCGAGCGAGGAGATCGTGGCTCAGGGCCTCGAGGCCTCCAAGCCCTTCATCAAGGAACTCGTCGCCGCTCAGAACGTCGTGGCGAACACCGCGGCGAAGGAGATCCAGCCCTACCCCGTCTTCCCGGCCTATAGCCAGGAGGTCTACGACTTCGTCGCGGGTCGCGCCTACGACCGTCTCGTGCCGGTGTACCAGATCGCCGACAAGCAGGAGCGCCAGAACGCCGACGACGCCATCAAGGACGACGTCAAGGCTCAGCTCCTCGCCGCCGTCGAGGCCGGCGAGCTCCCCGCCGTCGCAACGCTCGAGTTCTCGGGCGCCTACAAGTCGGTCACCAAGACCATCGTGCGCGGTCGCATCCTCGCCGAGGGTGTGCGCATCGACGGCCGCGGTCTGGCCGACATCCGCCCGCTCGACGCCGAGGTCCAGGTCATCCCGCGCGTGCATGGCTCGGCCATCTTCCAGCGCGGTGAGACCCAGATCCTGGGTGTCACGACGCTCAACATGCTGAAGATGGAGCAGCAGATCGACTCGCTGTCACCCACGACCAGCAAGCGCTACATGCACCACTACAACTTCCCGCCGTACTCGACCGGTGAGACCGGTCGCGTCGGTTCGCCGAAGCGTCGTGAGATCGGGCACGGCTTCCTCGCCGAGCGCGCCCTCGTGCCGGTGCTTCCGAGCCGCGAGGAGTTCCCGTACGCGATCCGTCAGGTCTCCGAGGCGCTCAGCTCGAACGGGTCCACCTCGATGGGTTCGGTCTGCGCATCGACGCTGTCGCTCCTCAACGCGGGTGTGCCGCTGCGCGCCCCCGTCGCGGGCATCGCGATGGGTCTCGTCTCCGACGAGGTCGACGGTCAGACGCGTTACGCGGCACTGACCGACATCCTCGGCGCCGAAGACGCGCTGGGCGACATGGACTTCAAGGTCGCGGGAACGAGCGAGTTCGTCACCGCGATCCAGCTGGACACGAAGCTCGACGGCATCCCTTCGTCGGTGCTCACGGCTGCCCTGCAGCAGGCGCACGAGGCTCGCATCACGATCCTCAACGTGCTCAACGAGGCGATCGACGGGCCCGACGAGATGGCTCCGACGGCGCCGCGCGTCATCAGCGTCCAGATCCCCGTCGACAAGATCGGTGAGCTGATCGGCCCGAAGGGCAAGACGATCAACGCCATCCAGGACGAGACCGGCGCGCAGATCTCGATCGAGGAAGACGGCACCGTCTACATCGGCGCGACCGACGGTCCTGCAGCCGAGGCTGCGCGGGCGCAGGTCAACGCGATCGCCAACCCGACCAACCCCGAGGTGGGCGAGCAGTTCCTCGGAACCGTCGTCAAGATCGCGACCTTCGGCGCGTTCGTCTCGCTCCTCCCGGGCAAGGACGGACTGCTGCACGTCAGCGAGGTCCGCAAGCTCGCCGGTGGCAAGCGCGTCGAGAACGTCGAAGACGTGCTCGGTGTCGGCCAGAAGCTCCTCGTCCGGATCACGAAGATCGACGACCGCGGCAAGCTGTCGCTCGAGCCGGTCGTCGAAGAGGCTGCTGACCAGGAGGGCCGGGCCGCCGCGAGCGAAGGCCCCGAGGCTCCCGCCGAAGGCTGATCCGTCGCCGACACGCCGCCCGCCTCCGCGTCATTCCGGGGGCGGGCGGCGTGTCGCACGGTCATCGTCGAGGCGATCACCTGTGATCCGCCGTGATGGAAGCGTTATGCAATGTTTACCGACAGGATGCCGCACGTCGCTGTCCCGTCGGAGGTCTGTCCTATTCTCATCATTAACCGACGCCGGGGGGCGATGGGTCACAAGGGCACGATGCCAGAGGGCAGCGTGAGGGGGTGGACATGAGCAGTTTCGGCGTACGCACCGACGATGCTTCTCCGAGCCCTGCCGCGCAGGCGCCGTTCGTGCATCCATCCGCTCCGATTCCCGTCCAGGGCCCGTCCGTCGGAGAGGGCATCCGGACCGCACTGGGCGAGTCCGGCCTCGACGTCTTCCCTCTCATCCTCGGCGGCGCCGAGTTCGGGTGGAACGTGGATCTCGAATCCAGCCACGAGATCCTCGACACCTACGCCGAGCTGGGCGGGAACTTCATCCACACCGCCGACCGGTTCTCGGCCGGCCGCAGCGAACACATCATCGGCCAGTGGATGCACTCGCGCGGCGTCCGCGACGATGTCGTCGCTGCCATCCGGATCGGCGGACACCCCGACAACCCCGGTCTCGGACCGGTCAGTCTCGTGCGGGCCGTCGAAGCATCCCTCACACGCCTCCGCACCGACCGCATCGACGTTCTCTACCTCGACGCGACGACGGATTCGACGACGGCACTCGAAGATACGCTCGCGACGGCGGAGTGGCTCATCGGAGCCGGCAAGGTTCGCGCTATCGGTGCGACCGGGTACACCGCCGCTCAGCTCGTCGAGGCGCGCATCTTCTCTTCGGCCGGTTTCCCTCGCATCACGGTGCTCGACGTCCCCTTCAACGTCGTCCGACGGCACGAGTTCGATCCCGACCTGCGGCTCGTCGCCGACGCGCAGAGCATGGCGGTGACGCCGTCGCACGCTCTGGAGCACGGCTTCCTCGCGGGCCGTCATCGCTCGCGCAGCCGCGGCGGGCTGTCCGTGCGGAGTGCTCAGATCGCCGCCAACCTCAATCGGCGCGGCAATCGCACGCTGCGGGCGCTCGACACCGTCGGCGACGAGCTCGGCGTGCCCGATGCAGCGGTCGCCGTCGCGTGGCTCCTCGCACAGAAGCTCGTCACGGCGCCGATCGTCAACGCGTATGCGCCGCAGCACGTCGAGGAGCTCGTCCAGGGCGTGGGCGTGCGGCTCAGCCGCTCACAGCTGACCGAGATCGCCCGCGCGGCCGAGTGAGCGCGTGCTCCCAGCTGCGTGAGGACGGTGACGTAGGGTGGAAGAGCGTCCGTGCACGGGCGTGACGATATCCGACGGAGTGATCGCGTGACGCACTACATCTATCTCGTGCGGCATGGTGAGCATCAGGATGCCGAGCACGGACTGGTCGACGGACCGCTGTCCCCGCGTGGTCGGAGGCAGGCGGCGCTCATCGCCGATCGACTGTCCGGCGTCCCGTTCGACGCCGTGTGGCACTCGCCGCTCATGAGGGCGGCCCAGACCGCGAGTGCCGTCGCCGACCGTATGCCTTCGCTGTCGCCACAGCCGTCGGCGCTGCTCTTCGACTGCGTTCCGACCGGGATGACGGAGGAGACCCCTGCCGTCTTCGAACCGTTCTTCGGCAGTGTGACCGAAGCCGAGATCGAGGCGGGCAGCGCGCAGATGGAAGACGCCGTCAGCGAGTTCCTCGTCCGTAAGAGCGGCGAAGTGCACGAGCTCCTCATCACGCACAACTTCGTCATCAGCTGGTTCGTGCGAGAAGTCCTCCAGGCCCCCGCATGGCGCTGGATGACGCTCAATCAGGCGAACTGCGGACTCACCGTCCTCGCGCAGCGCAAGGGTCGGCCCTGGGCGCTCGTGTCGCACAACGACCTCGCCCACCTGCCGTTCGAGTTGCGCACGGGACTCCCCGAGGCGCCTCCCGTCTGACGCGGGGTACCGGAGCAACTTTCCGTGCCAGTAGCCTCGCGTCGGGGATCCGTCGTCGTGGGCTGCATCCTTGGAGTGGTGGTGTTGGCCCTCAGCGGCGGTCTCATGAGTGTGTTTGCCGTCGCCTACCCCTTCCTCTGGGGTGCCGTCGCCTTGGTCGGCGGGGGGATCGTCGCCGTGCTGATCGTCCTCATCCGCTACGTGCGCTATGACCGAAGCGAGCTCCTGGCCCGAATCAACGACTCTTCAGATGAGTGACGTGCCGAAGCTCCGCCCGTCTGCCCCGCCCTATCCGAGTACCTTCCCGTACCATCGCGTCGCGTTCGGGTTGTCGTTGTAGGGGTCGATCGCGACGAAGCCGGCCTTCGAGTACAAGCCCGCGGCGGCCTCGAGCGAGTGGTGGGTGTCGAGAACGAGCTCTTGGGCACCCAGCTGCCGCGCACGGTCTTCGAGGTCGGCGAGAAGGAGCGCACCCCATCCGCGACCGCGGGTGGAGGGACGGAGGTAGAGGTGCTTCACCTCGTAGCGGCGTCCGTGCGGGCCATCGGGGAGGAGGCGGATGCCGCCGCACCCCACCGGCTGCTCGTCATCGTCGTCCACGAGCACGAGCACGCCCGTCGGTGGAACGTACAGGTCTGGATCGGGGAATCGGATCGTATAGACGACGTTCTGGTGCGCGAAGCCGAGTTCACGCGAGTGGAAGTACTCGGAGAGGAGTTCGTGCGACTCGGGCGCGTCGACGGATGCATCACGAAGGCGGACCATCCATCCAGGCTACGACGCCGCAGGCGGCCCCTGTGTCGACCGTAGGATGGGGGCATGACGACGCGCGTAGCCATCGTGGGCGGTACGGGAAAGCTCGGCGGGATCATCCGCGAAGTCGTCGAGAGCGAAGAGGGATTCGACATCGTCGCGGTGCTCTCGTCGCAGTCCGATCTCGCTGAGCTCGACGCGGCGGATCTCGTCATCGACGCCTCGACTCCGGCTGTCTCGATCGACGTCGTCCGCGCAGCCGTCGAGCGCGGACTCAATCTGCTCGTGGGCACCTCGGGATGGTCGGCGGAGCGCATCGCGCTCGTTCGCCCTCTCGTCGACGCGGCGGGTACAGGCGCGGTCTTCATCCCCAACTTCTCGCTCGGTTCCGTCCTCGGGTCGGCGCTCGCGGCCGCCGCAGCACCGTTCTTCCCCTCCATCGAGATCGTCGAGGCTCATCGCGAGACCAAGATCGACTCGCCGAGCGGAACGGCGGTTCGCACGGCCGAGCTCATCGCGGCGGCTCGCTCTGACGTCGGCCCCGTCGAGTCGCCCCATGTCGACCAGCGCGCAAGGGGCCAGCGGGTCGCGAGCGTGCCCATCCACTCCCTGCGGCGCCCGGGCGTCGTCGCACGCCAGGAGACGATCCTGTCGGGCAAGGGTGAGTCTCTCTCCATCGTGCACGACACCGTGGATCCCGCGCAGGCCTATGCCCCCGGCATCCGGATCGCGCTTGCCGCCGCGCGCGACACCGTCGGCGTCGTCGTCGGCCTTGACGCCTTCCTCGACATCGCCCTCCGTCTTCCCGGCGCGCGAGAAGGGCGCCCCGTCGACGACGGCGCGGTCTCGGGTCAGGTCGCGGGCGTGACCAGCACGTGAGCGCGCGGATCGGCGTCGTCGTCATGGCGGTGCTGCTCGCGGTCTACATCGGCCTCGTGGGGCATCGTGCCGTCCTGCTCGTGCTGAGCGGCGACCCTGTCGGGATCGCGATGGGCGTCGCCCTCATCGTGCTCCCGCTCGTGGCGGTCTGGGCTCTCGGGCGCGAACTCTGGTTCGGCGTGCGCGCGCAGCAGTTGGCCGGTCGGCTTGAGGCGGATGGTGCGCTCCCCGACGACGAGGTCGAGGTGCGTCCGAGCGGGCGCGTCATCCGCGCCGACGGCGAGGCCGTCTTCCCGCGTTACCGTGCCGATGTCGAGGCGAACCCCGAGGATTGGCGCGCGTGGTACCGCCTGGGGCTCGCGTACGACGCGGCTGGTGACCGCCGTCGTGCGCGCGAAGCCGTGCGGACGGCGATCCGCCTCGAGTCGGCCTCTCGACGCTAAGCCGGCACCGCCGCCGCGACGGCTGACTCGACGTCGCGGTGAGAGAACTCGAATCCGGATGCCGTCAGCACGTCGGGCACGACATCGGCGTCGGACGTGAGGAGGGCCTCGGTGGCGTCCTTCCCGAGGACGAGCTTCAGCCCCCACTCGGGCGCGCGAACGAGGAACGGGCGATTCATCCGCACGGCGAGAGCGAAGCCGAGGTCGTTGGCGGTCGCGGCTGTCGGTCCCGTGAGGTTGACCGGTCCCGTGAGTCGCTTGTCGATGACATGGCGGATGGCTCGCACCTCGTCGTCGAGCGAGATCCAGGGCCACACCTGCGTGCCGCGGCCGATGGGCCCGCTGACGCCGAGCTTCGTGAGGAGCAGGAGCGGCTTCAGGACACCCTCCCGGTGGACGATCGGCGCCGTGCGCAGTGTCGCGACCCGCGCGGCGTCTCCCGCCGCGTAGGCTGCGCTCTCCCACTCGCCGCAGAGATCCGCGAGGAACGTCTCGCCGCGCGGCGCGGTCTCGGTCAGGCGGACTCCGGGAACCGAGCCGTACCAGCCGACGGCCGAGGCGGACACGAACGCGGGGGCGTCGGAGCCGAGTTCACGGACGGCGCGCGCGAGCGCCCTCGTGGGGGTGATCCGCGACCACAGCAGCGTGTTCTTGTAGCGCGGTGTCCACGGGAAGCGGCCGATCGTCGCGCCGTTGAGGCCGACGACCGCGGTCGCCCCCTCGATCACCGCGGGATCGAGGGGAGATGCGTCCGTCAGCCACTCGACCTCGTCGGGAGTGGTCGGCGCGTGCCGGACGAGCCGCGTCACGCGCACGCCGTCGGCGCGGAGGCTCTCGACGAGCGCCCGCCCGATGAGGCCCGAGGAGCCGGCGACGACGACGTGGTCGGGATCAGGCAAGCGTCGCCTCGAGCGTGATCTCGATGCCGGCGAGGGCCTGCGAGACGGGGCAGCCCGACTTGGCGGACTGGGCGATGCGCTCGAAGTCCGCCGCATCGAGCCCCGGGACCGTGGCGTTGACGTTGAGGTGGCTGCCGGTGATCCCCGTACCGGGCTTGAAGGTGACGGATGCCGTCGTGTCGATCGACGTCGGGGGAGTGCCGTTCTCGCTCAGGGCGTTCGCGAGAGCCATGCTGAAGCACGACGAGTGCGCGGCCGCGATGAGTTCCTCCGGAGTGGTCACCGAGGCGGATCCCTCGCTGCGCGCCTTCCAGTTGACATCGAACGGACCCTGACCCGAGGAGACGAGTCGGACGTCGCCCGATCCCTCGAACAGGCTGCCGTTCCAGGCGGTGGTCGCTTCGCTCGTGACAGTCATGGGGAGCCTCCCTGGTCGGCGGGCCTCCGTGTTCCGGATGCCTCGCCGTCAGCCTAACGGCGAGGTCGGCCCCGCGCGACGGACGCGGCGAGGCGTCGCCGGTTCAGAGCACGGGGTGCGCGCGACCGACGAGTCCCCAGCGCTGGAGCAGCAGGTACATCATGCAGCCGAGGCACACGCCGAATGCCGCGTTGAGGAACGCCGCCACGAAGGCGAGCGATCCCGCGATCGTGAGAGCAGCCGGAACTCCGACGAGGTGCAGGACCAGTCCGACGCCGACGACGAAGAGCCCGACGCCCTGCGCGAAGCGCGGCGGCCGCGGATCCTCGAGCTCGGCGGGCGGTCGAAGACGCGGCTGGACAGCCCGGCGGTAGAGGACGCTCCACGGCGACGTTCGCGGCGAGACGACGCCCCACAGGAAGAGGAGGGCGATCACGAGCAGCATCAGGGACGCCGGACTGGTCGCGCGCGTCCAGAAGTTGTTGTGGCCGGCGACGAAGGCGAAGTCCCCACTCGGGGCGAAGATGCTCCCGGAAAGCGGCTGGTAGGCGAACCAGCCGAAAGTCGGCGGGTCGGCGGGTCCGGTCAGGCTCAGGAAGATCGCGACGAGCAGCAGGACCGAGGTGATCCCGGCGGCGAAGCGAGGGCTGCGGGGGTCGATGCCGCGGGGTGGCGTGCTCTCAGGCATGGGATGTCACGTCGCTCAGGCGATTGAGCTCCAGTTCGAGCACGTCGCGGCTGGGCGCCCCGCCGAACCGCGTCCGGATGACGCCCTCACGATCGAGGACGAGCGTCGTCGGCGTCTGGAGCACGTGGAAGTGCTTGGCGATGTCGGGCCGGTGCGACAGATCGACATCGAGGTGGAGCACCCCTTCGCGCGAGTCAGCGATGGCCGAGAGGGTGCGATGCACCCCGGGGCAGCGGGCACAGGTCTCGGTGCTGAACTGGAGGAGCGTCGCGACCTCGCCGAGCGACTCGGCACCGAGGCGCTGCGGCTCGACCACTTCGTGGCGGATGTGCCGCTGCGGGCGGTTCTGCTTCCACTGAAGGTAGAGGCCGAGACCGACGGTCGCCGCGAGAAGCGCGGTGATCGCGATGATGGCCCCGACGTGGTTCACAGTCGATCAGACTAACCGCAATCGGAGCGACCGGGTCAGGATGCCGATTTGTTACGTGCGGCGGCGTGAGCGGCCCCGCCCGCCCGGCCGCGGGTATCGTGTCACGCGTGACGATTCCGACGCCCTACGAGGACCTGCTCCGCGACGTGCTCGCCCACGGAGTGCACAAGGACGACCGCACGGGCACCGGCACGACGAGCGTCTTCGGGCGGCAGATCCGGTTCGATCTCTCCACGGGGTTCCCGCTCATCACGACGAAGCGCGTGCACTTCAAGTCCATCGCCTACGAGCTGCTGTGGTTCCTGCGCGGCGAGTCGAATGTCACGTGGCTGCGCGAGAACGGCGTGACGATCTGGGACGAGTGGGCCGACGACGCCGGCGAGCTCGGTCCCGTCTACGGCGTCCAGTGGCGTTCCTGGCCGACCGCGGACGGTCGGGCGATCGACCAGATCGCGCAGGTCGTCCACGACATCCGCGCGACGCCCGATTCCCGGCGGCTCATCGTGTCGGCATGGAATCCCGCAGACATCCCCGACATGGCGCTCGCGCCGTGCCACGCGCTCTTCCAGTTCTACGTCGCCGACGGCAAGCTCTCGTGCCAGCTCTATCAGCGCAGCGCCGACATGTTCCTCGGAGTCCCGTTCAACATCGCTTCATACGCGCTGCTGACCCTCATGATCGCGCAGCAGACGGGCCTCGAGCCGGGCGACTTCGTGTGGACCGGTGGCGACTGCCACGTCTACGACAACCACATCGAGCAGGTGCGCGAGCAGCTCACGCGTGATCCGTACCCCGCTCCGAAGCTCCGCTTCGCGCGCAAACCGGACTCGATCTTCGATTACCGCTACGAGGACTTCGTCGTCGAGGACTATCAGCATCACCCCGCCATCCGGGCGGCCGTCGCGGTATGAGCACGAGCGTCGGACTCGTCTGGGCGGAGGCTCGTGGCGGCGTGATCGGCGCCGACGGCGGAATGCCGTGGAGCGTTCCGGAAGACCTCGCCCACTTCAAGTCGGTGACGATGGGGGCCCCGGTGGTCATGGGGCGCCGCACGTGGGAGAGCTTCCCGGATCGATTCCGCCCGCTTCCCGGACGGCGGAACATCGTCGTGACCCGCAATGAACAGTGGAGCGCCGACGGCGCGGAGCGCGCCGCGTCGCTCGACGACGGTCTGGCTCTCGCAGGACCGGGCCGGGTCTGGGTCATCGGCGGGGGAGGTCTCTTCCGGGAGGCCATCGAACGAGCCGACCTCCTCGAGGTCACGGAGCTCGATCTCGATGTCGACGGCGACACGTTCGCGCCGTCACGACAGGGCTGGACGGTCACGTCGGAGGAGCCGGACACGGGATGGGAGACGTCGCGCACCGGCATCCGCTACCGGTTCCTCCGGCTGGAGCGGCCGCCTCGTTCCGAGCACGGAGGCTGACGATCATGGCGACCGCCCTCATCACGGGAGCGAGCTCCGGGCTCGGCGCGGAGTACGCGCGACAGCTCGGGGCGCGCGGTGCCGACCTCGTCCTCGTCGCGCGCGACCGCGCGGCCCTCGACGCGGTCGCGGCGGAGCTGCGCCCGTCGGGGGTGGACGTCGAGATCCTCGTGGCAGATCTCCTCGACCCCGACGAGCGCGCGGCGGTCGAGAGGCGTCTGGCGGATCCCGCTCGTCCCATCGACGTTCTCGTCAACAACGCCGGCTACGGCTTGCCGCTCGCCTTCGAGCGGAACGACATCGACGAGGAAGCCCGCCACCTCGCGCTGCACGTCGAGGTTCCCATGCGCCTCATGCACGCGGCGCTGACGCCGATGCTCGCACGCGGAAGCGGCCGCATCCTCAACATCGCGTCGGTCGCGGGCTTCATCCCGAGATCGACGTACGGCGCCGTCAAGGGGTGGGTCATCAGCTTCAGCAGGTGGGCGAACGGCCGCTACCGGTCGAAGGGCGTGACGGTGACCGCCGTCTGCCCCGGGTTCACGCACACCAACTTCCACGAGCGTGCGGGCCTCCCGCCGGGTCAGGAAGGGGTGCCGGGGTGGATGTGGCTGAATGCCCCGCGAGTGGTCGCGGAGTCGCTTCGGGATGCCGCGAGGGGCAAGCCCGTCTCGGTGCCCTCCCTGAAGTACAAGCTGCTCGTGGGGCTCACGCGCATCCTGCCTCCCGCTCTCGCCGCTCGCGCGGGGGAGAGCGGGAGGTGAGCGTGTCCGCTTCGCCGGCATCCCGATAGCCTGAGAACATGACGCACTCGGGCAACCCCTTCGGACAGGTCCTCGTCGCGCTGGTCACTCCCATGACGGCGGACGGCGAAGTCGACTGGCCCGCGGTGGAGAAGCACATCGACGACGTCATCGGCGCGGGAGCCGACGGAATCGTCGTGACCGGCACGACCGGAGAGACCAGCACGCTCACGGATGCAGAGAAGATCAGGCTCGTCGAGGTCGGAAAGCAGGTCTCGGCCGGCCGGGCGAAGATCATCACCGGTGGCGGGTCGAATGAGACGGCTCACGCGATCGAGCTGTACAAGGCGAGCGAGCGTGCCGGGGCCGACGGCATCATGATCGTCACGCCGTACTACAACAAGCCGACGCAGGCGGGCATCCTGACGCACTTCCGCCTCGTCGCCGACGCGACCGATCTGCCGGTCATCCTCTACGACATCCCCGGGCGCACGGGTGTCCCGATCCGCTACGAGACGATCCTCCGGCTGGCCAAGCACCCGAACATCCTGGCGATCAAGGACGCGAAGGGCGACTTCTCCGAAGTCAGCCGTGTCCTCAACCAGACCGATCTGCTCTACTTCTCGGGTGACGACGCCAACGTCCTGCCGCACCTGTCCATCGGAGCGGCGGGGCTCATCGGCGTCACGGCCAACATCGCGCCTGCGCCGTATCGCGCGATCGTCGACGCGGTCAACGCGGGTGACCTCACGACGGCGACGGCCGCGCACCGCAAGCTCGAGCCGCTCGTGCGAGCCGTCATGACCCACGTGCCCGGCACCGTTTCAGCGAAGTACATCCTGCACGGGCTCGGACGCATCGGCAGCCCGCGAGTGCGGCTTCCGCTCGTCGGTCCCGAAGAGTGGGAAGCAGCCAAGATCGAGGACGAGCTCGCGCTCGTCGCCGACGTCGCGGGAGCCGACTTCTCCAACTTCCGGCCCGACCGCAACGCGGCAGCCGGCGGAGCGCTGCCGAAGGTATCGGGCACGACGAGATAGCTGCCCGCCCCCGGTCAGCCGAGACAGGCACACAGACACCACAGGCACGCAGACAACACAGGATGCCAGCGCATCCGGAAGAAGAGAGCCACCGTGAGGTGGTCTATCGAGGAGGCCACGATGCCCACCAGCCCATACGAACCGCCCGTCCTCGAACAAGGAACCCTTCGGGTGACTCCCCTCGGCGGATTGGGCGAGGTCGGTCGCAACATGACCGTCTTCGAGTACGAGGGCAAGCTCCTGATCGTGGACTGCGGAGTGCTCTTCCCCGAAGAGCACCAGCCAGGCGTCGACCTGATCCTCCCCGACTTCGAGCCGATCAAGCACCGCCTCGACGATGTCGTCGGGGTCGTCCTCACGCACGGCCACGAGGACCACATCGGGGCCGTGCCGTATCTCTTGAAGCTCAACCGCGAGCTTCCGCTCATCGGATCCGGGCTGACGCTCGCCCTCGTCGAGGCGAAGCTCAAGGAGCACCGGATCAAGCCGTACACGCTGACGGTCCGTGAGGGTCAGCAGGAACAGCTCGGACCGTTCGACCTCGAGTTCATCGCCGTCAACCACTCGATCCCCGACGCGCTCGCCGTGGCGATCCGCACGCCCGCGGGCCTCGTGCTCGCCACGGGTGACTTCAAGATGGATCAGCTGCCGCTCGACGGACGGCTCACCGACCTCCGCGCCTTCTCGCGGCTCGGCGAAGAGGGCGTCGACCTGTTCCTCGTCGATTCCACCAACGCCGACGTGCCGGGCTTCACGCCCCTCGAGCGCGAGATCGGCCCCGTTCTCGAGCAGGTGATCGCGAAGGCCCCACGCCGCGTGATCGTTGCGAGCTTCTCGAGCCACGTGCACCGCGTGCAGCAGGTTCTGGATGCCGCTGCCGCCCACGGTCGCCGCGTCGCGCTCCTCGGACGCAGCATGCTGCGGAACATGACGATCGCGGAGGACCTCGGCTACCTCCACGTCCCCGAAGGCGTGCTGATCGACTACAAGAAGGCCCGCGATCTTCCCGACGACAGGATCGTCTACATGTCGACGGGGTCTCAGGGGGAGCCCATGGCGGTGCTGAGCCGTATGGCCAATCTCGACCACGAGATCGAGCCCGGGCCCGGAGACACCGTCATCCTGGCCTCGAGTCTCATCCCCGGCAACGAGAACGCCGTCTATCGCGTCATCGACGGGCTCACGAAGCTCGGCGCGAACGTCGTCCACAAGGGGAACGCACGCGTTCACGTGTCCGGCCACGCGGCGGCCGGCGAGCTGCTCTACTGCTACAACATCCTCAAGCCCCGCAACGTGCTTCCCATCCACGGCGAGTACCGGCACCTCATGGCCAACGCGCGCCTCGCCCAGGACACGGGCATCGAGCCCGAGCGCACCTTCCTGGCCGAGAACGGCACCGTCATCGATCTGCGCGACGGCGACGCGCGCGTGACGGGTCAGCTCGACCTGGGCTTCGTGTACGTCGACGGCTCCACCGTCGGAGAGATCACGGATGCCGACCTCAAGGACCGCCGGATCCTCGGAGAAGAGGGCTTCATCTCCGTCATCGTCGTCGTGGACGCCTCCACGGGCAAGGTGATCTCAGGACCGGAGATCCACGCGCGCGGTTTCGCCGAGGACGACGCCGTCTTCAACAGCGTCAAGCCGAAGATCGCCGCGGCACTCGCGGAGGCCGCCAAGTCGGGCGTCCGCGACCAGCACGCTCTCGCGCAGGTCGTCCGGCGGACGATCGGGCGGTGGGTCAACCAGTCGCTCCGCCGCCGCCCGATGATCGTGCCGCTCGTGATCGAGGCCTGACCCGGCTTCTCGGGGCGCGCGAGCGCGGCGCGGCTCTAGGCTTGGCGCATGCCGCAGACGTTCGACGTCCGTCCCGCGGGTCAGTCCGACGGAGCCTTCCTGGGCGACATGGTGGTCGAGGCCGCCAACTGGCGTCAGGGGGGCGCCCACCCGCGCCACGAGATCATCTCCAGCGACGAGTACAGCCGCTATCTGTCCGGGTGGATGCGACCCGGTGACGCCGGATTCGTCGCCCAGAACCGGCAGGGCGAGCCCATCGGCGCCGCGTGGTACCGGATGCTGCCGCGCACCGACCCCGGCTTCGGCTACGTCGGAACGGGCGTGCCCGAGCTCATCATCGGCGTCCGTCCGATCTGGCGTGCGCACGGCGTCGGACGGACGCTGCTCCAGCGCCTGTGCGATCACGCGCGGTCGGAGGGGTTCGCCCTCCTGAGCCTCAGCGTGGAGCGGGACAATTACGCCGTCAGCCTCTATCGGTCCGAGGGGTTCGCCGTCACCCGGAGCGGGATCGGCCGGGACACGATGGTCAAGCGGCTGCGCTGAAGGTCGAGTCGTTCCCCGGAAATGTCCTCGGCCCGATCTACCGTGGTGAGATGGCCAGGAGCACCAGCTCGACCAAGAACGGTCGCGCGCCCGCAAAAGCGGCGTCGTCGCGCGCCCGTACCTCCGCGCCCGCGCCGAAGAAGTACGTCGACGAGCCCGAGAAGCCTCCCGTCGCGGTGCGGGCCTGGATGGGCATCGCCCACGGGGTGGGCGGGCTCTTCCGTGCGTTCGGTCCGGAGTCGCTCGAGAAGGATCAGCGGCGCGACGGCTTCCCCTTCCTCCTGGTCCTGCTCGCCGTCGCGGGTGCCGTCAACGAGTGGTTCTTCATCGGCAACGATGTCGCCGCAGCGATCAGCGCCTACTCCGTGGGCGGGCTGGTCGGCCGTGAGGCGTTCGTCCTTCCCGTCCTGCTGCTCGTCCTCGCGGGGTGGATGTTCCGGCATCCGTCGTCCGTGCATGACAACGGCCGGATCGGAATCGGTTTCGGGCTGCTCGTATGGACGATCGCCGGTTTCTGCCACGTCGCCGGGGGTCGCCCGCAGCCGAGCTCGGGCCTCCCCGCCCTCAGCGAAGCGGGCGGGTTGTTCGGATGGATGGCCGGAGAGCCGCTCGCGCTCCTGCTCACCGATGTCGGCGCCTACATCGTGCTGTCCTTCGTCGCCGCTCTGAGCGTCCTCATCATCACGAAGACCCCGCCGAACCGGATCGGTCGGCGCCTCGGCGAGCTCTACGCGTGGATGTTCGGTGCCGAGCCGAGCGGGCCGCGCTTCGAGGAGTCCGCCGACGCGCCCGCGTCCGACGACGCCGGATCCGACGACTCGCTGCCGTGGTGGCGACGGAACAAGACCGGCCGCGAGAAAGACCCCGACGACGGGATCGGCTCGCAAGACCTGACCGAACTCCTGACCCCCGGCGTCACGCAGGGCGGCTTCGATCAGGCGATCGCGCCCCCCGTGCCGCCGTCGCCGATCGTGACGGCCGACGCCGCGACCGAGGTCATCGACGCCTCCGTCCTGGCGGGTGCGGCGAAAGCCGCGAAGGCCTCCGCGACGACTCTGCGCGACGACAGCGACATCGACGGTCACGACGACGGACTCCTTCCCGGACTCGACGGGATCGGCACAGAAGGCGACGCGTCGCGGGCGAACTACCGCCTGCCGTCGGTCGAGGCGCTCGCCGCCGGAACACCGCACAAGACGCGCTCCGAGGCCAACGACGCGGTCGTCCGTGCCATTACGAACGTCTTCGAGCAGTTCTCGGTCGACGCCAGGGTGACGGGATTCTCCCGCGGTCCGACGGTCACGCAGTACGAGATCGAGGTCGGGCCCGGCGTCAAGGTCGAGCGGATCACGGCACTCACCAACAACATCGCCTACGCGGTCGCCTCCAACGAGGTGCGCATCCTCGCCCCCATCCCGGGCAAGAGCGCCATCGGTGTGGAGATCCCCAACGCCGACCGCGAGATCGTGACGCTCGGCGACGTGCTGCGCTCCCAGAACGCGATCAACTCGACCCACCCCATGACGATCGGCGTCGGCAAGGACGTCGGTGGTGGTTTCGTCGTGGCGAACCTCGCCAAGATGCCCCACCTTCTCGTCGCGGGCTCGACGGGGTCCGGAAAGTCGAGTTTCGTCAACTCGATGATCACGAGCCTGCTCATGCGCGCGAAGCCCGCCGATGTGCGCATGGTGCTCATCGACCCGAAGCGCGTCGAGCTCACGTCGTACGCCGGGGTCCCGCACCTCATCACGCCCATCATCACGAACCCGAAGAAGGCCGCGGAAGCGCTGCAGTGGGTCGTGAAAGAGATGGACATGCGCTACGACGACCTGGCGTCATTCGGATTCCGCCACATCGACGACTTCAACAGGGCGGTCGTCGCGGGCGAGGTCGAGGTGCCCGTCGGCAGCGAGCGCGTGCTCAAGCCCTACCCGTACCTCCTCGTCGTCGTCGATGAGCTCGCCGACCTCATGATGGTCGCGCCACGCGATGTCGAAGACTCGATCGTGCGCATCACGCAGCTCGCCCGGGCCAGCGGCATCCACCTCGTTCTCGCGACGCAGCGTCCGTCGGTCGATGTCGTGACGGGTCTCATCAAGGCCAACGTGCCTTCACGACTCGCCTTCGCCGTCACGAGCGTCACCGACTCCCGCGTCATCCTCGATCAGCCCGGTGCGGATCGCCTCATCGGTCAGGGCGACGCCCTGTTCCTTCCGATGGGCACGTCCAAATCCCTGCGGGTGCAGGGCGCATGGGTCAGCGAAGAGGAGATCGAGAAGGTCGTCGCGCACGTGACGGCTCAGGCTCGACCCGACTATCGCCCCGATGTGCAGGCCGTCGCCGAGAAGAAGGAGATCGACGCCGACATCGGCGACGATCTGGAGCTCCTCCTCGCCGCTGCCGAGCTGGTCGTGTCGACGCAGTTCGGCTCGACGTCGATGCTTCAGCGCAAGCTGCGGGTCGGATTCGCGAAGGCGGGCCGGCTCATGGACCTCCTCGAGTCACGCGAGATCGTCGGTCCGTCCGAGGGATCCAAGGCACGCGATGTGCTCGTGACGAACGAGCAGCTCCCGGCCGTGCTGGCTCGCATGCGCGGCGAGGACGTTCCCGATGAGGGCGACCAGTACGGCGCCGACGCCGTCGATCGTCAGTTCGACGGTTACGAGGTGGTCGAGGGCGACGACGGCTCCGAAGACGCATGGGGTCTCACGGGCCGCGACTGAGCGTCTCGGAGTCAGTAGGCTCGGCACGTGGCGATTCCCCGGCAGCTGCCCAACGCGATCACGATCGTCCGCATCCTCTGCGCGCCGGTCTTCCTCTGGATGCTCCTGGCGGATGCGGGATCCGACGGCCCTCTCCGCTGGTGGGCGGGCGTGCTGTTCATCGTCGCGATCGCGACGGACGGTCTGGACGGATATCTCGCTCGTCGGCACGACATCGTCACCGACCTCGGCAAGCTCCTCGATCCCATCGCCGACAAGGTGCTCACCGGAGCGGCGTTCGTCGGCCTCTCGATCCTCGGAGAACTCGACTGGTGGATCACCATCGTCGTGCTCGTCCGTGAGGTCGGCATCACGATCTACCGGTTCGCGGTCGTGAGCGACCATGTGCTCGCAGCCGCGTGGATGGGAAAGCTCAAGACCGTCGCGCAGGCGGTCGCGCTGTCGCTCGCGCTTCTCCCGCTGGCCTCGGTCGTCGGTGAGTGGATCTGGTGGGTCAACGTCGTGACGATGACGATCGCCGTCGTCCTGACGATCGCGAGCGGCATCGACTACGTCGTATCGGAGGTCCGCGGACGCAGGGCACGGACGTGAGCGAGATCGCTCGCGGCATCCTCGAACGACTCGCCGCGCGTGGCTGGTCCATCGGCGTCGCCGAATCGCTCACGGGCGGCCTCGTCGTGTCCGCCCTCGTGGACGTCCCCGGTGCGTCCGCGTCGGTGCGCGGGGGAGTCGTCGCCTATGCGACGGAAGTGAAGCACACCGTTCTCGGTGTCGACGCGGCGCTGCTCGCGACGGAGGGACCCGTAGACGTCGCCGTGGCGCAGCAGATGGCGGAGGGCGTGAGGCGCGTGCTCGGCGCCGACGTCGGAGTCGCGACGACCGGCGTGGCCGGTCCGGGCGCACAGGACGACAAGGCCGCGGGGACGGTCTGCATCGCCGTTGTCACCCCGCACGGCGGTTCGTCCGGGACGCTGCTGTTCGACGGCGATCGCGGACAGGTCCGCCGCGAGGCGACACGGGCGGCATTGGACGCCTGTCTTCAGAGCATCTGATGCACGTGTCGCCGCGATCTTCGAGAGACTTCATCGTCTCGGGAACAAGGCGTGTTTCGCCTCGGTTACATTCGGCGATTCCCACCTATTCCCCAGTCCGCGGGACTAGATTGGCGTCACGGGTGCTGTACCGTTGTCCACCCGGGCATCGAGGGAATCGCGAAAGGGAGGGGGCCTGAAATGATCCTGGTTCGTCAAGAGATCGGCGAAGTGCTGCGTGACTTCCGCCAGCAGAAGGGTCGCACGCTCCGCCAGGTCGCGAGTCGTGCGAGTGTCGCACTCGGTTACCTCAGCGAGGTCGAGCGCGGTCAGAAGGAGGCATCGAGCGAGATCCTCGCGTCGGTCGCCGAAGCGCTCGACGTCCCCATCTCGACCATCATGCGCGAGGTCGGCGATCGCATCTCCGTCCTCGAGGGCATCCAGGTCTTCCCCGACATCGTCCCCGACGACCTCGTCGCCGAAGTCGGTCCCGAGCTGTCCCTTCGGTGACCCGCGTCGCATCCTCGCGGCGGTCTATCCCCGAACCCACGGGGTACGTCCATGCGTCGTAGCGAGTTCCACCGTGCCGTCGAGTCGGAGTTCGGTGATCGATCCGATTCGCTCGTCGCCGACCTTTCCTTGAGTGCGCTCGCGGGGCGGACCGCTGCCGAAGCGCTTGCGGCGGGAGTTGCCCCGCGTGAGGTCTGGCTTGCGCTGTGCGCGCAGACCGACGTTCCCGTGCAGCGCCGGCACGGCGCCGGACGGCTGGAACCGAAGCGCGCCTGAACCGGGCGAAGATTAGTCGCTCGATGTGTTCCTTTCTCGGCGTGTCGATATCGAAACAGTGTTCGACGCCCGCGTAGGCTCCTCCACAGCAGGAGTCGATGGACGTGTGTCCACAGATCCGGGTCGGACGATGACGGATGTCGGAGCCCCTCCCTACCGTGGAAGACGTCGATAGACACCTCATGCCTTGTCGCAGCATCCGCACCGGCCGGTGCAGAGCGCGACAGCCTACAGGCGACGGAACACGAGCAAGGAGCATGTCATGCCATCAGCAGTCGACCGCGAGAAGGCCCTCGAGTCAGCACTCGCCCAGATCGATCGTCAGTTCGGAAAGGGCTCGGTCATGCGTCTCGGCAGCGACGAGCGTGCTCCCGTCGAGGTCGTGCCGACAGGGTCGATCGCCCTCGACGTCGCCCTGGGGATCGGCGGTCTCCCGCGCGGCCGGATCATCGAGATCTACGGTCCGGAGTCTTCGGGTAAGACCACTCTGACGCTGCACGCGATCGCCAATGTGCAGCGCGCCGGCGGTATCGCTGCGTTCATCGACGCGGAGCATGCTCTCGACCCCGACTACGCGCAGAAGCTGGGCGTCGACATCGACGCGCTGCTGGTCTCGCAGCCCGACACGGGCGAGCAGGCGCTCGAGATCGCCGACATGCTCGTGCGTTCGGGAGCCATCGACCTCGTCGTGATCGACTCGGTCGCAGCTCTCGTGCCCAAGGCCGAGATCGAGGGCGAAATGGGCGACTCCCATGTCGGCCTGCAGGCGCGCCTCATGTCGCAGGCACTCCGCAAGCTGACCGGTGGTCTCAACCAGACCAACACGACCATGATCTTCATCAACCAGCTTCGCGAGAAGATCGGCGTGTTCTTCGGTTCTCCCGAGACGACCGCCGGTGGCAAGGCGCTGAAGTTCTACGCGTCGGTCCGTCTCGACATCCGTCGCATCGAGACGCTGAAGGATGGCACCGATGCTGTCGGCAACCGCACACGCGTCAAGGTCGTCAAGAACAAGATGGCGCCGCCGTTCAAGCAGGCCGAGTTCGACATCCTCTACGGGGTCGGGATCTCGCGTGAAGGAAGCCTCATCGACTTCGGCGTCGAACACGCCATCGTGAAGAAGTCCGGTGCGTGGTACACGTACGACGGCGAGCAGTTGGGGCAGGGGAAAGAAAACGCCCGCAACTTCCTGCTCAAGAACGCCGATATCGCCGCCGACATCGAGTCCAAGATCAAGGCCAAGCTCGGGATCGGTCAGCCCAAGCTCGAAGCTGCCGCAGCCGACGAGCTCGCGGCGCGCCGTCCCGCCTGATGACCGCGATGAACGGGGGCGACCCGCGTGATCCTGCACTCGCAGGGGGGCTCGCCCCCGTCATCCCCCTCTTCGGGGGAACAGCGACGGCGTCGGACGGAGAGGAGGCAGGCGGAGACGTTTCGCGGGTCGCCACACCTCCGGCATCGTGGCACCCCACGTGGACCGATGACGTAGACGATGACCCTCGCGAGGAGTTCCTCGACGGCGGTGACGACTGCGCCGGAATCGAACGCGAGATCGCAGAGAAGAACCTGTTGCGAAAGCTCCGCACGCGAGCGCTGTCGATTCGCGAAGCGCGCCGCGTCGTCGAGGAGCGCGACCTCGCGCCTCACGATGTCGACGCAGTGATCGCGCGGGTCACGGGAATGGGCTATCTCGACGACGCCGCACTGGCCGAACAGCTCGTGCATGTCGCGGTTGACCGCAAAGGCCAAGGGCGTCAGGTGATCGTGCAGACGCTCACGAAGCGCGGCATTCCACGTGACGTGGCCGATGCCGCCATCGGGGCTCTTCCAGACGACGATCTCGACCGTGCGCTCGAGTTCGCGCGGACGAAGGCGCGAGCCATGAGCGGGCTCGACCACGACACGGCTGTGCGCCGCCTCATGGGTCAGCTGGCGCGAAGAGGCTATGGCGGATCCATCGCGGCGAACGCCGCGCGTCAGGCCCTCTCCGAGGCCGACTCGGCGCCGTCCGGCGTGCGGTTCCGCTGACGCGTGAGCCGACTCGACGGCGGCGGCCTCCACGACAGGCTTCGTTGCTGAAGCCGGATCGTACAATGGGGTCACCATGACGATCCCCTCCGCAGCGCCGACATTCATCGCGCCGTCCATCGCGGCACGTGCCGCCGACGGCCGCAGCCGCACCTACGAAGTCCGCACCTTCGGCTGTCAGATGAACGTTCACGATTCGGAGCGCCTGTCCGGATCGCTCGAGAGCGCGGGATACGTCAAGGCGGATGCGGGTGCCGAAGCCGATGTCATCGTCATCAACACGTGCGCCGTGCGCGACAACGCGGCGGGCAAGCTCTACGGCACTCTCGGACATCTGAAGTCCCGCAAAGACAAGCATGAGGGCATGCAGATCGCCGTCGGCGGCTGCCTCGCTCAGATGGACAAGCAGGCGGTGCTCGACAAGGCGCCCTGGGTCGACGTCGTCTTCGGCACGCACAACATGGGCTCTCTCGCGGGCATGCTCGAACGTGCGCGGCACAACGGCGAAGCGGAGTTCGAGATCCTCGAATCCCTCGAGGTGTTCCCCTCGACTCTGCCGACGAAGCGCGACAGCGTGTTCAGCGGGTGGGTGTCGATCTCGGTCGGCTGCAACAACACCTGCACGTTCTGCATCGTTCCGAGCCTGCGTGGAAAGGAGAAGGATCGCCGGCCCGGCGACATCCTCAACGAGATCCGACTCCTCGTCGACGACGGCGCCATGGAGGTCACGCTCCTGGGTCAGAACGTCAACTCCTACGGAGTCGAGTTCGGCGACCGGCAGGCGTTCGGCAAGCTCCTCCGTGCCGCGGGGGAGATCGACGGGCTCGAGCGCATCCGTTTCACGAGCCCTCATCCCGCGGCGTTCACCGATGACGTGATCGAGGCCATGGCCGACACGGCCGCCGTGATGCCGCAGCTGCACATGCCGCTGCAGTCCGGCAGCGACCGCATCCTCAAGGCGATGCGGCGGTCCTATCGAAGCGAGCGGTTCCTGGGCATCCTGGAGCGCGTGCGCGACAGGATTCCCGACGCCGCGATCTCCACCGACATCATCGTGGGGTTCCCTGGAGAGACCGACGAGGACTTCGAAGACACGCTGCGCGTCGTCGAGCAGTCGCGCTTCGCAAGCGCCTTCACCTTCCAGTACTCGATTCGCGAGGGCACGCCCGCCGCCACGATGACCGACCAGGTGCCGAAGGCCGTCGTGCAGGAGCGGTACGAGCGTCTGGTCCAGCTGCAGGATCGGATCTCGCTCGAGGAGAACCAGAAGCAGCTCGGGCGTGAGCTCCAGGTTCTCGTCTCAACGGGTGAGGGAAAGAAGGATGCCGAGACGCACCGGCTCACCGGCCGGGCGGAGGACAACCGCCTCGTGCACTTCGAGATCCCCCTGGGATCGGACGTCCCGCGTCCGGGTGACGTCGTGTCGGTCGTCGTGACCCACGCGGCGCCGTTCCACCTGTTGGCCGATGCTCACGGCGACGCCCCGCTGCGCATCCGTCGCACCCGCGCGGGCGACGCATGGGATCGTTCGCAGGCGGAGTCTTGCGCCGTGCCCGCACCCGCTTCAGGTGCCGGTGCCCCGCGCGCCGTGTCGCTCGGACTCCCGACCCTGCGCGTCGACGCGTGAGACGGACTCCGCGGCTCGGCTCGGAAGCGCGCACACGATCGTGACGTTCTCCCGACATGTCCCGATTCTCTGGGCCGTCGTCGGGGCGACGGGGACCGGGAAGACGGCGGCTTCCCTCGAGCTCGCGATGCTCCTCGCGCAGCGGGGGCGTTCGGCGGAAGTCGTCAACGCCGACGCCATGCAGCTGTATCGCGGAATGGACGTCGGCACGGCGAAGATCCGCGAAGACGAGCGTCGCGGCATCCCGCACCATCTGCTGGACGTCCTGGACGTCACGGACGAGGCGACGGTCGCGTGGTACCAGAAGGCTGCACGCACCGTCATCGCCGATATCCACTCGCGCGGCGCGGACGCGATCCTGGTGGGCGGCTCGGGGCTCTACGTCTCGAGCGTCCTCTTCGACTTCCGCTTCCCGCCTCGCGACCCCGCTCTGCGCGCCCGACTGGAGGCCGAACTCGACGCAGGAGGCCCCGGTGCGCTGTACGCCCGCCTGCGAGCGGCAGACGCGGCGACGGCCGAGCGGGTTGATCCACGCAACGGGCGACGGATCGTCCGCGCCCTCGAGATCGTCGAGGCGGGGAACGACACGCACGGAGCCGCTCTGCCCGAGGAGCCGGTCCTGTGGCACGACGACACGCGCATCGTGGGGATGCAGACGCCACGCGAGGAGCTCGTCGAGCGCCTTGATCGACGCGTCGTGGCGATGTGGCGGAACGGTCTGGTCGATGAGGTCGCGCGGCTGCGCATCGACGGGCTCGAGCGCGGTGTGACGGCACGGCGAGCGATCGGCTACGCCCAGGCGCTCGCGCAGCTCCACGGCGAGATGTCCGAAGACGAGGCGATCGAACAGACCCAGGCGCTCACGCGTCGGTACGCTCGACGTCAAGTGTCGTGGTTCCGGCGATACGCAGACGTCAGATGGACCGCGGCGGGAGAGTCCCTCGCAGAACTCGTGGAGGAGGAGCAGTGACCAAGATCAGGGCGTTCGAGGAGCGCGACACCGAGATGGTCGTGTCACTGTGGCAGACCTGCGGGCTGACACGACCCTGGAATGATCCGTATCGCGACATCGCGCGCAAACTCACCGTCCAGCGCGAGCTGTTCCTCGTCGCGGAGGACGCCGGCGAGGTCGTCGGCTCGGTCATGGCCGGCTACGACGGGCACCGAGGCTGGCTCTACTACCTCGCGGCCGCACCGTCCCACCGAGGGCAGGGAATCGGCCGCGCGCTCGTCGAGCGCGCGGAGGCGCTCCTTCTCGAGCTCGGATGCCCGAAGGTGCAGATCATGGTGCGACCCGAGAACGGGATCGTGCGCTCGTTCTACGACGACCTCGGGTTCGTCCCCTTCGACGTGTGGGCGACGGGAAAGCGGCTCATCGAGGACTGACGCGCCGCGCGACTCTAGACTGGACGAATGCCGCAGACCATCCCGTTCACGAAAGGTCACGGCACCGGCAACGATTTCGTCGTGATCCCCGACCCCGACGGCGCACTCGACCTCTCCGATGACCAGGTCGCCGTGCTGTGCGATCGACGGTTCGGTATCGGCGCCGACGGTGTGCTCCGGGTCGTGCGCTCGTCAGCCATCGCCGAGGGCGCTGGGGCCGATGCCGAGTGGTTCATGGACTACCGAAACGCCGACGGGTCGGCAGCGGAGATGTGCGGCAACGGCATCAGGGTGTTCGCCCGCTACCTCGTCGACGCCGGCTGGGCGTTCATCGACGATGCGCCGCTCGCGATCGCCACGCGCGCCGGCGTCAAGCACGTGACACGCAGCGACCGCGGTTTCGAAGTCGACCTCGGAGCATGGCGTGTCGAGAGCGGTGACATCCTCGTGCGCGCGAAGGGCGCGGGCGCGCCGCGCCCGGGGATGGGGATCGACGTGGGCAACCCGCACGTCGTGGTGGCTCTGCCCGACACCGACGAGCTCGACGGGCTCGATCTCGCAGCCGTTCCGCAGCTGCATCCCGAGCCCGTGAACGGCGCGAACGTCGAGTTCGTCGTACCGAGCGATCCTCTCGTGCACGCGGGGATGGGGTCGATCCGCATGCGGGTGTTCGAGCGCGGCGTGGGGGAGACCCTCAGCTGTGGAACGGGAGTCGCGGCCGCAGCGATCGCGGTGCGGGAATGGGCGGGCCCCGCTGCTCCCGACACATGGATCGTCGACGTGCCCGGCGGCACTCTCGGGGTCCGGATGCACGAGGGCCACGTTCTGCTGTCTGGTCCCGCGACGCTCGTCTACGCAGGCGAAGTGACCCTCGCCTGAGCGGAGTCGATCACGGCAGTTCGATGCTGCCGGTCTGCGGCGAGCCGTGGCGCTTGACCCGGAGGACCCGGAATCCTCTTCCCGTCGCCGCGCGGTGCACGCTGAAGCCGGAGTGGAAAGTCGCGGCGAGCCAACGCTGGAGCGAGTCGGAGCCGAGGTTGCGCTGCACGACGAGCCACGCGTCCGATCGCTCGTCGAGGCGCGGGATCCATCGCTCGAGGAGGCCGTGCAGTTCGTTCTTGCCGACCCGGATCGGCGGATTCGAACGGATGCCGCGGAACGACACGTCGTCGGGAACATCATCGGGCAGCACAGCGTTGAGGTTGTCGAGGCCGAGGGCCTCGGCGTTACGACGAACCAGATCGAGCGCGCGTTCGTTCACGTCGACGGCCCACACCGTCGCGTGGGGGGACTCGAGAGCCATGCTGAGGGCGATGGGCCCCCATCCGCTTCCGAGATCCAGGAGATGCCCTCCCGGTGGGGGTGGCGGGGTGTTCGCGAGCAGCACGCCGGTCCCCGCGTCGACATGGTCGGGGCTGAACACCCCGCCCGCCGTCGTCACCTCGACATCGCGCCCGGCGAGGCTGACACGGATACGACGCAGATTCTCGGGACTCGCGGGGGATGCGCTGAAGTAGTGGTCGCTCCCCATGGGTGACGAGCGTAGCGGAGGACCCCGTCGGACGGGGAAGCTAGAATCCACGGATGCCGGCCTCGCGGCATCCCGAAAGGAACACATGACGGAAACGACGACACCCCGAAGCACGGACGAGCCATCGGTCGACCCGGTGGATCGCGTGCTCTCGCGCGCCGAAGCGCGGTCGGGGGTGCACGTCTTCGGGGGTGCGCAGGCTCTCCAGGATGAGCGGACGGTCTCGCGCACCGACACCGACGGCGACCAGTGGGATCGCGAAGAGCGCGCCGCGCTGCGCCGCGTCCCCGGCCTGTCGACCGAGCTCGAGGACGTCACCGAGGTCGAGTACCGCCAGCTCCGACTGGAGAACGTCGTCCTCGTCGGCGTCCACCCGCAGGGTGAGCAGACCGATGCCGAGAACTCGCTCCGCGAGCTTGCGGCGCTCTCCGAGACCGCCGGTGCCGTCGTCCTCGACGGTATCCTTCAGCGCCGTCCGCATCCCGACCCCGCAACCTACGTCGGTCGAGGCAAGGCCGAGGAACTCCGCGACATCGTCGCCGCGGTCGGCGCCGACACCGTCATCGCCGACACCGAGCTCGCCCCGAGCCAGAGACGCGCGCTCGAGGATGTCGTGAAGGTCAAGGTCATCGACCGCACGACCGTGATCCTCGACATCTTCAGCCAGCACGCCAAGAGCCGCGAGGGCAAGGCCCAGGTCGAGCTCGCGCAGCTCGAGTACCTGCTTCCGCGGCTGCGAGGCTGGGGTGATTCGATGTCGCGTCAGGCCGGCGGACAGGTCGGCGCAGGCGGCGCCGGAATGGGGTCCCGCGGGCCCGGTGAGACGAAGATCGAGCTCGACCGGCGCCGGATCCGCACGCGAATGGCGATGCTCCGTCGCCAGATCCGCGATTTCGCACCCGCGCGCGACGCCAAGCGTGCCGAGCGGAAGCGGAACACGATCCCTGCCGTCGCGATCGCGGGCTACACCAACGCGGGCAAGTCGAGTCTCCTCAACCGACTCACGCGCGCGGGAGTCCTCGTCGAGAACGCACTGTTCGCGACACTCGACACCTCCGTCCGTCGTTCGCAGACCGCGGATGGCCGCGTCTACACCCTGACCGACACCGTGGGGTTCGTTCGCAACCTTCCCCATCAGCTGGTCGAGGCGTTCCGTTCGACGCTCGAAGAGGTCGGTGACGCCGACGTCCTCCTGCACGTCGTCGACGCGTCGCATCCCGACCCAGCGGCCCAGCTGGCGACGGTCCGCGATGTCATCGGCGACGTGGGCGCTCGTGACACGCTCGAGATCGTCGTCTTCAACAAGTCCGACCTGGTCGACGACGACACGCGTCTCGTCCTGCGCGGGCTCGAGCCGAAGGCTCACTTCGTGTCGTCGCGGACGGGCGAGGGGATAGAAGAGCTCAGGACCGCGATCGAAGACGCGCTTCCGCTTCCGGCCGTCGAGGTGCACGCCCTCGTCCCGTACGATCGCGGCGATCTGATCTCGGCAGCGCACGAATCAGGCATCATCGTTGCGCAGGAGCACCGCGCCGACGGCACCTACCTCCACGCGCACGTGGGAGAGCGGCTCGCTGCAGAGCTCAGCGCCTTCACGGGCTGACGTGGTGCGTCAGGCGAGCTCGAGGGGCGGAACGTCGGGGGGAGTGAACCCGAAGACCGCCCCGAGGAAGGCAAGCTCCGTCTCGAGGGCGTGGACGACGGTCTCTGCACGACGGAACCCGTGTCCTTCGCCTTCGTAGAGGACATAGGCGTGCGGAACCCCCTGCCGGGCCAGCGCGTCGCGGACCGCTTCAGACTGCGACGGTGGAACCACGGCGTCGTCGGCGCCCTGCAGAAGCAGGAGTGGTACGCGGAAGAGCTCCGGTCGCGTCAGGGGCGACCGTTCGAGATAGACGGCCTCGGCGTCGGGGAGGGGTCCGATGAGACCGTCGAGGTAGCGAGCCTCGAAGTCGTGGGTGTCTGCTGCGAGGGCGCGGGCATCGCCCACACCGTAGCGGGAGATCCCCGCGGCGAAGGCGTCCGTCCGGGTGACGGCGCCGAGGACGGTCCATCCGCCGGCAGAACCGCCGGCGATCGCGATCCGCGCAGCGTCAGCCACCCCGGCTGCTGCCAGGCCCCGAGCGGCCGCTGCCACGTCATCGACGTCGACCACGCCCCACGCCCCACGGAGCCGCTCGCGGTACGCCCGGCCGTAGCCCGTCGATCCGCCGTAGTTGACATCGAGGACCCCGATGCCGCGGCTCGTCAAGTAGGCGATCTTGCCCGAGGCAGCGGGCCCGACGTGTGCTGTCGGGCCGCCGTGCACGAAGACGACGTACGGCGGCTTCTCGTCTGCGGGCGCGGCGGCGAGGGGATTGGTCGGCGGATAGTCGAACGCCTCGACGGCGCCGCTCGGCCCTTCGAAACGCACGGCACGGGGCTGCGGCATCCACTGCGAACCCCAGGGTGAGGACGCGCCGCTCACCGTCGTCACTTCACCCGTCTCGACATCGACGGACCAGAGCCCCGGACCGTCGACACGCGTCGATCCGCTGAGGAGGACGCGCATTCCGGTGGCGTCCTCGACGACACCGGCCGTGGACAGCGGCGTGTGCAGCGCAGAGACGTCACCGGACGCGGGATCGATGACGACGGTCTCATCGGCCCCATTCGTGCGCAGCGCCACGATTCTGCCGTCGGCGAGGACATCGAACCACCGTGCGCCGAGCACCCACAACCCGCCTCCCGTGTCCGCGTCGGCGGGCGCGATCGGCTGTGGACGTGATTCGCTGAGTCGGAGGCGGTACAGATTCCACCGGCCTGTCGGGTCGTCGCCGAAGACGATCGTCTCGTCGTCGATCCACACCGGCTGCACGGGTGACGTCGACCCGCCCGCCCGCGCCGTCCACGCGGTGACGCGGCCGTCTTCGACCGTTCCGACACGCAGTTCGCTCGCATCCCACGGCATCGCCGGGTGATCCCACGCGATCCAGGCGAGCCGAGTCCCGTCGGGGGAGAGCGCCGGCTGGGCCACGAAGTCGCTCCCGGTCACGAGCGATGTCACTCCCGCATCACCGAGCGAAATGCTGACGATGTCGCGGGCCGGTGCCGTGGCCCCTGTGTCGCGCTCACGGACGGCGAGGACGAAACCGTTCCCGGGCCGGAGCCCTCCGTAGCGGGCCGCGGGGTCGGCAGGTGTCAGGGCGACGGGTTCGGATCCCGGGTGCAGCATCCATACGCGCTGGTCCGTCTTCTCGACGAACACGAGCGCGTCGCCGATCGTCGTCCACGCGCCTCCTCCGTACTCGTGCACACGCGAGCGCGCGCTCCACGGCATGGGCAGAAGGGTCTCGGTTCCGCCGGACGCCGAGCGGCGGCGCACAGCCGTCCGCCCACCCTCGTCGGGCATGCTCTCCGCCCACCACACGTCATCGCCGACGAAGCGCGCCCCTTCGAAGCGGGGCGACGCCGCTGAGACGGTGGCAGCCGAGAGAGGGGAAGGCCAGGAGCCGTAGGGAATGGTCACGGCCTCCACGCTAACGCCGAGCGTCAGACGGCGCGCAGCACCGCCACCACTTTGCCGAGCACGACGGCGTCATCGCCGAGGATCGGTTCGAAAGCCGAATTGCGCGGGAGGAGCCATGTGTGTCCGTCACGCTGGCGGAAGGTCTTCACGGTCGCCTCGCCGTCGAGCATCGCGGCCACGATCTCGCCGTTGTCAGCGGTCGACTGCGAGCGGACGACGACCCAGTCGCCGTCACAGATCGCAGCGTCGATCATCGATTCTCCCGACACCTTGAGCATGAACAGGTCGCCCTTGCCGACGAGCTGGCGGGGGAGGGGGAACACCTCGTCGATCTGCTGGTCGGCCGTGATCGGGATGCCCGCTGCGATGCGTCCGACGAGCGGGACGAGGGCGGCGTCTCCGACGGTCGGAGCGGTGTCGGCGGGATTCTCGCCTGCCGTCCCGGGAAGATCGATGAGGACCTCCATGGCACGGGTCTTGCCGGCGTCGCGTCGGAGGTAGCCGCTCAGCTCGAGCTGGTTGAGCTGGTGGGTCACGCTCGACAGTGACTTGAGACCGACCGCGTCGCCGATCTCGCGCATGCTGGGCGGATAGCCGTGACGTGCGATGGAGCGCTGGATCACCTCGAGGATGGCGAGCTGCTTGTCGCTCAGGCTCTTCCGACGCCGCGTCTGGGGCCTTTCCCGCCCGGCCGCTTCGCTCATCTCCAGCTCCTGTCTTCGAATGTCGGAGGTCTGTGGTGGGGTGACCTCATCGAAACGCTATCCGGTTTCGTGACCAACTCGGAGCAGCTGCTCCGCGTGTCGCGTTCGAATACCGGCCCTGCGAACGTCGTGTTGACATCAGCATACATCGAAGATAGCTTCGGAAGAGAACTTCGCATCCGGCCTCCCCGGCCGGGGGTCGGGTGCGAACCTCTTCCCGCACCGAGGAGAAAACCCATGAGCGCCTACACCGCCCCCATCGCCCACGAGACGCGTCTCCGGCTGACCGTCCGTGGCCGTCGCGTGCTCGCTTTCCTGGTCGCAGCACCCGTCGCCGTGCTTCTCACGTACGGGCTCATCAGCGGCGGCGCCGCGCTGGCGTCCCGCGACGGCGGAGGCGGAGCCGACGCCTTCTCGGCCGTCACGGTGTCGTACGGCGACACGCTGTGGTCGATCGCTCAAGAGGTCGCGCCCGCGTCCGATCCCCGTGACGTCGTCGACGCCATCGCGCGTCTCAATGCCCTGCCCGGTGGTGTCATCGAGGTCGGCCAGACGATCGCGATCCCGGCCGAATACTCCGCCGCGCAGTGAACCCGCGGTACTGAGCACCTGTCCGTCGGATCGCTCGGGGGTTCGGGCGTTCTACGATGGCGTGCGTGACTTCTCGCCTGGACCGACTTCCACTACGTGACGATCTCCGCGGCTTGACGCCCTACGGCGCGCCACAGGCGGCTCTGCCGGTCGCGCTCAACGTCAACGAGAACACGCACGCGGTTCCGCAAGACGTCGCGGATGACATCCTGGACTCGATCGCCTTCGCACTGCGAGAGGTGAATCGCTATCCGGATCGGGAGTTCACGGCGCTGCGCGAGGGGTTCGCCGACTACTTGGGGCACGGCCTGACGGTTGACCAGATCTGGGCGGCGAACGGTTCGAACGAGGTGCTGCAGCACGTCCTGCAGGCGTTCGGCGGGCCGGGCAGGACGGCTTTCGGTTTCGCGCCGACGTATTCGATGTACCCGCTGCTCGCCCGAGGAACCGGAGCGTCCTGGATCGCGGGTGCCCGCGCTGCCGACTACACGATCACGGCCGAGGCCGCGTCGTCGCAGGTCGCAGACGCCGATCCGGACGTCGTGTTCCTCTGCTCTCCCAACAACCCCACCGGCACACCGCTCTCCCTCGACGTCATCGAAGCCGTGTACGAGGCGAGTCGTGGGATCGTCGTGGTCGACGAGGCCTACGTCGAGTTCGCGCCGCACGGCACACCGTCCGCGCTGTCGCTCCTGCCGGATCGGGAGCGGCTCGTCGTCTCGCGCACCATGAGCAAGGCGTTCGCGTTCGCGGGTGCCCGCGTCGGATACCTCGCGGCCGACCCCGCCGTGATCGACGCGCTCCGGCTCGTCCGGCTCCCGTATCACTTGAGCGCGCTGACGCAGGCGGCTGCGACGGCTGCGCTCCGGCACTCCGAGACGATGCTCCGGATGGTCGACGACATCGTGGCGCAGCGAGACCGTATCTCGGCGACGCTCGAGGCGCTCGGCTACCTCCCGCACGAGTCGTGGACGAACTTCGTCCTGTTCGGCGGTGTGGACGATCCGGCCGAAACATGGCGCCGCCTCTACGATCGCGGCATCCTGATCCGCGACGTCTCCATCCCCCAGCACCTGCGTGTCACGGCGGGCACGGAGGACGAGACGACGGCGTTCCTCGATGCGCTCGCGTCGATAGACTCGGAGGCATGAGCCGCACCGCCGAACATCGCACCGCATCCGTGCGGCGCGCGACGAGCGAGTCCACCGTCGAACTCGAGCTGGATCTCGACGGAACGGGTCGCAGCCACATCGAGACGACGGTGCCGTTCTTCGACCACCTCCTCACCGCCTTCGCGAAGCACTCCCTGACAGACCTCACGGTGCGCGCCTCGGGAGACACCGAGATCGACGCCCACCACACGGTGGAGGACGTCGCGATCGTGCTCGGTCAGGCCGTGAGAGAGGCCCTCGGCGACAAGCGGGGGATCTCCCGGTACGGCGATGCGCTCGTACCGCTCGACGAGGCGCTCGCGCAGGCCGTCGTCGACATCAGCGGACGCCCCTACCTCGTCCACTCCGGCGAGCCCGCCGGGTACGAGTTCCACCTGATCGGCGGGCACTTCACGGGGTCGCTCGTGCGGCACACGTTCGAGGCGATCGCCTTCCACGCAGGGCTCACCGTCCACGTCACGCTGCTGGCGGGCCGCGATCCCCACCACATCGCGGAGGCCGAGTACAAGGCCTTCGCCCGTGCCTTCCGGCAGGCCAAGGCGTTCGATCCCCTCGTCGAGGGCGTCCCCAGCACGAAGGGCGCACTGTGAGCTCACGACCGCTGGTCGCGGTCCTGGACTACGGCTCCGGCAACGTCCACTCCGCCGTCAAGGCTCTCGCGGCCGCCGGAGCAGACGCCCGCCTGACCGCCGACCGGGGTCTCGTCATGGACGCCGACGGGCTCGTGGTGCCAGGTGTGGGTTCCTTCTCGGCCGTCATGGCCGCGCTCCAGGAGATCCGCGGCGGGGAACTGATCGATCGGCGCCTGGCCGGTGGCCGCCCGGTCCTCGGCATCTGCGTCGGGATGCAGATCCTCTTCGAGCACGGGGTCGAGCGCGGCGTCGACACGCAGGGCCTCGGCGAGTGGCCGGGCGCCGTGACCGAGCTCGACGCCCCCGTGCTCCCGCACATGGGATGGAACACCGTCTCTGTCGGCGAAGGATCGCGTCTGTTCGCCGGGATCGAGGACGAGCGGTTCTACTTCGTGCACTCGTACGGCGCGCAGAAGTGGTCGCTCGACGTACAGGGTCCGTTCCGAGAGCCGTCGCTCACGTGGTGCGACTACGGCGCTCCCTTCCTCGCGGCGGTCGAGAACGGCCCGCTCGCGGCGACGCAGTTCCACCCCGAGAAATCGGGCGATGCCGGCATCCGGCTGTTGTCGAATTGGGTCCAGGGCCTCAGCAGGACTAACCTCTGAGATCGTGCCGTCCGCGGGCCACCTTCCGCGCGTGACTGTCCTGCCCGAGGAGCCATGAACGATTTCGCATCGACGCCCGAACTGATCCTGCTACCCGCCGTCGACGTCGCCGACGGCAAGGCGGTCCGCCTCACACAGGGGGAGGCCGGCAGCGAGACCAACTACGGCGACCCCGTCGACGCGGCTCTCGAATGGGCGCATCAGGGTGCTGATTGGATCCACCTCGTCGACCTCGACGCCGCGTTCGGTCGCGGCAGCAACGCCGCGGTCATCCGGAAGGTGATCAAGCAGGTCAAGGGTGTGCAGGTCGAGGTGTCGGGAGGCATCCGCGACGACCGGTCGCTGGAGTCGGCCCTCGACAGCGGCGCATCGCGTGTCAACCTGGGCACGGCGGCGCTCGAGAACCCCGAGTGGGCTGCCGACGTCATCGGTCGCTACGGCGAGTTCATCGCCGTCGGTCTCGACGTGCGCGGCACGACGCTCGCCGCGCGCGGGTGGACGCGGGAAGGCGGGGATCTGTGGACCGTCCTCGAGCGCTTGGAGTCCGCCGGGTGCAGCCGCTACGTCCTGACCGACGTCACGAAGGACGGCACGCTCCGGGGCCCGAATCTCGAACTCCTGCAGGAGATGACGACGCGCACGCCCAAGCCCGTCATCGCGTCGGGAGGAGTCTCGAGCCTCGATGACATCGCGGCACTGCGTGACCTCGTGCCGCTCGGCGTCGAAGGAGCGATCGTCGGCAAGGCCCTCTATGCGGGGGCGTTCACGCTCGCCGAGGCGCTGGATGTCGCCGGACACTGACGGTCGCCACGACGACCACCTCGCCGACTCGGCGGGAGTCCCCTGGGAAGGGCGCAGTTTCCAGGCCAACGCGCACGCCGCCGATGACGGGTCGGCGGATCCGGCACTCCTCGCCGCGATCGTCGCCTTCCGGAACGGATCTGGCGATCAGGTGGCGATCGTCGACGCCTACCGGTCGGCGAGGCTGCTCATCCCGCTCGTCGCGGAGCGCGGCGACGAAGGTGTGGGCGCCCACGGGCAGCTCGTCGACAAGACGCAGGAGCTGTCGATCGTGACGGTGGCGGCTCCCGACGGACGCCGCGTACTACCCGTCTTCACGTCGGTGGAGGCCATGAGCAGATGGGATGCCGCGGCGCGGCCCGTTCCGGCCGACGGCGTACGCACGGCTCTCGCGGCCGTCGACGACGACACGGATCTCATCGTCATCGACCCGACGTCCGAGACGGAGTTCGTGCTCCGCAGACCCGCCGTGTGGGCCATCGCCCGCTCCGAGCCGTGGGAGCCCAGCTTCGCGTCGCCCGAGGTCTTCGCAGGATTGAGTGCATCGATCGGGGGCGAGCTCGCCGTCCTCGATCTCTCGGTGGCACCGGGTGACCCGACCGGCCGCCTTCGCGGCCCCGAACTCATCGTGCGCCTTCAGCTCGTCGACGGCCTCGACAAGACGGCCCTCGATGCCGTGCTCTCGCGCCTGGCGACGCGCTGGGCGAGCGATGATCGCATCGCCGTGCTCGTGGATTCGCTGACGGTCAAACTCACGCGGGGCTGACCTCGGCGGCACGATGGTCGCTCACTTGTCTCGAAGGGCGACCCGCGCAGGCGCGGGCCCGCCCTTCGAGACAAGTGAGCCGCTCCCGTGAATCAGGTGACGGGGCCCGTCCACTTCTCACCGGGGCCCTTGCCGATCGGGTCGGGGATCGTGGAGGCCTCGCGGAACGCGAGCTGAAGCGAGCGGAGGCCGTCGCGAAGCGACCGGGCGTGCATGTCGCTGATCTCTGGGGCGCCGGCCGTGATGAGGCCCGCCAGTGCGTTGATGAGCTTGCGGGCTTCGTCGAGATCGGTCTGCGTGCCGGGGTCGTCGGCGAGCCCGACCTTGACGGCCGCCGCGCTCATGAGGTGGACCGACGCCGTCGTGATGACCTCGACGGCGGGGACGTCTGCGATGTCCCGGGTGGCCGCGGAGGCCGCCCGCTCCTGCTCCTCCCAACGCGCCTGACGGGCTGAGTCCTGCTGGTCGTCATCCGGAATCGTGTTCACGTGCGTCTCTCTGCTAAACTATGCCGGGCTCCGGAGTGTTCTGCTCCGGACCGAAAGAGGATTCGATCCCACCCGCGCTTGCCGCTCCAGGCTACCGGGTCATGCACTCCGCCCCCTCCGCGAAAGCGGCGGGGGTAGCAAGGGTGCGGAAGGTGCGTGCGAGAGCGCGCTCCGGGTGACGTCTCCTCTTCTGCACCGCGACACATCCGTGCCGCGGTGGCCACAACCGCATGAAAGAGGAGTTCCGCATCAGCGATCCCCGCACCAACGACCGCATCCGCGTCCCCGAGGTTCGTCTCGTCGGGCCGAACGGTGAGCAGGTCGGCGTCGTCCGTATCGAGGTGGCGCTGCGCCTGGCACAGGACGCCGACCTCGATCTCGTCGAGGTGGCACCAAATTCGAAGCCTCCCGTGGTCAAGATCATGGACTACGGAAAGTTCAAGTACGAGGCTGCTCAGAAGGCGAAGGAAGCGCGCCGCAATCAGGCGAACACGGTTCTCAAAGAGGTCCGCTTCCGATTGAAGATCGACAACCACGACTACGAAACGAAGCGCAAGCGCGCCGAGGGCTTCCTGAAGTCGGGCGACAAGGTGAAGGCCATGATCCTGTTCCGAGGCCGCGAGCAGTCGCGTCCCGAGCAGGGTGTGCGTCTGCTCCGCCGCTTCGCCGAGGACGTGGCGGAGTTCGGAACGGTCGAGTCGAACCCCACGATCGACGGGCGCAACATGGTCATGGTGGTCGCACCGCACAAGAACAAGTCCGAAGTGAAGACGGAGCAGAACGCGCAGCGTGCGGCGAACAAGGAAGCCGCCCGCACGGCCCGCACCGGCTCCGACGAGGCCGACGAGGCCCAGTAGGACCCCGCAGACTCCCGCCGCGGCGGGTGACGACTCCCGCCTGGGCGGGAAACACAACGAAGGAAGAGAAATGCCGAAGCAGAAGACCCACTCGGGTGCCAAGAAGCGATTCAAGGTCACCGGCAGCGGCAAGATCATGAAGCAGCAGGCGAACCTTCGCCACAACTTCGAGGGCAAGCCGACCAAGCGCACGCGTCGCCTGTCGGCGGACAAGGCCCTCGCGCCGGGTGACGCCAAGGTCGCCAAGAAGCTTCTCGGTCACTGAGCGCCGTCGCAGGAATAGGAACGAAACGAAATGGCTAGAGTCAAGCGGGCCGTCAACGCCCAGAAGAAGCGTCGCGTCATCCTCGAGCGCGCCTCCGGTTACCGGGGACAGCGTTCGCGTCTGTATCGCAAGGCGAAGGAGCAGGTCACCCACTCGCTCGTCTACGCGTACCGCGACCGTCGCAAGCGCAAGGGCGACTTCCGTCGTCTGTGGATCCAGCGCATCAACGCTGCCGCGCGCCAGAACGGCATCACGTACAACCGGTTCATCCAGGGCCTCGGCCTCGCCGGCGTGCAGGTCGACCGCCGTATGCTCGCCGAGCTCGCGGTGAACGAGCCCGCCGTGTTCGCGAGCCTCGTCGCGACGGCCAAGGGTGCACTGCCCGAGAACGTCAACGCTCCCCGCAGCGCCTGACAGCAGATCACACTCGTTGATCGAGCGCCCACGCGCGTATCGAGATTCGAAGGGCGTCCTTCTCCGGAAGGGCGCCCTTCGTCGTGTTCGCCGTCCCAATAGGATGAAGACGTGCTCGAGAATCCACGGTCGCCTCGCGTACGCGCCGTTGCGAAGCTCACCAAGCGCAGTGCGCGGCAGGAGACCGGTCTCTTCCTCCTCGAAGGGCCTCAGGCCGCACGCGAGGCCCTCGCGTACCGACCCGAGACGATCGTCGAGGTCTTCGCCACCCCGACGGCGCTCGAGCGCCACCCCGACATCCGCGAGGGGGTTCGCGCCGCCGAGCTCGAGGTGGTCTTCACGACGGAGGCCGTGCTCGACTCGATGGCCGACACCGTGACGCCGCAGGGGATCGTGGCGGTCGCCCGCCAGACACCGACGTCCGTGCGCGACATCTTCGCGGCATCCCCTCGTCTGGTCGTGATCTGCGAAGAGGTCCGTGATCCGGGCAATCTCGGCACGATCATCCGCGCCGCTGACGCTGCGGGTGCCGACGCCGTCATCCTGACCGGTCGAACGGTCGATCCGTACAACCCGAAAGTCGTCCGCGCCACGACGGGCTCGCTCTTCCATCTGCCCATCTCGGTCGGCGCCGAGCTGCAGACGACCGTCGAACGCGCGCACGGCGCAGGTCTTCGCGTCATCGCGGCCGATGTCGGGGGAGACGACTTCCTCGCATCGAGACACCTCCTCGCCGAGCCCACGGCGTGGCTCTTCGGCAACGAGGCGAGGGGGCTCGAGGAGGAGGCCGTCGCTCTCGCCGACTTGACGCTGCGCCTGCCGATCTACGGTGCGGCGGAGTCGCTCAATCTCGCGACGGCCGCGAGCGTCTGTCTCTATGAGACCGCCTTCGCGCAGCGTGCCGAGGCCTGATCCGATTCGTGCCAAGCCTGTTACAGATCGGTAAAGGTCGCGACAACCTGCCGCGCTCGTGAGCCATGGCACCCTAGGGTGGCGGGATGACGACACCCGCTGATCCTGCGCCCCGGACGTCGAACATCTCCGTACGCCGCGGTGATCCGCTCGTGAAGATCATCGACGTGCAGAAGCACTACGGCGACTTCCAGGCGCTCACCGACATCAACCTCACGGTCAACCGGGGTGAGGTCGTCGTCGTGATCGGACCGTCCGGCTCCGGCAAGTCGACCCTGTGCCGCACGATCAATCGCCTCGAGACGATCACGAGCGGGACGATCACGATCGACGGCGAGGAACTGCCGAAAGAGGGGAAGGCCCTCGCGGCGCTGCGCGCCGACGTCGGAATGGTGTTCCAGTCGTTCAATCTCTTCGCCCACCTCTCGATCCTCGACAACGTCACGCTCGGTCCCATCAAGGTCAAGGGCGTCAAGAAGGCGGAAGCCGAATCCCGGGCGCGGCAGCTCCTGGACCGCGTCGGCGTCGGGCAGCAGGCCGACAAGCTCCCGGCTCAGCTCTCCGGCGGCCAGCAGCAGCGCGTCGCAATCGCCCGCGCCCTCGCGATGCAGCCGAAGGTCATGCTCTTCGACGAGCCGACGAGCGCCCTCGATCCCGAGATGATCAATGAGGTGCTCGACGTCATGGTCGGCCTCGCCCAGGACGGCATGACGATGATCGTCGTCACCCACGAGATGGGCTTCGCGCGCAAGGCGGCCGACCGCGTCGTGTTCATGGCCGACGGCTTCATCGTCGAAGAGGCCACGCCCGAGGAGTTCTTCACGAACCCCCGCAGCGATCGTGCCAAGGACTTCCTCTCGAAGCTCATCACTCACTAGGCCCTGCGCCCTGCACCGGGCGCGCGGAAATGAAGACGCATACGTAACCCAGGAGGATCACATGCGCAAGACACGTATTGGCGGTGCGTTCGCGGGACTCGCGATCGCAGCGCTCGCCCTGACGGCCTGCAACAGCGGGACACCGGGCGGCACGTCCAGCGGCGACGGCGGCGACGCGGGCGGCGACAGCGCCGGCCTGTGGGAGGTCGCGACCGAGGTCGACCTGACCGACAGCCCCACCTACGACCGCATGGTCGAGCGCGACGGCGTCATCGTCGGCGTGAAGAACGACCAGCCCGGCCTCGGCTACGAAGACGCCACGACGGGAGACCGCACGGGCTTCGACGTCGACATCGCGCGCTGGATCGCGGCATCCCTCGGCTTCGACGAGAGCCAGATCGAGTACGTCACGATCCCGTCCGCCAACCGCGAGCAGGAGATCGTCAACGGGAACATCGACTACTACGTCGGCACCTACTCCATCACGGACAGCCGCAAGGAGCAGATCGACTTCGCCGGACCGTACTTCATCACGGGCCAGGGCCTTCTCGTGGCCGCCGACAACGAGGACATCGGCGGTCCCGACGACCTCGCCGGCAAGATCGTCTGCTCGGTGACCGGTTCGACGCCGCTCCAGCGCATCCGCGACGAGTACAACCCGGGTGACACCGTGGAGTACGACACCTACTCGCAGTGCGTCGAGCAGCTCAAGGCAGGCTCGGTCGATGCCATCACGACGGATGAGGCGATCCTCGCCGGCTACGTGGCTCAGGAGCCCGATGCCTTGAAGATCGCGGGCGAGCCCTTCAGCGAGGAGCGCTACGGCGTCGGCCTCGAGAAGGGCGACACGGCACTGAAGGACTGGATCAACACCCTCTTCACCGACGGTGGCGATGTCTGGACCGGCCTGTTCGATCTCCACCTCGCCCCGGCGGGCATCTCGGGCACGCAGCCCGACGTCGACGAGTGATCCTCAGGGGGCGGCGCTCCGGCGTCGCCCCCTGACCCCCTTCCCTTCGTCGGCGAGAAAGGATCCACGTGGGCGTCCTGATTGACAACCTCGATCTGTGGGGAGAGTTCCTCCTCGGTACTCTCGTCCTGTTCTTCGCGGGCGGCGCGCTCGCACTCGTGCTCGGGATCATCGTGGGCGCCATGCGCGTCTCGCCCGTTCCCATCGCGCGCGGCGTCGGCACGCTCTACGTCAACACGATCCGCAACACGCCCCTCACGCTCGTCTTCTTCGCGTTCAGCTTCGCGCTTCCCCCGCTCCTCGGACTCCGCCTCACGACGGCGACGTCGGTGACGCTCGCGATCTGCGCGCTCGGTGTCTACACCGCGACCTATGTCGCCGAGACCATCCGCTCGGGCATCAACACCGTCCCCGTCGGACAGGCCGAAGCCGCGCGTGCGCTGGGCCTCACCTTCGGCCAGGTCATGACCCTCGTCGTGCTGCCGCAGGCCTTCCGCTCGGTGATCCCTCCCATGATGAGCGTCTTCATCGCCCTCCTGAAGAACACGACCGTGGCGGCGGGGTTCTCGGTCGTCAATCTCGGCTCGATCCGCAATTACCTCAGTGAACGCGGAGCCAACCAGTTCGAAGTCATCCTGTGGGTCATGGTGATCTTCGTCGCCCTCGTCCTGCTGCTGTCGTGGGCGCAGCGATCACTCGAGAACCGATGGAGGGTCGCCCGATGAGCAGTGTTCTCTATGACGTCCCCGGCCCCCGCGCGATGGCGCGCAACCGGATTCTCAGCGTTGTCACGATCGCCGTCGTCGCGGCGATCATCGGGCTCCTCGTCTGGCGCCTCATCGATACGGGTCAGTTCACGGCCGAGAAGTGGCAGGCGTTCACCTACACGAACGTCTGGATCTCCTTCGCGGAAGCGACGGGCCGGACGCTCGCCGCGTTCGCCGCCGCCGCGATCGGCGCCCTCGCGTTCGGGTTCTTCCTCGCGATCGGCCGCATGTCCGATCACGCGTGGGTGCGGGTGCCGTTCACGGCGATCGTCGAGGTCCTCCGCGCCGTTCCCGTCCTGATCTTCATGTTCCTGCTCTACTACGGGCTGCCGGTTCTCGGCATCCGCATGGAGTCGTACTGGGCGGTCGTCATCGCCCTCATCGCCTACAACGGGTCGGTTCTCGCGGAGGTCATCCGCGCCGGCGTCGAGTCGCTGCCCCGCGGGCAGAGCGAAGCGGGATACGCGATCGGGCTCCGCAAGGCGGGCGTCATGCGCCTCGTCCTCCTGCCGCAGGCCATTCGCGCCATGATGCCGGTCATCATCGCCCAGCTCGTCGTGACGCTCAAGGACACGGCGCTCGGATTCATCATCACGTACCCCGAGATCCTCTTCTACGCGAAGTACCTCGGCTCACAGTCCCAGGTGGGCTCTCCCATCGTTCCCGCGACGATCGTCGCGGCGCTCATCTACATCGCGCTGTGCCTCGTGCTGTCGTCCGTCGCGACGGCGGTAGAGAAGCGGCTGCGACGCTCCAGCAAGGGCGGCAGGATCGCGGGCGCGAACCAGCCGACGCAGGAGGTCACCGACACGGAGCTCATCGTCGCGCAAGGCGAGCAGAAGAGTCGTGCAGGGCGCCTCGAGGGCGGGCACAGTCAAGCGGGCAAGTCGATCTGACACGCGGAGACGGATGCCGCGACCGATGCCGTGACTTCACGGCGGGTCGCGGCATCCGTCGTCGGTAGACTCGTTCCTCGTGTCCGACTCACCCGAAATCACCCCCGAGGCGGTGGATGCTGCCGTGCAGGCCGCGCTCGACGCGATCGCCACCGCGGCAGACACGGCCGAGCTGAAGGCCGTGCGCAGCGCTCACAGCGCGGAGGGCTCGCCCCTCGCCGCTCTCAATGCCCAGCTCCGCCATGTCCCGAATGAGAAGAAGGCCGAGTTCGGCAAGCTCGTCGGACAGGCGCGCGGCCGTGTGACGCAGGCTCTCGCTTCCCGCGAGGAGCAGCTGATCGAGGCCGAGTCCGCGGCGCGCCTCGAGGCGGAGCGCATCGACATCACGGCGGTACCGTCACGTGCGCGCGTCGGCGCTCGGCATCCGATCTCGCTGCTGCAGGAGCAGGTGGCCGACATCTTCGTCGGCATGGGATGGGAGATCGCGGAGGGTCCCGAGCTCGAGCACGAGTGGTTCAACTTCGACGCCCTCAACTTCGACGTCGACCACCCTGCGCGCCAGATGCAGGACACCTTCTTCGTCGATCCCGTCGACCGGCACCTCGTCATGCGCACGCACACGAGTCCCGTCCAGGTGCGCTCCATGCTCGAGCGCGATCTTCCGCTCTACGCCCTGTGCCCCGGCAGGGTGTACCGCACCGACGAGTTCGACGCGACGCACCTGCCGGTCTTCACGCAGTTCGAGGGCATCGTCGTCGACAAGGGGATCACGATGGCCCACCTCAAGGGAACTCTCGACCACGCGGCGAAGGTGCTCTTCGGCGCCGAGGCGAAGACGCGGTTCCGTGCCAACTTCTTCCCCTTCACCGAGCCGTCTGCCGAGCTCGATCTGTGGCACCCGACCTTCAAGGGCGGCGCGCGCTGGATCGAGTGGGGCGGCTGCGGCATGATCAACCCCAACGTGCTGCGCGCGGCGGGGATCGACCCCGAGGAGTACTCGGGATTCGCCTTCGGCATGGGCATCGAGCGGACCCTGATGTTCCGCAGCGATGTCCAGGACATGCGCGACATGGCCGAGGGCGACGTCCGCTTCAGCGAGCAGTTCGGAATGGTGGTCTGATGCGCGTCCCGCTCTCGTGGCTGCGTGAGTTCGTCGATGTCCCGCAGAATGCGACGCCCGACGACGTCCTGGCGGCGCTCGTGCGTGTCGGCTTCGAAGAGGAGGACGTCATCGATTTCGGCCTCCAGGGTCCGATCGTCGTGGGTGAGGTGGTCTCGTTCGAGGCGGAGCCCCAGTCCAACGGAAAGACCATCCGCTGGTGCCAGGTCGACGTCGGCGCCGACAACGGGGGAGTGCGCGGCATCGTCTGCGGCGCGTCCAACTTCTTCGCGGGAGACAAGGTCGTGGTGACGCTTCCCGGAGCGGTCCTTCCCGGCCCGTTCCCGATCGCCGCCCGCAAGACGTACGGGCACGTGTCCGACGGCATGATCGCCTCGGCCAAGGAACTCGGACTCGGCGACGAGCACTCCGGCATCCTGCGCCTTGTCGAACTCGGACTCGACGCTCCCGCGGGCACCGATGCCATCGCGCTGCTCGGACTCGACGACGTCGCCGTCGACATCAACGTGACGCCCGACCGCGGCTACGCGCTCTCCATCCGCGGCGTCGCACGGGAGTACTCCCACGCGACTGGCGCGTCGTTCCGCGACCCCGCCGAACGGGCGTGGAGCGACGTCGAGCCGGGCACGGGCTTTCCCGTCGCCCTCGACGACGTCGCGCCCCTCCGTGGCCGGCCGGGCGCGACCGAGTTCGTCGCCCGCATCGTCCGCGATGTCGATCCGACCAAGCCCACTCCGGCATGGATGGTCGCGCGCTTGACCCTCGCCGGCATCCGGTCTCTCGGCATCCTCATCGACATCACCAACTACGTCATGATCGAGCTCGGCCAGCCGATCCACGGGTACGACCTCGATCGCCTCTCCGGCGGCATCACGGTGCGCCGCGCCGTCCCGGGTGAGACGCTCGAGACGCTCGACGGCAAAGTGCGCACTCTCGACCCCGAGGATCTCCTCATCACCGACGAGTCCGGTCCCATCGGGCTCGCAGGCGTCATGGGCGGCGGGACGACCGAGATGACGGATGCCACCCGCAACGTGCTCATCGAGGCGGCGACGTTCGACACGATCTCGATCGCCCGGACGGCGCGTCGCCACAAGCTCCCGTCCGAGGCGTCGCGGCGCTTCGAGCGCGGCGTGGACCCGCTCGTCCCGTTCGTCGCCGCGCGCCGGGTCGCCGATCTCATGGTGGAGTACGCGGGCGGAACCCTCGACACGCAGCTCGGCGGGGCCCTCTTCGCCGAGGTCTTCATCGAGGGCATCGTCCTCCCTTCGCGATTCGTCCAGAGCCTCATCGGCGTGGAGTACACCGACGAGGAGATCGTCGGGGCCCTTGAGATGATCGGGGCCGAGGTCACCGAGGCAGAGGGATCCTGGATCGTGATCCCCCCGTCGTGGCGGCCCGACCTGACCGACAAGTGGACGCTCGCCGAAGAGGTCGCGCGCATCGAGGGATACGACCGGATCCCCTCCGTCCTTCCGCTTCCGCCGTCGGGCCGCGGACTCACTCCCGCGCAGCAGGGGCGGCGACGTGTCGCGAATGCGCTCGCCGCGGCCGGCTTCGTCGAGACCCCCTCGTTCCCGTTCGTCACGGAGGCCGACAACGATCTGCACGGATCCGCGTCGGGCGAGCACGTTCCGTCCGTGCGGCTGGCCAACCCGCTCGACGGCCAGACGCCGTTCCTGCGCCGGTCCCTGGTTCCCGGCCTCCTCCAGGTGGCCCACCGGAACCTCTCCCGCGGGCTCGTCGATCCGGCGCTGTACGAGATCGGAACAGTCTTCCTCCCCGAGCCCGGGGTCGCCTACGGGACGACCCATGTTCCGCCTCTCGCGGTGCGGCCGGATGCCGCGACACTCGCCGCGCTCGACGACTCGATCCCACCCCAGCATCGTCACGTGGCGGTTCTCGTGACGGGCACGAGCGTCGCGAAGCAGCCCGGCCAGGCCCCCGTGCCGGCCGGTCTCACGGATGTCCTCGACGCCGTCCGCGTCGTCGCAGCAGCCGCCGGTGTCTCGGTCGACGTCGCGCAGGGGATGCGCGCGGCACTCCACCCGGGGCGAGCGGGTGTGCTCTCCGTGGGCTCGGTCGAAGTCGGCTACGTCGGTGAAGTGCTGCCGGCCGTCGCGGAGGCCGCCGACCTGCACGGTCGTGTCGCCGTCGCCGAGCTCGATCTCGACCTCCTCCTCTCGCTCGCGGGTGACCGTGTCGTTGCGGCATCCCTTTCGGGTTATCCGGCGGCGACCCAGGACGTCTCACTCGTCGTCGGGGACGATGTCTCGGCTGCCGAGGTGCGCGCAACGCTCGCCGAAGGTGCGGGTGAGCTCTTGGAGTCGGTGCGCCTCGTCGATGACTACCGGGGCCCCGGTGTCCCCGATGGCGCGAAGAGCGTCACGTTCGCGCTGCGCTTCCGCGCCCCCGACCGCACGCTGACGGCCGCCGAGGCGACCGACGCGAAGCTGGCGGGCGTCGCGTTGGCCTCCGAGCGATTCGGAGCCACGCTGCGCGAGTAGCGCTCGTATCACGTTCGCCGTGCGTTCGCCAACGGTCGCGGCCGGCCGGACGATTTTCCATACTCGAGTATGGACTTCATCGGATTCCACGTATCCCAGGAACAGATTCCGCCGTCTCGCGCGCTCGAGGCGGTTGTCGACGCGGAGGCGGCGGGCTTCGACGGAGCGTTCTCCGCGAACCATCTCGCGCCCTGGACACCGGAGCAGGGCGAGTCCGGCAACACGTTCGTCTGGTGGGGTGCCGCGCTCGCGCGCACGGGGTTCTCGATCGGTGCCATCGCCACTCCGGGCGACCTCTACCACCCCGTGCTGACGGCGCACGCGCTCGCGACGGTGGGGGAGATGTACCCCGGCCGGGGATTCGCGGCCCTCGGGAGCGGTGAGCTGCTCAATGAGCATGTGACGGGCAACAGGTGGCCGGATCATGCCGAGCGGACGGCGCGGCTGGGCGAGTGCGTCGAGGTGATCCGCGCGCTGCTGCGCGGTGAGGAGGTGACCCACTCCGGCCTCGTTCACGTGCATGAGGCGCGGTTGTGGAGTGTGCCGGCCGTCGCACCCGAGCTGTACGCGACCGCCACGAGCAGCGCGACGGCGGCCTGGGCGGCGGGCTGGGCCGACGGGTTGCTGACGGTCGCCGCGGCGCCCGAGGCGATCCGACCGGTCCTCGACGCATATCGCGACGCGGGGGGTCGCGGTGGCGCGGCCGTGCAGATCCATCTCTCGTACCACGGACGTATCGAGCGGGCGGTGCAGGTCGCGCGAGAACAGTGGGCGCACGCCGTCGTGGCGCCGCCCGAGCGGTGGGAGCTCGCGCGCCCCGAAGAGTTCGCCGCGCGCGCGACGCAGGCGACGGATGCCGACCTGCACGAGCACGTCGTGATCTCGGACGATCTCGACGACCTCGCCGCGCGGATCGCCGCGATCGCGGAACTCGGATTCGAGCGCGTCTACCTCCACGACGTCGACAAGGACCAGACTCGTTTCCTTCGCGACGTCGCTCCGGCTCTGCTGGCACGACTTCGCGACTTCGCGGGGGTGAGGGCATGAGACTCGTCGACACGAGTGATCTGTGGTGGAAGAACGCCGTCGTCTACTGCGTCGACGTCGACAGGTATCTCGATGAGAACGGCGACGGCATCGGCGATCTGAGCGGACTCGCACAGCGCATGGGCTACCTCGACGAGCTGGGCGTCAGCTGCCTGTGGCTCATGCCGTTCTACCCGACGCCCGGCCGCGACAACGGCTACGACGTGTCCGACTTCTACGGGGTCGATCCCGCCGTCGGCACTCACGGGGATCTCGTGGAGCTCGTGCGGGCTGCTCGGGATCGCGGCATCCGCGTCGTCGTCGATCTCGTCGTCAACCACACATCGGATCAGCACCCGTGGTTCCTCTCGGCGCGCAGTTCCCGCGACTCGCCGTACCGCGACTACTACGTATGGCGCGATGAGATCCCCGAGAATCCGCGCGAATCGATGTTCCCCGGCGTCGAGGACGGGGTGTGGGAGTGGGACGAGAAGACGGAGCAGTACTACCTCCACAGCTTCTACCACCATCAGCCCGACCTGAACGTCGAGAACGAGAAGGTGCAAGAGGAGCTCGAGAAGGTCATGGGCTTCTGGCTCGAGCTGGGGATCGACGGATTCCGTGTCGACGCCGTGCCCTCGTTCGTGTCGAGCCCCGAGCGCCCGGACCCGCAGCGCGACCATGACGTGCTGTCCTCGCTGCGCGCGTTCGCCCAGCGCCGTTCACCGGGCGCGATCCTCCTGGGCGAAGTGAATGTCCCGCACGAAGAACAGGCCGCCTACTTCGGTGCCGACGATCAACGCGAGCTGCACATGCAGTTCGACTTCGAGAGCAACCAGGCCCTGTTCCTCGCCCTCGCGCGACAGGATCCCGCGCCTCTCGCCGCGGCGCTCCAGACGCGTCCGTCGATCGACGTCGTGTCGCAGTTCGCCAACTTCGTGCGGAATCACGACGAGCTGACTCTCGACCAGCTGAGCGAGAGCGAGCGCGACGAGGTGTTCGAGGTGTTCGCTCCCGACGAATCGCAACGCGTCTTCGGGCGCGGGGTCCGCCGCCGTCTCCCGCCCATGCTGGGGGGCGACCCGCGGCGCGTCCGGATGGTCTACAGCCTGCTGTTCTCGCTCCCCGGCACTCCCGTGCTCTTCTACGGTGAGGAGATCGGAATGGGGGAGAACCTCGACATCCCGGAGCGATCGTCCGTCCGGACGCCGATGCAGTGGACGGCGACGGGCGGCTTCTCGCTCGCGCCCGACGAGGACCACATCCTGCCGATGCCCGATGGTCCGTTCTCGCCGCGCCACGTGAACGCCGAGGCGCAGTGGGCAGACCCCGAGTCGCTCCTGCGATTCGTCGGACGCCTCGCGCGCACGTATCGGCGCTCGCCCGAGATCGGGTGGGGCGAGCTCGAGATGATCTCGACCGATCAGCCGAAGGTGCTCGCCCACACGGTGACGGCACCGTTCGGGCAGATGCTCGCGCTGCACAACTTCTCCGAGGACGCCGTCACCGTGACGGTCGACCTCGGCGAGGACGCCGACGAGAGATGGCTCGTCGGCCTCGAAGAGGGGAGTATCCGGCGGCTCGACGGGAACAGTCTCGTGATCGACCTGCCGGCCTACGGCGCATACCGTGCTCGCGTGTGCCGCCCGGGCGACGACCGCATGCGCTGAGCGACCACGCGCCGTCGTCCTTCCTCGCGCGGCGCCCTGCCGTGAGCGGAGGAAGGGGCGCCGCTCTGCCGGATCTGGTGTGATGAGGGGATGACGGAGGTTCTGATCCTCGGCGGGACGGGATGGCTGTCCGGGCGGGTCGCGCGCCGATGGCTCGAGGAGGGCGCCGCGGTCACGTGTCTCGCGCGGGGTGGTCGTCCCGCACCCGACGGCGTGCGCCTCATCGCGGCCGATCGCGGCGACGCGTCGGCGTATGACAGCATCCGCACGCAGGACTGGCATGAGGTCGTCGACGTCTCCTCGCGCCCCCGGCACGTGCGGGCTGCGGTACGAGCACTGGGCGAACACGCGGCGCACTGGACCTACGTCTCGAGTGTCTCGGCGTATGCCGATGCGGATGTGGTCGGCGCCGACGAGTCCGCCGCACTCGTCCCACCTGCCGACACGCCCGAGTCCGAGGAGGACTATCCCCGCGCGAAGGCGGCGTGCGAGGCGGCGGTGCGGTCGACGCTCGACGACCGCGCCGCCATCGTGCGTCCGGGACTCATCGTCGGCCCCGGCGATCCCACTGACCGGTTCGGGTACTGGGTGGGGCGGTTCGCGCTCGCGGGCGATGAGCCCGTTCTCGTGCCGGATGCTCCGGATGCCCGCGCTCAAGTGATCGATGTCGACGACCTCGCCGAGTTCGTCGTGGCACGGGGGCGCGAGCACTGGACGGGGGCCGTCACAGCGACAGGTGACACGGTCACGCTCGGAGAGCTGCTCGGTCTTGCCGCCGCCGTGGCCGGTCATCGGGGCGACGTCGTGAAGGCCGACCCGGTGTGGCTCCGCGCTCAGGGCGTCGCCCACTGGGCCGGGCCATCATCCCTCCCGCTCTGGCTCCCCGCCGAACTGACCGGGTTCGCGACGAGGTCCAACGCGCTCTATCGGAGACTCGGCGGAAGGCGGCGTCCGCTGCGCGAGACCCTCGAGCGCGTGCTCGCCGACGAGCGCGCGCGCGGCCTCGGTCGTCTCCGCGGAGCGGGAATCACTCGCGCGGACGAGAGAGCTCTGCTCGCCCGGCTGACGGAGCCGGCCTGACCGCTCGATTTGCCCGCCATCGACGACGGGCGCTAGGGTCGGCGCATGCCCGCGGCCATCCAGGTGCTCCCGACGCTCTTCACGAGTGTCGCTCCTGCGCGCCGACGTCTGGGCGCTCGCCGACGCTAGGCGACCCTGCGATCCACCCGATTCGGGGTGTCGACGCGGGCGTCGCCGCCTCCGTCCGTGAAGCCCAGACTCTAAGGTGGAATCCATGACATATTCGGTCGCCGTCTCCGGCGCATCCGGCTATGCGGGCGGCGAGATCCTTCGCATCCTCGCCGCGCATCCCGACGTCGAGATCCGCACCGTCACCGCGCACTCCAGCGCGGGACAGCCGGTCATCCAGCACCAGCCGCATCTGCGGTCCCTGTCCCACCTCACGCTCCAGGAGACGACGGCGGACACCCTCGCGGGCCACGACATCGTGTTCCTCGCGCTTCCTCACGGGCAGTCCGGCCAGTACACGGAGGTCCTGAGCAGAACACCGCTCGTGATCGACGCGGGCGCCGATCACCGGCTCGAGTCGGTTGCGGAGTGGGATCGCTTCTACGGTGGTGACTTCTTCGAACCGTGGGTGTACGGCGTGCCGGAGCTTCCTGTCGGGGGAGCAAAGCAGCGTGAGCGGCTCATCGGCGCCTCGCGCATTGCCGCGCCGGGCTGCAATGCTTCGACGGTCTCCCTGAGTCTTGCGCCCGGCGTCGCGGCAGGGGTGATCGACCCGTCCGACATCGTCGCGATGCTCGCCGTGGGTCCGTCCGGCGCGGGCAAGAGCCTCAAGACCAACCTGCTCGCGAGTGAGATCCTCGGATCGGCCAACCCGTACGCCGTCGGCGGGTCGCATCGCCACATCCCCGAGATCCGCCAGGCGCTCATCGCCGCGCGCGGCGCGGGTGCGTCGAGCCCCGATTCGGCGGACCAGGGGATCCGGATCTCGTTCACCCCCGTCATCGTGCCGATGGCGCGCGGCATCCTCGCGACGTCGACGGCCCCCATCGCCGAAGGCGCGACCGATGCCGACATCCGTGACGCGTGGGAAGCGGCCTACGGTGATGAGACGTTCGTGCAGCTGCTTCCTCCGGGAGCCTTCCCGCGCACGGCCGACGTGGTCGGTGCCAACACGGCTCTCATGGGCCTCGCGATCGACCGCGCCGCGGGCCGGGTCGTCGTCGTCACCGCCGTCGACAACCTGGTGAAGGGCACAGCGGGCGCCGCCATCCAGTCGATGAACATCGCGCTCGGCCTTCCCGAACCCACCGCCCTCACCGTGAACGGAGTCGCACCGTGAGCGTCACCGCCCCCCTGGGTTTCGAGGCGGCCGGCGTCGCCGTGGGACTCAAGTCCACGGGAAAGCCGGACGTCGCCGTCGTGGTCAATCGTGGCCCGCTGAAAGTCGGCGCCGCGGTTTTCACGTCCAATCGCGCCAAGGCCAATCCGATCCTGTGGTCGCAGAAGGCGATCGAGGACGGCGTGGTAGAGGCGATCGTCCTGAATTCGGGCGGGGCCAACTGCTTCACGGGGAGTTTCGGGTTCCAGACGACGCATCAGACGGCAGAACGGGCCGCAGAGCTCCTCGACGTCAGCGCCGCCGACATCCAGGTCTGCTCGACGGGTCTCATCGGCACGGGCGACGAGACGTTCCGAGCGAAGGTGCTGGCAGGTGTCGACCAGGGCATCGCGGCTCTCGACGCGGATGGCGGCGTCGCGGCATCCGAGGCGATCATGACGACCGATTCGAAAGCCAAGCGCTCCGCGATCACGCGCGGCGGCTGGACGATCGGCGGCATGGCGAAGGGGGCGGGGATGCTCGCGCCCGGACTGGCCACGATGCTCGTGGTCATCACGACCGATGCCGTGATCGACCGCACGCGGGCCGACACCGCGCTGCGCGCGGCGACCCGCACGACGTTCGACCGCCTCGACTCCGACGGCTGCATGTCGACCAATGACCAGGTGACGCTCATGGCGAGCGGCGCATCGGGGGTCGAGCCCGCGCCCGGCGGCTTCGAGGACGCGCTCGCCGAGGTGTGTCTCGATCTGTCGCAGCAGCTGCAGGCCGACGCCGAGGGTGCGAGCCACGACATCACGATCCGCGTCGTCCACGCCGATACCGAAGACGACGCCGTCGTCGTGGGTCGCTCGGTGGCCCGGAACAACCTCTTCAAAGCGGCGATCTTCGGCAACGACCCCAATTGGGGGCGCGTCCTCGCGGCGATCGGAACGACGGACGCCGCGTTCGACCCCTACGACGTCGACGTCTGGATGAACGGCGTCCGCGTCTGCACGGGGGGTGGACCCGATCGGCCGAGAGAAGACGTCGACCTCACGCCCCGGGCAACGGAGCTGGTCATCGACCTGCGGGTGGGAGATGCAGCGGCGACGATCCTCACGAACGACCTGACGCACGACTACGTCCACGAGAACAGCGCATACTCCTCATGACCGAGCAGATCTCATGACCGACATCCAGGACACCGATCCCACCGAGGCCAGCGCGCGCGCAGCGACTCTCGTCGAGTCGCTGCCGTGGCTGCGGCGCTTCCGCGATCAGGTCGTCGTCGTGAAGTACGGCGGCAACGCGATGGTCTCGGAAGAGCTCCAGGATGCGTTCGCCGCCGACATGGCCTACCTCCGCTACGTCGGCGTGAAGCCCGTCGTGGTGCACGGCGGCGGGCCGCAGATCTCGTCGATGCTCGACCGCCTCGCCATCCCGAGCGAGTTCAAGGGCGGATATCGCGTCACGAGCACCGAGGCGATCTCGGTCGTGCGGATGGTGCTCACGGGCCAGATCAACCCGCAGCTCGTCGCGAAGATCAATGCGCACGGTCCCCACGCGACGGGACTCAGCGGGGAGGATGCGGGGCTCTTCGGCGGCCGGCGCCGCGGCGTCCTCCTCGACGGGGTCGAGCACGACCTCGGCCGCGTGGGAGACGTCGTCGAGATCGACCCGCAGCCCGTCCTGGATCAGCTCGCAGCGGGACGGATCCCGGTCGTGTCCTCGATCGCACCGGATCTCGATCGGCCCGGCCACTCGCTCAACGTCAACGCGGACGCCGCGGCCTCAGCGCTGGCCGTCGCGCTCGGCGCTGCCAAGCTCGTCATCCTCACCGACGTCGCCGGCCTCTACGCCGACTGGCCGAATCGGGATTCGCTCGTCTCCCACCTCACGTCGACCGAGCTGCGCGCGATGCTGCCGCAGCTGGAGTCCGGCATGATCCCCAAGATGACGGCGTGCCTCGAGGCCGTCGACGGCGGTGTCGAGACGGCCGCCATCATCGACGGGAGGGTGCCGCACTCGGTGCTCGTGGAGATGTTCACCAGTAAGGGAATCGGAACAGAGGTGGTGCTCGGATGACGTGGCAGGACGACGCGGGGCGCGACCTCGTACGCAGCTTCGGACCGCGGATGCAGATGTTCGTCCGCGGCGAGGGCGCCTATCTCTGGGATGCCGACGGCAATCGGTACCTCGACTTCCTCGCGGGCATCGCGGTGAACTCCCTGGGGCATGCGCACCCCGTCTTCGTGGACGCGCTCGCGACGCAGGCGGCGACGCTCGCGCACGTCTCCAACTACTTCGCGACGCCCCCGCAGCTGGCACTCGCCGCGCGTCTCAAGCGGCTCGCCGGCACGGGGGAAGCCGGACGCGTGTACTTCGGCAACTCCGGCGCGGAGGCCAATGAAGCGGCGTTCAAGCTGGCTCGGCTCCACGGCGGTCGCGACCGGCCCCGCATCCTCGCACTGACGAATTCGTTCCACGGTCGCACGATGGGCACGCTTGCGCTGACGGGGAAGCCCTCGATGCGGGAGCCCTTCCTGCCGATGACCCCCGGCGTCGAGTTCATCGACTCGACCGTCGAAGCGCTCGAGAATGCGCTCGACGAGCGTGTCGCAGCGCTCTTCGTCGAGCCGATCAAGGGCGAGGCAGGCGTCATCGATCTTCCCGAGGGATATCTCGCGGCGGCTCGGCAGCTCACCGAGCGCCATGGCGCTCTCCTCATCATCGACGAGATCCAGACGGGTGCCGGGCGGACGGGGGAGTGGTTCGCCTTCCAGCACGCCGGCATCATCCCCGATGCCGTGACGGTGGCGAAGGGGATCGGCGGCGGATTCCCGATCGGCGCGCTCATCACTTTCGACGCGTCCGCCGACCTCTTCTATCCCGGCACGCACGGATCGACGTTCGGGGGCAACGCCCTCGGCACCGCTGTGGCCAATGCGGTCCTCGCCGAGATCGAGAGAGCCGGCCTCGTCGCCAACTCCGCCGAGCGCGGCGCGCAACTGCGCGAGATCATCGTGCGGATCGACTCACCTCTCGTCGCGGAATGCCGCGGTCGCGGTCTCCTCGTCGGGGTGGGCCTCCGGCATCCCGTCGCCGCGTCGGTCGTCGCAGCGGCCCAGGAGCGCGGACTCGTGATCAATGCGCCCAACAGCGAGACGATCCGCCTCGTGCCCCCGCTCAACATCGGCGATGTCGAGCTCGACGAGTTCGCCTCCCTCTTCGCCGACTCGCTCGCCGCGGTCGAGGCCGAATTGACCATTGCTTCGGAAGGAGCCGCATGACCCGCCATCTGCTGCGCGACGACGATCTGACCCAGGCCGAGCAGAACGAGATCCTCGATCTGGCGCTCGCGTTGAAGAAGGACCGGTGGGCCGACAAGACCCTCGCGGGCCCTCAGACGGTCGCGGTCATCTTCGATAAGTCATCGACGCGCACGCGCGTCTCGTTCGCGGTGGGAATCGCGGACCTCGGCGGGTCGCCGCTCATCATCTCCACGGCGAACAGCCAGCTCGGCGGCAAGGAGACGCCGTCCGACACCGCACGGGTGCTGGAGCGGCAGGTGGCGGCGATCGTCTGGCGCACGTACGCGCAGGCCGGTCTCGAGGAGATGGCCCGGGGAACCCGCGTTCCGGTCGTCAACGCACTGTCGGACGACTTCCACCCGTGCCAGCTGCTGGCCGACCTCCTGACGATCCGGGAGCACAAGGGCGATCTCGCCGGCCTCACCCTCGCCTTCTTCGGCGATGGCAAGTCGAACATGGCGCACTCGTACATCCTGGCCGGTGTCACGGCGGGGATGCATGTGCGCGTGGCCTCGCCCGAGGCCTATGCTCCCCGCGACGACGTCGTCGCCGCCGCCGACGCGCGCGCCGCCGAGACGGGCGGGTCCGTGACGCTCCTCACCGATCAGAACGAGGCGGCGGCGGGCGCCGACGTCATCGTGACCGACACGTGGGTCTCGATGGGGAAGGAGGAGGAGAAGCTCGCGCGGCTCCGCGACCTCGGCGACTACAAGGTCACGCAGGAGACGATGGGGATGGCCTCACCCGATGCGATCTTCATCCACTGTCTCCCGGCCGATCGCGGCTATGAGGTCGACGCCGAGGTGATCGACGGCCCGCAGAGCGTCGTCTGGGACGAGGCGGAGAACCGCCTTCACGCGCAGAAGGCACTCCTGGTATGGCTCCTCCGGCAGCAGTGATCCCCGACGCCACGCCCCGAGAGGGATCCTGGCTCGGCTCGCGGTGGGAGCGGCTGAACGGTCCTCAGCGCGTCGGGGGAGTGGACCTCGCTCGCGGCCTGGCCGTGATCGGCATGCTCGCCGCCCACCTCATCGCCATCGTCGATCCCTTCGCGTGGGACGACCCGTCGACGTGGATCGCCGTTGCCGACGGCCGATCCTCAATCCTGTTCGCGACGCTCGCAGGCGTCTCCATCGGTCTCGTCACAGGGAGTCGGACACCGCTGCGCGGCGTTCCCCTCACGACGGCCCTGCTGCGGCTCGCGGTCCGCGCGCTCATGCTCTGGATCATCGGGATGCTGCTGATCGCGACGGGTGTGCCCGTGTACGTCATCCTTCCCGCGTATGCCATCCTCTTCCTCCTCGCCCTCCCGCTCGTGCCCTTCGGCGCACGTGTTCTTCTTCCGCTCGCCGCGGCGCTCGCCCTCGTCATGCCGTTCGTGCAGGTCTGGCTCGACGAGTTGCCGGTCTGGTACACGGCAGCAGGCGGCGAACTCTCGTTGGCGATCGGGTGGCACTATCCGTTCACCGTCTGGATCGCGTTCGTCGCCGCCGGCTTGGGCGTCGCCAGGGCGGGTGTGACGCGCCTGCCCGTGCAGGTGGCGATGCTCCTCGCGGGCTCGGCACTGGCCTTCGCCGGCTATGCGGCGGGTGAGAGCTTCGGCACGGGGGCCGCCCCCTGGACAGCCGAGCCCCACTCCAGCGGACTGTTCGAGGTGATCGGCTCCGGAGGGTTCGCCCTCGCCGTCATCGGGGCGAGTCTTCTTCTGTGCCGCACGGCGATCCGGTGGGTTGTGCTGCCGTTGCGTGCCGTGGGCGCCATGCCGCTCACCGCCTATGCGGCTCAGCTCGTCGCGTGGGCCGTCATCGCGACGACTGTTCTCGGGAACGCGGGCGATCTCACGGGTTTCCGCGCCCTCGAACCGTTTTGGCCGATGACGCTGATCCTGCTCGTGGCGTGCACGGCGTGGGCTCTGCTGATCGGTCGTGGTCCGCTCGAGTGGGTGCTCGACCGGGTCGCTCGCCTGGTCGTACGTCGTCGGTAGGGTTGTCGGATGAGTGATGCGAAGTCGGACGGTACCAATGAGGGCGCTCTTTGGGGGGCTCGCTTCGCGTCCGGTCCATCACCGGAACTGGTCGCTCTCAGCAGGTCGACGCACTTCGATTGGGAACTCGCGCCGTACGACCTCGCGGGTTCGCACGCTCACGCTCGCGCACTCGGCGCCGCGGGATACCTCTCCGCCGACGAGGAACGCGCGATGCATGCCGGGCTCGATGCTCTCGCGGCGCGCGTCGCCGACGGCTCGCTCGCGGCGGCCGAGTCCGATGAGGATGTCCACGGCGCGCTCGAGCAGGCGCTGATCGCCGAGCTCGGTCCGGAGCTGGGGGGAAAGCTCCGTGCGGGTCGCAGCCGCAATGACCAGATCGCGACTCTCGTCCGGCTCTACCTGCTGGACCACTCCCGCGTCATCGCGCGTGATGTCCTGCGCGTCGTCGATGCGATCGTCGCTCAGGCAGAGACGCACGCGGATGCGATCATGCCCGGTCGCACCCACCTGCAGCACGCTCAGCCTGTGCTGCTGGCGCATCACCTCCAGGCGCATGCGTGGCCACTCGTGCGCGATCTCGAGAGGCTCCGTGACTGGAAGGCCCGAGCGAGCGTTTCCCCGTACGGCGGTGGCGCCCTTGCAGGGTCGACCCTCGGGCTCGATCCGCAGCTCGTGGCGACGCAGCTGGGCCTGGACCACCCTTCCGAGAACTCCATCGACGGCACCTCGGCGCGTGACGTCGTCGCCGAGTTCGCCTTCATCACGACGATGATCGGCGTCGATCTTTCCCGCTTCGCCGAAGAGATCATCCTGTGGAACACGCGCGAGTTCGGGTTCGTGACGCTCGACGATGGATTCTCGACGGGATCCAGCATCATGCCGCAGAAGAAGAATCCCGACATCGCCGAGCTCGCCCGTGGCAAGGCCGGCAGGCTCATCGGCAACCTGTCGGGCCTGCTGGCAACCCTGAAGGGTCTCCCGCTGGCATACAACCGTGATCTGCAGGAAGACAAGGAACCCGTCTTCGACTCCGTCCGCACGCTCGAGCTCGTCCTGCCCGCATTCGCGGGCATGGTCGCGACACTGCGGTTCGACGTCGAGCGCATGGCGGCTCTCGCACCCGAGGGCTTCTCGCTCGCGACGGACGTCGCCGAGTGGCTCGTCAAGCAAGGGGTGCCGTTCCGCGACGCCCACGAGATCTCGGGAGCACTCGTCCGTGCGTGCGAGGTCCGGGGGATCGGTCTCGAGGACGCGACCCCCGAACTGCTCGCCGAGGTGTCGGAGCATCTGACACCCGAGGTGAGGAACGTGCTCACGATCGAAGGGTCGGTCGGGAGTCGCTCCGGCGCTGGGGGGACGGCACCGGAGCGCGTCGCCGAGCAGCGGGTTCATCTGGTCGAGCGCGTTCAGTCGGCGGCGCGCGTGTGGTCTGCATGACAGCTGACGGCTCATACTGCGAAAAAATAAGTTCATATCTGTTTTTTGCTTCAAATTAGTCTTAGACTGATTTTGTGCATGCTGCCGTTCTCGCTGACATCGTCGGGTCCCGACGACTGCCCGACCGCGCCGCGGCGCAGAGGAGTCTCGACAGCGCCATCGCCCGCGTCGAGGGCGACTTCCCCGACCTCGTCAGGCCGCTTCGGCCGACGGTCGGGGACGAACAGCAGGCGCTGTACCCCGATCTCGACTCCGCGATGGCAGCTCTCCTCCTGCTGCAGCTCGCCCTTCCCGAAGGCCTGGAATGCCGGTTCGGCATCGGGCTCGGCGATGTGCTGATCGTTCCCGCGACGGGCGGCAGCATTCCCGAAGGGCCGGGATGGTGGGCGGCGCGCGACGCCATCGAGAAGGTCCACGCCCTCCAGAAGCGCGCTGCACCGCGCGCCCGCACGTGGGTCGTGGCGGCGGACCGCGATGATGCCGTCATGGATCGGACAACCCGCCTGGCCAACGCCTATCTCCTGGCACGCGACGAGATCGTCGGATCCATGAGTGCGCGAGCACGGCGGCTGACCTACGGGCGGTCCCTCGGAGTCGCACAACGACAACTCGCTGAGACCGAAGGCATCACTCAGTCCGCCGTGTCCCAGGCGCTCGCCGGAGCGGGCGCGGCATCCCTCATCCGAGGATTCCGCGAGCTGACAGGAGGCCGCTCCGCGTGATCGTCGCCGGTCTCATCCTCCTCGCCATCGGCATCGCCGACCTCGTCCGCCAGTATCTCGGTGCGCGCGCGCGATGGGTCGGCTACATCGTCGCGGCGTTCGCGCTGTTCGCCGTCGCCGTCGCGGTCGATGCCGCGGTCTGGGGGTTCGCGGGGATCGCCGCCGCCGCACTCTGGGTCGGCACGACACCATCCGACGGTCGCGGCCGCGGCGGGCTCTGGCCGGCGGGCGTCGTAGGAGTGGGCGTCGCAGCGATGGTCGTGCTGCTGGGGCCGCGTTCGAGCAGCGTCGCTTTCGACGACCTGTGGTCGCTTCCCGGACCCGCGGTGCCCGTACCGATCGACCTCGTCGTGCTCGTGGCCGGCATCCTGGCCTTTCTGCTCGAGTCGGCCAACATCGTCGTGCGCATCGCCCTCAGCAGTGAGCACGTGCGAGGAGTCGACGGCGAAGCGCGGGCGGGCCTTTCCCTCACTCCCACGCTGAGGGGAGGGCGCCTCATCGGGCCGCTCGAGCGGGTCCTCGTCTTCGCGCTGACGCTCGCCGGCGCGTACACCCTCATCGCGGCCGTCCTCGCGGCCAAGGGAATCGTGCGGTTCCCGGAGATCTCGCGCGACAGCGAAGACGGCAATCGCGCGGAGTACTTCCTCATCGGCAGTCTCGTCAGCTGGGTACTCGCGTTCGCGGCGGCATTCCTGGTGTGGTGGGGCGCCCGATCGTGACCTCTTGCGGTTGCGCTCTCGAGCCGCTGATAGCCTGAAAAGCGTGTCAACCGTCGCCCTGAGTGCCACCGCTCCCGTCAACGATCCCTCATTCGAGAACGTGTGGGACGAGCTGGAGTGGCGAGGACTCGTCCAGGTCTCCACCGACCGCGAGGCGCTGCGAGAACTCCTCGCGGGTGAGCCGATCACGTACTACTGCGGCTTCGATCCGACAGCGCCGAGCCTGCACCTCGGCAACCTCGTCCAACTGCTCACGATGCGCAGGCTGCAGCTGGCAGGACACAGGCCCCTAGGCCTTGTCGGCGGCTCGACAGGACTGATCGGCGATCCGCGCCCTTCCGCCGAGCGGACGCTCAACACGAAGGAGACCGTCGAGGAGTGGGTCGGGTATCTCCGCTCCCAGGTCGAGCGCTTCTTGAGCTTCGACGGCGACAACGCCGCTCGCATCGTCAACAACCTCGACTGGACGGCGCCCTTGAGCGCCATCGACTTCCTGCGCGAGATCGGCAAGCACTACCGCGTCGGCACGATGCTCAAGAAGGACGCCGTTGCCGCGCGGCTCAATTCGGAAGCAGGCATCAGCTACACCGAGTTCAGCTACCAGATCCTCCAGGGCATGGATTACCTCGAGCTCTACCGGCAATACGACTGCGTCCTGCAGACGGGCGGAAGCGATCAGTGGGGGAACCTCACCAGCGGTACCGACCTCATCCATCGCGTCGAGGGCGCGCACGTCCACGCCATCGGGACGCCGCTCATCACGAACAGCGACGGAACGAAGTTCGGTAAGAGCGAGGGCAACGCCATCTGGCTCGACCCCGCGATGTGCAGTCCGTACCGGATGTACCAGTTCTGGCTCAACACCGATGACGCCGATGTGATCTCGAGGCTCAAGGTCTTCACGTTCCTCACTCGGGAAGAAATCGAAGGCTATGAGCAGCTCGTGGCGTCCGAGCCGTTCCGCCGTGAGGCACAGCGACGGCTCGCCCGCGAAGTGACGGCGTTCGTCCATGGCTCGGAGTCCGCCGACGCCGTGATCGCCGCGTCGGAGGCGCTCTTCGGGCAGGGTGACCTCGCGGCCTTGGACGGCGCGATCCTGCGAACCGCACTCGAGGAGCTGCCGCACGCCACTGTCTCGCCCGGAACGCCCGTGATCCACGCGCTCGTCGAGACGGGGCTCGTGTCGAGTCTCGGTGAAGCCCGGCGCGCGATCGCGCAAGGGGGAGTGTCGCTCGACGGCGTCAAGGTCGATGACGATACGGCGGTCGTTGCCGGCTCCCTCCCGGGCGGTGTGTCGGTGCTGCGACGAGGGAAGAAGACCCTCGCGGGAGTCTTCCTCGACGACGCGGACTGACCGGCACCGTCGGAGATGCCGTTCACGCCGAGCCACGCTGTCGTCGCCCTGCCGTTCGTGCGGACGCGGCTCGTCCCGGCTGCGATCGCTGTCGGAGCGATGACTCCCGACCTGGCGCTGTTCACGCGAGGGCTGCCGCTCTCGTACGGCCGAACGCATGACCTCCTCTGGCTGCCCGCGACCATCACGCTGGCCTTCGTCCTCCTGCTGGTGTGGCGGTGTGGGCTGCGACCCGCCGCGCGGGAGCTGTCCCCGGCATGGCTCGCGCGGCGCTTGCCGGCATCGTGGGACGGGGGCGTCCGCGCCGGATGGAGTGAGACACTCCGAGGAGACGAACGGGGGAGCACCGGCGAGCACGCGCGACGCATCTCGTGGTCGGCGCTCGCGCTGCTCGTCGCTTCTCTCGCGCTCGGGGTCGTGAGCCACATCGTGTGGGATCTCTTCACACACGAAGGCCGCTGGGGAGTGGAGTGGTTCCCGGCGCTCGACGAGATGTGGGGTCCGCTCTCCGGCTACAAGTGGCTGCAGCACGGGTCGAGCGCGATCGGCCTCGTGATCATCGGTGTCTGGTTCGTCGTCTGGCTCTCGCGCCGTCGGTCCGAGAGGGACGCCGATCGCGCTGTTCCGGATCTTGTCCGGTGGATCTGGTGGCTGTCCCTCCCGGTCGCGCTCCTGTCGGGATGGCTCATCGGCCTCGCGCTCTTCGGTTCCTTGTCTGCCGACTTCACTGCGGCCCACCTCGCGTACCGAGTGCTCCCCGTCACGTGTGCGTTGTGGGGGGCGGGCTCGCTCCTTCTCGCGGGGTGGATCCAGATCGCGCGCAGCCGGCGGGAGCCGCGTTGACGGCGCCGCGCCCGAGCGCGACGCGGAACGCGGAACCGCGGAATTCCGCGGAAGTGCGCCGCGACACGCCCGGGATGCGAGCACGATTTGCCCAAGTCCTGGATCCCGCGTAACTTATTACTTGTTCGCCCCACAGGGAAGAGCGAAGGGCCGGAAGGCCTCGCCCCCTCAAGCGGAGAACCACCCCCAACCCAAACCTCTCCTTGAGAGAACAAGACCTTGCGTCTAGGATGGGGATCCCACCTCGTGGACCGCGGTCGTCGACTGCCGTTCCGGATCGCAAGATCCCGGCGCGTCGATTTGACAGACGGAACGAGATGGATAAGATAGAGAAGTTGCCCTGCCGGGGAAGCTGAGAGGCTGACCAGCAGGAGCATCCGATCCTTGAGAACTCAACAGCGTGCACTTGTCAAATGCCAAAAAACCTCGCGGTCGGCTTTAGCCGATCGATGAGATTCTTTTGAGATTAAACGAGATGTCAGCAATGACATCCGATCGTCAGATCAAACTCGCTGCTTCGAGCCCATTCCGGTTCGATCGCAGCAAAATTTCTTTACGGAGAGTTTGATCCTGGCTCAGGATGAACGCTGGCGGCGTGCTTAACACATGCAAGTCGAACGGTGAAAGAGAGCTTGCTCTCTGGATCAGTGGCGAACGGGTGAGTAACACGTGAGCAATCTGCCCCTGACTCTGGGATAAGCGCTGGAAACGGCGTCTAATACCGGATACGAGCTGCGAAGGCATCTTCAGCAGCTGGAAAGAACTTCGGTCAGGGATGAGCTCGCGGCCTATCAGCTTGTTGGTGAGGTAATGGCTCACCAAGGCGTCGACGGGTAGCCGGCCTGAGAGGGTGACCGGCCACACTGGGACTGAGACACGGCCCAGACTCCTACGGGAGGCAGCAGTGGGGAATATTGCACAATGGGCGCAAGCCTGATGCAGCAACGCCGCGTGAGGGACGACGGCCTTCGGGTTGTAAACCTCTTTTAGCAGGGAAGAAGCGAAAGTGACGGTACCTGCAGAAAAAGCACCGGCTAACTACGTGCCAGCAGCCGCGGTAATACGTAGGGTGCAAGCGTTATCCGGAATTATTGGGCGTAAAGAGCTCGTAGGCGGTTTGTCGCGTCTGCTGTGAAAACCCGAGGCTCAACCTCGGGCCTGCAGTGGGTACGGGCAGACTAGAGTGCGGTAGGGGAGATTGGAATTCCTGGTGTAGCGGTGGAATGCGCAGATATCAGGAGGAACACCGATGGCGAAGGCAGATCTCTGGGCCGTAACTGACGCTGAGGAGCGAAAGGGTGGGGAGCAAACAGGCTTAGATACCCTGGTAGTCCACCCCGTAAACGTTGGGAACTAGTTGTGGGGTCCATTCCACGGATTCCGTGACGCAGCTAACGCATTAAGTTCCCCGCCTGGGGAGTACGGCCGCAAGGCTAAAACTCAAAGGAATTGACGGGGACCCGCACAAGCGGCGGAGCATGCGGATTAATTCGATGCAACGCGAAGAACCTTACCAAGGCTTGACATATACGAGAACACCGTGGAAACACGGGACTCTTTGGACACTCGTAAACAGGTGGTGCATGGTTGTCGTCAGCTCGTGTCGTGAGATGTTGGGTTAAGTCCCGCAACGAGCGCAACCCTCGTTCTATGTTGCCAGCACGTAATGGTGGGAACTCATGGGATACTGCCGGGGTCAACTCGGAGGAAGGTGGGGATGACGTCAAATCATCATGCCCCTTATGTCTTGGGCTTCACGCATGCTACAATGGCCGGTACAAAGGGCTGCAATACCGCAAGGTGGAGCGAATCCCAAAAAGCCGGTCCCAGTTCGGATTGAGGTCTGCAACTCGACCTCATGAAGTCGGAGTCGCTAGTAATCGCAGATCAGCAACGCTGCGGTGAATACGTTCCCGGGTCTTGTACACACCGCCCGTCAAGTCATGAAAGTCGGTAACACCTGAAGCCGGTGGCCCAACCCTTGTGGAGGGAGCCGTCGAAGGTGGGATCGGTAATTAGGACTAAGTCGTAACAAGGTAGCCGTACCGGAAGGTGCGGCTGGATCACCTCCTTTCTAAGGAGCACTTGGAGCTCTTCGGAGCTTCCAGAGCCAGATTCGAGACGAATGTTCTCGACTGGTAGCTCATGGGTGGAACATTAGACAAGGTGCCGATCAGGAGATCCTGAACTCAGTACGCTGCTTGCAGCTGGAAAGGTTCTCGAGATGCTGCCGGCACATGCACGCTGTTGGGTCCTGAGGGACCGGATGCGCTTCGATCTACGGATCGGGAGCAGACGAGCCTCAGGGCCTTTCTTGGCTGCCGTATCGGCAAGCGGGGAAGGTACCGCCCGTACTTTGAGAACTACACAGTGGACGCGAGCATCTTTGAGATGAATCTTCGGATTCATTTCACATAGATGATCTTTTAGATCATTAGTCAATTTCATGTCCGGTTTCGGCCGGACTCGATTCTTTGACGAACTCATGTGATTTCAAGTCTTTAAGAGCAAACGGTGGATGCCTTGGCATCTGGAGCCGAAGAAGGACGTAGCAATCTGCGATAAGCCTCGGGGAGTGGATAAGCACACTTTGATCCGAGGATTTCCGAATGGGGAAACCCCGCTGGGCGGCGTGCCGACCCAGTGACTCCCGCCTGAATATATAGGGCGGGTAGAGGGAACGTGGGGAAGTGAAACATCTCAGTACCCACAGGAAGAGAAAGCAACCGCGATTCCGTTAGTAGTGGCGAGCGAAACCGGAACAGGCTAAACCGAGTACGTGTGATATCCGGCAGGAGTTGCGTATTCGGGGTTGTGGGACTTTTCAGGCTGTTCTGCCGAGCAGCCGGCGTTACAAGAAGGTATAGACGAACCGCATTGAAAGGCGGGTCAAAGAGGGTGCCAACCCCGTAGTCGAAATGCCTCCCTTGACGCGAAGAGTATCCCAAGTAGCACGGGGCCCGAGAAATCCCGTGTGAATCTGTCAGGACCACCTGATAAGCCTAAATACTCCCAGATGACCGATAGCGGACAAGTACCGTGAGGGAAAGGTGAAAAGTACCCCGGGAGGGGAGTGAAATAGTACCTGAAACCGTTTGCTTACAAACCGTTGGAGCAGCCCTAGTAGCTGTGACAGCGTGCCTTTTGAAGAATGAGCCTGCGAGTTAGCGATATGTGGCGAGGTTAACCCGAGTGGGGTAGCCGTAGCGAAAGCGAGTCTGAATAGGGCGATTCAGTCGCATGTCCTAGACCCGAAGCGAAGTGATCTATCCATGGCCAGGTTGAAGCGACGGTAAGACGTCGTGGAGGACCGAACCCACTTAGGTTGAAAACTGAGGGGATGAGCTGTGGATAGGGGTGAAAGGCCAATCAAACTTCGTGATAGCTGGTTCTCTCCGAAATGCATTTAGGTGCAGCGTTGCGTGTTTCTTGCCGGAGGTAGAGCTACTGGATGGCCGATGGGCCCCAAAAGGTTACTGACGTCAGCCAAACTCCGAATGCCGGTAAGTGAGAGCGCAGCAGTGAGACTGTGGGGGATAAGCTTCATAGTCGAGAGGGAAACAACCCAGACCACCAACTAAGGTCCCTAAGCGCGTGCTAAGTGGGAAAGGATGTGGAGTTGCTTAGACAACCAGGAGGTTGGCTTAGAAGCAGCCACCCTTGAAAGAGTGCGTAATAGCTCACTGGTCAAGTGATTCCGCGCCGACAATGTAACGGGGCTCAAGCACGCCACCGAAGTTGTGGCATTGACATTATTGGTAGGCCTTCGTGGTCCAGCCGTGTTGATGGGTAGGAGAGCGTCGTGTGGCCAGCGAAGCGGCGGTGTGAACCAGCCGTGGAGGCTACACGAGTGAGAATGCAGGCATGAGTAGCGAATGACGTGTGAGAAACACGTCCTCCGAAAGACCAAGGGTTCCAGGGTCAAGCTAATCTTCCCTGGGTAAGTCGGGACCTAAGGCGAGGCCGACAGGCGTAGTCGATGGACAACGGGTTGATATTCCCGTACCGGCGAAGAACCGCCCAAACTAATCCAGTGGTGCTAAGTGCCCGAATTCCTTTGTATCGATCCCTTCGGGGTGAGAGCGTTGGAGCTAGCGCACGACCCCATGCTGGTGCGGTTAGCGTATTAACAGGTGTGACGCAGGAAGGTAGCCCAAGCCAGGCGATGGTTGTCCTGGTGCAAGTGCGTAGGCCGAGCGATAGGCAAATCCGTCGCTCACATAGGCTGAGACACAATGCGCATGAAAAGTGGGTGATCCTATGCTGCCAAGAAAAGCATCGACGCGAGGTTCTAGCCGCCCGTACCCCAAACCGACTCAGGTGGTCAGGTAGAGAATACCAAGGAGATCGAGAGAATCGTGGTTAAGGAACTCGGCAAAATGCCCCCGTAACTTCGGGAGAAGGGGGGCCTTCGACGTATTAGGACTTGCTCCGAAAGCGTTTGGAGGCCGCAGAGACTAGTGGGTAGCGACTGTTTACTAAAAACACAGGTCCGTGCCAAGTCGCAAGACGATGTATACGGACTGACGCCTGCCCGGTGCTGGAAGGTTAAGAGGACCGGTTAGCCGCAAGGCGAAGCTGAGAATTTAAGCCCCAGTAAACGGCGGTGGTAACTATAACCATCCTAAGGTAGCGAAATTCCTTGTCGGGTAAGTTCCGACCTGCACGAATGGCGTAACGACTTCCCAACTGTCTCAACCGCGAACTCGGCGAAATTGCATTACGAGTAAAGATGCTCGTTACGCGCAGCAGGACGGAAAGACCCCGTGACCTTTACTACAGCTTGGTATTGGTGTTCGGTGTGGCTTGTGTAGGATAGGTGGGAGACTTTGAAGCGTGGACGCTAGTTCATGTGGAGTCATTGTTGAAATACCACTCTGGTCACTCTGGATATCTAACTTAGAACCGTAATCCGGTTCAGGGACAGTGCCTGGTGGGTAGTTTAACTGGGGCGGTTGCCTCCCAAAAAGTAACGGAGGCGCCCAAAGGTTCCCTCAACCTGGTTGGCAATCAGGTGTCGAGTGTAAGTGCACAAGGGAGCTTGACTGTGAGACTGACAGGTCGAGCAGGGACGAAAGTCGGGACTAGTGATCCGGCAGTGGCTTGTGGAAGCGCTGTCGCTCAACGGATAAAAGGTACCTCGGGGATAACAGGCTGATCTTGCCCAAGAGTCCATATCGACGGCATGGTTTGGCACCTCGATGTCGGCTCGTCGCATCCTGGGGCTGGAGTAGGTCCCAAGGGTTGGGCTGTTCGCCCATTAAAGCGGTACGCGAGCTGGGTTTAGAACGTCGTGAGACAGTTCGGTCCCTATCCGCTGCGCGCGTAGGAAGTTTGAGAGGATCTGACCCTAGTACGAGAGGACCGGGTTGGACGAACCTCTGGTGTGTCAGTTGTTCTGCCAAGAGCACCGCTGATTAGCTACGTTCGGGATGGATAACCGCTGAAAGCATCTAAGCGGGAAGCCGGCCTCAAGATGAGACTTCCATGCCTTCGGGCGAGAGGCTCCCAGCCAGACTACTGGGTTGATAGGCCGGATGTGGAAGCGTGGCAACACGTGAAGCTGACCGGTACTAATAAGCCGATGACTTGATAACACACCGTTCTAGGTGCTTGCGTCCACTGAGTGGTTCTCGATGTACGGTCGAGAACCGCACGACAATGATTTATGTTGTGCAGACTGAAACATCAATAGTGTTTCGGCGGCCATAGCGTGAGGGAAACGCCCGGTTACATTCCGAACCCGGAAGCTAAGCCTCACAGCGCCGATGGTACTGCAGGGGGGACCCTGTGGGAGAGTAGGACACCGCCGGACTTCTTTCGAGAAAGGGCCACCCAACGTTGGGTGGCCCTTTCGCGTTTTCGAGGAAGTTTTGCCTGAGGGGAGACCCTCCGGGGAGGATCGTGCCATGACAGACCAGGAGCCACGCGACAGGGCGGACCGATCGCCTTCTCGGCGCCAGGAGAATGAGCGTCCGTTGCCCGATCGCGGAGCTCGCGGCGCATCCTCAGCCGATCGGGGCGATCGCCCCGCGCGATCGGGCGATCGCAAGCCTTACGCGAAGCGCGAGGGCGACAAGCCCTACGCGAAGCGAGACGGCGATCGGAAGCCGTATGAGCGTCGCGATGGTTCCAAGCCGTACGTGAAGCGCGATGGTGACGGGAAGCCGTATGAGCGTCGCGATGGTTCCAAGCCGTACGTGAAGCGCGATGGTGACCGGAAGCCGTACGCGAAGCGCGATGATGACCGGAAGCCGTACGAGCGTCGCGACGATTCCAAGCCGTACGCGAAGCGCGATGGTGACGGGAAGCCCTATGAGCGTCGCGATGGTGATCGTCCGTATGTCAAGCGAGACGGCGATCGGAAGCCGTACGAGCGTCGCGATGGTTCCAAGCCGTACGTGAAGCGCGATGGTGACCGGAAGCCCTATGAACGTCGCGACGGTGACCGGGGCGGCCCTCGTCCCACGCGTGGTGGGGCCGGATACCCTGATCGCGCGACCCGTCCCGAGGAGATCCGCTCGATCCGTCCTCGCCACGACGACCCCGAGATTCCGGATGAGGTGACCGCGCGCGACCTCAACGGGCCCGCGCGAAACGAGCTCAAGACGCTGAGCAAGGAGAACGCCGACTGGGTCGCGCGCCACCTCGCGATGGCGGCGCGCGTGATCGACGACGACCCGGAGCTGGCCCACAGCCATGCCATGTCGGCGTCCCGGCGGGCCGGCCGCATCGCCGTCGTCCGCGAGACCCTCGCGATCACGGCGTATGCAACGGGCGACTACGCTCTCGCGCTTCGCGAACTGCGCACCTATCGCCGCATCTCCGGACGCGACGACCAGATCGCGATGATGGTGGACAGCGAACGCGGCGTCGGGCGACCGGATCGGGCGCTCGAGCTCGGGCGAGCGGTCGATCGTTCCGCCCTGCCGACGGCGGTCCGCGTCGAACTGGCCATCGCGATGTCAGGGGCGCGACTCGACCTGGGGGAGCCCGAACGCGCGCTCACGGAACTCGACATCCCGGAACTCGACCCCAACCGCGCCTTTGACTGGAGCCCTTCGCTCTTCGCTGCGCGCGCAGCCGTGCTCGAGGAGCTCGGGCGCACAGACGAGGCGGCCGTCTGGCAGAAGCGGGCCGAGATCGCGGAAGAAGCTCTCTATGCCGCGAGCGGCGCCGCAGACCTCGAGACGATCATCGTCGAGGAGATCGGCGAGCCCGACGACGATCCGGCAGACGCGGCTCCCGCCGATGACGCCGCGTCCGCTGATGCCGTCCGCTCCGACGAGACGGAGACTGAGATCGATGCTGGTTCTTCGAGGGAGGACGACGCCGATGCTGCGGACGCCCCCCGCGCCTCGGCACTGACCGTGGAGGACGAGGTCGCCGAGATCCTGGCGGATGCGGGGATCGACGAGCCTGACGAGCGCGACGTCTGATGGGACTCTTCGGACGCGATCGCGCGAGTACTCCGCTCGAGGGCGTCGATGTCGTGCTCGCCGACCTCGATGGGGTCGTCTACGCGGGCGCGCACGCGCTCCCGCACGCCGTAGACAGCCTCACACGGGCGCATAACGGACGCCGCCTCGGCTACATCACCAACAACGCCTCGCGCACCGACGCATCAGTGGCCCGCCACCTCAGCGAACTCGGGCTCGAGACGGCGCCCCGTGATGTCGTGACGAGTCCGCAGGCCGCGATGAGACTCCTCGCGGAGCGCGTACCTGAAGGATCGACGGTGCTCGTCGTCGGCGGAGAAGGTCTTGTTGTCGAGGTCGAGAAGGCCGGCTTCGTTGTGACACGAAGCGCGCAGGACAGCCCCGCCGCCGTCGTACAGGGGTTCGCCCCCGAGGTCGGCTGGACGCAGCTCGCCGAAGCGGCCTTCGCACTCGCGCTCCCGGAAGAGGAGGGCGGCATTCCCTGGATCGCCACGAACACCGACTGGACGATTCCGCAGGCACGCGGCATCGCACCGGGGAACGGCACACTCGTCTCCGCCGTGCACACGGCGGTCGGCCGTCTCGCGACTGTCGCCGGCAAGCCCGAGGTGCCTATCTTCCATGAGGCGGTCGCGCGCTTCGAGGCGCAGCATCCGCTCTTCCTCGGCGACCGCCTCGACACCGACATCCTGGGCGCGAACCGTGCACGGATCCCTTCGGCGCTCGTGCTCACCGGGATCGACCGCCCGAAGCACGTGCTCGCGGCACCGGCCGGCTCGCAGCCGACATACATCCTGAGCGACCTCCGCGAACTCTTCGAGCCGTACCCGGAGGTGGTCATCCGCGACGGCGTCGTGACGGTCGGTCACGCGCGGGTGCGCATCGACGGAGCCGACATCCGGATCATCGCGGAAGGTCGTCCGATCGATCTTCTCCGTGCGGGTGCGAAGGCGATCTGGGACACGGGGCGCGCCATCTACGGATTCCGTGTGCCGGAGATCCTGTACGCCGATCCCTTCCACAGGCCGTGACGCTTCCGCCTTCACGCGGCGGTGCGGCATATCCTGTGACGATGGACGATCTGCGCACGGGCGATGACGAGCGAGACGACCTGTTGACGAGACTCGACATCATCGAGGCCCAGCCGCTCGCCGAAAGGGCCGCGGCCTACGAGAGCCTGCACGACGGTCTTGCGCGGCGATTGGAATCGATGCCGGCGACCGGACGCACGTGACGCCCCGACTCGACGCCGAGATAGCCCGGCGCGGTCTCGCGCGTTCACGGACGCACGCGGCGACTCTCATCGCGGACGGACTCGTGACCGTCGACGGGCGACCCGTCGTCAAGGCTGCATCGCCTGTCGACGAGGCCTCGTCGATCGAGGTGGCCGTCGCCGACCACTACGTCAGCCGCGCCGCCCACAAGCTCCTCGCGGGACTCGATGCGTTCGGGATCGACGTGTCGGGGCGCGTCGCGCTCGATATGGGCGCATCGACGGGCGGCTTCACGCAGGTCCTGCGTGAGCGAGGCGCGAGCCCCGTCCTGGCCGTCGACGTCGGCCACGGGCAGCTCGCCGACGCCATCCGAAACGATCCCGGCGTCGTCGCCGTAGAGGGATTCAACGTCCGGTACATGACTCCCGAGAACCTCGCCGCCGCGACGGGCATCGACGCGCGCCCCGCCGTCGTGACGGGGGACCTGTCCTTCATCTCCCTCGCGCATGTGCTCCCGGCCGTACGTGATGTCGCGGCATCCGATGCCGACATCGTGCTGCTCGTGAAGCCGCAGTTCGAAGTGGGGCGGACGGCCGTCAAGGGCGGTCTCGTCACCAACCCGGTCATCCGCGCCGACGCGGTCGCGGCGGTGCTCTGGAAGGCGTGGGATCTCGGACTCGGAACGCGAGGCATCATCGCATCGCCCATCGTCGGAACCCACGGCAACGCCGAGTACGTCGTGCATCTCGCGCCGGGCGACGACGGCAATCCGACAGAATGGTTGAGCACCGTGAACCGACTGGCGGGGAGCCCATGACCGAACCGCAGCGCAACATCCTCGTCGTCGCGCACGCGCGCCGGGAAGACACCGTCGAAGCCGCCGACCGCGTCATCAACGCTCTCCGCGACGCCGGCGCACGGCCCGTGCTCGCGCCCGACGACGCGCTCGAACTGGCGGAGGCGCTTCCCGAACTCGCCGGGATCGCGCGGCTCGGCATCGAAGTGCCCGTGCACGACATCGAGCTGGCCATCGTGCTCGGCGGCGATGGGACGATCCTGCGCGCGACCGAGCTCGTCCGGGATGGCTCCGCGCCCGTGCTCGGGATCAACATGGGCCACGTCGGATTCCTCGCCGAGAGCGAGCGGGACGACATGGACGACGCGGTGCGCCGCGTCATCGCACGGGATTACCGCGTCGAGGAGCGTCTCGCGCTGCAGGTGCGGGTCAAGGATTCCGCCGATGCCGTGCTGTACGAGACGTGGGCGCTCAACGAGGCGACGGTCGAGAAGGCCAGCCGCGAACGGATGCTCGAGGTCGTGATGGAGGTCGACGGCCGCCCCTTGTCGTCCTTCGGGTGCGACGGTGTCGTGGTCTCCACGCCCACGGGCTCGACCGCCTACAACTTCTCCGCGGGCGGACCCGTCATCTGGCCCACCGTCGAGGCGATCGCCGTCGTCCCCCTGTCGGCACATGCGCTCTTCGCGAAGCCGCTCGTGGTCGGACCCGAGCATTCCGTCGCGATCGAAGTGCTCGAGCGGACCAACGGCACCGGGATCCTCTGGTGCGATGGTCGCCGCTCGCACGAGCTCCCGCCGGGCGCGCGCGTCGTTGTGCGCCGCTCCGAGCGGCCTGTTCTCCTCGCACGCCTGCACCCCGCCGCCTTCACCGATCGGCTCGTGCGGAAGTTCCGGCTTCCGATCGGCGGCTGGCGGGGTCCCGTGACGATCAACGACGGCTCCGGCTACTCCCGACGTGACGACGGGGGGCTGGGGAGCGAGATGGAGCCGGAGCCCGACGAATGATCGAGGAGATGCGACTGCGCGACCTCGGTGTCATCGCCGAGGCGACGCTGCCCATGGGCCCCGGGTTCACCGCGATCACGGGGGAGACGGGCGCGGGCAAGACGATGGTCGTCACGGGACTGGGCCTGCTTCTCGGTCAGCGCGCCGATTCGGGCGCGGTCAGGTCGGGAGCCGTGCAGGCCTCGGTCGACGGCGTGTGGATCGTGCCGGAGACGGGCGCTGTCGCAGATCGGGTACGGGATGCCGGAGGAGAGGTCGAACCGCTCGGCAACGGCCTCGCGGAGCTCTTCGTCGGCCGGACGGTGTCGAGCGAGGGACGCGGTCGCGCCTCGGTCGGCGGACGCGCCGCCCCCGCCGGCGTGCTGTCCGATCTTGCGGATGAACTCGTCGTCGTCCACGGACAGTCGGACCAGCTCCGCTTGAAGTCCGCTGCGGCTCAGCGCGAGGCCCTCGACAGGTTCGGCGGCACGGCTGTCGCCGAGGCGCTCGCGGCGTACCACGAGGCCTATCACCGTCGGCGCGCCATCGACGAGGAACTCTCGATGCTCGTCGCCGAACGCGACGATCGCGCTCGCGAGGCCGAGACGCTCCGTCAGCAGCTCGCCGAGATCGAGCAGGCTGCGCCCGTCACCGGCGAAGACGACGAGTTGACCGTGCGGGCGGAACGGCTCGCGAACTCCGAGGAGCTGCGCTTCTCGGCCGCCGCGGCCCACGATGCGCTCTCGGGCGACGGAGATCTGCCCGATGCGGCCTCCCTCCTCGGCGAAGCGCGCCGCGCCCTCGAGCGCGTGACCGACCCGACGCTCACAGACCTTGCCGAACAGGTCGCTGACGTCGGGTATCGCGTGACCGATATCGCGGCGGCGCTCGCCGCCTACCTCGCGGATCTCGACGAGACGGGTCCGCACGAACTGGCGGCCGTAGAGGAGCGCCGCGCCGTTCTGGCGGCGCTCGCACGAACCCACGGCAGCCTCGATGCGGCGATCTCGCTCCTGGAGTCGGGGTCGGCGCGACTGGCCGAGCTGGACGACGACGGGGAGCGGGTCGAGCGGCTCACTCGCGAGCAGGAGGCGGCGGCATCCGCGGTCGATGAGACCGCCCAGACCCTCACGGCATCGCGGCAGGAAGCGGCGCAGCGGCTGGGTGAGGCGGTGACGGCAGAGCTTCGGCAGCTCGCGATGCCCGATGCGCGTGTCGAGGTCTCTGTCACTCCGGGCGCCGAGACGGCATCCGGGCGCGACGATGTCGCGATCCTTCTCGCACCCCATCCCGGTGCGCAGCTGCGATCGGTCTCGCGCGGCGCGTCGGGGGGAGAGCTCAGCCGCGTCATGCTGGCGATCGAGGTCGTCATCGCAAGTGTCGATCCCGTGCCGACATTCGTGTTCGACGAGGTCGACGCGGGCATCGGGGGAGCGGCGGCGATCGAGGTGGGGCGACGCCTCGCGCGGCTCGCCCGATCATCACAGGTGATCGCAGTGACGCATCTGGCGCAGGTCGCCGCCTTCGCCTCCAACCACTTGTCCGTCATAAAGGCTCACGATGGGGCGGTGACGGCGTCGGACGTCCGAGTCCTGGCAGGAGCGGAACGCGAGGCGGAGATGGCTCGACTGCTGTCGGGCATGCCCGATTCGGATGCCGCCCTCACTCATGCACGCGAGCTGCTCGAGCTCGGCACAGAACTGGACTGATAGGATTGAAGCCCGTGATGCAGACTCCTGACGCTGATGCTCTTTCCGCGGGTACGACCAACGACACCACCAAGCACATCTTCGTGACCGGGGGTGTCGTTTCCTCGTTGGGCAAGGGTCTCACCGCCGCGAGCCTCGGCAATCTGCTCACCGCGCGCGGCCTCCACGTCGTCATGCAGAAGCTCGATCCGTACCTCAACGTCGACCCCGGCACGATGAACCCCTTCCAGCACGGCGAAGTCTTCGTGACGGACGACGGGGCCGAGACCGACCTCGACATCGGCCACTACGAGCGGTTCCTCGACATCGAGCTGAGCCAGGCCGCGAACGTGACGACGGGCCAGATCTACTCGCAGGTCATCGCCCGCGAACGCCGCGGGGAGTATCTCGGCGACACGGTCCAGGTCATTCCGCACATCACCGACGAGATCAAGCGCCGGATGCGACTGCAGGCCGACGAGACCCCCAAGCCCGACGTCATCATCACCGAGATCGGCGGGACCGTCGGCGACATCGAGTCTCAGCCGTTCATCGAGTCGGCCCGTCAGATCCGTCACGAGCTCGGCCGCGGCAACGTCTTCTTCGTGCATGTCTCGCTCGTCCCGTTCATGGGAGCCTCGGGCGAGCAGAAGACGAAGCCGACGCAGCACTCCGTTGCGGCGCTCCGCTCGATCGGCATCCAGCCCGATGCGCTCGTGCTGCGCAGCGACCGCCCCGTCACGGAGTCGAACAAGCGCAAGATCGCCCTCATGTGCGACGTCGACGAGGGCGCCGTCGTCAACGCGGTCGACGTGCCGAGCATCTACGACATCCCCACGATGCTCAACGAGCAGGGGCTCGACGACTACATCGTGCGCGCGCTCGGGCTGTCGCGCGCTGCAGCGGTCGACTGGTCGCGGTGGGACCGTGTTCTCAAGGCGGTGCACAACCCCAAGCACGAGGTCACGGTCGGGCTCGTCGGCAAGTACATCGATCTGCCCGACGCCTATCTGTCGGTCACCGAGGCGCTCAAGGCCGGAGGTTTCGCGCAGGAGACGCACGTCAACATCCGCTGGATCCCCTCCGACGAGTGCGAGACGCCCGAAGGCGCCGAGCGGGCGCTCGCGCCGCTCGACGGCATCGTGATCCCCGGCGGATTCGGCATCCGCGGTATCGAGGGCAAGATCGGCGCGCTGAAGTTCGCGCGCGAGCAGGGCATCCCGACCCTCGGGATCTGTCTCGGCCTGCAGTGCATCGTGATCGAGTACGCCCGTCACGTCGCGGGGATCGCCGACGCGTCGTCGAGCGAGTTCGACCCCGACACGACGGCTCCCGTCATCGCGACGATGGAGGAGCAGGTCGACATCATCGAGTCGGGCGACCTGGGCGGAACGATGCGTCTGGGTCTCTATCCCGCAGACCTCGCCGAGGGGTCGATCGCCGCCGAGGTCTACGGCGCGCATCGTGCCGAGGAGCGGCACCGTCACCGGTACGAGGTCAACAACCGCTACCGCGAGCAGATCGCCGCCGCGGGCCTCGTCTTCTCGGGCCTTTCGCCCGACCGCAACCTCGTCGAGTACGTCGAGCTCCCGCGCGACGTGCACCCGTACTACATCGCGACGCAGGCCCACCCCGAGCTGCGTTCGCGTCCGACCGACGCCAACCCCCTCTTCCGAGGACTCGTCGCCGCCGCTCTCGAGAGGCACAGCGCGAGCGAGCTGTTCGACGTCGAGCAGGTCGAGCAGGTCGAGGCATCGGCGTGACCCTTCGCGACGAGCCCGTCGACGTCGAGGTGACAGCGAGCGACCTCGTCTACGAAGGACGCGTCTGGGACGTCCGAAGCGACACGATCCGGTACGGCGACCACGACATCGTCCGGCAGTACGTCGATCATCCGGGCGCGGCGGCTGTCGTCGCGATCAATGAGCGCGGGGAGGTGCTGCTGATCCAGCAGTACCGGCATCCGATCCGTCATCGCGATTGGGAAGTTCCCGCTGGCCTTCTCGATGTCGACGGAGAGTCGCCGGTGGAGAGCGCCCGCCGCGAACTCGCGGAGGAAGTCGACCTGCAGGCCGGGTCCTGGGAACCGCTCGTGAGCATCTTCACGACCCCCGGCGGCAACGACGAAGTCGTCCATCTCTTCCTCGCGGAGCAGCTCACACCCGTCGGCTCCGCGCACGCTCGAGAGGACGAGGAAGCCGACATCCGGATTGAGTGGGTTCCGTTGCAGGACGCGGTCGACGGTGTCCTCGCGGGACGACTCCGCAACGGCATCCTCGCCGTCGGTGTTCTCGCGGCGGCGGAGCGGCGCCGCTCGCGGCAGGGCTGACGTGCGGCTCGACCGCGCCGTCGACGCCTTCCTGAGGCACGGTTCGATCGAGCGCGGGCTGTCCGATCACACTCTCGATGCGTACCGTCGCGACCTGGCGACGTACGCCGCGTGGCTCGACGACCACGGAGTCGTCGACTCGGCGGATGTCACGGCCGACCTCGTGGCCACGTTCGCGAGCGAGCGGGCGTCGGCGGATCCGCCCGCCGCGGCATCGAGCCTCGCCCGGCTGCAGTCGTCCATACGCGGCCTGCACCGGTTCCTCGTACGTGAGGGGATCGAGTCGGACGATCCGACCCGACGTCTGCGCCCGCCGAAGCTCCCGCAGCGCCTCCCGAAGGCTCTGACCGTCGATCAGGTCGTCATGCTTCTGGATGCCGCGGGGCCGGCGCCCGAGGATGCTGCTCCCGGCGATCTCATCGGGCTGCGAGACCGCGCTCTCGTCGAACTGCTCTACGCGACGGGGGCGCGCGTGTCCGAGGTGATCCAGCTCGACGTCGACGACCTCGCGCACGGCGAGATTCTGCGGGTGCGCGGCAAAGGATCGAAAGAGCGGATCGTTCCGATCGGCTCGTACGCGCGCATCGCCGTCGACGCCTATCTGACCCGTGCGCGTCCCGCGCTCGCGACGCGAGGACGTGCGACCCCCAAGCTCTTCCTCGGCGCACGGGGCGCACCCCTCTCACGGCAGAGCGCCTGGCTCGTCATCCAGGCCGCGGCGGAGAAGGCCCAGCTGACGGCACACGTCTCGCCCCACACGCTCCGGCACTCGTTCGCGACGCATCTGCTGCAGGGCGGCGCCGACGTCAGGGTCGTGCAGGAGCTTCTCGGCCATGCATCCGTCGCGACGACGCAGATCTACACGCACATCTCCGTCGACGCGCTGCGCGACGTATACGCGACCTCGCATCCGCGCGCGCGCTGAACCCGGACTCGCAGGCACGGGTGACTAGAATCGGTGCACAGCATGGCGAAGTCAGGAGAGTCGGTGGCGGGCAGTACGCGGGGCACGAAGAAGGTGTCCGAAGGGGACACGCTCCTCGGTCCCACCGGGCGACCGTATCAGGGCTTCCCGACCCCGCCGAAGCTCGACGGGCACGGTCCCGCGCGGATCATCTCGCTCTGCAACCAGAAGGGCGGCGTCGGCAAGACGACGACGACGATCAACCTCGCCGCGGCGCTCGCGTCGTACGGCAGGCGCGTGCTGGCGGTCGACTTCGACCCGCAGGGTGCCCTGTCGGCAGGGCTCGGCATTCAGACCCACGACATCCCCACGATCTACGACCTGCTCCTGGACACCAAGCGCGACCCCGCCGACGCGATCGTCACGAGCCGTGTCGAGGGACTCGACGTCCTCCCCGCGAACATCGACCTCTCGGCCGCCGAAGTCCACCTCGTCAACGAGGTCGCCCGCGAGACGATCCTCGCGCGTGTCCTGCGCAAGGTGTCCGACGACTACGACGTCATCCTCGTGGACTGCCAGCCGTCGCTGGGCCTCCTCACCGTCAACGCCCTCACGGCGAGCCACGGCGTCGTCATTCCGCTCGAGTGCGAGTTCTTCGCACTTCGCGGTGTGGCGCTCCTCATCGAGACGATCGACAAGGTGCGCGACCGGCTGAACCCCACGATCACGCTCGACGGCGTCCTGGCGACGATGTACGACCCGCGAACCCTCCACTCGCGCGAAGTGCTGGAGCGCGTCGTGGATGCGTTCGGTGACGACGTCCTCGAGACGGTCATCGGTCGCACGGTGAAGTTCCCGGACGCCTCGGTGTCGGGGATGCCCATCACGGAGTTCGCGCCGGAACACGCCGCGGCGCAGGCGTACCTGCGTCTCGCGCGGGAACTGGTCGCCCGTGGTGCCGTCGCCTGACGCGTCAGGGTCGGAGCCCGCGGACGCGGTCGAGAGCACAGGGTTCCGCGTCACCCTCGGCGTCTTCGACGGTCCTTTCGATCTGCTGCTGACGCTGCTGTCGAAGCATGAGCTCGATATCACCGAAGTGGCGTTGTCGAAGGTGACGAGCGAGTTCCTCGCCTACCTCCGAGAGCTTGATCCCGACGAGGAGATCGAGCAGGCGTCGGAGTTCCTCGTCGTTGCGGCGACTCTCCTCGACATGAAGGTGGCGGGCCTTCTGCCCCAGGGCGAGCTCGTGGATGCCGAGTCGGTCGCTCTCCTCGAAGCACGAGACCTGCTCTTCGCGCGACTTCTCCAGTACCGCGCCTTCAAAGAGGTGTCGGGATGGTTCGCCACGCGGCTCGTGGCCGAGGACCGCCGGCACGTCCGCGCCGTGCGCCTCGAGGAGAAGTTCCGGCGCGTCGTCCCCGAGCTGGTGTGGACGCTCACCCCCGACGACTTCGGCGCCCTCGCGCTGCTGGCGATGACGCCCAAGGAGATCCCGCACGTCGGCCTCGACCATCTCCACGCGCCGCTCGTCAGCATCCGGGAGCAGGCGGCCGTCGTCGTGACGCTCCTGCGCACGGCGGGCTCCCTCACCTTCCGGGATCTCGTCTCCGGTGTCGCCCAGCAGGGTGTCGTCGTGGCGCGGTTCATCTCCGTCCTCGAGCTCTACCGGCACGCCGCACTCTCTTTCGAGCAGCTGGAGCCGCTCGGAGAGCTCACCCTCCGCTGGACCGCCGAACGGTGGTCCGATGAGAACCTCGCCACGTTGGGATCCGACTATGACCGATGACGCCCTCATGTCCCGCGACGGGGAGGAACACGACGAGGTCGTCGCACCGCGAGACCCGGCGTCCGTCGCCCGCCGGCTGGAGGCGATCCTGCTGATCGTCGACGAGCCGCAGAGCCTCGTGAGCCTCGCGACCGCCGTCGGCGCCCCCGTCGCCGCTGTCCGACAGGCGGTCGAGTCGCTCGTCGCCGACTACGACGGGCTGGCCGGCGGACCGCGCCGCGGCTTCGAGCTGCGGGAGGTCGGCGGCGGCTGGCGACTGTATGTGCGCGCCGAGCACGACGACCTCGTCTCGGAATTCGTCAACACGCAGTCGCCGTCGCGGTTGTCGCAGGCGGCGCTCGAGACGCTCGCGGTGATCGCCTACAAGCAGCCCGTGACACGTGCGCAGGTGGCGTCGATCAGGGCCGTCAACGTCGATTCCGTCGTGCGCACGCTCCTCGCACGCGGACTCGTGACGGAACTCTTCACCGATTCCGAGACCGGCGCGATCAACTACGGTACGACAGATGCACTGCTGGTCAACCTCGGCATCAACTCGCTCGACGAGCTGCCTCCCATCTCGCCGCTCCTCGACGACGGCGCGTCCGGTTTCGACGCGGAGGTCATCCGATGACGGATGCTGAGGGTGTACGCCTGCAGAAGGTGCTGGCCAACGCGGGAGTCGCCTCTCGCCGCGTCGCGGAACAGCTCATCGTCGAAGGTCGTGTCGAGGTCAACGGCGCAGTCGTGACGGAGCTCGGATCGCGCATCGATCCCGAGACGGATCTCGTCGCCGTCGACGGCACGGCCGTGCAGCTGGACCAGTCGAAGCGGTACGTCATGTTGAACAAACCGACGGGAATCGTGAGCTCCATGCGCGACGACCGCGGACGACCGGATCTTCGACGGTTCGTGCAGGACTGGGAAGAGCGCCTGTTCAACGTCGGTCGGCTGGATGCCGAAACGTCGGGCCTGCTCGTCCTCACGAACGACGGCGACCTCGCGCACGTCCTCGCCCATCCGTCGTTCGGCGTGACGAAGGTGTACATCGCGAAGGTCGACGGGCGCGTGACGCCGCAGACGATCGCGCGTCTGACGCGCGGGGTCGAACTCGAGGACGGCCCGATCGCGGCTGACAAGGCGCGGCTCCTGGACGCCGGATCCGACGCGTCGCTCGTGGAGCTGACGCTGCACTCCGGACGCAATCGCATCGTGCGGCGCATGATGGCCGAGGTCGGGCATCCCGTCGTCGAGCTCGTGCGCCGCCAGTTCGGACCCCTGCATCTGGGGACCCTCCCCGTAGGCCGGGCGCGGGAGCTGACTAAACTGGAGCGGGGCGCGCTGCTGACGCTGTCGCGCGAGACCCCGCCGGTGGGGGCCGCAGGGGACCAGGAGAACGAGTGAGCGAATCGATCGTCGCATCCGCGCGCGCCGCGACCCCGCTCGCACCCCGCGTGACGGGGACGGTGCGCATCGTCGGCGCGGGACTCCTCGGCGCGAGCATCGGCCACGCGCTCATGGCGCGGGGCATCGACGTCGCCCTCGATGACACGTCCCCTTCGCAGCTCCGACTCGCCATCGACTACGGCGCCGGGCGAAAGGCGCGCTCCGATGACACCCCGTCGCTGGTCGTCGTCGCGGTCCCGCCGGATGTCACCGCCGACGTCATCGCGCGCGAGCTCGTGTCGTACCCCGATGCCGTCGTGACCGACGTCGCGAGCGTCAAGCTCGAGCCGCTGAACGAACTCCGCTCGCGGGGCGTCGATCTCACGCGCTATATCGGATCGCACCCGCTCGCGGGGCGCGAGCGTGGTGGAGCGATCTCCGCCCGCGCCGACATCTTCATCGGGCGACCGTGGGTCGTCTGCCGCGACGGAGAGACCTCTGCCGCCGACCTTGCGCTCGTCGAGGGCCTTGCGCTCGACCTGGGCGCGACGCCTCTCGAGATGTCGCCGGAAGAGCACGACCGCGCCGTCGCGCTCGTCTCGCACGTGCCCCAGCTCGTCGCGAGCCTCCTCGCAGGGCGCTTCGTCGAAGCCGCCGACGGCTCGCTCGACCTCGCGGGGCAGGGCGTGCGCGATACGACCCGGATCGCCGCGTCCGCCCCCGAACTGTGGGTGCAGATCCTCGGTGCCAACTCGGCCCCCGTCGTCGATGTGCTCGACGCGCTCGCCGCGGATCTGGCAGCGGTCGCCGATGCCCTTCGCACGCCGGATGCACCGGGCGCCCGCAGAACCGTCGCTGATGCGATCCGCAGAGGAAACGAAGGCGTCGAGCGCCTCCCGGGCAAGCACGGACAGAATCGTCGCTTCGAGCAGGTCGTCGTCATGGTCGATGACACACCCGGTCAGCTCGGTCGCCTCTTCGGCGAACTCGGTGAGCTCGAGGTCAACGTCGAAGACCTGCGTCTCGAGCATTCGCCGGGAGCCCAGTTCGGCCTCGCCGAGATCAGCGTCGATCCGGGCGTCGTGCGCCGCGCCGTCGATGGACTCGAAGCGCGCGGATGGAAGATTGCGAGCACCTCGAATGACTGACCCGTCGATGACCGACGCCTCCGCGCTCACACGCGGCGACGCGACCGACGCCGGTCCGGAGCCCTTGATCATCGCGATCGACGGACCCGCAGGCAGCGGCAAGTCCAGTGTCTCCAAGCAGGTCGCCCGTCGTCTCGGCTACGGCTATCTCGACACGGGCGCGGCCTACCGCGCGCTCGCTTGGCACGTCCTCGAGCACGGCGCCGACACATCGGACGCTTCTGCCGTCCTCGACGCGTCGGGTGATTTCGTGCTGTCGATCTCGCTCGACCCCGACGAGTACGGCGTGCGGGTCGCTGGCGTCGAGGTGACGGATGCCATCCGCGAACCCCGCGTGACCGACGCGGTGAGCGGCGTGGCGCGTGTTCCGGCGATTCGCGAGTCGATCAACTCCCTTTTCCGCTCGCTCGTCGGGTCGTCCGGTCGACCCGGAGTCGTCGTGGAAGGACGCGACATCACGACCGTTGTCGCTCCCGACGCGCCGGTCCGCATCCTCCTGACGGCTGCACCGGAAGTGCGGGCCGCGCGCAGGAGCGCGGAGATCACGGGCCAGGATTCCACGGAGGTCGCCGCCGCGCTCCATCTGCGCGACGCGACCGACGCGAAGGTCGTCGACTTCCTCACCGCTGCGCCGGGCGTCACCGTCGTCGATTCGACGGATCTGGACTTCGATGAGACCGTGGAGGCCGTGCTCGCCGTCGCGCGGCGCGCAGAAGGAGAGCACGATCATGTCTGACCAAGAGTTCGAAGCGGGACCCGACAACCTCGAGGAGACGCTGGCCGACCTCGATGAGGAGCTTGCCGAGCAGCGCGCCGCTGCGCTGCGCGCGAGCCTCACCGACTACGAGCTGGATGACGAGGACGCCGCGCTCCTCGCCGGAGTCGAGCTCGGTGAAGACGGGATCCAGTTCCTCCCCGCGCTCCCCGTCGTGGCGATCGTCGGTCGCCCGAACGTCGGCAAGTCGGCTCTGGTCAACCGCATCCTCGGCCGCCGCGAGGCCGTCGTCGAAGACACACCCGGGGTTACGCGCGACCGTGTGACGTACAAGGCGGAGTGGCTCGATCGCCGGTTCTCGCTCGTCGACACGGGCGGCTGGGAACCCGACGCGCGCGGCATCGACCGGTCGGTCGCGGCCCAGGCCGAGGTCGCGATCGACCTCGCCGACGTCGTCGTCTTCGTCGTCGACGCGATGGTCGGTGCGACCTCCACTGACGAGCACGTCGTGCGTCTGCTGCGCAAGAGCGGCAAGCCGACCTTCCTCGTCGCGAACAAGATCGACGACCCCCGTCAGGAGCCGGAAGCGGCCGCCCTGTGGAACCTCGGACTCGGCGAGCCGCATCCTGTGTCGGCGATCCACGGTCGCGGTGTCGCGGACCTCCTCGACGCGATCATGAAGGTGCTCCCCGACGTCTCGGCGTCGGGCAAGCAGGAGATCGGCGGACCCCGCCGCGTCGCGATCCTCGGGCGTCCGAACGTCGGCAAGTCGTCGCTCCTCAACAAGGCCGCGGGGGAGGAGCGTGTCGTCGTCAACGAGCTCGCCGGCACGACACGCGACCCCGTCGACGAGATCGTCGAACTCGGCGGACGCCTCTGGCGCTTCGTCGACACCGCCGGCATCCGACGCCGGGTGCACCTGCAGCAGGGCGCCGACTTCTACGCGTCGCTGCGCACCTCGGCGGCGCTCGAGAAGGCCGAAGTCGCCGTCGTCGTCCTCGACGTGTCCGAGACGCTCAGCGAGCAGGACATCCGCATCATCGATCTGGTCCTCGAGTCCGGTCGCGCGCTCGTGCTGGCGTTCAACAAGTGGGATCGCCTCAACGACGACGACATGGAGAACATCGATCGGCGCCGGTACCTCGAGCGCGAGATCGAGCAGGACCTCGCACACGTCGCATGGGCACCGCGAGTCAACATCTCCGCGCGCACAGGACGCCATCTCGACAAGCTCGTCCCGGCGCTCGAGACGGCGCTGGATTCGTGGGATCAGCGCATCCCGACGGGCAAGTTCAACGCGTTCCTGTCGGAGCTCGTGGCGGAGCATCCCCACCCCGTGCGCGGGGGCAAGCAGCCGCGCATCCTGTTCGGCACGCAGGCATCCACGCGGCCGCCGACGTTCGTGCTGTTCACGACAGGGTTCCTCGACCCGGGATACCGGCGGTTCATCCAGCGTCGCCTCCGCGAGATCTGGGGCTTCGAAGGAACGCCGATCGTCGTCAACATGCGGGTTCGCGAGCGTCGCCAGCGCTGAGGGCAGGAGCTATCCGGGTGCGCTCGCGATCCCGTCGGCGATCGCGCGACGAGTGTTCTCCCGGATGGCGTCGAGGAAGGTCTCACCCGCGCGCGATGTGCGTCGTCGTCGGTGCGTCGCGATCGCGATCGTCCACTCCATCTCGAGCCAGCTGGCCCTGAGTGGCACGAGGTCGTCGCGGAGCGTCAGGATCGTGTCGGTCACGAGACCGACGCCCAGCCCCGCCGCGATGTAGGTGCCGATGAGTTGCAGGTCGGCGACTTCGACGTGGATGCGGCGGCGGAGTCCGGCATCCGCGAAACGCTCGTCCAGGAGGCGACGAAGGCTGAACCCCGCGGGGAAGTCGACGAAGTCGACGCCCTCGAAGTCGACGGTCGGGATGTCGTCGGTGCGTCCTGCCCACGGGTGGGTTCGCCCGCACACGAGCACGTATCGGCCTTGCGCCAGTGGCTCGAGCGCGATCTCGGGAGGCAGGAGGAACGGCGCAGGCAACGCCACGAAGGTCATGTCGAGTGTGCCGTCGAGAACGTCTTCGACGAGCCCCCTGCTGCCGGCGGCGACGGCGGTGCGGACGTAGATGCGGACGGCGGGGTACTCGTCGTGCATGCGGCCGACGGCGGCGGCGATCCCGAGCGAGTCAGGGATCACGAGCACCCCGACCGACACGGTGCCGGCCACTCCTGTGCCGAGCTCGACAGCGGCGTCGTGCACCGTCCTCATCGCTTCGACGGCGTTCCGGGCGACGTCGAGCAACGCGCGGCCTTCCGCCGTCAACCGCACGGAGCGCGTCCCTCTTTCGAACAGTGCGAAGCCGACCCGACGCTCGAGGGACTTTATCGAGGCTGACACCGACGACTGCACGAGGTGGAGCCGTTCGGCCGCCTTCGTGAATCCGCCCTCGTCGACGACGGCGACGAACGTCTCCAGCATCCTGGTGTCCATGGTCGCGCATCGATCCCGTCGATCAATTCCATGAGAACTACTCGTTGGACGCGAATGTATCTCCGGGCGGAAAGTGATGTCTATCCCCTCGGCACACAAATCGTCAGGAGTACACACATGTCTTCATCAACGCTGCCGACCAGCATCGTGACATCCGTCCCCGCCCCGCCGTCGCCGAGAAGCGGTCGCGCGCTATCGATCATCGCGTCGCTCAGCGGGTTCGCGGCCCTCGGATCCTCGACCGCACTTGTCGCGGGCAGCGCATCCTCGGGTGCCGCGGCCGGCTGGTCCGCGGGACCGTTCGCGCTCGGTGCGCTCCTCGCGCTCCTCCAGGGTGCGACGGCATCCGATCGCCGCGGTCGTCGCCGGTTCAGCCTCATCGGCCTGTCCCTCGTCGGGGCGGGGGTCGCGCTCACTCTGATCGGCGTCCTCCCGCTGGCCGCGTTCTGCGCCGGCATCGGCTCCGTCATGGTGGCCTTCGCCGCGGACGGCCGGCTGCGGGATGCCGGGACATCGCAGCCCGTCGCCATCGTGCTCGCCCTCGCGGGTGTCGCGGGAGGGACTGCCGCGGTCGCATTCGTCGGCTCGTGGGCGACGATCGTGCTGTCGATCCTCGCCGTCGCCCTCGCCGTCGTGGCGCCGGAGACGCCGCTTCCGCGTACGCCGGTCTTCGTGCTGCCGGGACTGCCGACGGTCGACGGCCGCGGTGCGGCGCTCGTGGCCATGGCAGGACTCGGGTTCGTTTTCGGCACCGTCATGTTCGGGTGGGTCGGCGCTCTCGTGGCCGCCGTCGCGATGTCCGCGTTCGTGGCCGTCTACGTCGCGAAGGGGACGCGGGTCGTGCGTGGATCCGGCGTCGTCGAGCCGGGAACGCGCGAGTATCGGACGGCCGTGAAGACCTACGACGCGACCGTGTCGCTGGCGCCGCGGCGCGCCGCTATCACGACGACGCCCGACGAGGTCGCGGACGCGATCGAGGCCGCCCGGCGGGAGGGACTAGGTGTGTCGGTCCACTCCACGGGACACGCTGCAGCGTGGCATCCGTCGCTCGACGACAGCCTTCTGCTGCGCGTGAAGATGACCGGTGGAGTGACCGTGGATGTCTCGCGTCGCCTCGTGCGCATCCCCGCGGGGACGGCCTGGGCGGACGTCGTGGCGGCGGTCGCGCCCCACGGGCTCGCGGTGCCGCACGGCTCGTCGGGCCACGTCGGCGTCGTGGGGTACCTCACGCGCGGGGGGCTCTCCGCCTACGGACGCACGACCGGTGTCGCGGCGAACAGCCTCGAGTCCGTCGAACTCGTGCTCGCGGACGGTCGCCGCGTCGTGGCGAGCCGCACCCAGGAGCCCGAGCTGTTCTGGGCCGTGCGGGGAGGCGGGGGCGGCTTCGGCGTCGTCACGGCCGTCACCGTGCGCGCCTTCGTCCCCGGCTCGATCGTCACGGGCGCCGCAGCGTGGGAGCTGCGCGACGCTGCTCCCGTCGCAGAGGCCTGGGCGCGGTGGACCGCGCTCGCGCCCTCATCGATCACGACGTCATTGCGCGTCCTGACGATCCCGCCGCTGCCCGGAATGCCGTTCGCCCTGTCGCGCCGGCCGTTGCTCGTCATCGATGGGACAGCCGTCGACACGCTCGACGTGTCGGCGGAGGAAGCTGCATCGGAGCTGCTCACCGGGCTGCGGGCGGCCGGCCCCGCGGTCATGGACACGTGGCGCACCGCTGGAGTGGAAGAGGTTCCCCTCACGCACATGGACCCGCCCTTCGGCCCCGCCCACTCGACGGCGCACGGCCTCGTCGGGGGTGAATCCTTCCGTGACGGGGATCAGGCGGAGCGCCTCGTGCGCGACTTCGTGACGGCCGCCACCAACCCCGACTCGGCGCTCATGATCGCCGAACTCCGCCAGCTGGGCGGGGCGCTCGCGGACGCTCCGGTCGACGCCGGTGCCGTCGGACACTACCGTGGTGCGTTCGGGTGGCTCGGGCTGCAGCCGCACGGCAAGACCGGGCCGGAGCAGGCAGCGTCTGACCTGGATCGTGCATGGGCGGCGATGTCGGACTGGTCGACGGGATACACGGCCCCCACGCTCGCGGTGGAGCGTGAGCGTCCTGCTCTGTCGTTTCCCGCCGAGGTCGCTCGACGCGCGCAGAGCGTGCGGTCGGCGCTCGACCCGACGGGCCTCTTCGATGCCGACGTGGCACCGGGGGCGCGGATCTGACGGATGGGTGACGGATGCTGCCGCCGCGAGGCGCGGCATCCGTCACCTCCGTGACGCACGGCGTCGAACCGCTGCCGTCGGGCCGGGTGCGTGTGACAGGCTGGCAGGGTGACGATCGAGCCTCCCGCAGCAGACGAACCGCGACTGCCGTTCGGTCCGCGCGACCCCGGCGACGCGTGGGTCGTCGCTCCCACGGGGGAGCAGTACTGGGGGCGTTTCGGTGCGGCGGGACTGCTCGCGATCGATCCGGATCTCGGCATCCTGCTTCAGCATCGCGTGTCGTGGAGCCACTTCGGCGACACCTGGGCTCTCCCCGGCGGGGCGCGGCACGAGGGTGAGTCCGCTGTCGGTGCCGCCCTGCGCGAGGCGCAGGAAGAGGCGGGGGTGCCCGATGGCGCGACCAGGCCGCGCCTGCTCAGCGTTCTCGATCTCGGCTACTGGTCTTACACCACCCTCGTGGCGGATGTCGTCGAGCCGTTCGACGCCGTCATCACGGATCGCGAGAGCCGAGAGCTCGCGTGGGTGCGTATCGAGGATGTGGACGAGCTTCCGCTGCATCCGGGTTTCGCGGCATCCTGGGCTGAGCTTCGTCCGGCGCTCGCAACGCGCCCCGCGATCGTCGTCGACGCCGCGAATGTCGTCGGTTCCGTGCCCGACGGGTGGTGGCGGGATCGCCCCGGTGCGGCGACGCGGCTGCTGGAGCGCATCGCGGGGCTCGCTGACCGCGGGGTGAGAGCGGACGAGCTCGATCTGCCCGAGGACGTCTGGTTCCCCGAGTGGTCCGTCGTCGTGGAGGGCGCGGCGCGCGAGGTCGCGGCACGCGACGAGGTCCGTGTCGTCCGTGCGCCCGGTTCCGGAGACGACACGATCGCCGCCACCGCTCGCGAGCTCGTCGACCACGGCCGATCGGTGACGGTCGTCACGAGCGATCGCGAGCTGAGTCGGAGGGCGACGGATGCCGGGGCGTCGGTGCGCGGCACCCGGTGGCTGCTCGATCAGCTCTAGGAGTCTCGTCCGCGCAGGCGATCGATGTCTCGGCGCTCGCGCTTGGTGGGTCGTCCCGCCCCACGGTCCCGCTGGGCCATGATCGGCGTCGGGTCTCGCGGGGGAGTGCGCTCCTCGACCGACTCGCCCACGACGGCCGCGCCGACCCGCTTGGCGATCGTCTGCTTGACGATCAGGATGCGATCGAACCCCGAGATCCGCACGCGGATCTCGTCGCCTGGCTTCACCGGCTGCGCCGCCTTCGCGCGCTCGCCGTTGACCCGGACATGCCCGGCACGGCACGCCGTCGTGGCGATACTGCGGGTCTTGTAGACCCGCACGGCCCACAACCACGCGTCGACGCGGGTCATGCGGCGACCGCGATCATCGTCTCGCGCGCACAAGAGGGTGCGAAGCCGGTTCGAAACAGCGTCATGGTCCTCCCGGGTCGTCTCCGCCGACATAATCGTCGCATGACAGACGTGATCAGTCGGCTCGGTCTACGGCGCATGACTGCCCGCGACACGGGTGAGGTGCACAGGGTGGCCACGCCGCTCGAGCTTCTCTTCGACCTCGTGTTCGTCGTGGCCGTGTCGCAGGCGTCGCAGAACCTGCACCACCTGATCAGCGATGATCACGTCGGGCAGGGAGTCCTGTCGTACCTCATGGTGTTCTTCGCCATCTGGTGGGCGTGGATGAACTTCACGTGGTTCGCGTCGGCGTTCGACACCGACGACTGGCTCTACCGGGTGCTCACGATCGTTCAGATGGCGGGGGTGCTCGTGCTCGCCGCAGGCGTCCATGCGGCGATGGTCGACTTCGATTTCCTCGTCGTGACGTGGGGATACGTCATCATGCGCCTCGCCCTCGTCGCCCAGTGGCTGCGGGCTGCGGCATCCGACCCCTCGATGCGCCGCGCGGCCCTGCGATTCGCCGTCGGGATCGCCGTCGTGCAGGTGTTCTGGGTTGCGCGCATGTACGTGCTCGACGGCGAGGCGCAGTTCTGGAGCTTCTTCGTTCTCGTCGCCGCCGAGCTTCTCGTGCCCGTGTGGGGCGAGTCGGCGGGGCGGACCAGCTGGCATCCGCATCACATCGCCGAGCGGTTCGGGCTGTTCACGCTCCTGCTCCTCGGGGAGAGTCTCCTGGCATCCGCCAATGCGATCATCGATGCTCTCAGCGAGGGCGAGCACGTGCCGGAGCTTCTGTCACTCGCCGCTGCGGGACTCGTCGTGACGGCGGGAATCTGGTGGGTGTACTTCGCGCGGGAGCAGCACGGACGACTGCGAGGCGTGCGCGACGGCTTCGGATTCGGCTATCTGCACTACGTGATCTTCGCCGCCGTCGGCGCGGTGTCGTCTGGCGTCGAGGTCGAACTCGACGAGATCCTGGGACGAGCCGAGGTCTCGCATGAGATCGCGGGGCTTTCCTTGACCGTGCCCATCGCGGTCGTCGTCGCGAGTGCGTGGCTCATCCTTTTGCGCACGCAGATCGCCGTGTGGGCCTCGGGAGTCGTTCTCGTGAGCGCCGTGCTGATCGCTTTCGCGGGTCTGCTTCCCGTGGGGGAGTACGTCGTCGCGGCCGTCCTCCTGGTGGGTGTCGTCATCGTCATCGAGACGGATGCCACGGCGAGGGAGCGCGCGTCGGCCGTCAGGGCGTGAGCCCGGGCCTGGCTTCGTCGCTCACGTCGAGGCTCACGACGGCGACGTGCGGCTTCGGCCGGGCGACTTCGTGGAACCCAGCGGAGAGGAACGTCGAGAGTGCGCCGTGGTAGAGCTCGTTCGACGAGGTGCCGGGCCGCGCTGCGAGGTCGATCGGATAGGCCTCGACCACTCGGGCTCCGTTGTCGCGTGCGAACTCGACGGCGGCGGACAGGAGCGCACTGTTCAGACCCTGGCCCCGGTGCTCTTTCCGTACCGAGAAGCACGACACGGCCCAGACAGCGGGATCGCTCCAGTCTTCGATCGACCCTGACGCATATGCGCGCGTGCGCGAAAGTCGTGGTTGTCGCGTCCGCGGCCCCACCCGCACCCACCCGGCGGCGACACCGTCGACGTAGGCGATGAGTCCGGGCACGGGAGAGCTCCGCATCTCTTCGGCAAGGAGATCCTTGCGCTCGGACTCCGACAACTCGTCGAATCCGCGACTCGTGAGCGTCCACCACTGACACTGACACGCGCGCCCGTCGCCCCCTCCCGTCAGGGCGGACTCGGCATCGTCGAACCGCGATGATGTAGCTGGCTCGATGGTGATCTCAGGCATGCCGAGAACGTACGCCGGGGTGCCGACACACTCAAGGGCATGATGCGTTCGCGGCGGTTCCGCGGACCGGGTAGGATAGTGGAGTTGTCCGCGCGAGCGGTCAGCTCCGGGATGTGGCGCAGCTTGGTAGCGCACTTGACTGGGGGTCAAGGGGTCGCAGGTTCAAATCCTGTCATCCCGACCGGAGAACAAGAGCCCCGGAATCACGCAGTAGTGCGAGATTCCGGGGCTCTTGTCATGTGTGTCTGCCCTCGTGGACCCAGATCTTCTACGTGGTCATGCCGGTTGCGGCTGCGGCGGAGCGCCAGAGTCGATCGAGGCGGTCGGGCGCGGTGGTGTGTTCCGCTGTCTCGATCTCGCCGCGATCTGCGAAGTACTTGCCGCTCACCCCGTCGAGGTCGGGCGACGTCGCGGCCCAGTATGGACTGTCCGCCCCGTCGGCCGCGTCGGGAAGATTCGACTCGGTGGCGCCGAACATCGCAAGTGCCTTCTCCGAGAGCCCTGGGATGCCGCCCATCAGGCCGGTCTGGCCGATGATGCCGGGGTGCACTCCGTTCACGGTGATCGCCGTCTCTGCGAGGTGGTCTGCGAGGGCGTAGGAGAGCATGACGTCCATGTTCTTGCTGTGTCCGTAGAGCGCGAATGCCCGGAGGTCCGGGTCAGGGAACATCAGGTCCACGGAGGCGTAGGTGAGATCGTCGACATCCACGACGAGTCCCGCTGAACCGGCAGGCTCTGCGCCGATCACGACGAATCGGGCCGCGTGGTCGGGGGATGCCTGCGCCAGTCGCCGGAGGAGGAGATAGGGGGCGAGGAAGTTCACCGCGACGGTGAGGGGGATTCCGTCGGCGTTGCGCTCATCCACGGGGGCGATCAGGGCGGCGTTGCTGACGACGACATCGGGCGCGCTTCGAGCCGTGAGCCTGTCGGCGAGGTCGCGAACCTGGGAGAGATCGGCGAAGTCGGCCTGCTCGACTTCCACACGAGCCTGGGGAGCGAGAGTGCGCAACTGCCACGCGGTCGCTGCGAGACGTGCAGCGCTGCGACCAACGAGGACGACGTCGTGCCCGTCGTCGACGAATCGGCGGGCCAGTGACGCTCCGATCCCGCTGGTGGCGCCAGTGATGAGAGCTTTCATTCGGTATCCTTGCTTCCAGTACGAGGGTTGACGACGTCAACCGCGACCAGCATAGCGAGCTGGTTGACAATGTCAACCAGTGGGGGAGAGTGCATTGGAGACCATGGCCACACGGGACCGGCTCATCGAGGCTGCCCAAGACCTCCTCGACGAGGGCGGGCCCGTGCTGGTCACCCTCAGAGAGGTCGGACGTCGGGCGGGAGTCTCACACAACGCGCCCTACAAGCACTTCGCGAACAAGGAAGAACTCTTGGCTGAGATCGCCGCACGAGAGCTCTCCTATCTCCAGGAGGAACTCGGGGGAGACCTCGCAGGCGGATCCGCTCCAGAGGACGCGCTGACACGTTCGGTGATCCTGCAGACAGCCCGCGCGGTCAGGTTCCCCGAGCGCTACCGATTGATCTACGGCAGATGGAACTCGTCCGCCGGGCTGGACCGTGTCGCGTTCGAGTCCTCCACGCTGATGACGTCGACCGTCCGCCACGCGCAAGAGCGCGGCGCGTTGATTCCCGGTGATCCCGAACGGATCGCCGCTCTCCTGCGAGCCGCAGGACGGGGCGCCGCCGAACTCGAGACAGCCGGCCACCTGGCCCCGGATGGAAAGGGCAAGGCGAGCGCGACCGACCTCGTTCAAGACCTTCTCCGGCTCCTCAGCGCCACCGACTGAGGACCGCGGGCCCCAACAGAAGCGAGTGTGATGATCACGTACGCGGTGGGTTGAGCGGGAGCCACGCGTCCAGCGTGGTCGGGAAGATCTCGGCACCGTCGACCGGCAGGAGCGTTCGCTCCTCGATCTGCGCGCCGTAGTACGGTGCGCTGTCATCGCGCACAACGACGCGCGGATCACCGCGGAACCCGAGCCCGCGTCGGATGAACTCGTCGAGACCGAACGCTTCCGGACCGGCGATCTCGGTGTCGCCCAGGGGAGCGCCCGCCGCCGCGCGAGCCACAGCGGTCGAGACATCCTCGGCGGCCATCGGCTGGATGAGTGCCCCGGGCAACCGAACGGTGTCGCCGTCCGTGGACACATCGGCGATGCTCCCGAGGAACTCGAAGAACTGTGTCGCGTGGACCAGTGAAGACGGGATGCCTGACTCTCGGACGAGTTTCTCTTGGGCGACCTTCGCTGCGAAGTACGGAATGTTGTGCGGTCGGTTCGTGCCCACGATCGTCAGCGCTACGTGGTGACGGACACCCGCTGCCGCCTCGGCCTGCAACAGGTGCGTCGTGGAGGTGGTGAAGAACTGCATGACATCGTCGGGTGCGAACGACGGCGAGTTCGAGACGTCGACGACGACGTCAGCGCCTTGCAGTGCCTCAGCGAGGCCTTCGCCGGTGATGGTGTTGACCCCCGTGTTCGGCGCGGCGGGGACAGCCTCGTGCCCATGTTCGTTGAGTTTGGTGACGACCTTGGAACCGATGAGCCCGGTCCCTCCGATCACGATGATCTTCGACATGTTTCTGCCTTTCTGGTTGCAGGTGCCGATGCGGACCTGGAATCCGATCGGGTTACATCAGGTTTGACAGCGCGCCGGGTGCAGTTGTGACGGTGATGCTCATGCTGCGTTCCAGTGCCGGAGCTTGTCGGGGTTCACGACGATCCACAGCTGCTGGACTCGGCCGCCGCGGCACACCGCGTTGAGAACACCGACGACCCGCTGCGATGAGAGGAGGATGACGCCGGGAGTCCCATTGATGTCACGTGGCTCCAGCCGCAGACGTGGGAAGCATGCGATGAGTTCGAGGAGCAGGTCGGTAACGGCGGAGCGTCCAGACGCGCGGTTGCGGATGGGGATCGAGCCGCCGCTGTCGATCGTGAGCTCGACGTGACACCGCAGCAGCTTTCGAAGCGCTGATGCATCCCGATGCTCGCAAGCATCGATGAAGGCGACGACGAAGCGATGCGACCGTGGCAACCGCGGCTCCCGCGACGGACGGCGGACGGGCCGGCGTGGGGGAGTATCGCCGGTCATGCGGATGCGGCTGTGACATGCCGAAGCTTGTCCGGGGCCATGATCCACAGCAGCCGATCGATGCCGTCAGCGGAGGCGATCACCGTCAAAGCGGTGCTGACAGTCCCGTTGTCAGAGAGGGTGATGGCCGGCATGCCGTTGAGTTCCACCCAGCCGATGGACTTGCCTCGCCAGAAGTGAGGAGAGAAAGCGGCGACGAACTTCGCCACCCGCTCGGCGCCCGCCACGGGGATCCGGGCGGCGAGCTTCGCGCCATTGCCGTCGGTGTAGCTGACGACGTCGGCGGCGAACAGCGTCTCGAGCCGGGCGGTCTCGCCGCGTTGGGCCGCGACGAGGAAGGCCGCCAGGAGGCGGCGATGCTCGGTGGTGGAGGCGGTCCGTCTCTGTCCGGTGCCGATGTGCTTGCGGGCGCGGCTCACGAGTTGGCGGCTCGCGGCGGGAGAGGTCTGGACGATCTCGGCGATGCGGTCATAGGGGTAGTCGAACGCTTCGCGGAGCACGTACGCGGCGCGTTCATTGGGGGTGAGAGTCTCCAAGAGGATCAGTACGGCGTACTGCAGGGCCTCGGCATGCTCGGCCCCGAGAGCGGGGTCGTCCTCCGTGTTCATAGGCTCGGGAAGCCAAGGCCCGATGTAGGTCTCTCTGCGCGTGTGTGCAGATCCGAGGTGGTTGATCGCCAGTCGCGTGGTGATCGTCGTGAGAAAGGCCAGAGGTTCTCGGATGCTGTCGCGGTCGGTGCCCTGCCAGCGGATCCACACCTCCTGGACGATGTCCTCGGCATCGGCGGCGCTTCCCAGCATCCGGTAGGCGATTCCGAACATCCGCCGGCGGGCGGCCTCGAAGATGCCGGTCGCATCGCTGAGGTCGATGGGATCAGGGCCTGAGCGCATGCGCCTCTCCGTCTGTGTCGTCCGACGGAGCGCCGATTACGCTGCCGCCATCTCTGTGACAGCGCAGGAGCCCGATTTGTGACAGGAACTGTCGCGCAACCTCGTGGATCAGCGCGCAGCCGCCCGCACGGTGATCGAGCGCAACACCTCGAGCGCGACACCTGCGCGCTCGTTGGTGAACCCGAACGTGTCGCTGATCTGCTGGTAGATGCCGGGCGCGTGCGCCCGCAATGCGTCCCCGTCTGCAGTCATCGCGACGATCACCGACCGTTCGTCTTTCGGATTGCGGGTGCGGGTCACCAATCCCTGCTGCTGCATACGCTTGATCACCGGTGTGATCGTGCCGTAATCGGATCGCAGAGCGGTGACGATGTCGCCGACCGGCAGGTCGCCGTCGCGCCACAATATCGCCAGGACGAGGTACTGCGGGTAGGAGAGTCCGAGCGGTTCGAGAAGGGGCCGATACGCCGCCGTGACAGCGCGATACGCGGCGTGCAGGTTGAAGCACACCATGTCGTCCAGGCTCGCGGGCGGCTCTGACTCTGGCATCTTCCGACCGTATCAGCTACTGAGCACACGAGTATCTCGTGTGCAAGTGGGTCGGCTCAAGTGATGGACCATTCCGGGCGGCCGACATGCCACGGCCGCCCTGCGGCCAGCGGGGCCAGCTTCTCGGGGTTCATCATCCACAGCACCTGGGCGATACTCCCGTCCTCAACCGTGACCGTGAGAACCGCGAACGCGTCCCGTCCGTGGCGGAGGAAGAGCGCCGCGCGGCCATTGGCCTCGACGAGCTCGATCGTGACATCGGCCCAGAACCAGCGCGCGAGCCCTGCGAAGAAGCGGACGAGTTTGTCGCGTCCGCAGATCGGGCGTCGCGCGGTGTGTCGGACGGCACCGCCCCCATCTGTGTAGCTGACGACGTCCGCGGCCAACAGCGCCTCGAGCTGGGCGGTGTCGCCCGATCGGGCGGCGTCCACGAAAGCGTGGAGGAATGCCAAGTGCGAACTGCGACTCGCCTGCCTGCGGCTGGCCAGCGCGAGATTCTTGCGCGCGCGGCTGACCAGCTGCCGGGCCGCGGCCGGTGACGACTCGACGATCTCAGCGATCCGGACGTACGGGTACTCGAATGCTTCGCGCAGCACGTAGGCGGCGCGCTCGGTCGCCGTCAGCCGCTCCATCATCATGAGAGTGGCGAAGTGGAGCGCCTCGCCGCGTTCGGCTCCGAGAACGGGGTCGTGACTGGTGTCCACGGGCGATGGCAGCCATGGGCCGATATACGTCTCTCGCTTGACCCGTGCGCTGTTCAGTACGTTGATCGCCAGCCGGGTGGTGGTCGTGGCCAGGAACGCGGACGGCTCTCGTACGACTTCTCGATCGGTCATCTGCCAGCGAAGCCACGTCTCCTGCACGACGTCCTCGGCATCAGCGGCCGAACCGAGCATGCGGTACGCGATGCCGAACAGGAGCCCGCGCGAGGCGACGAATGCGGTCAGAGCGCTATCCGTCGTGGTGGCGGCAACGTCCGTCGACATGTCGGCTCCGAATGGGAAACAGATGCGGATAGGTGGCTCGCGATGAAGATAGCAAGGGTACTAGTAAATAGCAAGCATTGTTTATCGCTCGGCCAGCGGCCAGTCTGGAACTCGCTCCGCTGCACGCCACTCGTGGTAGCGCGTCGGCATGATCCGAACATCGTCACCGGGGAGCAGATCGGTGCGCTGGAGTCGCGCTCCGAAATACGTGCCCAGCGGATCTGGCGCCACCTCGCGATCATCCTGTCGGTAGCGGAGATCCATCGCGGCCAGCTCGAGCAGACCGAAGACTTCCGGACCGGCGATCTCGTTGACGACGCCGGTCGGCGCGATCATCGTCGCATCAACGATCGCCGAGGCGACATCGTCGGCGGCTATGGGGCGAACCTGCACGTCGGGAAGGTGGGTCGAGCGGTCCGCTACGGCGGAGTCTGCGATGGCGCGGATGAACTCGAAGAACTGCGTGGAGTGCACAAGCGAGAACGGGCGCCCCGAGGTTGCGATGAGACGCTCCTGCTGCTGCTTGGCGATGAAGTATCCGCCCTGGGCGCGGGCGAGCCGGTCGGTTCCCACCACCGAGAGGCTGACGTGGTTGCCGACACCCGCGGCGTCGCCGTAGGTGAGCAGGTTGAGCGTGGAAGCGTAGAAGAACTCTCGGGCCGCCGCTTCATCGACGTACGACGAGTTCGACACATCGACGACCACGGACGCACCCTCGAGGGCCTCGGGGAGTCCTTCGCCGGTGTAGGAGTTCACTCCCGTCGCGCGAGCGGCCGCAACCACGTCGTGTCCTTGAGATCGTAGGAGCCGCACGACTCGCGTCCCGATGAGTCCGGTGCCGCCGACGACGGTGATCTTCACTTCCCGCTCCTTCCGCCGAGCACTTCGCTGCAGTGCTCCTGCCCTTAACGACAGGGCAGCCAATTGCAATGTGACCGCGAGGGCGAAGTTCGTGAACTCTCGCCGAACCGGTCACACATCTGCGCTGTTGCCGGTCGTGACTTGCAGAGCCGGACACCGCCGGCCCACCGCCACGCATCTGCCAGTTCGAACGAAGGATCCGACATGACCGACCACATCCTGCAGCCCGAGGCGCAAGCCTTCGCGGATGCCGCAGCCCAGCCCCCTACCCTCGCCGAACGCGGGGTCGATGGCGCCCGACAGCTGCTGGACGACGTGCAGGCCGCGCCCACCGACAAACCCGCCGTCGACGACGAGTGGATCACCGTCCCCGCCGCGGCCGGCGACGTGAAGGTCCGTATCGTCAAGCCCATCGGATCAACGGGGAAGCTCCCGGTGATCCTGTACATGCACGGCGGCGGTTGGGTCCTCGGCAACGCCGGCACCCACGACCGGCTCGTCAGCGAGCTCGCGGCCGGGACCGGCGCAGCCGTGGTGTTCGTCGAATACACGCGTTCCCCGGAAGCCGAGCACCCGGTCGCTATCGAGCAGGGCTACGCCACGGCACAGTGGATCACCGACGAGGGGGCGCAGAAGAACCTCGACGCGTCACGCCTGGCCGTCGCGGGCGACTCGGTCGGCGGCAACATGGCCGCCGTGCTGGCGATCCTCGCCAAGAAGCGCGGCGATGTCTCGTTCATCCATCAGTCGCTGTACTACCCCGTCACCGACGCGCGGCAGGACACCGATAGCTACCGTGAATTCGCGGAAGGGTTCCACCTGCGCGCCGACGCGATGGCCTGGTTCTGGGACAACTACCTCCCCGACTTCGACGCTCGCAGCGACACCACGGCGTCACCGTTGCAGGCATCCGTCGACGAGCTCACGGGCCTCCCCGAAACGTTCCTCGTCGTCGACGAGAACGACGTACTGCGAGATGAGGGCGAAGCCTACGGTCGCAAGCTCATCGCGGCCGGGGTGTCCACGACGCTCGTCCGCTACGACGCCACCATCCACGACTTCATGATGCTCAACCCGCTGCGCGGATCGGCTGCGACCACCGCGGCCATCGAGCAGGCCGTCCACGTCCTCCGCAAGGCCTTCGAGCGGGCCTGACCACTCCATCCGCCACACACAGAAAGCAATGCCATGACCGACCAGAAGCCCACCATCGTCCTCGTCCACGGCGCCTTCGCCGAGTCCGCCTCCTGGAACGGTGTCATCGCCGAGCTCCAGGAGCACGGCGTCCCCACCCTCGCTGCCGCCAACCCGCTGCGAAGCCTCGCCGGCGACGCGGCCTATGTCCGCGACGTGATCGCCTCCGTCGGCGGCCCGGTCGTCCTCGTCGGCCACTCGTACGGCGGCATGGTCATCACGGAGGCGGCCGCACAGAACGGGTCCGTCGTGGCACTCGTCTATGTCGCAGCGTTCGTTCCCGAGACCGGTCAGAGCGCGTTCGAGCTCTCGACGAGCGCGCCCGGCTCGACTCTTGGCGAGGCCCTCGCCGCGTATCCCGTCGCGACGGGCGGCAACGAGTTCGCGATCAGGCAGGAGGTGTTCCGCCACCAGTTCGCCGCCGACGTGGCCGAGCAGGAGGCCGCGCTCATGGCAGCGACCCAGCGTCCGGTGACGGAGGCGGCCCTCTCAGAGGGGCTGACCACGTCTCGCCCAGCCTGGAAGGACATCCCGTCCTGGCACGTGTTCGGCGACCAGGATCTCAATATCCCCGTCGCAGTGCATCGCGCCGGCGCTGAGCGCGCGGGTTCCCGCGGCGTCCGCGAGATCACCGGTGCGTCCCATGCGATCAGCGTCTCGCAGCCCGAAGCCGTCGCGGCGGTCATCGCCGAAGCCGGCAAGGCGTATGTCGCGAACCGTCAGGCCGACGCTGCGGGGTGACACGACGCGGTGCCCCGGTCGCGGGTCCGCCGGCCGGGGCGCCGACCACCACGCATGGATCATGCCCACACACCGAGCAGTGGCTTGCCACCGCCCACCGGACTGCAGGAAGGACACGATGATCACGCCCACGCCCCTCCTCAGGCGCATCGCCGCCGGAGAACTCGACATCGCCTACTACGACCTAGGCTCTCCGAACGCAGAGCCCGTGGTTCTGTTGCACGGCTTCCCTTACGACGTCCACGGCTACAGCGACGTCGCACGCCTCCTCATCGACGCCGGATTCCGCGTGCTCGTCCCTTACCTTCGCGGGCACGGACCGACACGCTTCCTCGACGACGACACCCCGCGCAGCGGTCAGCAAGCCGCACTCGGCGCCGACCTCCTCGCGTTCCTGGAGGCACTTCAGCTCGATCAGCCCATCCTCGCCGGGTACGACTGGGGTGGGAGGGCCGCGTGCGTGGTCGCCGCGCTCCATCCCGACCGAGTCGGCGGCTTGGTGAGCGCCAACGGCTACCTGATCCAGGACATCGCCGCCGCCGGCACCCCCATCGCCCCCGAGCTGGAAGCCGGCTTCTGGTACTTCTGGTACTTCGCGACCGAACGCGGACGGGAAGGCCTCGCTGCGAACGCGCGGGAGATCGCCCGTGTCATCTGGCGTCGGAACTCACCGGAATGGCAGTTCACTGAAGATGAGCTCGTCCGAACCGCCCGAGCCTTCCGCAACCCCGACTATGTCGACGTCGTCGTCCACTCCTATAGACACCGGCTCGGGCTTGCGCCGGGGGCTGATGCCTTCGCAGCAGACGAATGGCGACTCTCCGCGCTGCCTCCGATCAACGTGCCCGCGATCACGCTCGACGGCACCGCCGACGGGAACTTCCCGGCAACCGACGGCACCCGAGACGCAGTGCGATTCACCAGCTGGCGCGAACACAGAAAGGTGCCGCACGCCGGCCATCACCTCCCCGCCGAGGCGCCGCGAGCGTTCGCCGATGCGATTCTCGACGTGGCAGAACCCCCCGGCTGGGGCGACGGAACCCCCTGACTCGGGGTCGCATGAGCGCACCGGACACGCCGCGTCGCCGAGGAATGCCCACGAAGAGAGAATGGTTCTCACTCATATGAATACATCGGCACCATCCTCGGATCACCTCGCCGCCGATACGTCGATGGGTGCCGTGACGCTTCTCGTCGGCGACCTCGACGGCATGACCCGGTTCTACCGCGACGTCGTGACGCTCGAGGTGATCGACGCCGATGGCGACACCGTCACCCTCGGCCGTGCTCACCGACCCATCGTCGTGCTCGTGCACTCTCCGGAGCTGCGTCACGCACCGGCGGGCTCTGCCGGTCTGTTCCACACGGCCATCCTGTTCGAGTCGCAGGCCTCCCTCGCCGCTGCCGTGTACTCCGTCGCCACTCGGATGCCGCAGACGTTCACGGGGAGCGCGGATCACCTGGTCAGCCAGGCGTTCTACTTCACCGACCCCGAGGGCAACGGCGTCGAGCTCTACTGGGACCGACTCCGCACCGAGTGGTCGTGGACGCACGGGAAGGTCGAGATGGACTCGCTGTTCCTCGACCCCAACGCATTCCTCCGCGAGCACCTCACGGACGAGGCCGCTGCCGGTGAGACCGCTCGGGATGCGGCATCCGTCGGTCACATCCATCTGTCGGTCGGCGATGTCGCCACCGCCCGCGCCTTCTACGTCGATGCCCTGGGCTTCGACGAGACCGCCGACTATCGCGGCTCCGCCCTGTTCGTCAGCGCAGGCGGATACCACCACCACATGGCCATGAACGTGTGGAACTCGCGCGGCGCCGGGCCCCGCATGCCGGCGCTCGGACTCGGAAGAGTCGATCTGGTCCTCCCCGGCGCCGACGATCTCGGCGAACTCGGAGAGCGACTGCGCCACCACGGGGTCGCCGTGCGCGACGACGGCCGTGGCCTCGCGTTCGACGATCCGTGGAAGAACGCCGTCCTGGCCACGACCGCCGGGTGATTGCGCGCTCGCCGAGACGCAACCGGAATCATGCGGTGACAGCGGCCTCGGCGACGATCGCGAAGTTGTCGCGGAAGAGGTTGTCCGGGTCGACGCGCGATTTGATCGCGCGGAGGCGCTCGAGCGTCGCGGGCGGGTAGGCCTCGCCGATGCGCTCAGGACGAAGCGAGGTCTCGAAGCTCAAGTACAGACCGCGTGAGTGCGCTGCGACATCGCGCCACGCCGCCTCCAGTCGTGCCTCGTTCGCGCCGAAGGTCGCGACCGAGAACGCGGCCGAGCGGTGTGCGTAGGCCGTGGCATCGTCGGGGACATCGGCGACCGCCCCGCCCAGTGCCCGCACGGAGAAGAAGTGCGTCGCGCCGCTCTCGAGGACCCGTGACATGGATGCCGCGAGCTCGGGTGTGATCGCATCGACGAGGGCCGAGCGCGTCACGGGCTCGCCCGAGCCATGCTGCGGGCCGGTGTCCGCGTTGGCCATGACCTGCGCGTAGGACGTCAGCTGCACCGACTGCTGAGCGAGGGGTGCGAGCTGCGCGAAGGGCTGGAGCCGTTCGATGATCGTGTCGGGGTCATCCGAGTCGACCATGGCCATCACGATGGCGGCGGGTGGCTGGCCCGGCCGGCGCCCCGACATGATGAGGAAGCTCGTGAGGTCGCGGGGCGACGCCTGGACCGCGGCACCCCACCCCGCGAGGAACTCGGCGATGTCATCCGGCTGGAAGACGAGCTGCGCCCAGCCGACCTCGCCCACCTCGTCGACCTCGAAGTCGAAGGAGGTCACGATGCCCATGTTCGCTCCCGCTCCGCGCACCGCCCAGAACAGGTCGGGGTCGGTCTCGGCATCCACCCGGACGATCGACCCGTCGGCGAGGACCATCTCGACGGCGCGCACGTGATCGATCGTGAGCCCGTGCTCGCGTGCGAGCCATCCGACACCGCCTGCCGTTGCGAGTCCGCCCACTCCGACGCCACCGTAGTCACCGGAGCTGAGCGCCCAGCCGTGCTCGCCGAGTGCGGCCGCGACGTCGGCCCAGCGCGCGCCGGCACCGATGCGGACGAGGCGTCGTGCGGAGTCGAGCACCTCGATCGCGTTCATCCGACGCAGGTCGATCACGATGCCGCCGTCGTTGGTGCTGCGTCCGGAGATCCCGTGACCGCCGCTTCGCACCGACAGAGCGATATCGGGATGCTGCCGCGCGAACGCCACGGAGCGCGACACCTGCTCGGCATCCGTGGGCTGAAGCACGATGCCCGGACGGCCGCCGCGCAAGTAGGTGTTCGCGACGTCGGGATACTCGAAGTCGCCGGGCTCGATCACGTGCACGCCCGCAGGCGTCGCGTTGTAGTCGATTCCCGGTCGGCGCCGCGAGAGCGCGGCGATGGACCTGGTCGGCGTGGATGCGACCCCGCGGTCGGCCCGTTCGCGCGTCACCAGCTCGCGAACAGCGGGAGCGATCTCCTCGCCGAATCGCTGAAGGCTGCGTGGATCATCGGCCATCGCGATGAACGTCGATACGCCGTCGGTGAGCGTGTATCCGGCGAGCTCCTCTGCCCACGCCCGCGCATCCTTGGAAGACGGCCCGATGTTGAGCAGGCGACGGATCTCCCGCGGATCGCGCCCTGCCGCCTGCGCGGCCTCGTCGATCCTCGTGTTGCCGCGGGCGTAGTCGCCCGGCTCGAGCCAAGGAAGGGAAGGAAGCCACCCGTCGGCGGAGCGACCCACGAGAGCCAGCATCCGGGGCTTCCGCGCCCCGAGCCAGATCGGGATGTCGTGCGCCGGACGAGGGCCCCGCGGTGCGCCGTGCACGGCGTGTGTCCGGCCCTCGACGAAGACGCCGCCGCGCTGCGTCGTGTCCCAGCGGCGACGGATGACCTCGATCGCCTCCTCGAGGGCCGTGACCGCTTGACCCGGCGTGAGCTTGGGGATTCCCATCCCCTCGATCGCGTCCCAGAAGGCACCGGCGCCGAGCCCGAGGTCGAGTCGGCCGCCGGAGAGGAGGTCGAGGCTCGCTGCCGCGCCCGCGAGCACCGCTGGCGGCCGCAGCGGCACGCTGAGCACGTTCGGGGCGATGCGCACGCGCTCCGTGGCGGCGGCGACGTACGACATCAGCGTCCAGGTGTCGAGAAACGACGGCTGGTAGGGGTGATCTTGGAAGGTGACGAGGTCGAGATCCGACGCCTCCGCCAGCTGAGCGAGGGCGACAGGACCCTGAGGGTCTCCGGCGGTCGGGGTGATGAAGGCACCGAACAGCAGGTCGTGTCCGTAGTCCATGGGAGGTCCTTTCAGGCGCGGATGCCGGAGATGAGGATGTCGAGGAGGACTCGCTGATCGCCCGGCGAACCGAGGCGCACGGCGTGCTCGACACCGCACACGAGCCGTTGCAGCTGAGCGGCGGAGACGTCGGAGCGCACGACGCCCGCCGCTTGGGCTCGGGCCAGGACGGCGTCGAAGCCCGCGGTGACCTGTGCTCGCGCAGCGGTGCACTCGCTGTGCACAGTCGGGTCGGAGCGCTCGAGATCGACGAGCACCGCCTGCAGACCTGAGTCGGCGAGCTGCAGTCGGAGGGCGTCGTCGAGGAATCGGTGCAACGCGAGAAGGGGATCGGGTTCGCGAGCTGCGGCGTCGGCCGCCTCGCCGAGACGCGTGAGGGACTCGACGCTCAATGCTTCGACAAGCGCCCTGACGTTGGGGAAGTGACGGTAGACCGTCCCGACCCCGAGCCCTGCGTCGCGCGCGACGTCATTGAGGCGGAGTTCTGCGGCATCCCGTCCTCGCGCGACCTCGAGGATGCGGGCCCGGCTGCGAGCGGCATCGGCACGGAGGGAAGGACTCATGCCCGACAGCCTACCCCCTAAACGGATGAGCTATCCGTTTACGGGGTAGATGGTCTGGCGAGCTGTGTGAATCAAGCGGCGGAACTAGGCGCTGCTGCGGACGGCGGAGACAGCCCGATCGTACAGAACAGCCAGGTCGTCCTCGCCGTTGCCGGCGATCCATGCCTCGCCGGCAACGTCGAGGCATGCGATCACCGTCGACAGGATGGCAGCCGGGGCCGGATTCGACGTGTCGTCTTCGGCGACACCGAGGCGTCGTCGGATGTCGGGGAGGAGCAGCGATTGCCAGTGCAGGTGCTTCTCGATGCTTCGTGACCTCAACGACGGCGTCTCGTACATCATCTTCGCGATCTTCATCGTGACATCGGGCTCGACGGAGAGCGCGTCGACGGACTCGAGAGCCTGTCTGAGGGCATCCCACGGTCCCACCGTCGCGGGCACCTGTTCGAGAACATCCCGAACCAACTCGCCCCTCCTGCTCAGATCGCCCAGCACGATGTCCTCCTTCGTGCCGAAGTAGCGGAAGAACGATCGGCGCGAGATGCCCGCCGTCGACGCGATCTGGTCGATGGTGGTCGCCTCGAACCCTTGCTCGAGGAACAGTGCCATCGCGACACGCGTGATCTCGTCGTATGCCGCCGTCCGCGATCGCTGCCACAGGGTGCTCATGGCTCGACAATACCCTTCATGCCAGATTGGCACTGAGTGCCAGAGTGACATAGAGTGTTCGCACCACTTCCGATCACACCTGGAGAAGCTCATGCCCGCACTGGACTTCCGAGCACAGACCGTTCTGATCACGGGAGCGTCGTCGGGCATCGGCGCCGCGTTCGCCCGCGCCCTCGCGTCTCGCGGGTCCGATCTCGTGCTGGTGGCGCGGCGTCGGGATCGTCTCGACGCCCTCGCCGCTGAGCTGAAGCGTGATCACGGTGTGACCGTGACGGCCATCACGCAGGATGTGGGATCACCCTCGGTCGGCACCGAGATCTCGGCTGCAGTCGCCTCAGCAGGCGTGCGGGTCACCGGCGTCATCAACAACGCCGGGTTCGGAACCTTCGGCGACTTCATCGCGGAGGATCCCCAGCGACTCGACGAAGAGATCGCCGTCGACATCGGAGCACCCGTTCGGATCAGCTCGGCGTTCCTCCCGCGCATGGTGGATGCCGGTGAGGGGTTCCTGATCAATGTCGCGAGCCTCGCCGCCTATGTGCCGACACCACGGATGGCGCTCTACGGAGCGGCGAAGGCGTTCGTGCTCAACTTCACAGAGGCGGTGTGGGCGGAGACCCGCGGAACAGGTGTCACCGTCTTCGCCCTGTCTCCTGGCGCGACGAGCACGGAGTTCAACGCCGTCGTGGGCACGGACGACGCCACCTCCGGCGCGCGGATGCGCACCGCCGATGACGTCGTCATCACTGCTCTGACGCACCTTGAACGCTCGAACCCGGGCCCGAGCGTCGTCGACGGTCTCGCGAACAGGCTGAGTACGAACGTCGGTCGCTTGTTGACCCGGCGCGGGGCGGCGACGCTGATGCGACGGATCACCGACCCGTCGCGCCGCAGATCGCTCGACACCGAGCCCGCGATGCCCTGACGGGCGTGCGGAGCGCCCGCGTCGCTCCCTCTCGGCGCCATCGTGGCCCTAGCATGTAGCGCATCAAGGGAGAGCGGCGCGATGAGACAACTTCGATACTCCATCAATGTCACGCTCGACGGCTGCTGTCACCACGAAGCGGGTCTTCCTCCTGACGAGGAGTCGATGCGCTACTGGGCAGACGAGATGGCGGACGCCGATGCGCTGGTGTTCGGTCGGGTGACCTACGAGATGATGGAGTCCGCGTGGCGGAGGCCGAGCGCAGGCGGATGGCCCGACTGGATGGGCACGTGGGAGATCCCGTTCGCCGAGAACATGGACCGTGCCAAGAAGTACGTCGTCTCGAGCACGCTGAACCAGGTCGACTGGAACGCGGAGCTCGTGCGGGGTGAGCTGGGAGACGCGGTTCGGCGCCTGAAGAACGAGCCCGGCGATCGCCTCTGGGTGGGCGGCGTGACGCTTCCTCTCGCGCTCGCGGATCTCGGGCTCATCGACGAGTACGAGTTCGTCGTCCAGCCGGTCCTCGCGGGACACGGCCCGACCTTGCTCGCGGGCCTGCGCGAGCGGGTCGAGCTCGAGCTCGTGGGCCGCAGGGAGTTCCGGTCAGGCGCGTTCGCGGTACGTTACCGGCCGGCGCAGGAGGCCACCCGCGCCGACGCCTGATGCCCGGCTAAGAGCCGCCCTCCATCTGACGCTGCTCCTGTGCCTCAGCCCCTTCCGCCTCACCCGGGTCCGGGGGAGTGATCGCCGGTCCCGCGCGCCGCGTGCCGAGCCACACCACTACGGCGACGGCGACGAAGGCCAGACAGCTGGGGACGAACAGCGCCCAGCTCACCGATCCCGCCGATCGGTCGAATCTCTCGGCAAGATCGGCGGCGACGACGAACCAGAACACGAAAACGAACAGGTTGTAGGCGCCGTGGCAGACGACAGCGATCTCGAGTCCGCCCGTGCGCCAGGTGACGAATGCGCAAGAGACGGAGAAGACGACGTAGAAGACGTTCCAGCGGGGGTCGCCCGCCACGTGGATGACCGCGAACACCGCTGTCGACACCACGATCCCCACGAGAAGCGAGATCCACCGCGATCGCGCCCATCCGCCGGCGATACGGAAGACCAGCCCGCGCAGACCGTACTCTTCGCCGGCGGACTGCAACGGCACCAGCAGCACGGCCACGACCAGCATCCCGAGGAGATCCCCGTGGGACCACGTGCTTGTTGGCCTCGGCTCGAGGTACTCGGTGATCGCGATCACGATGACGAAGAGCGGAACGATGAACACGACCGCGCGCCCGAAGATGCCCCATCGAAAGCGCGACATGACGGAATGGAGGGAGGGCGCGGGCACGCCGTAGAGCCATCGCTGGATGAGCATGCTCCAGGGAATGAGCAGTGCGGTCGCGATGAGGCCGGCAGCGAACATGATGGGGGTGAAGGGCTGTGTCGGCGTTTCTCCCGCGGGCCGGACGAGCCCGTCGACCCATCCGCCGAGGGCATTGAGGGCGAAGATGGCGCCGAACAGGCCGGCGACGAGCAGGACGATCGCAAGGATGCCGCGACCGATGCGCCGCTTTTCGCCGGCGAGCACACGGTGGTACTCCACCCCGGGCGGAACCGGGCGGGACCCGCGGGGCTGTGCGATGGAGGAGGTCATGGCTGAAGACGCTCGGGGAGGTCGAGGGTGTCACCGACGACGTCGATCGCGACCTTGCCGCGAAGGCTGTAGGACCGCCTGTTCTCGAGCAGAGCGTGCGCATCCCCCACGCGCGAGAGCGGCAGCGTGGCGCCGACGACGGGTCGCACGAGACCGCGCTCGACGAGCTTCGTGAGGGCATCGAGCTTGCCGCGGTTCTGCCGGGTGAAGACGAAGTGATACGCGGCGTTCTTGCCCCACGCCTCGATGAGGTTCTGCGGCTGTGGGATGTCGACGATGCTGACGACGCGGCCGTAGTCCGCGAGCGTCAGGGGACTTCTCGTGAGCGCGTCGCCGCCGATCGTGTCGAAGACGACGTCGAGTCCATGGCCCTCGGTCGTCTCGGAGACCGCGTCTACATAGTCGGCTGAGGTGAAGTCGATCGCCGCGTCGGCGCCGAGCGAGCGCACGAAGTCATGATCGACGGCGCGCGCCGTCGTGATGACGCGCGCGCCCATCGCCTTCGCGACCTGGATCGCGATCGTCCCGACGCCCCCTGCGCCTCCGTGGATGAGGACGGTCTCTCCGACTGTCAGATGCGCCCGCGTGACCAACGCCTCCCACACCGTTCCCCCGACGAGCGTCAGGCTCGCCGCCTCGAGGTGGGTGGTGTTCTTCGGCTTGCGGCCCACGAGATCGACGTCGGCGATGTGCTCCTCGGCGTAGGAGCCGGGGCCACCGAAGATCTTGGGGGTGTAGTAGACCTCGTCGCCGGGTCGGAACTCGGTCACGTGAGATCCGACCTCCTCGACGACTCCCGAGACATCGTGTCCGATGATCGCGGGAAGGGGGACGACATCTGGGTAGTCTCCGCGACGGATCTGGAAGTCGAGCGGGTTGATCGCGGTCGCGTGGACCCGCACCCGCACCTGGCGCGGCTCGACCTCGGGTACCGGCACAGTGCGGAGTTCGAACGCATCGGCACCGCCGAAGCGGCTCAGGACGACGGCCTGCATCATTTCAGGAATGGTCGGATCTCCTTGTCGGGGTGCGGAGGCGGACATGCCCAGCACGAGCTCTGCGGCAGCGATATCGATGTCCGACACCGCCACCTGACCACCTAGCGAAGACCATGTCCTCACAACCGGGTCAAGCCGATCACGAGCCGGGTCACGCGCCTCTAGAGGAGCCACTGGATGAGCGGGTGCACGAGGTACCGGAGTGAGAAGGCTTCCCAGATCGCGCCGATCACGAGCAGAACGAGGGCCGGAAGGGCGAGGAGGCCGATGCGCTGCAATCCGCGCACGTAGCCGTGGCGTCGGTTCTCCGCGTCGACGGTACGAGGGAACAGCCAACTCCTGCCGAGGAGATAGACGCCGAGCAGCAGCAGCACGTACGCCTGGAGCTCGATGATGAGGGTCAGCCCGTGCGGAATGAGCGCGACCCACCCTTCGGGAGAGGTCGGTGCGATCGTCATGCCGGTCTCGACGGCCCAGTATCCGAAGAGGGCGAGCCCTGCGAAGGGAATCACGAGGGACGGCAGAACGATCGTCAGGAGGCTCAGGCGCAACAGGTTGACGGCGAAGATCGTGAGCGCGAAGAGCGGCGGCGTGTTCACGAGCCACCGCACGAGATCGCCGGTGCCGTCGTCTTCCAGCGCCGCGGCTCTTCCAGCCTGGAGCTCGGGGAAGAGAATCCCGAGGACGAAGCCGACGAGGAACAGCCCGTAAGCGGCGACGTTGATGATGAGGTATGCGCGTCCGTGCTCCCGGATGAGACGGAACGGACGCCGCCAGAGCGGCGCGCGTGCGGAGTGGTCGAGCAGAATCGGTTCGGTGATCATGCTCTCCATGGCACCGCAGGACAGGCCGCATGGGCAGTCGCGTGGTGTCACGACAACACGTGACACCACGTCACTACCGTGCCAGGTCACGGCGCGGGAGGGTGGGGCCACCATGAAGATCCTCGACCTCGCACTCAATGCCGTCATCATCCTGTCCGCAACCGTCTTCCTCGCCTACATCGGGCTCATCTACTTCGACTTCGGCCTCTTCAAGACGCTGCCGGACAGAATCGTCGGCCTCTTCACGCAGAATGGGGCCCTACAGTATGTGGCGCTCGGTCTCCTCATCGCCGCACTGGTCGCGAAGGCGTCGGTGGGCCGTGCGATCAAGCGACAGGATGCCGAGAAGCGGATGTGACCATCGAGGAGAACTCGCCGAGCCTCGCCCCGACCGACGCGCGGATGCGCCGATTGGCGATGATCACTGCCGTCATCGCGATCGCCCCTCTGAGCGTCCTCGGAGTCGCGTTGACGGCGACATCGTGGTGGGAAGGCGTCACGATGGCCGTCGGCTATCTGCTCACGCTCGGCGTGCTGCGCGAATGGAGCCTCGACGGGTATCCGCGGAGGGCGATCTTCGCCGTGATGTTCACGGCCGCCGCCTGGGTGATCGGTTCGCTGACTGCCGCGAGTCCCATCAGCTTCGTGCCGCTGGCGCTCGTGGGCGCGCTGCTGCTAGCCCGCACGAAGCGCCGGATGCTCTGGATGGCGGTCTTCGCGCTTGGCGTCACAGCGATCGGAGCGACCGCCTTCGTCTTCCACGCCGTGACCCTGGAGAGCGTGCGTGGGTACCTCGTGACCCCGTTCCTCGGAACGCTGTTCATCGCGGGAGTCATCCTCTTCAGCGAGCAGATCTGGCTCGTCGTGCGGCGACTGGAACGGGCGAAGGAGGCGGAGTCCGAACTCGCTCTTGCTCGTGAGAGAGTGCGTTTCGCAGGCGACCTCCACGACATCCAGGGACATTCGCTGCATGTGATCAAGCTGAAGGCCGCCCTCGCCGGCCGATTGGTGCGCGCCGATCCGCGCCAGGCAGAGGTCGAGCTCGGCGAGATCCGCCGGCTCGCTGACGAGACCATCACCGAGACGCGGGCCCTGGCCTATGCGGGGTACGACCTGAACCTCGCCGCGGAGGTCGAGAACGCGAAGCGGTTGTGCGAAGCGGCGGGAATCACCGTCGACGCGCGGCTCGAAGACGCGCACGGCGCGTCCCCGCATCCGCTTCTGGCCCAGGTGCTCCGTGAGGCCACGACGAATCTCCTCCGTCATGCGCGGCCCACCCTCGTCACGATCGCCGCGTCGCCGGGCTCGGTCGAGGTGGCGAATGACGGCGTCATCGGCACCGCAGATTCTCCGCTCCGCGGACTCGCGCGCCTGCGTGAACGGGTGGAGGACGCCGGTGGCGTCCTGCGGATAGAACGTTCGCCCGGCAGGTTCGTCGTCGACGCGCGCATCGCTCCCGTACGTGCCGGCGACGCGAAGAACGAGGCGCGATGACGAGCGACGAACCCATCCGAATCGTGCTGGCCGACGACGAGCACCTGCTGCGCACGGCTCTCGCGACTCTGCTTCCGCTCGACGGAACGATCGAGGTCGTGGCGCAGGCGGAGAACGGTGCCGATGCGGTGTCCGTGACGCTGCGCCATCGTCCGGACGTCGTGGTCGTCGACCTCGAGATGCCGGGGATGGACGGACTCGAGGCGGTCGCCCGAATCGTCGCAGAGCGACCCGAGCAACGGGTGCTGATGCTCACGCGTCACGCCCGCCCCGGCGTCCTTCGTCGCGCGCTGAAGCTGGGTGTCCAGGGGTTCATGAGCAAGGGCGCGGACCCCGAGGACATCGCCGACGTCGTCCGCGAGCTGCATGCGGGACGCCGCTGGATCGCGCACGAGGTGCTCGAAGCATCCGTCATCGACGACTCCCCGCTGACCGACCGCGAAGCCGACGTCCTCCGCGAGACGCGCGAGGGATACTCCGTCAAGGACATCGCGCGCCGGCTCTACCTCGCTCCAGGGACGGTGCGCAACTATCTCTCCAGCGCGATGCAGAAGACCGGAGCGACGACGCGACATGACGCCGCGCGAGCTGCTCGCGATCGCGGGTGGCTCTGACAAGCGGGTCGCCGTCGGGTGCCTCTCAGAACGACGAGAGATTGTCGCGGAGCCCGCCCGGAGCGAACTCCGTGCGCAGGATTCCTCGGCGCCGCAGGATCGGCACGAGCTCGTCGAGCGCCCGGTGCAGCGTCACGGGATGCAGGTCGCCCGAGAAGATGAGCCCGTCGTTGTCGGCGTCGTCGCCGAGGGCCTCGATGACGTCCGCGAGCTCCTCAGCGGTCCCGACGGTGCCGCTGATGCCGTCGCCGATGCGGCCGAGCCGCGCCTTTCCGGCGAGGATCTCGCGGAACGGCACATCGGCGAAGGAGTCGAAACGGCCGCGGAGCCCCTTGATGGTGCCTTGCGACACGTGCTCTCCGAAGATCGCGGGATCGAGCGGCCGATCCGGGTCGATCGTCGTGAGGTCGGTTTCGAGATCGCTCGACCACGCTTCGGCGACAGCGAGAAGCGCTGCCTCGTCAGGATCGGCGGATGCCGCGACGATGCGATCGGCCTCCTCTGTCGATGCCGCGACGATCGGTTTGAAGACGAACATCGTCTTGATCGTGTCGGGATCCCGGCCGTGGGCGATCGCGTCGGCGCGCACGCGCTCGCGGTAGGCGCGGACGGCCCCGACATCGAGGTTGGACAGCGCCAGCTGGATGTCGGAGTTCGTCCCGGCGAATCGGATGCCGCGCGGTGAGCCGCCCGGTGACGCGATGACCGGTTCGGCCGGCAGCGGCTCGGCGTTCAACGGTCCGTCGAACGACCAGTACGCGCCCCGGTGCTGCACAGCGCGGATCTTCGATCCGTCGGCGTAGATCTGGGTCTGGGGGTCGGTGATGAGCGCTCCGTCATCCCAACTGCGCCACAGGAGCCGCAGCGCGTCGAGCCACTCCTGGGCGCGGTCGTAGGCGGCATCGTGCGGCAGACGGTCCTGCCCGAAGTGATGGGCCGACCCCACGTCCGTCACGACGTTCAGGCCCAGGCGCCCACCGGAGAGATGCTGGAGTGACGCGAACTGGCGGGCGGCCGTGTACGGGTGCCACCCGGCCGGATTCGCCGTCGGGATGACGCCGAGGTGCTCGGTGGCGGCGAAGAGGTACGGAGCGAGAGTCCACGGGTCGTGCTTGGGGCCTCCGTAGGCCTTGCGCACGCGAAGGTCGAGCGTCTCGGGACTGATGCCGACCGAGAGGGCGTCTTCGATGAGCACGAAGTCGAAGCCAGCCTGCTCGAGGGTGCGGGCGCTCTCCTGGTAGAGCCCGGGTTTGCGCCAGTCGTAGTTCCACTCGTAGAAGGGACGCGCCCATCCGTGAGGCCCGAACCCGCGCGACAGGAACCATCCGAAATGCTGCTGCCGGGTCATGCGATCCCCGCACGCTCGAGCCGTTCCTCGGCTTGCACGGCGGCCAGGGCATGATCGAGGTCCGCGATCAGGTCCTCGACGTCTTCGAGCCCGATCGAGACCCGGAGGAGCCCCTGCCCGATGCCTGCGGCGACGCGCTCCTCCTCGGTCCGCCCGGCATGCGTCGTCGACGCGCAATGCAGCACGAGCGACCGCACGTCGCCGAGGTGCGTCATCCGGGTGAACAGCTGCACGGAGTCGATGAACGTCCGCGCCGCATCGCGCCCGCCGCGCAGCGTGAACGCGAAGACGGAGCCGTGTCCGCGAGGGAGGTACTCCCGTGCGAGTTCGTGGTGCGGGCTGGAGTCCAGTCCGCTGTAGTCGACCGACTCGACGGCGGGATGCGCGTCCAGCCACTCCGCAATCCGCTGGGCGGACTCGGTGTGCCGCTGCACGCGCAGCGACAGCGTCTCGATCCCCTGGAGGATGAGGAAGGCGTTGAACGGCGACGGCGCCGGCCCCTGCCGGAGCGCGATCACAGTTCGGGCATAGGCGAGGAACGCGGCACGGCCGGCGCGCTCGGTGAAGGTCCGGCCATCGGCACCGGGGTGTTTCGCGAGATGCGGGTACCGGTCGGGGGTCGCCGCCCAATCGATCCTGCCGGCGTCGACGATGACACCGCCGAGCACCGTACCGTGGCCGGCGAGGAACTTGCTCGCGGAGTGGACGACGATGTCCGCACCGTGTTCGATCGGCCGCAGCAGGTACGGGCTCGCAAGGGTGTTGTCGATGATGAGCGGAATGCCGTGTCGGTGGGCGACGGCGGCGACGGCGCGGATGTCGAGCACGTCGTTCTTCGGGTTCGGGATCGACTCCGCGAACAGCACGCGGGTCTCGGGGCGGATCGCCGCTTCCCACTCCGCCGGATCGTTCGCTTCGCCGACGAAGGAGGTGGTGATGCCGAGGCGTGCGAAGTTGTCGCGGAACAGTTCGCGCGATCCCTCGTAGATGCCGCTCGCCGACACGACGTGGTCGCCCGAGCCGGCGAGCGCGAGCACTGCCGTCGCGACGGCGGCCTGACCGCTTCCGACCAGGAGCGCTCCCGCACCGCCTTCGAGGTCGGCGATGCGCCGCTCGACGGCCGTCGTCGTGGGGTTGCCCACGCGGGTGTAGCTGTAGCCGTCGTCGGACTGCGCGAATCGGTCGCTCGCCTGGTCGAAGTCATCGAAGACGAATCCGGCGGTGAGGTAGATCGGGGTGGCGCGGGCGCCGTACGCGGGATCGCCCGTCGATCCCGCGTGGATCTGTCGTGTGGCGAATCCACGCGTGGTCGGGGGCGTCACCGGGCGTCCTCCTGACCGGTGGGCGAAGGCAGGGCGGTGGGACGCGCGCTGGTCGTGGCGAGGTGATTCGCGTGCCAGATCTCCAATGGCGCAATCGTGCGGCGGGCGATCATGCAGGGAGACTACGGTGCTTCGCCCCGCCTCTTGCGCCCGATTTCGCCCTGTTACGGGGGGTGATTCGGAGCGGGGATCCCTGGAGGGTGAGACCGCGCAAGAGGCTCCCGCTGCTGAGATGTGCGGTGTTCGGCGTTCGATCAGACCGCGCCCGCGGGGCTCACACGGAACACCGCGCGGCCCGAGTCTCGCCGAGCGCCCGCGTCGATCCACTTCGAGAGCTCCGTCCAGGGCCGAATGTCGAGTTCGCCGACGTCCAGAGCCGGGCCGTGGGCGAGGTAGGTCATCTCCTCGGCCAGATGCGGCTCGGATCCGAGGAAGAAGCTCGTGAGGGTCCGGTCCGACGTCGTCGTGTCCGCGACGAGAGCGCCGTACGGGAAGAGTTCATCGGCTCCGGCTGAGTGGCCGAGAGCGATGACGGTGGCGCCGGGCGCCAGCGCCGCGTACGCGTCGACGAGGTGCTGACCGCCGATCATGTCCATCGCGCCGTGGACCCGCGCCGCCACGGAGCCGACGGTCGAATGTGTCTCGCTCGCGCCGAGTGCACGAAGCGCCGCGTGCTGGAGCTCGTCGCGCGCGACCGCGATGACCCGCGCGCCAGAGCGAGAGGCGAGTTGCACGGCGAATCGGCCGACGGCACTCGTTGCCCCGACGATCAGGACGCGACGCCCGAGCACCGAACCGAACCGGCGGAGGGCCCTCAGTGCACTCGTGGCAGGAACGGGGAGTGTGGCGAGGTGTGCCGGCGACGCATCAGGAGGCGCGGTGGCAGTCGTGGCCGCGGGCACGGCCACGAGCTGGGCCCAGCTGCGGGCGGCGAGCGCGAGGAAGATGACGCGCTCGCCGGCGTCCGGACCGCTGCCGTCGGCGGCAGATGCGGTCACGACCCCGCTGCCGTCCCAGCCCGGGATCGTCCCTGCCGAAGCGCCGGGCAACGCGGCGAGATCCCCGGGGTTCGGGGCGAACGCGTCCACGCGCACGACGACCTCATGCGGTAGAGGGACAGGGTCGGGCACGTCCCGAAGTGTCAGACCTGCGGCCGCGTCGGAGGTCTTCGTCCATGCCAGCATCCGTCGCCTCTATCCTCGACCGCCGTCTCGCCGTCGCGCGAAATGACGTCGGCTCACCTCACACCGTGTCCTGAGCACAGGGTCAACACCCGGACGCCGCTCGGCAGTCGGTCGAAGCGGGATCCGTCCCGCGCGTCCCCGTCAGTACGTGAGCAGTGCCACGGCGGTGATCCCGAGCCAGGCGAGCATGCCCACATAGATGAGGCGCTCCGCGAGGCCGAAGACGGGCCGAACCGCCGTGATCGCCGCGGCAGCGATCGTCAGGGCACTCGCGATCGTCATGACCCAGCCGAGGCCGCTCGAGATCGTGCCGAAGACCGTGAGGTCGGGGGAGGACGCGAACGCGATTCCGACCATGAAGCCGCCCACCGACGCGGCCGCGAACGCGCCGAACGCGAGCAGGTTGTGAGCACGTCCTGTTGTCGTGCGCGGGCTGCCTTCGGCATCCATCGGGACCCAGCTGATCACCGCACGGGCGACCACGAGCACCGACAGTGCGATGATCGCGGGCGCCGCCGCCGCGAGATCAGACACCGCCAGTGCAATCGCCAGCGCTGCCGCGGCGACGGCGGTTCCGATCGTCTGCAGTCGGTACAGCGCTGACGCATCGGAGATGCCGTAGGCGCTGACAGGGTCGCGCAAGGGCGAGAGCCCGGTCGTTCGGAGGTGTGCGGCGACGAGTGCGGACACCGTCGCGAGAACTCCGGCGATGGCGACGATCGCGAGGGGCGCGAGCACGTCAGGCGGGATTCGGGGTCGTGCCGTCGGCGTAGCCGCTGGCGGGAACGATGGGCGTGTGAAGCGGGCGCCAGACCGATCCGTCCCACGCGAGTATCCCGTACCAGACCGGTGTGAGGAAGAGGGCGAGGAGATAGAAGACGCCCGGCTTGCCGAAGCCCGTCTGGATCTTCACGCCCGCGATGATGAGGAAGACGAGATAGACGATCGTGCCGAGGACCGGGATGAGACCGACGAGCACCCACCATCCCTTCTGTCCGCCCAGCTGTAGGAGTCGCCACACATTGAAGATGGGAACCCATGCCGGCCATCCTCGGAGTCCCGCCTTGCGGAAGATCGACATGACGGCGAAGCCGTAGAACACGTACGCGATGAGACCTCCCACCGCGGACCAGATGAAGGCGAAGGTCAGGTCGGTCGTCAGTGCCGAATCCATTCAGAAGCCTTCTCGCTCGGTCCGTCGTGTCGGATGGTGCGTGTCGAACAGTATGGTGGCCCGACCCGGCGCGCCGTCAAGAGTGTGAGCGCTATCTGATGTCGATTTCAGGACGGCTCAGGGGCCGCCGACCTGCTCTCGCGCACCCAGCTCGCGGGCGATGCTCGAAGCCCACGATCGCACCTGTGCCCAGTCACGCGCATCGCGCTGGTCGTCAGGAGTGTTGCGGACCATCGCCATCTCGATGAATCCGTGAGGATCCGCGGGAAGTCGGCCTCCGAAGACGACGTGTCCGCGGACACCGAGTTCTTGCGCGCGAGAAATGACCTTGGGTGGTTCCTGCCACCGCAGGTCCGCGTCGGTCGGGTGGGCAGCTTGATCGCCGAACGGGCCCGAACTGAAGATCCAGAACGGCATATGCCGGAGGCGGTCGGACTCGCTCTTGAGGAATCGTCGCGCGGGTCGGAGCCACCTACCGGCATAAACGGCGCTTCCGAGGATGACGGCGTCGACGTGTTCCGCATCGCTGTCCTGGGCGGATCGGCACATCGTTTCCAGCCCGTGCGATGACAGTTCATCTGCGATCGCCTCGGCGATCTCCTCTGTCGATCCGTTCTTGCTTGCGTACGTCACGAGCACTCTCATGGCTGTTCCCTCTCATCGTCCGATCGACGTGGAAAGCGCGGCGATGCCGCCGTTGATGATTCCACCGACGATCCAGAGTGCGGCGAGTGCGCCCGTGACGATCCACGCGACCCTCTTCGCTTCCTCGTACCCGAAGAGCGCGCGGCCATCGGCATCGCGTGCGAGTCCGGCGAGGAGCAGAACGAGATCGATGACGTACCAGATGCCCAGACCGCCCGCGGTCAGGAGTTTCAGGATGCCGGTGCCCACCTTGCCCAGATAGAACCGGTCCACGCCCAGTATTCCGAGCAGGAGAGACAGGAGCCAGGCCGCGACGAAGGAGTGCGCGCCGACGGCGGCTGGGGGTGGCGCGGGCGCCGTGACGGTGGCATGCGTGGGCACCGGTGGTGGAGTGGGGGACGCCTCTGGGGGCGGCACCGAGGCTGACGCGGGGAGCTGGTCGTTCGTCATGTCCTCAGGATCTTGCGCGTGCCACACGGGGACCGGGTCGAAGGTCCCGTGCGATGGGGATGCGCGGGCTTTGCGTCCTGTGGACGAGTGTTGTTGAGGCGGGGGGAGTGTCGGAGGTTTGTTCTAGCATTCGGGGTATGTACGACGACCCGACTGTGTTGGATTGGCCTGTTCCTGGTCCGTTGGAGGTTGTGCAGGATCTGGACGCGATGATGGCGGGGTTCGCGGCGGAGCGGTTGCTGCGGGTGGATGAGTTGCGCCGGTTCCATCTGGCCGAGGCGGAGGTCGCGGGGCGGGTGTTGACGGATGTGGTGTTGCGGGGGTTGCGGTTGGAGTTGGCGGCGGCGTTGCGGGTCACGGAGCATGCCGCGGCGAGGTTGATCGGGGTGGCCGAGGCGGTGGTGAACCGGTACCCGGATGTTCTGGTGGCGTTGCGGGAGGCGCGGATCACAGAGCAGCATGTCGAGATCCTGGTCGCGGGGGTGGACGAGCTGGAGCCGGGTCTGCGGGACGGGGTGGTGGGTGAGGCGTTGGTGGTGGCGGAGGCGCAGCCGGTGGGGGTGTTCCGGCGGAAGCTTCGCACGCTGATCGACACGGCCCGGGTGGTGACGGTGGCGGCGCGGCAGGAGGCGGCGCTTGCCCGTCGGCGGGTGTGGGTGGAGCACGAGGGGGACGGGATGTCATGGATCCACGTGTATGGGCCGACGGTGGAGGCCCACGCGATCCAGACCCGGGTGACAGCGATCGCCAAGACGATCCTCGCCGGGGAGGGGCAGACGCGGAGCCTGGATCAGGTGCGGGCGGATGTGGTGGCGGATCTGTTGATCGATGGGGTGGTGTCGTCGCATCCCGAGTCGTCCCGGGGGATCCGGGCGTCGGTGGTCGTGACCGTCCCGGCGGTGGCGTTGCTGCACGCGGATGATGCGGGTGTGGTGGGGGCGGGGTGTGATCCGGCGGTGGTGGAGGGGATCGGTCCGATCCCGATCGCCCGCGCCCGGGAACTGTGCGGCGGGGACGGGCAGTGGATGCGGGTGCTCACCCACCCCGAGACGGGCATGGTCCTCTCGGTGGGCCGTGACCGGTACACCCCACCCGCGTCGCTGAAACGTCTGGTCAGGTGGCGGGCCGACCGGTGCATGGCCCCGGGGTGCGGCATCCCCGCGTCCCGGTGCGAGATCGACCACACCATCGCATGGGAACACGGCGGACAGACCTCGAGCGCGAACCTGGCCCCGTTGTGCAAGGGACACCACCGGGTGAAGCACCACGGTGGGTGGGAGTTGCGGCAGGTTCCCGACAGTGGCGGGGTGGTGGAATGGACCTCCCCGGCCGGGCGCAGATACCTCGTTCCCCCCGAACGCCGCGTCCCCGTCCTCACCACCACCGGAACCGACACGAACACCGGCCCACCCCTCGACGACACCGGAATCAACGACACCGCACCCTTCTGACGCTGCGCTTCCGGCCCGGCACGCATCGCCGAGCGTGCATCACAGAAGAACGGCGAGACGCTTCTTGCGACGGTTCTCGTTCACGACCCAGGCGACGTCGGGATCGGACACCTCGAGCTGTCGGAATGCGGTGAGGCCAGGGGCCGGATCGGCGGCGACCGCCACGCTCCAGCAATAGCCGAGTGCCTGACGGAGAGTGCGGATGTCTGCGCGCCGGCGCTGCGCAGACGGAGTTCCCTCGAGCGAGCGTGTCGCCCGTGCGCATGCGGCGATCGCGAGCGCGGCAGCCTCCCGCGTGCGCAGAAGCCGGGGTTCGCAGATCGCGGCGATCGCAGCGCGTTGGACCAGAGGGTCCGGATCTTCGATCCACTTCTCCACGATGGTGGCGAGAGCAGGCAGCGCGGTCGTGCCGAGCGACTGCAAGCCGATCACCACACCTTCCCTCACGCGCCAGCGCTCGTCGCGTGCCAGGACGCGCGCTTCGGCTTCGAGGGGCGCCGCCGCAGCCCCTCGACCGAGCGCAGCGGCGACGCACATCGTCGGGTACTCGCCGCCATCGCGCTGGAGGGCCCGGATGGCTGCGGTATCGGCGAGGCCCGCGACGACCTCCACGAGAGCCAGGTTCGCCCGGGGCCCTGGAAGGCCCGAGTGCTCCTTCAGGTACTTCGGCCATTCCGCCTTCTCGAGGGCCGTCAACTCTTCGCGCCACGGCGCGTGACCCGCCGCCGTCATGACTCGGCGCGATCGACTTGCGCGTCGAGGTCGTCCGCGTCGAGGTCGGCCGTCGCGAAGAGCGCTGTGCGCGGGAGCTCCAGATGGAGGTCGGTACCGACGCAGAGGCTGACCTCGCCCGTGTCGAGCGTGTAGTCGAGGATGTGGCCGCCGGATGACCGATCGGCACTCACGAAGTGCGCGTGATAGCCCGGCACGGAGATGCCGTGCTCGAACGCCGGCGTCCGGAAGCCGACGACGGTGCCCTCGACGTCGTCGAGCTGCCGTGTCGTCTGATCGTCGGTGACGTCGGTCAACCGGGGATACGGATGCGCCTGCGCCTCAACCGCGCGTACCCGCATGGATGAGAATCGCCCGTCCACCCGAACGGCGTACATGTAGTTGGCCGACGGGAGGATGCCGTCGATGACCGCGCGCACCTCTGTTCTGTCGTGCGGCGAGGTGAGCGACACCCTCGCGTGCGTGACGAAGCGCGTCACGACGGCGAAGGGCGTCCGCGCGAATCCTTCCACGGGATGCGCCGCGCCGTCGGCCGTCAGTCGGTGGCAGGTTCCGTCGAGGATCACCATCTCACCGTCGAGCGCATCGAAAGTGCCCAGTCCGAAGTCGCCGCGATCGAGAAGCGTCGCGACGTCGGTCTCACCGTCGTAGACGCCGTCCAGGAGCGCTGCCATGACACTCGTCTGGTGAATGATGTGGCGGGGGCGCGTCATGCCTCAGAGGCTATCCGGCGCACGGGCTCGCGAAAGAGAGGAGATCCGCGATTCTGAGGTCGACCTGGCTGCAGCGGACCTCAGAAACGCGGATCTCCTCAGAATGGCGCGTTCACACGCGGGCGACGGGCGCCTGCAGCTCGGTCACCCAGTCGGGCCCGGGCACGTGGCCGTCCGCCTCCAGGTACACCTCGCGGCACGCTCCCACAACGCGATAGCCGTCGGCGACCGCCTGCTCCATGAGCGCCGCCCACGATTCCCCGATACCGCTCATGTCACCGCGATGGATCAGGGTCGCCGCGATCGGCATCTCGGGCAGTTCGACGACGTCGTATCCAGGTCCCGCGACGGGTTCCGGTTCGGCGACGTAGGAGACGTGCACGGCGAATCGGTCATCGTCTTCCGCGTCGTACCAGAAGATGCCCGGTTCGAGGAGCGGTCTGCCCGCTGCGATGAGAGCCTCGTCGAGGGCGCCGATGAGCGGCCCGATGACGGGACCGACGTTCTCGGGCCCCATGCCGGGCGCGTACTGGCTCGCCGCGTAGACGGTGAGGGGATCGACGCGCTTGTAGGTGATGTCGGACATGGCGATTCCTTCCAGAAGACGGAGACGCCGCTCGATGCGAGCGATGCGTGCGCGGTCGCCGCTGACAGATGCCTCGAGCTCGCACCGACGCTCGTCGAGCACCTGGCGCAGAGCGGCATCCTGATCGTCGGCGCGACTCACCTCCGCGATGCGGTCGAGCCCGACGCCGAGCTCGCGCAGCTCCGCGATGCGAAGCAGCAGAGGGAGCTGATCGATCGCGTAGGAACGGTAGCCGGTGCGTTCGTCGACGCGTGCGGGAACGAGAAGTCCGATGGCGTCGTAGTGGCGCAGCATCCGCAGACTCACTCGCCCGAGTGCGGCGAATTCTCCGATGGTGTACATGATGGAAGCCACGTTCGACCATGACACAGTGTGAGGGTCAAGCGAAGGGCTCACGACGATGACGGATGCCGATGACCGGCTCTCTGCCGACGACGCACGCATCCTCGCGCTCGAGTCGCCCTCGCTCACGGGCCACACGCTCAAACTCATGGTGCTCGAGCCGGGCTCACCCGTCGATCTCGACGCGCTGCGGGCATCGATTGCGGCGCGTCTCGACCGTCAGCCCCGCGCACGCCAGCGGGTCGAGGTCGACGCGCCGGGAGGGCCCCGGTGGGTCGCAGCCGATGACTTCGACATCGGCGATCACGTGCGCCGCCGCGTCGGAACCGCGTGCGCGACCCCCGACGATCTGCGCCGGGAGGTCAGTGCGCTCATGGCCGAGCACCTCGACCGCTCACGGCCGCTGTGGACGTTGGACGTCATCGGCCCGATGGCCGATGGCAGTGAGGCGATCGCGGCGAGGATGCATCACGCGATGGTCGACGGCATCGCGGGCATGAAGTTCCTCGATGCCGTTCTGATCGACCCGCATGATGCAGTACCCGCCGCGACGGGTGCAGGTGCAGCGGGCGCTCCCCATGGCGTCCTCGACGAGTGGAGCCGCCTCCCGCAGGCGATCGAGCGCGAATTCGGACGACCCGGATCGCGATCGCCCTTCGACCGGCCGATCACAGGCGCCCGCGACCTGTCGTTCGCTGTCGTCCCCCTCGGCGGGCTCAAGGCGATCGGTGGGTCGCGCCCGAGTCGCGCAACGGTCAACGACGTGCTGCTCGCCGTCGTGTCGGGCGGTCTTCGCTCGTGGCTCGGCACGACCGCCTCGCATCTCGACCTGCGCGCACAAGTGCCCGTCAGTCTCCACCACCGTGACGAGGACGCCGCGACCGGCAACCGCGACTCGTTCATCAACGTCGATCTCCAGCTCGACGTCGAGGACCCACTCGAGCGACTCGACCGCATCAGCGCGCTCACGGGGATCGAGAAGCAGGCCGGCGATGCCGCCCTCTTGTACGACCTGTTCCACGCCCTCGGGGTCGTGCCGAGAGTCGAGTCGCTCGCTCATCGGATCGCCGACAGTTCACGCGAGTTCAGCGTCGCCATCTCGAATGTGCCCGGCCCGCGCGGGCGCGTCGCCGTCGCGGGTCGCCGCGTCGACCGGCTCTTCTCTTCGTCGGAGCCGGGTGCACACCACGCACTGCGGATCGCCGCGATCTCGCACGCCGATGACGTCGGGATCGGGTTCTGCACCGACCCGACGGCGATCGCAGGGATCGACGCTCTGGCCGACAGCGTGACCGAGGCCTACCGGGCTCTGCACCGCGTGGCGCTCGACGCCGCACGCGACCAACGCTGAGCGCGAGGCATAGGCTGGGGTCCACACACGTGACACGGGGTGCCCGCAGGGGCTGAGATCACACCCGTCGAACCTGATCTAGTTCGTACTAGCGAAGGGATGTCGCGCATGACGCGCACGCCACAAGACCTGCTCGATTTCACCTGTTCTGCTCTGGACGGGGTGCGCGCCCATGCGCCGCTCGTCCACTGCATCACCAACAGCGTCGTGGTGAATTTCACCGCGAACGCTCTCCTCGCCCTCGGTGCCTCCGCCGCCATGGTGGACATCCCCTCCGAAGCCGGCCCGTTCGCCGCCGTGGCCTCCGGCATGCTGATCAACCTGGGCACGCCGACGGAAGAGCAACGCGCCGCGATGCTCGAAGCCGCCGCTTCCGCGAACGACGCGGGAACACCGTGGGTGCTCGATCCCGTCGCCATCGGATCGCTCCCCGTTCGCACCGCTCTGGCCGCGTCGCTGCGGGCGCTTCATCCCACCATCGTGCGGGGGAACGCGTCGGAAGTGATCGCCCTGGCAGCGTCGGGCGCGGGTGGTCGCGGCGTCGACGCAGCCGACACGGTCGAGGATGCGGTGCCCCTCGCGCGGACACTGGCGGAAGACAGCGGAGGAGTCGTCGCGGTCTCGGGCCCGGTCGATGTCGTGACGGACGGGCACCGGATCGTACGCGTCCACAACGGGCACCCTCTTCTCACCCGCGTCACGGGGGGCGGCTGTGCGCTGGGAACCGCGATGGCGGGCTTCGCCGCGGTGGACGCGGACCGCTTCGCGACGACCGCCGCGGCCATTGCCGTGTACACGGCCGCGGCCGAGCTGGCGGCTGAGCGCTCGACGGGCCCGGGGACTTTCGCACCCGCCTTCCTCGACGCGCTGTTCGCGATCACCGCCGACGACATCCGTAGCCGGGTGGTGTTCTCGTGAACGCCGACCTCTCGCTCTATCTCGTGACCGATTCAGCTCTGGCAGCTGAGGCCGGGCATGATCTCGTCGCGGTCGTCCGCGCGGCCGTCGAGGGCGGAGTGACGGCAGTGCAGGTGCGGGAGAAGTCCGCTCCCGCAGCCGTTTTCCTCGACACCGTGCGCCGCATCGCCGCCATCGCTCCCGAGCATGTCGCCGTCATCGTCAACGACCGCGTCGACGTCTTCCTCGCCGCTCGTGCCGCGGGCGCGCGTGTCGCGGGCGTCCACGTGGGCCAGTCGGACCTTCCCATCGAGGCCGTGCGGTCCATGATCGGAGCCGCCGCGATCCTGGGCCTGAGCGCGTCGACCGAGGAGCAGCTGTCGGTCGCGGCATCCAGCGTGGCGATGGTCGACTACGTCGGGATCGGGGCGCTGCACGCGACCGCGACGAAGCCGGATGCGCCGTCTCCTCTTGGGCATGCGCGCTTCGCACAGCTCGTCGCGCGCAGCGAACGCCCTGCCGTCGCGATCGGCGGCGTGACCCGATCGGATCTTCCGGCGCTGCGCGCGGCAGGAGCAGCCGGCGCTGCGGTCGTCTCGGCGATCTGCAGCGCCCCCGATCCGGAGGCGGCCGCTCGCGGTCTCCGCGAGATCTGGAGGACGATCCGATGACCGCCCACCCGATCGCGCCCCGAGTCCTCAGCATCGCGGGCACAGATCCGACGGGCGGCGCGGGCATCCAGGCCGACCTCAAGAGCATCGCCGCCAACGGCGGGTACGGGATGGCGGTCGTCACGGCTCTCGTGGCGCAGAACACCCGGGGGGTCCGCAGTGTCCACCTGCCTCCGGCCTCTTTCCTGACGGAGCAGCTGGAAGCCGTTTCGGACGACGTCGAGATCGACGCGGTGAAGATCGGGATGCTGGGAGCCGCGGACGTCGTCGAGGCGGTGTGCGCCTGGCTCGACCGCGTCGCGCCGCCCATCGTCGTGCTCGACCCTGTCATGGTGGCAACGAGCGGCGATCGCCTCTTCGACATCGACGCTGAACACGCGCTCCGGGAGCTCGCCCACCGCGCAGACCTGCTCACCCCCAACCTGCCTGAGCTGGCGATTCTCGCCGAAGAGCCGCTCGCGTCGGACTGGGAGAGGGCGGTCGAGCAGGCCCGTCGCGTCTCGCGGCGCTATGGCGTGCGCGTCCTCGCGAAGGGCGGTCACCTGAGCGGAGCGAGCGTCCCGGATGCATTGGTCGATGCCACGGGCGAGGCCGTCGCTGTCGTGCAGTTCCCCGGGACGCGCATCGTGACGACGAACACCCACGGCACCGGATGCTCGCTCTCGTCGGCGATCGCGACGCGGTACGCCGCCACGGGGGAGTGGATCGATGCCGTGGCGGATTCCAAGCGGTGGCTCACCGAGAGCATCCGTCACGGGTCCGCACTCGCGGTCGGGCGGGGCAACGGACCCGTGAGTCACTTCTCCGGGCTCTGGGAACGCGGCGGGTACATGACGAGGCCGACGGTGGCAGAGGTCGTCTCCGACTGGTGGGAGCACATCCGCGGCATCCGCGACGGCATCGGGGAGCTCTCGTTCGTTCGAGGTCTCGGCGACGGGACCCTTCCACGCGACCGGTTCTTGACGTATCTCGCGCAGGACGCGATCTATCTCCGCGACTACGCGCGGGTGCTGGCGGAGGCGAGCAGGCTCGCCCCCACGCGGGAAGAGCAGGCCTTCTGGGCCGCGAGCGCGCAGGGGGCGCTGACGGGCGAGCTCCAGCTGCATGAGAGCTGGCTCTCGGGGCACGCCGTGGAGATGGGTGTTCCGGATGCCACGACGACGGCCTACCTCGATCACCTTCTTGCGACGGCGGCACGTGGCGAGTACCGCGTGCTCATCGCAGCGCTCCTGCCGTGCTTCTGGCTCTACCACGACGTGGGGAGCCGACTGCATCCGCTCTCACACCCGGATCATCCGTATCTGTCCTGGCTCGACACGTATGCCGACGAGGCGTTCGCGGCCGCCACACGGGCGGCGATCGATACGGTCAGTGAGGCGGCCGCCGCGGCGGACGACGCCATCCGAACGGCGATGCGCGCCGCATTCCGGGCGTCTGCGGCTCACGAACTCGCGTTCTTCGACCGCTGACTGGAGGATGCCGGAAGCGGGTACTGCATCACGAGCACCGTCGAGCTCGACTCGACCATTCCCTGGTAGTGGTGGTCGACGTCGGCCCGGAAGGTGTGGCTCTGTCCGTCGGCGAGTTCGATCGGCGCGTCGTCGGGACCGACACGGACGCGTCCTCGGATCACGGTGAGGGTCTCGCGCACGCCCTCCGCGTGCGCCCGCGAAAGCCGGGTCCCGGCTGCGACGGTCATCCGATACGCCTCGACGATCGCCGAAGGCTCCTCCCACCGCGCGAGCAGGGTCGCCTCGATGTCGTGATCGGAGACCTGCGGCTGATCGCCGGGGCCGAGGAGCGCGCTGAGCGGCAGCGCGAGCGCTGTCGTGATGGCGAAGAGAGTGTCCAGCGTCGGGTTCCGCTGACCGCGTTCCACCTCCGACAGCGTCCCCTTCCCGAGACCCGTCGTCAGTGCGAGGGAGCTGAGAGTGATGCCGCGCTCCTCTCTCAGGGAGCGGATCCGGAGACCGATCTCGGCAGTCACGTCGGCGAATGCGAGCGGGACCGATTGGCGAGACGGCATGTGTCGAGTCTACTGTTCTGTATACAGAACGAGAGGAAGCTCGCCATGTCCGTCAGTCGCCTGCAGCACATTCCGGGGATCGGCGTCGATCTGATGGGAGACAGAGCCGATCGCGAACGCGACGACCGTCTGCTCCGGTTGGAGAACCTGGATACGGACCTTCGCCCGCATCCTGCTGCGATCGTGCGCACGCTCGAGGCCGTTCACGACGACAGTGCGAACAGCTACCTGCCGTTCCAGGGCGGAGTCGCCCTGCGTGAGGCGGTCGCGGCGCACGTCGGGAGGATGGCGGGACGGACGTATGACCCGATGGGGGAGTGCGTCATCACGGCGGGTGGGCTCAATGGCATCCTCAACACCCTCCTGGCGACCCTCGAGCCCGGAGACGAAGTGGTCATGACGGATCCGATCTACGCGGGTCTCGTCAACCGCGTCCGGCTCGCGGGGGGAGTCCCGCGCTTCGTGCCCCTGCGCCCGACGACGTCGGGCTGGACGCTCGAACCGGAGGCGCTCGCCGCCGCCGTGAGCGATCGGACGGGCGCGGTCCTCGTGATGTCGCCGTCGATGCCGACGGGGTCGGTCCTCGACGGCTCCCACTGGAGCGCTCTCGCCCGGGCCCTGGACGGTCATCGCGCATGGCTCGTCTACGACGCGGCGATGGAGCGCATCCGGTTCGACGGGCGGGCACCCGTCCACCCGGCGAGCGTCGACGGATTGCAGGATCGCACGATCACGGTGGGCGCGGCATCCAAAGAGCTCAGGATGATCGGCTGGCGCGTGGGATGGGTCGTCGGCCCGCGGACCATCGTCCGCGACATCGACCTCGTCGGTCTCAGCAACGTCGTCTGTCAGGTCGGGATCGCTCAGGATGCCGTCGCCGTCGCCCTGAGCGCACCCGATGCCGACGAGGACGTCGCCCGCGCAGCCGCCGTCTGGAAGGAGCGCAGCGACACGATCGTCCATCAGCTCGAGGGGTTCCCCGTCGTACCGCCGCACGGCGGGTGGTCGGTGCTCATCGACACGGCGAGCATCGGGATGACGCCGTCGGAGGCATCCGAGAGACTCTTCGAGCTCGGTCGGGTCGCGGCGACGCCGATGAACGGGTGGGGTCCGTCGGGCGACCGCTATCTTCGTCTCGTCTTCGCCAACGAACCCGTGGAGCGGCTCTGGGATCTGCGATCGCGCTTCGAGACGGCGTGGGGGACCCGACCGCGCTAGCGTCGGCGCTGGTAGTCGCGCGCCGTGTCCACCCAGAACAGCAGCTGCTCGTCGTTCGCCAGGTGCTCGCTGTCGATCAGCAACCAGCCAGGGCCCATCTCTCGTCGCTGAGGTCCCATGACCGCCGCAGACGCGCCGGGCTCGAGGAGGAGAGTCGCGGCGTCATCGGCGTCGACCCGGACAAGGAGCGCGGGAGCGGAGAACACGGCCACCGTGATGCGATCCTCGAGGAGAAAGGCGCGGCTGCCGAACATGGCCTTCTCCGTGAGATCCGCCTCGTCGGACAGGAGCGCTCGCACTCGGTCGGCCAGCGCGCTCTGCGCCTCGTTCATCGCCATCCGTCGTCTCCCGAGTGTGTGCGTCGTGGCACGTCGTCGGTGCGATTCTCACACGACCTGCGCGTCTCCACACGAGTGACGGCGCGGACGATGCGGGATCTGCCATGTAATACATTGAACGCTGGAGGGTCTCATGGCACGTGCGCGAACGGACTCCGGCGATGAGTCGGCCGAGGGTGATGCGGGATCGCTGTCAGGTGCGCAACTGGGTGAGATTCTCCGAGGGCTCCGGGCGACATCGGGGCTGAGCCTCAACGCATTGGCCGCATCATCGGGAGTGAGCGCCGGCCTGCTCAGCCAGATCGAGCGCGGCAGCGGCAATCCTTCGTACAACACGCTGATCAAGCTCGCTCACGCATTGGGTGTGGGCGTCGGTGAATTCTTCGGCGGACGCGATCCGGAGCCGAAGCTCGTCGGATTGGTCAGAGCCGACGCCCGCCGTCGCCTCCTGCTGTACGAGCACGACATGGTGTACGAACTGCTCACCCCCAGCATGAACGGTCGTCTGGGGATGATCCGCGCGCAGATCGCCGCCGGCTGGAGCAACGAAAGCGTTCCGTTCCAGCATGAGGGCGAGGAGTGCATCGTCGTCGTCGAAGGCGAACTCACCGTCGTGGTGGGCAACGAGCGATTCGAGCTCACGCTGGGCGATGCCATCACGTACGACGCGTCCGTTCCGCACTGGTACGCGAACCTCACCGATCGGCCCGCGGCGCTCATCGGGTCGATGACTCCGCCGTCCTTCTGATCGTCTCGCTCTGCGTGCCCTGAGGGGCGCCAGCAGACGTAACCCGCTCGAAACGACGCGGCAATCGCTGGGCAATCGCGGGCATGTTCACTATGCTGAACGACATTCATTTCAATGAATGTGATCTGTCACCCGTCTGGTTCCGCGTGCCTCAGAGCACTCGTCACGAAGGATCTCCATGCTCACACAGCTCAGCGCACGGCGCCAGGGTCGTCAGGCGACCGCCATGGCTATCGCCGGCGTGGCCATGCTCACCCTCGCCGCCTGCTCCGGTGGCGCGCCCGCCGATTCCTCCGGTCCGACCGGCAGCGAGACTCTCACGATGCAGCTCGACGGGCCGGTCACGTCGTACGACCCGGCCCTCGGGGCGTCCTTCCAGGACGTCGTCGTCGTCTGGGCGATGTACGACACGCTCCTGGCACTCGACGAGGACGGCTCGATCGTTCCGGGTCTAGCGAGCGACTGGGATGTCACGGCGAGTGAAGGTGTCTTCACCATTCGCGACGGAGTCACGTGCTCAGACGGGGAGGAGTTGACGGGAGAGGTCGTCGCCAACTCGCTCAACAGGTTCTTCGACCCCGCGACTGCCGCCCCGTTCCTCTCCAACGTCATCGGCGCCGGCAACAGCGCGACGGCGACCGCCGAAGGCCAGACGGTCACGATCTCGCTCGACGCGCCGTTCTCGGGGCTCCTGAGCGGTCTGACGGTCGGGTATACCGGAATCGTCTGCTCGGCAGGTACCGAGAACCCCTCCATACTGACGACCGGCTCCAACGGGACCGGCGGATTCATCGCCGACACGCAGGTCGCCGGTGCCAGCTACACGTTCCAGCAGCGCGAAGACTACGCCTGGGGCCCCGAGTTCGACGGAATCCCGACGGACGGCGCACGCCCGACGACGCTCGTCATGCAGGTGACGGAAGACGAGAACACGCGCGCCAACCTCCAGACCACCGGCGACATGCAGATCTCGGGATACACCACCGACGCGTGGGAGCGCGTGACGGCTCAGGACGGATGGACCAACACCGTCTCGCAGCAGTCCGACACCTTCCTGATGTTCAACCACACCGAGGGACACCCCACGGCCGACCCGGCCGTCCGCCGGGCGATCGCGCAGGCGATCGACATCGCGCGCCTGAACGACGTACAGAGCTACGGCGCGGGAACCCTGATCACGAACCTCGGTCAGCCCACCTACGAGTGCTACGACGAGGGCGCGAGCGAGTACATGCCCGAGTACGACCCGGACGCAGCCGCCGAGGTTCTCGCGGGTCTCGACCTCGCGGTCAACGGCACGACGCTCCTCGCGGGAGGCGACGGCAACGCCTACGTGCAGTCGGCGCTGCAGGAAGCCGGCGCGAACGTGTCGTTCGCGAACCTCAACAACCAGCAGTGGGTGTCCGGACTGTTCACTCCGCTGAACGACTGGGACGTCACGATCCTCGTGTTCGCGAACACCTCGTCGAACCTGCTGTCGGGCGCGAACTTCTTCACGGGATCCGTTCCCCCCGAGGGGCAGAACCTGTCTGCGGTGGACAATCCCGAAGCCGACGCCGCTCTTCAGATCGCCCGCGAGACCACCGGTGAGGAAGGCTGCGCCGCGCTCGCCGACTACAACCGGCTGATGCTCGAGAACACCGACGTGCTTCCTCTGGCCACGGCCCCCGCCACCGTGACGTTCGCTCCCGGGGTGACCGCCATGGTCTCCAAGGGCTTCGTCCGGGCCGGCACGATCCGCATCGCGGAGTGAGCACCGTGTCGCCCGCGAACTCACAGGTCGAGAGGGAAACCACCGTGACCCGTGGCGCATCCGCAACCGCGCAATCGCCCGCACCCTCGACGCCTTCGCGGGCGACACGCGTCGCGCTCGGTCCCTGGACCGCGTACCTCCTGGCCCGCGTGGGCGGGCTGCTCGGCATCGTCGTCGCGCTCCTGGCGATCACCTTTCTCCTCGTGCAGTTCGTGCCCGGCGACCCGGCGCGGAACATCGTCGGCGTCACCGCGACGCAGGAGCAGGTCGAGATCGTCCGCGATCGGCTCGGCCTCAACGATCCCTTCGCCATGCAGGCTCTCAACTACGTGACGGCGCTCGTCCAGGGCGACCTGGGGAACTCCTTCGTCACGCAGCAGCCCGTCGTCGAGATGATCGCTCAGCGGCTTCCCATCACGGCAGCCGTCGCACTCGGCGGCCTCCTCGTCGTCCTGCTCATCGGATTCCCCGTCGGCATCGCCGTCGCCTTCGCCGAGCGTCGCGGGGGCGCCCGCGTCACATCGGGGGTGTTCAACGTGGGCGCAGGAATCATCGGGGCCATCCCCGAATACATCACCGGCACGATCCTCATCATCGTGTTCGCGCTGTCGCTCGGGTGGCTCCCCGCGCAGGGCGGAGGAGGCATGAACGGCTACATCCTTCCCGCTGTCGCGGTCGGCTTGGCATCGGCGGCAGTCATGTCCCGTGTTGTGCGAGGTGAGACGCGCGCCGTCCTCGGCCAGGAGTACATCGCGACGGCCCGCAGTAAGCGGATCTCGACGCCGCGACTGCTCTTCGGCCACGTACTGCCCAACGTCGCGACGAGCGCGCTCACCCTGGGCGGCATCATCCTCGTCGCCCTCCTCGGGGGCACCGTCATCGTCGAGAACGTCTTCAACATCCCGGGGCTGGGCACGCAGATCGTCCAGTCGATCATCTCCAGCGACTACCCGGCGATCCAGGGGATCATCCTCACCCTCGGAGTCCTGGCGGCCCTCGTCAACCTCGCGATCGACGTCCTCCTCGGCATCCTCGACCCGCGAGTGCTCACGAAAGGACGGTTCACGTCATGACCGCCGGCACCGTCGTCCCCTCGCCCATCACTGTGTCGCGCGGTCGCAGGAAGTACCCCCTCTCGCTCGTCATCGGTCTCGTCGGGCTCGGCATCGTCGTTCTGATCGCCCTCGTCGCCCCCGCGCTCTGGGGCGCCGCCGCCGAGGCCGGGTCGGGCGACCTGCGCGCAGGGCCCTCGGCCGAGCACGTGTTCGGCACCGACGCCCAAGGTCGAGACGTGCTGCTTCGCACCCTCGTCGCCACACGGCTCACGGTCATGATGGGCGTTGCGGCCACACTCATGGCGGTCGTGCTCGGCGGACTGCTCGGGACCCTCCTCGTCGTCGCCGGAGCGCGGGCGCGGTGGTTCGGCGCGCGGACGATCGACCTGTGGCTGGCGCTGCCGCCCATCATCGTGGCGCTCGCGGTGACGGCCATCTTCCGTCCCAACGAGGTCACGGTCGTCATCGCGATCGGCATCGCCTTCTCGCCGCAGTTCGCACGCCTCACCAACAATCTCGCGACCTCGGTGGGGTCGAAGGACTTCGTCACGACGGCACACCTGCTCGGCGTGCCGGCACCCACGGTGCTGTTCCGCCACATCGTGCCGAACATCGCCTCACCGGTCCTCGTTCTCACGTCGGTCTGCCTCTCCACGTCGATCGTCACGATGTCGGGACTGAGCTTCATCGGGCTCGGCGTCCAGCCCCCTGCCATCGACTGGGGGCAGCTCCTCGCGAGTGGACTCCGCGACATCTACCAGAATCCGTTCGGCGCCATCGCTCCCTCCCTCGCGATCGTCCTGACGGGTCTCTCGGCCGCCCTCATCGGCGACGGATTCGTGGCGCTCAGCGAGCCCCGACGAGTGACGTCGAAGAAGCGGGCCGCGGCCAAGCCCGTAGCCGCTCCCGCACCGGACGCGCCCGTCGTCGGCGTCACCGAAACCACGTCTGCGAGCACCGACCGCGCGGCACTCGAGGTGAACGACCTGCATGTGCGCGTCGGTCAGGGCGATTCGGCCACTCCTCTCGTGCGCGGGGTCTCTCTCAGCGTCGGCACGGGCGAGATCGTCGGCCTCGTCGGCGAGTCGGGCTCGGGCAAGAGCATCACGGCGATGACGGCGGCGCAGCTTCTTCCGCCCGAGCTCACGTGGGACGCGGCCCTCCTGGACGTGGCCGGTCATCGGATGCACGCAGACTCGACGCCCCCGACATCGCTCGCACTGGACCTCGGCATCGTCTTCCAGGATCCCTCGTCGTGCTTCAATCCCGCGCGCCGGCTCGGTGCCCAGCTCACGGAATCCATCCGCGTCCACAGGAAGGTGTCGAAGAAGGAGGCGGAGGAGCTCGCCGTGCAGAAGCTGCGCGAGGCGCGCGTGAGCGAGCCGGAGCTGCGGATGAAGCAGTATCCCCACGAGCTGTCGGGAGGCATGCGGCAACGCGCGATGATCGCGATGGCTCTCATCACGACACCGACGCTGCTCGTGGCGGACGAGCCGACGACCGCTCTCGACGTGACCGTCCAGGCCGACGTGCTGCGCCTCATCAAGCAGATCAACGAGGACCACGAGATGGCCGTCCTCCTCATCTCGCACGATATCGACGTCATCGCGGCGATGTGCGACCGGGTCTACGTCATGTACCGCGGAGAGATCGTCGACCACCTCACGTCGGCCCAGCTGCGCAGTGGAGACGTGACGCACCCGTACACGCGCAAACTCCTCGAAGCATCGTCGAGCACGGCCCTGGAAGGCGCCGTCTACCGTTCGACCTCCCACGCCGGAAGCGCATCATGACGAATCCACTCGTTCCTCAGCAGTCGATCCTGGCCGTGTCCGATCTGTCGGCGCGATACGGAACCAGCTCGCACAGCCCGCTCGTCCTCGACAGCGTGTCCCTCTCCCTGACCAAGGGGCAGACGATGGGCGTCGTCGGCGAGTCCGGATCAGGGAAGTCGACGCTCGCCAAAGTCATCGTGGGCACGCTGGGAGCCTCCAGCGGCTCGGTCATCGTCGACGGCGTCGACGTCGGACGCGCGCGCGGCGCGCAGCGCCATGCCCTCCGCCGTTCCGTGCAGATGATTCCGCAGGACCCGTACGCGTCGCTCGATCCGCGCATGACGATCGGACGAACGCTGCGCGAAGCGCTGGCCCCGAGGGGAGGACGTGCTGCCACGCACCGCGATCGGATCGTCGAGCTCCTGGAGCTCGTCTCCCTCGACGCCACGGCGGTCGATCGCTACCCCCACGAATTCTCGGGCGGCATGCGCCAGCGCGTCGCGATCGCGCGGGCCATCGCCGTGCAGCCCTCCCTGCTGATCGCCGACGAGATCACGTCCGCGCTGGACGCATCCATCCAGTTCGAGATTCTGGGCCTTCTGGACAGGCTCCAGAAGGAGCTCGGATTCGGATGCGTCTTCATCACCCACAACCTCGGGGTCGCCGCGCGGATGTGCGACGACATCACGGTGATGCGCTACGGCCGGGTCGTCGAGCAAGGACCCATCACGCTGCTCGCCGATCCCGCCGCGGCGTATACGCGTCTCCTCGTGGGAAGCGTGCCCGACCCCGAGGGTCGATTCCTCTCGGATCCCTCCGCCTACGAATCCGTGCCCGCCCGCTAACGGGCTCCACGGCATTCCTGTACCCCACTCGATCAAGGAGCACTGAAATGTTCGCGCACATCAACGGCGTCGACCTCTACTTCGACGTCATCTCGTCCGGCAAGACCGTGGACTTCTCGGGCGACAAGGACAAGCCCGTCCTCTTCGTGCACCACGGCGGGCCCGGCGCCGACCACAGCTACTTCCGTCCGTGGCTGGACCCGCTGGGAGAGGTCGCGCAGGTCGTCTACATCGACCACCGCGGCACCGGCAACTCGTCGGACGCGCCGCTCGAGACATACACGGTGGAGCAGATGGCAGACGACGTCGAGGCTCTGCGCCACCACCTCGGTCTCGGCAAGATCATCTTCCTGGGCCACTCGTACGGCGGATTCGTCGGTCAGGTACTCGCCCTGCGCCACCCGAACGCCCTGTCGAAGCTGATCCTGTCGCACACAGCTCCCGACTACGACTTCTGGGAGGAGGCGCAGGCGATCGCCGAGCGCATCGCGACCCCCGAACAGAAGGTCGTCTTCCGCGAGCTCTTCGAGGGGTCGATCTCGAGCCAGGAGGAGTACGAGGCCTGGTGGAAGAAGTGCTACCCGCTGTACTTCCGCCACCCCGATCAGGAGGTCCTCGACCAGCTGTCGGCGCGGAGCAACGGCCGGTTCGAGGTATCGGGCTACATGATGGCCAACGAGATCCCCAAGTACAACCCGTACCCGCAGCTGCACACGGTCGAGGTGCCGACCCTCGTGATGTCGAGCGAGTACGACTGGGTGACGCCGCCGAGTCAGGGTCGACGGATCGCCGAGGCGATTCCGAACTCCGAGTTCGTGCTCTTCGAGGACAGCGGCCATGAGCCGTTCGCCCGCGAAGAGGAGCAGGCCTACCTCGACGTCGTCTCGACGTTCATCCGCGCATGACCGCCGTGCATACCCGCTGGCTTCTGCGCGATGCGGTGATCTTCGATGCGACGGACGGTGCGCTCCGCGGGGGACACGAGTCCGTTCTCGTCGAAGACGGACGCATCGCGTGGGTCGGACCCGACGGCGATGCGCCATACGCCGACCTCGTGGTGGACGCGCGCGGACGCACCGTGCTGCCCGGTCTCATCAATGCGCACGTACACCTCGCGAACGACGGCGCGGCCGATCTCGCGGCGCAGGTGAGGGACGACTCCACCGCGACGGCTGCCTATCGTGCCGCCGCCAACGCGCTGACCACCCTCGACGCCGGCATCACGACAGTCAAGGACTGCGGCGCCGCCGACAACGTCGTCATCGATCTCGCCCGTGCCGTGGAGAAGGGTGTCGTCGCCGGCCCCCGCATCCTCGCGGCGGGGCGTGTGATCACGATGACGGGCGGCCACGGGCACTTCATGGGCGTCGAGGCGGACGGCGTCGACGCCGTGCGGCGCGCGGTGCGCGGGCAGCTCAAGGCGGGTGCGGCCTTCATCAAGGCGATGGCGACGGGTGGAGTCCTCACGTCCGGCGTGCGGCCCACGCAGACGGCATTCCTGCGTGAAGAGCTCGCCGCTATCGTCGAGGAGGCCCATCACGCGGGCCGACGCGTATCGACGCACGCGATCGGACGTGACGGGATCGAGAACGCCATCCTGGCGGGGGTCGACACGATCGAGCACGGATTCCACCTCGACTCTGAGCTTTTCGAACTCGCCATCGAACGAGGCACCTATCTCGTCCCGACACTCTCGGCGGTCCACGGCATCGTGGCGGAGAGCAAGAACAGCCCGATTCCCGCATGGATCGTCGACAAGGCGCAGGAGGAGTACGCGCGGAGCACCGCGATGTTCCGCGAGGCCGTCGAGGCGGGGATGAAGATCGCGGCTGGGACGGATGCGGGTACGCCGTTCAATCCGCACGACGGACTCGTCGAGGAGATGATCCAGATGGTCCAGATCGGATTGTCGCCCGCCCGGACGCTGCTCTCTGCGACGCGCGACGGGGCGGAGAACGCGGGTCTCAGCGACCTGACCGGCACGATCGAGGTCGGGAAGGCGGCGGACATCCTCGTCGTCGACGGCGATCCGGTATCCGACATGACCGCGATGCGGAACATCGTGCTCGTCGCGAAGGATGGTGCGATCCACCGGAGTTCGCTGGAAGCCGTACCCGCCGATCTCGCCGCCGCGGATCTGCCTGCCCTGAGTGGGGTGACGGCATGACGTTCTCGATCATCGCGAGAGACCCCGATACCGGCGCGTTCGGGATCGCCTGCGAGACCCACTTCTTCGGAGTCGGCCGGCTCGTGGGGTGGCTCGAACCGGGTGTCGGCGTCGTCGCGACGCAAGCCTTCGTCAACGTGGGCTTCGGGCCACGCGGCGTGGAGCTGCTGAAGGACGGGGTCGAGCCGACAGATGCCGTGGCGCAGCTGCTGGACGGTGATGATTCGCCCGACGTGCGTCAGCTGGCGATGATCGGTCCGGACGGCGCCGTCGCGAACTACACGGGCGCCGCCTGCGTCGCGGCCGCGGGCGCTCTGGCCGGCGATCAGGTCTCGGTGCAGGGGAACATGCTCGCGTCGGACTCGGTCTGCGCGGCGATGCTCGAGGCCTACGAGCGTGCCGCTGGCGCGCCTTTCGCAGCGCGCCTGCTCGCGGCCCTCCGCGCAGGTGAGGACGCGGGTGGAGACGCCCGGGGGTCGCAGTCGGCGGTTCTCAAGATCGTCTCGGGCAATCGAGGCGGAGATCCGTGGAACGAGACTCTCGTCGACATCCGAGTCGACGACCATCAGGACCCCGTCGCAGAGCTCACGCGTCTCGCGGGACTCAGCGAGGCGTACGACCGACTCGGCGGCGTCATGTTCGCACCGCGCGTCATGATCGGCGAATACCGAGATGTCGCGCCGGCGGAACTCGATCAGGCGCTGACATCGCTCGAGGAGGCGGAGGCCGTTCTCGGCGACAACCTCGAGGCGGCATTCTGGCACGCAGTCCTCCTGGGTCGCGCCGGTCGGGTCGCGGAGGCATCGGACCTCTTTCAGCATGTGTTCCGGAACGGGCCGCACTGGCGTCCCTATCTCGACTCCGTCGCGGCGGCGGGATTCATCGATCCCGAGACCGTCGCGACGGTGGTCTCGCAGTGATGTCGGAAGGCGCACCGCTTCGCGTCGACGGGGATCGGCTGATCGCCGACCTCCAGCGTCTGGGCGAGTTCGGGCGCAATGACGGGGGAGGGATCGATCGGGCGTCGTTCTCTGCCGCCGACATCGCGGCGCGGCGCTGGCTGACCGAGCGGTGCGAGAGTGCCGGGCTCCACGTACGGGTGGACGGTATCGGGAATCTCGTGATCTCTTCCCCCGTGCTCGAAGAGGGACTCGCCGAGCCGGCGCCCGTCTGGACGGGATCGCACATCGATGCGGTGCCCAACGGTGGGATGTTCGACGGGCCGTTGGGCTCGCTCGCGGCGATCGAGTGCCTCCGCCGTCTGCACGAAGAGCGCCTTGCTCTGCGGCGCCCCGTCCGGGCGGTCGTATTCGCGGACGAAGAGGGAAACTATGCGCACCTGCTCGGCTCGTCCGGAGTCACCCGCGGGTACACCGCCGACCAGCTCGCGAGCTTCGTCGGTCGCGACGGCGATGCCTTCGTCGACTCGTTCCGTGCTTTCGGCGGCGACGTGGAAGCTGCGACAGGGGCAGTGCTCGCTCCCGGGAGTCTGCATGCCACCGTCGAGCTTCACATCGAGCAGGGCCCGGTCCTCGAGCGGTCCGGCATCCAGATCGGCGTCGTGACGGGGATCGTCGCGATCGGCGGCGGAACCGTCCGCTTCCTCGGGCAAGCGGACCACGCGGGGACGACGCCGATGGCAGGTCGGCGCGATGCCGTCGTCGCAGCCGCCGACTTCGTGACGCGCCTGCCCGCGCTCGCGGCGCGGGCGAGTGCGGATGCGGTCGTGACGGCGGGCATCATCCGCGTCGAACCGGGCGGCTCCAACGTCATCGCGCACGCGGCCGAGGTCGTCGTCGACTACCGCGATCCCACGGTCGAGGGCGCACGCACGCTGCACGGACTCATCTCCGAGGCTGCTTCCGGGACGGCCCGCAGCCACGACGTCGACGTCGAGATCGAGTGGGAGGAACTCATCGCGGATGCACCTATGCACGATCTCGTGCGCTCCGCCGTCCGCGACTCCGCAGCGGCGCTCGGCCTGACGTCGATGGGCATCGCCTCCGGGGCGGGCCACGACTCCCAGAACCTTGCGCGACTCGCCCCGACAGGCATGATCTTCGTCCCCAGCACCCAGGGCCGTAGCCACAGCCCTGCGGAAAGCACCCCGTGGTCCGACGTCGTCAACGGCGCCGACACGCTTCTCGGCACCCTGGTCAGACTCGCCGGCGCGTCTCCGCACGAGTGACGGCGCGCGGACGACCTCTCACGCGGCTTGCAGGATCCGCTTCGCCCGCCGAGCATGGAGGCATGGGGGAATCCACCGCAGCGCGGTCGCGAACGCCGATCGTCGTCGCACTGAGCGTCGGCTTCGGGGTGCTGATCGTCTCCGCCGCCGTGACGTTCTGGATCCTGATGTCGGCGACGCCCGAAGCGGCCCCCGTGCCCTCGCCCACCGCGTCGTCCTCCGCGCCTGTCGGCACGCCGACCCCCACACCGACGCCCACGCCGACCGGACCGGCCCCGGACGCGAACGTCTACGACACATCGACGCTCCCTCGTGTCGACGTCTTCGCGGTCGTGCCGGCGCTCCCCGTCGACGACGATCCGACCGGCTCTTTCACGGGAGAAGCGGCACACGCCCGCGAGGAGGCCATCCCGGTCTTCGCAGCCCCATCGACGCCGCCGGTCGCAGCGCTCGCGCGCGATCAGGAGTTCGACGGCACGGTGGTCCCGGTCATCGAGCGTCACGCCCACTGGCTGCGGGTTCTCCTTCCCGGACGGCAGGCGCCGCCCTCCGCGGGCGATCCCGGGCAGCTGACCGGCTGGGTGCGCGCCACCGACGTCGACCTGACGACGCAGGACGCGCGCGTGGAGGTCAGCATCTCCGCGCGCACGATCGAGATCGTCCGCGGCGATGCGCGCGAACTCGTCGCGGGTGACTTCGCGTGGGGGGTCGAATCGACGCCCACTCCGACGGGGCGATCGTTCGTCATGACGACCGCCGTCGTCCCCGAGTTCGCATACACGCGCGGCAACCCCATCACGTACCTGTCGGTCCAGTCGCCGACTCTCGACGGATTCGGCGGCGCCGACGTGGCCGTCACCGCGTTCCACTATCACGACAGCCGTTCCGGCTCGATCTCGAACGGATGCCTCCGCGTCGACGCCGCTGCCGCTGCGGCGCTCGCCGCGCTCCCGCACGGCACACCCGTGACGATCTCGCCGTAGGCCGGCATCGTTCGTCAAGGGGCATCCGATCCGGCGCCCAGATGGCATGCTGGACGACGGCGTACTCAGCGACGAAGGGACTGCCATGCAACAGCGACAGCTCGGACGAACGGGCCGGGAGGTCTCGGCCATCGGACTCGGCACGTGGCAGCTCGGGGCGGACTGGGGCGCGGTGTCGGAGGACGACGCGCGCACGGTGCTGGCGGCATCCCTCGAGCGCGGCGTGACTCTCTTCGACACGGCCGACGTCTACGGGGACGGCCGCAGCGAATCGCTCATCGGGCGGTTCCTCGCCGAGCGGCCGGGCCACGGAGTCACCGTCGCGACGAAGATGGGCCGGAGGCTACCCCAGGAGCCGGAGAACTACACCGCCGAGAACTTCCGCGAGTGGACGGACCGTTCACGCCGCAATCTCGGAGTCGAGACGCTCGATCTCGTGCAGCTCCACTGTCCGCCCTCGGCGGTGATCGACGATGACGCGACGTACGACGCTCTGGACGCTCTCGTCGCCGACGGCGCCATCGCGGCGTACGGAGTGTCGGTCGAGACGTGTGCACAGGCGCTCTCGGCGATCCGGCGGCCGGGAGTCACCAACATCCAGATCATCGTCAATCCGTTCCGACTCAAGCCGCTGGACGAGGTGCTCCCAGCCGCCGAGGCTGCGGGCGTCTCGATCTTCGCCCGTGTGCCTCTCGCTTCCGGTCTCCTTTCGGGCGCCTACACGACCGACACGCAGTTCTCCGCCGACGATCACCGGACGTACAACCGTCACGGTGAGGCCTTCGACCGCGGCGAGACGTTCTCCGGGGTGGACTTCGAGGTGGGTGTCGCGGCAGCGCGCGAACTCGCGGCGGCTGTCCCCGCGGGAATGTCTCTTCCGGCCGTCACGCTCGCGTGGATCGCGAGTCTCCCGGGGATGACGTCGGTGATCCCGGGCGCCCGCAATGTCCGCCAGGCATCGTCGAACGCCGAAGCGGCGACGCTGCTCGATGCGGGGACCGATCTGTCAGGGTTCGACGCCGCCGTGCACGACGTGTACGACCGGATGCTGCGGCAGGCCATCCACCCGCAGTGGTGACGCGCCCGGGGTGACGACCCCGTGGCGGCGGGTCGCGAGTATCGTGAGCGGCGTGCACGCCGAGTCTCGTATCACGGTCGTCATCCCCTGCTGGAACGACGCCGAGATGCTCGACCACTGCCTCTCCGCGCTCTCCCGCCAGACTCGACCCGCCGATCGGATCCTCGTCGTCGACAACGGCAGCACGGACGAATCCGTCGATGTCGCCCGCCGGCACGGCGCGGATGTCGTCCACGAGCCGTTGAGGGGGATCTGGCCGGCTGCAGCGCGGGGATACGACGATGCGCGCGCGGACGCCGACATCATCGCCCGGCTCGACGCCGACTCCCGACCGCACCGGGACTGGATCGAGCGACTCGAGCGTGCGTTCGTCGCGGATCCGCGTCTCGGGGTTCTGACGGGCGGCGCCGAGTTCTACGGTGCGGGCCCTGTCGTGCGATATCTCGGCGAGCACTGGTACATCGGCGGCGGTCACTTCTGGATCCGTGTGTTCCTCGGCATCCCTCTCGTCTTCGGGTCGAACTTCGCCATGCGACGTCGCGTCTGGGAACGGGTCCGTGACCGTGTCGACCGCACGAATCCCCGCATCCACGACGATCTCGACCTCACGATCCGACTCCGTGCCTCGGACGGCGTCCGGTACGACCCCGAGCTCCGCATGCCCGTGTCGTCGAGACCGCTCGTGACCCAACGAGGACTGTGGCGACGCATCTGGCGAGTCGTGCCCACCTTCGCTGCGAGCTGGCCCGAGGGTGCCCGCTGGTTCCGCGATGAGGGACGCCGAGACGAAGAGCGCCGTGCGGCGTCCGACGATTGGGCTGCGGACGGCGACGACCTCGCGCCCGGGTTCGGCCGCTGAACGCGCGAAAGCCGCGCTGACCTCCGCCGGGGTTATCCACAACCGGGCGGGATCGGCTCGAGACCACCCCGCCACTCGCTATCGTTTCGCATCGGTGGGGCAATCGAGTTGCGACTCAGGTTGAGGAAGAGGCGCAAGTGAATCATGTGGCAGCGCGTTATCGGATCGTGAGGATCGTCTGTTGACCCCCGGTGGGAGGGCTCCCATGATCGTCATGGGGAAGGACGCCGCACAGGGGGTCTGCATCTTCCGGCGGATCGGAAGAACGTGACTGCGGCGGACTATCTGCTCAGCGCCGCGTACGTTCTGTTCGCGGCGCTGAGCTGCGTCGTGACCGTCGTCGACATCCGCACGCATCGTGTGCCCGATCGACTCAGCCTCCCTGCCGCGCCGCTCCTGATCGGTCTTCTGGGATCGGCGTGCGTCGCCGGTGCGGACTGGCACCGACTCGGGGGAGCGGTGCTCGGCGGAATCGCGCTGTTCTGCTTCTATCTCGCGTTGCGCCTCGCGAGCCCCCGAGGCATGGGAGGAGGAGACGTCAAGCTCGCGGCGGTCGTCGGGGTGATGCTCGGCTGGTGGGGCTGGTCGGCGCTAGCGCTGGGTGCACTGGCGGGCTTCGTGCTCGGGGGCGCTTTCGGAGTGGCTGTCATGCTCACCCGGCGAGGAGATCGTCGCACACGTATCCCGTTCGCACCCTTCATGCTGAGCGGGGCGTGGCTCGTCATCGCCGTGGCGGCCGCGCGGTGATGAGCGACACGGGCTTTGTCAACACCCCCGGGCGCTCTGCTCGACGCGGCTACGCTGACCGCATGGGCTCCTCGACGTCGTCATCAGCCGGTCTCGTCCCGCGGATCATCGCGCGTGTCCTGGCCATGCGTCCCGTTCGAGCCTTCCTCCACTACAGCGAGCACCGCGGCGCGCTGCTCGCTGACAGCATCACGTATCGCACGCTCTTCAGCCTGTTCGCCGGGGTTCTGCTGGGCTTCTCGGTCGCGGCGCTCTGGCTCGCAGGCAACCCCGCCGCATGGCAGGCGCTGATCGACGCGGTCGATGCGGCGATTCCGGGCCTGGTGGGCGACGGCGGTCTCGTAGATCCCGATGACATCCGGGCACCCGCGGGGCTCACGATCGCCGGAATCCTGTCGCTCGTGGGTCTCGTCGGTGCGGCGATCGGCGCGATCGGATCACTCCGGACGGCGCTGCTGATCCTCGCGGACCGCGTTCATGACGATGTCTTCATCGTGTGGGTTCTACTTCGCAACCTCGCCCTCGCGATCGGAATCGGAGCCGCGCTGGCATTCGCCGCCGTCGCGATGTTCTTCGCGGATCAGGGGATCGGCATCGTGACGGGCTGGTTCGGCATGAGCGAGGCCGACCCGTTCGCGGTGTTCCTCGGACGAGCAGTCGGCATCCTGATCGTCCTCGTGCTCGATGCGGCGGTTGTCGCGGTTCTCTTCCGCGTCTTGTCGGGAGTCCGCGTCCGCACCCGCACGCTCCTCGTGGGGGCCGCGATCGGGGGTATCGGGCTCACCGTTCTGCAACAGCTCTCGACGTGGTTCGTCGGAGGCGCATCGTCCAACCCGCTGCTCGCGACGTTCGCGTCGCTCATCGCGCTGCTTCTGTGGATCAACCTCTCCACGCAGGTGATCCTGATCGCGAGTTCCTACATCATCGTCTCGGATGCCGAAGAGCGCGATCGTGTGCGCGCACGTTTCGGGACACCCACGTTCGCGACGCGGCGCATGCAGCGGGCGGAGGACTCCGTGCGTGTCGCGACCGAGGAGCTTCAGAAGGCGCGCGCCGACGTCGAGAAGGAACGTCAGCGCGCGTAGCGGCGCACGAAGTTGTCGAGGATCGTGCTCGGGTGGGAGACGGTCGCGCGGTGGACCGCATCGAGAGTGAGCTGCAGCTCTTCCGCCGCGAAGTACCCGTAGTCCGCATAGGCGTGTATCCGGGTCGTGATCCCGTCGACGTCGAGTTCGGGATGGAACTGCGTCGCGTACACGTTCGTGCCGACGCGGAACATCTGCACGGGCGATACGGGCGATGTCGCGAGAAGCGTCGCGGATGCCGGAAGCTCGCTGATGGCCTCCTTGTGTCCGACGAAGGCGGTGAAGACGTCGGGGAGGCCGCGAAGCAGCGGATCGGCCGAACCGGCGTCGGTCAAAGCCACGTCCGCGACGCTGATCGGTTCGCCGTACCGTCGATCGATCACGGCGCCGACGTGCGTGCCGAGCGTCCCGATCCCGTAGCACGCTCCGAGGAACGGGAAGTCGCGATCGACGACCTCGCCGAGCAGCCGGGCGAATTCGCTCTCGACGCGAACCTGCACGGGCGACTTGATTTCGGCGGGATCGGAAGCGTTGAAGGGGCCGCCCCCGACGAAAATGCCGGAAAGACGATCGAGGTCGAGTGCCGGCATATCACGTTCCTCGAGGCGGATCCGGATCAGCTCGTCCTCTGCCAGGCCCGTGTAGCGCAGGAACAGCGCGTATTCTTCGTCGGCCGGAACATCCTCGGCTCGGGTGGCCAGGAGGACGAAGGGCTTCACTCGTGCATTCTAGGTGCTCACGCAAGCCCCATCGGCTGCCGCGGCGGGCGGAGTAGGCTCGTCCCATGGCTATCGCACGACTCCACGGCGGCCCGCTCGACGGGCAGGTCATTCCGCTCGATCCGTCGATCGATGACGCGTACATCGTCCCCTATGGCGAAGGTCAGCTCGTCTACCACCGCGAGGGATCGGACATCCACGAAGGCGAGGGCGACGGGCCGACCGAGGCTCGTTTCGTCTACATCGAAGCGACGGAAGACATCGATCCTGATCCCGATGGGCGCGACGACTGACGACGCCGGAGGGTCCGACCCGGTCCGGTCCGTCGAGATCGAGCTGACGTTCGACGTCGACGCGGACACTCCGCTTCCGGACTGGAGTCTGGTTCCCGGGATCGACGCCGTCGACGCTCCGGAGCTGCGACAACTCGACGCCAGGTACTTCGACACGGCGCGCTTGGATCTCGCGCGGTGCGGGTACGCCGTGCGTCGGCGTACGGGGGGTCCGGATGCGGGGTGGCACGTGAAAGGACCCCGCGTCGGCGACGCCCGCGTCGAGTTGGGCTGGCCGCTCGGTGGGGAAGACGACGGCGTGCCGGACCACGTCCGCGACGGTGTCGCGTCGGTGACCGAGGATCCCCTCGGGCAGATTGCGCGCATCCTCAACGCGCGTACCGCCTACGTGCTGAGGGACGCCGATGGGGGCGTCGTGGCGGAGTTCGTCGACGACCACGTCACGGCGACCGATGAGCGCACCGGCGTCGAGCGCCGCTGGCGTGAGTGGGAGTTCGAACTCGGACCCGCCGCGCCGACCGACGCGGATGCCCGTGCGCTGCTGTTCGCCTCGGTCGACTCCGCCGTGCGGGCGGTCGGCGGGCGGGACGCGGCATCCGAATCGAAGCTCGCGCGGACTCTCGGACACTGAAGACAGCGAAGGCCCTGCACCCGGAAGGGGCAGGGCCTTCGGCGCAGCACGCCTCTCGTGTCAGAGGTTGATCATGTGTCCGGCGAGTCCGTGGAACGCCTCTTGCACCGCCTCGGAGAGCGTGGGGTGGGTGTGCACGTTCCGGGCGGCCTCGAGAGCCGTCAGGTCCCACTTCTGGGCGAGCGTGAGTTCGGGCAGAAGCTCCGACACGTCGGGTCCGATGAGGTGTCCGCCGAGCAGTTCGAGATGCTCGCCGTCGGCGATGAGCTTGACGAAACCGACCGGCTCGCCCAGGCCGTTGGCCTTGCCGTTGGCCGAGAACGGGAACTTCGCGACCTTGACGTCGTAGCCGGCGTCACGGGCCTGCTGCTCGGTCAGGCCGAAGGATGCCACCTGGGGGGAGCAGAAGGTCGCGCGCGGCATCATACGGTAGTCGCCGAGCGCCATCGTCTCGGCCTTGCCGATCGTCTCGGCAGCGACGACGCCCTGCGCCTCAGCGACGTGCGCGAGCTGGAGCTTCGCAGTGACATCGCCGATCGCGTAGATGTGGGGCACGGACGTGTGCATGAAGTCGTCGATCTCGATGGCGCCGCGGTCGGTCAGTGCGACACCCGTGTTCTCGAGGCCGAAGCCCTCGACGTTGGCTGCGAAGCCGATCGACATGAGCACCTTGTCAGCCTCGATGGAGCCCTGCGAGCCGTCCTTCGCCGTGTAGGTGACCGTGACCTTGTCGCCGGAGTCGACGACGGTCTCGACCTTCGTCGAGGTGAGGATCTCGACGCCGAGCTTCTTGTACTGCTTCGTGATCTCTTTCGACACGTCGGCGTCTTCGTTGGGGAGCGCGCGGTCGAGGAACTCGATGATCGTGACCTTCACGCCGTAGTTCGCCAGGACGAAGGCGAACTCCATTCCGATCGCACCCGCTCCGACGACGACCATCGAGGTCGGGAGCTCGCGCGTGAGGATCTGCTCCTCGTAGGTGACGACGTTCTCGCTCAGCGTCACGTCGGGCAGCAGGCGAACCTTCGAGCCGGTCGAGATGATCGCGTTGTCGAAGGTCAGCCGTTCGGACGATCCATCGCTCTTGGCCACGTCGATGGTGTGCGCGTCGACGAACGTGCCGCGCCCCTCGTACTCGGTGACCTTGTTCTTCTTCATGAGGAAGTGGATGCCCTTGACGTGGGTCTCGGCAACCTTGCGGCTGCGGTCCCACGCGACTCCGAAGTCGAAGTGGACGTCACCGGAGATGCCGAACAGGTCGGCCTTGTGGGTGAACTGGTGGGCCAGGTCGGCGTTCTTCAGGAGAGCCTTGGAGGGGATGCAGCCGACGTTGAGGCAGACACCGCCCCAGTACTTCTCTTCGATGATCGCGACGGACAGGCCGAGCTGAGCGCTGCGTACGGCCGCGACGTACCCGCCGGGGCCCGCGCCGAGGATGACGACGTCGTAGTGAGGCATGCCGCAAGTCTATCGGGCGGCGGAGTCCTCGGACTCAGCCGGAGGCTGTGGGGAAGGGGCCCCACGACGGCGTGCGCGGGACACGATGAGGTATGCCGTCGCCGCGATGACGAGGGCGCCGAGGACGGCCACGATGATCCACGGGACGAAAGAGCCGGAGTCGGATGCCGGCTCCGCATCGGTCGGTGCGGGCGTCGGGGACTCCGCGGATGCCGAGGGCGTAGCGGTCGCGCTCGACGTCTCGGTGGGGCTCGGCGTGGCCGTCGGGGTCGGAGTGGGCGGCGTGCCCGCGACCGTGAAGGTGAACTGGCCCGAGATCGGGTGGCCGTCGCTCGAGACGACCTTCCACAGCACCGTGACGGGCCCCGCCGCGGTCACCTGAGTGAGTGGCTGAGTGAGGATCGGCCCGTCGACGACAGGTGCGCCGTCGGTGAGCGGCGCGCCCGCGGCATCCGTCACCTGGATCTCGGACGCCCCCGCGTCTGCGGCGATCGCCGCGCTGAAGGTGAGGGAGAGCGCCGGTGGCAGCTGCTCGACGGTCGACTCCGCCGCGGGGTCCGATCCCAAGAGGCGATCGTGCGCTGCCGCGGGCGCCGCCGTCATGATGACGGAAGCGGCGGCCACGAGGAACGCGGCGACCAGGATGAGGAGACGCCGGGGGAGAGTTCGATCTGCGGTGGACATCACGCATCGAGCCTATCCGCACCCTTACGCTGCGCCGTCCGCGGGCCTACCATGGCCGCGAGCGGGCACTCCGTCCGTTCCCGGAGACGATCAGGAGGTGCGAGATGGATTCGATGATGATGGGCGCCATGTCGAAGGACATGATGTCGATGCCTGGCATGAGCGACCTCGATATGGCGGTCATGCAGGCATGCCTCGATGCGTGCGCGGCGTGCGAGCAGGCATGCACGGTGTGCTCGACGCAGATGATGTCCTGCGCGCCCGCGTGCATGAACTGCGCCGACATGTGCAACACGATGATGCGCGCCATGCTGCGCATGCAGGGGATCACTCCCGCCGCGCTGATGGCGATGCTCGACGCGTGCATCGCGATGTGTCAGGTCTGCATGGACGAATGCATGGAGCACGCGGACGAGAGCGAGGTCTGTCGCATGTGCGCGCAGGTGTGCAAGGCCTGCATGGACGCGTGTGCGGCGATGCGTGACGCCGTCATGGCAACGGCCTGATCGGGGTCAGACGACCACGCAGTTGAAGCGGCGGGTCCCCAGCGCGAGTACGCCGTACCGCGTGTGCAGCGCAACGGGGGCGCCGACGGGAGATTCCGCTGCCGCGCCCGACGCGCTCCACAGCGTCACGATCGTTCCTGCGTCGAGCGTCCGCACGGTCAGCTGGCCCGACTCAGGGCTCGCGGCCTCGACGACGGCATCCGTCCACTCCGCCGGTGTCGCCGAGGCGAGCCGCGCCTGGATCAGGTGCAGCGCGTGCCCCGGGGCGAAAGAGGAGCAGGTCCCGCCTGTCGCGCACATGCACATCGCACGTCCTCGCGCCGGGGCGGGCGGGGTGTGGAAGAGCGGGCTCGACACAGCGGTCTCCTGTCAGTAGGTTCGTTCAGCCACCGTAGGTCGAAGCCGCGATCCACGGCACCCCGCTCGACACATGGCGACACACGCGCCTCGCACATCCGTGCGCGGTGATTTCTGCGGTCGGGCGGGCGATGCCATCGGCTAGGCTGACAGGGCAAGAGGAGGAATACCGTGGAGGACAACCGTCGACCCGGTCCGGAGGACATCCACCGGACGCCCGGTGCGCAACGCGAGGCTGGCGACTCCTATCGCTCCTCCGATACGACGCAGACCTTCGGCCACGATTCCGACCTCTCCTTCGTCCCCTTCGGGGCGGATCTGTCGGAAGCCGAGCTCGATGCGATCGATGCCCTGCCGACGCGATCGGCCCTGCTGATCGTCCGCTCCGGTCCGACAGCCGGCGCGCGCTATCTTCTCGACGCCGACGTCACGACCGTGGGCCGCCACCCCGAGGCCGACATCTTCTTCGACGACGTCACCGTCTCACGACGTCACGCCGAGATCACGCGTGAAGGCACGGCATTCGAACTCGTCGACCAGCGGTCGCTCAACGGCACGTACGTCGACGGCGAGCGCGTGGATCGCGCGTCGCTCCGGAACGGAGCCGAGGTGCGCGTCGGAAAGTTCCGGCTCAACTTCTTCGTGTCGCCGGCCGATCTCGCGCAGGCTGCGGACGGCTGATGCCGGCGCCCTCTCCCCGCGAACGCTCATCGTCCGCGGGTCTCCTGAGCATCGGTCAGGTGCTCGCGAGACTCACGCCCGAGTTCCCCGGACTCTCGGCGAGCAAGCTGCGCTTCCTCGAAGTGCAGGGAATCGTGACGCCGACGCGTACGGATTCCGGATACCGCAAGTTCTCGCCCGACGACCTCGACCGTCTTCGGCTCGCGCTCACTCTGCAGCGCGATCACTTCATGCCGCACAGCGTCATCCGCGATTACCTCGCCGATCTGGATGCCGGGCGCGAGCCGGCGCCGCCCGCGACGGTTCCGTCGATCGTGCCCGCCCCCCGGCGCTATCGACGGGAAGAGCTCCTCGCTGCAGCGGGCGCCGCGCCGCAGCTCTTGAACGATGCCATCAGCACGGGTGTCCTGACGGGTGCCGAGACGTACGACGATCAGGCCGTGTCTCTTCTGCGCGCCTTGGTCGCGCTCGATCGCCACGGGATCGAGCCTCGCCATGTCCGCGCGCTTCGCCAGAGTGCAGACCGCGATGTGGCACTCGTCGAATCCGCCCTGTCGCCGCTTCTGCGTCGAACGGATGCCGCGTCGCGGGGTCGTGCCGCGGAAGTCGCTCCGGAACTGGCGAAACGACTCGAAGAGGTTCGCGCCATCTTCATCCGTTCCGCGCTCGACAGAATCCTCCATTGAGCGGGGATCCGCGACACGCCAGAAGCGGATGTCATTGCCGCGGAGGCAAGGCTCATCTAGCGTGGAGGAAACGGTCGGGAGGGAACGCGTATGAACGCTCGTGAGACTGCGGGCGACCCGCAGTTCGCCGCGGATCTCCTGTTCACCGACGGCTTGCCGCAGATGGACGACGAGGTCGGCTATCGCGGGGCGGTCGCCGCTCGAGCGGCCGGCATCACCTATCGCCAGCTCGATTACTGGGCTCGTACCGAGCTCGTCGAGCCCACGGTGCGTGGTGCATCGGGCTCCGGGTCGCAGCGGTTGTACGGCTTCCGCGACATCCTCGTGCTGAAGCTCGTCAAGCGCCTTCTCGACACGGGAATCTCTCTCCAGCAGATCCGTACGGCGGTCGAGCAGCTTCGAGCCGCGGGGATCCGCGACCTCGCCGGTACGACGCTCATGAGCGACGGCGCCTCGGTCTACCTGTGCACCTCGAACGACGAAGTGATCGACCTCGTGAGCCGGGGCCAGGGCGTGTTCGGAATCGCTGTCGGCAAGGTGCTGCGCGAGGTCGAGTCGACGCTCGTCGAGTTCGATCCGCAGGCACCCGAGGCGCAGGACGAGCTCTCGGCTCGCCGCGCCGCTCGTTCCGCCTGATCCGACTCAGGCGCTGGCTGTCGGAATGCGCCCGGTGCGCATGACGCGGTCGAGCAGTGCATCGAAGTCGGCAGCCAGCTCCTGCGCCGAGTCGCCGGGCCAGATGTGCAGCGGCTTGGCGGCACCCTGCGCCTGCTGGAGCGATGTGCGCTCGGGCAGCTGAGGGGTCAGGACGAGAGGGCCGAACATGTCCCGGAGTTCCTTGATGCGGAACTGGTGCTCGATCGATTGCGGGCGCACGCGGTTCACGACGATTCCGAGAGGCTGGAGCCGCGGTGAGAGCCCGCGGCGGATCTCCTCGATCGCGCGGAGGGCTCGGTCGGCGGCAGCGACGGAGAAGAGTCCGGGCTCCGTCACGACGATGACCCGATCACTCGCGGCCCATGCCGTGCGCGTCAGGGCGTTCAGCGACGGGGCGCAGTCGACGAGGACGAGGTCGTAGTCGGCCTCGATCGTGGCCAGCGCCTCTTCGAGCTTCCACACGTCGCGGACACTCGGGTGCGGACCGTCGAAGTTGATCGCGGAAGGACTCCCGATCATGACGTCGATCGTTCCCGGGTGCACCTTCGCCCAGCCGCTGGAGGTGATCGCCTGACGGACGACTTTCTCCTTCGGGTTGGCGAGGACGTCCGCCACGTTGAGGCGTCCGGCGACCTGGATGTCCATACCCGTGGACACGTCCGACTGCGGGTCGAGGTCGACGACGAGGGTGCGAACACCACGCGCGAACGCCGCGGACGCGAGCCCGAGCGTCACGGTCGTCTTGCCGACCCCACCCTTGAGCGAGCTGACCGAGAGTACGTGCACAATCGTCTACGTTACCGTCCCCTAGGCTGAGAGCACACTTGGCCCCACCGACGGGTCCTTCTGCGAGGTGTTCATGTTCCGAAAGATCCTGGTCGCCAATCGCGGTGAGATCGCCATCCGAGCGTTCCGCGCCGCGTTCGAGCTGGGTGCGCGCACCGTGGCCGTCTTCCCCTATGAAGACCGCGGTTCGATCCACCGGCAGAAGGCCGATGAGTCGTATGTCATCGGGGAGCGGGGCCACCCTGTCCGCGCCTACCTCGACGTCGACGAGATCATCCGCGTGGCGCGGGAATCCGGAGCTGATGCCATCTACCCGGGATACGGATTCCTGTCCGAGAACCCGGAGCTGGCCGCTCGCGCCGCCGAGAACGGCATCACGTTCATCGGCCCGCCGGCGACCGCGCTGGAGATGGCGGGCAACAAGGTGACGGCCAAGCACCACGCCATCGCCGCCGGCGTTCCCGTGCTGCGCTCCACCGAGGCGTCCGAGGACGTCGACGCTCTCGTTGCGCAGGCAGCCGACATCGGCTTCCCGATCTTCGTCAAGGCCGTCGCCGGCGGAGGCGGCCGCGGCATGCGGCGCGTCGAGACGGCTCTTGAGCTTCCCCCCGCGATCGCCGAGGCGATGCGTGAGGCCGGTGCCGCTTTCGGCGACCCCCGCGTCTTCCTCGAGCAGGCCGTCGTGCGCCCTCGTCATATCGAGGTGCAGATCCTGGCGGATGCCACAGGGCACACCGTCCACCTCTTCGAGCGGGACTGCTCGGTGCAGCGACGCCATCAGAAGGTCATCGAGATCGCGCCCGCCCCGAATCTCGACGAGGAGCTTCGCAAGCGGATCCACCGGGACGCCGTCGCGTTCGCGGAGTCCATCGGGTACGCCAACGCGGGAACCGTCGAGTTCCTCGTCGATACGGCGGGCGAGCGCGCCGGTGAGCACGTCTTCATCGAGATGAACCCGCGCATCCAGGTCGAGCACACCGTGACCGAGGAGGTCACCGACGTCGACCTCGTGCAGTCGCAGATCCGGATCGCCGCGGGGGAGACCCTCCACGATCTCGGTCTCGAACAGGAGAACATCGTCCTGCGGGGCGCGGCGCTCCAATGCCGCATCACGACGGAAGATCCCTCACAGGGGTTCCGGCCCGACACGGGACGCATCACGACCTACCGGTCGCCGGGTGGAGCCGGGATCCGGCTCGACGGCGGAACGACAGCTGCCGGATCTCAGATCAGCCCGCACTTCGACTCGATGCTGGCCAAGCTCACGTGTCGCGGACGCGACTTCCCCGCCGCTGTCGCGCGCGCCAAGCGGGCACTGGCGGAGTTCCGCATCCGCGGCGTCGCAACCAACATCCCGTTCCTCCGGGCCGTCCTGGACGACCCCGCCTTCGTGAGCGGCGATCTCAGCACCGCGTTCATCGAGGAGCGTCCGCAGCTGCTGACGAGCCACCCGTCGCGCGATCGCGCCACGAAGCTCCTCAACTGGCTCGCCGATGTGACCGTCAACCGTCCCTACGGAGAGAAGCCGCTGTCGGTGTCGCCCGGGAGCAAGCTCCCCGACATCGATCTGACGTCGCCGCCACCCGCAGGATCGCTCCAGCGCCTGCGTGACCTGGGTCCTGAAGGGTTCGCGCGCGCGCTGCGGGAGCAGGTGCCGCTCGCCGTCACCGAGACGACGTTCCGCGATGCACATCAGTCGCTGCTCGCCACTCGCGTCCGGACGAGGGACCTGGCGCGGGTCGGACCCCACGTGGCGCGCATGACGCCGGAGCTGCTCTCGATCGAGGCGTGGGGCGGTGCGACGTACGACGTCGCCCTCAGATTCCTGGCCGAGGACCCGTGGGAGCGTCTCGCGGCGCTGCGCGAGGCGATTCCGAACATCCCGATCCAGATGCTGCTACGCGGCCGGAACACGGTGGGGTACACGCCTCGACCCGTGGAGGTCACCGACGCGTTCGTCCGCGAGGCGGCCTCGACGGGCGTCGATGTGTTCCGGATCTTCGACGCCCTCAACGACGTGGCGCAGATGCGTCCCGCCGTGTCGGCCGTCCTCGAGACGGGAACGGCGCTGGCTGAGGTCGCCCTCTGCTACACCGCTGATCTGCTGGATCCGGCCGAGAAGCTCTACACCTTGGACTACTACTTGAGGCTCGCCGAGCAGATCGTCGATTCCGGCGCTCACGTGCTGGCCATCAAGGACATGGCGGGACTCCTGCGTCCCGCGGCCGCGGCGAAACTCGTCACGGCGCTCCGGGAGCGTTTCGACCTTCCCGTCCACCTCCACACGCACGACACGGCGGGCGGCCAGCTCGCGACTCTCCTCGCGGCCAGCGCCGCAGGCGTCGACGCCGTGGATGCCGCGGCGGCTCCGCTGTCGGGAACGACGAGCCAGCCGTCCCTCTCGGCCCTCGTGGCCGCGCTCGCCCACACCGAGCGCGACACCGGCATCGATCTCCAGGCCGTCAGCGATCTCGAGCCGTACTGGGAGGCGGTGCGGCACCTGTACCGTCCTTTCGAGTCCGGTCTTCCGGGGCCCACGGGTCGCGTGTACCACCACGAGATCCCCGGTGGTCAGCTGTCCAACCTCCGGCAGCAGGCCATGGCGCTCGGACTCGCGGACGACTTCGAGCTCATCGAGGACATGTATGCGGCGGCCGACAGGATCCTCGGGCGCATCCCCAAGGTGACGCCGTCGTCCAAGGTCGTGGGCGACCTCGCACTCGCGCTCGTGGCGGCGAAGGCGGATCCCGCGGACTTCGCGGAGAACCCGCAGAACTACGACATCCCCGACTCCGTCGTGGGGTTCATGGCGGGTGAGCTCGGAGATCTCCCCGGCGGATGGCCGGAGCCGTTCCGGTCGAAGGTCCTCGCGGGCAAGCAGGTCTCCGTCGAGATCCCCGCCCTCACGGAGCCGGAGAAGGACGGGCTCGCGGGCGACGCGGCGACACGGCGACGCACGCTGAACCGTCTGCTCTTCCCGGGTCCCGCGAAGGAGTTCGAGCGGATGCGGGAGACCTACGGCGATCTGTCCACCCTCGGGACCCCCGATTACCTCTACGGTCTCAAGCCCGGCGAAGAGCATGTCGCCGAGATCGATCCGGGTGTGCAGCTCTACGTCGGTCTCGAGGCGATCGGTGAAGCGGATGCCAAGGGTATCCGCACCGTCATGGCGATCCTCAACGGGCAGCTTCGGCCGGTCTACGTGCGCGACCGCAGCATCAAGGTCGAGACTCGCCAGGCCGAGAAGGCTGACACGTCGAAGCCGGGTCAGGTCGCTGCGCCGTTCTCGGGTGTCGTGACCCTCAAGACGGACGTCGGCGACACGGTCAAGGCGGGACAGCCTGTCGCGTCGATCGAGGCGATGAAGATGGAAGCGGCCATCACTGCGCCCGTCGACGGAACCGTCGAGAGGCTCGTGATTCCGGGCACGGCACAGGTCGACGCAGGAGATCTTTTGGTCGTGATCCGCCCTGCGCATTAGCCTGGTGGGCGGCACCCGCACCACACACCCGCTTTGGAGTACCCGCAGTGACGCCCGATCGAGCCGAGAATTCCCCTGACGAGGACGCCGTCAACGCCGTGCTCTCCCACACGGAGAGCATCGACACGACCGGTTTGGGGATCCTCGACGGGTCGACCGAACAGGTCAGTCTCTCGTTCGCATCCGCTTCCGAAGACGAGGACATCGACGACGACGTCGTCGGCGACGAAGTTCCCCTCCAGGTCTACGCGATCGAGGAGGAGGCGGCCCACGCCGAGGCGGCGGAAGAGCACTCGGCGCACGAGCAGGCCGACGTCGTCGGTCCGGAGGGGGAGAATCGGGAGCACGATGCTGCCGAATCGGCCGAGCCGCGTACTGTCGAAGCCGAGATCATCGAGGTGGCCGACGAGTCCGACCCTGCGAGCGACACCGACGACGACGACGAGGAGGTCTTCGACGTGAACGAGGACGAGGTCGACGCCGTGGGCGACGATGCGGAATCGGCTCCCGCTCCGGTGGCCATCGATGCCGCGCCGACGCCGACGGGGACCATCCCGACGACGCGACGACAGGCGCAGCATCCCGATCAGCCCGAGCGTTCCGACGCACATTCGATCGAACGCGTTCAGACGCGTTCCGAGGTGACGCTGACGTCGAAGCGCCTCGGTGAGTTCGAGCCGGATCGCGAGAGCGCCGACCTCCTGACAGCCGATCGGCTGCTCGATCCGCACCACATCGTGCGGCCCGAGCCCGAGGGCACATGGCAGCACTTCGTCTATTCGATCTCAGGACGGCGCATCAATCTCGGCGACGGCAAGAGGGCTCGAGCGCGGAAGGCTCTCGATCGGCGCATCGCGGCGCCCCTCGCGGGAGGAGCACGTTTCGTGCCGGTTCTCTCGCGGAAGGGCGGGGTCGGCAAGACGACGATCACGACTCTCCTCGGCATGGCGCTCGCCGACGCGCGCGACGACCGCGTCATCGCGGTCGACGCGAACCCCGACCGGGGCACCCTCGCGGAGCGGCTCTCGCGACAGAGCGGCAAGACGGTTCGCGACCTTGCGCGGACGCGAGCTGACGTCGTGGGCTACAACGATCTGTCCGCCGTCGTCGCACGCGACGAGACGCGCCTCGACGTGCTCGCGTCCGACAGCGATCCGCGCGTGTCCGAGGCGTTCAGCGATCGTGACTACCACGACGTCGCGTCGCTCGCCGCGCACTACTACTCCATCGTCCTGACCGACACCGGCACCGGAATCGTGCACTCCGTCATGGGAGCCACGCTCGAGCTGGCCGATGCGCTCGTCATCGTCGCGGGACTCAGCGTCGACGAGGCTCGACTGGCGTCCGAGACGCTGACGTGGCTCGAGACGAACGGCTACTCAGCGCAGGTGCGCAACGCCGTCGTCGTCCTCAACAGTGCGCGGCCGGGAACTCCTCTCGTACAGCTCAACGAGCTCGAGGCCCACTTCGCGTCTCGAGTGCGTGCCGTCGTGCGCATGCCGTACGACCAGCACATCGCCGCGGGCAGCGCCATCGCATTCCGCGAGCTTCAGCCGGACACTCGTCAGGCGGCGCGGGAACTCGCCGCCGCCATCGTCGAGGGGCTCCGATCGCTCGTGTCGGCGGCCTGACGTGGCGGTGCGTCCCATCCGCCTCTTCGGCGACCCCGTTCTGCGCACACCCAGCACCGAGATCGACCAGATCGACGACGGTGTGCGTGCGCTCGTGCAAGACCTTCTCGACACGGTCGCCCTGCCGGGCCGCGCCGGCGTCGCGGCGTGCCAGATCGGTGTGGGTATGCGAGCCTTCAGCTACAACATCGACGGCGACATCGGCTACGTGATCAATCCCGTGCTCGTGGAGGTCTCGGGCGAACCCCAGCCGGTCGCGGAAGGATGCTTGTCGGTTCCAGGACTCTGGCACGAGGCTCTCCGCCACCCTTGGGCAAAGGTCGTGGGAACCGATCTCGAGGGGGCCGAGGTCGTCCTCGAGGGGGAAGGACTCCTCGCGCAAGCGCTGCAGCACGAGACCGACCACCTCGACGGATCGCTCTTCCTCGATCGCCTCCCGCCGGAGACCCGACGCACCGCGATGCGCGAGATCCGCGAGTCGGACTGGTTCTGATCCTCCGATGAGGACCCGGGTCGCCCGGGCCCTCATCGAAGATGACGGTGTCAGCCGAGCGAGACGTTCGTGGTCGTGACCGGCACGGAGTAGATCTCCGCGATCTCGTCCGCGAAGTCCTCCGTGATGACGTTCCGCTTGATGCTCATCTTCGGCGTCAGGTGTCCGCTCGCTTCCGTCCACTCGGTCGCGAGGATCGTGAACTTGCGGATGGATTCGGCCCTCGAGACGTGCTTGTTGGCTTCGTCGATCGCGCGCTGCACCTCTGCCTGGACCGCGGGGTTGGTCGCGGCATCCGCCAACGAGAGGTCGGCGGGCAGGCCGTTGTTGCCGAGCCACGTCGGCAGCATCTCGGAATCGAGTGTCACGAGGGCGGCGATGAAGGGCTTCTGGTCGCCGACGACGACGACCTGACCGATGATCGGATTGGCGCGGATCGGGTCTTCGAGCGCTGCGGGGGCGACGTTCTTCCCGCCGGCGGTGACGATGATCTCCTTCTTCCGACCCGTGATCTTGAGGAAGCCCTCGTCGTCGAACGATCCGAGATCGCCCGTCTTGAACCAGTCGCCGTCGAAGGCCTCGGCCGTCGCCTCCGGGTTGCGCCAGTACTCCTTGAAGACGTTGACGCCGCGCACCTGGACCTCGCCGTCGTCGCCGAGACGGATCCCGACGCCGGGGAGGACGGGCCCGACGGTGCCGATCTTGGACTTCTTCGCGAGATTGACCGTCGCGGGCGCCGTCGTCTCGGTGAGGCCGTAGCCCTCGAGGATGACGACGCCGAGGCTGTGGAAGAAGTGGCCGAGTCGAGGGCCGAGAGGTGCGGAGCCCGAGACGGCATACGTGACTCGCCCGCCCATCGCCGCTCGGAGCTTGCTGTAGACCAGCCGGTCGAACAGCGCGAACTTGATCCGTGTCCCGAGCGGGACCTTCTTGCCCTCTTCGAGCAGTCGGGAGTGCTCGACGGCGGTGTGAGCGGCCGCGCGGAAGATCTTCCCCTTGCCGCCGGCTTCGGCCTTCTGCTCGGCGGAGTTGTAGACCTTCTCGAAGACGCGGGGGACCGCGAGGAGGAAGGTCGGCTGGAAAGAGCCCAACGCGGGGAGCAACTGCTTGGTGTCCGGCTGATGCCCCGTCTTCACCCCGGCATGGATGTCGAGGATCGAGATGAACCTTGCGAAGATGTGGGCCGTCGTGATGAACAGGAGCGTCGATGCGCCCGGGGTCGACACGACTTCTTCGAGGGCCTTCGCGGAGTTCCGCACGAGCTCGACGAAGTTGCTGTGCGTCAGGACGCACCCCTTCGGCCGGCCCGTCGATCCGGACGTGTAGATGAGTGTCGCGATGTCGGCACCGACCGCGAGGTTGCGCCGACGTTCGATCTCCTCGTCCGAGACGCTCTTGCCCTGATCGGCGAGCTTGTCGAGATCTCCCGTGTGCATGGCCCAGACGGAGCGGATGAGGGGGAGTTCGGCGCGCACCTCGTCGAGTCGTGCGGCGTGGTCGGTCGACTCGACGATGCAGGCGACGGCTCCCGAATCAGTCAGGTTCCACAGGATCTGGGCGGGCGAGCTCGTCTCGTAGATCGGGACCATGACGGCGCCTGCGAAGAACAGCGCCATGTCGACGAGCGTCCAGTCGTAGGTCGTGCGTGCGATGAAGCCGACCTTGTCGCCGGGCTCGATGCCGCCGGCGACGAGGCCCTTCGCGAGCGCGATGACCTGCGAATGGAACTCCGCAGCGGTGATGTCCCGCCATCCCGCGCCGTCGGGCACGGCGAAGAGGGCCAGATTGGGAGTCTTCTTCACCCGCTCGACGAGGAGATCGGTGATGTTCGCCTGCGGATCGGCGGGGACGATCGCGGGTACTTCGAATTGGACCACGGCAACTCCTTCGGTACCGGTGTGGTTCTACAGCGGTGTGTCGAGTGGCTTCGAGTCTATCGCGGCGGGGTCGCGCGCGACGGGGTGATCTCGATGACACTCAATCCCAGTGTAGATGAACCTGAGTCCCGCTACCACGAGCCGGCGAGCCCGGCGGCTAGACTTTCTGTCGCCGTCGCGCCCGCGCCGGTCGGAGAGGGACAACGGTGCTCAGAGTCGGGATCGACATCGGCGGGACGAAGATCGCGGGAGGCGTCGTCGACGATGCCGGGCGTATCGTCGACAAGGTCCGCGTCGATACGCCGACCGACACCTCCGAGCTCGCTCGGGCCGTCATCGACATGGCGGTGCACTTCATCGGTGCGCACGACGTGACCGCTGTCGGCGTCGCGGCGGCGGGATTCATCGACAAAGACCGTGCCACCGTCATCCACGCCCCCAACATCGCGTGGCGGAACGAGCCCCTCAAGGCGACGCTGGAGGCCGGCATCCCGTTGCCCGTCACGATCGAGAACGATGCGAACGCCGCGGGGTGGGCGGAGTTCCGCTTCGGCGCAGGACGAGACGTCGACAACATGCTCATGCTGACGATGGGCACGGGGGTCGGCGGGGCGGTCGTCCTCGACGGCGCGCTCTATCGCGGTGGTCATGGCATCGCGGCCGAGCTCGGACATGTGCGCTTCACGCGTGACGGACGCCTGTGCGGCTGTGGTCAGAACGGATGCCTCGAACAGTATGCGTCCGGTCGTGCACTTCAGCGCGAGGCGAATGAGATCGCCGACGCGGAGCCGCGCGGGATGGGCGCGGAACTGGCGAAGCTGCGGAGTGAGAAGGGCACGATCAAAGGGCCCGCCATCTCGCGCCTCGTCTTGGCGGGCGACCCCGGCGCCGTCGAGGCTCTGCGCCGAGTGGCGACGGCACTCGGTGAGGCGTGCGGCGGTTTCCAGGCGGTCCTGGACCCTGAGCTTTTCGTCATCGGCGGCGGCGTCGCGCAGCTGGGCGACGATCTTCTGGCGCCCGTCCGGCTGGCGTACGAGACGTCGCTGCCCGGATACGGGGAGCGCCCGACGGCATCGTTTGCGATCGCGGAGCTCGGCAACGACGCCGGACTCATCGGGGTCGCAGACCTCGCCGCGACGGGGGAGTAGTCGATGTTCTACTGGCTCATGAAGTACGTCGTCATCGGGCCCGTCGTCAAGGCGATCTTCCGACCCTGGATCGTGGGGAGGCGCAACATCCCGCCGACCGGGGCCGCGATCCTCGCGAGCAATCACCTCTCCTTCGTCGATTCGATCTTCCTCCCGCTCATGATCGACCGGCCCGTCTCGTTCCTCGCCAAGAGCGACTACTTCACGGGCAAGGGTCTCAAGGGGTGGGCCACCCGCATGTTCTTCAAGGCGACAGGGCAGCTTCCCATCGACCGGTCGGGGGGCAAAGCGTCGGAAGCATCCCTCAACACGGGACTTCAGGTCCTGGGGCGCGGAGATCTGCTCGGCATCTACCCCGAGGGCACGCGCAGCCCCGACGGGAAGCTTTATCGCGGGCGGACAGGCATCGCCCGCATGGCGCTGGAAGCGCACGTCCCCGTCGTGCCCGTCGTCATGGTCGACACCGACACGATGATGCCCATCGGAACACGCATCCCGCGGGTCGCCCGCGTCGGCGTCGTCATCGGCGAGCCGCTGGATTTCTCTCGCTTCACGGGGATGGAGAGCGACCGGTACATCCTCCGCTCCGTCACCGACGAGATCATGGTCGCCCTCCAGCGGCTGGGTGAGCAGGAGTACGAAGACGTCTACGCATCCACCGTGAAGGACCGGCTGAAGACGAGGTCGTGAACGGCTGTCACGAGGGCCGAGGCACGTGTCGTGCGGCGATAGACTGATCGGATGCTTCAGCACCTCGGCGCGCTCGATCACTGGCGGACTCTGCCCATCAAGCAGCAGCCTTCGTGGCCCGACGCCGACGCCGTGGCGGCCGTGTCCGCCGAGATCGCATCGCTGCCGCCGCTCGTCTTCGCCGGCGAGGTCGACAACCTGCGCGACCGCCTGGCCCGAGCAGCGTCGGGGCGCGCGTTCCTCCTGCAGGGAGGGGACTGCGCCGAGACGTTCGCGGGAGCCACCGCCGAGCAGATCCGCAACCGCATCAAGACGGTGCTGCAGATGGCGGTCGTCTTGACGTACGGCGCCTCGATGCCCGTCGTCAAGATGGGTCGCATGGCCGGCCAGTTCGCCAAGCCCCGCTCGAGCGACAACGAGACGCGCGGCGACGTCACGCTGCCGGCCTACCGCGGCGACATCGTGAACGGCTACGACTTCACGGAGGTCTCGCGACAGGCCGACCCGCAGCGACTGCTCAAGGGTTACCACACGGCGGCATCGACGATCAATCTCATCCGCGCCTTCACGCAGGGGGGCTTCGCAGACCTCCGCGAAGTCCACTCCTGGAACAAGGGCTTCGCGCAGAACCCCGCGAATCAGCAGTACGAGCGGCTCGCCAATGAGATCGATCGTGCGATCAAGTTCATGGAGGCTGCGGGCGCCGACTTCGACGAGCTGCGTCGCGTGGAGTTCTACACGGGCCATGAAGGTCTGCTCATGGACTACGAGCGCCCCATGACGCGCATCGACTCGCGGACGGGAACGCCGTACAACACGTCGGCCCACTTCCTGTGGATCGGGGAGCGCACGCGCGACCTCGACGGCGCGCACGTGGACTACTTCTCGAAGATCCGCAACCCGATCGGCGTCAAGCTCGGTCCGACGACGTCCGCCGACACCGTCCTGGAGCTCATCGACAAACTCGACCCCGAGCGCGAGCCCGGCCGTCTCACTTTCATCACTCGGATGGGTGCGGGAAAGATCCGCGACGCGCTGCCGCCGCTTCTTCAGGCCGTCAAGGACTCCGGCGCGACGCCGCTCTGGGTCACCGACCCCATGCACGGCAACGGCATCACGACGCCCACGGGCTACAAGACCCGTCGGTTCGACGATGTCGTGGACGAGGTGCGCGGGTTCTTCGCGGCGCACCGTTCGGTCGGAACGTTCCCCGGCGGCATCCATGTCGAGCTGACGGGCGACGACGTCACCGAATGCCTCGGCGGGTCGGAACACATCGACGAAGCGACGCTCGCGACGCGCTACGAGTCCCTGTGCGACCCGCGCCTGAACCACATGCAGTCGCTCGAACTCGCCTTCCTCGTCGCGGAAGAGCTCGAGAAGTCGAGCTGACCGCGGTCAGACGCCCGAGGATCTGATCCGCGTCAATCGGTGAAGCTCAGTTCCAACCGTACCGTCGTGCCCTTGACGTGCTGCGAGTCCGCCTCGGGGTCCTGCGACGTGACGCGCGCGATCGGGAAGACATCCCACGCGGAGTTGTAGGCCACACGGAAGCCGGCGTCCTCCAGGATCCGGCGAGCGTCGCCGAGGGTCTCGCCGTCGACGTCGGGGATCGGGAAGAGCGGGGGACCCGAGGAGACGACGAGTGAGATGGGATCGCCGGGGCGCCACCATCCGCCGCCCTCGCGATCGCTCGTGCGGATGACATCGCCCCGCGCGATCTCGTTGCTCGCTTCCTCTGCAACACCTTCGGCCACTTGCAGTCCCGCGTCGGTGAGGATGCGTCGTGCACTGTCGGCCGATTCGCCGACGACCGACGGCAAGCCACCGAGCGACACCCACAGCGTCGCGGAATCGCCCTCGCGGACCGTGCAGCCGTCGCCGCAGGGGACTGCCTCCGAACCGTCCGCCGGCTGGATCATGACGCCCACGACGGTTCCTGCGTCGCGCTCGGTGTAGAACGTCGTGTTGTCCTCGGCGACATCGATGAAGGCGTCGCCGAGAATCGTGCGCGCGTCGGCCTCGGACTTCCCGCTGAAGGCCTCGAAGGTCACGGGCGCGGGCCCGAGAGAGATGTAGACGTCCACGGAAGTCTCGCGGTCGACGCGGTCGCCCGCTCCCGGGTCGGTGCGGATCACCTGCCCGGCCGCGACATCGAGGCTGTGCTCCTCGCGCTGGACCGCGACGAGCGTGTCCTGAAGGAGCCTGGCCTGCGCATCGGCGAACGTACCCGTGACGGAGGGGACGACGACGAGCGAACCCGGCCCGGAACCGAACCACCACCCGGCGCCACCGGCGCCCGCGGCGAGAAGGAGGACGAACAGGACGATCCAGACGCCCTTGGCAGCGCGCCGCTTCGTGGCTCGCCGCAATCGCGCGCCGTTGTCGGCGTCGGACGTGGGCACCGTGGTGATCGCACCCGTCGACGGGATCACCTGAGTCAGATCGTCGGAGGAGAGACCCTCGTCGCGGATGATGCCGGTCGTCGCTGTCCGGGCTCGCTCGGGGGCGACGCCGAGTTCGTTTTCGATCTCGCGGAGGCGATCGAGCATCTCGCGGGCATCGACGGGGCGATCGTCGGGCGAGCGCTCTGTCGCCCAGAGGACGAGCTCGTCGAGCTGCTCGGGGATCGCCGGGTTCTTCGCGCTCGGCCGCGGTACGGAGTCGGTGGCGTGCTGGAAGGCGATCTGCATCGGCTGCTCGCCCTTGTAGGGCTGCTCGCCCGTGAGCAGCTCGTAGAGCATGATGCCGAGCGCATAGATGTCGCTGCGCGCGTCGGCGGTGCCGCGCGTGACGAGCTCCGGTGCCAGGTAGGCGATGGTCCCCAGCAGCTGCGCGCCCGTCGCCGTGTTGGCGGTCGTCGCTCGCGCGAGTCCGAAATCGCCGATCTTGACACGACCGTCCTCGGCGAGGAGGACGTTCTCGGGCTTCACATCGCGGTGCACGATCCCTGCTCGATGCGCGGCGGCGAGGCCCGACAGCACGGCGTCCATGATCGTGATCGCCTGCGGGACGCTCAGTCGCTTCTGCTCCCGGATGAGCTCGCGCAGTGTGATGCCCGGGAGGTACTCCATCACGAGGTAGGCCATGTCGCCGTCCTGGCCCTGGTCGAAGACGTTCACGACGTGAGGATCGGCCAGCCGCGCGGCGGCGCGCGCTTCCTGGATGAAGCGACTCTGGAAGACGGTGTCGTCGCTCAAGTGCCCATGCATGACCTTGAGGGCGATGCGGCGCTCGAGACGCAGGTCGGTGGCGACGTAGACGGTCGCCATCCCGCCCCGTGCGATGCGAGCACGCACGCGATACCGCCCGTCGACCAGACGGCCGATCAGCGGATCCGCCTGCTGACTCGTGCTCACGCGGAAAGTCTACGGAGGATGGGCCGTGAGCCCCCGCAACGGCTCACCCTGGACAGGTGCCGTCGCACGATCAGCCGAGGGCGGCGAGCCAGGCGTAGGCGGGCTCTTCCCACTGTGCGTAACGATCCGGATACGCCGAGATCTGCACGGCCTGGGCGGCCTGCGCGAACGTCATCGCCTCCCATCCGGGGATGTCGAGCAGCCCACGCGTCGCGTGCCCGTTGGGGTCACCTGGACCGCCGTAGAAGACGCGCGTCGACCGGTGAGGATCCCGGATCTGCTCCGCCGAGCCCCATCCCGTGCTGGGTCGCTGCTGGAAGAGACCCAGCGAATCGCGGTCTCCCCAGTCGAGGTTTCGGATCCAGGACTCCTGCATCGCGGTGCCGAGGGCGATCGCGATGCCGCGGTCGGAGACGCCCAGCTCACGTCCGACCTGGATGATGACGCGGGCGTTGGCGATCTGCTCGGAGTCGAGGCCGGCGACGGACGGCGCAGGAGCCGACGCGAGTGCCATCTCTCCCGGCAGGGCTATCGACTGCCCCGGGTAGATGACAGCGTCGCGCGTCAGCCCGTTCGCGTCGAGGACGGCCTGCGTCGAGGTGCCGTGACGCTGCGCGATCGCACTGATCGTGTCGCCCGACTGGACGGTGTACGACGCGGCGCTCGGCGGAGCCGGCGGGGCGGGGGGAGGGGCGGCAGCGGTCGGCGGAGCCGGTGACGCGGCCCCGGGCAGGGTCAGGGCCTGGCCGGGGTAGATGATCGATGACCACGTGAGCCCGTTCGCGTCGAGAAGCGCCTGCGTGGACACGCCGTGACGCGACGCGATCGCGGACACGGTGTCTCCCGCCTGCACTGTCGTCGCGGCGGTCGACGGAGGAGCGGCGGGTGGCGCCGGGGACGCGGCCCCCGTCAGCCGGAGGGACTGTCCCGCGTAGATGACCGACGAGGACCAGGACAGCCCGTTGAGCGCCAGGACGTCGGCGGTGCGTAGCCCGAAACGTGCCGCGATCGTGCTGACGGTGTCGCCCGCGACGACCGTGTACATCTCGGGTGCCGCGTTGGCGACTCGTGGCAGGGCCACGAGGGGCGAAAGCCGTTCGGACGGGACCGCGACGTGCGCGGCATCCCCCGAGGCGGGCGCGGCGGAAGCGGGAGCGGCGCTCAGCAGGATCGCGAGGGATCCCGCGAATGCCACGGGCCCTGCGATACCGCGTACGTCGCGTTCGGGTGCGATGTCGATAGCCAAGAGACCTCCCTGTCGACTTCGACCACGGTGTCACGGAAGTAGACGTGTGTCAACGCAAGTAAATTACTGTGATTGATGTTATTGGAGTGACTTTTGTGACTCGAGATCGCGTCGATCGGACCAGCGGAGAGATGGGATAGTGGTGGCGTGACCGCAGAATCCGTGTTCCCCACCGAGTGGCTGACGCTTCCCGAGCTCGTCGAGATCCTCGGCGAGCCCCTGGGTCGCGTGCGCCGTCTCGTGGACGACTCCCACCTCATCGGTTCTCGTCGTGACGGCACCTTCAAGGTCCCTGCCGTCTTCATCGTCGACGGACATCCGCTTTCGTCGTTGCGCGGCACGGTCATCGTGCTGCACGACGCCGGATTCACGGATGACGAAGCCATCGATTGGCTCCTCGCACACGAGGACTCCATCGGCGGGGCTCCCATCGCATCGCTGCTCGCGGGGCGCAAGAGCGAAGTCCGCCGCGTCGCGCAGACGCTCGCCTGATCGCTTCCGTGTCAGGTCGTGCGCACCGTCGCCGCGCGCGCAAGATCGCGGAGTGACCCGACGGCGGCATTGTCGAGCCGCGCACCATTGAGGGACCGCTCGGCTTCGCGCGCGAAGTCGGCGATGAGGCTCTCGACGCGGTCGAGGGCTCCCGTGTCGATGATCGTGCGCTGCAGAGCACTGATCTGGTCGCCATCCAGGGATGAGTCGCCGATCAATTCGTCCACGACGCGTCGCGCCGACGGTGCCAGCGCCTCGCGCGTGTAGGCGATGAGTACCGTCCGCTTGCCCTCGCGCAGGTCGTCGCCCGAAGGCTTGCCCGTCTCGCTCTCGTCTCCGAACACCCCGAGAACGTCGTCGCGCAATTGGAAGGCCATGCCGAGGGGGTGGCCGAACCGGCTCAGTGCGCTGAGCTGCGCCTCATCGGCTCCCGCCAGCGCTGCGCCGACGGCGAGCGGCTGCTGCACGGAGTACCGCGCGGACTTGAGGGAGGCCACCCTCAGTGCGCGGTCCGCGTGACGCTCGTCGGGCTCCGTGCGGAACGCCGACTCCTCCGCGATGTCGAGGAACTGACCGACCGTGACATCGCGGCGCATGCGCGAGTACTCCGCGCGAGCGGACGCCGCGCGATCCGGTGCGACCGAGGTGAGGCCGTCCTCGAAAAGGTCGTCGCTCCACGCGACGAGCAGATCGCCGAGCAGGATCGCTCCCGAGCGGCCGAAGGCCTCGCCGTCGCCGACCCAGTCGGCGCGACTGTGCTCCGACTCGAGCGCGCGATGCGCGGAGGGGCGTCCTCGCCGCGTGTCGGAGTTGTCGATGACATCGTCGTGGATGAGCGCCGCGGCATGGAAGACCTCGAGAGCGGACGCCGCGGCGACGACGGCGGCGGGCAGTTCGGAATGCCGGGCGCGCGCATCCTCCACAGCCCTCCACCCGGCGATGCAGAAACGACCACGCAGTCGTTTTCCGCCCTGGAGTGCTGACGCGCCGGCGTCGACGAAGAGGGCCGCTTCGGCGCCCATGTCGGCCGCATCGCGTCGCTGCTCCGTCAAAAAGGTGTCGAGTCGCTGGGAAATCGCCGCGATCGGATCAGACGAGAATGACACGGGCCTAGCCTAGTGATCGACGCGCCGCGTAGAATCGACGGACACCAGCAGTAATGAGGGGGATGCATGCCACTCTCCGAACAGGAGCAGCGCCTGCTCGACGAGATGGAACGCCATCTCATGCGCAACGACGCAGATGTCGTCAGCGCGCCACGCGACGGGCGCACACTGAGCTATCGCAACATCGTCTACGGCACGATCCTCGTCCTCGTGGGGCTCGGCGGCCTCATCGTCGGCGTCGCGGTGCCCGTCGTCGTCGCCGGGATCATCGGATTCCTTCTGATGCTGGGAGGTGTCATCCTCGCGGTCACTCCGACCCGCGGACTCGGCAGTCCTCCCGTGGAGCGCGTCGATACCCCGCCGAAGTCCACGAGCGGTTCCTTCATGGATCGCATGAACGAGCGCTGGGACAAGCGGCAGGGCGAACGCTGATCCTCATGCACTGATCCGGCATACCGGACCTCTCGAGAAGCACCGACCTTCGGGTCGGTGCTTTTTTGTTTGCCACCGCGCTCGCGCCCGAGCGGGCAAATGGGGCGCGAGGGAGGTTTCGTCGTGAAATCGATAGCGAAGTGGAGGGAAGTGGAGTAAAGTGGTGGCAACTCCAGCGGGGGCCGGACAAAGGGGGGAGTGGTGGATCGATGCTTCTCGGCACGCACACTCCCAAGCTCGACGACAAGGGACGGGTCATCCTCCCCGCGAAGTTCCGCGACGACCTCGGCGGAGGTGTCGTCGTGACCCGCGGTCAGGACCGCTGCCTCTACGTGTTCAGCACGGAGGAGTTCGAGCGCGTGCACGAGCGCATCCGCGAGGCTCCGCTCGCGAACAAGCCGGCTCGTGACTTCCTGCGCATGTTCCTCTCCGGCGCGAGCGCCGAGAAGCCGGACGGTCAGAACCGCATCACGATCCCGCAGCCTCTGCGCACCTATGCCGGCCTCGACCGGGAACTCGTTGTGACGGGTGTCGGCGCGCACGCCGAGATCTGGGATGCCGCGGCCTGGAACGCCTATGCCGAAGCGAACGAAGAGAGCTATGCCGAACTCGAGCAGGAGGTGATTCCGGGCCTGTTCTAGCGCCCTCGATCCTGACTCCCAGCCGCTCACGCCCTGGCGCACTTCCCCGGTGCCAGGTCAGAGCGGATGGGGATCAGGACCGAGGGACCACGGCCCCGAGACCATGAACCTGCGCGATCTCCACACCCCCGTCCTGCTCGAGCGGTGCATCGAGCTCCTCGGCCCCGCCCTCGAGCGAGACGGTGCCGTCCTCATCGACGCGACGCTCGGAATGGGCGGACACGCCGAGGCGTTCCTCGAGCGCTTCCCCCGTCTTCGCCTCGTCGGCCTCGATCGCGACACGGATGCCCTGCGCATCGCAGGTGAGCGGCTCTCCCGCTTCGGCGACCGCGTCACCCTCGTGCACACGGTCTACGACGGCATCGCCGATGCCCTGGCCTCCGCCGGGTACGACGCCGCTGACGGCATCCTCTTCGACCTCGGCGTGTCATCGCTGCAGCTCGACGTCGCCGACCGCGGATTCGCCTATGCCAAGGATGCGCCCCTCGACATGCGCATGGATCAGACCAGCGGCGCGACGGCCGCTGACATCCTGGCGACCTACGGTGAAGGCGACCTGCGTCGCATCTTCGAGCGCTACGGAGAAGAGAAGCTGGCGGGCCGCTACGCCCGCGCCATCATCGCGGCGCGCGCAGAAGGGCCGATCGACCGATCGGGTCGGCTCGTGGAGATCCTGACGGCTGCGACGCCGTATGCGGCCCAGCGCACGGGACATCCCGCCAAGCGCGTCTTCCAGGCGCTCCGCATCGAAGTCAACCGAGAGCTCGCCGCCGTCGAAGCCGCCATCCCCGCCGCGCTGGGGGTCCTCGCCGTGGGAGGACGCATCGTCGTGCTCGCGTATCAGTCGCTCGAAGACCGACTCGTCAAGCGCGAGCTCGCGAAGGCCGCACGTTCGACGAGCCCTCCCGGACTTCCCGTGGAGCTTCCCGAGCATGCTGCGAAGTTCCGGCTGCTCGTGAAGGGGGCAGAGCTCGCCTCCGATGAAGAGCGCGCGGCCAACCCCCGCGCTACTCCCGTGCGCCTCCGGGCCGCTGAGCGAGTGAGGGAGGCGGCATGAGCGCCGGCGCCGCACACCAGTCGATCCCCTCGATCGCGCCCGTCCGACCGTCGACGACCCGCAGTCCGCTCCGCGTCGTCGACGCGCCGGTGCCCCGGCGGAGGCCGAAGCTCGTCTACGGGATCGTCGCCGTCGCGGGTGCCTTCCTGATCGGAGCCGCCCAGATGGGGATGTCGATCCTGACGACGCAGACCTCGTACGAGATCTCATCGCTCACGAAAGAGCAGCGCCAGCTGTCGTGGGACCGTCAGATCCTCTCCGACGAGCTCGCGGGACTCAGCTCACCGCAGTACCTCGCCGCCAACGCGGCGGCGCTCGGGATGGTGATCGCCGAGTCGCCGAGCTACCTGCGACTGAGCGACGGAGCCCTCCTCGGCACGAGCGAGGCGGCGCCGTGGGTGTCGACGATCGATGCCTTCAACCGCGGCGCAGTCGGCAACTCCCTCGTCGCCGGCACCCCACTGGTCACGTCGCCCGATGCGACGATCACGTCACCGCCGGTCGAAGAGGCTCCGCTCGACATGACGGGCGGAGTGTCGAACACACCGCCCCCGATCACGGATGGACTGCCCATCCCGAGCACACACTGATCCCATGACGACGAAGAGCACACGAAGCCAGCGTCGCCGGACCGTCGTCGCGCTGGCGATCGTCTTGGCAGTCCTCTGCGGATTCCTCGTCCGTCTCGTCGACATCCAGGTCGTCAATGCCGACGAGCACGTGACCGATTCGATCGAGAAGGCCTTCGGCGCGAAGCAGAAGCTCTACGGCGCACGTGGCGAGATCGTGGACGAGACGGGGCAGACTCTCGCCGGGAGCGTCCTCCGTTACGACTGCCAGCTCGATCCGCTCCTGATCACGCAGATCGACACCCAGATCGGTGCCGGAGACTCCGACCGCGACCCCTGGTCCGCCGTCTCCGTCGACATCTCCAAGATCACCGGACAGCCGCTGGAAGAGGTCCAGCGCATCGTCGGCGACAAGCTCGCCGAGGATCCCGCTTCGCGCTACGCCGAACTCGTGAAAGGTGTGTCGACGGAGCAGTACCGCGCACTCGCCGACCTCGGCGCCCCCTATCTCGCCTGCATCGCGCATCCGGCGCGCACCTACCCCGACGGCGCCGTCGGCGGCAACCTCGTCGGCTTCATCGGCTCCGACGGTGAGCCCCTCGAAGGTCTCGAGCTGGGGAGCGATTCCTGCCTCGCCTCTGCGGACGGGGTCCTCACTTACCAGCAGGGCAAGGACGGCGTGACGATTCCGGGCACGGAGCGCGAGACGCCCGCCGTCGACGGCGGCACCCTCACGCTCACGATCAACCGAGATCTCAGCTGGTATCTGCAGCAGCTCATCGCCGAGCAGGCGCAGAACATGGAGGCCAAGAGCGGGTCGATCCTCGTCGTCGAGTCCGCGACGGGCAAGATCCGAGCCGCAGCGGAGTACCCCACGGTGGATCCCAACGATCCCACGGCGGCGGCCGAGGGCGACCGCTCCAGCCGCATCTTCCGCGGCACCTTCGAGCCCGGCTCGACGTTCAAGGCGCTCACGGCCGCGACGGTGATGGATGCCGGGGGCCAGACGCCCACATCGACCGTCGTGGCATCCGGTTTCGAGACGTTCGCCAACGGTGCGCGCGTGCGCGACGCCTTCGGACACGAGGCCTACACGTACACGCTCGCCGGCGTCCTCATGGACTCCTCGAACGCCGGTATCGCCAAGTTCAGTGAAAAGGTCTCGAACGAGACGCGCTACGACTACTTCAAGAAGTTCGGGATCGGCGACGGCAGCGCCGTCGGCTTCTACGGTGAGGCAAAGGGCGTCGTCCACCCCGTCTCGGAGTGGGACAACCAGACTGTCTACAACACGTCGTACGGACAGGGACTCACGACGACGATGCCCGAACTGGCCGGAGCGTACGCCGCGATCGCCAACGACGGGGTGCGGATGCCGCTCTCCCTCGTCGAGTCGTGCACCAAGGCCGACGGCACCGTCGTGAAGCCGGAACTCCCCGAGCCGACGCGCGTCGTGAGCGAGCAGACCGCCGCAGCCACTCGCGACATCCTCGAGAACGTCTTCGTCCAGAGCTCCATGTCCGATTCCATCCTCGTGTCCGGGTACCGCACCGGTGGCAAGACGGGAACGGGCGAGAAGTTCGATCCCGAGACCGGGCGCTACAAGAGCGGTGCCTACTACACGACCATGATCGGCTTGGCGCCCATCGAGGACCCCCAGTACGTCATCGTGGTCACCCTCGACGAGCCTTCGAAGGTAAAGTCGTCTGCGGCCAACGCGACGGCGTTCCAGAAGGCTGTGACGCAGGTGCTCAAGACCTACCGCGTCATGCCTTCGACGGGAACGCCGACGCTGCTCCCGAAGTTCGGCTGAGCCTCAGACCTCCGGCCGGAGAATCGATGATCGCCTTCACCCTCGCCCGTCTCGCAGCTTCCGTCGACGGAGAGCTCCGCCTCGCCGGAGCGGACACCCCCGACACCGTCGTCGACGGAACCGTCGACACCGACTCGCGGCTCATCGAGGTGGGCGGCATCTTCGTCGCGAAGCCGGGCGAATCCACCGACGGACACCGATTCGTCGATGCCGCGGTCGAGCGCGGCGCCGCGCTCGCGATCGTCGAGCGTCCCGTCGCGGCATCCGTCACGCATATCGTCGTCGCGGACGCCGTCGCCGCGCTGGCCGATCTCGCGCGCGTGGTCGTGGCCGACGTGCGCGCGGCAGGTGACCTCCGGATCGTGGGCATCACGGGATCCAATGGCAAGACGACGACGAAGAACCTCCTCGCACGCATCCTGGAGGCCGAGGGCGAGACCGTCGCTCCCCGGGCATCGTTCAACAACGAGGTCGGCGCGCCGCTCACGATGCTCCGTGTCACGCCGAGCACCCGGTACCTCGTCAGCGAGTTCGGCGCGAGTGCCCCCGGCGAGATCGCGCGCCTGGCCGGCCTCGTCGAGCCGGACCTCGGGGTCGTCCTGATGGTCGGTATGGCTCACGCGGGCGGTTTCGGCGGGATCGAGTCCACGTTCGCGGCGAAGTCCGAGCTCGTCCGGGCGCTCCGTCCCGGCGGGGTCGCGGTGCTCAACGCCGATGACCCTCGCGTCGCCGCGATGGCTCCCATCGCGGCCGAGAACGGCATCGCGGTGCGCTGGTTCGGCCGCGGTCAGGGCGCCGATGTGCGCGCCGACGACGTCGAGGTGTCCGCCGCCGGCACGTCTGCGACCATCGTCGCGGGCGACGAGTCCCTTCGGCTCCACTTGCGCGTACTCGGCGAGCACCACGTCATGAACGCGCTGGCCGCGATCACGGCGGCGCTGACGCTGGGCGTGAGCCTCGCAGCGTGCATCGACCGCCTCGCGACGGTCGAGATCGCGGAGCGCTGGCGCATGCAGCCCCTCGGTTCGGAACGCGTGCGCATCATCAACGACGCCTACAACGCGAGCCCGGACTCCATGTCGGCGGCCCTGCGCACCCTCGCGCAGATCACGGGTCCAGGACAGCGGATGGTCGCCGTCCTGGGGGCGATGAGCGAGCTGGGAGAGTATGCCGGCGAAGAGCACGATCGCATCGGCGAGCTGGCCGTGCGCCTGCGGATCCCGCGCATCGTCGTCGTCGGCACCGACGCCCGCCGCATGTACATCTCCGCGATCGGCGAGGGCTCGTGGAGCGACGAAGCCGTGTTCTTCGAGACCGCCGACGAGGCCTACGACTATCTGATGACCGAGCTGCGCGACGGCGACCGGGTCCTCGTGAAGTCCTCGAATTCGGCCGGCCTGAGGTTCCTGGGGGATCGTCTGGGAGAATCGTTCTCGTGAGATCTCTTCTGACAGCTGCGGCGATCTCGCTGGCCTTCACTCTCTTCCTCACCCCCGTCTTCCTTCGTCTGTTCCGAAAGTGGGGCTGGGGTCAGGTGATCCGCACGCCCGACAACGTGCACAACCCCAGTCACGGTGAGAAGCGCGGCACCCCCACGATGGGCGGCACGATCTTCATCGTCGGCTCCCTCGTGGGCTACCTGGTCGGGACCTACACGGGGAACAACCCTCCGACCATCTCCGGCTGGCTCGTCGTCTGGATGATGGTGGGGTTCGGAGTGGTCGGGTTCATCGACGACTTCATGAAGGTGCGTAGTCAGCGCAGCCTCGGCCTCACGGGGTGGCGCAAGATCCTCGGACAGGTCCTCGTGACGGTGCCGTTCGGCGTCGTCGCGCTCATGTTCCCCAACGCGGCGGGGCAGACCCCGGCGTCGCCGTACGTCTCGATCTTCCGAGATGTGCCGTGGCTCGGATTCATGACGCTCGGCCTGATCGTCGGCTGGGCGGTCTACCTCATCTGGGTGACCTTCATCGGCGTCGCCTTCTCGAACAGCGTCAACCTCACCGACGGTCTCGACGGCCTGGCCGCAGGCTCGGGCATCTTCGTCGTCGGCGCCTACAGCCTCATCGCCTTCTGGCAGTTCAACCAAGCGTGCTCGGGCGGAGCCCTGTCGCCCGACCTGGGCGCCGCCTGCTACGAAGTGCGAGACCCGTTCGACCTCGCGATCATCTCGGCGGCGTTCGTCGGCGCGCTCGTCGGCTTCCTGTGGTGGAACGCCCCCAAGGCCGAGGTGTTCATGGGCGACGTGGGATCCATGGCGATCGGTGGTGTCGTCGCCGCCCTCGCGATCCTCACGCGTACGGAGCTCCTCGCGGTCCTCGTCGCGGGTGTCTTCATCATCGGCCCGGGGTCGGTCATCCTGCAGCGCCTGTACTTCAAGGCGACGCGCGGGAAGCGCCTGTTCCTCATGAGCCCCTTCCACCATCACCTCGAGATGCGCGGGTGGTCCGAGATCTCGATCGTCGTGCGAATGTGGATCATCGCGGGCATGCTCGCCGTCTCGGGCATCGGCTTCTTCTACGTCGAATGGCTGGCGCGGACATGACCGGCAGACTCGACCTGCTGACGAGCTGGCACGCCGACTGGAAGGGGCTTCGCGTCGCGGTGCTCGGACTCTCGGTGACGGGCTTCTCGGTCGCCGATACGCTGGCCGAGCTCGGCGCCGATGTGCACGTCTTCACCGAGACCGCTGCGGAGGAATACGCGAGCCTCCTTCCCGTCATCGGTGCACGCCTGTGGACCGGATCCCTCTCCGCTGTCCCCGACGCCCTCTCCGAGTTCGCGCCCGACGTCGTCGTGGCATCTCCCGGGTTCGCTCCGTCGCATCCCGTCATCGAATGGACCCGCGCGAACGGCATCGCTCTCTGGGGCGACATCGAACTCGCCTGGCGCGTGCGCGACAAGGTTCTCGCAGCGAACGGCGCGCCCGCGGAGTGGATCTTCGTGACGGGGACGAACGGCAAGACCACGACGACGCGCCTGGCGGCGACGATGCTCGTGGCGGGTGGGCTGCGCGCGGCTCCCGTGGGGAACATCGGCACGCCGGTGCTCGACGCCGTGCGGGATCCGTCGGGCTTCGACGTCCTCGTCGTCGAGCTGTCCAGCCACCAGCTGTGGTACCTCGGACTCCAGACCGGGTCGGCGAAGGTCTCGCCATACGCTGCCGTGTGCCTGAACCTCGCCGACGACCATCTCGAGTGGCACGGCTCGGTCGAGGCCTATCGCGACGCCAAGGCGCACGTCTACGACAGCACGCGCGTCGCGTGCGTCTACAACAAGTCCGACGAGGCGACTCGACGGATGGTCGAAGACGCCGAGGTCATCGAGGGCGCCCGTGCGATCGGATTCGACCTGGGCGTCCCCGGCCCCAGTGATCTCGGTCTCGTCGACGGCATCCTCGTGGACCGCGCATTCCTGGATGATCGTCGCACGAGCGCGCTCGAGATCACGACGCTCGCCGATCTCGCCGAGATCGGCCTCGCCGCACCTCACGTCGTCTCGAACATCCTCGCGGCCTCTGCTCTCGCGCGGTCGGTCGACGTGCCGCCGGCTGCCATCCGCGAGGCGCTGCGGGGCTTCCGCCTCGACCCCCACCGCATCGAAGTCGTCGCCGTCGAGGGCGGCATCACGTGGGTCGACGATTCGAAGGCCACCAACCCGCACGCGGCGTCCTCGTCGCTCACGGCCTTTCCCGGCGCGATCTGGATCGTCGGCGGTCAGCTGAAGGGGGTCGACGTCTCCGACCTCGTATCGGCCCGCGGTGCGGCATCCAAGGCGGCCATCGTCATCGGGGTCGACCGCTCGGCCGTCGTCGAGGCGTTCGCGCGACACGCGCCCGGGGTTCCGGTGTTCGAGGTCGAGGAGACCGAGACTGAAGGGGTCATGGCGCGGGTCGTCGAACTGGCGGTCGGTATCGCTCGTGACGGGGACGTTGTTCTGCTCGCCCCCGCCGCGGCATCCTTCGATCAGTTCTCGTCCTATGCCGACCGCGGTCGTCGATTCTCCGAGGCCGTGCGTGAGCGGTTCGGGAGGGGTATCGATGACGGGAACGACGTCGGCCCCGACGGATCCCCGATCGACGGCTGAGCCCTCACGCCCCCGCGGTCTTGCGGCACGGGTGTCGCTCGGGAGGATCTTCGCCCCCGTGCCGAGCGAGTTCCTCCTCATCTCGTCGACGGCGCTGCTGCTGACGATCTTCGGTCTCGTCATGGTCCTGTCGGCGACGTCCGCGACGTCCACGGCGGCGGGGGAGTCCCCCTTCGAAGGTCTCATGAAGCAGGGCGTCTTCGCGATGATCGGGGTGCCGCTCATGTTCATCGCGAGCCGCTTCCCCATCGCGTTCTGGAAGCGGATCGCATGGCCCGCGCTCATCCTGGCGACGATCTTCCAATTGCTCGTCTTCGTTCCCGGAATCGGCGTCGAGGCGCACGGCAACCGGAACTGGGCGCAGATCGCCGGTTTCCAGTTCCAGCCCGCCGAGTTCTTGAAGCTCACGCTCGCGCTCTGGCTGGGGTTCGTCCTGTATCGGAAGCGCACGCTCCTCGCCTCGTGGAAGCACGTCGCCATCCCGGTCGTTCCCGTGTCGATGATCGTGATCGGGACGGTCCTCGCCGGCCACGATCTCGGCACCGCGATGGTGCTCGCCCTCATCGTGCTCGGCGGGCTCTTCTTCTCGGGCGTGAAGCTGCGCATCTTCGTGGTTCCGGCGATCCTCGCCCTCATCGCCGTGAGCATCTACGCCATCGCCAGCCCCAACCGCATGGCGCGCATCATGAGCCTGTTCAATCCGAACTGCCTCGACGACTACTTGACGACGTGCTATCAGCCGCTCCACGGAGTGTGGGCGCTGGCGGGCGGGGGCATCTTCGGCCTGGGCCTCGGCAACTCCCGAGAGAAGTACGACTGGCTCCCGGCCGCCGCGAACGACTACATCTTCGCGATCGTGGGCGAAGAGCTGGGACTCATCGGCTGCGTCGTCGTCCTGGCGCTGTTCGCGCTGTTCGCCGTCGGCGCCTTCCACGTGATCCGCAAGACCGACGATCCCTTCGTGCGTATCGTCTCCGGCGGCATCACGATCTGGATCGTGGGTCAGGCCCTCATCAACGTCGGCGTCGTGCTTCGCGTCTTCCCCGTCCTCGGCGTGCCGCTTCCGTTCATGTCGCAGGGCGGCACGTCGCTCCTGTCGGTTCTGGTCGCGTGCGGCGTCCTGCTGTCCTTCGCGCGGTCGCTGCCGACCCGCTCCGTCGCCGCACCCACGGCCCGCACGGCCGGCCGTGCGAAGATCTCCCGGTGAGTTCTTCCCCCACGCCCCGTACTTATCTCCTGGCCGGCGGCGGTACCGCAGGGCACGTCAATCCGCTCCTCGCGGTCGCCGACGCGCTGCGCGCACGCGACCCCGAGGCCGTCGTGCTCGTGCTCGGAACGCGGGAGGGGCTCGAGGCGCGACTCGTCCCTCAGCGGGGCTACGAGCTTCTCATCGTGGAGAAGGTGCCGTTTCCCCGCCGCATGAACGCCGAGGCCGCGAGATTCCCCGGCCGCTTCCGTCGCGCCGTGGCGGACGTGCGCGCACTGCTGCGCGAGCGGCGGGTCGACGTCGTGGTGGGGTTCGGCGGATACGCCTCGGCGCCGGCCTACCTCGCTGCGCGGCGCGAGCGAGTGCCGTTCGTCGTGCACGAGGCCAACGCCAAGCCGGGCCTCGCGAACATCCTCGGGGCGCGGTCCGCCGCGGCGGTCGGCGTCGCCTTCGCAGGGACGCCCCTCCGCGGGGCTCGGCTCGTCGGTATGCCCCTCCGACGCGAGATCGTCGAACTCGATCGAGGCGCTTTGCGCGCTGAAGCCGCCGCTCACTTCGGCCTCGATGCCGGCACACCCACGCTGCTCGTGTTCGGCGGATCGCTCGGTGCTCAGCGGCTCAACGACGCGTTCTCCGGCGCATGGGAGGACGTGCTGGATGCCGGCTGGCAGTTGCTCCACGTCACCGGGGAGCGCTCGGATCTTCCCGACCCGGGCGTCCAGGGATACGCTCTGCGGCGGTACGTCGACCGGATGGATCTCGCATTCGCCGTCTCGGATCTCATCGTGTCACGAGCAGGTGCCGCGACCGTCAGCGAGATCAGCGCCCTCGGCATCCCGGCGGTCTACGTGCCCTATGCCGTCGGCAACGGCGAACAGGCTCTCAACGCGGCGTCCGCCGTCGCGGCGGGTGCGGCACTCCTCATCCCGGACTCGGAGTTCACGGCCGACCGTGTGCGGGCCCAGGTGATCCCTCTCCTCGGCGACGTCGACGCGCGCACGAAGATGACGGATGCCGCGACCCGGACCGGCATCCGCGAGGGTGCTGAGAACGTGATCGCCCTCGTCGACAGCGTCGATCTCTCCGTGAGAGCCTGAGGGCCGCGAGACGGCACGGCCGTCGTCGACACTGTCATCGTGAGACCGCGCGAGGAGGTGGGGCATGGTGATCGGATCGATGGTCGCGAGAGCGGTTCCGACCGCTCTCCTCGCGCTCGCTCTCACCTCGTGCGCGACAGCGGCACCCGGGTCTCCGGCACCGCGGTCTCCGGTGGCCGATGCGACGGCCTCCGCCGCCCCGACGCCCGGAGGTTCGCTCCGCCCCGCAGACCCGGAGGATCGGGTCACGTTCCTCGCGCGCTTCGACATCCCGTCGTGCGGTCACGAACGGCTCGGCCAGGGGCAGCAGATCCCCGACGCCGCCGTGGAGTGCCTGACCGATCCCGGCGCCGACGGGGCGGAGCTCATCGTGACGGCGCCGACCACGGAGGGCGACCCGATCGTGACGTACTACCGCGCCCAGCCCGACGGCTCCGTCGAGATCTGGGTCGACACGACGCAGGATGCGTACGGCGGCGGGTGGACTCATATCCGCTGTCCGGATGCGCAGGGCATCGTCGACCGGCGAGGGTGCGAGGTCGACGGAGCCGTCGAAGGCGACGAGACCGACCGGTGAGTGCGCCGCGCGCCGATGCCGAGGCATCCCGCGCCCGACTTAGGATCGTAAGGCCATGATCCGACCTGACCTGAGCCTTCCCATCCCCGAATCGATCGAGGCCGCCCACTTCATCGGAATCGGCGGCTCCGGCATGTCGGGACTCGCGAGGATGTTCCTCGAACGCGGCATCCGCGTCTCCGGGTCCGATCGCGCGGACAGCCCCGGTCTTCGCCAGCTCGAGGCCCTCGGCGCCACGGTCTTCGTCGGCCATGATGTCGCCCATCTGCCGATCGACGCCGACACGGTCATCCACACGGGGGCCATCTGGCCGGAGAATCCTGAGTTCGTCCAGGCGAAGGCGCGAGGACTCCACGTCATCCATCGTTCGCAGGCGCTGCACTGGCTCATCGGCGGGCGACGTCTCGTGTCCATCGCCGGCGCGCACGGCAAGACGACGTCGACGGGGATGATCGTCACGGCGCTCCAGGCGCTGGGCCTCGACCCGACGTTCGTCAACGGGGGAGTCATCGAGCAGCTCGGTGTCTCCAGCGGAACCGGGTCGGATGAGCTCTTCGTCATCGAGGCGGACGAGTCCGACGGCACCTTCCTCCTCTACGACACCTCGATCGCCCTCATCACCAACGTCGATCCCGACCATCTCGACCATTGGGGCTCGCGCGACGCTTTCTACGACGCATTCGCGACGTTCGCCGACAACGCGAGCGAAGCCGTCGTGATCTCGTCCGACGACCCCGGAGCCATCGTCGTCCGAGAGCGGCTGACGCACGCGCGGGTTCTGACCTTCGGTGCCGCCTCGGATGCGGACGTCCGGGTGATGGATGTCACGACCGACGGCCCGGTCGCCTTCACCCTCCGCCACGGCGACGACGAGGCCGGCGTGCGCCTGGCGATCCCCGGCATCCACAACGCCATCAATGCCGCCGGCGCCGTTGCGGTGCTGCTCTCGCTCGGAGTCGCGTTCGCGGACGCAACCCGTGCTGTCGAGGGCTTCTCGGGAACGGCACGCCGTTTCGAACTGCACGGAGTGATGCGCGGGGTCAGCGTCTACGACGACTATGCGCATCACCCGACCGAAGTGGCTGCGGCGCTGGCCGCCGCGCGGACCGTCGTCGGAGGCGGCCGCATCATCGCGGTCCATCAGCCGCACACCTACTCGCGAACGCGCGCGATGTACCAGGAGTTCGCCGACGTCCTCGAGAAGCACGCCGATCACACGGTCGTGCTCGACGTCTACGGCGCCCGCGAGGATCCCGTCCCCGGTGTCACGGGCGCACTCGTCAGCGGAGCGTTCGCGGATCCGGCCCACGTGCATTTCGTGGCGGATTGGCAGGATGCCGCGGACTACACCGCATCGGTCGCGCGCGACGGCGATTTCGTCGTGACGCTCGGCTGCGGGAACGTGAACCTCATCATCCCGCAGGTTCTGGAGGCCCTCGATCGCACGGCGACCACGGGAGAGTAGCCGGTGCGACGTCCGCCCCCGCTCCCGCAAGCCCCCACACGGCCCGACGCCACCGGGTCGCCGAGCCGCTCGCGCACAGCCACGGGGGCCGGCGACGAACTCGAACCCGAAGAGCTCGACTCCGATGAGCAGGGCACGGCACCCGTCATCCCCCTGGATGCCACGGTCCTGCCCGCTGCCCCGGTCTCCGAGGTGCCCGAGGATGGCGACGAGGACCGTCTGCGGTCCGACGCGACGATCCGCGCTCGCGACGTCTGGACCGCGGCGCGTGCGCGCCGAAAGGCCCTGCGTGCGGAGGTCCGGCGGTTCACGGGACGCCAGCGCCGCCGCCGGGCGATCTGGCTCGGCGCCGCGGCATCCCTCCTCATCCTCGTGGCGGTGACCTTCGGGGCGGCCTACAGTCCTCTCTTCGCCGTCGAGCAGGTCACGATCGTCGGAGCCAGGACCCTCGACACCGCGGCGGTGGAGGATGCCCTGAGCGGACAGGTCGGCGTTCCCCTCGCCCTCGTGGACGACGGCGACGTCAAGGCCGCCCTCATCGGGTTCCCCCTCGTGGAGTCGTACACGCTCGAAGCGCGACCGCCGCATGAACTCGTCGTGCGGATCGTCGAGCGCACACCCGTCGGGTACATCGAGACGCCCGCGGGATTCACGCTCGTCGACGCGGCCGGAGTCGGACTGACGACGGTTCCGGCACCCGGTTCGGACGCCCCTGTCCTCACGATCGACGGAGGTGTCGACTCGCGCGCGTTCGAGGCGGCAGGGTTCGTCATGCGTTCCCTTCCCGAGACCATCCGTCTCCAAGTGACGGCGGTGACGGCGACGACGCCGGACGACGTGCGGCTCACGCTCGGAGGCGCGGGAGCGTCGGTCGTGTGGGGGAGCGCCGACGACTCCGCGCAGAAGGCGCTCGTCCTCGAACGGGTGATGGCTGCACGCCCTCCCGGCACCGTCAGCGTCTACGACGTCTCCTCACCGCGCGCCGTCGTCGTCAACTGACGGGTTCGCGCAGCGATGTCGCGACACGCCCGCAGCGTGCGGGCAGTCGGAGGGGCGCCCGCTTACTTTCGAGTCAGGAATTGCATACCGAGCAATTCTTTAAACCTCTAGATGAGGTTGAAGGTTTGGTTCGGGAGACGGAGGCCGGCATGAGCCAGAACCAGAACTACCTCGCAGTCATCAAGGTGGTTGGCGTGGGTGGTGGCGGCGTCAACGCCGTCAATCGAATGATCGAGCTCGGGCTGCGAGGTGTCGAGTTCATCGCTGTGAACACCGACGCGCAGGCGCTGCTCATGAGCGACGCGGATGTCAAACTCGACGTCGGCCGCGAACTCACGAGGGGACTCGGCGCGGGCGCCGATCCCGAGGTCGGGCGCCGCGCGGCCGAGGACCACGCGGAAGAGATCGAAGAGGCGCTGCGAGGCGCCGACATGGTGTTCGTGACAGCCGGCGAAGGCGGCGGCACGGGTACCGGTGGTGCCCCCGTCGTCGCGAAGATCGCGAAGTCGATCGGCGCGCTCACGATCGGTGTCGTCACGAAGCCCTTCTCCTTCGAGGGCCGCCGCCGTCAGCAGCAGGCGGAGTCGGGAGTCTCCAAGCTCAAGGAAGAAGTCGACACGCTCATCGTCGTGCCGAACGATCGTCTGCTCGAGATCAGCGATCGCGGGATCTCGATGATCGAGGCGTTCGCGACGGCTGACCAGGTGCTCCTGGCCGGTGTGCAGGGCATCACCGATCTCATCACGACGCCGGGCCTCATCAACCTCGACTTCGCCGACGTCAAGTCGGTGATGCAGGGCGCGGGTTCCGCGCTCATGGGCATCGGCTCTGCGCGGGGAGCGGATCGCGCGATCAAGGCCGCCGAGCTCGCCGTCGAATCGCCGCTGCTCGAGGCGTCGATCGAGGGTGCTCACGGCGTCCTGCTGTCGATCCAGGGCGGATCGAACCTCGGCATCTTCGAGATCAACGACGCCGCCCAGCTCGTCAAGGAGGCCGCTCACCCCGAAGCGAACATCATCTTCGGCACGGTGATCGACGACACGCTCGGCGACGAAGTGCGGGTGACCGTCATCGCGGCCGGATTCGACGGGGGTGAGCCCCAGTCCCGCATCGAGCCGATCACGGCGTCTCGCGTCGTCGCTGCCCCCGTCGTGCCGGCGACGGCAGCAGCCGATGCTGCTCGCGACGTCGAACCGGTGCCGAGCGAGCCGGAGAAGGTGTCTGTCAGCGCCGTCGTGCCCGACAGCTACGACTCGGCGTTCGGAGACGACGACCTCGATATCCCCGACTTCCTGAAGTAGACGCGAACGCCCGGTGACGGGCCCTGGAGACGAGAGATAGACGTGCTGGCGCCCCCGGAGAACGTCGCCGCGCTCGCGGCGCGGCTTGCGGACGTCGACGAACGGATCGCGGTCGCGCTGCGGGAGGCGGGACGTCCGGCGGGCGACATCGTGCGGATCGTCGTGACCAAGTTCCATCCCGCGAGTCTCGTCGCCGGCCTCGTCGAACTCGGGGTCGGCGACGTGGGGGAGAACCGTCAGCAGGAACTCTCCGCCAAACGCGCGGAGCTCCCCGAGCTCGACGTGCGCTGGCATTTCGTCGGGCAGGCGCAGACCAACAAGGCTCGTGCCGTGCGTGCTGCGGCATCCGTCGTCCACTCGGTAGATCGAGCGCGTCTGGCCGATGCGCTCCACGGAGCCGCGGACGCGGACAGTCCCGATCTCGACGTCCTGCTGCAGGTCAACCTCACGGACGACCCGGCCCGCGGCGGTGTCGAACCGCAGGGGCTCGAGTCGCTCGCGGAGCATGTGCTGAGCCTGCCGACGCTGCGTCTTCGCGGCATCATGGCGGTCGCACCGCTCGACGAAGCACCCGCCAGGGCCTTCGAGCGCCTGCGCGACTACAGCGATCGGATGCGCACCGTCGCACCCGACGCCCAATGGATCTCTGCCGGCATGACGGCGGACTTCCCCGAGGCGATCAACGCCGGTGCGACACACCTGCGGATCGGCTCGGCAATCACAGGACCGCGACCCATTCGCGGTTAACCTCGGAACAGACGAGCACTACGGAGGATGCGATGTCGAACCCGCTCAAGAAGACCATGGTGTACCTCGGCCTCGCCGATGAGGAAGAAGCGTACGAAGAGCCCGCGCCGCAACCGCGTGGACGCAAGACCGAAGCCGTCGTCGAGAAGGCAGCCCCCGTGACTCCTATTCACCGTCCGACCGTCGTGCGCCAGCCCGCGCCCACCGCGATCAGCGAGATCCTCACCGTGCATCCCAAGCAGTACCGCGACGCACAGGTGATCGCCGAGAACTTCCGCGACGGCGTGCCCGTGATCATCAACCTCTCGCAGATGAGCGATGCCGATGCGCGTCGCCTCATCGACTTCGCGAGCGGTCTGTCGCTCGGACTGTACGGCCGCATCGAGCGCGTCACGAGCAAGGTCTTCCTCTTGTCGCCCGAGAACGTCGCCGTGTCCGGCGACGGTGCTGTCGCACAGGCGGACCCCGAGTCCGTGCCTTTCGCGCAGTCCTGATCCGTGGAAATCGTCCGCTTCGTCGCGGCGATCCTCAACGTCGCGCTCGTCCTGTACGTCCTGGTGCTGCTGGTGCGCCTCGTTCTCGAATGGGTGCCCTTCTTCAACCGGGAATGGCGGCCGCGCGGCGCGGGACTCGTCGCCGCAGAGATCGTCTATTCGCTGACAGACCCGCCGATCCGACTCTTCCGGCGCCTCATTCCTCCCTTGCGCGTCGGAGGGATCGCGATCGACTTCGGTTTCGCCTTGACGATGCTCCTGTGCTTCGTCCTTCTCTCGGTCACACGTGCCTTCATGGCGGCGTGACGACCACCCTCATCTCCACACGCGGCGAACGCCACGGCTATGCTTGCTGAGTACGGCTTGCCGCGGGCAGCTCCGTCCACAGACCGCTTGCCAGCGACCTGAGCGCTCGAAAGAGGAATCACTATGGCATTGACACCCGATGACGTCGTCACGAAGCAGTTCCAGCACGTCCGGTTCAAAGAGGGCTTCGACCCCGATGAGGTGGATGACTTCCTCGACGAGATCGTCGTCGAATGGCGCAAGGCCCTCGCCGAGAACGAGGAGCTGAAGGCGAAGCTGGCCGCGTACGAATCGGGCGCTTCGGCGCCCGCCGCCGCGCAGGAGCCGGCCGAGGCCCAGGAGCCCGAAGAGAAGCCCGCCGCGGCGCCGACGACGGCGTCCACCGACGAAGCCGGCTCCGCCACGGCGACCGCCGGCATCATCGAGCTCGCTCAGCGCCTCCACGACGAGCACGTCGCGGAAGGAATCGCCCAGCGCGACCAGCTCATCTCGGAAGCGAAGTCCCAGGCGGCCGCCATCATCTCCGACGCGGAGACTCGCGGACGCGAAGAGAAGGCTCGCCTGGATCGCGAGCGGGTCGCCCTCGAAAGCCGCATCTCCGAACTCCGCACGTTCGAGCGCGACTACCGCGCTCAGCTGCGCAGCTACATCGAGGGCAAGCTGCGCGACCTCGAGACCACGGCCACGACATCGGGCTCCACGCCCGTATCGGCCGTCGGCCTCTGAGCCACCCTGTTGTCGGACAGACCTGAGCGGACCATGCGCTCGTCGCGCATGGGCGCAGCGGCGGCCGGCACCATCGTCGCGATTCTCGCGGCCGTGGTGCTGGCCGCCGACCAGTTCACCAAGTTCCTGGCCCTCGAGAACCTCCCGCTCCAGGAGAACGTCCCCGTCCTCGGCGACTTCTTCAGTCTGTACCTCGTGAAGAACCCCGGGGCGGCGTTCTCGCTGGGCGAGGGTGTCACGTGGATCTTCACGATCGCACTGGCCGTCGTCGCGGGCGTGATCGTGTGGTTGGCCGTCACGCGCGTGAGGTCGCGCGCGTGGGCCGTCGTGCTCGGGCTGCTCCTGGGCGGCGTTCTCGGCAATCTGACCGACCGGATCTTCCGTGAGCCCGGATTCGCCGTCGGGCACGTCATCGACTTCATCAACACGCCGTGGATGTGGTTCTTCCCCGGCATGTCTCCGGCGATCTACAACATCGCCGACATCTTCATCGTGTGCGACATGATCGTCGTCGCCCTGTTGGTCATCCTGGGAGTGCACATGGACGGAACACGCGACGCTCGTCGCCACCACCGCGACGACGAGACGATTCTCGGCCAGGGCGACGAGGTCCCGCCGGGCGGTCCCGTCGCCGGATTCGGCGACGAGTTCCCCGTGGCCGACTCGTCCGCCGGTATCCCGGCGGACGAGCGCGGGCTCCCTCCTCTTTCGCCCGCTCAGCAGCGCGAGGTCGAGCGGGAGGCGGATCGCCGAGCCGGCGACGGCGCCGTCTGACATGCCCTCCCGCCTCCTCCCCGTTCCCGACGGACTCGACGGCGCGCGTGTCGATCAGGCGCTGTCGAAGATGCTCGGGTTCTCCCGAACCTTCGCGGCAGACGTCGCCGAGGCGGGTGGGGTGCTGCTCGACGGTCGCCCGGCCGGAAAGGCGGACCGCGTCCGCTCGGGGGAGACGATCGACGTCTCGTGGGAGGACAAGCAGCCTCCGACCGTCGTGCCGATCGCCGTTCCCGACCTCGGAATCGTGTTCGACGACGATGACATCATCGTCGTGGACAAGCCCAGCGGAGTCGCTGCGCATCCGTCGCTCGGCTGGGAGGGACCGACGGTGCTCGGAGCCCTCGCAGCCGCGGGTTTCCGCGTCGCCACGAGCGGTGCCGTCGAGCGCCAGGGAATCGTCCACAGGCTCGACGTGGGCACGAGCGGGCTCATGGTCGTCGCCAAGAGCGAGCGCGCCTACACCGAGCTGAAGCGCGCGTTCAAGGCGCGCGAGGTGGACAAGATCTACCACGCCGTCGTACAGGGCCATCCGGATCCGCTTGCGGGGACGATCGACGCGCCCATCGGACGCCACGCGACGCATTCGTGGAAGTTCGCGGTGACCCCCGAGGGGAAGGACTCGGTCACCCATTACGAAACCCTCGAGGCCTTTCCGGGCGCTTCGCTGCTGGAGATCCACCTCGAGACGGGACGCACCCACCAGATCCGCGTGCACATGGCAGCCCACCGTCATCCGTGCGTCGGCGACCCGCTCTACGGTGCCGACCCGACCCTGTCGGCGCGCCTCGGACTGACACGCCAATGGCTGCACGCACGCGAGCTGTCGTTCTCCCACCCCGGTTCGCGGGAATGGGTCACCTTCACTTCGGACTGTCCGGCCGACCTCGCCCACGCTCTCGAGGTCCTTCGCGAGGACTGAGTCGTTGGAGGGCGGCGGGAGCGCGGATCGAGGTCAGGACGACTCGAACCGCGCAGCGCCCCGCACCGTGAGTGCAGCTTCGACGCGTCGTCGCATGTCCTCGCCCATCGGGGGCAGCGAACCGGCGTCGAACCACGCGACCTCGGTCATCTCGCCGTCCACCGGCACAGGCTCGCCCGAGACCCAGCTGCACCGGAAGGTCAGGTCGAGGTAGTCCGCCTGATCCCCGTTTCCATACGTGATGCGCGGGATCTGGTGGACCCACGCGAGGTGCTCGACACGGCAGACGACGCCGGCCTCCTCGAGTGTCTCCCGTGCTGCTGCGACGGCGGGTTCCTCTCCGGGATCGACGATCCCCGTGATCGGCGTGAGTGCGCCCGTGTCGCTTCTGCGGCCGAGGAGGACACGACCGTCACGGACGACGACGGCCGTGACTCCCGTGAGCGAGAGCGGGTGGGATCCGATCATGCGCCGCAGCTCGAGGATGAAGTCCGGAGTCGCCATGCGCTCAACTCTAGGCACACCGCGCCCGGTGTCGGACGGGCTTCGTAGACTCGACACGTGGCATCCGACTCTTTCGTTCATCTGCACGTCCACAGCGAGTACTCCATGCTCGACGGAGCAGCCCGGATCGGCCCCATGGTGTCGGAGGCCGTCCGTCTGGGAATGCCCGCGATCGCCGTCACCGATCACGGCAACACGTTCGCCGCGTTCGAGTTCTACAAGGCGGCGAAAGACGCGGGCATCAAACCCATCGTGGGGATCGAGGCGTATGTCACGCCGGGCACGCACCGCAGTGACAAGGCGCGCGTGCGGTGGGGCACGCCCGAGCAGAGCAACGACGACGTCTCAGGGTCCGGCGCCTACACCCACATGACGCTTCTCAGCGAGTCGACAGAAGGAATGCACAACCTGTTCCGCCTGTCGTCTCGCGCGAGCATGGAGGGCTATTACTTCAAGCCGCGCATGGACCGCGAGCTGCTCCAGAAATACAGTAAAGGGCTCATCGCGACCACGGGGTGTCCGTCGGGCGAAGTGCAGACGCGGCTGCGGCTCGGCCAGTACGACGCCGCCCGGGCCGCGGCGGCCGAGTTCCAGGACATCTTCGGCAAGGAGAACTACTTCGCCGAGATCATGGACCACGGCTTGTCGATCGAGCGGCGGGTCATGGGGGATCTGCTGAAGCTCGCGAAAGAGCTGAGCATCCCTCTCCTCGCCACGAACGACCTGCACTACACCCATCAGCACGACGCCACGAGTCACGCAGCTCTGCTGTGCGTGCAGTCGGGGTCCACCCTCGACGACCCGAAGCGCTTCAAGTTCGACGGCGACGGCTACTACATCAAGTCCGCCGCCGAGATGCGGCAGGTCTTCCGCGATCACCCTGAAGCGTGTGACGCGACGCTGCTCATCGCCGAGCGCTGCGAGGTCGAGTTCAACACGTCGGCCAACTACATGCCGCGCTTCCCCGTGCCTGACGGCGAGACGGAAGAATCCTGGTTCATCAAAGAGGTCGAGAACGGTCTGCGGGAGCGGTATCCCGACGGGATCCCCGACGCCGTGCGGGCTCAGGCGGAGTACGAGACGGGCGTCATCTCGCAGATGGGCTTCCCCGGATACTTCCTCGTGGTCGCCGACTTCATCAACTGGGCCAAGCGCAACGGCATCCGCGTCGGCCCGGGGCGTGGCTCCGGCGCGGGGTCGATGGCTGCGTACGCGATGAAGATCACCGACCTCGATCCGCTTCAGCACGGGCTCATCTTCGAGCGCTTCCTCAATCCGGATCGTGTGTCGATGCCCGACTTCGACGTCGACTTCGACGATCGGCGCCGCGGCGAGGTCATCCAATACGTGACCGAGAAGTACGGCGACGAGCGTGTCGCGCAGATCGTCACGTACGGCACGATCAAGGCCAAGCAGGCGCTCAAGGACGCCGGTCGCGTGCTGGGATTCCCCTTCAGCATGGGCGAGAAGCTGACGAAAGCCATGCCGCCCGCCGTCATGGGCAAGGACATGCCGCTCGGCGGCATGTTCGACAAGGAGCATCCGCGATTCAAAGAGGCGGGCGAGTTCCGGGCTCTCATCGAGACGGACCCCGAGGCGAAGACCGTCTTCGACACCGCCGTGGGGCTCGAGAACCTCAAGCGCCAGTGGGGCGTTCACGCCGCCGGCGTCATCATGTCGTCCGAGCCGCTCATCGACATCATCCCGATCATGCGCCGCGAGCAGGACGGTCAGATCGTCACGCAGTTCGACTATCCGTCGTGCGAGGCCCTCGGTCTCATCAAGATGGACTTCCTCGGACTGCGGAACCTCACGATCATCAACGACGCGCTCGACAACATCGAGGCGAACAGGGGGACGGCGCTCGTTCTGGAAGACCTGGCGCTCGACGACAAGGCGGCTTACGAACTGCTCTCGCGTGGCGACACCCTCGGCGTCTTCCAACTCGACGGTGGGCCGATGCGCTCGCTTCTGAGGCTTCTGAAGCCCGACAACTTCGAAGACATCTCGGCCGTCATCGCGCTGTACCGGCCCGGTCCCATGGGAGCGAACTCCCACATCAACTATGCGCTGCGAAAGAACGGGCAGCAGGAGATCACTCCGATCCACGAGGAGTTCACCGAATCGCTCGCCGAGATCCTCGACACCAGCTACGGCCTGATCATCTATCAGGAGCAGGTCATGGCGATCGCGCAGAAGGTCGCGGGATTCAGTCTCGGTCAGGCCGACATCCTCCGCCGCGCGATGGGCAAGAAGAAGAAGTCAGAGCTCGACAAGCAGTTCGAGGGCTTCCAGGCGGGCATGCACGCGAACGGGTACTCCGACGACGCGGTCAACAAGCTCTGGGAGATCCTGCTGCCGTTCTCCGATTACGCCTTCAACAAAGCGCACTCCGCCGCCTACGGGCTCGTCTCCTACTGGACGGCGTACCTCAAGGCGCACTATCCCGCCGAGTACATGGCTGCCCTGCTGACGAGCGTGGGCGACTCGAAGGACAAGATGGCGGTCTATCTCAACGAGTGCCGCCGGATGGGCATCAAGGTCCTCCCGCCCGATGTGGGCCAGTCCATCCGCTACTTCGCCGCCGTCGATGAAGACATCCGCTTCGGTCTCGGCGCCGTCCGCAACGTGGGAGCCAACGTCGTCGACGGGATCGTGAGTTCGCGCACGGAGGACGGTTTCGCGAGCTTCCACGACTTCCTCGCGAAGGTTCCCGCACATGTGGCGAACAAGCGAACGGTGGAGTCCCTCATCAAGGCGGGCGCCTTCGATTCGCTCGGGGCGACGCGCCGAGCGCTCCTCGAGATCCATGAGGACGCCACGGAGCAGGCCGTCCTCGATAAGCGCCGTGAGGCCAACGGCGAGGTGGGCTTCGACTTCGACAGCCTGTGGGGAGACGACGAGCCGCAGCAGGTCGCGAAAGTGCCCGATCGTCCCGAATGGACGAAGAAGGACAAGCTCGCGTTCGAGCGCGAGATGCTCGGCCTCTACGTCTCCGATCACCCGCTTGCGGGCCTGGAGATCCCGCTCGCCAAGCACGCGTCCATGACGATTCACGACCTGCTGGCCAACGAAGACCTCGCCGACGGCGAGCAGGTCACGATCGCGGGACTCGTCACCAACGCCCAGCATCGAGTCGCCAAGCAGAGCGGCAATCCGTACGGGATGATCACCGTGGAGGACTTCGACGGCGAGGTGACCGTCATGCTCATGGGAAAGACCTACACCGAGTTCGCATCCATGCTCCAGGCTGACTCGATCCTCGTCGTCCGCGGCCGGATCTCACGCCGCGACGACGGACTGAACCTGCACGCTCAGTCCGTGTTCGCACCCGACCTCGGAACCACCGAGGCGTCCGGGCCGCTCGTGCTCGTCATGCCGGAGCATCGGGCGACCGAGCCGATCGTCGGCGAGCTGGCGACCGTCCTCGAGCGTCACCGAGGCGACACCGAGGTCATGCTCAAGCTCTACAAGGGGTCCTCCGCGAAGGTCTTCGAGGTGCCGATGCCGGTATCGATCACGGCGGATCTCTTCGGTGAGCTGAAGGGACTGCTGGGCCCCCAGTGCCTGGGCTGAGCGGCCGCGATCGAGTCCTCGCATGCCGCCGTGATCCCGACGACGGCCTCATGCGCGGGTAGGATCGTGTGCACCCCACGCTCGTAACCGGAAGGATCACCGTGACCGATCACCAGGACGAGACCATCGGCCTCGACGGCGAGCGCGATGCTCCCCTCGACACGCGAGCCGACGAGACGCCCCAGTACGGCATCGGACCATTCTCGGTTCGCGAAGTAGCTCTCGCAGGTGTCTGGCTCGTCGCCTTCGTGCTGTCTTTCTTCCCCGTCGCCGCCGTACTTGTGGGGCGCGACAGCCTGCTCTTCGGGTTCGGCTCGGTCTGGACGACGGGGCTCGGCTGGATCCTCACCATCGGTCTCCCGACGATCGCGGTGTTCCTCATCGGCCTCCGCCGTCTGTCGCCCGATGGGATCCGCCGCGTCGGTTCGCTGGGGATCGATCAGTTCGCTTCGGTGGCGTTCTCCGTCTCGGCCGTCGTGTGGCTCCAGATCGTCTGGGAGACGGTGGCCTTCACCTTGGCGGGCGGCGACTGGTTCCGTTCCTGGGTCATCTGGGCTCAGCTGATCCTCATGCTCGCGGGTGTCCTGCTCACGGTCTTCGCGCCCCTCATCCCGCCCTTCTCGCAGGACTTCGCCGGGCGCCGCGAGATCCCGGCTCACCGGAACGCGCGCCCGGTCCGTCCCATCTCCCCGCGACCGGCGCGTCCTGCGCACACTGCTCCCGTCGCCGCCGACGCAGCGGACCAGGACTCCGAGGCACCGGTCTCCGCGGAGTCGGCGGATGTCGACGCAGCAGCCGATTCGTGGACTCCGGACCAGGCGACCGGAGCCTACGAGCCTCTCGGCGAGGTCGAAGCCGAGGCGGACCAGCCGGCCGCGAGCCGCCAGCACCAGGCCTTCTGGGCTCTCGTGCCCGAAGAGCGCGACGTGCTCGACGAGACCGGTGCTGCACTGTTCCGTATCGGCCCGACGGCGTGGGCGCTCGTGATCGAGGAGCACGACGACCACTTCGTGGTCCGTCACGAAGACGGTCGGGTCGGGCGGCTGCACGACATCGACGGCGTCACACGCGGCTGACGACGAGACATGATGCGAACGATCGACCTGCGTGGTCGTGAACTGTCCGCTGGAGAGCTGCTGGCGACCGTTCCCCGAGCCGCTGCTGCGCGGAACGAGGCGCTGGAGACGGCAGCTCGTCTCGTGGCGGACGTCGCGGCCGACGGCGCGGAGGCGCTGCGCAGCCAGGCCGAACGCTTCGACGGGGTCTCGGGCCACGCCATCCGCGTGCCCGCCGAGCACCTCGAGGAAGCCCTCGCGCTTCTCGATCCTGCGATCAGATCGGCTCTCGAGTCGGCGATCGAGCGAGTGCGTGCGGCCTCACTCGCTCAAGTTCCCGCGTCCATCACGACCCAGATCGCCCCGGGCGCGACGGTGACTCAGCGATGGCAGCCCGTGCGTCGTGTCGGACTCTACGTTCCGGGCGGCAAGGCGGTGTATCCGTCGAGCGTCGTGATGAACGTCGTTCCCGCTCAGGTCGCGGGAGTCGATCGCATCGCCCTCGCCTCACCGCCGCAGCGCGACAACGGTGGTCGGGTGCATCCGGTGATTCTGGCTGCGGCGCACCTGCTCGGCGTCGAAGAGGTCTACGCGATGGGGGGAGCGGGCGCGATCGCTGCGTTCGCGTACGGAGTCCCCGAGATCGGACTGGATCCGGTCGATGTCGTCACGGGCCCCGGGAACAACTTCGTCGCCGCCGCCAAGCGCGCCGTCGCGGGGCGCGTGGGAACGGACTCGGAAGCAGGGGCCACCGAGATTCTCATCGTGGCCGACGAGACCGCCGATCCGGTTCTCGTGGCAGCCGACCTCGTCAGTCAGGCCGAGCACGACGAGCAGGCGTCCGCCGTCCTCGTCACGCCGTCCGAGAGACTCGCCGAGGAGGTGCGTGAGTCGGTCGCGGCCGCGGCGGCCGCAACGCGGCACGCACAGCGCGTCGACGCTGCGCTCAACGGTCCGCAGTCGGCCATCGTCATCGTCGACGATCTGGTCCGTGCTGCCGCGTTCAGCAATGCGTACGCGCCCGAGCACCTCGAACTCCACGTCGCGGATCCTCGTCCCGAGGACTACGTCCACGCCGGCGCGGTGTTCGTCGGACCCCACACGCCGGTCAGTCTCGGAGACTATCTCGCGGGGTCCAACCACGTGCTGCCGACGGGCGGGCAGGCGCGCTACGCGGCAGGGCTCTCCGCAGCCACGTTCCTCCGTCCACAGCAGGTGATCGAGTACGACCGCGATGCACTCGCAGACGTGCGGGCCGCGATCGTCACGCTTGCGCAGGCTGAGCAGCTTCCCGCCCACGGCGAAGCCGTCGAAGCCCGGTTCCCGGCGTAGTCTTCTGTCATATGCACTGCCCGTTCTGCCGCCACTCGGATTCGCGCGTCATCGACTCGCGCACGAGCGATGACGGTCTCAGCATCCGCCGACGTCGTCAATGCCCTGAATGCGGCGGACGGTTCACGACGATCGAGACGGCCAGCCTCAACGTGATCAAGCGCTCCGGCGTGATGGAGCCGTTCAGTCGCGAGAAGGTGATCTCCGGCGTGCGAAAGGCCTGCCAGGGGCGCCCTGTGACCGAGGGAGACCTCGCGGTGCTCGCCCAGCGGGTCGAGGAGTCGATCCGACAGACCGGTGCCTCTCAACTCGACGCGAACGAAATCGGACTCGCCATCCTCGGTCCCCTCCGCGAGCTCGACGAGGTGGCTTACCTTCGGTTCGCCAGCGTGTATCAAGCCTTCGATTCGCTCGAAGACTTCGAGACGGCGATCGGTCAGCTGCGCGACGACCACCCGCGCGAGGAGGCGAGCACCGAGCGCTAGCCTGGAGGCGATGTATCCCCTTCTCTTCCGGACAGTCCTCTCCCGCATGGACCCCGAGTCCGCGCACCACGCAGCGATGGTCGTCATCCGCATTCTCGGCACCCGGCCGTTCGCGTGGGCGCCGCGGCTGCTCGCGCGCCCCGACGCGTCGCTGCGCACTTCGGCTCTCGGCCTCACCTTCGAGTCGCCCTTCGGGGTGGCCGCCGGGTTCGACAAGGACGTGACAGCAGCGCGAGGGCTGTGGGCGCTCGGGTTCGGCCACGTCGAAGTGGGCACCGTGACCGCCATCCCGCAGGCGGGAAATCCGCGTCCTCGGCTCTTCCGGCTCATTCCCGACCGTGCGGTCATCAATCGCATGGGCTTCAACAATCACGGGGCGCAGGCTGCTGCGCGACGCCTGGAGAAACTGCGCCGACGTCGGCGCAGGCCCGTCCTCGGAGTGAACATCGGCAAGAGCCGCGTCGTCGACGTGAGCGACGCCACGGCCGACTACGAGCGCAGCGCCGTGCTCCTCGCGCCGCTCGCCGACTATCTCGTCGTGAACGTCTCGTCGCCGAACACTCCTGGCCTGCGCGGCCTGCAGGCCGCCGAGACGCTCCGCCCGCTCCTGGAGGCGGTGCGCGCCGCGGCTGGGGACACACCGCTCCTCGTCAAGATCGCTCCCGACCTCACCGACGAGGAGGTCGATGCGATCGCCGTCCTCGCCGTCGATGTGGGACTTGCGGGACTCATCGCGACGAACACGACCATCTCACGCGAAGGTCTGACGTCGGATGCCGCGACGATCGCCGCGGCCGGGAGCGGCGGTCTCTCCGGCGCACCGCTGGCGCCACGGTCGCTCGACGTCCTCCGGCGAGTGCGCGCAGCAGTGCCGTCGGACTTCTGTGTCATCTCCGTCGGGGGAGTGGAGACGGCCACGGATGTCCGAGAGCGCCTTGATGCGGGCGCGACCCTCGTGCAGGGATACACGGGATTCCTCTACCGGGGCCCCTTCTGGGGCCGGCAGATCAACCGAGGACTCAGGCGGGGCGCTGCCCGCGCTTGACCTGCGGCTTGGGCAGGCGAAGGAACCGCATCTGGATCGTGCGCATCGCGGCGTACCACCCGAGGCCCTTCTCCATCTTGTCGCCCCACTTGTCTCGCGCCGCCCGCTTGACGCGGATCGACGTGATGACCATGTCGCCGATCACGAAGAGGATGAAGATCCACAGCGCGATGAACGAGTAGAACTGGATGCCGTAGACGGGGATGAAGGTCGCGATGATGACGACGACCATCGCGGGCATCACCGCTTCGCCGAGATGCCATCCCGAGTCGATGAGGTCACGCACCCAGCGGCGCTGCGGCCCGCGGTCGCGAGCCGTCAGGAAGCGGTCGTCACCGGCCGCCATGCCGACTCGAGCCTTCTCGCGCTGCGCGGCCAGCTCGGCTCGCGCGCGCGCCTTGGCCTCTTTCGTGTCCGGCACGAGAGGCCGCTTTCGGGCCGCCTCCCGCTCCGCGCGGGTCGGGGTCGCGCGCCCCTTTCCCGCGCCGCTGACGGGCGCGTCGAAGTCGGTGGGAGCGTCTTTCGGCGCGGGGGCTGCGGGAGTCTTGGCCACGATGATCCTCGGAACTGCGTCGGCGGGTGCACTTAAGATTACCCGCATGACATCAGACCCTTCCCGTCAGAAGTCTGTGACGGAGGCCGCGCTCGCCGGCATCCCCGCAGCTCTCGCCGATCTCGGCTCCCTCGTGCGCATACCTTCCGTCGCCTTTCCCGGATTCGACCCGGCAGAGGTGCGACGCAGTGCCGAGGCCGTGGCTGAGCTGGCCGAGGGTGTCGGGATCTTCGAACGCGTCGAGATCCGCGACGCGGCCCTTCCCGGCGAAGAGGGCCGGGGGATGCCCGCCGTCCTCGCGAGCCGCCCCGCCCGCAACGGACGGCCGACGATCCTCCTCTACGCGCATCACGATGTCCAGCCGACGGGCGACGACGCACTCTGGGACTCGCCGCCGTTCGAGCCGACCGTGCGGGATGGACGGATGTACGGCCGCGGCGCCGCGGATGACAAGGCAGGCGTCATGGTGCACATCGGCGCGCTGCGCGCGTTCGCCGAAGCCCTCGGCGACGACACCGATCTCGGAATCGCGCTCTTCATCGAAGGTGAGGAGGAGGCGGGCTCGCGTTCGTTCGGTCAGTTCCTCTCCGACAATGCCGATGTGCTGCGCGCCGACGTCATCGTCGTCGCCGACTCGGGCAACTGGGATGCCCGCACTCCTGCACTGACGGTGTCGTTGCGAGGCAACGTGCGGTTCACGATGACGGTTCGCACACTGGAGCACGCGTCGCATTCGGGGATGTTCGGCGGAGCCGTGCCCGACGCGACGATGGCCGCCATCCGTCTGCTCGCGTCCCTCTGGAACGATGACGGGTCGGTCGCGGTGCCGGGTCTTCTCGTGAGAGAAGCCGACACCCCCGAATACACGGAAGAGACCCTGCGCGAGGAGGCGGGCCTGTCCGAGGGAGTCCGACCCATCGGCGACGGCACGATCCTCAGCCGGATCTGGAACAAGCCCTCGCTCACCGTCACCGGCATGAGCGTGCCCACCGTCCTCAACGCCTCCAACACGCTCACCCCGGAGGTCTCCGTCGTCGTCAGTGCTCGCGTGGCCCCTGGGCAGTCGGCCCGGGAGGCCTACGCCGCCATCGAGGCGCACCTTCGCGAACACGCCCCCTTCGGAGCCCGCGTGAGCTTCGACGACCTCGACCTGGGCGACGGCTTCCTCGTCGACACGAGCGGCTGGGCCGTTTCCGCAGCGAGGGAAGCGCTCGAGGACGGCTACGGCGTGTCGCCGGTGGATCTCGGCGTCGGCGGCTCGATCCCGTTCATCGCCGACCTCGTGCGCGAGTTCCCCGAGGCCCAGATCCTCGTCACGGGCGTCGAAGACCCGCATGCGCGCGCACACAGTCCCAATGAGTCACTCCATCTCGACACGTTCCGCCACGCGCTGATCTCCGAGGCTCTCCTCCTCGAGAAGCTCGACCGACGGGAGAGCTGACGCGCACGAAGTCGTCGCGTTCTCACGCCCACTCGCCACGCGGGGCGTAGAATCGTGGCATCCGCACGCTCTTTGGAGGACGCACATGACCGACACCGCACTGTCGACCGACCAGACGACGCGCGCCCACGGCGTGCTTCTCACCGATGCCGCAGCTCTCAAGGTCCGGACTCTCCTCGAACAGGAAGGTCGCGACGACCTCCGCCTTCGCGTCGCCGTTCAGCCCGGTGGCTGCAGCGGCCTGATCTATCAGCTCTACTTCGACGAGCGCTACCTCGAAGGCGACCAGGCCGTCGACTTCGACGGTGTCGAGGTGATCGTCGACGACATGAGCGTCCCGTACCTCGATGGCGCGACGATCGACTTCAAGGACACGATCTCGGAGCAGGGCTTCACGATCGACAACCCCAACGCCGCGGGCAGTTGCGCCTGCGGTGACAGCTTCCACTGACGTGGATCACGAGCCGGACCCGGTCGCTTTTTCGCGGCCCGGGTCCGGCTTTTTCGTGCGTGCGGGCCCCGACAAGCTGGGCGCATGGCCTGAATCGCCTGGGCGCTTGCTCTAGACTGGACGAAGACACATTCGCGACCCGGAAAGGTGCACCGTGCCCTCGAAACGACGCCTCCGCTGGGCCGTTCTCCCGCTCGGGATCGCAACGGCGGCGGTTCTCGCCGGTTGCACCCCGACGGAGCTCAACGGCTATCTGCCGGGCTTCATCGAGGACGGCACCCCCACGACGAACCAGACCGAGATGGTCTCCGGCCTGTGGGTCAACTCGTGGATCGTTCTCCTCGCCGTCGGCGTCATCACGTGGGGACTCATGGGGTGGGCGGCGATCGCCTACCGCCGTCGCCGTGGGCAGACGGGTCTTCCCGTGCAGCTCCGCTACAACATGCCGATCGAGATCTTCTACACGGTCGTCCCGCTGATCCTCGTGATCGGATTCTTCGCCTTCACGGCACGTGACCAGACGATCCTCGAGACGCAGACCGAGGATCCCGACGTCTCGATCGTCGCGATCGGAAAGCAGTGGGCCTGGGACTTCCAGTACGACGGCGATTCCGAAGACGACACGGTCTGGTCGATGGGTGTCCAGGCGCAGACGAACGCGGCCGGCGACGTCGTGAGCGAACTGCCGACGCTGTACCTGCCGGTCGACAAGACCGTCAAGATCAAGCTCCAGTCGCGCGACGTCATCCATTCCTTCTGGATCATCGACTTCCTCTACAAGAAGGACATGTACATCGGCAAGGACAACTACTGGTCCTTCACGCCGACCCGCGAGGGCGAATACGCCGGCAAGTGCGCCGAGCTCTGCGGCGAGTACCACTCGATGATGCTCTTCAACGTCAAGGTCGTCAGCGAAGACGAGTACGAGGACTACCTGCAGACGCTCGAAGCCGCGGGTCAGACCGGCGACATCAACGACGCGTACGACCGACTTCAGAACGCGCCCGGGACGGGCGCTCCCGCATCCGAGGGAGACCACTGACCATGGCGACGACACTTCCCCTCAATGAGGCGACCCCGGGTCGTCCGACGACCCTCCCGCCGCGACAGGCCGCCCTCCTGAGCTCGACCCGCGTCGAGCAGAAGGGCAACATCGTCGTCAAGTGGATCACCTCCACGGATCACAAGACCATCGGGTACATGTACCTGATCGCGTCGGTCGTGTTCTTCATGCTCGGCGGTGTGATGGCTCTCATCATCCGCGCCGAGCTGTTCGAGCCCGGCATGCAGATCATCCCGACGAAAGAGCAGTACAACCAGCTCTTCACGATGCACGGCACGATCATGCTGCTGATGTTCGCGACGCCGCTCTTCGCGGGCTTCGCCAACGCGATCCTGCCGCTGCAGATCGGTGCCCCCGACGTCGCCTTCCCGCGGCTCAACGCCTTCGCGTTCTGGCTCTTCCTCTTCGGCTCGACGATCGCGGTCGCGGGCTTCCTCACTCCTCAGGGCGCGGCATCGTTCGGCTGGTTCGCGTATCAGCCGCTCGCGAGTGCCACGTTCTCACCGGGCATCGGTGGTAACCTCTGGATGCTCGGCCTCGGAATGAGCGGATTCGGCACCATCCTCGGCGCCGTCAACTTCATCACGACGATCATCACGATGCGAGCTCCCGGCATGACGATGTGGCGCATGCCGATCTTCTCCTGGAACACGCTCGTCACGAGCATCCTGATCCTGATGGCCTTCCCCGTCCTCGCGGCGGCCATTCTGGCGGCTGCAGCGGACCGCGTGCTCGGCGCACACATCTACGACCCCCAGAACGGCGGCGTGCTTCTCTGGCAGCACCTGTTCTGGTTCTTCGGACACCCCGAGGTCTACATCATCGCGCTGCCGTTCTTCGGCATCATCTCCGAAGTGCTGCCGGTCTTCAGCCGCAAGCCGATCTTCGGATACAAGACCCTCGTCTACGCCACGATCGCGATCGCCGCCCTCTCCGTCGCGGTGTGGGCCCACCACATGTACGTCACGGGCGCCGTCCTCCTGCCGTTCTTCGCCCTCATGACGATGCTCATCGCGGTCCCCACGGGCGTGAAGATCTTCAACTGGATCGGCACGATGTGGCGAGGGTCGGTGACGTTCGAGACGCCGATGATGTTCTCCCTCGGCTTCCTCGTCTCGTTCGTCTTCGGTGGTCTGACGGGCGTCATCCTGGCGTCTCCGCCGCTGGACTTCCACCTGTCCGACTCGTACTTCGTCGTTGCCCACTTCCACTACGTCGTCTTCGGAACGGTCGTGTTCGCGATGTTCGCGGGCTTCTACTTCTGGTGGCCCAAGTGGACGGGCCGCATGCTCAACGAGCGACTCGGCATGGTGCACTTCTGGATGCTGTTCATCGGGTTCCACATGACGTTCCTCGTCCAGCACTGGCTCGGCGTCGACGGCATGGTCCGCCGCTACGCCGACTACTCGGCCGCCGACGGATGGACGTGGCAGAACCAGCTCTCCACGATCGGTGCGATCATCCTGGGCGCCTCGATGATCCCGTTCCTCTTCAATGTCTGGATCACGGCACGCAAGGCGCCCAAGGTCACCGTCAACGACCCGTGGGGCTACGGAGGATCGCTCGAGTGGGCGACGTCGTGCCCGCCGCCACGGCACAACTTCACGTCGATTCCGCGCATCCGCAGCGAGCGCCCGGCCTTCGATCTCAACCACCCCGAGGCCGGCGTGCCGGTCGGTGTGGGTCCCGCGAAGGACGCGCCCGATGCGCCCGCTTACGACCTCGACGAGGGAAAGGTCAAGTAAGTGCGCACCAACACCCGGATGTGGTGGCTCCTCAGCGGGTTCTTCCTTCTGACGACCATCCTGTACACGGTCTGGAACCTGATCTCGCATTGGGACACCAATGCCACGGGCGGCGCGCAGATGGGGACGACGATCGCTCTCTCCATCGAATGGGTGGGCTCGACAGCTCTGCTGTTCGTGACGCTCATGTCGGTCTTCATCGCGTTCTACATCGGTCGCGTGCACAAGGCCCAGGGCGGCGAGTTGCCGGAAGACATCCTGACGGCCGATATCGACGACGGTGATCCAGAACTCGGCGAGTTCAGCCCGTGGTCCTGGTGGCCGATCGTCCTCGCAGGAGCTGCGGGCATCGCGATCCTCGGTCTCGCCGTGGGCGTCTGGATGTTCCCGATCGGCGTGGCGATCTTCGTGGTCGCGATCGTCGGCTGGGTCTACGAGTACTACCGCGGGTACTTCGCGCGCTGACCGCGCAAGGCACCGCCACCACTGACTCCGGTAAGCGATCCGGGCGCATCATGCGTCCGGATCGCTTTGTCGTTGTTCGATGGCCTCTCAGTCGTACGTCACGTGGGCGAGGGGCGCGCTTGTGCGTGGCGGACAGGCGACATCAGGGCCACGGCCAGGGGAGCAGCGGGGTCTCAGTTCCCGTCTCGAACGACCATGACCTGAGCGTCGAAAACGCGGGGGAGATGCCCGCGGTCGTTCACGGCGGGCTGCCCCTCGCGTACCCAGTACTCGTACCCGCCGATCATCTCCTTGACCGGGTATCCGAGACGAGAGAACTCGAGGGCGCCCTTGGTGCCCGCGTTGCAGCCCGGACTCCAGCAGTACACGACGACCTGTGTACCGGGAGCGATCTCCGTCGCTGCGCGTCGGGCGATCTGGGCATACGGCATGTGGATCGCGCCGGCGATACGTCCCTGCGCCCACGCCTCGTCGCCCCGCACGTCGACGAGGACGAAGTCTTCACCGGCCTTCTGCGCGGCGTACACGTCCGACGCGTCGGTCTCGTGTGCGAGCTTTGCGGAGAAGAAGTTCAGGGCGTCTGTCGTCATGTCGTCAGCCTAGGCTCCCGGTCGAGCGGCGGCAGGCGGCTCGACCGACAGACGTCGTCGCGATTCTGCCGTTCCGCAGACCACGCGGCGTACACTCCCAGGCACGATCCGCGCGGAATGCCGAGAAGACCCGAACTGCGCATTCCGGAAGCGATATGCAGCGGTTTGGGTCTTCTCGCCAGGAGGGGCGAGGCCTGACGCAGGTGACTGCTGTCTGGCGAGAAGACGCGGACTGCATGATTCGGAGACGAAATGCAGCAGTTTGGGTCTTCTCGGCCATGGGCGTTGACAACGGCGGCGAACGGCGATGCCCCGTGACATCCGCCCGGCGGGGCGATCGTCACGGGGCATCCCGTCTTTGGTGGCGCGGGTCAGGCGTCGGTGTCCTTGTCACCCTTCTTGGGCTTCTTCTTCGTGCCTTCGTCGGGGATGATGACGTTCGACGGCCGAACGGCAGTCTCGGAGCTGTGACCGTCGTCGATCGGCACGTGAGGAGCGTCGGGAACACCGGCGCGCTCGTGCGCACCCTGGATCTCGGCGTCCTCTTCTTCGGCGATGTGCTCGAGCTCGTGGTGCTGATGTGCGACCGCGGCGTCGATCTCGGCCTGTGTGACGGGGGAGAGACGGTCTTCGAAGAACCAGCGTGAGATCGATCCACGAACGTTCTCGTGCCACGGAATGCGGCCCTTCGCGTTCGGTCGCACGACGAGCGGCTCGTAGACCTCGAAGTCGACCAGCTTGAAACGCTCGTACTCGTCGACAGGCTGGTGAACCTCGATGTACTCACCACCGGGGAGGCGCACGATGCGACCGGACTCGTAGCCGTGCAGGGCGATCTCACGGTCCTTCTTCTGGAGCGCGATGCAGATCCGCTTCGTGACGAAGTAGGCGATGATCGGCCCCAGGATTAGCGCGGCCTGCAGCGAGTGGATGACCCCCTCCATCGTGAGCCAGAAGTGGGTCGCGATGATGTCGGACGATGCAGCAGCCCACAGGACCGCGTAGAACGTGACACCGGCGGCGCCGACAGCCGTGCGCGTGGCCGCGTTGCGCGGGCGCTGCGCGATGTGGTGCTCGCGCTTGTCGCCCGTGATCCACGCCTCGATGAAGGGGTAGACCAGGACGATGAGGATGAAGACCGCGAGGACGCCGAGCGGCAGCAGGATGTTCCACGACCACGTGTGACCGAAGATGACGCTCTCGAGGTGCGGCGGAACCAGACGCAGCGCGCCGTCGGCGAAGCCGATGTACCAGTCGGGCTGGGTACCGGCGGAGACCGGCGACGGGTCGTAGGGGCCGTAGTTCCAGACCGGGTTGATCGTGAACAGCGAGGCGATCAGAACGATCACACCGAAGACGATGAAGAAGAACCCGCCCATCTTCGACGCGTACACCGGCAGCATCGGGTAGCCCACGACGTTGCTGTTCGAGCGTCCGGGGCCGGCGAACTGCGTGTGCTTGTTGATGATCATCAGCATGAGGTGGAGCACCAGCAGGCCGATGAGGATCAGGGGAAGAAGCAGGATGTGCAGCGTGTAGAGGCGCCCGACGATATCGGTGCCGGGGAACTCGCCGCCGAAGAGGAGGAACGACGTCCACGTGCCGATGAGCGGGATGCCCTTGATCATTCCGTCGATGATGCGCAGGCCGTTGCCGGACAGCAGGTCGTCGGGGAGCGAGTATCCCGTGAAGCCCTCTGCCATCGCGAGGATGAAGAGGATGAAGCCGATGACCCAGTTCAGCTCGCGGGGCTTGCGGAACGCACCCGTGAAGAACACGCGCAGCATGTGTACGCCGATGCCGGCGACGAACACGAGCGCGGCCCAGTGGTGGATCTGCCGCACGAGCAGGCCGCCGCGGATATCGAAGGAGATCCGCAGCGTCGACTCCATGGCGGCAGACATCTCGATGCCCCGCATGGGGAGGTAGGCGCCGTAATAGTGCGTCTCGACCATCGACGCCTGGAAGAAGAAGGTGAGGAAGGTGCCGGAGAGCAGGACGACGACGAAGCTCCAGAGCGCGATCTCACCGAGCATGAACGACCAGTGGTCGGGGAAGATCTTGCGTCCGAGCTCCTTGACGAAGCCTGACAGGCTCGTCCGCTCGTCGAGATAGTTCGCCGTGGCGCCGACGAATCGACCGCCGAGCGGCTTCTCCTGCGACGCGGGCTTCTCAGTGACGGTGGCGGTGCTCAATGGCGCTCCCAGAAGCTCGGGCCGACGGGTTCGTGGAAGTCGCTCTGTGCGATGAGGTAGCCCTCGTCGTCGACCGCGATCGGCAGCTGCGGAAGTGCACGGGCCGCCGGGCCGAAGATGACGGCCGCGCCGTTGGCGACGTCGAACTGCGACTGGTGGCAGGGGCAGAGCAAGTGGTGGGTCTGCTGTTCGTACAGCGCGACGGGGCAGCCGACGTGCGTGCACACCTTGGAGTACGCCACGATACCGTCGTACGTCCAGTCGAGCTGGTTCGTCTCGGCGGGCAGCTGCTCAGGCAGCAGGCGCATCAGCAGGACGATCGCCTTGGCCTTCTCTTCGAGGTACCCATCGTGGTGCGACAGGTCGGCGAGCGGCTCGGGGATCACGTGGAAGGCGGAGCCGAGAGTGACCTCGGACGCCCGGATCGGCGTGCCTTCGGGATCGCGTGCCAGGCGCATGCCCTCTTCCCACATGGTGTGGCTGAGGAGGTAGACGGGATTTCCCGCATTGGGGTGATCGGGAGTGTCCTGCGGAGCGAGACCGCGGAAGAGGGTGATGCCCGGGACGATCGACGCGGCGAGGGCGGCGATCAGGGAGTTCCGGATCATGACGCGGCGGCCGAAACCGGAGTCCTCGTTGGCGTCACGGAAGACCTGGACCGCTGCCTCACGGGTCGTGTCACGCCCACGCGTCGCGTGACGCGGCTCGGTGTACTCCTTGTCGGACATGACGGCCTTGGACCAGTGGATGGCTCCGATGCCGATCGCGAGGAGCGCAAGCGCGATCCCGAGTCCGATGAAGAGGTTGTTGTTGCGGATGTCGACCAGGCGACCGCTCTCGATCGGGAAGATCATGTAGGCGGCGACAGCCCAGATGCTCGCGGCGACCGACAGATAGAAGAGCGTGTAGACGGTCCGGACGGCGCGCTTCATGGCCGCCGGATCCTTGTCGGTCATCCGTGCGCGGTGCGGCGGGAGCTCCGGATTGCGCACCGGGTCGGTGACCGCCACGGCGAGCCCGGGGGAGGGCTTCCAAGAAGCCCTCTCGTGCTCGAGCGGGTCGTCCTCGTGTGCCATGCTGCTCCTCGTTCGTGAATTCGGGTTCAGTGATCGTCTGTCAGTTGGATTTCGCCGTGATCCACACGGTCAGGGCGATGAGTCCGCCGATGCCGAAGATCCAGATGAAGAGTCCCTCCGAGACAGGTCCGAGGGAGCCGAGCGAGAAGCCGCCGGGCGACTGGTTCTCCTGGATGAACAGCAGAGCCGAGATGATGTCGCGCTTCTCTTCCAACGACAGGTTCATGTCACTGAAGACGGGCATGTTCTGCGGACCCGTCACCATCGCCGCGTACATGTGAAGGGCGCTCGTGCCCTGGAGCCCGGGTGCGTACTTGCCTTCCGTCAGCGCGCCGCCCGCCGCTGCGACGTTGTGGCACATCGCGCAGTTGATGCGGAAGAGCTCGGCACCGTGCGAGACGTTGCCCTCTCCGTCGAGGACTTCGTCGGACGGGAACGTCGGTCCGGGTGAGGTCGACTGGACCCACGCGGAGATCGCGAGGATCTGGTCCTGCGTGAACTGCACGGGCTTCTGCGGCGCCTGCGGCCCCTGCATCTGCAGCGGCATGCGACCCGTGGCCATCTGGAACTCGACGGCGAGCTCTCCGACGCCGAAGAGCGAGGGGCCGTCGGGGGTGCCCTGCAGATCGAGACCGTGGCAGGTTGCGCAGTTCGCCTGGAAGAGCTTCTTGCCGTCCTCGACGGTCAGGGCTGAGGACGTCTGTGTCGTGTCGTCGGTCGCTGCCATCGCCGCAGAGGCGCCGGCGTAGATGCCGCCCGTGACCAGCAGTCCGAGCCCGATGAGGGCGGCTGCCGCCCAGGGGCTGCGTCGGCCAGTCGAGCGGCGCGTCTTCTCTCGTGCCATGTTGGGGTTTCAGCTCCGCTCTTGTTACCGCAGGAAGTAGATGACGAGGAACAGGGCGATCCAGACGACATCGACGAAGTGCCAGTAGTACGACACGACGATCGAAGACGTCATCTCTTTGCGCCCGAAGTTCCTCACGGCGTACGCCCGGCCGATCACGAGGAGGAAGGCGATGAGACCGCCTGTCACGTGCAGCGCGTGGAAGCCCGTCGTCAGGTAGAACGCCGATGCATACGCGTCGGCAGTGATCGGCATGCCTTCGTACACGAGGGTCGCGTACTCCCAGACCTGTCCGGAGACGAAGATCGCGCCGAGCGCGAACGTGAGCCAGAACCACTCGACCATTCCCCATCCGAGGATGCCGCGCTTCTTCGTCGAGTACGGCTGGAACCGCTCGGCGGCGAACACTCCCATCTGGCACGTCACCGACGACAGCACCAGGATGATCGTGTTGCCGAGGGCGAACGGGACGTTCAGCAGCTCGGTTCGCTCCGCCCACAACTCGGGGGACGTGCTGCGCAGCGTGAAGTAGATCGCGAACAGGCCCGCGAAGAACATCACCTCACTGCCGAGCCACACGATGGTTCCGACAGCGACCGGATCTGGCCTCTTGACGGACCGCATCGCCTGGGAGTAGGTCGCTGTGGTGGTTGTCACGCATCCCATTATTGCCGATACCGGAAGGCGATTCTCGCACTCGACGACAACGATTTGCCCTCGATGGCACTTAGGAGGCCCTAAGAACGAGCCCCGAGTGCGCTCCGAGAACAGTGTGCAGGCGATGCGAGAGCGCTGATCGGCAGGTGTGTGCGACCTGGGCGGCGACGGCGTCCGGCCGCGAGAGACCACTAGGCTCTCTCGTCATGGCGGACCTGCATTCCTGGCCGGGACTACTCACTGCGCTGCTCGAGCGGCGAGACCTCAGCGTCTCCGAATCGACATGGGCGATGCGGCAGATCATGTCCGGTGCTGCGACGCCTTCGCAGATCTCGGGATTCCTCATCGCTCTGCGGGCGAAGGGCGAGACCGTCGATGAGATCGTGGGCTTCCGCGATGCGATCCTCGAGGCCGCGGTTCCCCTTCCCGTCGACGCAGGGGTCCTCGACATCGTCGGCACGGGTGGCGACAGGTTCGGCACGGTGAACGTTTCGACGATGGCTGCCGTCGTCGCGGCCGCAGCAGGTGTTCCCGTCGTCAAGCACGGCAATCGTGCCGCGAGCTCCGCGTCGGGATCGTCCGACGTGCTGGCCGCTCTCGGCGTCGAGCTCACCCTGTCTCCCGACGCCGTCGCCGAGACACTCCGGCGGGCGGGCATCGCCTTCGTCTTCGCTTCGGCGTTCCACCCCGGGTTCAAGCACGCGGGCGCGACGAGGGCCGAACTCGGCGTTCCGACGGTCTTCAACATCCTCGGTCCTCTCTGCAACCCGGCCCGAGCCGAGGCCAACGCCGTCGGGGTCGCGCACCTCGACCGGGTTCCCCTCATCACCGGCGTCTTCCAGACACGAGGAGCGACGGCCCTCGTCTTCCGCGGGGACGACGGGCTCGACGAACTCACCACGACGGGGCACAGTCGGCTCTGGGAGGTCAGTCGAGGCGACATCCACGAACATGACCTCGACCCGAGGGATCTCGGCATCCCGCTTGCAGAGATCGACGACCTCCTGGGCGGCGACCCTGCACACAATGCCGCCGTCGTGCACCGCGTGCTGTCGGGAGAATCGGGTCCCGTCCGTGACATCGTGCTCCTCAACGCCGCCGCGGGCCTTGTGGCGTATCGACTGTTCCGGGATGCCGCCCAGGTGCAGCGCCCGATCGTCGAGCGACTCGCGGAGGCCCGCGACGATGCGGCTGCAGCGATCGACAGCGGTGCCGCAGCGGCACGACTTGCGGCCTGGGTGGCCGCGACGAGGGACCTCGTGGTCTGACCACAGGGGTTTTGCACGGCCGGGGGTCCTTTCTCGCGCATCCGCTCCGCAGTACCGTGAAGGCACTATCCGCTTCTCGGAGGAGGACTCCATGAGCGAGACGATCGCTCCCCCAGACACGTCGGCCACCATCGAGTCTCCCGCGCGGCCTCTCGGCGCCGTCAAGGTCCTCGGCATCCTCGGCATCATCGGTGGCGTCGCGCTCATCGTGGCCGGCGTCGTCGTCTGGATCATGGTCTCGACGCAACTGCGCGCAGAGAACATCACGATCCCGGACGATGCGATCGCCTTCCAAGGTCAGACGGTCCAGGGGCCGCTCACCGCGTACGTCCAGGCCGACATCATCCAGACGCATGCTCTCCACGCGTCGGACGGCCAGACGTACGCCCAGCTCGATCAGGATGATCCGGTGCGGGCGGTCATGATGAACGCGTCGTTCCTGCGGGCATCTCTCTTCACCTCCGTCGTCTCGTTCGGCGTCGCCGCGTTCGCAATGGGAGTCGGCGTTCTGGCGATCATCTTCGGCTGGGCACTGCACCGGCTTGCGAGCGCCCCCGTCGTGGTACGTCGGTCCCGGCAGGCAGGGACCGCCTAGTGGGCTCTCTCGAACACGAGAGCCGCGATCGACCGTGAATCCGCACGACGCGCTGAGCGAGATCGCGACGCTCCTCGAGCGCGAACGGTCGTCGCGCTACAAGTCGAAAGCCTTCCGTGCGGCCGCCGACGCGATCTCCGCCCTGAGTGAGGACCAGCTTCGGGATGCCGCGAGCCTTCGGCGCCGCAAAGGCATCGGCGACTCGTCCTTCGCCGTCATCCAGCAGGCGCTCGAGGGCAGGACGCCCGACTATCTCGCGGAACTGCGCGAACGGGTCGCCGGTCCTGAGGAGACGGTGCTGCGGACGCTTCTCCGCGGCGACCTCCACGCCCACAGCGAGTGGTCGGACGGGCTCACCTCGATCGAGCTCATGACGGATGCCGCCCGAGCCCTCGGTCACGAGTACCTTGCACTGACGGACCATTCGCCCCGCCTGCGCGTCGCGAACGGGCTGACCGCGGAGCGTCTGCGAGCGCAGCTGGGGATCGTCGCCGGAATGAGCGATGACGGCTTCACGCTCCTCTCCGGTATCGAAGTCGACATCCTCGATGGTGGGGAGCTGGATCAGGAACCCGATCTCCTCGACGAGCTCGACGTCGTCGTGGCATCCGCTCATTCGAAGCTCAGAATGGAGTCGGCGCCGATGACGAGGCGACTCGTGGCCGCCGTGTCCAACCCGAGGGTCGACGTGCTCGGCCACGTGACCGGTCGGCTCGTGGAGGGATCCCGCCGCACGCGCCCGCCGTCGGTATTCGATGCGCGAGCCGTCTTCGCTGCGTGCGCCGCCAACGGGGTCGCCGTCGAGATCAACTCGCGTCCGGAGCGACAGGACCCTCCCGACGATCTCATCGCGATCGCCCTCGCGGAGGGCTGCCTCTTCTCGATCGACTCCGACGCGCATGCACCGGGCCAGCTGTCGCTCCTCGACTACGGCGCTGAGCGAGCCCAGCGCGCGGGGGTGCCGGCGGACCGGATCGTGACCACGTGGCCGCTCGACCGCTTGCGCGAGTGGACGGCGCGCGACCGCTGACCGTGCCCTGCTCAGTCCGCGTCGAGAGCGTCGAGGAGGCGGGTCATCGAGCCGCCCAGCGCCCACTTCTCCGCGAGGGACACGGCATCCGCCTTCCGCGACGCGTCCGGCTTCGGCAGCGTGGCGTCGACGGCGGCGAGGTCGAGATCGCGGACGACGCCGACGACCGTCGGGGCGACGGCGAGGTAGTCCCGTCCGGCGTGGAGCTTCGCCCGCACGCCCGCAGACATCCCGGTACCCGCATCCGCCGCGGCGAGGATGCCGGCGAGGTCGCCGTGAGTGGAGAGCAGTCCGGCCGCCGTCTTCTCCCCGATCCCGGCGACTCCGGGGAGGCCGTCTGACGTGTCCCCGCGCAGCGTCGCGAAGTCGGCGTACTGGGCGGGAGCGACACCGTACTTCGCGCGGACGACATCGTCCGTCACGATCTCGAGGTTGCTCATCCCCTTGGCCGTGTAGATGACGCGGACGTCGCGCGTGTCGTCGACGAGCTGGAACAGGTCGCGATCGCCCGTCACGATGTCGACGGGGACCGCGGCGCGCGTCGCGAGGGTGCCGATGACGTCGTCCGCTTCGTGCTCGGCGGCTCCCACGATGGGGATGCCGACGGCCTCCAGCGTTTCGCGGATGACGGGGACCTGGATCTCCAGCGGATCGGGGACGACCTCGATGTCGGGTGATCCCACGACGACCTCCGCGACGCGGTGCGTCTTGTACGTCGGGATCAGGTCGACGCGCCATTGCGGACGCCAGTCGTCGTCCCAGCACGCGACGAGCTGAGTAGGACGGTAGAGGGTCACGAGCTTCGCGATGATGTCGAGGAAACCGCGCACGGCATTGACCGGTCGTCCGTCAGGAGCTTTGACCGTGTCCGGCACGCCGTAGAAGGCACGGAAGTACAGCGACGCGGAGTCCAGGAGCATGAGTCGGTCGGTCACGGCAGTCATCCTGTCACGGGAAGGTTCGCGCCCGCGGCCGGTCCGTCGAAGAAATCTCGTGGACCTCGCCCTCTTCTCCCTGCCATGCTGAGCGCATGAGGTTCTCACGCATCGCCGCCGCCACCGTCGTGGTCGCCGCCGCTTTCGCGCTCGCCGCCTGCTCGTCATCGGACGGCGACGTCATCGCTCCCGTGACAGAAGAGGTGGGTGACCTCCAGGGCCGCACGATCGACCTCGTCGTCGACCAGGTGCTCAACATCAACACGGGCGACCTCGCGGTCGACAGTTATGACGGCACCGTCGCCGACCCCGCGGTCGCAGAGTTCGTCGCCGGCGGCGAAGAGGGCGATGCGACCTTCAACCCCGGAGTCAAGGCACTCGCGGTCGGCGAGACGGACGTCGTCCTCTCGAACACCGATGGCGGGATCCAGGACGTCACGTTCACGGTGCGCGTCACGGAGTAGCGTCCGCCTCGGCACTGAGCGCCTCGTGGATCCTCCTGAGATCCTCGAGGAGCGAGCCGATGAGCATCCAGTGCTCAGACGTCGGCGCCGTGATCGACAGTGGTGCCGTGAGCGCCGGCGCTTCGCCGCCGGAACGGTCGTCTGCGGCCCCGTGACCGAGAAGTCGGACGTCGTGCGCTGCCCGACGCAACTGGACCGCGATGTCGCGGACGACGGGCTCGGCGCTGATCGACGGATCGTAGTGGTCGGCGAAAGCCCGCGTCATCCCGATCACCTGCGTCACGATCGGCGACAGCTGATGGAGTCGCTCTTGCGATTCCGCGAGCTCGCTCCGGCCGGCCCGGCGAGGACTGAGGGTGAGCGACTCCGTGGCATCCGCGAGCGCCGTCTCCGCCTTGTCGCGCATCGGCCGCATGAGCCGGGCCTCGAGGAGGAGCTCTTCGACGTCCTCCCGTGAGCGCGGATGCTCCAGGGCGTGCGCCAGTCGTTCGAGCGACGCCGCGACCTCCTGGAGGAGCGCATCCACCGCTTGGCGCGCGGGTGCGAGGGCGAGCGGAGGGACGAGCGAGACGTTCACGACGATCCCGATGACTGCTCCGAGGAGCGTCTCCAGCACCCGATCCACGGCGTACTCGGGGCTCGTGCCCCCCAGCGCGAGCACGAGCAGCGCGCTGATGGCGACCTGGTTGGCTGTTCCCGCCGTCATCTTCAATGCCCACGCGACCGCGAGCCCTGCGACCATCGCGAGCAGGATGACCCAGGTGGACCCCCCGAGCAGTATTCCGATGATCGAGGCGACGGCGACACCCGCGATGACGCCGACGGAGCGCTCGAGCGCTTTGGTGAGGGACTGATTGACGCTCGGCTGGACGACGAGGAGGGCTGCGATCGCGGCGAAGACGGGCGGCGGTCCCTGGATCAGCCAGCCCGCGACCAGCCAGGCGGCCGCCGTGGCGATCGCGGACTTGACGACCTGAAGCAGAGGAAGTCGGCGGGGCGCGCGGAACGCGGATGTCAAGCGCATGCCATCGAGGCTAGGCCGCGATTAGCGTTGAGGCATGACGGAACTCAGCGACAAAGCCGCCGCACTTGCACGACTCCACGATGCGCCCGAGATCCTGCGCGTCGTCAACGTGTGGGATGCGATCTCGGCCAAGGTCATCGCCGACCTTCCCGAGACACGCGCGATCGCGACGGCGGGCCACTCGATCGCAGCGATCTTCGGCTACCCGGACGGTGAGCACATTCCGCTGGACCTCATGCTGGACATGGTGGCGCGGATCGTCTCGGCCGTGGGTGACCTTCCGGTCAGCGCCGACCTCGACGCCGGATTCGGCGACCCCGCCGAGACGGTGCGCCGAGCGATCGGCGTGGGGGTCGTCGGCGCGAACGTCGAGGACCGGCTGCGGCCGCTGACGGAATCCACCGAAGCTGTCGAGGCGATCGTCGCGGCGGCCGAGCACGAAGGCGTTCCCTTCGTGCTCAACGCCCGCACGGATGCGTTCGTACGCGCAGGGGGCCGTCCCGTCGAGGACTCGATCGAGGACGCCGTCTCCCGCGGCCGCGCCTATCTCGCGGCGGGTGCGACGACGGTTTTCGTCCCCGGCATCCTGGATGCCGCGACGACGCGGTCGCTCGTGGAGGGGATCGGCGTCCGCAAGGTCAGTGTCATCGGGCTCCCCGGCGCGCTGACGGCGCGGGAGTACGAGGACCTCGGCGTCGCGCGGATCTCCTACGGTCCGATGACGCAGCGGGTCGCCCTCACGGCACTGCAGGATGTCGCGGTGGATCTGTACCGCGACGGGGCGATTCCCGCGTCCACGCGCAGCCTCAACTGATCTCGCGCGCGTAGGCTCGAGGCATGCTCGCAACCGTCATCCACGGCGCCGGTGACATCCGCGTCGAAGAGGTACCCGACCCGGAGCTCTCGACGGGCGCGGACGCCATCGTCCGCGTCGTCGCCGCGTGCGTCTGCGGGTCCGACCTGTGGCCCTATCGAGGCGTCACCGAGACGACCGAACCTCACCGCATCGGTCACGAGTTCGTCGGGGTCGTCGAGTCGGTCGGCCCGGAGGTTCGCACGGTGCAGCCCGGTGACTTCGTCATCGCCCCGTTCTACGTGTGCGACGGAACCTGCGTGAACTGCCGGAACGGCGTCAGCACATCGTGCCTCCAGGGCGGATGGTGGGGGAGCGCGGACCGCTTCGGCGGCTTCGCGGACGGGGCCCAGGGGCAGATCGTTCGCGTGCCGCTGGCCGACGGGACATTGGCCGTCGTTCCCGGACCGGTCGCCGACGACGAGATCCCCGGCCTGCTGACGCTCAGCGATGTCATGGGCACGGGCCACCACGCGGCTGTCTCGGCGGGTGTGTCGCCCGGCGACACCGTCGTCGTGGTCGGCGACGGCGCTGTCGGGCTCTGCGCGGTCATCGCCGCCAAGCGTCTCGGCGCGACGACGATCATCGCCATGTCGCGGCATCCGCGTCGCCAGGAACTCGCCCGCGAGTTCGGCGCGACCCACATCGTGGAGGAACGCGGCGAGGAGGGTATCGAAGCCGTCCGTGCCCTCACCGACGGGATCGGGGCGGATCGCGTCCTCGAGTGCGTCGGCACGAAGGAATCGATGGATCAGGCGCTGAAGTCGACGCGACCGGGTGGCAAGGTCGGTTTCGTCGGTGTCCCCAACGGTGGCCCCGAGCTGCCCATCCGGCAGATGTTCAGCCGCAACGTGGGCGTCAACGGAGGAGTCGCGCCCGTGCGCGGCTACATCGAGGAGCTTCTTCCCGACGTGCGCGCGGGCGTGATCCAGCCCGGTCGGGTCTTCGATCTGGAGTTGCCGCTCACGGATGCCGCGGAGGCCTATGCCGCGATGGACGAGCGAAGAGCCGTGAAGGTTCTGCTGCGGCCGTGACGCCTGACGACCCGCTGGAGCGGACGCGCGCAGAGCTGTCGGATCGCATCGATCGACTCGACGAGACCCTCGCGTTGCTTCGCGCCGACCGACAGGTGGACAATGCAGACGACGAGCACGACCCCGACGGTGCAACGCTGTCCGCGGAATGGTCGCGTCTGTCGGGGCTCCGCAGCGACGCCGAACGCGAGCGACGCGAGGTCGACGCGGCGATCGAGCGCCGGAGCGCCGGCGCGTACGGGATCTGCGTGGACTGCGGGGTGTCGATCCCGTCCGCGCGGCTGCAGGCGCGGCCCACCGCCACGAGGTGCGTCGTGTGCGCCGCGCGCGTGGAGGGGTGATGTCCGCGACCCTCGCGATCGACCGGCTCCTTCTGTTACCCTGGAACGTCACTCCTGTGGCTCAACAGCCATGCCTGCGGGCGCGGTGACATCGCACGACAAACAATCCGCCTCGCCTCGGCTCCTCACGAAATCCCGTGCTCTCGCGCGGGTGGAGGCATGCCGGGCCCGATCACCCATCCAACAAGGACAACCCACTATATGACTACCGCAACGACCGCCCCGGCCACCAAGCAGGTCGCGATCAACGACATCGGCTCTGCTGAGGACTTCCTGGCCGCGGTCGAAAAGACCCTGAAGTTCTTCAACGACGGCGACCTCATCGAAGGCACCGTGGTGAAGATCGACCGCGACGAGGTGCTCCTCGACGTCGGGTACAAGACCGAGGGCGTCATCCCCTCGCGCGAACTCTCCATCAAGCACGACATCGACCCCAACGAGGTCGTCAAGGTCGGCGACACGGTCGAGGCGCTCGTTCTCCAGAAGGAGGACAAGGAAGGCCGTCTGATCCTGTCGAAGAAGCGTGCGCAGTACGAGCGCGCGTGGGGCGATGTGGAGAAGATCAAGGAGACCGACGGCGTCGTGACCGGTTCGGTCATCGAGGTCGTCAAGGGTGGTCTGATCGTGGACATCGGGCTGCGCGGATTCCTTCCCGCCTCGCTCATCGAGCTGCGTCGCGTCCGCGACCTCACGCCGTACCTCGGCCAGGAGATCGAGGCCAAGATCCTCGAGCTCGACAAGAACCGCAACAACGTCGTCCTCTCGCGTCGCGCCCTGCTCGAGCAGACGCAGTCCGAGTCGCGCACGACGTTCCTCAACAACCTCCACAAGGGCCAGGTCCGCAAGGGCACGGTTTCGTCGATCGTCAACTTCGGCGCGTTCGTCGACCTCGGCGGCGTCGACGGTCTCGTCCACGTCTCGGAGCTGTCGTGGAAGCACATCGAGCACGCGTCCGAGGTCGTCGAGGTGGGCCAGGAGGTCACCGTCGAGATCCTCGAGGTCGACCTCGACCGCGAGCGCGTGTCGCTCTCGCTCAAGGCGACGCAGGAGGACCCGTGGCAGGTCTTCGCCCGCACGCACGCGATCGGTCAGGTCGCGCCGGGCAAGGTCACGAAGCTCGTTCCGTTCGGTGCGTTCGTTCGCGTCGCGGACGGCATCGAGGGGCTCGTGCACATCTCGGAGCTCTCGGGCAAGCACGTCGAGCTCGCCGAGCAGGTCGTGTCGGTCGGCGAAGAGGTCTTCGTCAAGATCATCGACATCGACCTCGAGCGTCGCCGTATCTCGCTCTCGCTGAAGCAGGCGAACGAGTCGGTCGACCCCTTCGGCACCGAGTTCGACCCGGCCCTCTACGGTATGGCCACGGAGTACGACGAGAACGGGGAGTACAAGTACCCCGAGGGCTTCGACCCCGAGACCAACCAGTGGAAGGAAGGCTTCGACGAGCAGCGCGAGAAGTGGGAGCAGGAGTACGCTGCCGCCCACGCGCGCTGGGAGGCGCACAAGGCCGCTGTCACGAAGGCTCTCGAGGCCGAGGCGAACGCTCCGGCCGAGACCGGCAGCCCGACCTTCTCGTCCGAGACCGGCTCCGCCGGCACCCTCGCTGACGACGAGGCGCTCGCAGCCCTTCGCGAGAAGCTCTCCGGTCGCTGATCCTCAGCTGACGAACGGGGTCGGAACCTTCGGGTTCCGGCCCCGTTCTCGTGTCTGCAGGCGTGCGAAACGGTAGCGTCGATCCATGCCAGGACCGACGCGCTCGAGGGTGCACCGCGCGCGGCCCGGATCCTCAGGGGATCGGACGAGATCGCGCACGGTGCTCCTGAACCAGATCCTCTTGGCGGGCGTCGTGCTCCTGGTCGCGCTCATCGCGCTGATCACCCGCTATCCCGGAAACGCGGCTCTCTTCCTCGCGGGTGTACTGATCATGCTGTTCGCGACGGGCGCCGCCGTCGTGGTGCCGTGGAACCGCCTGCCCGCCTGGGTGAGTGCCCTCGTGCCGGTGATCGACATCTTCGCCATCATGGCGATCCGGGAGTCCAGCCCGACATCGGGGTTCGGGCTGCTGTGGATCTTCCCGGCGATGTGGCTGGCGGCCAGCTATGGTCTCATCGGCCTCTTCGGGGGAGTCATCGCGGTCTGCGCGCTCTACCTCGTCCCGTTTCTCGCACCTGGTCGCGAGGCGACGCTCACAACGCTCCTCCTCCCATTCACCGTCATCGCGCTCTCGGCCACGAGCTACCTGACGGCTCATCGTTCCCAGGTGCAGCGCCGTCTTCTCGACAGTCAGGCGGGTCTGCTCTCCAGCGCGCTGGCTCGTGCGCGCCAGCAGGAGGCGACGCTGACGGAGGTCCTCGAGGCCGTCGATTTCGGCATCATCAGGATCGGCGTGGACGGGCGGGTGTCGCTCCGCAATGAGGCGCACGGTCGGCTCCAGAGCGCGGGCGGCGCGACTGCCGACGAGATCCTGCCCGCGTACGCTCGAGACGGCATCACCCGTCTGCCCGCGGACGAGGAGCCTCTCGCGCGCGCACTGCGCGGTGAGACCTTCGACGACGCCGTCGTCTGGTTCGGTGAGCCGGGTGCGCCGCGACGCGCGCTGACAGTGACGGCCCGTCGCGTGCACGACCCCGACGGGACGGATGCCGGAAGCGTCATCGTCTCGCGCGATATCACGGCGGAGCTGAGCGCTATCCGGGCCCGCGAGGATCTTGTCGCGTCCGTGTCTCACGAGCTGCGCACACCGCTGACGTCGATCGTCGGATACCTCGATCTCGTGCTCGACGAAGATCTGTCCCCTTCCGCGCGGCGCGGTCTCGAAGTCGCGGAGCGCAATGCCCATCGCCTCCTCACGATCGTCGCCGACATCCTGGCGACGACTGCCGCGGACCGATCGACGATCGAGCTGAGCTACCAGCCGGAACAGACCGAGCTCGCGGACCTCGTCGCTGCGGCCGTCGAACTCCACGTCCCGCGTGCGGCCGAGCGCGGCATCCGATTCGACACGTCGGGCCTCGAACCGGCGACCGCCTACGTCGACCCCTCACGCATCCGTCAGGTGCTCGACAATCTGCTGTCCAACGCCGTCAAATACAACCGGGACGACGGATCGATCGCCGTCGGAACCACGGCGGACGCCGATCACGCCTGGATCGTCGTGCGCGATTCGGGGTCCGGCATCGCTCCCGACGAACTTCCCCGGCTCTTCGAACGGTTCTTCCGTTCGGAGTCCGTGCGCAAGACGTCGACTCATGGCAGCGGGCTGGGCCTGGCGATCAGTCGTGACATCGTTCGGTCGCACGGCGGCGAGATCACGGTCCAGAGCGAGCAGGGCGTCGGCACGACCATCGTGGTCAGACTTCCTCTTCGGCGCCGCGCGCCGTTCACGAGCATCGGAGCACCATGACACTCGATTCCTTCACGCTCACCGTTGTGACCGCGCTCGTGATCATCGTCTCGAGCGTCGTGTACGTCGTCGGGATCCTCCTGCGCAGAGACGAGGGAGCCGGGCGAGTATGGGGGCTCGCCTTCCTCGGGGCGCTCGTGACCGTCGTCTGCTACCTCGCGTGGACCGTCTATCCCGAGGCGTGGTGGGCGGTCGCGGTGGGCAACGGAACCTTCGTCGCGGGTACGGGCTGCCTCTGGCTCGGGTCCCGACGATTCAACGAGCATCCCATGCAGGCGGCGAGCGTCGCCGTTGCGGTCGTGAGTCTGGGCACGACGCTCGCCGCGCTCGTCCCAGGGCCATCGGGCGGAGCCTGGGCCGGAGCGGAGGTCATGTTCCCCGCCATCTTCGGCTTGGCGGTCCTCGGCACGGTCGAAACTCTCCGAGGAGAGATGGCCGCCGATCGGAACACGCGAGCGCTGGCCTTCGTGCTGGGTGTCGAGGCCCTCTACTATGCCGCCCGCACCGTCGCGTTCTTCGTCGTCGGTCCCGAGGATGAGTTCTTCCTCGTCTGGCTCGGGACCGACATGACCGGCCTCCTTGCGGCAACCCTCTCGATCGTCGCCGTCGTCGTCACCTCGGTCGCGCTGGTGGGTCGTGGTCGACTGGATGTCGTCCGAGGAGCGCGTCGCCTCTCCCTCAGCGACGACGACGTCCTCCCGGAGGTGTCGTTCGCCCACGTCCTGCTCGACATGTGCGCACGAGCCCGTCGTCGGTCCGAGCTCGTCGGCGTGGTGTCACTGCGGATCGATGACCTGCCCGCCATCGCGACGGCCTTCGGTCGCGAAGCCGCCTCGGGTGTCGCGACGGGGTTCCGCGGCGTCGTCCGGGCATTCGCCCCGACGAGCGCGTTCGTGGGGCAGGACGGTGAGACCGGTCTGCTCGTCGGGATCCAGCCGCACTCGGCGGCCGACGCGCGGCGCATCGCGGATCGGATCCGGCGTGGACTCTTCGACGAGCTGAGCGGCGTCGTAGGCGCCGTCATCCCGGTCGTGGGCGTCGGGATCGCTCTCAGCGGGTCCCACGGCTACGAGCCGTCGGAACTCGTGACCGCGGCACGAGACGCCGCCCGCTCGGCTGCGATGCGGACCGACACCGCGGTGGTGGTCGCGGGGGAATCGTGATCAGCGCGTGAGGCGGTAGCCGACGCCGCGCACGGTCTCGATCCATCGCGGATCGGCGGGGGACTCACCCAGCTTGCGGCGCAGGTTCGCCATATGGACCTCGATCGCCCGAGCATCCGCATCGCTGACATAGTCGCTTGCGGACGTGTGCTCTCCGCGCAGCATGAGAGCCAGCTCGGACTTGCCGACGACGCGTCCGTTCGCCCGCAGCAGGTCGGCCAGAATGTCGAACTCGCTCCGCGTCAGATCGAGTGTCTCTTCGTCTCGGAGGGCCAACCGCATCTCGGGCTGCAGGCGAAGCCCACGGTGCTCGAGCCATCCGCCGCGGTCGGGATCGTGCGCGGGCGGGTCGACCACCGCGACGTCGGCGCCCGTCGCCAGTGGGCCGCGCGGCCTGCGCAGCATCGCCTCGATGCGAGCCCGCAGCTCTCGGGGACGGAACGGCTTCGTGATGTAGTCGTCGGCGCCGGACTCCAACCCCTGGAGAGCGTCGATCTCCTCTGAGCGAGCCGTGAGCATCACGATGTAGGTGCTCGAGATGGCGCGGATGCGCTTCGCGGTCTCGAACCCGTCGATCCCGGGCATGCTGACGTCGAGTGTCGTCACGACGGGTTGATAGATGCGGACCCTCTCGATGCCTTCGAGCCCCGACGCGGCGGCGTAGACCACGAAGCCCGCCGACTCCAGCACATCGCTCAAGAGCTGGCGGATATCGGCTTCATCCTCGATGACGACGGCGACGCGGTTCTCGTCCAGGCTGGCGCTCCCGTCGTCGTTCCGCTCGTCGGCGGTCGGTCCCGTGACACCCGTGATGATATCCCAGAACACCTTGTTGAACTCAGCACCCGGCATGCGATCCCGCGTTCACTCGACGAGATCGCCGCGTCGAGGCGAGGGGTCGGCCGCGCCCCCGCGCGGCCGACCCCCTCCCGCCCCTCTGCGGATCCGGCCCCCAGACCGGTTCCGAACGCGTCACCGACGTCCCACGATCACGTCGCCTCCTGCCATCCGACGGGTCCCTCCCGTGTGCGACCGCCGTTCGGAACCCCAGCACGTCCGGCGATGCTTCGACGGTAGAAGCGCATGCGCAAGGAGGGCTTCGGTGAACCTCAGGAACGGCTTGAGATATCCGCAGGGTCCGTCGCGCGGTGAAACCCGGACAGCGGGCGACGATGTCCTGCCCGACCTTCCCCACGCGTGGCAGGCTCGTACATGTGCCGCTCATCGCCCTGACCGGGGGAATCGCCTCCGGCAAATCGACCATCGCCCGCCGCCTCGCCGAACGCGGTGCCGTCATCGTCGACGCCGACCGCATCGTCCGCGACATCCAGGAACCCGGCTCACCGCTCCTCGGGGCGATGGTCGATGCCTTCGGTCCGGAGATCCTGACCGCCGACGGCGCGCTGGACAGGGGTGGCCTCGGCCGCCGCGTGTTCGGTGACGACGCCGCGCTGGCGCGCCTCAATGGACTCGTGCACCCCGCGGTCCGCGACGAATCCGCCCGTCGATTCGCCGCGGCGTTCCGGGCCGACCCCGATGCCGTCGTGGTCTACGACGTCCCCCTCCTGGCGGAAGCACGGGCTGCCGACCCCTGGGACCTCGTCGTCGTGGCGCACGCCCCCGCGGAGGTGAGGCGTCGACGACTCATCGATCTACGAGGCATGTCGGAGGGTGACGCGGCGGCGCGCATCGCCGCCCAGGTAGCGGACGAGGACCGTCTCAGGATCGCCGATGTCGTGATCGAGACGACGGGCACTGTCGAGGAGACGCGCGAGCGTGCCGACCAGCTGTGGGATGACCTTCCGGGACTAGTCGCGGAGGCGCGCCATGGCCCGTCCTCCGGTCTCGCCCCGGAGTGACGCGAGCACGAGCCTGCCCCGCATGCCGAGCGGCCCCTGTTTGCTGCGACGGCCATTCCCGTCTCGGCCTCACGCGCGTAGCCTGGTGCCACCGGATCGAGGGCGGGTGCGACATGGGAATCCTCACGAGGTGGCGACGGCGCAGGCAGCCCTACGCCGCGCAGACGGACGAAGAACGCATGGCGCGCTACGTGTACCTGCTGAACACCCTCCCGTCATCGGTCGTCGAAAGCGCTCACGCGACCGCGTTCGCCGAGCTCCCCGCCCCGCAGCGGCGGGAGATGTTCGAGCAGTTGCGGCCGTTCCTGTCCGAGAACGAGCGCGGCGCGTCTGCGGACGACCCCACCGTGCTGGCGCGCCTGTTCCGACGAGCGGAAGAGCACCGCGCCGAGCGCGCACGCCGCGGGAGTGCTGAGCGAGATGACGCCGCGTCGGGTCCGGCGGTCGTGGACGGCGCGGACACCCGGACGATGCTGACCAACGCGGGTGTCATGACGATCGTGGCCAATCAATTCCTGCTGTCCGCTGCGGTATCGGCGTACTTCACCGTCGGGGCGGGGTCGCTCGCGCTCGCCTCGGAGCCGGCATGGGTCTCCGAGACCTTCGACGCGAGCGGAGGCGGCGGGTGGGATTCGGGCTCTGCGTTCGGCGACGGCGGGGGAGGCGCGGCGGGCTGGGATGCGGGCGGCTTCGGCGGCTTCGACGGGGGCGGATTCGCGGGCTGACGCTCGGAGTGCTCCGGTCCCGGCCGTGAAAGCGGTGGGACGATGGTGGCTGTCGGCCCGGGTGTCGGAGGTCACGCCTACCCTGGAGAGGTGCAGACCACACGTTCCGTCCGGCCCTTCGAAGTCATCAGCGAATACTCGCCGTCGGGAGACCAGCCCGAGGCGATCGCGCAGCTCGCGCAACGCATCAACGCCGGCGAGACAGACGTCGTCCTCCTCGGCGCGACGGGCACGGGAAAGTCCGCGACGACGGCATGGCTCGTCGAAGCCGTCCAGCGCCCGACCCTCGTGCTCGCGCACAACAAGACCCTCGCGGCGCAGCTTGCGAACGAGTTCCGCGAGCTCATGCCGAACAACGCCGTCGAGTACTTCGTGAGCTACTACGACTACTACCAGCCCGAGGCGTACGTTCCGCAGACGGACACCTTCATCGAGAAGGACTCCTCCATCAATGCCGAGGTGGAACGCCTGCGCCACTCGACGACGAACTCGCTCCTCAGCAGGCGCGACGTCGTCGTGGTGTCCACCGTCTCCTGCATCTACGGGCTCGGCTCGCCCGAGGAGTACCTGCGTGCCATGGTCGCCCTGCAAGTGGGGGAGCGCTACGACCGAGACGCCCTGATCCGCAAGTTCATCGCGATGCAGTACAACCGCAACGACATCGATTTCTCGCGGGGCAACTTCCGTGTGCGCGGCGACACGATCGAGATCATCCCGGTCTACGAGGAGTACGCGGTCCGCATCGAGATGTTCGGTGACGAGATCGAGGGCCTCTACATGCTGCACCCGCTCACGGGCGATGTCGTGCAGAAGCTGGACTCCGTGCCGATCTTCCCCGCGACGCACTACGCCGCCGGCACCGAGACCGTTCAGCGGGCGATCGGGACGATCGAGCACGAGCTCGAGCAACGCCTCAAAGAGCTCGAAGGGCAGAACAAGCTGCTCGAAGCTCAGCGGCTGCGCATGCGCACGACCTTCGATCTCGAGATGCTGCAGCAGCTGGGGTTCTGCTCGGGCATCGAGAACTACTCGCGTCACCTCGACGGCCGCCTCCCGGGGGAGCCACCGCACACGCTGCTGGACTTCTTCCCCGACGACTTCCTCATGGTGATCGACGAATCGCACGTGACGGTGCCACAGATCGGGGCGATGTACGAAGGAGACGCGTCGCGCAAGCGCACACTCGTCGAGCACGGCTTCCGGCTGCCGAGCGCGCTCGACAACCGTCCGCTGCGGTGGGACGAGTTCAAGAACCGCGTCGGCCAGACGGTGTACCTCTCGGCGACGCCGGGCCGCTATGAGATGGGAATCGCGGACGGCGTCGTGGAGCAGATCATCCGCCCCACGGGACTCATCGATCCCGAGATCGTCGTCAAGCCGTCGAAGGGCCAGATCGACGACCTCCTCGAAGAGATCCGAGTGCGGACCGAGCGTGATGAGCGCGTGCTCGTCACGACGCTCACGAAGAAGATGGCCGAAGAGCTCACCGACTTCCTCGGCGAGCACGGGGTGCGCGTGCGCTATCTGCATTCCGACGTCGACACGCTGCGGCGCGTCGAGCTTCTCAGCGAGCTCCGCGCGGGAGTCTACGACGTCCTCGTCGGCATCAACCTGCTCCGCGAGGGCCTCGACCTTCCCGAGGTGTCGCTCGTGTCGATCCTCGACGCCGACAAGGAAGGGTTCCTCCGCAGCGGCACGTCACTCATCCAGACGATCGGGCGCGCCGCCCGCAACGTCTCGGGACAAGTGCATATGTACGCCGACACGATGACCGACTCGATGCGCAACGCGATCGAGGAAACCGACCGCCGGCGCGAGAAGCAGATCGCCTACAACCTCGAACACGGCATCGATCCGCAGCCGCTGCGCAAACGCATCGCCGATATCACCGAGGTCCTCGCACGCGAGGCGTCCGACACCGACCGGATGCTGCGCGGCAAGGCCGCGGCGAAGACGAAGTCCGGAAAGGGCAAGGCGCCGACGCCGCAGCTTCGACGGGAAGGCATCGCGGCGGAGGGCGCCGAGCAGCTGGAGTCGACGATCGCCGACCTCAGCACCCAGATGCTCGCGGCGGCAGACGAGTTGAAGTTCGAGCTTGCGGCGCGATTGCGTGACGAGGTTCAAGACCTCAAGAAGGAACTACGAGCGATGGAGCGCGCCGGACACGCGTGATCACGGACAGTGCATGAGGGGCTTCGGCCCCGAGCGGTCGAACGAGTGCTCCGTCATCGCGTGGCCGCACAGCGGGCACGCTCGATCCGCGCGTTCCGCGGCGGTCGGGGGCGGCGCGGTTTCGTAGGGACCGACAGCGGCCGGCCCCGCCACGCGGATGAGCGAAGCGTTGATCCACGCGTACCACCCACCGGCGGCGCGCACGCGTTGCCTCAGCGATGCACGTTCGGGGTCGTCCTGATCGATCACGTCACTTAGTGTACTAACTATTCGCGGGCTACGATATCGTCATGCATGCACGAGACGATCTGCTCCGGCTCGAGAACCAGGTGTGCTTCGCGCTCGTGACAGCTTCGCGGAACGTCGTGGCCGTGTATCGTCCGATTCTCGAGCCGCTCGGGCTGACGCATCCTCAGTACCTCGTGATGCTGGCGCTGTGGGAGCAGTCGCCGCGCACGCTGTCCGAACTCGCCGAGGAACTCGCTTTCGACTCGGCGACGGCCTCACCGCTCGTCAAGAGACTCGAGCGGCAGGGTCTTGTGTCCCGGTCGCGCCGCAGCGGAGACGAGCGCGCTCTCGACATCGCGCTGACGGATGCCGGACGCTCGCTGCGCCTGAAGGCGCTCGACGTGCCGGGACAGGTCCTCGGTGCCATCGGAGTCGATGCCGACACGCTCGAGGACCTGCGCGACGCTCTGCTGCCCTTTGCGGGCCGTCGCGGAGTTTCAGGATCGTGAACACTTTCTCATGAAGGTGTTGCGAACCCGGATGCGAACCTAGTCTCGAATCGGTGCGGCTCAGCGCGGTGTTGCTGTGCGGGGGTCGTCCACCCGAATCCCCTTGCACAGGAAGCACTCATATGCGCATCAGATCAGTCCCCGATCGCGGCCCTCTTCGCCGGCGGTTCCTCGCGGGCGCGGCCCTCGTGGCATTGTCGGCCGGTACGCTCTCGGCACTTCCCGCACACGCGGCGGATCCCGTCACGATAGACCTGATCACGATCAACGATCTTCACGGACGCTTGGAGGCGTCCTCTCCCTCGGGCGGCGCCGCGGCCCTCACGACGGCCGTGCAGCAGGCTCGCGCAGCCAACCCGAACACGATCTTCGCGTCTGCGGGCGACAACATCGGCGCATCCACGTTCACGTCCTTCATCCAGCAGGACAACCCGACGATCGATGCGCTGAACGCCGCGGGACTCGACGTCAGTTCCGTCGGCAACCACGAGTTCGATGCCGGTTTCGCCGACCTGACCGACAGAGTCATCCCGCGTGCCGACTTCCCGTACCTCGGGGCCAACGTCTACAAGGCCGACGGCACCCGCGCTCTCCAGGCCTACGAGATCATCACGGTGGCGGCGGGCATCGACGTCGCCTTCGTCGGCGCCGTCACCGAGGAGATGCCGTCGCTCGTGAGCCCCGCCGGCATCGCCGGACTGCAGTTCCGTGACATCGCCACCGAGGTCAACGCGGCCGCCGACGAGGCGACGGCTGCGGGCGCCGAGATCGTCGTCGCCCTCGTGCACGAAGGAGGATCGTCGAACCCGGCGGATGCCACCGACGCGTCGACGCCGCTCGGGAGCATCGTGACGGGCCTCGACGCCGACGTCGACATGCTCGTGACGTCCCACACCCACGCAACATACGCCTACGACGTCGGTTCTCTCCGCGTGACGCAGGCCGGGCAGTACGGCGAGCGCTTCCAGAAGACGTCGATCACCTACAACCCCGACAACGGTGCGGTGTCGTTCGCGCCGACGACGACGACGGCGATGTGGAACACCTCGGTGAACCCGCCTCAGCCCACGATCGCTCCGGACCTCACGGATCCGGTCGTGAGTGCGGTCGACGCGATCGTGCGCGCTGCCGTCGCCTTTGCGACGGTCGAGGGGTCCAAGCCGGTAGGGGAGATCACGGCGGACTTCCGTCGTGAGCTGCAGCCACGCACCCCGACGGCGCAGAACCCCGCGACGACCGAGGAGGCTCGCGGCGCCGAGTCGACGCTGGGCAACTTCGTCGCAGATGTGCAGCTGTGGGCTGCGCAGCAGCGGGCGGCGGAGACGCAGATCGCGTTCATGAACCCGGGCGGCCTCCGTGCCGACCTCGTCTACGCGGGAAGCGGGGGAACCAACACCGATGGCGTCGTCACGTACGCGGAGGCCGCCGGCGTGCAGCCGTTCGCCAACACGCTCGTGACGATGACGCTCACCGGCGCCCAGATCGACAGCGTGCTCGAGCAGCAGTGGCAGCCGGCTGCGGCGTCGCGTCCGTTCCTCAAGCTCGGCGTGTCGAAGGGCCTGACGTACGTGACGGACTACGACGCGCCTGCGGGATCTCGCGTCACGAATCTCAGGTTCCAGGGAGCGCCGATCGATCCGGCCGCCTCCTACCGCGTCGTCGTCAACTCCTTCCTCGCATCGGGTGGCGACAACTTCGGCACGTTCGCCGTCGGCACGTCCCGCGCGGACTCGGGGCTCGTCGACCTGGGGGCGATGGTCGACTGGTTCGCCGCGAACGGCTCGGCTACGCCCGACCTCGCCCAGCGCTCCATCGGTGTCGACCTGTCGGCTCCGTCGAACCCCGCGGGCTACGAGGCCGGAAGCGCACTGACGCTCGATCTCTCGTCGCTCGACTTCACGCAGACCTCGACCGCCGCGGGAACAGTCTCCGTCTCGATCGCAGGGGTTCCCGTCGGGTCCGCGCCGATCGACCGGTCGCTCGTCGCGCTCACCGACCGCGCAGGTCGGGCGTCCCTCACGGTCACCATCCCCGAGTCCGCGGTCGGCTCGGGCGCCGGAGCCACTCAGGTTCCGCTCTCGATCACGACCCCGGTCGGCACGAGCTTCGAGATCTCCATCCCCGTTCTCCCGGCTCCCGACAGGACGGCGCCGACGGTGACGGTGAAGCCGGAGTCGAAGGGCAAGGACGGCGTGTACCGGACGGTTTCGTTCAAGCTGTTCGATGCGGGCAAGATCGACCGGTTGACGCTCAATGGTGTCGAGAAGGATCTGGTCGACAATGTGTGGTCGGATCTGAACGGTGTGAAGCCGGGCGTGTTCGGCGGCAAGGCCGGGGCGAACGAGCTGAAGGTGTATGACGTGGCGGGCAATGTCACGACGGTCACGTTCGTGCTCGACGTCACGGGTCCCACGGTCACGGTCAAGACCGGTCCGGGTGAGACGGTGACGACGGGCAACGGCGCGTACGCTCGGGTGTCGTTCAAGCTGTTCGATCAGTACAAGATCGACCGGTTGACGCTCAACGGTGTCGAGAAGAATCTGACCGACAATGTCTGGTCCGACCTGAACGGGGTCACGCCGGGTGCGTTCGGTGGCAAGCGCGGGGTGAACGAGCTGACGGTGTACGACGTGGTGGGCAACGCCACGACCCTCACCTTCACCCTCGTCGGGAACTGACCCCGCCCGTACCGGAACGACGGATGCCGCGAGCCGCCCAGGCTCGCGGCATCCGTCGTTCCTCGCATCCGTCCCTCGCTCGTCTCGCCCCACCCCACCCTCGTCGACTAACCGGGTTGTCGCCGACCGACCCCGTTATGTGCGCGCAACGACGGGGTGGCTCGGCGAGAGCCCGGTTCGTCGACGAAGGACGGAAAGCCCAGCGCGGCGCATCTTCGCATACGCGGGCCGCGAACGGCTCACGGAGCCGATGTCGGAGGCCGCACCTAAACTTGTGAGGTGCCCATCGTCCCTGTCGCCGTGCCCGAAAACACCTCCGGAGGATCGCCCGTGACGCCTTCTGTCGAGCGCTCTCTGCGTCCTACCGGACACTCGAGCGGATCGCTCAGCGTGCGCGGTGCGCGCGTGCACAATCTCAAGAACGTCGATCTCGACATCCCCCGGGATTCGCTCGTCGTCTTCACGGGTCTGTCGGGTTCGGGAAAGTCGAGCCTCGCGTTCGACACGATCTTCGCCGAGGGGCAGCGGCGCTATGTCGAGTCGCTGAGTGCGTATGCGCGCCAGTTCCTCGGACAGGTGGATCGCCCTGACGTCGACTTCATCGAGGGGCTGAGTCCCGCGGTGTCGATCGATCAGAAGTCGACGAACCGCAATCCGCGGTCGACGGTCGGAACGATCACCGAGATCCACGACTACATGCGCCTGCTGTGGGCACGCATCGGCGTGCCGCACTGTCCCGTCTGCGGCGAGCGGATCCAGCGCCAGACGGTCCAGCAGATCGCGGATCAGCTCATGGAGCTCCCCGAGAGGACGCGGTACCAGATCGTCGCACCGGTCGTCTCGCAGAAGAAGGGCGAGTTCGTCGATCTCTTCCGCGAGTTGGGGGCGAAGGGCTATGCCCGCGCGATCGTCGACGGCGAGCTCATCCAGCTGTCGGATCCGCCCACGCTCAAGAAGAGCTACAAGCACGACATCGCCGTCGTCGTCGACCGTCTCGTGGCGGCGCCCGACATCCTCAGCCGCGTCACCGACTCGGTCGAGACGGCGCTCGGCTTGGCCGCGGGGATCGTGCAGGTGAATTTCGTCGACGAAGAGGGCGACGACGCATGGCAGTCCTTCTCCGAGAAGCTCGCGTGTCCCAATGGCCACCCGCTGCAGCTCACCGAGATCGAGCCGCGGACGTTCTCCTTCAACGCGCCCTTCGGGGCGTGCCCGACGTGTTCGGGCCTCGGAACACGCATGGCTGTCGACGTCGATCTGATGCTCGGCGATGAGGAGCTCTCGATCAGCGAAGGCGTCCTGATTCCATGGACGACGCAGGGGAAGGGCCTGTTCCAGTACTACGAGCGCCTCCTCCAGGGCCTTGCGGCGGATCTCGATTTCTCGCTCGACACGCCGTGGAAAGATCTCCACTCGGATGTCCGTGAAGCAGTCCTCCGCGGTGAGAACTACAAGGTGACCGTCAAGTGGAAGAACCGCTACGGCCGCGAAATGCGCTATTCGTCCGGTTTCGAAGGTGTCGTCCCTTACATCGAGCGTCAGTACTTGCAGGCCGAGTCCGACACTCAGCGTCAGCGGTGGTCCGAATATCTTCGAGAAGTGCCATGCCCGGCCTGCAACGGCGACCGGCTCAAGCCCGAAGTGCTCGCCGTGCTCGTGCACGGGAGTTCCATCGCGCAGGCGTCCCGGCTGAGCCTCGCCGAGGCGCAGGAGTTCTTCCAGCAGCTCGAGCTCACCGACCGCGAAGCCAAGATCGCCGCCGCGGTTCTCCGCGAGATCCGCGCGCGTCTGCAGTTCCTCCTCCAGGTGGGTTTGAACTACCTCAGCCTGAGTCGTTCGGCGGGGTCCCTCTCCGGTGGCGAGGCCCAGCGCATCCGCCTCGCGACGCAGATCGGGTCCGGTCTCACGGGTGTGCTGTACGTGCTCGACGAGCCGTCGATCGGTCTGCATCAGCGCGACAACCGACGGCTCATCGAGACGCTCCTGACCCTGCGCGATCTCGGCAACACCCTCATCGTCGTCGAGCACGACGAAGAGACGATCCACGCGGCGGACTGGATCGTCGACATCGGACCTCGCGCTGGTGTCGAAGGTGGCGCCGTCGTGCACTCGGGACCGCTGGCCGCTCTTCTCGAGGACGGCAACTCGATCACCGGCGACTACCTCGCGGGGCGACGCGCGATCGCTACGCCCAAGAAGCGGCGCAAGATCGACAAGAAGCGGCAGATCAGCGTCGTAGGCGCGCGCGAGAACAATCTGCGGAACGTGACGGTCGATTTTCCGCTGGGTCTGCTCACCTCCGTCACGGGGGTCAGCGGTTCGGGCAAGTCGACACTCGTGAACGGCATCCTCTACGAAGTGCTCGCCAACCGGCTCAACGGCGCACGCCGTGTCGCGGGGAAGCACACGCGCGTGACAGGCCTCGACAACCTCGACAAGGTCGTCCACGTCGATCAGGCGCCGATCGGCCGCACACCGCGGTCGAATCCGGCGACTTACACGGGCGTGTTCGACCGCATCCGCACGCTCTTCAGCGACACCCCAGAGGCGAAGGTCCGTGGCTATCAGCCAGGACGCTTCAGCTTCAACGTCAAGGGCGGCCGGTGCGAGGCGTGTTCGGGTGACGGCACGATCAAGATCGAGATGAATTTCCTCCCCGACGTCTACGTCGACTGCGAGGTGTGCCACGGCAAGCGCTACAACCGTGACACGCTCGCCGTCCACTACAAGGGCAAGAACATCGCCGAGGTGCTCGAGATGCCGATCTCGGAGGCTGCCGAGTTCTTCGAGCCGATCCAGGCGATCCATCGCTATCTCAAGACGCTCGTCGATGTCGGGCTCGGCTACGTGCGTCTGGGTCAGTCCGCGACGACGCTCTCGGGCGGCGAGGCGCAGCGCGTCAAGCTCGCGACCGAGCTCCAGCGGAGATCCAACGGCCGGTCGATCTACGTCCTCGACGAGCCCACGACAGGACTCCACTTCGAAGACGTCGCGCGCCTCCTCGAGGTGCTGAACGGCCTCGTCGACAAGGGCAACACCGTCATCGTGATCGAGCACAACCTCGACGTGATCAAGTCGTCCGACTGGATCATCGATCTCGGGCCCGAGGGAGGCTCGGGCGGCGGACAGATCGTCGCGACGGGCACCCCTGAACAGGTCGCGCGCGCCGAGGGCAGCTACACGGGCGAGTTCCTGGCGGAGGTGCTGGGGGTGGCTGAAGCCCAGCGCAAGGCAGGCTGAGATGGCCCGCTCCGCCCCCACGGTCGCGTACAAGCCACGGCCGGGGGAGATACCGACCAACCCCGGCGTCTACCGCTTCCGAGACCGCGACGGGCGCGTCCTCTATGTCGGCAAGGCGAAGAACCTGCGGGCCCGGCTGTCGAACTACTTCGCGCCGTTGCACACGCTGCACGAGCGCACGCGCCGGATGGTGCTGACTGCGGCATCCGTCGAATGGACCGTCGTCGCGACGGACGTCGACTCGCTGCAACTGGAGTACCAGTGGATCAAGGAGTTCGATCCACCGTTCAACGTCCGTTACCGCGACGACAAGTCGTATCCCTTCATGGCGGTCACCCTCGGCGATGAGGCGCCCCGCGTGATCGTGACGCGCAACAGACGGATCTCCGGCGCGAAGTACTTCGGCCCGTATCCGAAGGTCTGGGCGGTGCATGACACGATCGATCAGCTGATCCGGGTGTTCCCGATCCGTACGTGCAGCGATGCCTCGTACCGCAAGGCGATGGCCACCGGACGACCGTGCTTTCCGGGGCAGATCGGGCGGTGCGGGGGCCCGTGTTCGATGAAGGTCTCGATCGAAGAACACCGGGCGATCGTCGAGGACTTCGTCGCCTTCATGGCCGGCGGCGATCAGCGCTTCACGCGCGATCTCACGGCGCGCATGCGCGAGGCCTCCGCCGCGCAGGACTACGAAGCGGCGGCGCAGTACCGCGATCGCCTCGAAGCGATCGATGCCGTCCTCAACAAGAGCGCGCTCGTCCTGACGGAAGACACGGATGCCGATCTCTTCGGCATCGCGGAGGACGAGCTCGCCGCCGCCGTTCAGCACTTCGTGATCCGCGGCGGCAGGGTGCGCGGTGTGCGGGCGACGACGATCGAAAAGGAGATCGACATCTCCGGGGCCGAGCTCGTCGACCAGATCCTGCAGCGGACGTACGGCGACGCAGCGCCGGCCGACATCCCGAAGCAGGTGCTGGTGCCTGTGCTCCCCGACGACGCGTCCGACATCGAGGACTGGCTTCGCGAACGCCGCGGCCGGAACGTCTCGATCCAGGTCGCGCAGCGCGGGCGCAAGTCCGATCTGCTCGCGACGGCGACGCTCAACGCGCAGCAGGCGCTCATGCTCTACAAGACCCGTCGTACGAGCGACTACGTCGCACGTACTCAAGCCCTCACCGACCTGCAGGAAGCGCTCGGACTGGCCGAGGCGCCACTGCGGATCGAGTGCTTCGACGTCTCGCATCTGTCGGGGACGAACGTCGTGGCCTCGATGGTGGTGTTCGAAGACGGCCTGCCCCGCAAGGACCAGTACCGCTCGTTCGGCGTCGCCGAGACGACGGATGACACCGATTCGCTCTACCAGGTGCTCACACGGCGACTGGCGTATCTGGACCGCCCCGACGAAGCGATCGAGGACGACGGCCCCGCTGCGCGGGAAGATGTTCCCGAGCCGGACACCTCGCCGAGCGATGTCGAGGCCGTCGTGTCGACAAGACGCAAGCCCCGCTTCGCCTACCGACCGCAACTCCTCGTCGTCGACGGTGGCCAGCCGCAGGTCGCCGCGGCCGCACGCGCTCTGCGTGACGCGGGCCACGAGGAGATCGCGTTGTGCGGCATCGCGAAGCGGCTCGAGGAGGTGTGGCTCCCCGGCGAGGACTATCCCGTCATCCTGCCGCGCACGAGCGAGGCGCTGTACCTGCTCCAGCGACTGCGAGACGAAGCGCACCGGTTCGCGATCACGCATCAGCGCAAACGCCGCCGCCGAGACATCCAGAGTGTCCTCGCCGACGTGCCAGGACTCGGCGAGGCGCGCATCCGCGCGCTCCTGCGCCACTTCGGGTCGGTCGCGGCGCTCAAACGCGCGACGCCCGAGGAGATCACGGAACTCCCCGGTGTGGGCCCCAAGCTCGCCGCTGCGATCCATGCGCACCTGACGAGTCGCTAGGCTGGGCGCGGGAGAGGGCCATGACCGAATCGACACGCCACGCGGAAGTGCTCATCGTCACGGGCATGTCCGGAGCGGGTCGATCGACGGCGGCGAACGCCCTGGAAGACCTCGATTGGTATGTCGTCGACAATCTTCCGCCGCAGATGCTCACACCCATGCTCGATCTCACGCAGATCGCCGCGGGCGCGCTGCCGAAGATCGCGGTCGTCGTCGACGTGCGCGGGCGCGACATGTTCGCCGAACTGCCCGACGTCATGCGCACGCTCCGCGACCGGCGTCAGCTCCGGTCGATCTTCCTGGACGCGTCCGACGAGGTTCTCGTCCGACGCTTCGAAGCCGTCCGGCGCCCGCACCCGCTGCAGGGCGACGGAACGATCCTCGACGGCATCCGACGCGAGCGCGAGCGGCTCGCGTCGGTGCGGGAGCGCGCCGACATCATCGTCGACACGTCATCGCTCAACATTCATCAGCTCTCGACGCGGATCGTCGATCTCTTCTCCGATGAGGGACAGGCGCGGCACACCCTCACGATCATGAGCTTCGGGTTCAAGTACGGTCTTCCGCCCGACGCCGACATGGTCGCCGACATGCGCTTCCTGCCCAACCCTTTCTGGAACGAAGAGCTACGCGCTCTCACGGGCGAGGATGCGGACGTGCGCGAGTTCGTCCTGGCTCAGCCGGGTGCGAAGGAGTTCATCGACTCCTACGCCGAGGCGCTCGTCCCCGTGCTCGAGGGGTACCAGCGCGAGAACAAGCGTCACTCCGTCGTCGCCGTCGGCTGCACAGGAGGGAAGCACCGTTCCGTGGTGACGGCGCGCGAACTCGCTGAACGCCTCTCGAACGTCCCCGGCGTCGCGGTGAGGGTCAAGGATCGCGACCTCGGACGCGAGTGAGGTGGGCAGTGATCGTCACCCCGAGTAGGCTGGACGATCGTCCCGTTCCCCACACATGAGGAGTCCCGTGTCGCTGACTGCCGACGTGAAGGCCGAGCTGACCGCTGTGCGAGACCCGCGTCCGACCGCCCGTGTGGCCGAACTCACGGCGATCCTGCGGTTCTCGGGCGGTCTGCACTCGATCGCGAATCGCGTCGCGGTGGAAGCCGAACTCGACACCGATGCGCTCGCGCGTCGCGTTGCCCGCGATCTCATCGAGCTCTACGGCGTTCGCCCCGAGCTCGTGCACGTCCAGGGCTCGGGCGGCCGCTCGGGAAGCCATTACGCCGTCCGAGTGATCGAAGGCGGCGAGACGCTTGCGCGACAGACCGGACTTCTCGACCAGCGCCGTCGTCCCGTTCGCGGTCTCCCCAACAAGCTCACGACGGGATCCCGTCCCGATCTGGCGGCGATCTGGAGGGGAGCATTCCTCGCGGCCGGAGTTCTGAGCGACCCGGGGCGCTCCGCAGCCCTCGAGATCGCCTGCCCCGCTCCCGAGGCGGCGATGGCGCTCGTCGGTGCTGCGCATCGGCTCGGCATCCCCGCCAAGGCGCGTGAAGTGCGCGGCGTGCCGCGTGTCGTCGTCCGCGAGGGAGAAGCGATCCGCGTCGCGCTTGCGGCGATGGGAGCCGCCCGCGCGGCGGCGGAGTGGGATCAGCTGCGTCAGCGGCGTGAAGTGCGCGCAGGTGTCAACCGCCTCGTCAACTTCGACGACGCGAACCTGCGACGCTCCGCGCAGGCGGCCGTTGCGGCGTGCGCGCGCGTCGAGCGCGCCCTCGAGATCCTCGGCGACGAGGTGCCCCCTCATCTCAAGCAGGCCGGGGATCTGCGGCTGGCGCACCGTGACGCGAGCCTCGACGAGCTCGGTCATCACGCTGACCCGCCCCTGACGAAGGATGCCGTCGCAGGGCGCATCAGGCGCTTGCTGGCCATGGCCGATAAGAAGGCCGAGGCCGAAGGGCTCCCCGACACGGAATCGGCTGTGCCCGCCGGCATGAGCGATTGAGGCTCCGCACCTAGATCGTGACGAGGAGGGAAGCAACCCCCTGCTGTCCGCGTTGCGGATCATTAGGATGAAAACCGTCACCCTCGCCGCCGCGGAGCGACGTCTGCTTGCTCCCGCGCAGCGCCGATAGGAAGAAGAGAACATGGCGAACTACACGCTCCCCGACCTCCCCTACGACTACGCGGCACTCGAACCGCACATCAGCGCGACGATCATGCAGCTGCACCACGACAAGCACCATCAGGCGTATGTCACGGGTGCGAACACGGCGCTCGAGCAGCTCGCCGAAGCGCGTGACAAGGGCGACTTCGCGAATGTCAACAAGCTCGAGAAGGATCTCGCGTTCAACTTGGGCGGTCACGTCAACCACTCGATCTTCTGGACGAACCTCTCGCCCAACGGTGGCGACAAGCCGACAGGCGACCTCGCGTCGGCCGTCGACGACCACTTCGGTTCGTTCGACAAGTTCACGGCGCACTTCACGGCGGCGGCACTCGGTGTGCAGGGTTCCGGATGGGCGGGCCTGTTCTGGGACTCGATCGGACAGAATCTGATCATCCAGCAGTTCTTCGACCAGCAGTCGCAGTTCGCCGCCGGCACCGTTCCGCTTCTGCTGCTCGACGTGTGGGAGCACGCCTACTACCTGGACTACAAGAACGTCCGCGCGGACTACGTCAAGGCGTTCTGGAACATCGCGGACTGGGACAACGTCCAGTCGCGATTCGCCGCCGCGCGCGACAAGACGGCGGGCCTGCTCGTCTGACATCCGACAGGGCCATCGCGATGCCCGGCGACCGCTGCGCGGCCGCCGGGCATCGGCGTTCGTCGGGTCGGAAATCCGCCGAAGTCAGGACCTTGGTCCCAGTCGGCGCCTACGTCGCGCCTCCCCATCTGCGCTAGTCTCGTAGACGGATGAGGGTGCGTCGGAAGGCTCTTCGAACGGGCGGCCCGAGCACCACTTTCTGACAAGGAGATCGCGTGGCAGGGGCACCGATCAGGGGTTCCCGGCGCGACGAGATAACGGGAGACACCGTGACCGTCAAGATCGGCATCAACGGCTTCGGCCGCATCGGACGCAACTACCTCCGCGCAGCACTCGCACAGGGCGCGGACCTCGACATCGTGGCGGTGAACGACCTCACCGACAACAAGACCCTCGCCCACCTTCTGAAGTACGACTCGGTCGGCGGTGTCCTCTCCGAGGACGTGTCGTACGACGAGGACTCGATCACGGTCGGCGGCCGCAAGATCAAGGTCTTCGAAGAGCGCGACCCTGCCAACCTTCCCTGGGGAGAACTGGGCGTCGACCTCGTCATCGAGTCGACAGGACGCTTCACGAAGGCGGAGGACGCCAAGAAGCACATCGCCGGCGGCGCCAAGAAGGTGCTGATCTCGGCTCCCGCGACGGGCGACGACGTCACGATCGTGATGGGCGTCAACGAGGGCGACTACAACCCCGAGACCGATGTCATCATCTCGAACGCCTCCTGCACGACGAACTGCCTCGCGCCGCTTGCGAAGGTCTTCAACGACGCCTTCGGGATCGAGCGCGGCTTCATGATGACGGCGCACGCGTACACCGCCGACCAGAACCTGCAGGACGGTCCTCACAGCGACCTCCGCCGGGCACGCGGTGCGGCGATCAACATCGTCCCCGCTTCGACCGGAGCCGCCAAGGCCATCGGCCACGTCCTGCCCGAGCTCAACGGAAAGCTGAGCGGCTCGTCGTACCGCGTTCCGGTTCCCACCGGCTCGATCGTCGACCTTACGATCGTCACGCCGACGGATGGCCTCACGGCTGACCAGATCAACGCGGTCTACAAGACGGCCGCCGCCGAAGGCGCGCTCGCCGGCTACCTGCAGTACACCGAAGACCCCATCGTCTCGAGCGACATCCAGGGCAACCCGCACTCGTCGATCTTCGACTCGGAGCTGACCAATGTCAGCGGCAACCTGGTCAAGGTGTCGGCCTGGTACGACAACGAGTGGGGCTACTCCAACCGACTGGTCGACTTGACCGAGTACGTCGCCGAGCGTCTCTGAGCCTCGATCATGGCTCTGCGCACCCTCGAATCACTGGGGTCGCTGGCAGGCAAGCGCGTCGTCGTCCGCGTTGATTTCAATGTCCCCCTCACGGACGGAATCATCGCGGACGATGGCCGCGTGCGTGCCGCGCTGCCCACGCTGAACGCCCTCATCAATCAGGGTGCGCGGCTCGTGCTGTGCTCGCACCTCGGTCGCCCCGATGGGGCCCCTGACGCGAAGTACAGCCTCGCTCCCGTGGCGCAGCGCCTGTCCGAGCTGCTCGGCAAGCCCGTCGCCTTCGCACTCGACACTGTCGGCGCCTCGGCCCACGAGGCGGTCGCGGCTCTCGAAGACGGTGACGTCGCGGTACTCGAGAACCTCCGGTTCAACGCGGGCGAGACGGCGAAGGATGCCGCGGAGCGACGTGCGTTCGCCGAGGAGCTCGCCGGGCTCGGCGACGCTCTCGTGTCGGACGGCTTCGGTGTCGTCCACCGCAAGCAGGCGTCTGTCTACGAGCTCGCGGAGATTCTCCCGTCGGCAGCCGGACTCCTCATCGCGACCGAGGTCGACGTGCTCGACAAGCTGACCGAGAACCCGGAGCGCCCGTACACGGTCGTCCTCGGGGGCTCCAAAGTGAGCGACAAGCTCGGTGTCATCGAGCATCTCCTCCCGAGGGCCGACAGGATCCTCGTCGGTGGCGGGATGCTCTTCACGTTCCTCGCCGCCAAGGGGTTCGCGGTCGGGAAGTCTCTCCTGGAGGCCGACCAGATCGATACCGTTTCCCGCTACATGACGGAGGCGCAGGAGCGTGGCGTGGAGCTCATGCTCCCCGTGGACGCCGTCATGGCGGCATCCTTCAGTGCCGATGCCGAGCACGTCGTCGCTCCCGCCGACGCGCTCGAGGAGACCGCGTTCGGTTCATCCGGCCTCGGGCTCGACATCGGGCCCGAGACCGCCAAGATCTTCGCCGAGGCGATCCGTACGTCCAAGACGGTGTTCTGGAACGGACCGATGGGGGTCTTCGAGATGCCCGCGTTCGCTGCGGGCACGAAGATCGTGGCGAAGGCGCTGACCGAGGTCGACGGTCTGTCGGTCGTCGGCGGGGGAGACTCCGCCGCGGCCGTTCGTCAACTCGGATTCGCCGATGATGAGTTCGGTCATATCTCGACAGGCGGAGGCGCGAGTCTCGAGTTCCTGGAAGGCAAGAAGCTCCCCGGGCTGGAGGTCCTCGGATGGCAGTGACGCGTACCCCGCTCATCGCGGGAAACTGGAAGATGAATCTCGATCACCTTCAGGCGGTCGCGTTCGTTCAGAAGCTGCATTGGACGCTGAAGGATGCCAAGCACGAGGACGGCACGGTGGAGGTCGCGATCTTCCCGCCGTTCACCGACCTGCGGACGGTGCAGACGTTGATCGACGCCGACAAGATCCCGTTCGCGTTCGGGGCTCAGGACGTCTCGGCGCATGACTCCGGTGCGTATACGGGGGAGATCTCGGGCACCTTCCTGTCGAAGCTCGACTGCACCTACGTCATCATCGGGCATTCCGAGCGCCGTCAGTATCACGCCGAGTCCGACGACGTCGTGGCCTCCAAGGTCGCGGCTGCTCTGCGCAACGGTCTCGTTCCGGTGATCTGCGTCGGCGAGACGCTGGCTGAGCGCGAAGAGTCCGGGCCCACGGCCGTGTCCGTCGCGCAGCTCGAGGTCGCGCTGGGCGGCGTCGCGTCGGACGCCGAGTTCGTGGTGGCGTACGAGCCCGTGTGGGCCATCGGCACCGGTGAAGTGGCTTCGCCCGAGCAGGCACAGGAGGTGTGCGCCGCTTTGCGTGCCGTCATCGCCGCGAAGCTGGGGGAGGATGCCGCTGCCCGCACGCGCGTGCTCTACGGCGGTTCGGTGAAGTCCGGCAACATCGCGAGCTTCATGCGCGAGCCTGATGTCGACGGCGCTCTCGTGGGTGGCGCAAGCCTCGTCGTCGATGAGTTCGCAGCCATCATCCGGTACCAGAAGCACGTCGGCGTGTGATCGCGCGACGGACTCGGCGGACGTCTGTGCGTGCACCGGGTCCGTCGATGCGGCGTCGGCCGTGAGACCGGTATACTCGACCCTTGTGCGATCGGTGAGCGATTGCCGCGAAAGGCTTCTACGACAGTGCAGATCCTCGAGTTCGTCCTGCAGGTGCTTCTCGGAATCACCAGTCTCCTGCTGACCCTTCTCATCCTGCTCCACAAGGGGCGGGGCGGTGGTCTCTCCGACATGTTCGGCGGCGGCATGACGTCCGCGCTCGGCTCCTCGGGGCTCGCGGAGCGCAACCTCAACCGGTTCACCGTCATCCTCGCGCTGGCGTGGTTCGTCGCGATCGTCGCGCTCGGCCTCATCACGAAGTTCCAGGGTCTCTGATGGCTACGGGAGGCAACGCCATCCGGGGTACCCGCGTCGGCGCGGGTCCGATGGGCGAGCAGGACCACGGTTTCCACGCAGACCGCGTGGCCGTCTCCTATTGGGACGCGCTCGGCAACGAGACCGTGCGCTACTTCGCGGCCGGCATTCCGGCGGAGGAGATTCCCGACACGATCGACTCCCCGCACTCCGGTCTCCCCGCGGGACGCGACAAGGAGAATCCTCCTGCGCTCGCGAAGGCCGAGCCGTACAAGACGCATCTCGCGTATGTGAAGGAGCGCCGTACCGAAGAAGAGGCGGAAGCTCTCTTGGGCGACGCTCTGCAGCAGCTGAGGGATCGCCGCGGTCAGTGATCGCCCGGGCGTAGCCGCCCGTCGCGTCGTCAGTACTCGCGATCGATGAGTTCGGGCGGTACTTGAGCGGCGGCTGCCTCGTCGACGAAGAAGATCGTGCGCTTGCGGCCTTTCGCACCCGCGGCGGGAACACTCTCGTAGCTGGCACCGGCAAGGGCCAGGCCCAGTGCGGCAGCCTTGTCCGGGCCTGCGAGCACCATCCACACCCGCTCAGCGGAATTGATGACGGGTCGCGTCATCGTGATCCGATCCGGCGGCGGTTTGGGGGAGTCGCGCACCGCGACGACGGCACGGTCGGTGATCTGGATCTCGGGACGATCGGGGAAGAGCGACGCGATGTGCGCGTCCGGACCGACGCCGAGGAAGCACACGTCGAACCGTGGCCACGGCTGCTCGGCGGTACCGAATCGGACGAGCTCGCTCGCGTACCGTTCGGCGGCGTCATCGAGTGACAGGCCGTCCTCCGTCGAGGGAGCGGCATGAATGTTCTCGGCGGGTACGGCGATGGAATCGAGAAGCGCGGCGCGCGACTGCCCGTCGTTCCGCTCCGGATCGCTCTTCTCGAGGAAACGCTCGTCGCTCCACCAGAAGTGCACTCGAGACCAGTCGATGGTCGCGGCGCGCGGGTCGAGCGCCGCGGCGGCGAGAACCGCCGCTCCCATCGATCCGCCCGTCAGCGACAGATGAACCGTCTTGCCACGCTCCGTGCGCTTGACGACGCGGCTCAGAAGGCGGGAGGCGACGGAGGTCGCGAGCGCTTCCGGGTTCGAAGCGATCACGACGCGCTTCTCTGCCCAGAACTCAACCATGCGTCTCCTGCGTCGCCGGCGGATCCAAGAGCTCCCAGCCCTCGGTGATGACTCGACCATACAGGAGGTCGGGATCGAGTCGTCGAAGCTCCTCGGCGAGGCACTCGCGGAGGGTCCGTCGCGGAAGTGAGAGGTCGTGCTGGGGCTGTTCGGGCTGGGTCAGGCACGCGATGGTGGCGGTCGATCGCTCGAGAAGCACGTCTCCGCTCGCGCGCGAGAGCCTCACGGACTTGATGCCGTCGGTCCACTCCGACTCGGGGAGGTAGTGCCACGTCACGGGGACGTCGAGACTGAGGCGGAGCCACGCAGCCAGCAACGCGGTCGAGGGAGACGTGCTCGCGCCGCGCACCTCCACGGCGGTGACGGGTTCGTACGGCGGCTGATCGAGCACGGCTGCGAGCTGTTCGCGCCAGTGCGTCAACCGCGTCCACGCGAGGTCGGTGTCGCCGGGGGCGTGGTTCTTGCCCAGGGCCGCGACCCACGCCGAGGGATCCGACTTCGTCGCGGCGTCGGTGATCCGCCTCTGTGCGATGCGTCCGATCGACGTCGTCGACGGGGAATCGGGGGTCTTGTTCGGCCACCACACCACGACAGGAGCATCGGGGAGGAGGAGTCCGGTCACGAGACTCTCGAGGTTCGACTCGCCCGCTTCGCCGAAAGCGCGGAGCGTGACGACTTCACTCGCGCCGGCGTCGCCTCCGACACGGATCTGGGCGTCGAGCTTCGAGTCCGAGCCGTTCTTCGGATCGAGGATGAGCACGATGACGCGCATGGGGTGTTCGCGCGAGGCATCGTTCGCCGCCTCGATGACCTCTTCCATCGCTCCCTCTCGGGTGAGGATGATGAGGGTGAGCACGCGACCGAGGGCGACGGCACCGCCTTCTTCGCGCACGTTGACGAGTGCGCGAGAGATCTTGCTGACAGTGGTGTCGGGGAGATCGACGATCACGGGCGCCTCCAAGCTCGGCCGTCACGGGTGAGCATCTCGTCTGCGGATGCAGGGCCCCAGGAACCGGGAGCGTACTGCTCGAGCGGGCCGCCCTGAGCGGCCCAGAACTCCTCGATCGGGTCGAGGATCTTCCACGAGAGTTCGACCTCTTCGTGGCGCGGGAACAAGGGGGGATCGCCGAGGAGCACGTCGAGGATGAGGCGTTCGTACGCCTCAGGGCTCGCCTCGGTGAAGGCATGACCGTACCCGAAGTCCATCGTGACATCGCGGACGAGCGCACCCGCGCCCGGGACCTTCGATCCGAAGCGGATCGTCACTCCCTCATCGGGTTGAACGCGGATGACGAGTGCGTTCTGGCCCTGTCCCGAGGTCTGGCTGCGCGGAAAGAGGAGTTCGGGAGCCCGTTTGAAGATGACGGCGATCTCGGTCACGCGACGACCTAGTCGCTTCCCGGTGCGGAGGTAGAAAGGAACTCCGGCCCAGCGGCGCGTGTTGATCTCGAGAGTCACCGCGGCGTAGGTCTCCGTCGTCGACTCCGGGTTCATGCCGTCTTCTTCGAGGAACCCGAGAACCTTCTCGCCGCCCTGCCATCCGCCCGCGTACTGCCCTCGCGCCGTCGAGCGGGCGAGGTCCTGGGGGAGGGTGACGGCAGCGAGGACCTTCTCTTTCTCGGCACGCAGGTCTTTCGCGTCGAACGAGATGGGCTCTTCCATCGCCGTCAGAGCGAGGAGCTGGAGGAGGTGATTCTGGATGACGTCGCGTGCTGCGCCGATGCCGTCGTAATAGCCCGCGCGACCGCCGACGCCGATGTCCTCGGCCATCGTGATCTGCACGTGGTCGACGTAGTTGTTGTTCCAGATGGGTTCGTACAGCTCGTTCGCGAAACGCAGAGCGAGGATGTTCTGAACCGTCTCCTTGCCGAGGTAGTGGTCGATCCGGAAGATGGAATCGGTCGGGAACGCGGACCGGAGTGCGTCGTTGAGCGACCGCGCGGACGCGAGGTCGTGGCCGAACGGCTTCTCGATGACGACGCGCCGCCACCGCTCGGCCTGATCCGCCGTGTCGTCGACGAGTCCCGAGGTCTTCAACTGCTCCGCCACGAGCGGGAAGTCCTTCGGCGGGATCGACAGGTAGAACGCGTGATTTCCCATCGTGCCGCGTTCGACGTCGAGCTTGTCGACGGTCTCCTTGAGGCGTCGGAACGCATCCGGGTCGTCGAACTGGCCCGAGACGAAGCGGATGCCCTGCATGAGCTGCTGCCAGGTCTCGTCACGGAACTCCGTCCGCGCGTGCTGACGCACGGCGTCCTTGACGACCTCGGCGAAGTCCTGATCCTCCCAGTCGCGGCGTGCGAAGCCGACGAGGGCGAACCCCGGGGGCAGGAGACCGCGGTTGGCCAGGTCGTAGACAGCCGGCATGAGCTTCTTGCGGGACAGATCGCCCGTGACGCCGAAGATGACGAGAGCGCTCGGACCGGCGATGCGGTTGAGACGGTGGTCTTCGGGGTCGCGCAGGGGATTGTGTCCCCGTGAGATCTCCACTGGCATGTGCGTCTCCTACTGAGCGGCTTCGAAGAGCGTGAGCACTTCGACTTGCGGATCTGTCAGCGTCAGGGTGACGACGGGGCGTCCGTGTCCGTCGGCGAGAACGTTCGCGTCGCCGGCGGCCTGCGCCCGGATGAGCTGTCCGAAAGTGAACGGCCGACCGGGGATCTCGAGATCGACGTCCGTCTGCTCGAGGATCTGGAGGAACACCCCCTCGGCGGGACCGCCCTTGTGGAATTGCCCCGTCGAGTGGAGGAAGCGCGGACCCCATCCGAACGTGGCTGGACGACCCGAGTCCGCCGCGACGAGCTCGCGAAGACCCTGCAACTGCGGTAGGCGCAGACGGTCGACGTATGCCTGTACCGACACGTAACCGTTCTCGGGCAGACGCGCCCACAGCGCGTCGAGGACGCCCGCGAGGGTGCCTGACGCGGCCAGTTCCGGGTCGCTGACACGCACCTCGACACCGTCGGTGACGAATGCCGGCGTCGTGGGCTCGGGTCGCGAATCGAGAAGGCCGCGCGCGGCGATCTTCGCCGACTCGACGTCGGGCTGATCGAAGGGGTTGATGCCCAGCATCCGCCCGGCGATCGCCGTCGCGTACTCCCACACCAAGAACTGCGCGGCCAGGGAACCGCTCACGAGGATCTCGCCTTCGTGCCTCTCGAAGAGGTGGAACTCGTGCGCGTCGTCGACGAGGCGCACGACCTGCAGATCGACGGGCTTCGACTCGAGCTCGGGCGACACGGGAAGCAGGACGACCGGGAGAATGCCGGTGCCGTCCTTGCCCGTGGACTCCGCGACGAGCTGCTCGATCCAGTCGGGCAGTCCGACGATGTGCGTCCCGTCGGTCACGAGGCCCAGCTTGTCGCGCGGAGGCAGGCCGCCCGCGATGGCTGCGGCCAGCACGAGTGCCGGATTCTCGGGGCTGTCGATCGCGACCTCGAGGAGGGTCGCCTCGGCCTCGTCGAGCAGTTCCGCGATGTCGGCTCCCGCGAGACCCGCGGGCACGAGCCCGAACGCGGTCAGCGCCGAATACCTGCCGCCGACCGTCGGGTCGGCGTTGAACACCGTGTAGCCGTCGGCGCGTGCCGACGAGTCGAGAGGAGAACCGGGGTCGGTGACGACGACGATGCGCTCCGCCGGATCGATTCCGAGGTCTCGGAACGCGGCCTCGAAGGCGCGCCGTGCCGAATCGGTCTCGACCGTCGACCCCGACTTCGACGACACGACCAGCACGGTCTTGTCGAGGCCGCCCGACTCGGCATCGCCGTCGATCGCCGCGAGCACTTGTCCCGGTGCGGTCGAATCCAGGATGACGAGCGGCACGCCGGCGGTCTGTGCGATGACCTCGGGGGCCAGCGACGATCCCCCCATGCCCGCCAGAACGACCCGCGAGATGCCTTTGGCGAGCAGTTCGGCGCGCAGCGCCTCGATCTGAGGGACGAGCGGCCGCGAAACGCTGACGGCGTTGACCCATCCGAGCCGGTTCGCCGCCTCAGCTTCGGCGGCTGCGCCCCAGAGAGACGCGTCTCCCGCCGTGATGCCCGATGCCACGAGCGACGAAACGAGGCTCGGCAGCGTCTCGTCGACAACCGACTTGACGTGCCCCGTGACGCGGATCGCGAAACTCAACGGGCAGCCTCGGCCAGAGCGTCAGCGACCGTCTTCTGCAGGTCGTGCCACGAGGCGATGAACTTGTCGACGCCTTCGTCTTCGAGCACCTGCGTGACGTCGGCGAAGTCGACGCCCACCCCAGCCAAGTCATCGAAGACCTTGTGCGCGGCAGCGTACGTTCCCGTGATCGTGTCGCCCGCGATCTCGCCGTGGTCGAATGTGGCCTGCAGCGTCTTCTCGGGCATCGTGTTGACGGTGCCGGGGGCGACGAGCTCCGTGACGTACAGCGTGTCGGGGAGGGCGGGATCCTTGACACCGGTCGATGCCCAGAGCGGACGCTGGACGTTGCCACCGGCAGCGATGAGCGTCCGGGCGCGGTCATCCGCGAACTTCTGCTCGTAGAGCTCGTAAGCCAGGCGCGCGTTCGCGACACCGGCGAGCGACGTGAGTCCCGCTGCCTCGTCGGTGCCGATCGCCTTCAGCCGCTTGTCGACCTCGGTGTCCACGCGCGAGACGAAGAACGATGCGACCGAGTGGATCTTCGAGATGTCGATGCCGGCGTCCTTCGCGCGCTCGAGGCCCGCGAGGTAGGCGTCGATGACGTCGGCGTAGCGCTCGAGCGAGAAGATCAGAGTCACGTTGACGCTGATACCCGAGGCGATGACCTCCGTGATCGCGGGAAGCCCGGCCTTGGTCGCGGGGATCTTGATGAGGATGTTCTCGCGTCCGACCCGCTCGTGGAGCTGGCGGGCCTGCGCGATCGTCGCCTCGGTGTCGTGAGCCAGGTCGGGGGAGACCTCGATCGACACGCGTCCGTCGACGCCGTCCGTCGACTCGAAGACCGGGAGGAAGATGTCGGCCGCGTCGCGGACGTCATCGGTCGTGGCGGCGAAGATCGCATCGTCGACGGATGCGCCGGCTGCGGCGAGCTCGGACAGCTGCGACGAGTACGCGTCGCCGCCCCCGCCGATGGCTCCCTGGAAGATCGTGGGGTTCGTCGTGACACCCGTCACGTTGCGGGTGGCGATGAGCTCCGCGAGGTTTCCCGTCGTGATGCGTGAGCGGGAGAGATCGTCGAGCCAGATGCTGACGCCGGCCGCTGCGAGCTTCTCGGTGGGGGTGCTCATGAATTCTCCTTGACGGTTTCGCGGGCCGCCTGGGCGACCGCGTCGGCGGTGATGCCGAACTTCTCGAACAGGGTCTTGTAGTCGGCGGAGGCGCCGAAGTGCTCGATCGAGACCGAGCGTCCGGTGTCGCCGACGATGCCGCGCCACGTCAGCGCGACTCCGGCCTCGACCGAGACGCGAGCCTTGACGGCGGAGGGGAGGACGGACTCGCGGTATGCGGCGTCCTGCTCGTCGAACCACTCGAGCGAGGGAGCCGACACGACACGGGCCTTGATGCCTTCGCCCGCGAGGGTTTCGCGCGCCGCAACGGCGAGCTGCACCTCGGAGCCGGTGGCGATGAGGATGACATCGGGCTCCGCGCCCTCGGGTGCGTCGATCAGGACGTACGCGCCCTTCGCGACCCCGTCGGTCGTTGCGAAGCCGTCTTCACCGCGGGGGAACACGGGGATGTTCTGGCGAGTCAGCGCGATTCCCGCGGGCCCGCCGTGCCGGCGGAGGATCTCGAGCCACGCGGCAGCCGTCTCGTTGGCGTCGGCCGGGCGGACGAGCGTGAAGTTCGGGATGGCACGAAGCGTCGCGAGCTGCTCGATCGGCTGGTGCGTCGGACCGTCCTCGCCGAGCGCGACCGAGTCGTGCGTCCAGACGAAGACGGACGGGACGTTCATGAGCGCCGCGAGACGCACAGGCGGACGCATGTAGTCGCTGAAGATCAGGAACGTTCCGCCGAACGCGCGGGTGGGACCGTGCAGGACGATGCCGTTGACGATCGCGCCCATCGCGTGCTCGCGGATGCCGAAGTGCAGGACACGACCGTGCTCGTCGCCCGACCATTCGTGGGTCGACCACTTCTCGGGGATGAACGACTTCGCGGACTTGATGGTCGTGAGGTTCGACTCGGCGAGGTCGGCCGAACCGCCCCAGAGCTCGGGAAGGCGCTCCGCGAGCGCGTTGATCACGACGCCGGACGCTGCGCGGGTGGAGACATCCTTGCCTGCTTCGAAAGCGGGGAGGGCCTCGGCAATGTCGTCGGGAAGTGCGTGCGCCTCGAGTCGATCGAGGAGTGCCTTGCGCTCGGGGTTGGCGGCTGCCCACGCGTCGAACGACTCCTGCCACGCGACGCGAGCGTCTTTCGCGCGGTCCGCGAGACCGCGCGTGTGGGCGATGACGTCGTCGGCCACGACGAACGACTGCTCGGGGTCGAAGCCCAGCACCTTCTTGGTGGCTGCGAGTTCGTCGGCTCCGAGCGCCGAGCCGTGGATCTTTCCGGTGTTCTGCTTGCCGGGCGAGGGCCAGCCGATGATCGTGCGCAGGATGATGAGCGACGGCTTCGCGGTCTCGCCCTGGGCGGCCTCGAGGGCGGCGTACAGTTCGGCCACGTCCTCGACGTATTCGCCGGTCTTCTTCCAATCGACGACCTGCACGTGCCATCCGTACGCCTCATAGCGCTGGGCGACATCCTCCGTGTAGGCGACGTTCGTGTCGTCTTCGATCGAGATCTGGTTCGAGTCGTAGATCGCGATGAGGTTGCCGAGCTCCTGGTGGCCGGCGAGGCTCGAGGCTTCGCTGGTCACGCCCTCCTGGAGGTCGCCGTCTCCCGCGATGACGTAGACGAAGTGGTCGAAGGGCGATTCGCCCGGTGCCGCCTCGGGGTCGAACAGGCCGCGCTCGTACCGCGCCGCGTACGCGAAGCCGACGGCGGAGGCGAGACCCTGGCCGAGGGGGCCGGTCGTGATCTCGACACCCTTCGTGTGTCCGAACTCCGGGTGACCCGGAGTCTTGGATCCCCACGTGCGGAGCGCCTTGAGATCATCGAGCTCGAGACCGAATCCGCCCAGATAGAGCTGGACGTACTGGGTCAGCGACGAGTGGCCCACCGACAGGATGAACCGGTCGCGACCGAGCCAGTCCGTGTCGGCCGGGTCGTGCCGCATCACCCGCTGATAGAGCAGATAGGCCGCGGGCGCGAGGCTCATCGCCGTACCGGGATGACCGTTGCCCACCTTCTCGACGGCGTCCGCCGCCAGCACTCGGGCGGTGTCCACCGCGCGCCGATCGATTTCGTCCCAACGCAGATCCGACACCCGGCCGCCTTCCAATATGAGAGAGGGAGTTGCGCCCGCCAGGAGGCCGGTGTGCGGACCGCGTCACCACGGGAAGAGCTGCCGGCGCGGGGGCGCGCGTGATCCTCAGCATAGCGAAGCGGTATGCCGCCGCGGCTATCCGACGCATATGTGACGCGGGGTTGCCCCGACGTCGACGGAACGCGACAATACGGCCCCTCTCTCCTCGGGCCGGCCTCGGCGACGAGCGGGGGCGAAGACTTCCCTCGGCGATGTCATAGACTCGAGTGACTTGTGCACACGGCGATTGCGGAGGCGATGGACATCACGACGACGGCCGGTTCCATGGCATCCGTCGGCACCTCCGGCCGGTCGGTCCGTCGCACGATCCGCGCGTACGTCCAGCTGACGAAGCCACGCGTACTCGAGCTCTTGCTCGTCACGACGGTTCCCGTCATGATCCTCGCGCAGGGCGGTCTTCCCAGCCTGTGGCTCGTGCTCGCCACCGTCATCGGCGGATCGATGAGCGCGGGGTCGGCCGCCGCCTTCAACATGTATCTCGACCGCGACATCGATGCGCACATGCAGCGCACGGTGAACCGTCCGCTCGTGACGGGCGAGGTGAGCCCGCGGGGCGCTCTCATCTTCGCGTGGTCCCTTGCCGCGGCATCCACGATCTGGCTGCTGTTCACGACGAACTGGCTCGCCGCCGCGCTGTCGGCGGGCGCGATCTTCTTCTACGTCGTGATCTACACGATCATCCTCAAGCGCCGCACCGAGCAGAACATCGTCTGGGGCGGCATCGCCGGCTGCTTCCCGGTGCTCATCGGCTGGAGCGCCGTGACGGGCTCGCTCGCCTGGCCCCCTGTCATCCTGTTCGCGCTCGTCTTCCTCTGGACGCCGCCGCACTACTGGCCGCTGTCGATGAAGTACAAGGAGCAGTACGAAGAAGTGCACGTCCCGATGCTGGGCGCCACGCGGAACGGCTCGCAGGTCGGTCTGCAGGTGATCCTGTACGCGTGGGCGACCGTCGTCTGCTCACTCCTGCTCATTCCCGTCGCGCAGATGGGACTCGTCTACTCGGTGTCCGCGATCGTCTTCGGCGGCTGGTTCATCTACGAGTCCCACCGGCTCTACAACCGCGCGGTACGAGGGACCGAGCCGCGTCCGATGCGCGTCTTCCACGCCTCGATCTCGTACCTCACGCTGCTCTTCGTCGCCATCGCGATCGATCCGCTGCTGCCCTTCTGAGGCGCCTCTCAGCGAACGGGTGCAGGCTCGGCGTCAGCCTCAGGAGTCTCGTCGAGGTCTTCGACGACGTCGATGTCGACATCGTCTTCGGCGACCGGCTCGACGACGAGCTCCGGGGCGACGGGGCGAAGCGATGCGGCCGCGGCGACGGTGAGCATCAACAGGATCCCGACGACGCCCGCGCCGACGAGGACGGCTCCCACGACCGCGAGCGACTGTCCGACGTAGACCTCGACTCCCGTCGCTGTTCCCTCGGTCAGTGCCGTGGACATCGTGCCCAGTCGGTCTGCCATGATCCAGGCGCCGACGGCAGCGCTCGCGATGGATACGGCGAGGATCGCCCAGAACGGGATGCTGCGGACGAGCTGGGGGCGAGAGGTCATGAGTTCTCCTTCATCAGAGCCGGACCGGGCGGCCGCGGCGTCCTCAGCTTCTCGAAGACGGCGGGGCGCCAGCTCTGTGTAGCCGATGAATCTCCTATGAGACGCCGACGTCGGCCGGAGCCGCCCGGGTCGCCTCCACAGCCTCGATCTCGGCGAGCGGTCGCTTCAGGTGCAGCACGACGACCGTCATGGTCGCCGCCGAGAGCGCGGCGAGCACCATGTGCGCGCCGACGGCGATGATGGGAAGGCCGTTGCGGGCCTGGTAGAGCCCGATCGCGATCTGGACCAGTTCCACGATCACGAGGGCGGCCGTCCACATCGCGAGGCTCGGAACGTCCGACCGACGCCGCCACGATCCGACGAGCAGGACGAGGCTCAAGGCGAACAGTGCGTAGCCGGGCCACGCGTGGATGTGCTCGAGCAGCTCGGCGTTGAAGCCGTTGCGACCAGCCTCTGCGTCACCCGAGTGAGGGCCCGCGCCGGTCGTGAGGACTCCGAAGACGATCGTGAGGGCGAGGACGAGGGTCGTGACGTGCGTCAGCGCGGCGTACCACACGGGGACGGCGCGCACTCGCGGACCCGGCGCGTCCCCCATCCGGGCGAGGAAGGCGGCCGTCACGCACACGAGCACGAGCGAGGCGACGTAGTGGAAGCCGACGATGAACGGATTGAGGCCCGTCAGCACCGTGATCCCGCCGACCACTGCTTGCGCCACGACACCGCCGAGCACGACGAGGGCGAGGACGAAGAGATCGCGGCGCTTGCGCCGCAGACGCCACACCAGGACGACGACGACGAGAGCGAGGATGCCGACGAGGCCCGTCAGGGTGCGGTTCCCGAACTCGATGACGCCGTGAATGCCCATTTCCGGCGTGGGAACGAGGGAACCGGGCGTGCAGGTGGGCCAGGTCGGGCATCCGAGTCCCGATCCGGTGAGTCGCACGGCGCCGCCCGTGGCGATGATCAAGACCTCGGCGACGAAGGAGAGCCACGCGAAGACGCGTACCCGCCCGTCGACGCGGTCGGGCAGCCCGGCGGGTCCCGGGGCGACGAGCGGCTGGGCGGACATGTGAGCCTCCTGGCAGTTCGGCTCGGCATCGGCCGAACCCACGACGATCCGCCCGCGCCGGGGGGCGAAACCTGTAGAATCTCTAAGGTCGGATGCGGCAGCCAGAGGCGCCGCCTTCCACTGACAGTCTAGGCGCGAAGCTCGGCGCCACTTGAGAGGGCCCACCAGCGGCATCCATTCCAGCGAATACTTCGCCGGTCAGGAATGTCGGGGCGGATGACACCGTTGCGGCCCGGAGGAGAGTGTGTATGTCGGATGTGCTGATCGACCGCCCAGAGCTTGAGAGCCTGGGTGTCTATGAATTCGGGTGGCATGACGCAGATGCCGCCGGCGCGAGCGCGCGACGGGGGATCAACGAAGCCGTCGTGCGCGATATCTCGGCCCTCAAGGCCGAGCCCGAATGGATGCTGAAGACCCGGCTCAAGGGTCATCAGCTCTACGAACGCAAGCCGATGCCCACGTGGGGCGCGGACCTCAGCGAGATCGACTTCGACAACATCAAGTACTTCGTGCGGTCGACCGAGAAGCAGGCCCAGACCTGGGAGGACCTCCCCGCGGAGATCCGCGAGACGTACGAGAAGCTCGGCATTCCCGAGGCGGAACGCCAGCGGCTCGTCGCCGGCGTGGCCGCGCAGTACGAGTCCGAGGTCGTCTATCACCAGATCAACGAGCAGCTCGAAGCCCAGGGCGTCATCTTCATGGACACCGACACGGCTCTGCGCGAGCACCCCGAGTTCTTCGAGGAGTACTTCGGAACCGTCATCCCGGCCGGCGACAACAAGTTCGCGGCGCTCAACACCGCCGTGTGGTCGGGGGGCTCGTTCGTCTACGTGCCGCCCGGTGTCCATGTCGACATCCCGCTGCAGGCCTACTTCCGGATCAACACCGAGAACATGGGTCAGTTCGAGCGGACGCTGATCATCGCCGACGAGGGCTCCTACGTCCACTACATCGAAGGCTGCACGGCGCCGATCTACAAGAGCGATTCGCTCCACTCCGCCGTCGTCGAGATCATCGTCAAGAAGAACGCGCGCGTTCGCTACACGACGATCCAGAACTGGTCGAACAACGTCTACAACCTCGTCACCAAGCGTGCCGTGGCCCACGAGGGCGCGACGATGGAGTGGGTCGATGGCAACATCGGCTCCAAGGTGACGATGAAGTACCCGTCGATCTTCCTCATGGGCGAACACGCCAAGGGTGAGACGCTGTCGGTCGCCTTCGCGGGGCCGGGTCAGCACCAGGATGCCGGCGCGAAGATGATCCACATGGCGCCCTACACGCAGTCGTCGATCGTTTCCAAGTCGATCGCCCGCGGTGGCGGGCGAGCGGGGTATCGAGGCGAAGTGCGTGTCGATGCCAACGCGCACCACAGCGCCAACACCGTGAGGTGCGATGCGCTGCTGGTCGACACCAAGTCCCGCTCCGACACGTATCCGGCCATCGACATCCGCGTCGACGACGTCCAGCTCGGCCACGAGGCGACCGTCTCGAAGGTCAGCGAAGAGCAGCTCTTCTATCTGCAGTCCCGCGGTATGGCCGAGGACGAGGCGATGGCGATGATCGTGCGCGGCTTCATCGAGCCGATCGCGCGCGAGCTTCCCATGGAGTACGCGATGGAACTGAACAAGCTCATCGAGATGGGCATGGAAGGATCGGTCGGCTAGATGACGACCACGACACAGGCACCCCGCGTGGTGCCGGGTTCGACGGCGCATTCCGACGGGGCCTTCGTCCCCGTCCAGACGCGATCAGAGCGCCCGGCATCGTACGATCCGGCCGACTTCGCCGTCCCCTCAGGACGCGAGGTCAACTGGAAGTACACGCCCGTTGCGAAGCTCGCTCCGCTGTTCGTCGACGAGGCAGGGCCGCACGGCGCCATGACGGTGTCGGTGAGTGCGCCGTCCACTGTCGAGCAGACGGAGCTCCGTATCGGCGAGGCGCCCCGGGGTGAGGTGTTCGTTCCCGAGGATCGGCCCAGTGCCATCGCCTGGATGCAGGAGACGGTCGCACCGCTCCTGCGGATTCCGGCGGGCATCGAGCTCGACGAACCGATCGTCGTCGACCTCGTCGGCGACGGCGGGCTGGCGCATGCGCACGTCGTCCTCGAGGCCATGCCGAACTCTCGCGGCACGGTCGTCTTCCGTCACTCCGGCTCCGCGTGGCACGCGCAGAACGTCGAGATCATCGTCCGCGACGGTGCGCGGCTCGAGGTCGTCTCCGTCCAGCAGTGGGACGACGACGCGGTGCACCTCTCCGCGCACCAGGCGCGTGTCGAGAAGGACGCCACTCTTCGGCACGTCGTCGTGAGCTTCGGCGGCGGCATCGTCCGCGTCAATCCCTCCGTCGAGCTCGCCGGTGCGGGATCCCGCGGCGAGCTGTACGGCCTGTCGTACTCCGACGCCGGCCAGCACCTCGAGAGCCAGGTCTACCTGCATCACAAGGGCCCTCACACGAAGGGCGACGTCCTCTACAAGGGCGCTTTGCAGGGCGAGCTCGCGCGGAGCGTGTGGATCGGTGATGTGCTCATCGGTCCGGATGCCACGGGAACGGACTCCTACGAGGCGAATCGCAACCTCGTCCTGACCGACGGCGCGCGCGCCGACTCGATCCCGAATCTCGAGATCGAGACGGGTGACATCGCCGGCGCGGGCCACGCGAGTGCGACCGGTCGTTTCGACGACGAGCAGCTCTTCTACCTCCAGGCGCGCGGGATCAGTGAAGACGAGGCCCGACGCCTCGTCGTGCTCGGCTTCCTCTCCGAGATCGTGCAGAAGATCGGCGTGCCCGCTCTGGAGCAGGAGCTCATCGCGGCGATCGAGATCGAGCTCACGCAGGAGCTCGGCTCGTGACCGCGCAGCGCGTCTGCGCCGTCAGCGATCTCGTGCAGGACGAGGCCCGTCGTGTCGAGGTCGACGGCGTACCCATCGCGCTCGTCCTGGATGGAAACGGCGAGATCCACGCGATCGGCGACACCTGCACGCATGGCGACATCTCGCTCGCCGAGGGCTTCGTCGAGGGCGACACCCTCGAGTGCTGGGCCCACGGCTCTGCGTTCTCGCTCCGCACGGGAAAGCCTCTCAACCTCCCCGCTTACGAGCCCGTCCCCGTCTATGTCGTGCAGATCGACGGCGACGACGTGCTCATCGACCCGAACCTCACGAAGGAAGTCTGAATGTCTGTCCTCGAGATCCGCGACCTGTTTGTGACGGTCGAGACGGATGCCGGAACCACCCCGATCCTCAACGGGGTCACGCTGACCATCAACACGGGTCAGACCCACGCCATCATGGGCCCCAACGGCTCGGGCAAGTCGACGCTCGCCTACACGATCGCCGGTCACCCCAAGTACAACGTGACGAGCGGTTCCATCACGCTCGACGGCGAAGACGTCCTGGAGATGTCCGTCGACGAGCGTGCGCGTGCGGGGCTGTTCCTGGCGATGCAGTACCCCGTCGAGATTCCCGGCGTCACGGTGACCAACTTCCTCCGCACCGCGAAGACCGCGATCGACGGCGAGGCGCCGTCGATCCGTTCGTGGACGAAGGATGTGAAGTCGTCGATGAAGAACCTCCGCATGGATGCGAAGTTCGCGCAGCGGAACGTCAATGAGGGCTTCTCCGGCGGCGAGAAGAAGCGTCACGAGATCCTGCAGCTCGAGCTGCTCAAGCCGCGGTTCGCCGTCCTCGACGAGACGGACTCGGGCCTTGACGTCGACGCGCTCAAGATCGTCTCGGAAGGCGTCAACCGGGCGAAGCAGGAGACGGGCCTCGGCCTTCTCCTCATCACGCACTACACCCGCATCCTCCGCTACATCCACCCCGACTACGTGCACGTCATGGTGGCGGGACGGATCGTCGAAGAGGGTGGCCCCGAACTGGCCGACCGGCTCGAGGACGAAGGCTACGACCGCTTTCTCGAGCCGCTCGCGGACGCCGACGCGTAGGATCGCCTCATGACCGCAACGCTCGCTCCTGAGAAGTACGACGAGGTCACCGAGGCCCTCAAAGACGTCATGGATCCTGAACTCGGGATCAATGTCGTCGACCTCGGCCTCATCTACGACCTCGCATGGGACGACGAGAACGACGCGCTCGTCATCCACATGACGTTGACATCGGCAGGCTGCCCGCTCACGGACGTCCTCGAAGAACAGACGGCTCAAGCTCTCGACGAGGTCGTGGAGCGTTTCCGCATCAACTGGGTGTGGATGCCGCCGTGGGGGCCCGAGAGGATCACCGACGACGGTCGCGACATGATGCGCGCCCTCGGCTTCGCCATCTGACGGGTACGCCGCGACGGCGGGCCCCCGCCGGTCGGCGTCGGTAGGCTCGAAGGGTGAGCGTCACCCCGTTGGAAGCACTGCCCCTCGATCTGCTGCGTCACCGCACGAGCGCGAAGTGGACGACCTACGGGAACGACGTCCTGCCGCTTTTCGTCGCTGAAACCGACTTCCCGCTCGCGGCGGCGGTCTCCGGTGCTCTGACGCGAGCGGTGGAGCTCGGCGATACGGGATACACGTCTCCCCATCCCGGTGTCCGGGAGGCGTACGTCGGGTTCGCGCAGCGCAGGCTCGGATGGACCGTGGATCCCTCGCACGTGTTCTGGACCGCCGACGTCATCATGGGGGTCGTCGAGATCCTCCGTCGCCTCATCGAGCCAGGTGAGCGCGTCATCGTGATGCCGCCGGTGTACCCGCCGTTCTACGACACCGTGCACGAGGCGGGCGGCGTCGTCGAACGGGTGCCGCTCGTGCAGACGGCGACGGGCTGGGAACTCGACCTCACGGGAATCGAACACGCGCTGGCCGAGGGCGCGCGCGCCGTTCTGCTGTGCAATCCGCACAACCCGACGGGGACCGCGCATTCACTCGCGAGCCTGCGTGCACTGGCCGCGATCGCCGAGCGACATGGTGTCCCGGTCATCAGCGATGAGATCCACGCGCCCCTCACTCATTCACCCGCCGTGTTCACCCCCTTCCTGAGCGCCTCCGAGGCGGCGCGCACGATCGGCTACGCCGTCACGAGCGTCAGCAAGACGTTCAACCTCGCGGGCCTCAAGTGCGCCATCATGGTCGGCGGCTCCGGCCGTCAGGTCGATCTCATCCGCCGCCTGCCGCTGGAGGTCGGATGGCGCACGGGGCACTTCGGCGCCATCGCCCACGTCGCGGCGTGCTCACCCGAGAGCGACGAGTGGCTCGACAGTCAGCTTGCGGCGCTCGCGGGGAACCGGCGCCTTCTCACCGAGCTGCTGAGCGAGCATCTGCCGCTCGCCCGCTACGTCGAGCCTGACGCGGGCTTCCTCGCATGGGTCGACGTCTCGGCCTACGGGTGGGGCGACAATCCCGCGCGGACGATCCTCCGCGACGCCAGGGTCGCGTTCCACCACGGACCGCTCTTCGGAGACGAAGGCAAGGGGCATGTCCGGATCAATTTCGGCTGCTCACCCGAACTGCTGCGTGACGCGATCGAGCGTGTCGGCGCGATGGTCGGGTCGTGACTGCGCTCGGCGGACGCGTCACAGGAGTCTGGGGCCCTCGCTACGTCTGGGTGACCGCGGGAGCGGTCGCGCTCATCTTCCTCGCCGCCATCCAGTCGCTCGCTGTGACGACCGTCATGCCGGTCGTGAGCGCCGACCTCGACGGCGACGCGCTGTACGCCGTCGCATTCGCGGGGACTCTCGCGACGAGCGTCATCGGGATGGTCGTCGTCGGCGCGTGGTGCGACCGCGGCGGCGTGCTGGCACCCCTCACGACGTCAGTCGTCCTCTTCGTCGCGGGTCTCGTCGTCGCGGGAGCCGCTCCCACGATGGAACTCCTTGTCGCCGGCCGACTCGTGCAGGGACTCGGCACGGGCGGTCAGACGGTCGCACTCTACGTCGTGGTCGCGCGCGTGTACCCCGCCGTCCTCCACGGCCGCGTCTTCGCGGCCTTCTCGGCGGCCTGGGTCGTGCCTTCCCTCATCGGGCCCGCCCTCGCGGGCGCGGTCACGGAGTTCCTGCACTGGCGATGGGTCTTCCTGGGCGTCGCGGCCCTGACCGTGATCGCCTTCACGATGGTCGTGCTGCGGTTGCACGGCCAGCCTCTGGACACCGAGCATCCCGCGACGGAACGGATCTGGTACCGCATCGTGTGCGCCGTCGCCGTCGCGGCCGGGGCGCTGGCTCTGAGTCTCGCCGGTCAGCTCGGCGCTTTCGCCCTCGTGGTCGTCGTCGCCTCGGTGGTCGTCATCGCGTTCGCGTCGCGGCCTCTGCTGCCGCGGGGGACGCTGCGTGCAGCACGCGGTCTTCCCAGCGTGGTCTTGATGCGCGGTCTCATCGCCGGTGCTCTCTTCGGCACCGAGATCTACATCCCGTATCTCCTCATCGACGAGTACGGATTCTCTCCGACGTGGGCGGGGCTCGGGCTGACGGCGGCGGCACTCGCCTGGGCGGCGGCGGCAGACGTGCAGGGAAGGTTCGGCGACCGCCTCGGCAACACCCGGATCACGATCATCGGCTCGAGTCAGCTGCTCACGGCGATCGCGCTGTCGGGGGCGACGGCACTGTGGGGACTTCCTCCTGCCGTCATGATCGTCGGGTGGGCGCTCGCGGGCGGTGGCATGGGCCTCATGTATCCGCGGCTCACGGTGCTGACGCTCGCGTACTCGACGTCGCGGAATCAGGGCTTCAACTCCTCCGCGCTGTCCATCTCCGACGCCGTGGGGTCGGCGACGGCGATCGCCGTCATGGGGCTCGCCTTCACGGCACTGACATCGACGGATGCCGGATTCCCCGTCGTCTTCGCGATCGGTGCGATGCTCGCTGCGCTGGCGCTCGTGCCAGGCTTACGGCTGGGGGATGCGCGGCGATCGACGCCCGGCGATACGGCCTGATTTGTCGCGGAGAGCAGGTAAGGCTAGCCTTACTGGGTGACTTCTCTGACAGAGGCGCCGACCCGGCCCGCATATCGTCCGTACCGGACCCAGGTCGTCGCCGTCACGAGACTGTCTCCGCATTTCGCACGGATCGAGCTGACGGGGCCCGACCTCGACGTCTTCGGCACGGCGGGACTCGACCAGCGCATCAAGCTCATCCTGCCGCTCGCGGACGGGTCGTTCACCGATATCGGCCAGGACGACGATGCTGCCCTCGACGCCGGGACATGGTACGACCTCTGGCGGGGTGTTCCGGGTGACATCCGCAGTCCACTGCGCACGTACACGGTCCGCAGGATCGACCCGGATGCGCGACGTCTGACGATCGACTTCGTCCTCCACCACGACCCGGGGCCTGCGGGAGCCTGGGCCGAGCACGCGGTGGTCGGTCAGGAGCTCCTCGTCATCGGACCGGATGAGCGCAGCGACGGATCGCGCCTCGGGCTGGACTGGCATCCTGGAACGGCTCGTCGCGTCGTCCTGGCGGGCGATGAGACCGCCGCGCCGGCCATCTGCGGCATCCTCGAGAAGCTCGGTCCCGAGTTCGACGTCGACGCCTTCATCGAAGTCCCCACGGCAGCCGATCGCCTCGAGATCGCGGGGCAGGACGCCTTCCGGGTGTCGTGGCTCCCGCGGGGTGACCGCGAGCACGGTGCGGCGCTCACCGAAGCGGTCACCTCGTGGACAGCGCGGTCGTCCGACGTTCTCGCGCGCGCGGCTGCTCCGCGCCGTCAGGCCCTCGCCGACGTCGACGTCGACCGGGAGATGATCTGGGACAGCCCGGAGGACTCGGACGGCGACTTCTACGCGTGGATCGCGGGGGAGTCGGGCACGGTGAAGGCCCTGCGACGTCATTTCGTACAGGGATGCGGCGTCGACCGCAAGCGGGTCGCGTTCATGGGCTATTGGCGCCTCGGACAGTCCGAGCGACAGGAATGACGACGGTTCGCGATCGGCGCGGACGACTTCTGCTGCTCGTGATGCTCGTGCTGCTCGCGGGCATGACGATCGTCAGTCTCATGGTGGGCGCACGCTCCGTCGCGCCGTCCGTCGTGATCGAGGCGCTCTTGCGACCCGACATGTCGATCGCCGATCACAGCGTCGTCGTGACGCAGAGGATCCCGCGGACGATCATCGGGATCGCGGCCGGGGCCGCCCTCGCACTCGCGGGAACGCTCATGCAGGGACTCACGCGCAATCCACTCGCGGACCCCGGTCTGCTGGGGGTCAACGCCGGAGCGTCTCTCGCCGTCCTCGCCGCGATCACGCTTCTCGGAATCACGCAGCCCGCAGGGTTCGTATGGTTCGCCTTTGCGGGCGCTGCCGCGGCCGCCGTCGTCGTCGCACTCGTCGGAGCACGTGGGCCGGACGCATCGAACCCGGCCAAGCTCGCGCTCACGGGTGCCGCCGTCACGGCCGGTCTCACCGCGATCACGACACTCATCCTCACGACATCGATCACGGCGTTCGACGTCTTCCGCTACTGGCAAGTGGGGGGACTCACGGCGCGCGGACTCGATACCGTCGCCGTGGTCGCGCTGCCCCTCCTGATCGGCGCCGTCATCGCGGTCCTGTCGGCGCGCGGACTGGATCTCATCGCGCTCGGCGAGGACACGGCCTCGGGCCTCGGGCACAACGTGTCCCGTACGCGTGTCCTCGGGATCATCGCGACGGTGCTGCTGTGCGGCGGAGCGACGGCGATCGCGGGCCCCATCGTGTTCCTCGGGCTGGTCGTGCCGCACGCCCTGAGGTCGCTCGTCGGCGGGGACTACCGCTGGCTCCTGTGGATCGGCGCTCCGGCAGGAGCGGTCCTCCTCTTGAGTGCCGACGTGCTCGGACGCGTCATCGCTCCGCCGGGAGAGGTCCAGGCCGGCCTCGTCGTGGCGTTCGTGGGCGCACCCGTGCTCGTCAGCCTCGTGCTCCGTCGCAAGCGGGTCGCGCTGTGAGCCCCTCGATCCTCGACATCCGCGTCCGACTGCGTCGCCGCCGTCTTCTGGTCGGATCCGCTCTGCTCGTCGTCGTGATCATGATCGCGACAGTCTCGCTCTCCGTCGGCGACTTCGAGATCCTCCCGGCCGACCTGTGGGCGACCCTGTGGGGTGCAGGAGACCGCGCACAGACCTACGTCGTCTTCCAGGTGCGCGCCCCGCGCCTCGCCATGGCCCTCGTCGTCGGGGCATGCCTCGGCGTCGCCGGCGCTCTTCTTCAGTCGCTTCTCCGAAACCCGCTGGCGAGCCCCGACCTCCTCGGGATCAGCGGGGGAGCGGGCGCCGCGGCCGTCTTCGCGATCCTCGTGTTCGGCGTCGGCGGCCCTCTCCTCGCCCTGGCAGCATTCCTCGGCGGCCTCGCGGTGGCGGTGTTCCTCCTGTTCGCAGGCAGCCGGGCCGGAGACGGCGGCTATCGCCTGATCCTTGCGGGAGTCGGCGTCGCCTTCCTCTGCGCGGCGATCACGAGCTTCCTCATGATCCGCGCGAAGGTCGAACTCGCCCAATCCGCGCTCATCTGGCTCACCGGAAGTCTCGCCTCGACACCGTGGTGGAACGTTCTCATCGTCCTCGTCGCGGCGGTCGTCGCGCTGCCGGGCGTCATCGCGGCACGCCGTTGGCTTCCCGTCACGCAGATGGGTCCCCAGACCGCGGCCTCACTGGGTGTGCGCCCGTCGACCGTGCGGATGACGGCGGTCGTCACGGCTGTCGTGCTGACCGCCGTGACGTGCGCCTTCGTGGGGCCGATCTCGTTCATCGCGTTGTGCGCTCCCGCGATCGCGCGTCCGCTCCTCGGACACGGCGCTGTCGCCGTCGGCACGAGCGCGGCCGTCGGCGCGACCCTCCTGATGAGTGCCGACCTCATCGCTCAGTACGCCATCCCCGGCGTCTCGGTCCCGGTGGGCGTCGTCACCGGCGCACTCGGCGCCGTCTTCCTCCTGTGGTTCCTCGCGACGTCGAAAGGACGACAGCTGTGACGAACGTCTCCACTGAACCCCGATTGGCGGCGCGCGGTCTCTCGGCGGGGTATCCCGGTCGCCGAGTGATCGAGGGGCTCGACCTCGAGTTCGCGCCGGGTCGCATCACGATGATCATCGGCGCCAACGCGTGCGGCAAGTCGACGCTGCTGAGCGTCCTCGCTCGCGTCACGAGTCCGTCGGCCGGGCGCATCGAGCTCGACGGTGCCGACGTCTCGACGATCCCCCGGCGGCAGTTCGCGCGCAGCGTCGGGCTTCTTCCGCAGCATCCTGTCGCCCCTGACGGCTTGACCGTCGGCGAGCTCGTCTCGCGCGGCCGCTACCCCCACCGCGGACTCTTCCAGCGCTGGAGCGCGCTGGACACGAATCGCGTGGACGATGCGATGGTGAAGACCGGGATCGCCGGTCTCGCCGACCGGCCATTGGGTGATCTCTCCGGGGGACAGCGTCAGCGTGTCTGGATCGCGATGGCCCTCGCGCAGGAGCCGCAGATCCTCCTCCTCGATGAGCCGACGACGTTCCTCGACCTGAGTCACCAGATCGAGGTCCTCGACCTCCTGCGCGACCTCAATCGCAGTGACGGCACGACGATCGTCGTGGTCCTCCACGAGCTCAACCTCGCGGCACGCTACGCGGACGATCTCATCATCATGAACCACGGCGCCGTCGTCGCGCACGGCGCCCCCGGCGATGTGCTCACGAGCGCCGTCGTCGCAGAGGCCTTCGACCTCGATGCGCTCGTGATCCCCGATCCCCTGACCTCCACACCTCTGGTCATTCCCGTTCCGGGTGGCGCTCACGCCGCCCCGGACAGTGAATGACGCGACCGAAAGGAAACACCATGACACTCTCCTCTCGACTGAGCGCGCTCGGCGCACTCGCCGTCGTGGGCGCCCTCGCGCTCACCGGCTGCGCGGGGTCAGCCGGCGACACGGCGTCGACAGGCGATGCTCCCGCCGCCGACGGGTTCCCTGTGACCTTCGAGCACATCTACGGCGAGACGACGATCGAGACCAAGCCGGAGCGGATCGCGACGTGGGGCTGGGGTGCGACGGACGCCGTGCTCGCCCTCGGCATCGTTCCCGTCGCGATCGCGTCGATGGACTACGGCGGGGGTGACAACCGCATCACCCCGTGGGTCGAGGAGGCGATCGAGGAGCTCGGTGGCGAGGAGCCCGTCATTCTCGACAGCGCCACCTACGAGCTCAAGGTCGAAGAGCTGCTCGCGGCCGACGCCGAGGTGCTCATCGCTCCGTATTCCGGACTCACGCAGGAGGAGTACGACGAAGTGACCGGCGCCGGAATCGCCGTCGTCGCGCCCGAGGAGGCCCTCTGGTCGACGCCGTGGCGCGACGTCATCACCGAGACGGGCCGCGCCCTCGGACTCGAGAGCGAGTCGGAGCAGCTTCTGAGCGATCTCGACGCGCAGGTCGCCGACGCGGCGGCCGAGCACCCCGAGTTCGCCGGCACGACGATCGCCTACCCCTCCGACGACGTCGACACGTTCTACCTCTACCTCCCTGCCGACCCTCGCGTCGAGATCCTCGAGGACCTCGGTTTCGTCACACCCGATTCCGTCACGGCGCTCGACAACGGCGAGTCCACCTTCTATACGACGGTGAGCTCCGAGAATCTCGATCAGATCGACGCAGAGGTGATCTTCACTCAGGTCGAGAACGACGCCGCGCTCGACACCTTCCTCACATCGGACCGGACGAAGCTCGTCCCGGCCATCGCTGCGGGCGCCGTCGCGGCGATCGTCGGCGAGGAGAACGTCGCGGCGATCTCGCCGACGGCGCTGACCCTGCCGTGGATCCTGCCGGAGATGGTCGAGAAGCTCGCGGACGCGACAGCGATCGCGCAGGGCTGATCCTTCAGCTCTCACGAGCAATGCCCCGGCCGACCGGCCGGGGCATTGCTCATGACACGGGGATGGGTCTCAGTTCTTCGAGCGGGCATCGACCTTGCGGACGAGGGCCCACGCGGCGGGGATCACGGCGGCGGCGACTGCCGCCTTGATCACTCCGCCGACGATGAAGGGGAAGACACCGAACTCCAGGATCTGGGCGAACGTGAACTCGCCGCCCAGCACGACATTCAGGATGAAGGCCATGTAGGGCACCCCGAAGACGAAGGGGACGACGCTCGCGGCGGCGAATCCGATGAAGGCGAGAACGGGCTTGCGGTCCCATGCCTTGCGTGCGAACCATCCCGCGACGAATGCCGCGAAGATGAAGCCGATGATGAAGCCGAAGCTCGGCTTCATGACAGCGGCGACCGTGCCGGTGAAACCGGCGAAGACGGGGAGGCCCGCGAGACCCGCGAGAAGGTACGTCGTGAGCGCCGCGGCGCCCCTCCAGGGCCCGAGTGCCGCACCGACGAGGATGACGCCGAGCGTCTGACCCGTGATCGGCACGGGCTGGAGCGGGATCTCCACCTGCGCCAGGACGGCGACCAGCGCCGCGCCGGTGACGACGAGCGCCGCATCGACGGCGAAGGTGCGAGCCCTCGACCCCGGTCGTGTGAACACGTCTGCCAGGACACGGCGGGGAGGTGCGGCGACAAGCGACATGAGGCTCCTTCGATCTCGGCGCCCGCGGCGAGGGGCGGGTCTCGACTTATACTAGGGGGCTGGCCCTCTGCCGCCTTTGTACCCCACCACCGACGGAACGGACGTTTTGCTGTGCTTGCCGTGCACGACCTCGAGATCCGCGTCGGAGCCCGCGTCCTCATGTCGGACGTGTCGTTCCGCGTGTCGCCGGGCGACAAGATCGGACTCGTCGGACGCAACGGCGCCGGTAAGACGACGCTCACCAAGGTGCTCGCGGGTGACCTCATCGCCGCCGACGGAAAGGTGGAGAGGTCCGGCGAACTCGGCTACCTCCCGCAGGATCCGCGGTCCGGCGATCCCGAGATGCTCGCCCGCACGCGCATCCTCGACGCGCGCGGTCTCGGCACCCTCGCCCTGGGGATGTACGACGCATCGCTGGCCATGGGCGACGACGATCCGGAGGTCGCGGCGCGCGCCATGCGGAAGTATGCGAACCTCACGGAGCGCTTCGAAGCACTCGGCGGGTATGCCGCAGAAGCCGAGGCCGCCTCGATCGCTCACAACCTGTCCCTGCCCGATCGCATCCTCGATCAGCCACTCAAGACGCTCTCGGGCGGTCAGCGCCGCAGGATCGAGCTCGCGCGCATCCTCTTCTCCGACGCCCAGACGATGATCCTCGATGAGCCGACCAACCACCTCGATGCCGACAGCGTCGTGTGGCTGCGCGAGTTCCTCAAGGGCTACAAGGGCGGCCTCATCGTCATCTCGCACGACGTCGAGCTCGTGGGCGAGACCGTCAACCGCGTGTTCTACCTCGACGCCAATCGCCAGGTGATCGACGTGTACAACATGAACTGGAAGAACTACCTCCGCCAGCGGGTCGCCGACGAGGAGCGCCGTAAGAAGGAGCGCGCCGGCGCCGAGAAGAAGGCCACGGCGCTGCAACAGCAGGCGGCCCGGTTCGGAGCGAAGGCCTCGAAAGCCGCCGCCGCTCACCAGATGGTGGCCCGCGCCGAGAAGCTCCTGGCAGGGCTCGACGACGTGCGCCAAGAGGACCGGGTCGCGAAGCTCCGGTTCCCCAAGCCCGCCCCCTGCGGCAAGACGCCGCTCATGGCGAGCGGCCTGTCGAAGTCCTATGGGTCATTGGAGATCTTCACGGACGTCGATCTGGCGATCGATCGTGGTTCGAAGGTCGTCATCCTCGGGCTCAACGGCGCGGGTAAGACGACGCTGCTGCGCATCCTCGCGGGTGTCGACAAAGCGGACACGGGTGTCATCGAGCCCGGGCACGGTCTCAAGGTGGGCTACTACGCCCAGGAGCACGAGAATCTCGACGTCGGTCGTTCCGTGCTCGAGAACATGATGTCGGCGGCGCCCGACATCACCGCGACGGAAGCGCGGAAGGTCCTCGGATCGTTCCTCTTCACGGGCGACGATGTGCTCAAGCCGGCGGGAGTTCTCTCCGGCGGCGAGAAGACCCGGCTTTCGCTCGCGACCCTCGTGGTCTCGTCGGCGAACATGCTCCTGCTCGATGAGCCGACCAACAACCTCGATCCCGCGTCGCGCGAGGAGATCCTCGGGGCTCTCGCGCACTACGAGGGTGCTGTCGTGCTCGTCTCGCACGATGAGGGTGCGGTGGAGGCTCTCAATCCCGAGCGGGTCCTCATTCTGCCCGACGGTGTCGAGGACATCTGGGGTCGCGACTACGCCGACCTGATCTCGCTCGCGTAGCGACCAGGGTCAGCGTGCGGCGTCGAGGAGCGCATCCTCGTCTTCCGCGTCTCGATCGCGGCGACGGGTCGTCGGTGCAGGAGGGCGTGGCGCGGCATCCGTGTCGTCCTCTTCGGCCTCTTCGCGACGCGCCATGATCTCGGTGCGGATGATGTAGCCGATGAAGATGAAGCCCATGATCGCGAAGAGGATCCACTGGATCGCGTACGAGAGGTGAGGTCCGGGATCTTCGGATGGCGCGCTCAGGGCGACGGGCCGCGTCTCGGGGGCGGGGTCTTCGGAAGCCATGATCCCGTAGGCGCTGAGTTCCAGCGCCTGCGCGGTTGTCGTCGGAAGGCGATCGGCGATGAAAGGCAGGTTGATCGTCGGCACCTGGCCCTCGTCGGCCGTGCGGCCCGACGAGGGGAGCGGCTCGCCGGGGCGCACGCGCACGACGACCTCGACCGCGCCCGATGGGGCTGCCGGAACCGATTCGGGCTCCGGGCTCTCCCTGCCGGGCGGCACCCAGCCGCGATTGACCATCAGGACTCGTCCATCGTCCAGGCGGAACGGGACGAGCACCTCGAAGGCGGCCGTTCCGCCGTGGGGACGGTTGCGGACGAGCAGCTGCTCGTCGGTCAGGTACTCGCCGCGCAGCAGGACGGGCTGCCATTCCGCGGATGCCGGGAGCGCTCCGCCGGGCGCGATGACGTCGGCCAGCGCGACCGGGGGAGCGTCGTAGTTCGACTCGACGAGTTCCAGCTGAGCCGCGCGATCCGCGTTGCGCGTGAACTGCCAGTTGGCGAGAAACGCGCACGCGATCGCGAAGGCGATCGCGACGGCGGCATACGTGGCCCAGCGGACGGCGACGGGCGAGCGCTTCACGAGGCGACCTCGATCGGCGCGAGCTCGAGCGGGAAGGAGCGCGCCGCGAGGAACTCCCGCAGGTAGCCGACGTGCTCATCGCACGCCGTCCACGACTTCCGTCGCTCGGGCGAATGGATCTTGGGATTGCGCCAGTCGATGCGCCAGTGAGCGCGCGCGCGGCAGCCCGCTCGCGAGCAGATGACTGGCGTGTCGCCGCTGGTCACGTGGGTCCGCCGTCGTCGAGCTGTCGATGTTCCTCGATGCGGATGACACGAGGCGACGGCTCGGGCCCCGGAGCGGCGATCATGGGCGCCGTCGGCTGCGGAACGTCTGGCGCACGACGGGCCGTTTCGCCGACGTTCGCGAGCACGACAGCGAAGTAGGGGAGGAAGACCGCAGCAGCCGCGAGCACCCACGTGTACCACCCGTAGGGAGTGATGACGACCATGAGGATGAAGCACAGGATCCTGACCCCCATCAGGAGGAGATAGCGCACCGAGCGCGATTGCGCGTCGTCGTGCGGCGACGCTGGCAGCGACGTCGCCGACGGGCGATCCGGCGAGTTCCTCACGATGATCCAGCCTACGCCGGTCACCGGGGAAGGTCACCGATACGACGAAGTCGCGATGATCGAGATCGTGACGAGGAAGGCGATGCCGAGGATGACCGCCAGACCCGCATAACCGACGATGACGCCGGCGAGTGCCATCCCCCGCCCCTTCTCTCCGGTTCGGCTGATCTGCCTGAGGGAGATGTGGCCGGTGATGACGCCGGTGAGCGGTCCGAAGAAGGGCAGGAGCCAGAGGAACCCGACGATGCTCGCGACCATGGACACGACGGCGAGCACGTTGGTCTTCACGCCGGCGTACCCGTAGGCGGGTCCCGCGGCGTACGGGTATCCCGGGCTGGCGCCGTAGAGCGGTGGCGCGTACTGCGGCTGAGCCTGCGGCGGTTCCGCACCGTACGGGGGAGCCGCAGGCTCCGCGTACCCGTATCCAGCGGGCGGCGCATACGACGGAGCCGGCGGCGGAGCGCCGTAGGGGGGCGGCGTGGCGCCGCCGGATGGCGCGGCGCCTGTGACGTCGCCGCTGGACGATGAATCTCCGTCGGTCACGATGTCTGCCCTTCTGTCGTGCTTCTTCCGTGTCCCAGCGTAGCGACGAGTGCGACGCACACCGCTTGTAGGCTGGTGCGGATCCGTCACCGCCCGAGGAGAGCCTTTCATGTCCACTGACCGTGTCGTCCTCATCACCGGTGGAAACCGCGGCATCGGCCGCTCGATCGCCGAGAGATTCGTCGCCGAGGGTTACCGGGTGGCCGTGACGGCTCGTTCCGGGGAGGGCCCCGAAGGAACTCTCACGGTGCGCGCCGACGTCACCGACGCCGCCGCGGTCGACGCGGCGTTCTCCGAGGTCGAGAGGCAGCTCGGCCCGGTCGAGATCGTCGTCGCGAACGCGGGTGTCACGAAGGACACGCTGCTGCTGCGCATGACGGAAGACGACTTCGACTCGGTCATCGCAACGAACCTGGGCGGCGCATTCCGGGTCGTCAAGCGCGCTTCGAAGGGCATGCTCAAGGCCCGTTGGGGCCGAGTCATCCTGATCTCGTCCGTCGTCGGTCTGTACGGTTCTGCGGGCCAGATCAACTACGCGTCGTCCAAGAGCGGACTCGTCGGATTCGCTCGCTCGCTCACTCGAGAGCTCGGTGGGCGAGGCATCACGGCCAACGTCGTGGCGCCCGGCTTCATCGAGACCGACATGACGGCGGAACTGCCCACCGAGACGCAGGCCGAGTACAAGAAGAACATTCCGGCGGGTCGGTTCGCGACTCCCGACGAGGTCGCGGGAGTCGTCACGTGGCTGGCGTCCGACGACGCGGGCTATGTGTCAGGCGCCGTCATCCCCGTGGACGGCGGCCTCGGCATGGGGCACTGACGCCGCCTGTCAGCGTTCGACGGCATCGAGGATCGCAGCCGAGACCCGGTCGGGCTTCGTGAACTGCGGCCAATGGCCCGGCTCCTCGTCGTCGGAGCGCACGTCGACGACGTCGAGCCGTTCGAGGGAAGCCAGTTCTGCTGCCCACGCGGGGGCGGCCTCGATGATCTCGGCGACCTGCGGCGCGCGCACCGTATTGGTGATCATCGTGGCGGGAATCCGGCGTCGGGCGTCGTCGCCCAGTGAGACCGGGTCGGTCGGAACCCGCGCCGGCACCGACGACATGCTCGGCGACAGTCGCGCGCGCGTCTCGTCATCGATGTCGGAGACGTCCATGTCGTCGAAGAACTCCCACCCGGGGAACGGGACGACGCCGTCGACGACGGGGAACTCCGAGATGGACCCGCCCTCGGTCGGCGGGAACGTGTCGAGGAAGATGAGGCGCGCGACCCGGTCGGTGCGCGCGCCTGCGGCCGCGTAGACGACGTTGCCGCCCCCGCTGTGCCCGACCAGGACGACGGGATCGTGTCGGGAGTCGATCTCGTCGACGACCGCGTCGACCCAATCGGCGATCCCGATCTCGGCGGATTCCGATGCCGATGCGCCCACGCCGGGCATCGTGAGGGGGCGAACGTCGTGACCGGCGTCGATGAGGGTGGGTGTGACGGCATCCCACGACGAGGCGTCGAGCCACAGACCGGGAACGAGAATGATGTCCATGCCGCAGAGGCTACGCCCGGGCGGCGACATCGTCAGGGGAGGAGCGGAACGACCTCGCCGAGGTCGGTACGTCCGATCACGACGTCGGCGAGTGCGCGGACGGCGGGCTTGGCGTTGAAGGCGACTCCGAGGCCCGCGACCGCCATCATCCGGAGGTCGTTCGCTCCGTCGCCGATCGCGATCGTGCGGGAAAGGGGGATTCCGGCATCCTTCGCCCACTCCCGCAGAGCCGTCGCCTTGCCCTCCGCATCGACGATCGGCCCGTCGACGTCGCCCGTCAGCAACCCGTCGGCGACCGCGAGCCGGTTCGCGCGCCAGATGTCTACGCCGAGCGCGGGAGCGACGGTGTCGAGGATCTCGTGGAATCCTCCCGACACGACCGCGACGCGCCCCCCGCGCTCGTGGATGGCCGTCGTGAGCTCCCGCACCCCCGGTGTCGGCTCGATGCGGGTCAGGACCCGCGCGAAGGCGTCCGTCGGCACCCCCCGGAGCGTCGCGACGCGGGAACGCAGGCTCGCGGCGAAGTCCACCTCTCCGCGCATGGCGGCCTCCGTGGCCGCGGCCACCTCCGCCCCCCGCCCCGCTTCGTCGGCCAGGAGCTCGATGACCTCATTGCGGATGAGCGTCGAATCGGCGTCCAGGACCACGAGAAAGCGCGTGCGGGGCATCCTCCTACGCTAGCGGCGCGCGACGACGCCTCACGCGCGTCGTGGACGTCACCGTGTGACGTGCACGGCCTTCCCCACGACCGTGATGCCGGTGTCGGTGACCGTGAAACCGCGGGCGAGATCGCGTTCGCGATCCACGCCGACGGTCGCACCGTCGTCGAGCACGACGTTCTTGTCGAGGATCGCCCGATGGATGCGCGCTCCCGCGCCGACCATCACGTGGTCGAACAGGACGGAGTCGGTGATCGTCGAGCCGCCGCCGGCGAGCGTCCACGGACCGACGACGCTGCGCTCGAGGTGCGTCCCCGACAGCACGGAGCCGAGCGAGACGACGGAGTCGATCGCGTTGCCGATGCGACCCACGGCGTCGCGCACGAACTTCGCCGGGGGCGAGTTGACCGCCTGCGAATGGATGGGCCAGTCCGTGTTGTAGAGGTTGAAGACCGGCAGCGTCGAGATCAGGTCGAGGTGCGCGTCGTAGAACGACTCGATCGTGCCCACGTCGCGCCAGTAGTAGCGGTCGCGATCGGTGGAACCCGGCACGTCGTTGCGGTTCATGTCGTACACGCCGGCCTCTCCCCGTCCGACGAAGTACGGCACGATGTCGCCGCCCATGTCGTGGTTGGAGGTCGGCAGCTCGCCGTCCGTCTCGACGGCCTCGATGAGCGCGTCGGTGTCGAAGATGTAGTTGCCCATCGAGGCGAGGACTTCACCGGGGCTGTCGGCCAGCCCTGCGGGGTTCTGCGGCTTCTCGAGGAAGTCGCGGATCCGCGAGGGGTCGTCGGGGTCGACGTCGATGATGCCGAACTGGTTCGCGAGCGATATGGGCTGACGGATGCCGGCGACCGTCGCGCGCGCTCCCGACTCGATGTGCGCCGCGAGCATCTGCCGGAAGTCCATCCGATAGACGTGATCCGCACCGATCACGATGACGATGTCGGGCTTCTCATCATTGATCAGATTGAGGCTCTGCAGGATCGCGTCGGCCGAGCCCGAGAACCACCGCTTGCCCAGACGCTGCTGTGCCGGCACCGACGCGACGTACGAGTCGAGGAGAGCCGACATCCGCCATGTCTGGGAGATGTGCCGATCGAGGCTGTGCGACTTGTACTGCGTGAGGACCACGATCTGTCGCAGACCGGAGTTGATGAGATTGGAGATGGCGAAGTCGATGAGACGGTATTGACCACCGAAGGGGACGGCAGGCTTGGCTCTGTCCGCTGTGAGCGGCATGAGTCGTTTGCCCTCGCCCCCCGCGAGGATGATTCCGAAGACCTTCGGCGCTGCAGGCATGGCACCACACTATGTCGTCGAACGCGCCGTGTACTAGCGTTCGACACATGCGCGTCGACATCGTGACGAAGGAGTACCCGCCGGAGATCTACGGGGGAGCGGGGGTGCATGTCGCCGAGCTCGTGAAGGCACTGCGAGCCGGGATCGACGTCGAGGTCCGTGCCTTCGGGGCGGAGCGCGACGAGGCGGGCACGACGTCGTACGGCGTACCCGTCGAACTCTCCGCGGCCAATGCCGCCCTCCAGACACTCGGGACGGACCTCGAGATCGTCTCGGACGTCGCGGGTGCCGACGTCGTCCACAGCCACACCTGGTACGCCAACTTCGCCGGGCACCTGGCGTCGCTCCTCCACGGCATCCCGCACATCGTCACGGCGCACTCGCTCGAACCGCTCCGCCCGTGGAAGGCCGAGCAGCTGGGCGGCGGATATGCCGTCTCGAGCTTCATCGAGCGGACGGCGTACGAGGCTGCGGCGGCCGTCATCGCGGTGAGCGGGGGAATGCGCGATGACATCCTGCGCAGCTACCCCGCGCTCGATCCCTCCCGCGTCCGCGTCATCTACAACGGCATCGACGTCGATGCCTGGCAGCCTGTGGAAGACCCCGAGCTGCTCGCCCGGCTGGGCGTCGACGCAACGCGGCCCTCGGTGGTCTTCGTCGGACGGATCACGCGGCAGAAGGGTCTTCCGTATTTCCTGCGCGCGGCGGAGCTCCTTCCCGACGATGTTCAGGTGATCCTGTGTGCGGGTGCCCCCGACACGCCGCAGATCATGTCCGAGGTCGAGGGCCTCGTCGCGCGCCTGCAGGAGACCCGAGACGGAGTCGTCTGGATCGATCGGATGCTGTCGCGGCACGAGCTGTGCACGATCCTCAGCGCCGCGACGACCTTCGTCTGCCCCTCGGTCTACGAACCGCTCGGCATCGTCAACCTCGAGGCGATGGCGTGCGGCGCCGCCGTCGTCGGGACTGCGACGGGTGGCATCCCCGAGGTCGTCGTCGATGGCGTCACGGGGCGCCTCGTTCCCATCGAGCAGGTGCAGGACGGGACGGGAACCCCGACCGATCCCGAGCGCTTCGTCGCGGATCTCGCGGGAATCCTGACGGAGGTCGTGAGCGATCCCGAGCAGGCGGAGCGCTTCGGGCGCGCAGGGCGCGAGCGCGCCGCGTCGTCTTTCAGTTGGGAGAGCATCGCGCGACAGACCGTGGAGCTGTACGCCGAGGTCGTCGCCGCGTCCCGATAGGCTGGATGCATGGCCCAGGTGCTCGAGTTCTCCGACGTCGTCGTCCGCAGGAACGCCCGAGACATCGTCGACCACCTCGACTGGTCGGTCGAAGACGACCAGCGGTGGGTCGTCCTGGGCCCGAACGGTGCAGGCAAGACGACCATCCTCCAGCTCGCCGACACGCTCCTGCACCCGACGTCGGGCGTCGTGACGATCCTCGAAGAGCGACTCGGACGAACCGACGTCTTCGAGCTGCGTCCCCGCATCGGGTTCGCCTCCTCGGCGATGGCGCGGCGCATTCCGCCCGAGGAGACCGTCCTCGATGTCGTGCTGACGGCCGCCTTCTCCGTTCTCGGGCGTTGGCGCGAGGACTACGAAGACATCGACGAGCGCCGCGCCCTCCGCGTCTTGGCCGAGTGGAAGCTCGATCATCTGGCCGATCGCACTTTCGGGACGCTCAGTGATGGCGAGCAGAAGCGCGTGCAGATCGCGCGCGCCGTCATGACCGATCCCGAGCTGCTGCTCCTCGACGAGCCGACCGCGAGCCTCGACCTCGGCGCTCGAGAGGAACTGCTCACGCTCCTGAGCGGATACGCGAAGGCTCCCACGACACCCGCCATGATCATGGTCACGCACCACGTCGAGGAGATCCCCGTCGGATTCACGCACGTCCTGCTTCTTCGCGAAGGCCGCGCCGTGGCATCCGGTCCGATCGGCGAGACCCTGACGGCCGACGCGCTGACAGAGGCATTCGGCGTGCCGATCGTGCTGACCGAGGCCGACGGCCGCTACGCCGCCCGCGCGGCGTCGGGTTCGTAAGGGTCGTCAGAACCTGATAAACTCGCTCTTTGGTGCGCTCGCACCTCAGACTTTCCCGTCCTGGCAGAATCCAGGGCAACACTGGCTAAGGACCATCATGAAGACTGACATCCACCCGACGTACCAGGCAGTCGTGTTCCGCGACCTCGGCTCGGGAGAGACGTTCCTCACCCGTTCGACCGTCTCGAGCGACAAGACGATCGAGCTCGACGGTGTCGAGTACCCCGTCATCGACGTCGAGATCTCGTCCGCCTCGCACCCGTTCTACACGGGCAAGCAGCGCATCATGGACTCCGCCGGTCGCGTCGAGAAGTTCAACCAGCGCTTCAAGAACTTCGGCGGCAAGTAAGCCGCGACGATAAAGGCCCCGCCTCGGCGGGGCCTTTCTCGTTCTCTCTCGGATGCCGCCGTCGCGACGGGGAGTGGGTCGCGACGCCGCCGCACGACGCGTTGCCTATTTCGCCGGGCGTCACTGCCTAATCTCGGCTCGTCCATGCCCAGATGCCTCCAGCGTGGCACCACGCATGGATAGCGTCTCTCCGGACATCCGCGTCGGCGTTGATGCGGGTGACGATGAGAGGGGATGGAATGAAGCTACGACGCATGAGCGTGATCGGAGCGGTGGTCGCGGTGGCGACCGCGCTGGCCGCGGTGGGGGCATCGCCCGTGCACGCGGCGCCGGGAGACTCGCCGGTGGGTGTGCACGACGTGTGGATCAAGGCCGACAGCGGCGTGTTCGACGCGATCGGAAAGACGGGAACCCTGACGTTCAGGAATGTCAAGTCGACGACGCCGTACACCTGGAAGGCGAACGACTGGAACAAGTTCACGGTGACGCTTCCCCCGGGCCTGGTGTTCCAGGCAGGTGCGGAGCGGACGGCGGCCCTGTGCGACGGCGGTCCCTTCCGGATGGAGTGCTCGATGTCCTCCGATCGACGAGTGCTGACCGCGAAGGCGACGAACGGAGGGGGTACGCAGACTCTGCAGATCGCGCCTCACCTCACCGCGCTGCGCGTCGTCGCTGTCGGCCCTGTCGAGGGCAACGCCACCGTGTCATTCGACAAGCACGCCTATTCGGGAACCGCCCCGTGTGCGACCGCACCCGTGCCCGCGGGGACGGGGAGCACCTTCGACATCGCCGCCGCGATGACGTCGGGAAACCGCGGTCTGCGCATCGATACCCGCGACATCAAGCTGAGCCTCGAGGGTTTCGCGTCGACCAACACTCGGGTTCTGGGTGTCAGCGAGTTGCTCGTGTACGAGTCCACGAAACTGAAGAACTTCAGTAAGGACCAGACCCAGACCCTCACGTCCCCCGTCGTATCCAAGACGCTCACGAGCACCTACAGCATGACGAACTCGCACAACGTCACGAGCGGCGTCGAGGTGAAGGCGGAGGCCAAAGCCGGAATCGTCTTCGCGAGTTTCTCCACGTCGTCCTCGCTCAAGTTCGACTACCAGTTCGGAAACCAGCAGTCGTGGACGACCTCAGAGTCGGAGACGAAGACGTTCTCCGCGCAGAACCTCGTCATTAGGCCTCTGTACGTGGGGTTCGTCGACATCACTGCCTACTCCGCCCGGCTCGAGTCCGATGTGATCGCCACCGGCCAGTTCGAGGGCCAGGTCAAGGTGGCCAACTGCGACGGGTCGAACGCCCGCACGGTGTCGGTGGCCTCTCTCCTGGCCAATTCGAAGAGCTTCCTTCCTTCGTGGGTCTCTCCTAACGGGACGGTGAAGACGACGACGCGTGTCAAAGCCAATGGCTACTTCGAGACGAACGTCGCGACGCACGACCGTCCTATGACAGCCGATGAGATCGCGAAAAGGCAGATCAACCCCACGTTGCCGATTCCGGTGACCAAGCGATCGGTCAAGCCGGTCAAGTAGGGTCGTGCGCTCATCGGGACCTCACCCCTGGTGACATGCCGGTCGTAGGTCTGGGGGCCGTCCGCTTCGGCGGGCGGCCCACAGACCTGCCGGTAACCACGCCAGGGGACGACCTCTGCCGCCCGTAGACTCGACGGATGCCCGTAGTGAACCCCTACGCGTCGCTTCTCAAGGCGATCCCCGTCGAGCGGCACGAGGTCGAGGTCGCGGGAGGGCTCACGGCGTACTGGGCGTACGGGCCGGAAGACTCCGACACGACGATCGTCGCAGTCCACGGCTTCCGCGGAGAGCATCACGGGCTCGAGCCCGTCGTCGCGCATCTCCCCGGCATCCGGATCATCTCACCCGACCTCCCGGGCTTCGGTGAGACGCCCCCTCTTCCCGGCCGGACCCACGACCTCGATGCCTACGCGGATTGGCTGACCGGATTCGTCGGCGCCGTCGCGCCGGGCGCGGTCATCCTCGGGCACTCGTTCGGATCGATCGTCGTGTCGGCCGCCGTGGCAGGGGGGCTGGAGACGCCTCGCGTCATCCTCGTCAATCCGATCGGCGCTCCCGCGCTGGAGGGTCCACGCGGCATCCTCACGCGGCTCGCGGTCTTCTACTACTGGGCGGGCGCGAAACTGCCGGCTCCGGTCGGCGACGCCCTGCTGCGCAACGGGGTGATCGTGCGTGTCATGAGCGTCACGATGGCCAAGTCGAAGGATGCCGACCTGCGGCGCTTCGTGCATGACCAGCACGACACGTACTTCTCCCGATTCGCTGACCGCGATGTGCTGCACGAGGCGTTCGTGACGAGCGTGTCGCACGACGTCCGCGAATTCGCATCCCGGATCGCGGTCCCGACGCTCCTCATCGCTGCCGATCGCGATGACATCACCCCGATCGAGGCGGAGCGGGAACTGGCGGCGCTGTTCGCGGACGCCGAACTCGTCGAGATCGCCGATGTGGGTCACCTGATCCACTACGAGACTCCGGCACCGGCAGCGGCGGCGATCAGACGCTTTCTCGCGCCTTCCGCCGACGGTACGCGTTGACGTTCATGCGGTTGCCGCAGTTGCCGGTGTCGCAGTAGCGCTTGGAGCCGTTGCGCGAATAGTCGATGTAGACGGAATCGCAGTCGTCGGCGGAGCAGATGCGGACCCGACCGTACTCGTCGGCGCGGATGATGTCGGTGAAGGCCATCGCGGCTTCCGCCAGGATCCGCATCGCGAGCGGGTCGTCATCGGACGTTGCGTGGATATGCCAGTCGTAACCGTCGTGCTTGACGAGACGGGGCAGCGCGTCCGCGTCGTGCAGCATCTGATTGATGATCGGCACGGCTCCTTCGCGATCGACCTCCCACAGTTCGCGGAGGCGACCGCGGATCGCGCGCACGGCGTGGAGCTCCTCGCCGTCGCGGCGGATCGTGCCCGTGTAGGGGTTCACGTCGAGGTAGGCCTCGAAGTCTTCGAGGGTCGCGAGCGTGTCCTCTCCGTCGTACCCGGGGAGGGTGTTGACGAGATACGCGGCCGCCACGAGCGACTGTTGTGTGTCACGAATGAAAACCATATTGACCCCTGACAGTCGAGTACGCTAGCGTCACCAGTGTAAGCACAGCTTGGTCCTTACATCTCTTTTCTCTCTCCGGGATGACGCATGACCACTCCAACGACCCCTGTCGTGATCGACGGCTTGCCCGTGAACCGGAGGGTGAGTACCGCCGGGCTCGCGATGGCGGTCGTCTCGGCGCTCGCCTTCTCTTCCAGCGGACCCTTCATCAAGCCGCTTCTCGAAGCGGGATGGTCGGTCGGGGCCGCGCTCATCGTGCGCATCGGACTCGCGGGGCTCATCCTCTCGCCGGCTCTCTTCCTCGCGATGCGCCGCCAGCAGGGCTTCCTGCGTCGCCACTGGCCCCTCATCGTCGGGTTCGGCCTGACGGCCGTGGCGGGATGCCAGCTGTTCTTCTTCTCGGCGATGCAGCGGATGCCGGTGGCGGTCGCGTTGCTCATCCAATACCTCGCGCCGGTGATGCTCGTGGCTCTGGCATGGGTGCGGACCAAGCGAGCGCCGTCACGTCTCGTTCTGGTGGGATCCGCCGTCGCCGTTGCGGGGCTCGTCCTCGTCGTCGACATCTCCGGCGGAGGGTTCGACCTGCTCGGAACGATCTTCGCCCTCGCGGCAGCCGTGTGCGTCATGGCCTACTTCCTCATCTCCGAGCGTGCGGGCGACCACCTGCCGCCCCTCGCGCTCGCGGCCGGCGGTCTGCTGACGGGAGCCCTCTTCATGGGCACACTGCTCCTCGTCGGGATCCTCCCCTTCCACGCACCCGCCGTCACGGTCGAGCTCGCGGGCGCGGAGGTCCCGTGGTTCATCCCGCTCCTGTGGGTCGCGGCCATCGCCACGACGCTCGGCTACGCGTTCGGCGTCGTCGCCGTGCCGCGGATCGGATCCCGCGTGGCATCGTTCGTCGGACTCTCCGAAGTCCTCTTCGCGCTCGGCTTCGCGTGGCTCTTCCTGTCGGAGGTGCCCGCGCCGGTGCAGTTCGTCGGAGGAGCGCTCATCCTCGTCGGCGTCGTGCTCGTGCGCGCTGATGCGTCGTCGCCCGGAAACCCGCGAGGCGAAGCTGCTATCGTTCCCGTCGTGCCAGCTCCATGAGCGGCGTGACGCGGTGGCCGATCACTTCGCCCATGACGAGTGACGTCTCGGTGCGCTCGACGCCCTCGATCGCGAGGATGCGCGCGTCCGTGTCGAAGAGATGCTGCGTGTCGCGGCACGCCACGCGGACCAGGAGATCGATCTGACCGCTGAGACCGTGCACCTGCACGATCTCGGGGATCGCGGACAGCTCTTGAGTGATCCTCGGCAGCTCCGCTTGGCGCACGATGGCGCTGATGAATGCCTCGATCGGAAACCCGAGGGCTGCTGACGAGATCGCCCTCTCGTACGAGAGGAACACGTTCGCCCGATCCAGACGCGCCATGCGTGCCTGGACGGTGTTGCGCGACAGCCCGAGGCGGTCGGCGAGCGCGACCACCGTCGCGCGCGGGTCGGTCGACAGCGCGGCCAGAAGCTCGAGGTCGACATGATCGAGTGCGCTCATAGTGCGAAACGTTAGCATGAAGTCCCTTCCTCGTCCTGCGCAACATGCTCAACAGGATTGCGATTGCTTGAGCTAGGTGACAGATGGACGTATCGTCGCCCTCACCGGCGAAGACGCCGGACACCGCTCAGAGCCGCCCCACGAGGTCAGCTCCCGAGGAGGGATGACGATGACGCACACCCTGACCCCCACTCCCGATATCCATACGGACATCGACGATGTCGCCCGGCTGATCTCGAGCGACGGGACCCGAGTGCACGATGCCGAGCTCGACCGCTGGGTCGCCGACATCGATGCCGCGCTGCTGCGCAGCCTCTACCGCGACATGGCGCTCGTGCGCCGCGTCGACACGGAGGGTGTGGCCCTGCAGCGTCAGGGTCAGCTGGGCCTGTGGGCTCCGTGCCAGGGGCAGGAGGCTGCGCAGGTCGGGACCGCTCGCGCCTTCCGTGCCGACGACTTCGTCTTCCCGAGCTACCGCGAGATCGGCGTGAACTTCGTCAGGGGAGCGAAGCCAGAGGACTTCGTCCTCGCCTGGCGGGGCGAGCAGCACTCGACCTACAACCCTTACGACATCAACACCGCGACACCGCAGATCATCATCGGGGCCCAGGCGCTTCACGCCGTGGGCTACGCGATGGGCATCCAGCGCGACGGCACCGACCAGGTGGCGGCGGCGTACTTCGGCGACGGGGCGACGAGCCAGGGAGATGTCAACGAGGCGATGGTCTTCGCGTCGTCCTTCCGCTCGCCCGTCGTCTTCGTGTGCACCAACAATCAGTGGGCGATCTCCGAGCCCGTCACGGTTCAGGCCAAGTTCCCCATCGCGGGCCGCGCGCCGGGCTTCGGCATCCCCAGCATGCGCGTCGACGGCAACGACGTGCTCGCGTGCTTCGCAGCGATGCGCTGGGCGGTCGACAACGCCCGGAAGGGACACGGACCGGCCTTCATCGAAGCCGTCACGTATCGCATGGGACCGCACACGACGTCCGATGACCCCACGCGCTACCGCGACAAGGAGGAAGTGGAGCGGTGGCGGCTGCGCGACCCGCTCACGCGGCTCGAAGCGTTCCTGCGTGCCGAGGGCGAGTTCGACGACGACTTCGCGGCACAGGTCGCCGCCGACGCCGACGAGCTCGGCGCCGCCGTGCGTGCCGCAGCTCTCGGTGCCGTCACGCGCCCGGCGATCGAGATGCTCGACGACGTGTACGCGGAGCCCCATTCCGGGCTCGAGGAGCAGCGCGCGTGGTTCGCGTCGTACCTTGACGGATTCGCCGCTGAGGAGGCCGCGCGATGACGCAGCTCACGATGGCGAAGGCCCTCAACGAAGGACTCCGTCGCGCACTCGCGGACGACCCGAAGACGCTCATCATGGGCGAGGACATCGGCAAGCTCGGCGGAGTCTTCCGCATCACCGACGGCCTCCAGGCCGAGTTCGGCGCGCAGCGCGTCGTCGACACGCCGCTCGCCGAGTCCGGCATCGTCGGCACGGCCGTCGGCCTGGCGTTCCGCGGTTACCGCCCGATCGTCGAGATCCAGTTCGACGGCTTCGTCTACCCGTCCTTCGACCAGATCGTGTGCCAAGTGGCCAAGCTCCACTACCGTACGCGTGGCAACGTGAAGATGCCGATCACGATTCGCATTCCCTGGGCGGGCGGCGTGGGCGCGGCCGAACACCATTCGGAGTCGCCCGAGGCGTACTTCGTGCACACAGCGGGACTGCGCGTCGTGGCCGTCTCCAACCCGCAGGACGCCTACGTCATGCTTCGTCAGGCGATTGCGTCCGACGACCCGGTCGTGTTCTTCGAGCCCAAGCGCCTGTACCACTCCAAGGGAGACGTCGATCTCGGGCTCGAGCTCGACGACGCACCGCCGATGGGCGTCGCGCGGGTCGCACGCGAGGGGCGCGATGTGACACTCCTCACCTACGGGGCGCAGGTGCCCATCGCACTCGATGCCGCGACGGCGGCGGAGGACGACGGAGTGTCGATCGAGGTCATCGACCTGCGCTCCCTCTCGCCCGTGGACTACCGCACGATCACGGCATCCGTCCGCAAGACGGGACGCGTCGTCGTCACGCACGAAGCGGCTCGCGAGGCGGGCGTCGCGGCGGAACTCATCGCGAGTGTCACCGAGCGGTGCTTCAACTACCTCGAAGCTGCGCCCGCTCGGGTCACGGGCCACGACATCCCCTACCCGCCGGCCAAGCTCGAGAAGCACCACGTGCCCGACCTCGACCGCATCCTCGATGCCGTCGACCGCGTCATGGATCGTCCCCACAGCATGAGCGGAGTCCAGCTGTGAACCAGGACTTCCGACTGCCCGATCTCGGCGAAGGCCTGCCCGAGGCCGAGATCGTCCAATGGCTCGTCGCCGAGGGCGACAGCGTGACGCTCAACCAGACGATCGCCGAGGTCGAGACGGCCAAGGCGATCGTCGAGCTCCCTTCGCCTCACGCGGGCATGGTGCGGACCCTCCATGCCGCGGCCGGCGACGTCGTGGAGGTGGGCTCCGTGCTCATCTCATTCGAACTCGAGGGGAGCGGCGAGGATACACCGGCGGATGCCGAAGTGGCTGCCGCCGACGACGAGTCGGCCGAGCCGGTCGCCGCTCAGCCGAACCTCGTCGGATACGGCGCCGCACCGCGGACATCCGGTCGTCCGCAGCGCCGCGCCCGCGTCGCCGCATCCGCGTCGTCGCGGGTGGACACCGCCGTGCTGGAGGCGGCGCCGCACGACGCGGTGCACGACGGCGGACACTCGGCGGATGTCGACGACCGTCTGCAGGAACGTCCGCGTTCGACGCCGCCTGTCCGGATGCTCGCGAAGCAACTGGGCGTGGATCTCGCGCTCGTCGAAGCCACGGGCGCGCACGGGATCATCTCGCGCGCCGACGTCGAGGCGTACGCGGCTCGCGTCGGCGTGGCGCCCGCGCCCGCCCCCGACGAGACGTCGCGCGACGTCGCCCGGGCACTGTCGGCGCCCGACGCGCGCACGACGCGCACACCTATCCGCGGTGTTCGCAAGCACACGGCCGAGGCGATGGTGCGAAGCGCCTTCACGGCGCCGCACGTCACGACGTTCCTGACGGTTGATGTGACGGCCACGATGGAGCTCCTCGTGTCTTTCAAGGCGGACCGGACGTTGCAGGATCACCGCATCGGCATCCTCGCCGTCGCCGCGAAAGCCGTGTGCCTCGGCCTCGCGCAGCATCCCGAACTGAATTCGAAGTGGGATGCGGATGCCGGCGAGATCGTCGCCCACCACTACGTCAACCTCGGCATCGCCGCCGCGACAGGACGCGGGCTCGTCGTCCCGCATATCCCCGACGCGCAGGACCTCACCCTCGTCCAGTTGGCCGACGAGATCCGCACGCTCGCCGAGACGGCCCGCGCGGGCAAGACGGCGCCGGCGGCCATGATGGGCGGAACGTTCTCGATCACGAACGTCGGCGTCTTCGGTGTCGATGCGGGAACGCCGATCATCAATCCGGGCGAGGCCGGGATTCTCGCGCTGGGCGCCGTCCGGCGCCAGCCCTGGGAGCATCGCGGGGAGATCGCACTCCGCGACGTCATGACGCTCGCGCTGTCGTTCGATCACCGCCTCGTCGACGGCGAACAGGGATCCAGGTTCCTCGTGGCGGTGGCGGACATCCTCCGCGAACCCGGCAGAGCGATGCTTCTGAGGTAGTCAGCGCGTCTTCGGGTAGAACAGCCCGAGACCGTGACGGTGGATCGTCTCGTACGCCTCGGCGTACGTAGTCGGCTCGGCCTCGTCCGACGAGCCGTATCGCGCCAGAAGGAGTCCGAGGAGACCCCGTCCGGGAGGGCTGATCGGCTTGTCCTTGTGGGCTCCGTCCTTGAGGTCGATGGGCTCGTCCTCGTCGGGGTTCGGCGGAACGTACATCGGGTGCACGACGGGCCAGGTCGACGGGTCGCGGGGCGTCTGGAGATTGACGATCGAGAAGAGGTCGTTCGCGCCGGCATCGCGTCGGGTCAGGGGACGAAGCCCGTGCAGTCGCGTAAGCGTCGCGATCACCGAACCGTGGTGCATCTCGTCGTGGACGATGGTGTTCCGGCGCGTGTATGCCGAGACGGCGATCGCCGGCACGCGTGCCCCCAGCCGGTCGAACGTGAATCCCATCTCGCCCGGCTCGTCTTCTGCGGCCGGGGGAGTCGCTGCGGGGGGCGGGACGTGATCGTACGTCCCGCCGTGTTCGTCGAAGGTGATCAGCAGAAGTGTGTTGACGGCGTTGGAACCGCCGGGCGTCGAGGAGTTCTTGATCGCGTTGTAGACGCTGGCGACGAGCTTCTCGCCCGCGCGAACGTCCGACACGGCGGAGTCGACGATCATCTGCCCGTCGACGACGCTCGATCGATAGACGCCGAACGGGGGATGGAAGTCGTTGTGGTTGTAGACCATCCGCGGCTCGATGAAGGCGTAGGCGGGCAGCTTCCCTTCGCGCGCGTCCTCGTAGAACTCGGACATATGCCCGAAGTGCTCCGTCCTCCAGTACTTCTCGAGGACCGGAGCGTGCATGACTCCCGTCAGCGAGACGAACTGGATCTCGTCGAAGTAGATCTTCCACGAGATCCCCGCCTCTTCGAGCCGATTGAAGATCGTGGGTGTCTCCGGCGCGTCGAGCCACTTGTCGTAGCCACCGCCCTGCTTGTTCGTGACGAAGCCGTGCGAGGTCGACGCGTGGAAGAAGGAGCGATTGCAGTAGGTCTGAGAGGGCACGGCGCCGAACCAGGCGTCGAAGACCGCGAACTCCTTCGCGAGCGTCGACAGGACCGGCAGCTGCTCGGGGGAGAACCCGCCCATGATGTGCGAAGCCTCTTCGATCGTCGGCTTCTTGCCGGGACGGAGCCGCTCCATGTTGTTCCAGTAGTCCTTGAGGAAGCCGGACATGTTGGCGTTCGCGCCGGGCGGCGGCGCGTTGAACGGGGGCTCCATCTCGCCGACCTGCTTCGTCGCGTTGTCCGGCGGCTCCACCGTCCCGAACAGCTGCGTGTTGACGTGCGGGAATTCTTCGCCCGGATCGGGATTCGGTCGGCCCATGACCTCGTCGGTCGGACCCGTGTAGACATGCGCCGCGACCCGTTCACCCGTCGGTGCCGTGTTGAAGTGATCGCCGAACGCGAGACCCTCGAAGGTCTCGCCCTCGGGGAGGTCGTCGGGTGTGTAGAGCCAGCCGAGCATGTTGTCGAACGACCGGTTCTCGCCCATGAGGACGACGACGTGATCGAATCCCGGTTCGTGCCGGGCGGGGACGGCTCCGAAGTCGATCGACCCCTCGCGGTAGCCCGCGGCATGGCCGATCGCCGCACCTCCTGCCGCGCCCACGGCCCCGCCCACGACAAGCCCCGCCGTCGTGAGTCCCCCCATCTTCAAGAAGTCGCGCCGCGACGCCCCGTCTTCCGGCGTCGCCCCGTCCTCCGGCTCCGCCCCTTCTTCGTCGAGAAACCGGCTTGTCATCGAGGCACCCTGTTGTTCGCGCCATCCAACGGGGTGTCTCGGCGACAACGCGGGGTGTCGGCACCCGGGGAGGCATCGGAGGGCGGCACGCGTGACATGGCGAACAGCATAGATCCCGCCAGGGCACTGCGGGGCGGACTATGCCGTGAGGGCGGCGATCGCCATCGTCTCCAGGACTCGCCGCACGGTCTGGTCGCCCGGCGTCCCGCGCAGTCCGCGAACGCTGTGCGGGGTCGAGTTGATGAGGCCGAAGCACGCGTGCGCGCGGACGCGGAGATCGGCGGCATCCCTTTCCGGATGCAACTCGGCGAGCACTCCGATCCATACCTCGACGTACGCGCGCTGCAGGCGCCTCACCGTGTGGCGGTCCTCGTCGCTGAGGCTCGCGAGGTCACGGTCCTGCACGCGGATGACGTCGGCGTCGGCGAGGGCGAAGTCGGTGTGGAAGCGGACCAGCGATCGCAGTCGCTCTTCGGCAGCGGTCTCCGAGGCGACGACAGCCGTCCCTCCCGCGAGGAGGCGTTCACTCACCGTGATGAGGATGGTGCCCAGGAGGGCCTGCTTATTGGCGAAATGCCGGTAGACGGCGGGGCCGCTCACGCCCACGGCTGCTCCCAGCTCTTCCAAGCTGACGCCGCTGTAGCCGCGCTCGGCGAACAGGCGCGAGGCTTCGTTGAGAAGTGCGGAGTACCGATCCGCCTTCTGCCGCTCGCGCTCGGTGACACGGGTTGTCATCTCAGTTAATCCCCGCTAACATCGAGTTCCAGTTAGGGAACACTAACCGGAACGATCGTGCGATGGCGAAAGCGTGATCCGATCGTGACGTCGACGGAGATGACATGACGAGACTCGCGTCAGCGGTCCAGCGTGACGAGGCGTTCGAGAGGACGCGTTCAGCGCAGCAGGAGCTCGCAGCAGACCTCCGAGCGAGACTCGACTCCGCGGCGCTCGGCGGCCCCGCGCCGTCACGCGAACGACACGTCGCCCGGGGCAAGCTGCTGCCGCGCGACCGTGTCGAGCGGCTGCTCGATGAGGGCAGCCCCTTCATCGAGATCGCTCCGCTCGCGGCTGACGGGCTCTATGGCGGCGAGGCGCCCGCGGCCGGCGTGATCGCGGGTATCGGACTCGTCCACGGACGCCACGTGATGGTCGTCTGCAACGACGCGACGGTCAAGGGCGGCACGTACTTCCCGATGACTGTGAAGAAGCACCTGCGCGCACAGGAGATCGCGCTGGAGAACCGGCTTCCCTGCATCTACCTCGTCGACTCGGGCGGTGCGTTCCTCCCGATGCAGGACGAGGTCTTCCCCGATCGGGACCACTTCGGCCGGATCTTCTTCAACCAGGCGCGGCTGTCTGCTGCGGGCATTCCGCAGCTCGCCGCCGTGATGGGTTCCTGCACGGCCGGCGGGGCCTACGTCCCTGCCATGAGCGACGAGACCGTCATCGTGCGGGAGCAGGGCACGATCTTCCTCGGGGGCCCGCCCCTCGTCAAGGCGGCGATCGGCGAGGTCGTGACGGCGGAGGAGCTCGGAGGCGGTGACCTGCATGCGCGCAGGTCGGGTGTGGTCGATCATCTCGCGGAAGACGACGAGCACGCGCTGGAGATCCTCCGTGACATCGTCGCGACGCTTCCGCAGCCCGCCGCACCCGCGTGGGACGTCATCGACAGCCGTCGTCCGGCTGAGGACGAGGCCGAGCTGTACGGTCTGGTCCCCGTCGACGTCAACCAGCCGTATGACGTGCGAGAGGTGATCGCGCGCATCGTCGACGGCAGCGAGTTCCACGAGTTCAAACGCGAGTACGGCACGACCCTCGTCACAGGCTTCGCGCGCATCCACGGTCATCCCGTGGGGATCGTCGCCAACAACGGCGTGCTCTTCAGCGAATCCGCCCAGAAGGGGGCGCACTTCATCGAGCTCTGCGATCAGCGCGGGGTGCCCCTGCTGTTCCTGCAGAACATCTCCGGTTTCATGGTGGGGACGGACGCCGAGGCCGGCGGTATCGCGAAAGACGGCGCCAAGATGGTGACCGCGGTCGCCACGACGCGTGTCCCCAAGCTCACGGTCGTCATCGGCGGTTCATTCGGTGCGGGGAACTACTCGATGTGCGGCCGGGCGTACTCGCCGCGATTCCTGTGGATGTGGCCGGCGAGCAGGATCTCCGTGATGGGCGGCAATCAAGCGGCGTCCGTGCTGTCCACCGTCAAGCGCGACCAGCTCGAGGCTCGCGGTGAAGAATGGACGCCGTCTGCGCAGGCCGACTTCGAAGAACCCATTCGTGCGCAGTACGAGGAGCAGGGGAGCCCTTACTACTCCACGGCGCGACTGTGGGACGACGGTGTCATCGATCCGCTCGAGACGCGTGACCTCCTGGGGCTCGCGCTGGACGTCGTCTCGCGCACTCCGCTTCCCGAGCCCCGCTTCGGCGTCTTCCGGATGTGATGCACATGACCTTCGACACCGTCCTCGTGGCCAATCGCGGAGAGATCGCCCGCCGCATCATCCGCACTCTCCGTCGCCTCGGCATCCGCTCCGTCGCTGTGTACAGCGATGCCGACGCGGATGCTCCCCACGTCCGCGAGGCGGACGTCGCGGTCCGTATCGGCCCCGCGGCGGCGTCCGCGTCCTACCTCGACATCGAGGCGGTCCTCACGGCAGCCCGTGACACGGGGGCACAGGCCATCCATCCCGGGTACGGATTCCTCTCCGAGAACGTCGCCTTCGCGCGAGCGTGCGCCGACGCGGGCATCGTCTTCGTCGGACCGGGAGAACGCGCACTCGACGTCATGGGCGACAAGATCCGGTCGAAAGAGCATGTCCGCGCCCATGGGGTGCCGATCGTCCCCGGCTTCGCCGCCGGCGAGATGACGGATGCCGAGATCGCCGAGGCCGCCGAGGCGACGGGCTACCCGCTCCTCGTCAAGCCGTCGGCGGGCGGCGGTGGCAAGGGGATGCAGATCGTCCGCTCCGCATCCGATCTGCCCGACGCGCTGGCGACGGCACGGCGCGTCGCGAGGTCGGCGTTCGGGGACGACACCCTTCTTCTCGAGCGTCTCATCGAAAGGCCGCGGCACATCGAGGTCCAGGTCCTCGCCGACGACCACGGTGGCGTCATCCACCTCGGCGAGCGCGAGTGCACGCTCCAGCGACGTCATCAGAAGGTCATCGAGGAGGCGCCGTCGCCCATCGTCGACGCCGAGACCCGCGCGCGCATCGGAGCTGCGGCGTGCGCCGCTGCGGCATCCGTCGACTACCGGGGCGCCGGCACGGTCGAGTTCCTCGTCGCGGGGGACCGCACCGACGAGTTCTTCTTCATCGAGATGAACACACGCCTGCAAGTCGAGCATCCCGTGACGGAGCTCGTGACGGGCATCGACCTGGTCGAGCAGCAGCTTCGCGTCGCTGCGGGTCACGCGCTCGACATCGCGCAGGAGGATGTGCGCCTGGACGGTCACGCTGTCGAGGCGCGCGTCTACGCCGAGAGTCCCGAGCGCGGATTCCTCCCGGCGACGGGGCATGTCGAGGTGTGGCGAGCGGCGCCGTTCGCGCGCACCGATTCCGCGATCGAGACGGGCTCCGTCGTGACAGCCGACTACGACCCGATGATCGCGAAGGTCATCACGCACGCGGCAGATCGCGCAGAGGCCCTCCGGCGGCTCGATGAAGCACTCGCGGAGACGGTCGTGCTGGGGGTCGAGACCAACATCGGCTTCCTCCGCACGCTCCTGGCCGATTCCGCGGTTCGAGACGGAGACCTGGACACGGGGCTCATCGACAGGCTGCCGCCCTTCGAGGGGGAGCCCGTCAGCGACGCCGCGATCGCGGCTGCGGTTGGCGCGGCGCGAATCGCTCCGTCGCCCTCGGGTCCGTCGGCCTCGCGCCCGTCCGCCTCGGCACTGTGGGCGTCGGGGAGCGGATGGCGCGCCGGCCGCCGGCCTGCCGCGCCGCCGGCGCGTGTGACGACGGAGGCGCGAGAGATCCTGACCGTCCCCGCTCAGGTCGCGATCGACGCGCGTGCCTACTCCCATGCCGTGACCGCGCTCGACGGTCGGTGGGTGTGGGTACACGTCGGCGGGGAGACCCATCGTGTCATGCCCCTCTCCCGACGCGAGGCCTTCGAGATGGCGCTGGCAGCGAGGGAACGCGCCGACGTCTCGACGGATCCCGAGCTGCGCGCCCCCATGCCGGGGGCCGTCGTCGCGCTCCACCACGCGGACGGCGACTATGTCTCGACGGGCGACCGGCTCGTCACGATCGAGGCGATGAAGATGGAGCACCCCGTCGTCGCACCCCATGACGGCATCGTGCGCCTCGATGTCGCCGTGGGAGATCAGGTGCGCCGTGATCAGGTCATCGCCCGCGTCACGGCGCACGAAACAACCAAGACCGCCTCCTGACACCCCGAGGAGTCCACATGGACCACAGCAATCTCACCGACGACGAACGCGAGCTCGCTCGGCTCGTCCGTGACTTCGCGGACGAGGTCGTCGCGCCGCAGGCGTATGAGGCCGACCGAACGAAGACGCTCTCGATGGACGTGGTCGTCCAGATGGGCGAGATGGGGCTGTTCGGTCTGCCGTTCCCCGAGGAGTACGGCGGGCAGGGCGGCGACTACTTCGCCCTCTGCCTGGCCATCGAGGCGCTCGGGCGCGTGGACCAGTCGATCGCGATCACTCTCGAGGCCGGTGTGAGTCTGGGCGCGATGCCGGTGTTCCGCTTCGGTACGCAGCAGCAGAAGCAGGAGCACCTGCCCGCGCTTCTCGAGGGACGCGCTCTCGCGGGCTTCGGGCTGACCGAACCCGAGGCCGGATCTGACGCCGGTGCGACGCGAACGACGGCACGCCTCGACGGCGACGAGTGGGTCATCAACGGTGCGAAGCAGTTCATCACGAACTCCGGGACTCCCATCACCCGGTTCGTCACGGTGACAGCCGTGACGGGGGAGCAGAATGGCCGCAAGGAGATCTCGACCATCCTCGTTCCCCACGGGACCCCGGGGTTCACCGTCGAACCCGCCTATGACAAGGTCGGATGGCACGCCTCCGACACGCACCCTCTCACGTTCGTCGACGCGCGGGTCCCGCAGGACAATCTCCTGGGGGAGAGGGGGCGCGGGTTCGCCAACTTCCTGCACATCCTCGACGAGGGCCGGATCGCGATCGCCGCGCTCGCGACGGGAGCAGCGGAGGGATGCCTCGAGGCCGCGATCGACTACGCGGGTAAGCGCACCGTCTTCGGCGAGGCCTTGTCGACACGTCAGAGCATCCAGTTCACGATCGCCCGCATGCAGCTGCGGGTCCACAATGCGCGGCTCGCCTGGCACCACGCCGCGCGCCTTCGCGATGCCGGGAAGCCTTTCAAGACGGAGGCGGCCATCGCGAAGCTGACCTCGAGCGATGCGGCGATGGACAACGCGCGCGACGCGACGCAGATCTTCGGCGGCAACGGCTTCATGAACGAGTATCCCGTCGCGCGTCACTACCGCGACTCGAAGATCCTCGAGATCGGCGAAGGCACGAACGAAGTGCAGCTCCTCGTGATCGCCCGCGCGCTCGGGGTAGCGTGACCTCGTGACGGACATCGTGCAGCGAGGACTCTACTTCGACGAACTGGGGGTCGGGGACCGCTTCCTGCACCGCCCCGGGCGCACCGCGACGGAGGCGGACAACGTGCTGTTCTCATCGCTGACGATGAACACGCAGGCGCTCCACCTCGACGCGGCGTTCTCGGCTGCGCAGCCCTTCGGGCAACGGCTCATGAACTCCATGTGGACGCTCTCGACCATGGTGGGAGCCTCGGTCGCCCAGATCACGCAGGGGACGCTCGTCGCCCAGCTCGGACTGACCGACATCGCCTTCCCCGCGCCGCTCTTCCACGGCGACACTCTCTACTCCGAGACCGAGGTCACCGAGACGCGCGCGTCGCGATCGCGTCCCGGGCAGGGGATCGTGACGATGGTGCACACGGGGCGAAATCAGGATGATGTCGTCGTGGCGACGGCGACCCGCATCGCGCTCCTGTGGTGCGCCCCGAACGATGGACAAGATCGATGAGCCGCTTCACCCTCGGGCCGGCCATTCTCTTCTGCCCGGCCGACCGGCCGGAGCGTTTCGCGAAGGCGTTCGAGCGCGCCGACGCTGTGATCCTCGACCTGGAGGACGCCGTCGCCCCGAAGGACAAGGCTGCCGCCCGGGGCGCGCTCATCGAGTCGGAACTCGATCCCGACCGCGTCATCGTGCGTGTGAACCCGCCGCAGAGCGACGCCTTCACGGCCGATCTGGCGACGCTCTCGCAGACCGACTACCGCCGCATCATGGTCGCGAAAGCGGAAGCGCCCAAGCGGCTCGGGAGGATCGACGCCCGGTTCGACGTGATCGCCCTGTGCGAGACGGCCAAGGGGATCGCGCAGGCGGACCGCATCGCCGACCTCGACAACATCGTCGCCCTCATGTGGGGCGCAGAGGACCTCGTCGCGAGCATCGGCGGCTCGTCGAGCCGGCGGCCCGACGGACGCTACCGCGACATCGCCCGCTACGCCCGTTCCCGTGTCCTTCTCGCGGCCGCAGCCCGCGGCAAGGCCGCGATCGACGCTGTCGACCTCGACATCGCCGACACACGGCGACTCGCGATCGAGGCGGCGGATGCCGCGGCATCCGGCTTCACCGCGACAGCCTGCATTCACCCGAGTCAGGTTCCCGTCATCCGTGCCGCCTACCGGCCCGACGACGTCACCGTCGCGTGGGCGCGACGCGTGCTCGCGGCCGCCGACACGGCGCGCGGCGTCTTCTCATTCGAAGGCACGATGGTCGACGAGCCGGTGCTGCGTCACGCTCGCGCGGTCCTCTCCCGTGTCGGCGGCTGAGGACGCTCGTCTTCACGCGACGGCGGCGCCGGCGTAGGAGCGGATGCTGAGCCGCTCTCTTTCGAAGAGGAAGGTGAAGCTCGCGCCGTTCGCGAGACGCTCGCCCACCGGGGGAAGCTCCCCGGCAGTGGCATGCATGATCACTTCGCGGATCAGTGCGCCGTGCGCCACGATGACGACCGTGGGGGACGATGGCGCGGTATCGCGCCGGGCATCGCGGACGACACGGCGCAAGGCGCTCAGCGCGCGAACGCGCAGGTCGTCGCGTGACTCCGCACCCGGCACGTCCGCCGTGTACCAGTCGCCCCATCGCGAGAAGAAGTCGGCCGTGCTTACGCCCTCCGCGTCGCCGTAGGCGCGCTCGCGCAGGTCGGCATAAGTGCGGGACACCTCGACGCCGAGACCGTTCGCGATGATCGATGCCGTCTCGGCAGCCCGCGAGAGATCGCTCGACACGATGACGGGGGCGACGCCGCGGAGCTGGTCGCGAAGCGCCGCTGCGGCGGTCCGTGCCTGCTCACGACCGGTCTCGTTGAGCGGAATGTCAGTGCGGCCCTGGATACGCCGATCGCGGTTCCAGTCGGTCTCACCGTGGCGAACGAGGATGATGGTCGTCACGGTTCGAGCCTAATGTCCGGCGACGCCGTCAGAGTGCGGGCAGCTCCGTCGTCAGGCGCTCGAGGACCTCGCTCGCGCCCGCGTCGATCTTGACCGTCGCGCGGGCGTCACCTCGGGTCTCACCGCGATTGACGATCACGATGGGAAGACGGCGCCGACGCGCGCGCTCGAGCAGTCGGATGCCGCTGTTGACGACGAGCGAGGAGCCGGCGATGAGGAGCGCTTCGCTGCCGCGGACGAGCTGCTCGGCCTCGCGGAACTTCTCCGCCGGGATGAACTCGCCGAAGAAGACGACGTCGGGCTTGATGACACCACCGCAGACAGTGCAGGACGGCACGAGGAAGCCCTCCGTGCTCTCCGGCAGCACGTCGCCGTCGGGCCCGAGCTCGATGTTCTCGGGGTGGTTGATCCAGGGGTTGTCGGCTTCCACGCGAACGGCGAAGTCTCGTCGGTCGAAGACCTGACCGCAGTGCGTGCAGAAGATCCGGCGCATCGTTCCGTGGAGCTCGACGACGCGCCGGCTGCCTGCGCGGACATGGAGGCCGTCGACGTTCTGGGTCACGACGCCTGTCGCGAGCCCGAGCTCCTCCAGACGCGCGATCGCGAGGTGACCGGCGTTCGGTGAGGCGGCCGCGAACGCGCGCCATCCGAGATGACTGCCGACCCAGTAGCGCCGGCGTGCTTCGTCGCTCGCGAGGTACTGCTCGATCGTCATCGGTGTGCGAACGGGGGCGCCTTTGCCGCGATAGTCGGGAATGCCCGAGTCGGTGGACAGGCCGGCGCCCGTGAGGACCGCGATCCGCCGTCCGGCGAGGACGTCGACGGCAGCGGCGACCGCGTCGGCGACGTCGTCCAGCATCTCCACGGTCATCGGATCACCCCCGTCCCCGAGTGTAGGCGTGCAGCTTTGCGGTCGTGTTACGCGTGCGATAGTTGACGCGTGGGAGCCATCCGTATCGCCGAGGCCGACGACGCGCGGATCTCCGACTACCGCGACCTCACCGACGTCGCTCTGCGCAGGGTCCTGGAGCCGGCCGGCGGTCTGTACATCGCGGAGTCGGCCAAGGTGGTCGCACGTGCCCTCGGTGCGGGGCACCGTCCGAGGTCCGTCCTGGTTCAGGACAAATGGCTCGACGACGCCGCCGACCTGCTGCGTGATCATCCGGATGTTCCTGTCTATGTCGTGGATGCCGAGATCGCCGAGCAGATCACGGGATACGCCGTCCACCGCGGTGTCCTGGCCGCGATGCATCGGCCGGTCGAGGCATCCGTCGCCGAAGTCGTGGACGGCGCACGACTCGTCGTCGTCCTCGAGGACATCGTCGACCACACGAATGTCGGCGCGATCTTCCGGGCCGCCGCAGGCCTCGGGGCCGATGCTGTCCTCGTGAGCCCGCGATGCGCGGATCCGCTGTACCGACGATCCGTGCGGGTCAGCATGGGGACCGTGTTCCAGGTGCCGTGGACGCGCATCGGGGAGTGGCGGGCGGCGGGCGAGGAACTGCACGCGCGGGGCTTCCATCTTGCAGCCCTCGCCCTGTCGGATGAGGCGGTGTCCCTCGACGAGTTCGCGACGAGGGGACACGAGAAGGTCGCGCTGCTCCTGGGGTCCGAGGGCGACGGTCTCTCCCGTCGTGCGGTCGCTGCGGCCGATTCGATCGTGACGATCCCCATGATGGGCCACGTGGACTCGCTCAACGTCGCAGCGGCGAGTGCCGTGGCGCTGTGGGAGCTGCGTCGACGCTAGTCGCTATCGCCGCGTGAGCCCGACGCGTCCTGTTCCGGGGCGAGCGTCGTGAAAGGGAGGGCATCGGGGCGCTTCGCCGTGATCTGGTCGCCGGACGACTGATGACGCAGCCGCCGGAGGACCCAGGGGACGAGGTATTCGCGCGCCCACACCAAGTCGACTGCGCGCGCCTCCCGCCATGTGCGTCCGGGGAGCGGATCCGGCTGCATGGGCTGAAGGTCGTTGGGCACGTTGAGGGCGCGAAGGACCATGCGTGCCACTTCATGGTGGCCGAGCGCGTTGTAATGCAGGCGGTCGTCGTCGAAGAAACGCATGTCCTGCACTTCTTTGAGCGCCCACTGATCCGCGACGATGCAGTCGTACCTTTCGGCGATCGCGCGGATGTTCTCGTTGTAGATCGCGACGCGCCCGCGGATGCCGCGGAAGACGGGCGTGAAGTTGGTGTCGATGCCCGTGAAGACCACGAGCGTGGCTCCACCGCTCGAGAGCCGGACGACCGCATCCTCGAAGAGCTGGGCCACCGCGTCGGGGTCGGCACCCGGGCGGATGACGTCGTTGCCTCCCGCGGAGAACGTGATGAGGTCGGGCTGCAGCGCGAGCGCCGGCTCGACCTGATCGGCGACGATCTGCCCGATGAGCTTTCCCCGGACGGCGAGATTCGCGTAGGCGAAGTCGTCGACCGAGCTCGCGAGCACCTCCGCGACCCGATCCGCCCACCCGCGGTGACCGGACGTGCCCTCGATCGGGTCGCCGATCCCTTCGGTGAAAGAGTCTCCGATCGCGACGTAGCGCCGCCATGGGTGCGGTTGCGCATTCGCGACGAAGGGTGCGCGGTTCTCCTCCGTGTCGGACATTCGCCCTCCCTCGATCGTGCGACGTCTTCGAGCGTAGCGCCCGGCCGACGATGTCGCCGGGAGCGCTTAGGGTGGTCAATCGTGCTGTTCGGGCAGTTCTGGGAGGGGGCAGATGAACGAGGAGACGCTGGCGGACTCCGTCCGGGACGACTCGTCGGAGCATCACATCGGCAGTTTCGCCGCTGAGCACCTCTCTCCGTCCTATCCGCAGCGGGCGCCCTGGGGCACGGCCCAGCGCCTGCGTGCCTGGCAGGCCGAGGCCCTCGACCTGTACTTCGGGATGGATGGACCGGACGGCGTCGGGGGCGGCCCTCGCGACTTCCTCGCCGCCGCGACGCCCGGCGCCGGGAAGACGACCTTCGCGCTCCGACTGGCCAGTGAACTCCTCCGTCGTCGTATCGTCGAGCGGATCGTCGTCGTCGCCCCCACCGAGCACCTCAAGACCCAGTGGGCCGATGCCGCCGCGCGGGTCAACCTCCGCCTCGACCCCGGCTTCAGCAATCGGCACGGGCTCCCGTCCCGGCAGTACCACGGTGTCGCGGTCACCTATGCGCAGGTCGCGGTGAAGGCGGCGGTCCACGAGCGGCTCATCCACGACCGGCCGACGCTCGTCATCCTCGACGAGGTCCATCACGGCGGCGACGCCCTCAGCTGGGGTGATGCACTCCGCGAGGCCTACGGGCGCGCCACGCGAAGGCTCCTCCTCTCGGGAACGCCTTTCCGCAGCGACACCGCCCCCATCCCGTTCGTCGAGTACCACCCCGACGAGAAGGGGATCCGGCTCTCCCGCACGGACTACAACTACGGCTATCGCCGCGCCCTCGAGGACGGCGTCGTCCGTCCCGTCCTCTTCCTCGTCTATGCGGGCCAGATGCGCTGGCGTACCAAGACGGGCGACGAGATGGAGGCGCAGCTCGGTCAGGACAACACGAAGGACGTGACGTCCCAGGCATGGCGCACGGCCCTCGACCCTGAGGGGCAGTGGATCCCGGCGGTCCTGCGGTCGGCCGACCGACGCTTGACAGAGGTCCGCGAACAGGTCCCCGATGCCGGCGGTCTCGTGATCGCGACGGATCAGACCGCGGCGCGCGCGTATGCCGACATCCTGAACGCGATAACGGGGGAGCCGACGACCGTGGTCCTCTCCGATGAGGAGGGAGCGTCGGCGCGGATCGAGGAGTTCGCGGGGAACACGCGCCGGTGGATGGTGGCGGTGCGCATGGTGTCCGAAGGCGTCGATGTGCCGCGACTGGCGGTGGGGGTCTACGCCACGAGCGCGTCGACGCCGCTCTTCTTCGCTCAGGCGATCGGACGCTTCGTCCGTGCACGCCGCCGCGGCGAGACGGCCAGCGTGTTCCTTCCCAACGTGCCGCAGCTGCTGGCGCTTGCGAACGCCATGGAGATCGAACGCGACCACGCGCTCGATCGCGACAGCAGCGGCGACGACGAATGGGCGCTCGACGACGACCTGCTCGCAGCGGCCGAGTCGGGAGACTCCGCGTCAGACGCCCTGACCTACGAGTTCACCTATCAGGCGCTCGGGTCGCTCGCGCACTTCGACCGAGTCCTCTACGACGGCAAGGAGTTCGGGCAGCTCGCGGTCCCGGGAACGCCCGAGGAGGAGGAGTTCCTCGGCCTCCCCGGACTCCTGGAGCCCGAACACGTGCACGAGCTGCTCGTGCAACGTCAGGCGAGGCAGAGCCGGCACCGGCGCACGCGAGAGGCGCAGGAGACGGCCGACGGCACGGTGGCACCCGAGGTGCCGCCGCCGGCATTGCATCGCACGCTGAAGGAGCAGCGTCAGCTCTTGAACAGTCTCGTCGGGCTCTATGCGCGCCAATCCGGCGAACCGCACGGTGCGGTCCATGCCGAACTCCGTCGCGTGTGCGGCGGGCCCGCGGTCGCGCAGGCGACCGTCGCCCAACTCCAGTCCCGCATCGACGTGCTCCGCGCACGCGTCCGGTCCTGAGGTCACCGACGCGCGGTGACCACGGCTGTTCGGATTCCCGAAATGCTGGCAATCCCGGCGTGACGGCCGTTTCGGCCAAATCCGGTGGTTAGCGTGAAGAGTCCTTTTCCTGCGCCTGGAGGCTCGAATTGACAGCGCTCGCTGAACCCACATCCCGTGATCGACGCCGTTGGGCACAGTACCTCGTGGACGAGCGCGCCGAGGCCGACGTCTATCGCCAGTTGGCATCGCGCAGACACGGCGAAGAGCGGGAGATCCTCCTCGCGCTCGCCGAGGCGGAGGGACGCCACGAAGCCCACTGGCTGGCGCTTCTCGACGGTGAGCCGGCGCGGTTGCCGCGTCCCGATACGAGGACCCTCCTGCTCGGCTGGCTCGCCAAGCGGTTCGGGTCGATCTTCGTGCTCGCGCTCGCGCAGAATGCCGAGGCACGGTCGCCGTACGATACCGAGCCGTTCGCGACGTCGACGATGGCGGCGGACGAGAAGATCCATCATGAGGTCGTCCGTGGCCTCGCGGCCCGGGGTCGGCGGCGGCTCTCGGGGACTTTCCGCGCAGCGGTGTTCGGCGCGAACGACGGTCTCGTGTCCAATCTCGCGCTCGTCATGGGAATCGGAGCGACGGGCGTGGCACCGCACTTCGTCCTGTTCAGCGGCATCGCGGGACTCCTCGCCGGCGCCCTCTCGATGGGAGCAGGGGAGTTCGTGTCGGTACGCTCTCAGCGCGAACTGCTCACGGCGACCGAGCCGAGCGACTTCGCCGATGCGGCGCTTCCTCACCTCGATCTCGATGCCAACGAACTCGCGCTCGTGTATCGCACGAGAGGGATGCCGCAGGCCGAGGCGCTCGAGCGGGCGCGTCTCGTCGTCACGGCCGCCCAGTCCGCTGATCTCGGCGCACCGTATCGCGGACTCGTCGACGCGCCGAACGACCACGACCTCGTCGGGGGAGCCTGGGGTGCTGCGACCTCGAGCTTCCTGTTCTTCGCCTCCGGGGCCATCATCCCCGTCCTCCCGTGGATCCTCGGTCTCGACGGGCTCGCGGCCGTCGTCACGGCGCTCCTCCTCGTCGGCATCGCCCTCCTCGCGACGGGCGCGACCGTCGGCGTCCTCTCGGGAGGCCCGCCCCTCAAGCGGGCGCTCCGCCAGCTGGCGATCGGCTTCGGCGCCGCGGGGCTCACCTATCTCCTCGGACTCGCGTTCGGCGTTTCGCTCGGGTAGCCGACGTCGGCCCCCGCGTGCGGGGCGGCGGTTCGTGGCGGTCCCGGGGACGTGGTAATGTCGTTCCTCGGTTGCAAAACCGAAACCACCTTGCGCGGGTGGCGGAATAGGTAGACGCGCTAGCTTGAGGTGCTAGTGCCCGTATAGGGCGTGGGGGTTCAAGTCCCCCCTCGCGCACACAGAACGAAAGGCCCCCGGCCCAGGATCACATCCCGGACCAGGGGTCTTTCGGCATCCCCCTCTTGGACCCCCGACCGCGAGACTGCACCCTCCGGGCGACGCTGCAGCCTGAAGCCGCAGTCTCGGCGGGCGGATGCAGTCTCGCGGGTCAGGGGTGGAGGCGCAGGACGATCGGCGACGACACGGGCGTGACATCTTCGCGATCGTCCTTCGCGATAGGTTTGTCCGCATGCCTGCCGACTCGTCGCTCCCCGAAGTGGTCCGGGTCGCTCGCGATCTCATCCGGTTCGACACGACGAACTACGGCGGGGGTCGTGCCCACGGAGAGCGCGAAGCCGCGGAATACGTCGGCGCGTACCTGGAGTCCCTGGGTCTGTCGCCCGAGTACTTCGAGCCCATCCCGCGTCGCACCAACGTGTCCGCACGCGTGGCAGGACGCGATCCGTCCAAGCCAGCCCTCGTCCTGCACGGTCATCTCGACGTCGTCCCGGCGATCGCGGAGGACTGGAGCGTCGATCCGTTCGGGGGAGAGATCCGCGACGGGATGCTGTGGGGTCGCGGTGCCGTCGACATGAAGGACATGGACGCCATGATCCTCACGTCGATCGCCGACATCCTCCGCGCGGGAGAGCAGCCTGCGCGGGACATCATCGTGACGTTCTTCGCCGATGAGGAAGACGGCGGGGGAGAGGGGTCGGCGCTGGTCGTGCGAGACCGGCCGCAGTGGTTCACGGGTGCGACCGAGGCGATCAGCGAGGTCGGCGGATACTCCGTCGCGATCGGGGATCGCCGCGCATACCTGCTGCAAGTGGGCGAGAAGGCCCTTCTGTGGATCCGGCTGACCGCGCGCGGACGCGCGGCGCACGGGTCGAGCGTCCACCGCGACAACGCCGTCACGAAGCTCGCCACGGCCGTCGCGGCGCTCGGGGCGACCGAGTGGCCGGTCCGGATGACCGCGACGACGACGGCGATGATCGAGCAGCTCGCCAGCATCACAGGAGGCTCGCTCGACGATCCGGACGCCCTCGCCGCGGCGTCCGGGCCGGCGTCCGGGTTCCTGCGCTCTTCGTTGCGGACCACGACGAATCCGACCGGGCTCACGGCGGGATACAAGCACAATGTCATCCCCGATCGAGCGGAGGCACTCATCGACGTGCGCGTCCTTCCGGGGACCGAGGAGGCGGCACTGGCCGACATCCGGCGCATCGTCGGAGACGAGATCGAGATCGACGTCGTGCACGGCGACATCGGGCTCGAGGTGCCCTTCGAGGGCGCGCTCGTCGATGCGATGGTCGCCGCGCTCGGCCGACACGACCCGGGCGTTCCCGTGATCCCGTACCTCCTGGGGGGCGGCACGGACAACAAGGCGCTCTCGGCACTCGGCATCGCCGGGTACGGGTTCGCGCCGCTGCGGCTCCCCGAAGGACTCGACTTCACCGGGATGTTCCACGGTGTCGACGAGCGCGTGCCGCTCGACGCGCTCGTCTTCGGTCAGCGCGTTCTCACCGACCTGCTTCGGACGTACTGAAAGGCGCCCATGCAACTGCTCGAAGCCCTCTTCCTCGGGCTCATCCAGGGTCTCACCGAATTCCTCCCCATCTCGTCGAGCGCACATCTGCGCATCGTCGGTGAGTTCCTCCCCTCTGCCGAGGACCCCGGCGCGACGTTCACCGCCATCACGCAGATCGGCACCGAGACGGCCGTCCTGGTCTACTTCTGGGGCACAATCGTGCGGATCATCTCGCGGTGGGCGCAGTCGCTCGCGGGCAAGGTCCCGCGCAATGATCCGGATGTCCGGATGGGCTGGTTGATCATCATCGGAACGCTCCCCATCGGGGTGCTGGGGTTCCTCTTCCAGGACGTCATCCGCGGGACGTTCCGCAACCTCTGGCTCGTCGCCGTCGTGCTGATCGTCTTCGGACTCCTCCTCGGTGCCGCCGACCGCTGGGGTCGCCGTGTGCGCGAGATGAACCAGATGACGTATCCCCACGGTTTCGCGCTGGGATTCGCACAGGCGCTCGCGCTCATCCCGGGCGTCTCGCGGTCCGGCGCGACGACGACCCTCGGCCTCGCACTCGGGTACACACGACCAGCGGCCGCCGAGTACGCGTTCCTGCTGGCCGTGCCGGCGGTGTTCGGCAGCGGGTTCTACGAACTCCTGCAGAGCTTCGAAGAGCCGGGCGGACCCTACAACCTCATCGAGACCGGTGCCGCGACCGTCGTCGCGTTCGGGGTCGGGCTCGCGGTCATCGCGTTCCTCATGAGTTACATCAAGAAGCGCAGCTTCCTGCCGTTCGTGATCTACCGGATCGCGCTCGGCGTCCTGCTCATCGTGTTGCTCAGCGTCGGAGTTCTGCAGCCGTACTGATCAGCGGCGCGGCGGATCGTCGCGACCGGGCTTCGACGGACCTTCGCCCCCACGGCGGAGGTACCGCTCGAACTCTTGAGCGATCGCGTCTCCGGATGCTTCGGGCGAATCCCACGTGTCACGGGTGCGCTCGAGCTGACGGATGTACTCCGTCATCTCCTCGTCATCCGCCGCGGCGGCGTCGATCGATGCCTCCCATGCGGCGGCCTGCGTGACCAGGTCACCCGTCGGGATGGTCGCACCCGTGAGGTCGGCAAGGCGCTCGAGGAGAGCGAGCGTCGCCTTCGGCGAGGGGGTGTGGCCGGCGACGTAGTGCGGAACGCTCGCCCACAGGCTCGCAGCCGGGATGCCGGCGGCATCAGCACCGGCGCCGAGCACGCTCAGGATGCCGACGGGTCCTTCGTAGGTGCTGCGCTCCAGTCCGAGCGTCGTCCTGATCAGTTCGCTGTCGCTGCCGGAGAAGATGGAGATCGGCCGGGTGTGGGGGACATCGGACATCATCGATCCGAGCGAGACGAACCCGGTGACGTCTTCGCGGAGCGCGACATCGATCAGCTCGCCGGCGAACGCCTGCCAGGCACGCGCGGGCTCGACACCTGTCAGGAGCCACAGCTCCGGTCCCGGCGGCGGATCCTTCGGACGCAGGAGGGTCGTCTCGGGCCAACGCAGGCTGCGTCGCCCCTCACCGTCGCTCTCGATGTGGGGGCGCGTGTACTGGTAGTCGAAGTAGAGCTCGGGATCGACGGAGAACACCGGTTCGTACTCCGCGAGATCCCGCAGATGCGAGATGGCCGACGAGGCGGCTTCGCCCGCGTCGTTCCACCCGTCGAACGCCGCGACGACAATCCTTCGACCCAGTCCGTCCACGCAACCTCCATCGCCCCGCCTGTCCGGGCTTCCTCCCACAATAGGCGTCACGCGCTACAGAGGGGCGGTCCGAGCGCGCGTCGTGCCGCGGATAGCATGGAGCGATGACGTCGCCTCCCCTCGCCGCAGTTCTCTGGGACATGGACGGCACTCTCGTCGACACCGAGCCCTACTGGATGGCCGCTGAGGGGCCTCTCGTCGAGCGATTCGGGGGCACGTGGTCGCACGAGCAGGCGCTCGGTCTGGTCGGACTGGGACTCGAGGACTCGGCGCGCATCTTCCAGGACGCGGGAGTGAAGATGGCTGTGCCCGACATCGTCGACCATCTCACGGACTCCGTCATGAATCGCCTCGCCCAGGACGGCGTCCCCTTCCGCCCCGGAGCACGCGAGCTCCTCGCGAGCCTGCGGGCCGCGGGGATCAAGACCGGCCTCGTCACGATGTCCCTCCGCCGGATGGCGACGACGGTCGTGGACCTGATCGACTTCGAGGCGTTCGACGTCGTCATCGCCGGCGACGACTCGACGCGACCCAAGCCCTTCCCCGATCCGTATCTCCAGGCCTGCGAGGCTCTCGGCGTGTCGCCCGAAGAGGTCGTGGCGATCGAGGACTCGCCCAACGGCGTGCGTTCGGCCGTGGCATCCGGAGCCGCCGTCATCGGCGTACCCCTCATGGTCTCCATCACGGGAGCGGGTGCCCACGCCGTGTGGCCGACTCTCGAGGGGCGCTCCGTCGACGACCTCGTCGACTTCCATGCGGCGCACCGCAGTCGAGAGCGCGTCGGATGACCGGGCGCCCGAGCGGTCCGTTCCGGGTCGGCGATCGTGTGCAGCTCACGGGACCCAAGGGTCGTCTGCACACGATCACGCTGCGCGAAGACGGCGAGCTGCATACGCATCACGGAGTCCTCCCGCACACGGCGCTCATCGGTCAGCCCGACGGGTCGGTCGTCGCCAACAGCGGGGGGCACGAGTATCTCGCCCTGCGACCGCTCCTGAGGGACTTCGTCATGTCGATGCCGCGCGGAGCGGCCATCGTCTATCCCAAGGATGCCGCGCAGATCCTCGCCGAAGCCGACGTCTTTCCGGGCGCCGTCGTCGTCGAGGCGGGTGTCGGATCCGGAGCCCTCTCGCTGTGGCTCCTCCGCGCCATCGGGCCCGCTGGCCGGCTGATCTCGTTCGAGCGCCGCCCGGAGTTCGCCGACGTCGCGCGCGCCAATGTCGAGACCTACGTCGGCGAGCCGCCGCCGAATTGGGAGATCGTCGTCGGCGATCTCGGGGACGCACTGCCGACAGCGGTGGAAGCGGGCTCCGTCGATCGCGTCGTGCTCGACATGCTGGCACCCTGGGAGTGCATCGACGTCGTCGCCGACGCGCTGACGCCAGGGGGAGTCGTCCTCTGCTATGTCGCCACGGCGACGCAGCTCAGTCGCGTCGCCGAGTACATCCGCCACACGGGTCTGTTCACCGAGCCGGATGCCAACGAGACCATGGTGCGGGGCTGGCATGTCGAGGGTCTCGCCGTGCGGCCCGACCACAGGATGGTCGCGCACACGGGATTCCTCCTCTGGGCTCGACGCCTCGCCCCTGGCGCTGTTCCCCCCGAGGTCAAGCGGCGTGCGTCGAAGTCGAGCTACGGCGACGAAGATGTCGAACTGTGGACACCCGGCGCAGTGGGCGATCGTCAGATCACCGACAAGAACCTCCGCAAGCGGGTGCGCGAAGCGCAGAAGGCCGCGGACGGCGCGCGCATCGCCGCCGCTGATCGTGCGGCGGACGACCCCGTAAGCTAGCCCGGTGCGCAAAGTCCCCGTCATCCCTGGTGCCGTCGCCGTCCTCGGACTCGTGGCGGTCGGTCTCGTCGGCTGCTCGCAGAGCTCGGAGGCGGACTGCCGTCCCGTCTCCGACGATGCGAAGCTCACGGAGCTCGTCTCGGTGACGGGACACGTCGGCCAGCAGCCCGACATCGATGTGTACACGCCGTTCCACGTCGACGAGTCGGTGTCGGCTCGCGTCGTCGAGGGCGAGGGGACTCCCGTGACGACCGACGCTCAGGTCGTCATGATGGACTTCTCCATCGTCAGCGGCGAGACGGGCGACGTCGTGTACGAAACCGGATACTCCGGCGCCTCCACCCCGTCGGCTCTTGCGGGACTGACTGCGCTCATTCCGGCATTGACCGATTCGCTGCGTTGCGCGACAGGAGACTCCCGAACCGTCGTGGGAGTGGCGCCGGGCGGTATCGTGCCGGAGGCGGCAGCGAACCTGGGGCTCGCCGAGGACGACTCGGCCGTCGTCGTCGTCGACATCCAGAAGGTCTATCTGCCCCACGCAGAGGGATCGCTCGTCTTCAATGCCGAGAGCGGCCTTCCGTCCGTCGTCCGTGCCCCCGACGGGCGTCCCGGCATCACGATCCCGGATGCCGCGGCTCCCGCAGACGTCGCAACGCAGACGCTCATTCGCGGCAACGGCGAAGAGGTGACTGCGGAGGACTCGATCCGCATCCACTACACGACTCTCGACTGGGACACGAAGGAAGTCGTGGAGTCGTCATGGGACGCCGAGCCCGTGGCGCTGACCCTCGCGACCGTTCAGGAATCGCTCGCTGATGCGCTCACCGGTGAGCGGGTGGGGTCGCAGGTGCTCGTCGTGCAGCCCGCCGTCGAGGCGAGCGCGGATGCCGCCGCGCAGGCGGCTCGCGTCTTCGTCATCGACATTCTCGGAATCGACCCGGTCGCGCAGTAATCCGCTCCGCGACCCACCGCGCGGGCGAGCCTAGGATGAGTGGGTGCCCGCCAACGCCATCGTCAGGAATCCGCCCGAGGAGCGACTCGTCAACCTCGTCGTGGCCCTCATGGCGACCGAGCAGGGGCTGACGAAGGACACGATCCTGGGCAGTGTCGCGGGCTATCGCGAGCAGGCCGAATCCGGTGCATCGAAGGATGCGCTCGAGAAGATGTTCGAGCGCGACAAGGAGAATCTCCGAGCGCTGGGGGTCCCCATCGAGACGATCGGCGACTGGGCTGATCCGGACGACCTCCGCGAGGCGCGCTACCGTGTGCCGACGGCGGAGTACGAGCTCCCCGCAGACATCACCTTCACCCCCGCGGAGCTGGCGCTGCTCAACCTCGCCGGGGGAGTGTGGAGCGAGAGTTCCCTCTCTTCGGATGCACGCAGCGGGCTGCGCAAGATCAGGGCACTCGGCATCCCCGTCGACGAGCCGATCATCGGCTTCTCCCCACGGATATCCGTGCGGGAGCCGAGCTTCGCTCCGCTGCAGCGGGCCATCGAGCAGACGAAGGTCGCTCGGTTCTCCTACCTGAAGCCCGGCGAGACGGCTGCGCGCCTGCGGCGCGTCCGCCCCCTCGCACTCGTCGAGTACGAGGCCAGGTGGCACGTCTACGGCATCGACCTCGACCTCGGCGCGGAGCGCACGTTCCTGCTCGCGCGCATCGTCGGGTCGGTGGAGGTGACGCGCGAATCGTTCCCTCGGGAGCTGCGCGACGGCGCGGGGGAGCGTGCGCTCGCGGGGCTCGACGACGTCGCCCGGCAGAACTCGGCCCTCCTCGAGGTGACACCGGGGACGGAGGCTGCGCTGCGTCTGCGCCGACGCGGAGCGGCCGTCGATCAGAGGCTCCGCGTGCCATTCGTCGACCTGCACATCTTCGCCGACGAACTGGCGTCGTACGGTCCCGAAGTCCGCGTCGTCGAGCCCGCGAGCCTCCGCGATGAAGTGATCGCCCGGCTCGAGGCCGTCGTTCGCGTGCACGGAGGAGACTCATGACCGACCGCAGACCGCTCGTCGCGACCGACCGCGCGGCCCTCATGCTGCAGCTCGTTCCGTATCTGATCGGAAAGGGCGAAGTGTCCGTCGCCGAGGCGGCAGACGAGTTCGACGTGTCCGCCGATCAGATGCGCGCGATGGTCGAGAAGCTGACGGTGATCGGCCTTCCCGGCGAGGGAGGATTCTGGCAGATGTCGAACGATCTGTTCGACATCGACTGGGATCTCCTCGACCAGCGCGATCTCATCGTCATCACCAACGCCGTCGGTCTGGAGCGTGCGCCTCGGCTCACGGCTCGCGAGGCCGCCGCGCTCCTCGCGGGTCTGCAGCTGGCCAGCGCGATCCCGGGCGTCGGCGACACCGCCGTGTTCACCGGCCTCCTCGCGAAACTCGCTCGGGGTGCGTCCTCGACTCCCGCGGACGTCATCGTCGCCCCCGGGCCCGTCGACACGGCCCGTGACATCGTCGCGAGCGCGCTGACGCGCGGCGTCGCGGTGAGCTTCACCTATCAGGCTCCGGATGCGGCGGCCACGACGCGCACGGTCGATCCCGTGAAGGTGTTGATCTCCGACGGTCAGTGGTATCTCCAAGGGTGGTGCCATCTGCGTCAGGCGATGAGGACGTTCCATCTCGACAGGGTCAGCGCGATCGACGCGACCGATATCCCCATCACGCACGGCGAGGACCCGGTGCCCGACTGGTTCGAGGCCGGGTCGAGCGGTGACGTGATCGTGCGGCTGCGGTTCGCCGAAGAGGTGGCGCCGCTCCTCGGCGACTATCTCGACCGCGCTGTCGTGCAGACGTCAGACGGCGTCGCGACGGCGACGATGCGGGTGGCCGACGAGGTGAGTCTGAGACGCCTGGTGGCACGGCGCGCGGGAGCCGTGGAGATCATCGAGCCCGAAGGGGCGCGCCATGAGGCCGCGGCTTGGGCGGAGGCGGGCCTCGCCCTGTATCGCTGACCCCTGACGGGGGGTGGATGGTGCGGGTGAAGGCGATGACGATGGTCGCGGCGCATTCGAGCGGGCCAGGGTTACACTGGGATGAGACCCCCGAAAGGACACCGACATGCTGCAAGGCCTCACAGGGTGGCACTTCCTGATCATCCTCGCCGTCATTCTGCTGCTGTTCGGCGCCGCGAAGCTTCCCGCGCTGGCGAAGAGCATGGGCCAGTCGGCTCGTGTCTTCAAAGGTGAGATGAAGGCCATGAAGGACGACGACGTCCCCGCCTCATCCGACGCCACGGCTTCCGTCGAATCGCCGTCGAGCCCCGATCTCCGCTCTGATGCGGGCGGGCCGGCACGCGACACCAGACCCTGACAGGCGTGACGACGGCGAAGGCGCCGCGAGAGACGAACCACGGGGCTCCGCGGCGGGACAAGCGCATGTCGCTGGGGCAGCACGTCGTCGAGCTGCGCAAGCGACTGATGATCGCTGCCGCGGCGCTCGTCGTCGGCATGGTGGTGGCGTTCTTCATCACCGATCCGGTGATCCACCTCATCACCGAGCCGATCCGCGTCATCGCTGAACGAGAAGGTGAAGAGAACAAGGTCGAGCTGATGTTCAGCACGATCACGTCCGGCTTCGATCTGCGGCTGCGGATGTCGTTCGCTATCGGCATCCTCATTTCCGCCCCGGTATGGCTCTGGCAGATCTGGGCGTTCATCATGCCCGGACTCACGAGGAAAGAGGTGCGCTACACCGTCGGATTCCTCGCGGCCGCGATTCCGCTCTTCTTCGCCGGCGCGTATGTCGGGTTGCTGATCATGCCCCACATCGTCGAGCTCATGAACACCTTCGTGCCCGACGGGGGAGCATCCTTCTACGACGCCGCCTACTACTACGACTTCGTCTTCAAGCTCCTCATCGTCGTGGGAGTCTCCTTCATCCTCCCCGTGTTCCTGGTGGCTCTGAACTTCGCCGGGGTCATGTCGGGAAGGGCCATCCTCAAGGGATGGCGCGTCGCGATCCTCATCTCCGTCATCTTCTCGGCACTCGCGACCCCCGCGGCCGACGTCGTGTCGATGCTCATGCTGTCCGGCATCCTCGTGCTGCTGTTCTTCGCGGCCGCAGGGCTGTCCATGCTGTTCGATCGTCGAAAGGCAAAGCGCGAAGCGGCATTCCTCGCGTCCGAGACCGGCCCGTGAGTGACGTCAGCCCGGCCGAACGCTACGCGCGAGCGAGAGCGCGGACGACGCTGAGCCGCGAGTTCCCCGCGACGAGCGCCTTCGCTGCGAGTCAGCGATTCGAGCTGGATCCGTTCCAGATCGCAGGATGCCAGGCGCTCGAGGCGGGCCGCAGTGTGCTCGTCGCCGCGCCGACGGGCGCGGGCAAGACGATCGTCGGCGAGTTCGCGATCCATCTGGCGATGCAGGAGCCGGGTGACAAGGCGTTCTACACGACGCCCATCAAGGCGCTGTCGAATCAGAAGTTCCGCGAGCTGCAGCAGGTGTACGGACCCGATGAGGTCGGCCTGCTCACGGGCGATACGAACATCAACGGCAATGCGCGCATCGTCGTCATGACGACGGAAGTCCTTCGCAACATGCTCTACGCCGATTCGGCGGCCCTGCGAGGACTGCGTTTCGTCGTGATGGATGAGGTCCACTACCTGGCGGACAGGTTCCGCGGTGCGGTGTGGGAGGAGACGATCATCCATCTTCCTCCCTCCGTCAAGCTCGTCTCCCTGTCGGCGACCGTCTCCAACGCCGAGGAGTTCGGCGATTGGCTCGACACCGTCCGCGGCGACACGGAGGTCATCGTCTCGGAAGTGCGGCCCGTGCCGCTGGAGCAGCACGTTCTCGTTCGAGGCGACCTTCTCCCGCTCTTCGACGACCGCGCCGGGATCGCAACGGCCCAGGTCAACCAGGAGCTCATGCGCATCCGATCGTTCAAGGGGCCGACCTACGAGAACAATCGCCGAGTACAGGAGTTCCGGTCCTCCGGTGGCTACGAGGCGACGCGACGGCGTCCGCACCGCGGTGCCAAACGCCCCGTGCGGTCGGGAAACGTGCAGCGCATCGAGCGGCTCGATCGACCGCAGGTCGTCGAGCTTCTCGGCCGGGCGAATCTCCTCCCGGCGATCTTCTTCATCTTCAGTCGTGCCGGGTGCGACGGGGCCGTGCAGCAGGTCCGTCGAGCCGGCGTGCGCCTCACGTCGCACGAAGAGCGCCTCGAGATCCGCGCGATCGTGGAAGAGCGCACACGAACACTGCTCGACGAGGACCGGGCCGTCCTCGGCTACTGGGAGTGGGTCGACAACCTGGAGCGCGGCGTCGCCGCCCACCACGCGGGACTCCTGCCGGCCTTCAAGGAAGTCGTAGAGGAGCTGTTCCAGCGCAAGCTCGTGAAGGCCGTCTTCGCGACGGAGACCCTCGCGCTCGGGATAAACATGCCGGCGCGCACCGTCGTCCTCGAGAAGCTCGAGAAGTTCAACGGAGAGGCGCGCGTCGCCATCACGTCGGGGGAGTACACGCAGCTGACGGGTCGCGCGGGTCGGAGAGGGATCGACGTCGAGGGACACGCCGTCATCCAGTGGACCGAGGGTCTGGACCCTCAGGCGGTCGCGGCACTCGCGTCGCGCCGCACCTACCCCCTCAACTCCAGCTTCCGGCCGACCTACAACATGGCCGTGAATCTCATCGATCAGTTCGGGCGTGCCCGTGCACGCGAGATCCTGGAGTCCTCCTTCGCGCAGTTCCAGGCCGACAGGTCGGTCGTCGGACTCGCGCGTCAGGTGCGCGAGCAGGAGGAATCGCTCGCCGGTTACGAGAACGCCATGACGTGCGATCGCGGAGACTTCACGGAGTATTCGGCCATCCGGCGCGACCTGAGCGATCTCGAGAAGCTCAATCGCAAGGACGCCACGGCGTCGCGGTCCACGCGGGACAAGCGGCTGAACGAGATCGCGAGCCTTCGCAAGCGCATGCTGCGGCATCCCGCCCATTCCTGTCCCGACCGGGAGAATCACGCGCGCTGGGCCGAGCGGTACTGGAAGCTCAAGCGCACGATCGACAAGACCCGCCGCCAGATCGACACACGCACGGGAGCTGTCGCCCGCGTCTTCGACCGAGTGGTCGACGTGCTCGTGGCCCTCGACTACGTGCGGATCGCGCCGGACGGAACGGCGACCCTGACGGCGGACGGCCGCACGATGCGCCGCATCTACGGTGAACGCGATCTCCTCGTGGCCGAGGCGCTTCGCACGGGGCTGTGGGATCGACTGGATGCACCGTCGCTGGCGGCACTCGCGTGCTGCCTGGTCTACGAGCCCCGCCGAGACGAAGGCGCTCCCGGAGACCATGCGCTTCCGCGGGGGCCCTTCCGTCAGGCACTGAGCGACACGCATGAACTGTGGCAGCGGCTCGACGACCTGGAACGGGAACATCGACTCCCCGGTTCCGAGCCCGTCTCGGCAGGACTGGCGCAGGCGATGGCCTCATGGGCACGAGGCATGCCTCTCGACAGGGTCCTCGACGAGGCCGATCTCGCCGCCGGGGATTTCGTCCGATGGGCGAAGCAGACCATCGATCTGCTCGATCAGTTGTCGATCGTCGCAGACGGCAAGATCGCCTCCGTCGCACGAGCGGCCCTCGACTCCGTCCGACGCGGCATCGTGGCATACTCGTCCGTCTGACGGCCGCACGCGGCCGGCGTTCAGCGTCGCCGAACTAGGCTTCTCCCGTGCCCGATGCCCGCCGAGTCCGTCCTCTCCTGCCCCTGTGGGCAGCCGCGATCGTCGCAGCCGTCGCGGGGGCCGTGCTCGACCTCGCGTACCCCTCGGTGGGATGGTGGCCGCTCGCGTTGGTCGGTGTCGGGTTGTCTCTCGTCACGCTGATCGGACGCAGCGTCGGGGGCGCCCTCCTCGTGGGTGTCATCTTCGGCGCATCGTTCTACCTCATCCACATCATGTGGATCACGCGATACCTCGGCGTCGTGCCGTGGTTCGCCCTGGCGGGGATCGAGACGGTCTTCATGGCCGGAGGATCCGTTCTGCTCACGCTGGCCTATCGCTGGTTCCCGCGCGTGCTCCCTGGGCGCTGGGCGCAGCTCGTCGGCCTTCCCGTCTTGATCGGCGGGCTGTGGACGGCGCGGGAGCTCTTCATGGGCTCGTGGCCGTACACGGGCTTCCCGTGGGGCCGGATAGGCATGAGCCAGTCGGAGAGTCCGCTCGCGCACCTCTCGTCGTGGCTGGGCGTGTCGGGTCTGACCTTTCTCATGGTCGTCTTCACGGCCGGCGTCATCGAATGGGCACGTGTGTGGACGCCGCGTGACGTCCGCACGGCGATTCCTGCCGTGGCGACAGCCGTCCTGCTCGTCGTCGTCCCGGCGTTCCCCACGACGCCCGCGGGGGAGCTGCGTGTCGGGAGCGTTCAAGGCAACGGCCCGTCTGCGTACTTCGACGAGCGCGGGCGCAACGCGGTTCTCAATGCCCAGCTCGAGGCGACGGCGCCACTGCTCGGCGAGGACCTGGATGTGATGCTGTGGCCGGAAGGCGGGATCGACTCCGATCCGCTGTCCAACAGCGGGACGGCAGCCGTGCTGAACACGCTCGCGGAGCGGATCGGCGCTCCGCTCATCGTGAACGCGGCGACGCAGCGCGGCGACGACGTGTTCAACACGTCGATGCTCTGGGTCGCGGGCGACGGTGCGGTCCAGCTGCACGACAAGTCGAATCCCGTGCCGATGGGGGAGTACGTGCCGGACCGCTGGTTCTTCGAGGCACTCGCTCCCGACCTCATCGGCCTCATCCAGCGGGAGTACACGCCGGGCACGAACCCGCCGTTCTTCGACGTCGACGGAGTCGGCGTCGGCTTGGCCATCTGCTTCGACGTCATCTACGACGACGTCATCTGGCAGGGTGCCCAGGCGGGCGCGCAGGTCTACATGTTCCAGACGAACAACGCCGATTTCCGCGACACCGACGAGAACCTGCAGCAGCTCGCGTTCGCGCGGATGCGAGCCATCGAGACGGGCCGCTCCGTCGTCAACATCTCGACGGTGGGGACGAGTCAGGTGATCGATCCCGACGGAGCGACCATCGACGGGCTTCCCGCCGGCGAAGCGGGGCACCTGCTCACGGACGTCGAGCTCCGCACGGGCCTCACGCCCGCTGTCATCGTCGGCCCGTGGGTGCAGGCGGTGCTCGGATGGGGAAGCCTCGCGGCGCTCATCGTCCTGGGCGGGCTCCAGGCGCGTCGCCGTCGCACGGAAAAGACGCCGGCCCCCGAAGGAGCCGGCGTCTTTTCGGAATGATGTGCGTCAGGCGCTGATCTTGTCGATCGACGTATCGCCGCCGGCGCCGCGACGAGCGCGGACGTAGGCGAGACGCTCTTCGAGGAGCTCCTCCAGCTCGGGGAGCGTTCGACGCTCGAGCAGCATGTCCCAGTGGGAGCGGGGCGTCTTGTCGCCCGAGTGGTCGACGGTCGCGGTTCCCTCGCCGATGCGAAGGAGCGCCTCTGCGCCACAGGTGCGGCATTCCCATGCTTCCGGGACCTCTGCGTCGACGGCGAACGTCAGGACGGTGTCACGTCCGCACGACGTGCAGGAGTATGTGTGCTGTGCGCGCTCATGGAACACGACGCCCTCTTCGCTCTGTAGGCTCTGGGCGCCGAGTCGGATGCCGCGCAGGCTGCGGTCTGCCATTGTGTGGTCCTCTCGACGGTTACCAGTTGTAACGTCGTGACCTGGGCGGATCATGCGAAGGAGGCCTCCTGAGGAGGCATTCACAGACGATGCTCAGCGGGTACTTGAAGGTCACTCAGTCAATGTCTCGAGCGCGATGTCGGCGTGGTCGGTCACGATCCCGTCGACGCCGGATGCGACGAGCCGCCGCATCTCGTCGGGTTCGTTGACGGTCCACACGTGCACTTCGACTCCGTGGCGGTGGGCAGCCCTCGTCAAGCGTGGAGTGAGCACGCGCACTCGGCCGTACCGTTCCGGTATCTGAAGAGCGTCGACCCCCGCGAGCACGCGGCGCACCGCGGGATCCGAACCCAGCGCGACCGCGGCGAGCAGGCGTGCCATCCTGGCGGTCCCGGCAGAGGTGGCCGGACGCTCGCCGCCCGCGCGGCTCGCGGCCTCGAGAGCCTGCATGCGCCGCTTGTCGGAGAAGCTCGTCACGAGCACCCGCTCGCCGTGAGGGGCGACCAGGCGTCCGACCGTCTCGGCCGCCGCAGCGGCCTTGATGTCGAGATTGAACCTGAGGGTCGGGAACGCCTCGAGCGCTTGTGCGACGTCGATGAGTCCGCCGCGGTCGGACATGATCGACTCGAGCTCGGTCGAGGTGACCTCGGCGAGCGTCCGGGGATCGCCCGTGACGCGGGTCAGGTCGTCATCGTGAAAGAGCACGGCGACGCCGTCTCGGGTCAGATGACAGTCCGACTCGACATAATCGGCTCCGGCCGCGTGCGCGGCGGCGAAGGCGGCGAAGGAGTTCTCCACGACACCGAGTTCGGCTGCCTCCGGCGTGACGAGCCCGCGATGAGCGAGGATCCGCGGACCCGGTGGGGAGAAGTACGGATGCCTCCCCGCACCGTCGTCATTCGGCACGCGGTCGCGCCGCCTCGGGCGTGACGGCCTTCGCCTCGTTGGCGATGGAGTCGGCCGCGGAGGCGGCTTCGCGCGCGGCCGCAACCGCCGCATCGGCGGTATCGCCCGTTGTGGACGGTGTGCGCTGCGGACGCGGAGACGACGGCGTCGCCGGAGCACGTCCGCCGAACGCGTCGCCGATGCCCTGCAGCGCCTCGGTTAGTTCGCTCGGGATGATCCACAGCTTGCTCGACGGGCTCTCCGCGATTTTCGGCAGCGTCTGGAGGTACTGGTACGCCAGGAGCTTCTCATCGGGCTCGCCGACGTGGATGGCGTTGAAGACCATCTCGATCGCCTGAGCCTCGCCCTGCGCGCGGAGGACGGCGGCCTGCTTGTCGCCTTCCGCCCGGAGGATCTCGGCCTGACGGCGTCCTTCCGCCTCGAGGATCTGGGACTGCTTCGACCCCTCTGCGGTCAGGATGGCGGCGCGGCGATCGCGCTCGGCACGCATCTGCTTCTCCATGGAGTCCTGGATCGAGTGCGGCGGGTCGATCGCCTTGAGCTCGACCCGCGAGACGCGGAGTCCCCATTTGCCCGTCGCTTCGTCCAGGACGACGCGCAGTTGACCGTTGATCTCGTCGCGGCTGGTCAGCGCCTCTTCGAGGTTGAGACCGCCGACGACGTTTCGCAGTGTCGTCGTCGTGAGCTGTTCGACGGCGCTGAGGTAGTTCGCGATCTCGTAGGTGGCGGCGCGCGCATCGGTGACCTGGAAGTACACGACCGTGTCGATCGAGACGACGAGGTTGTCCTCCGTGATGACCGGCTGCGGGGGGAACGAGACCACCTGCTCACGCATGTCGACGAGCGGCCGAAGCCGGTCGACGAAGGGCACGAGCAGATTGAGTCCCGGTTGGAGGGTCCGTTGGTAGCGTCCGAGACGCTCGACGACCCCCGAGTAGGCCTGGGGGATGATGCGGATGGAGCGGAAGATGACGACGATCACGAAGATCGCCAAGACCACGAGCAGCACGATCACGAAGATCTGGCCCACGAAGGCACCGACGTCAACCATTGTCGGAGCTCCTTTCAGTCGGAGGGGCGGACGGGAGCGCGGCGACCTCGACGGTCGCACCGAGCACGGTCACGACCTTGACTCGAGCGCCGATGGCGGGACTGTCCACGGCATCCTCGGGCAGCTTCGCCGTCCACGTCTCGCCATTGTCGAGTCTGACCGACCCGAAGCCGTCGACGAAGGGGGTTGTCACGCGCGCACCCATGCCGTACAGCGCATCCACATTGGTGAGCGCCGGTTGCCTCCCCTTGTGGAGTAGCCGGAGGAGGAGAGGTCTTATCGTGAACAGGAGAAGACCCGAGAGTGCGGCGGCCATGGCGATCTGAAGCCACCAGGGACCGCCGAGGAGGTTCACGCCGAGGCCGCCGATGAGTGTGCCGGCCGCGAGCATCAGGAACGTGAACTCGAGGGTGAGAAGTTCGACGATCACGAACACGAGGGCCAGTACGAGCCACGCGATCCACAGGTACTGCGTCAGATCCGGAAGCATCCTCACCCCTTTACTCGCCTGCTCGAACACTACCAAGGCGCCGGCCCGACACGGCTGCGGCAAGGCCGGTTGATAGGGTCGTCACGGCCCTCGCGTGGCCCCTCGAACTCCAGGAGCATTCCCATGTCGCAGACTCTCGAACCAGGCTCGCTGAGCGGAAAGACCGCTCTTGTGACGGGATCCTCCCGCGGAATCGGCGCGGACACCGTCCGGTATCTCGCCGAAGCGGGTGCGAACGTCGTCATCAACTTCCGGAACAAAGCGCCGCGCGCGGAGAAGCTCGCGACGGAACTGCGGTCCTTGGGGGTCGAGGCGCTCGTCGTCGGCGCCGATCTGACGGATCCGGAGTCGGTGCAGGCGATGGTCGACGAGATCGCGCGCACGTTCGGATCACTCGACGTCCTCGTCCTGAATGCGTCGGGCGGTATGGAATCGGGAATGGCGGAGGACTACGCGTTGCGCCTCAACCGGGACGCACAGGTGAGTGTCTTGGAGAAAGCACTGCCGATCCTCGGCGACGGCGCACGCGTCGTCTTCGTGACGAGCCATCAGGCGCACTTCATCCGTACGACACCGACGATGCCGGAGTACGAGCCGGTGGCGCTCTCCAAGCGCGCGGGCGAGGACGCGCTCCGGGAGCGGATCGGCGATCTCGACGAGCGTGGAATCGGATTCGTCGTCGTGTCGGGCGACATGATCGAAGGCACCATCACGGCGACGCTCCTCGAGCGTGCGAACCCCGGCGCGATCTCCTCCCGCCGCGAGTCGGCGGGGCGTCTCTACAACGTCTCCGAGTTCGCCGCCGAAGTCGCGCGAGCGGCGGTCGAGCCGATCCCCGCCGACAACACGCGACTCGTGGGCGACATCAGCTCCTTCCACGAGGAGTGAGAAGTGCGCGCCGCGGACATCGAGAAGCTCATCTCCGTCGGGCGCCCTGACATCGCGCCGGACGGGTCATTCGCCGTCTTCGCGACGTCGCGGCCCGACATCACCGCCAACCGCAGCGTGGGCCAGATCTGGCGAGTGGAGCTTCCCGCGGGGAAGCCACGGCGGCTCACGCGCGGGACGGCGGACTCCTCCCCGCGCTTGTCGCCGGACGGGTCGCGTCTGGCCTTCCTGCGCGCCGAGGGCGGGGCGCCGCAGATCTTCGTGGTGGACGCCGCTGGCGGCGAGCCCGTCCAGGCATCCGACGCGCCGCTCGGCGTCTCCGAGTTCGCGTGGTCGCCCGACGGAACCCGCCTCGCCTATACGGCGCGTGTGCCCGAGCCGGGGCGCTACGGCAGCGTGGAGGGACTGGAGCCTGACGCCGAATCGCCTCGGCGCATCACCGGCGTCCGCTGGCACGCGAATGGGCTCGGGTACGTCGCGGACCGCCCCGCGCAGATCTTCCTGACCCCGGTTCCGGCGACCGACGGCGAGCCTTTCTACGAGCCTGCTCCCGCTGTGATCGAGGAGGGGCGGGCAGCACCGAAGAAGCTCGTCGTCGCGACCGATCCGGTGCGTCTCACGCGCGATGACGTGTCGTATACGGGCATCGTCTTCGCGGGAGACGAAGTCCTGGCCGTCGCCGAGAGCATCGAGCCGGATCGTCGGGACTTGCGCTCTCGCCTCATGGCCGTTCGTGCCGATGGGGCGGGGCAGCGCGAGGTCATCTCTCCCGCGACGGGCCTGTCGATCAGTGACGTGAGAGTCGCTGAGGACGGAACGCTGGCCGTGCTCGCGTTCGAGCCGGGGGAGTCCGGCATCGACTTCGTCGCTCCCGGCGTCGGACTGTGGGTCATCGATGGCGCTCTCCCTCGGCGGCTGACAGACGAAGAGACGATCGATCTGGGGGAAGTGGGAAGCCACATCACGCCCGCCGGAGTGGACTTCCTCGTCCAGGACCGCACGCGGGGACGCGTCCGTCTGCTCCGTGTCACGAGACAGGGCGACGTGAGCGAAGTCCTCGGTGGCGACGTCGAGGTCGTCGGCCACGCGGTCGCGGGGTCTCGCGTCATCGTCTCCGTCGCGACTCCATCCTCCACGGGGGAGCTCGTGCTGGTCGAAGGCGCCGAGGTGACGCCGCTGACGTCCTTCGGGGCGGAGGTCGCGGCATCCGGCATTCAGATTCCGCGTGAACGGGAAGTCGCCGCGCGCGATGGAGTCCCCGTCCACGGATGGGTGGCTGTACCGCCGGGCGAAGGCCCGTTCCCCGTCATCCTCCAGATCCACGGCGGGCCGTATGCGTCGTACGGCATACACCTCTTCGATGAGACTCAGGTGCTCGTGGATGCCGGCTATGCCGTGGTGTACTGCAACCCGCGCGGCTCGGCCGGTTACGGCCGTGCGCACGGGCGCAGCATCCGCCAGGCGATGGGAACCGTCGACCACGCGGATGTCATCGACTTCCTCGAGGGCGCGCTGGCATCGGATCGTCGCCTCGACGGCGAGCGGCTCGGCATCATGGGCGGCTCGTACGGCGGCTACCTCACGGCGTGGATCATCGCGCACGATCATCGGTTCGACGGCGCCATCGTCGAGCGCGGGTTCCTCGACCCCGCATCATTCCAGGGTACGAGCGACATCGGTTCGTTCTTCGGCGACGAGTATGTCGGCACGAGCGCGCAGCAGATCTCCGCTCAGAGCCCGTTCGCCGTCGTCGGCCAGGTGACCACGCCCACCCTTGTCATCCACTCGGAGCTCGATTTCCGGTGCCCGCTGGAACAGGCGACGCGCTATTACTCCGCACTGAAGCGACAGGGAACCCCCGCCGAGATGCTGATCTTCCCCGGCGAAGACCACGAGCTGACGCGATCGGGGCGTCCTCGCCACCGCCTGGAACGCTTCGACGCCGTCGTCGAGTGGTGGTCGCGGAGACTGCCGACGCGGTGAAACGACGTCGGCCCCGAGAAGGATCCCGGGGCCGACGTCTGCTCGCTCGTGGAGTGAGCCTTACAGGTCGCCCTTGCCGAAGGTGAAGGCGCGGATGACGTTGATGAGTCCGAGGACGATCAGCGAGATGCCGAGCAGCCACCACAGCACGACGGCTCCCCAGATGGGGGAGAACAGCAGGACGACACCGGCGATGATGCTCACGATCGCGAAGAAGATCGTCCAGCCCTTCGATGAGCTGTCGCTGAGGGTCGAAAGCGAGACGATTCCCTCGATGATCCACATGATGCCGACGAGGATGCCGAGGAACAACGCGAGGAACGCCGTCGTCGCGCCGAGATTGAAGAACGCGACGACGCCGGCGATGATGAACAGGACGCCCAGGACGATGTGGCCGATGCGGGCCCAACCGCCCTTGGACTTGGAGAAGATGCCGAGTCCCGCGTAGACGAGGCCCGCCGCGATGGCGTAGATCGCGATGATCGCGGTCACCACCATGGCGGTGCGGCCCGGCCACACGAGGATGAGGATGCCGACGATGACGGCGAGGACGCCGCCGATGCCGAGCGCCGTGCGGATGCCGTTGACGGCGGCCTTGGCTGGAGAGGATTCGGTGGACATGGGATGTCCTTCCTGGGAGTTTCCTGATGAGGGGCGATCGAAGTCTAGACCCGACGTACAGACTTCGGTGTGAGTCGAAGGTCCCGTGTCGTGGAGACGGCATCGAGAGGGGTCCTGTCAGGGTCATGACAAACCTCCCGACCGCCTGCCACACTGAACCCAGAACGTCCTCGCTCGAAGGGATCAGCATGGCCGTCTTCTCGAGAGGCTTCGGCGCACGTCGTCGCGACACGGATCCTCATCTTCCTCCCGGACAGTACCTGACGGAGGATTTCCCGGTTCTCTCGGCAGGACCGACGCCGCGGATCGACACAGAAGACTGGTCGTTCTCGATACGCAACGAGCACGGCGACGTCGTGTCGTGGGACTGGGACCAGTTCATGGATCTGTCGATCGAGGATGTGTCGACCGACATCCACTGTGTGACGCGCTGGTCGAAGCTCGGCACCTCATGGCGCGGCGTGTCGATCGACACCCTCATGGCGCAGGTCGAGACCGATGCCCAGTTCGCAATGGCCCATTCCTACGGCGGATACACGACCAACATCCCCTTCGACGACCTCCTCGACGGCAAGGCCTGGGTCGCGTTCGAGTTCGACGGCGAGCCGCTCGATCCCGAGCACGGGGGACCGGCTCGGCTCCTCGTGCCGCACCTCTATTTCTGGAAGAGCGCCAAGTGGGTCAATGGACTCGTCCTGATGGACGAGGATGCGCCGGGGTTCTGGGAGCAGAACGGATACAACATGCACGGCGACCCGTGGACCGAGGAGCGCTATTGGTGATCGTCGGGGGTTGGCGCGCTGCCGAGGTCGTCGACGTCGTCGAGGCGTCGTCGCACGCTCGCGTCCTCCGCGTCCGCGTCACCGACTGGCCGGGGAACGACGCCGGTCAGCACGTCGACATCCGTCTGACGGCCGAGGACGGATATCAGGCGGAGCGATCGTACTCCGTGGGTTCTTACGGGCCGGGCGACATCATCGAGCTCGCCGTCGACGAGGTGCCGGACGGCGAGGTCTCTCCCTACCTCGTTCGCGAGGTCGCTGTCGGCGATCAGCTCGAGGTCAAGGGGCCGCTCGGGGGATACTTCGTGTGGCGTGCCGGGGGAGTGGTGCCGGTGCAGCTCATCGCGGGCGGATCGGGCATCGTGCCGCTGCGCGCGATCGCGCGGGCCATGGCGGACGCCGGGGTTGCGGCATCCGGTCGCCTTCTGTACTCCGTGCGCACCGCGGAAGACGCGATATATCGCGATGAGTTGTCGGGAGATGCCGTGGCTGGGGGAGTGCCCGTCACGTGGGCATACACGCGGGGAGCGCCGGAAGGGTGGTCGGGAAGAGTCGGTCGACTCGACGATGCGGCGATCTCGTCGGCGTCGTGGCGGCCCGAGGATCAGCCTCTCGTGTTCGTGTGCGGACCGACGAGATTCGTCGAGTACGTCGCGGACGCACTCGTGCGTCTCGGGCATCCGGCGAGCCGCATTCGGACCGAACGATTCGGAGGTGCGTGATGAGAGTCATGTCGAGGGTCGACGGCAATGCCGTCGCCGGTGTGCTGGCGGACGTCTTCGTCGGTGACGTCACGACGATGCGGGGAATGTGCGGCGAGTGCTCGAGCGTCTCGTCGTTCGCCGAGACCGACGTCGAACTCGACGCGAAGGCAGCGATCGTGCGGTGCCGGACGTGTACCGTTACGCTCTTCACCGTCCTGCGTTCCGAGGGAACGCCGCGCCTGGTCGTCGGCTCGCTGCGCGAGCTCGACCCGAGCTGATCAGCCGAGGAGCAGCGTCGCAAGAAGAAGCACGGGGATGCATCCGATGGTCGTGAGGAAGACCGTGTCGCGGGCGATCGTCTCGCCGACGTCGTATCTCTGCGAGTAGTTGAAGACGTTCTGCGCCGTCGGGAGCGCTGCGAGCACGACGCAGATCAGGACGTCTTGCGCCTCGAGCCCGAACACGAACTCGGCGACGATCCACGCGATGGCGGGCATTGCGACGAGCTTGAGCGTCGTCGCGAAGACGATGTCGCGCCGCCGCCCCGAAGGGCCGAGAACGCGCTGGCCGTGCAGCGAGATGCCATAGCTGATGAGCAGGATCGGCACGCAGGCGTTCGCGACGAGGATGAGCGGCTCGAGCACGATCGGAGGCAGTTCGAGTCCTGAGACCGAGACGATCGTGCCGAGTACCGACCCGAGCACGATGGGGTTGACCGCGGTTCGGCCGATCGTGCGCCAGATGGACGTGCGGCCCGCCGTCACGGCGTCCAGGATCGCCATCGTGATCGGTGTGAAGACGAGGAGCTGCAGAAGGATGACCGGTGCCGGGAACGCCGCGCTGCCGAGGAGGTAGAGCGATAGCGGGATTCCGATGTTGTTCGAGTTCACCTGGCCCGCGCTGAGCGCTCCGATGACCGTCTCGCCGACGGAGCGCTTCCAGATGAATCGTGCGATCGACACGTATGCGATGAAGATGGCAGCCGCCGCGATCGCCGCGACAGGAAGCAGCGCCGAGAAGAGCGTCCGGACATCGGCCTGCGCCAGCACGACGAACAGCAGGAACGGCGAGAGGACGAAGAACGTCAGGCGCGCAAGCACCGGGCGCGCGTGCTCACCGAGCAGATCGATCCTGCCGAGGATCCACCCGACGAAGATCGCGACGCCCACGACGACGAATCCCGTCAGCGACTCCAGCATGATCCGAGCCTAGGGATGCCGCTGTCCGTCGGCCGAATCGGCGGCTGTCCACGTCATTGGCCGATTGCCGATAATGCGCATTATGTCAGCTCAAAACGAGCTGCCCCTCCCCACGAAGCATCCTGGGACGCGATCCGTTGCCTGGGGCGCGAAACAACCACCCGGGGCGCGAGACTCGCACCCCAAGGCGATGACATGCGCCCCAATCCTCTTGTGATCACGACCCGGGCGCGGTCCCGCCCGTCGGGGCGCGATTCGATTGGGGCGCGATCTGTTGCTCGGGTCGCGAGTTTGTCGCCCCGACGTGACGACACGCGCCCCGCGCCGTGCTCTTGGTGACGTGACGACCTTCTCCGGAGAGCGGTGTGCCTCGTAGGCGCCGATTGCGTCCGTCCGTTGCTCTGCGCAGCCGCCGAGAGGCGTCGGGTCACGGGCGTACGCGGGCCCGGCGGCCGTCGAAGCCGACGACATCTCCGTGTTGCAACTGGCGCCCGCGGCGACGTTCGACCTCGTCGTTGACGGTCACGTACCCGTCGATGATCGCCTCTTTCACGTTCCCTCCGCTGTCGAGGAGGCCGGCGAACTTCATGAACTGCCCGAGTCGGATCGACTCACTGCCGATCGGGACGTCATCGATCGAGGCCGATTCACTCATCCCGGAATGCTAGCCGACGAACTGACGTAGACCCGTTTCACGCGCGACGCGTCCAGACGTAGTGGACGACGCCCGACGGCGAAGCCGTCGCCTCGATCTCGAAGCCAGCCTCGATCCCCTCCAGGCCGTCCCACAGTCGCACTCCCCTGCCGAGCACGATCGGCACGACGACGAGGTGGAGGTGGTCGACGAGATCGGCCTGCAGGAACTCGCGCACGACAGTGGGTCCTCCGCCCAGTCGCACGTCGAGTCCGCTTGCCTGTTCGGCGGCAAGCGCGAGCGCATCGGCCGGTGGCAGATCGCGGAAGAGGAACGTCGTCTCTCCGACGGCGAGGTCGGGGCGCGGGTGATGTGTCAGGACGACGACGGGCGTGTGGAACGGCGGCTCCTCGCCCCACCAGCCCCGCCATGATTCGTCCTCCCACTCCCCCTGCTGAGGACCGAACTTGCGGCGGCCCATGATCTCGGCGCCGATCCCCTGCCACGACATCGCCGCGAACGCGTCGTCGACACCTCTCGTGCCCGTGCCGACGGCCTCGTCGTCATGGCCCGACGAGCTCACGAAGGTGTGTGTCGGAAAGAACCAGTCCATGAGGCGGTGCCCCGCATGGCCGAATGGCGTCTCGAGTGCCTGCCCCTCCCCCGTGGCGAATCCGTCGAGTGAGATCGCGAGATTGTGGACCCTGAGTTTCGTCACCCCGCCATCATGGCGGACGATGTGGACGACGTCCACATTTGGGCTTTCGCGGATATACCTATGAGGTGTATAAAGAACTCGTGAAGTTCGTCATCCTCGGTTTGCTCCTTGCGCGGCCGCTGTCTCTCTACGACATCCGCAAGCAGTTCCAGGCCGGGATCTCGCTGTTCTACAGCGCGAGTTTCGGCAGCCTCCAACGATCGCTCGCGCTTCTCGTCGCCGACGGGTGGATCACCGCGCGGGACGATCCGGACAGCGCGCGCGGGAGAAAGCTGTACACGGTGACCGATGAAGGGCGCGCCCGGTGGAAGGCGTGGATGCTTCAGCCAGGCTCGACGGGGACGGAGGCCGAGAAGGTCGCTCTCGCGAAGGTCTACCTGCTCGGATACCTCGACGATCCCGTCGATCGCGCGTCCGTGCTCGAGAGCATCCACGAGCACCTCACCGTCGCCCTCTCCGAGCTCACGGATCTCGAGGCGCAGGTCGAGGCGGCGGCTGTCGCCGTGACGGCGGCGAACGCTCTTCCCTTCGCCTACCGACGCGCGACCTTGACGTACGGCCTGCGCTCGACGCGGCTCGCGCGCGAGTGGATCGATGAGCTTCGGGAGAACGGCGCATGAGCGGGCTGGCGATCGTCGCAGCCGTGGGCGCTGTCGTCCTCCTCGCGCTGCTCGCCGTCCTGCAGGTCTGCGTCGCGGCCGGTCTTCCGTGGGGGCGCTTCGTGTGGGGCGGGCAACACGACGTTCTGCCTACTCGGCTGCGGGTGGGCAGTGCCCTCTCGTTGCTCCTCTACGCCGGATTCGCGGCTGTTCTGCTCAGCCGAGCCGGGGTACTGGCAGGTTCCGACTCGTCGTTCGTCACAATCGGCTCGTGGGTCCTCGTCGCGTACTTCGCTCTCGGGATCGTGGTGAATCTCGCGTCGCGGAGCAGCGCCGAGCGGTGGACGATGGCACCGACGTGCGCCGTCCTCGCCGGCGCGTCACTCATCGTCGCGTTGGCGTGATGCCTAGAGCAGGCCGATGACGACGCCGCCGGCCGCTGCAACGAGCACGACGATCCACGGTGCCGTCCGCCATGCGACGAGGAGCACGAAGCAGATGAGCGCGAGCCCGAACTGCGCAGGTCCCACGATCGCCGTCACGAAGACGGGGTCGTACAGTGCTGCCGCGAGGATGCCGACGACGGCGGCGTTGGCACCGCGCATGAGCGCTCCTGCACGTGGCATCCCGCGGAACCGCGCCCAGAACGGGAGCACGCCGAGCAGGAGCAGCATCCCCGGCAGGAAGATCGCGACGAGGGCGATCGCGGCGGTGACGAGGCCCAGGGCCCCGGGTTCTGCGAACGCGCCGAGATACGCGGCGAACGTGAAAAGCGGCCCGGGGACAGCCTGCGCGGCACCGTACCCCGCGAGGAACTGATCGGGCGTGACCCATCCCGCGGGCACGACTTCCGCCTGTAGGAGCGGAAGGACGACATGCCCGCCCCCGAAGACGAGAGCGCCTGCCCGATAGAACGCGTCTGCGACATCTACCGCCGTGCTCTGCAGCAGCGCCGCCGCGATCGGCAGGACGACGAGCAGCGCGGCGAAGGCCGACAGCGCGATGATCCCGAATCTCCTCGAGACGGGGAAGCTCAGAGCATCGGCGATCATCGTGCCTACTGCCTCGCGGCAGAGGAGCAGGCCCGCGACAGCCCCCAGGACGATGGCCGATACCTGACCGAACGTGCCGCCGACGAGGAGCGCGAGGAGAGCTGCGCCGACGGCGATGGACGCGCGCCGCGCGTCTGGAGTGAGAGCGCGCGCCATCCCCATGACAGCCTGCGCGACGATCGCGACGGCGACGATCTTGAGCCCCGAGAGGATGCCGTCCGCGATCGGATTGTCGAAGAGCGAGGCTCCGAACGCGAAGGCGACGAGGAGGATCGCCGAGGGCAGCGTGAACGCGGCCCACGCCGCCAGCGCCCCACCGGCGCCCGCTCGGAGGAGGCCCAGGGCGAATCCGACCTGGCTCGAGGCGGGACCCGGCAGGAACTGGCACAGGGCCACCAGGTCGGCGTAGTCCTTCTCGGACACCCATCTCCGCCGTGTGACCAGTTCGTCGCGGAAGTACCCCAGGTGCGCGATCGGTCCGCCGAAGGATGTGACTCCGAGCCGCAGGAAGGCCAGGAAGACCTCGCGGACGCTTCCACTCGAGCGGGGCGATGCCTCCGCGCGCGCGCTCGCCGTCACTCGGACTCCTGCTCTCGGGTGTCGATCGGGCACGGGTCACGCCCATGGACGACGTTAACGGCGGATCTCACACCGGTCAATCAACACCGGGTGCACCCCGGAGCCCTCCACGGTCGCTAGCGTTGACGGGTGACGTCTGCGCCCCACTCCCCTCTCGCGGGGCCGGGTTGGCGCGCGTGGCTCATCTGGACCGTCGGCGTCGCGGCGTACATGCTCGCCGTCACCAACCGCAGCTCGCTGAGTGCCGTCGGCGTCGACGCGGCCGAGCGATTCCAGGCGGATGCCGCGACGCTCTCGCTTTTCGCGGTCGTGCAGCTCGCGATGTACGGCGGAATGCAGATCCCGGTCGGAGTTCTCCTGGACCGCTACGGCGCGCGCCCCATCATGACGATCGGGATGCTGCTGATGGCGGTCGGCCAGCTGACGATGGCGCTCTCCCCCAGTGTCGGCATCGCGATCCTCGCGCGTGTGCTGCTCGGCGCGGGCGACGCGGCGATCTTCCCCGGCGTCCTGCGGCTCATCGCGACATGGTTCCCCGCCCAGCGGGCACCGCTCATGGTGCAGTTCACGGGTATCGTCGGGCAGACGGGCCAGCTCATCGCACTCGCTCCGCTCGCGGCGCTCTTGCACTCCACCTCGTGGACGATCGCGTTCGGCTCCGTCGCGGGCCTCGGGATCCTCTTCGCGCTCCTCGTCTTCGCGCTCGTCCGCAACCACCCACCCGAGCGGGACGCCGATGTGTCCGTCGACACCGACACGGGTGCCATCCGCGTCGTGACCTCGGCGATCGACACGGGTGTCGGGATCCGCGGATCGTGGGCTCACCCCGGGACACGACTGGCGTTCTGGTCGCACTTCACGACGCCGTTCGCGGGGACTGCGTTCGTCCTGCTGTGGGGAATGCCCTTCCTCACGGCAGGTGAGGGCCGGACGACGGCCGAAGCGGCCACGATCCTCTCGGTGTACGTCATCGTGGGGATGGCACTCGGGCCCATCATGGGAGACATCTCGCGGCGCATCCCGCATCTGCGGTCGAAAGCCCTCGTGCTGCCGGCGATCGCGACGCAGGCCGTCGCATGGATCGCCGTCATCGCCTATCCCGGACCCGCTCCGCTCTGGCTTCTCTTCGCCCTCGCGGTGGCGCTCGCGATGGGCGGTCCCGCGTCCATGATCGCATTCGACCACGCGCGCACCCACAATCCCGCTCACCGTCTGAGTACGGCGACGGGGGTGACGAACGCGGGTGGGTTCCTCGCGGCCCTCATCGCGATCTTCCTGATCGGACTGGCGCTGGACCTGCAGGGCGCCGGCACTCCGGCGACCTACACGCTCGACGCCTTCCGTGTCGCCTTCCTGACCCAGGTGCCACTGTGGGCGGTCGGCACGACCTTCATCCTCGTCGAACGGAAGAAGACCAGGATCAGACTGGGAATGGACCTGCCCCGGCGTCCGCGGGACGCGTCGTGATCAGATGACGTCGTCGCTGGTCGTCGAGCGACGCGTGACCTGTTCGCCCACTGTCGGGTCGACCGAGCTTCGCGTCACGGTCTCCGAACGACGGCGGCGGGCGAGGAGGATGATGCCGAGGAGGAACACGAGCGCGCCTGCGCCCATCAGGATGTAGCCGATCAGGTCGAGGTTGACCCACTCGACCTCGACGTTGACGGCGAACGCGAGGATAGCGCCGATGACGAACAGGACGATTCCGGTGCCGATGCTCATGACGGCTTCCTTTCCCGGACCCCGGTCGGGCTCCGGTCCAGGGACGATTCTGGAGGATACTCGCGCGGAGGCCAACCGCTTGACAAACGCGACGGCCCCCCGATCCGATCCGCACCGGGCGATGTCCGCTGTCACCCCTATCGTCGTGGTCATGCCCCGCGTCATCTTCTACACCGCGACGACCCTCAATGGATACCTCGCCGACGACGAGCACTCGCTCGACTGGCTCTTCCACGTTCCGGGGGGTGAGGGCGGTGACGAAGACTTCCAGCGATTCCTCGCCGGTGTCGGCGTGCTCGTTCAAGGCTCCTCCACGTACGAATGGGTCCTCGAGCACGAGGATCTCGTCGCTCACCCCGAGAAGTGGCCCGCGTACTACGGTCGGCGGCCGACGTGGGTCTTCACGTCGCGCGAGCTGCCGACCGTGGAAGGGGCCGATATCCGCTTCGTTCAGGGCGATGTCGCCGCCTCCTGGTCGCAGATCCGCGCGTCCGCCGGTGAGCGAGACGTCTGGATCGTCGGCGGAGGAGACCTCGCCGGTCAGTTCGCGGACGCTGGTCTCCTCGACGAGATCCGTGTGTCCATCGCGCCCGCGACGTTGCCCTCGGGCGCCCCGCTCCTCCCCCGCCGGATCGGCTCCGATCGGCTCGAGCTGGCCGAAGTCCGCCGTGCGGGCGCTTTTGCCGAGCTCACCTACCGGGTCGGGCCGCCCGAGGCGTCAATCCGCCGCGGCGGGTGACGGCGCGACCTCGACCCATGCGCCGTACTTGGGTGCTCGTCCGTCGCCGGACGACGTTCCTGTGAGCCGGCGTCGCATCCAGGGCCCCACGTGCTCACGGTAATACGCGATCCCTCGTGGGCCCGCGCCCGGGAGCGACGGAAGCGACCACCATGCCGCGGGTGGCTCGAAGCCGAGAGCAGTGATGACGCGAGCAGCGACGCGGTGATGCCCGCGCGAGTTCATGTGGAGCCGATCCTCCGACCAGTATGGAGCTGTCGACAGCTCACGATCCGGCCAGTTCAGCGCGCGGACGATGCCTGCCCGGTTCGCGATATGCGAGACGACCGCTGCCGACAGCACATCGCCTCGACGCTGGACGACGCGGCTCAGGGGAAGCTGGCCCGAAGGGTTGGCTCCCGACAGCAGGATGAGCTGGACGCCCTCCTCCTCGCATCTTTCGATCACCCGGTCGAAGGCAGAGACGATCCGCGAGATGCTCGTGCGGGGCCGCAGCATGTCGTTGCCCCCGCCGTTGAACGAGAGGTGAGTCGGTCGCAGAGCGAGGGCCGGCTCGAGCTGCTCCTCGACGATCGGCCAGACGAGCTTCCCCCGGATCGCGAGATTGGCATACTCGATCGGCTCGCCGATGGCATCCGCCCATCCCTGCGCCGTGATGTCCGCCCACCCGCGGACTCTGCCGTCGGGAAGATCGTCACCGACACCCTCAGTGAAGGAGTCGCCGATGGCGACGAAACGAACGGATGCCACGTCTCCAGCCTATGGCCGGTTCACCGATCGTCGAGCGCACGCCCACGGCGGTCGGCGAGCCCCCACGCGCTCGCCGCCGCGACGGCGAAGAAGATCGCGAAGACGACGAACAGGAGCGGCGACCCGCCCGCGAGGAGGAGCGGCGGCACCGAGAGAGGAGCGACGATCGACGCGATCCGTCCGACCCCCGCCGCCCAGCCGGATCCTGTTGCGCGGAGGGACGTCGGGTACAGCTCCGGCGTCACGGCGTAGAGAGCACCCCACGCGCCCAGATTGAAGAAGGACAGAGCCATGCCCGTCCCGATGATGACGGCGATGTCTGATGCCGTCCCGAAGAGGACGGCGGAGACCGCGGATCCGACGAGGAACACCGACAGGGTCGCGCGGCGACCCCACACCTCGATGAGCCACGCTGCCGCGGCGTAGCCGGGCAGCTGGGCAAGCGTGATGACGAGCGTGAAGCCGAACGACTGGACGAGGTCGTAGCCGCGCGCGACGAGGATCGAGGGGATCCAGATGAAGGCACCGTAGTACGAGAAGTTGACGCAGAACCACACGAGCCACAGGCACGCCGTCCGAACGCGGAACTCCGCGGACCACAGGCCTGCGAGCCGATCCCGCGCGCTCGTGGCTGCCGGTGGGAGCTCGATGATCCCGGTCGACAAGCGCCGAGGGGCCGAGGAGCTGACCGAGGCCGACTCCTCGAACTGCCGCACGACCGCATCCGCTTCGGCACGTCTCCCCCGCCGCTCGAGCCAGCGAGCCGACTCGGGCAGTCCCCACCGCACGATGAGGGCGTAGACGGCGGGGACGGCGCCGATCGCGAACGCCCACCTCCACCCGTCGTCGTACTCGCGGATGACGAAGTATCCGATGAGCGCGGCAGCCGTCCATCCGACGGCCCAGAAGGCTTCGAGGATGACGATGAGCCGACCCCGGATGCGCGCCGGCGCGAATTCGCTCACGTACGTCGAGGCGACGGGAAGCTCGGCACCGAGCCCCAGGCCCACGAAGAATCGGAGCACGAGCAGGAGCGCGAGGCCTCCCACGAGAGCGCTCGCTCCCGTCGCCACACCGTAAACGAGAAGGGTGAGCGCGAAGACCTGACGTCGGCCGAACCGGTCCGCCAAGAGTCCGCCGAGAGTCGCTCCCACCGCCATCCCGACGAATCCGATCGACGCGATCCACGCCGTCTGACCGGGGGCGAGCTGCCACTGGACAGCGAGCGCCGCGATCACGAAAGAGATGAGCCCGACATCCATGGCGTCGAGCGCCCAGCCGATCCCCGATCCTGTCAGAACGCGAAGGTGCCGACGAGTGAAGGGGAGACGGTCGAGGCGCTCGGACGTCGTGGCGTCGGAGGCCGGTGCGGTGGCGGCATCCGTCATGAGTTCATCGTAGGGCGACCCCGGAAGGTCAGGTCGCGAGCATCTCGCGTACGAGAGGCGCCACCTTCGTGCCGTAGAGCTCGATCGATCGCATCAGCTTCTCGTGCGACAGGGTGCCCGTGGAGAACTTGAGGTCGAACCTCTGGGCGTCGAGCGTGCGTACCGAGTCGACGATCTTCTTGGCCACGGTCTCGGGCGACCCGACGTACAGCGCGCCCTCGGGCCCGACGTCGTGCTGGAAGCGCAGCCGGTTGTATGTGGGCCACCCGCGTTCGCGCCCGATGGTGTTGTTCATCGCCTCGAAGCCGGCATACGCCTCGTCCCAGGCCTGCTGATCCGTGTCGGCGATGTGGCCCGGCGAGTGAAGGCCGATCGGGAGGGTCTCGCGTCCGAACGACGTGAGGGATCGGTGATACAGATCGACGAACGGGCGGAACCGATGAGCCGGTCCGCCGATGATCGCGAGCATCAGTCCGTAGCCGTATCGCGCGGTGCGGACGACCGATTCCGGCGATCCGCCGACGCCGACCCACGCCGTGATGCCCTTCTCCGTCTTCGGGAAGACATCGGCCTGCTCGAGCGGCGCGCGGGTGGTTCCCTGCCACGAGACCGGCTTCTCCGTCAGGAGCTGCGAGAACAGGTCGAGCTTCTCGTCGAAGAGCACTTCGTAGTCCCTCAGGTCGTAGCCGAAGAGGGGGAACGACTCGATGAAGGAACCGCGTCCGAGGATGACTTCGGCGCGCCCGTTCGAGACCGCGTCCAGGGTGGCGAATCGCTCGTACACCCGCACGGGGTCGTCGCTCGAAAGGACGGTGACGGCAGTACCGAGGTGGATGTTCTTCGTGACGGATGCCGCGGCCGCCAGCACGATCTCGGGACTGGACACGGCGAACTCAGGCCGGTGGTGTTCCCCCACCCCGAAGAACGACAGGCCGACCTCGTCGGCGAGGACAGCCTGTGCAACGACGTTCCGGATGGTCTGCGCGTCGGAGAGGCGGTTGCCGTCATCGTCCAGAGTCACATCGCCGAACGTGTCGAGGCCGAGCTGAATCTCATTCATGCGAATGCAAACCCTGCTCGGCCCCGACCTATTCCGGTCAGCCGGCGAGAGCTGCCCGAAGGGTGTCGAGGCCCACACCGCCGACGTCGAGGGCGCGCTTGTGGAAGCGCTTGATGTCGAAGGCGGCGCCCTCGCGCTCCTGCACGTCGTCGCGCAGCTGTTCCCAGATGCGCTGTCCGACCTTGTAGGACGGCGCCTGCCCCGGCCAGCCGAAGTAGCGGTTCACTTCGAAGCGCACGAACTCGTCGGGCATGTTGACATTGGCGCGCATGAAGTCCAGCGCGTAGTCGTAGTCCCACGTGCCCTCGCCGTCGAGGCGCGGCTTCTCGAGGTGAACACCGATGTCGAGGACGACCCGCGCGGCGCGCATCCGCTGTCCGTCGAGCATGCCGAGGCGGTCAGCCGCGTCGTCGAGATAGCCGAGCTGCTGCATGAGCCGCTCGGCATACAGCGCCCAGCCTTCGGCATGGCCGCTCGTGCCGGCGAGGAGGCGGCGCCAGGAGTTGAGTTCGGCGCGGTTGTAGACCGCCTGAGCGATCTGAAGGTGGTGTCCGGGAACCCCCTCGTGATAGACGGTCGTGAGCTCTCGCCACGTGTCGAACTCCGTGACGCCCTCGGGAACGGACCACCACATGCGGCCCGGGCGGGAGAAGTCGTCGGTCGGCCCTGTGTAGTAGATCCCCCCCTCCTTCGTGGGCGCGATCATGCACTCGAGGCGGCGGATCGGCTCGGCGATGTCGAAGTGCGTGCGTCCGAGCTCCTCGACCGCGCGGTCGCTTGTCTGCTGCATCCACTTCTGAAGCGCTTCCGTCCCGTGGAGCTTCCGGGCGGGATCCTGTTCGAGGAACGCGACCGCCTCTTCGACGGAACTGCCCGGTAGGATCTCGTTCGCGATCGCGGTCTGTTCCGCGACCATCCGCGCAAGCTCTTCGACGCCCCACTCGTACGTCTCGTCGAGATCGATCGTGGCACCGAGGAACCGGCGCGAGTGCAGCGCGTAGAGCTCGCGTCCGACGGCGTCCTTCTCGCTCGCGGCGGGGGCGAGCTCGGATCCGAGGAAGCGTGCGAGCTCGTCGTAGGCGACGCGGGCGGCGTTGGCGTTGGCGGTCAGTTCGACGGCCAGCGACGCCGGGAGCTGGCCCTCGGCGGGCGCGGCCTCTGCGGCGAAGGAAGCGAAGAAGCCGGTGTCTGCCGTGTATCGCGCGATCTGTGACACCGACTCGGTGACCTGCCGGCGGGCCGGGACGACGCCGTCGGCGATGCCCGCTCGGAGCGTCTCGATGTAGCCGTGGATGGCGCCCGGAACGGCACTCAGGCGCCGCGAAATGACGCTCCAGTCGTCCGTGGTGTCGGTCGGCATGAGGTCGAACACGGACCGGATCTCCTGCACGGGCGAGGCGATCACGTTGACGTCGCGCAAGTGGGACTTCGCTTCGAAGAGCTCGATGTCCAGCTCGAGCTCGCGTGTCAGGTCGAGCTTGGTGACCCGATCGATGGCGTCGACGGGCTCCGCCGCGGAGAGCGCGGAGAGGGTCGCTCGCGCTTCGCCGATGAGCCGCTCGTGGCCCGCAGGAGAGAAGTCGCCGAACCGGTCGCTGTACTCGAAACGCCCGATGTAGGTCGCGAGCGAAGGAACCAGCTCCGCCAGGGTGTCGACCCAAGCGTCCGCGATCTCGTCGATCGGCGTGGGAGTCCGTGGTGCGTCAGTCATACGACGAGCCTAGGCAACTCGCCGTCGTGCGACCACCGGGTCAGTGACCGGCGTCGTTCCAGTTCGCGCCGCGTCCGATCTGCACGTCGAGCGGAACCGTGAGCTGAGCGGCATCCCCCATGCGTTCGCGGACGATCCGCTCCGCGTCATCCCACTCCCCCGCTGCAACCTCGACGACGAGCTCGTCATGAATCTGCAGGAGGACACGCGATTGCAGACCTGCCGCGGTGAAGTCGTCATGGATGTGGAAGAGAGCGATCTTCATGATGTCGGCCGCGCTCCCCTGGATCGGGGCGTTCAGGGCGGCGCGCTCTGCGTTCTCGCGGAGCACGCGGTTCGGACTCGCGAGGTCGGGGAACGGTCGCCGCCGGCCGAAGATCGTCTCGGTGTACCCGTCGATCCGAGCCTGCTCGACCGAGGAGCGGAGATAGTCGCGAACCGCCCCGAAGCGTGCGAAGTACTCCATCATGAGCTGTTTCGCCTCGGACTGCTCGATGCGCAGCTGCTTCGAGAGGCCGAAGGCGGACAGGCCGTAGACGAGTCCGTAGGACATCGCCTTGACCTTCGTGCGCATCTGGGAAGTGACATCGGACGGATCGACGCCGAAGACGCGCGCTCCGACGAAGCGATGGAGGTCCTCTCCCGAGTTGAACGCTTCGACGAGCCCGGGATCTTCCGACAGGTGGGCCATGATGCGCATCTCGATCTGCGAGTAGTCGGCGGTCAGGAGCGTCTCGTAACCTGAGCCCACTTCGAAAGCGGATCGGATCCGGCGGCTCTCCTCTGTGCGGATCGGGATGTTCTGCAGGTTCGGGTCGGTGCTCGACAATCGACCGGTCTGGCTGCCGGTCTGCACGTAGGTCGTGCGGATGCGACCGTCGGCGGCGATCGCGGCGTCGAGTGACTCGATGATCTGCCTCAGCTTCGTCGCTTCGCGATGCTGAAGCAGCTGATTCAGGAACGGGTGCGGATTGGTCTCCTGCAGGTCGGCGAGAACCGCCGCGTCGGTGGAGTAGCCCGTCTTCGTCTTGCGTGTCTTGGGCAGCTCGAGCTCGTCGAAGAGCACCTCCTGCAGCTGCTTGGGGGACCCGAGGTTCACTTCGCGTCCGATCGTCGCGTAGGCCTCGCGCGCGATCGCGTCGGCGCGCTCACCCAGTTCGTTCGAGAACGTCGACAGCGTGTCGTGCGAAACTGCGACACCGGCGAGCTCCATGTCTGCCAGCGTCGTGAGGGTCGGAAGCTCGATCTCGGTCAGGACGCGCTCGACGCTCGGCGCCATCTCGGCGCGCTGCGCTTCGGCGACGCGGAGTGCGTACCAGGACAGCTGTCCGGGGGTCGCCCCCTCGGTCTCGGGGACGAGCTGCGTCGGATCAGCCTCGGGCAGGCGCTCGTCGAGGTAGCGATCGACGAGGTCGGCGAGGGACTTGTCGGGGAAGCTGGGACGCAGGAGCCACCCGGCGACGACGGTGTCGAACGCGAGTCCGCGGGTGCGGATCCCCGACCGAGCGAGGGCCTTGATCTGCGGCTTGGCGTCGCTGAAGATCTTGCGCGCGTCGGACGCAAGCCATGGGCCGAGGGATGCCGCCGTCTCGGGCGACCATGAGACCTCGGCCGCCACGTCGCCCGCGGCGAGTCCGACGCGCTGCGGGGCGCCGCCTCCTATCGTGATGGTGACGCCGACGTCGCCCTCGGCGCGTTCGAGCCACTCCGCGAGCTGCGGTGCCGCGAGTTCGGCCGCGACGGGTGCCGTGACGGCGGCGGCGCTCGTGACGGCCGCCATCTGCTGCTCGATCCCTGCGAGCTCGGCGACGCGCGGGATGAGGGTCTTGAACTCGAGGCGGGCGAAGATGTCGCGCACGGCCTGCGCGTCCATCGGCTTGACCTCGAGGTCGGCGATCGTCACGGGCAGCTCGACATCGCGCAGGAGCCGATTGAGCATGCGGTTGCGGCGCACATCGTCGATGTGGTCGCGGAGATTGCCGCCGACGACGCCCTTGATGGAGTCGGCGCCTTCGATGAGCGCATCGAGGGATCCGAACTGCGTGAGCCACTTGACCGCGGTCTTCTCGCCGACCTTGGGGACACCTGGCAGGTTGTCACTCGTCTCGCCGACGAGGGCGGCGATGTCGGGGTACTGCTCAGGCGGCACGCCGTAGCGCTCGATGACGGCCTCGCGATCGTAGCGCTTGAGCTGCGAGACACCCTGGACGTTCGGGTACAGAAGGGTGATGTCGTCGTCGACGAGCTGAATCGTGTCGCGATCCCCCGAGCAGACCAGGACGTTGTAGCCCTGTTCAGCGCCCTGTGTCGCGAGAGTCGCGAGGATGTCGTCGGCTTCGATGTCTTCTTGGCTCAGGACCTCGATGCTCATCGCCGCGAGGCAGTCCTGCAGGAGCGGGATCTGTCCCTTGAACTCGGAGGGTGTCTCGGACCGGTTCGCCTTGTACTCGCTGTACTCGCGCGTGCGGAAGGACTGACGCGACGTGTCGAACGCGACGGCCAGGTGCGTCGGCTTCTCGGCCTTGATGAGATTGATCAGCATCGCCAAGAAGCCGTAGATGCCGTTGGTGTGCTGCCCGTCCTTCGTCGTGAAGTTGTCGACCGGCAGCGCGAAGAAGGCACGGTACGCCAGCGAATGGCCGTCGACGACGAGAAGGGTAGGCTTTGCGGAGTCCGTCACCCTGCCACTTTAGTCAGGCCCTCCGACAGCCGAGAGCGAGACCGATGAGCGCGACCTCCCCCTCCGATGCACCCGGTCTCGAATGGGCCGCACGCCGTGGAATGGGCGCTCTCGCCGAGAAGATGGGCATGGAGTTCGTCGAGTTCGCGGTCGATCGGTGCGTCGCGACCATGCCCGTCGAAGGGAACACCCAGCCCGTGGGGCTCCTTCACGGCGGCGCGTATGTCGTGCTCGGGGAATCGCTCGGCTCGATGGCCGCCAACCTGCATGCGGGGCCCGGTCGCCTCGCGGTCGGCGTCGACATCAACGCCACGCACACCCGGTCAGCGACGTCGGGGAACGTGACAGGCGTGTGCACGCCGATTCACCTCGGACGCTCGATGACAGTCCACGAGATCGTCGTGACAGACGATCAGGGGCGGCGATGCTCGACCATCCGCATCACCAACATGATCCGCGACCTACCGAGCGATCGCGGCTGACTACTTCTTCGGCGCGAGCTGCTCGATGATGGCCTTGGCGACGTCCTGCATCGTCAGTCGGCGGTCCATCGAGGCCTTCTGGATCCAGCGGAACGCCTCGGGCTCGCTGAGGCCCATCTTCTCGTTGAGGAGGCCCTTCGCGCGGTCCACGAGCTTGCGCGTCTCGAAGCGCTCGACCATGTCGGCCACCTCGGCCTCGAGCGTGATGATCTGCTCGTAGCGAGCCAGAGCGATCTCGATCGCGGGGAGCAGATCGTTCGGGGTGAAGGGCTTCACGACGTATGCGAGCGCGCCCGCTTCGCTCGCGCGCTCGACGAGCTCCTTCTGGCTGAAGGCCGTCAGCAGCACGACGGGGGCGATGTGGTTCTTGCTGAGCTTCTCGGCGGCGGAGATGCCGTCGAGTTGCGGCATCTTGACGTCCATGATGACGAGGTCGGGACGGAGTTCGGTCGCGAGCTGCACGGCGGTCTCACCGTCACCCGCTTCGCCCACGACGTCGAAGCCGTTGTCTCGGAGGATCTCGACGATGTCGAGACGGATGAGGGATTCGTCCTCGGCCACGACGACGCGGCGGGGGGCTGAAGACGGGGTCTGTTCCTGCTCAGTCACTCGTACATCCTACGGCCAGCGTCGCGAAGTTCCTGCGGTATCGTCGATCACACGTGCGCCGGTGTGGCGGAATGGCAGACGCGACCGACTCAAACTCGGTTGCCCGCAAGGGCGTGTGGGTTCGACTCCCACCACCGGCACGACCGATTCAGGCGCCGAAGTACTGGTTTCCGAGGGCTTTGCTCTTGAGGGCCTCGAACTCCCCCTGCGTGATCGTCCCGGCGTCGAGGAGCGCTTTCGCCTTGGCGATGTCTTCCGAGGGACTCGCCGACGCGCGAGGCCGGTAGTCGTCGGCTTCCGGAACGACACCGCGGCCGCGGTGGGCTCGATCCGCGATCCCGCTCCCCCGCGCGATGAGGTACACGAGGGCCGTGAGGAACGGGACGAAGACGAGGAAGACGATCCACAGTGCCTTCCACCACCCGTTCAGCTCGGTGTCGCGGAAGAGATCGCTGATGATGAGCACGACGACGTAGATGTAGGCCGTCAGATAAGCGAACCAGAGCATGAGCCAGAAGATGTCCCACATGGCCGATCCTTTCGACAGGCCCCCGGACACGCCAGCGGCCGCGCTCAGCGTACCGAGCGCGGCCGACGTGCGGAAGACCCGCCGCTACTCGCGGTAGATCGGTGCTTTACCGTGCACCGCGTCGCCGATCTTGTGGATGCGGATGTCGTTGGTCGATCCGATGATTCCGGGAGGCGAACCCGAGATGACGACGACCTTGTCACCGACCTTCGCGAGGTCGTTGGCGAGGAAGTAGTCGTCGACCTGGATGAACATCCGGTCTGTGTGCGCGACGTGCTCGACGATCGTCGACTGGACGCCCCATGTGAGCGCCATGCGACGACGGATCGCGGGATCGGGCGCGAACCCGATCATCGGGATGCGAGGACGCAAGCGCGACATCCGGCGAGCGGTGTCACCCGACTCCGTGAAGATGCACAGGTACTTCGCCTCGACGAACTCCGCCACTTCGAGGGCCGCGAGAGTGATCGCGCCACCCTGTGTGCGCGGCTTCGCGTTGAGCGGCTGGATGCGCTCGAGGCCGTGCTCCTCCGTCGAGGCGACGATACGCGCCATCGTCTCGACCACGACGACGGGGTACTTTCCGACGCTCGTCTCGCCCGAGAGCATGACGGCATCGGCGCCGTCGAGGACGGCATTGGCCACGTCGCTCGTCTCGGCGCGTGTGGGCACCGGGTTGTCGATCATCGACTCGAGCATCTGGGTCGCGACGATGACGGGCTTGGCCATACGGCGGCACAGTTCGACGGCGCGCTTCTGGACGATCGGCACTGCCTCGAGGGGAAGCTCCACGCCGAGGTCGCCGCGGGCGACCATGATGCCGTCGAACGCGTCGATGATCTCTTCGAGATTGTCGACGGCCTGGGGCTTCTCGATCTTGGCGATGACGGGGATATGACGCCCTTCTTCGGCCATGATGACGTGCACGCGCTGCACATCCTTGGCGTCGCGCACGAAGGAGAGCGCGATGAGGTCGGCGCCCGCGCGGAGCCCCCAGCGAAGGTCTGCTTCGTCCTTCTCAGACAGTGCCGGCACGTTGACGGCGACGCCCGGAAGGTTGATGCCCTTGTTGTTCGAGACGGGACCCGCCACGATGACCTCGGTGGTCACGACAGTTCCGTCGGTCTCCAGCACCTGGACGCGGACCTTGCCGTCGTCGATGAGCAGGAAATCGCCCGGCTTGACGTCGTGCGGGAGCCCCTTGAAGGTCGTGGAGACGATCTCCTTCGTGCCCAGGATGTCGTCGACGGTGATCTTGAAGATGTCACCCGCGGCGAGGAAGTGCGGACCATTCTCGAACTTGCCGAGCCGGATCTTGGGTCCTTGGAGGTCTACCAGGATCGCGACGGGCCGACCTGCGTCGTCTGCGGCCTTGCGCACGTTGGCGAAGTTGTTGTCGTGGACCGAGTAGTCACCGTGGCTCAGGTTGAACCGAGCGACATCCACTCCGGCGTCGATGATGGCTCGAACCATCTCGTACGTCGAGGTGGCGGGACCTAGGGTGGCGACGATTTTTGCGCGTCTCATCCGTGCTTTCTTCCAGTGGGTGGGGTGGCGGTGGGCCGGGCTCAGCCTACGCGGGCTGAAGGCCGATCGCGAGGTCGTTCGGGCGAACAGGAGATGGCAGCTCGGTCTGGCCCATGAGGTGCGCGTCGACGCTGGCGGCGACGGCGCGGCCCTCGGCGATCGCCCACACGATGAGCGACTGGCCGCGTCCGGCGTCTCCGGCGACGAAGACACCGGGGGTCGAGGTCTGATAGTCGTCGTCGCGACGGAGGTTCCCCCGGTCGGTGAACTGCGAGCCGATCTGGTCAGCGATGGACGCCTGCTCGGGGCCTGTGAATCCCATCGCGATGAGGACCAGATCGGCGGGGATCTCGCGCTCCGTCCCGCTCTTGGGAACACGGCGACCATCGACGAATTCGGTCTCGGCCACGCGCAGAGCGCGGACTTCGCCGGCGTCGTTGGAAAGGAACTCCACCGTCGAGGCGAGGAACGTCCGTTCGCCACCCTCTTCGTGCGCCGATGCCACTTCGAACAGCGTCGGCGTCATCGGCCACGGCTGGTGCTCCGGACGCTCGGCGGGCGGCTGCTTGCCGATGGCGAGGTTGGTCACGCTCAGCGCACCGTGGCGGTGGGCTGTGCCGATGCAGTCGGCGCCCGTGTCACCGCCTCCGATGACGATGACGTGCTTGCCCTCGGCAGAGATCTGGTGCGGCACCGCGTCGCCCGCGACGGCCCGGTTCGACTCGACCAGGTACTCCATCGCGAAGTGCACCCCAGCGAGATCGCGTCCGGGGATGGGGAGATCGCGGGGCACCGTCGAACCTGTCGCGACGACGACGGCGTCGTAGCGGGCGCGCAGATCGCTCCAGGAGATGTCCCGGCCGATCTCGACACCGGCGCGGAAGCGCGTGCCTTCGTCCTGCATCTGACGCAGGCGCGCCTCGAGATGCTTCTTCTCCATCTTGAAGTCAGGGATGCCGTAGCGCAGGAGTCCGCCGATGCGGTCGTCCCGCTCGAACACGGCGACCGTGTGACCGGCACGCGTCAGCTGCTGCGCAGCGGCGAGTCCGGCGGGCCCGGAGCCGACGACGGCGACGGTCTTGCCCGTCAGCCGGCCGGGCGGCTCGGGTTCGATCCACCCGTTCGAGAACGCCTCGTCGGCGATCGACACCTCGATCTGCTTGATCGTGACGGCGGGCTGGTTGATGCCGAGCACGCACGAGCTCTCGCAGGGTGCAGGGCAGAGCCGGCCCGTGAACTCGGGGAAGTTGTTCGTCGCGTGCAGGCGCTCGCTCGCCGCGCGGCCCTCCCCCCGCCACGTGAGATCGTTCCACTCCGGGATCAGGTTCCCGAGCGGGCATCCCTTGTGGCAGAACGGCACTCCGCAGTCCATGCAGCGCCCCGCCTGCCGGCGCAGTACGGCCGAGTCGCCCGGCTCGTAGACCTCTTTCCAGTCCATGATCCGCACGGGAACCGGTCGGCGCGGCGGAAGCTCACGCTCGGTCGTCTTGAGAAAGCCCTTGGGGTCAGCCACCCGTCACCTCCAGAATCCTGTTCCACACGACATCCCCATCGGGGTCGAGTCCTTCTGCTGCCGCTTCCTGACGAGTGAGGAGCACGGCGGCGTAATCGCGCGGCATGACCCGCACGAAGTTGTCGACCTCGGCCTCGAAGTTCTCCAGGAGCGACGTCGCCAGCCGTGAGTCGGTCTCGGCGACGTGCTGCGTCAGCAGGTCGCGGAGCATCTCGGCATCGCCGGAGCCCAGCGGGCCCAGTTCGAGCTCGCCGTTGGCGAGTGCTTCGCGGTTGACCAGGTCGGAGTCGAGCTTGTAGATGTAGGCCGTTCCGCCCGACATCCCGGCGCCCAGGTTGCGCCCGGTCGTTCCCAGGATCACCGCGAGACCACCGGTCATGTACTCGAGGGCGTGGTCACCCACTCCTTCGACGACGGCCGTCGCACCCGAGTTGCGAACGAAGAACCGCTCCCCCACGACGCCGCTCAGGAACATCGTGCCCTGGGTCGCGCCATACCCGATGACGTTGCCGGCGATGACGTTCTCGGATGCTTCGAAGGTCGCAGCCCGCGGCGGGCGGATGACGATCTGACCGCCGGAGAGACCCTTTCCGACGTAGTCGTTCGAGTCGCCCTCGAGTCGCAGCGTGATGCCGGCCGGCATGAAGGCGCCGAACGACTGCCCCGCCGACCCGGTGAGATTGACCTCGATGGAGCCGGACTGCAAGCCGTTCTCGCCGTGCGCGCGTGTCACGTGGTGGCCGAGCATCGTCCCGACGGCGCGCTCCGTGTTGCGGATCGGCAAGTCGATCACGATATGCCCGCCGTCGGCGATGACACCCGCGGCACGCTCGATGAGCTGCACATCGAAGTGCTCCTCGAGCTCGTGCTGCTGCGCCCGAAGGTTGCGGCGCGGCTCGTCCTCCGCGAACGGGGGGCCTTCGAGCACGGGTGCGAGATCGAGGCCGCTCGCCTTCCAGTGGCGCACGGCACCGTCCATGTCGAGCAGGTCGGTCCGTCCGATGATCTCGTCGAGCGAGCGGTACCCGAGTTCTGCGAGCAGTTCGCGCACCTCTTCGGCGATGAACTCCATGAAGTTCACGACGAACTCGGGCTTCCCCGTGAAGCGCGCACGCAGCGTGGGGTTCTGGGTCGCGACGCCGACGGGGCATGTGTCGAGGTGGCAGACGCGCATCATGATGCAGCCCTCCACGACGAGCGGCGCCGTTGCGAAGCCGAACTCCTCGGCGCCGAGCAGCGCGCCGATGACGACGTCGCGGCCCGTCTTGAGCTGTCCGTCGACCTGCACCACGACGCGGTCGCGCATGCCGTTGAGCATGAGGGTCTGCTGCGTCTCGGCGAGGCCGAGCTCCCACGGCGTCCCTGCGTGCTTGAGGGAGTTGAGGGGGCTCGCGCCCGTTCCGCCGTCGTGGCCCGAGATGAGGATGACGTCCGCGAGCGCCTTCGCGGTTCCGGCCGCGACGGCGCCGATACCGGACTGGCTCACGAGCTTGACATGCACGCGGGCGCCGGGGTTGGCCCTCTTGAGGTCGAAGATGAGCTGCTTGAGGTCTTCGATCGAGTAGATGTCGTGGTGCGGGGGCGGCGAGATGAGTCCGACGCCGGCTGTCGCATGGCGCGTCCGTGCGACCCACGGGTACACCTTGGTCGGCGGGAGCTGACCGCCCTCTCCGGGCTTCGCGCCCTGCGCGAGCTTGATCTGGATGTCGTCGGCCTCGGTCAGGTAGAGGCTCGTCACCCCGAACCGGCCCGACGCCACCTGCTTGATGGCGCTGCGCCGCTCGGGGTCGAGGAGGCGGTCGACGTCCTCACCGCCTTCGCCCGTGTTCGACTTGCCACCGATGCGGTTCATCGCGATCGCGAGCGTCTCGTGGGCTTCGCGCGAGATCGAGCCGTAGCTCATCGCTCCCGTCTGGAACCGCTTGACGATGGCCGACACCGATTCGACCTCATCGATCGGAACCGGAGGGCGCTCGCCTGTCTTGAACCGGAAGAGTCCGCGCAGCGTCTTGAGTTCCTTCGCCTGGTCGTCGACGAGCTTGGTGTACTCGCGGAAGATGTCGTACCGGCGGGTGCGCGTCGAGTGCTGCAGACGGAAGACGGTGTCGGGGTTGAAGAGGTGCGGTGAGCCGTCGCGGCGCCACTGGTACTCGCCGCCGGTCCACAGGCGCTCGTGCGCACGGGCGGCCGCGTCTTCGGGGTAGGCGTACGCGTGCCGCGCGTTGTTCTCGGCCGTGATGACGTCGAGCCCGATGCCTCCGAGCTTCGTCTCGGTGCCGGTGAAGTACGCGTCGACGAAGTCCTGCGCGAGCCCGACGGCTTCGAAGACCTGGGCGCCCGCGTACGACGACACCGTCGAGATGCCCATCTTGGACATGATCTTCAGCACGCCCTTGCCGAGCGCGTAGATGAGGTTGCGGACGGCCTTCTCGGGAGCGATCCCCGTGATGTAGCCGGCGCGGACGAGGTACTCGACCGTCTCCATCGCAAGATACGGGTTGACCGCCGAGGCGCCGTAGCCGATGAGCGTCGCGACGTGGTGCACTTCGCGGACGTCGCCCGCCTCGACGACGAGGCCCACGCGCATGCGGGTCTCGTTGCGGATGAGGTGGTGGTGGACGGCGGCGAGCATGAGCAGCGACGGGATGGGTGCGAGGTCTTTGTTCGAGTCGCGGTCGCTCAGCACGATGAACTCGGCGCCGTCTTCGATCGCCTGGTCGACCTCGGCGCACATCTGCGCGAGGCGCTTCTGCATCCCCTTAGCGCCGGATGCCACGCGGTAGAGGCCGCGGATCGTGACGGATGAGCGTCCGGGAAGAGCCGTGTGGATGTGCTGGATCTTCGCGAGCTCGTCGTTGTCGATGACGGGGAAGTCCAGCGTGACCGTCCGGGTGTGCGCGGCCCCCCAGTCGAGGAGGTTGCGCTCGGGCCCGAGGCCCAGGGAGAGCGACGTCACGACCTCTTCGCGGATGGAGTCCAGCGGAGGGTTGGTGACCTGCGCGAACTGCTGCGTGAAGTAGTCGAACAGCAGCCGCGGACGTTCGCTCAGGACGGCGACGGGGGTGTCCGACCCCATCGCGCCGAGCGGTTCCGCACCGTTCTGGCCCATGGGCGTGAGCAGGATGCGGACTTCTTCTTCCGTGTACCCGAAGGTGCGCTGGCGGCGCGTGATCGACGCGATGGGATGCACGATGTGCTCGCGCTCGGGGAGGTCGGCCAGGCGCACGCGGCCCTCGTCGAGCCACTCCTGCCACGGGTGCAGATTGGCGAGGTCGCGCTTGATCTCCTCGTCTTCGACGATGCGTCGCTGCGCGGTGTCGACGAGGAACATGCGGCCAGGGCGCAGGCGTCCGCGTCGCTTGATGCGCTCGGGTGCGAAGTCGAGCACGCCCGTCTCGCTGCCGATGACGACGAGTCCGTCGGTGGTCTCCGTCCATCGTCCGGGACGCAGGCCGTTGCGATCGAGCGTCGCCCCGACGAGCGTGCCGTCGGTGAAGATGAGCGCGGCCGGCCCGTCCCACGGCTCCATCTGGAGCGAGTGGTAGTCGTAGAAGGCGCGCAGCTGCGGGTCGATGTCGACCTGCTTCTCATACGCCTCGGGGACCATCATCATGATCGCGTGCGGAAGGCTGCGGCCCGTGAGGGTCAAGAGCTCGAGCACTTCGTCGAAGGAGGCCGAGTCGCTTGCACCCTCGGTGCAGATCGGCAGAAGCGGACGGATGTCTCCGACGAGCTGGGATTCCAGTTGCGACTGGCGCGCGCGCATCCAGTTGCGGTTTCCCTTGACGGTGTTGATCTCGCCGTTGTGGGCCAGCATGCGCAGCGGCTGCGCAAGTGGCCACGACGGGAAGGTGTTCGTCGAGTAGCGCGAGTGCACGACCGCGAGCTCGGAGGCGAACCGCTCGTCGGACAGGTCGGGGTAGAACGGCTCGAGCTGGAGAGTCGTCACCATGCCCTTGTAGCCGAGCGTCCGGCTCGAGAGCGACACGAAGTAGGAGCCGAGCTCCGTGCGCGAGCGCTTGCGCAGACGGAACGTGCGGCGGTCGAGCGCGATCCCCGACAACGCGGGGAGGTCGTTCGCTGCGTGTCCCGCGACGAACAGCTGCTCGAAAACGGGGCGCGCCGCGAACGACAGCTTGCCGAGATGCTCGTCGTCGGTCGGAACGGTACGCCATCCGAGGACCGTGAGCCCCTCGGAAGCCGCGATGCGCTCGATGCCCTCCTTCTGGGCCTCGCGCTCGTCATCGTCGCGCGGCAGGAACGCCATTCCGGCGGCGTACTCCCCCATCGGCGGGAGGTCGAACTCCACGACGGCTCGCAGGAACGCATCGGGCATCTGCGTCAGGATGCCCGCGCCGTCGCCGGTACCTGCGTCGGAGCCGATCGCGCCGCGGTGCTCGAGGTTGCGCAGCGCGGTCAGCGCGAGATCGATGATGTCGTGCCCCGCGTGGCCGCGAAGGGTCGCGACCATCGCCAGACCGCAGGCGTCCTTCTCGAAGTCGGGGTTGTACATCCCCTGCTTGACGGGGAATCCTGACAGGCCAGAGGCAGCAGTGCCATAGCCACTGTGACGGGGGCTCGAAGCCATACCAACCGTCCTCACATTTGGTACTCGAAATGGGACGACGTCGGCCCGGGCGCGGGGGGTGCGCGGAGGTTACTTCGTGGCGACTGTGCTTGTGGCGCTGGCCTCTTCGACGGCGTCCGCCGGTGGTTCGCTGACGTCGACGTAGTCGGGTGTTTCCTGCGATTGTACCGCGCCCGCGGGCGACCACTCGCGTCCGGGCTGGTACGGCGAGGGCTCGACGCCGGGATGACGCCGCTTCTGGACGATGATGATGACGAGACCGAGCACGACACCGGCGATCGCGGCCCACACATTCGTGCGCAGGCCCAGGATGATGTCGCTCGGGTCGATGCGGATGGACTCCCACACGATGCGTCCCGCGCTGTACCAGACGAGGTAGAGCCCGAAGAGGCGTCCCCACTGCAGGCGGAGGCGTCGACCGGCCCACAGCAGCACGAGTACGCCGAGGAGGTTCCAGATCACTTCGTAGAGGAACGTGGGGTGGAAGAGCGTGCCTTCGGGCAGCCCCACGGGCCATGCCGAGTTGGGGTAGTCGATCTCGAGGCCCCAGGGCAGGTCGGTGGGAAGACCGAACAGCTCCTGGTTGAACCAGTTCCCGAATCGTCCCATGGCCTGTGCGAGCAGGAGCCCGGGGGCGAGCGCGTCGGCGAACGTCCAGAATCGGATGCCGGTCCACCGACATCCGAGCCACGCACCCACGGCGCCGCCGATGAGCGCGCCGTAGATCGCGATCCCGCCCTCCCAGATGTACAGCGCCGACAGCGGGTTCTTGCCCTCACCGAAGTAGAAGCCCCAGTGCGTCACGACGTGGTAGATGCGCGCCACGATGATCGCGAGCGGGACCGCGAGGAGCGAGATGTCGATGACGACCCACGGCTCCGCGCCGCGTTTGGTCAGGCGCGCGTTCGTCAGCAGGACGGCGGCGATGATGCCCGCGATGATGCAGAGCGCGTAGAAGTGGATCGTGATCGGTCCGAGCTGGAACGAACTGATGTCCGGACTCGGAATGCTCAGCGGCAGAAGGGGCATGACGAGAATCCTAGTTGCGCGCGGGGTCAGGCCGCGCCGGCGGTCAGCGAGCGGACTTCCGCGGCGAGGGCGTCGATGCCGCCGTCGCGCAGTGCCCGCACGAGTGCGGTGCCGACGATCGCGCCGTCGGCGTACTCGAGTACGCCCGCGACCTGCGCGGCCGTCGAGATGCCGATTCCGACGCACGCGTTGTCCACGCCGTGCTCGCGCAGGCGCGCGACGAGGGTGCGTGCCGCGGCATCGAGTTCGGCCCTCTCCCCCGTGATGCCCATCGTCGAGACGGTGTAGACGAAGCCCGTCGAGTGGCGGACGATGAGGTCGAGGCGCTCGTCGCTCGACGTCGGGGCCGCGAGGAAGATGCGATCCAGCCCCGTGCGCTCGCTCGCGGCGATCCAGTCGGAGGCCTCGTCAGGAGTGATGTCGGGCGTGATGAGCCCGGCTCCCCCGGCCGCGAGGAGATCGTCGGCGTAGCGGTCGACGCCGTACTGCATGACGGGATTCCAGTACGTCATGACGAGCACGGGCACGTCGACGCGGGATGTGATCTCCCGTACCGCCGTGAAGGTGTCACGCAGTCGGAATCCGCCCGCGAGGGCAGCCTGCGTGGCTTCCTGGATGACGGTGCCGTCCATGACGGGGTCGGAGTAGGGCGGGCCGAGTTCGAGGACGTCGGCGCCGTTCTCGGCGAGGGCGACGGCGGCGTCGATGCTCGTCTGCAGATCGGGGTAGCCGAGCGGAAGGTAGCCGACGAACGCGCCGCGGCCTTCCGTGCGCGCGCGGGCGATGGCATCCGCAACCCGGCTCACGACTCCGCTCCGTCGTCGTAGAGCCCGAAGTAGCGAGCCGCCGTGTCCATATCCTTGTCGCCCCTGCCGGAGAGCGAGACCGCGAGGACGGCGTCGGGGCCGAGCTCGCGACCGATCCGCAGCGCGCCCGCGAGCGCGTGGGCGGTCTCGATGGCAGGGATGATCCCCTCCGTCTCCGAGAGGAGGCGAAGCGCCTGCATCGCCTCGTCGTCGGTCGCCGGGATGTACTGGGCGCGACCGATGGAAGAGAGCCACGCGTGCTCGGGTCCGACACCGGGGTAGTCGAGCCCCGCGGAGATCGAATGCGACTCGGTCGTCTGTCCGTCCTCGTCCTGCAGGACGTAGGTCTTCGAGCCGTGCAGGATGCCGGGGCGTCCGCGTCCGATCGATGCCGCATGGCGCGGCGTGTCGACGCCGTCACCTGCCGCCTCGACGCCGTAGAGGCGCACGTCCGCGTCGTCGAGGAACGCGTCGAACATCCCGATCGCGTTGGAACCGCCGCCGACGCAGGCCAGGACGGCGTCGGGGAGGCGCCCGATCTCGTCGAGGAGCTGCTGTCGCGCCTCTTCGGAGATGACCTTCTGGAAATCGCGCACCATAGCGGGGAAAGGATGCGGACCAGCGGCCGTGCCGAAGATGTAATTGGTCGTCTCGACCGAGGCGACCCAATCGCGGTACGCGTCGTTGATCGCGTCCTTGAGCGTCCGCGAGCCCGTTGTGACAGGGATCACCTCGGCGCCGAGCAGACGCATGCGCGCGACGTTGAGCGCCTGGCGCTTCGTGTCCACCTCGCCCATGTAGATCGTGCAGTCGAACCCGAAGAGCGCGGCAGCCGTCGCGGTGGCGACACCGTGCTGACCGGCGCCCGTCTCGGCGATGACGCGGCTCTTGCCCAGGCGCTTGGTGAGCAGGGCCTGGCCGAGAACGTTGTTGATCTTGTGCGATCCGGTGTGGTTGAGGTCCTCGCGCTTGAGGAAGACGCGCGCGCCGCCCGCGTGCTCGGCGAAGCGCGGAACTTCTGTGAGGGGCGAGGGACGGCCGGCATAGCTGTGCAGAAGCCGCGCGAACTCGGCCGCGAACGCGGGATCCGCCTTCGCGGCCTCGTACTCGGCGGTGAGTTCGTCGATCGCGGCGATGAGCGACTCCGGCATGTAGCGGCCGCCGAACTCGCCGAAGAACGGGCCGGACGCCTCACGCAGGCTCACGCGCCGGCCTCCAGGAAGGAGGCGAGGGTGGAAATCGGGTCGTTGGTCACGAGGGCTTCTCCTACGAGGACGACGTCGGCGCCCGCCGCGCGGTAATGCGCGACGTCTGCCGGGGTCAGAACGGCCGACTCGGCGATCTTCACGGCGCCGGCCGGGATACGGGACGACAGACGACCGAACAGGTCGCGGTCGAGGGTGAACGTCGAGAGATCGCGTGCATTGACGCCGATGAGCGTCGCTCCGAGAGCAGCTGCGGTGTCGACCTCTTCGGCGCTGTGCGTTTCGACGAGCGGGGTCATTCCGAGCTCGAGGATGAGGGCGTGCAGTCGCGCGAGAACGGGCTGTGCCAGCGCCGCGACGATGAGGAGGACGAGGTCGGCGCCGGAGGCCCGGGCTTCGAGCACCTGGTACTCCGTCGCGATGAAATCCTTCCGAAGGACGGGGAGGCTCACAGCGGCCCTGACGGCTTCGAGATCGGACAGGCTTCCCTTGAATCGACGCCCCTCGGTGAGGACCGAGATGGCCGACGCGCCGCCTTGCTCGTAGAGCCGGGCCTGCAGAGCGGGGTCGGGGATGTCGGCGAGGTCGCCGCGTGACGGGCTCGCTCGCTTGACTTCGGCGATGATCTTGACGCGATCTGCGGGTGCCAGGGCAGCCAGCGCGTCTCGCGCGGGAGGCTGCGCCAGAGCCTCGCGTTCGACGACCTCGAGGGGACGCCGCGCGGAGCGGGCCTCCGCGTCGTGAACCGCGCCGGCCGTGAGGTCGGCGAGCATCTCAGTGAGCTTTCGACGAGTACTTCGGGCCGTTGACGCCGTACCCGGCTTTGGCCATGACCCAGCCGACGATGAGACCGACCACGAGGAGTCCTGCCGATGCCCAGACCAGGATGGGCAGATCGAGCCAGTAGAAGATCGTGCCGAGCGCGACGGCGACCAGCATGATCACGACGGCAGTCCAGGCAGCCGGCGAGTGTCCGTGGCCGGGGTCGCCGATCTGGTTGCTCATGGGTCTCCTCCGTGTAGACGCGGTACTCTCCGAGTCTAGCGGTCAGGCGGTCGGATCCTGGCCACGGGACAGGTCGTCCCAGTCATCGATCGCGTCGTGCGGCCGTGCACCCCCCGCGTTCGCTGCCCCGCCGTCGTCGGTCGAGTACCGTCGCCCCGTCGCGCCCCAGCTGTGGCCCGTGAGGAGTGTCAGGACGCCTGCGGCGGCGAGCACGATCCAGCCCACGAGTGTCACGGCGGGCCACGGCGTCGTGTGGATGCTGGAGACGAGCTCCGCGACGGCGGCGTGACCCGTGATGCCCGTGGTCTCGGTCACGACGCTCGCGACGTGTGACGGCTGGGGCGCGAACACGACGGTGCCGGTGAGGACCGCGAGAGATCCTGCGATGAGCAGGGTGAGCGCGCCGAAGACGTAGCGCAGAACGCGCCCGACGATCGTGAGCGCTCCTCCCAGGGCGAGCACGGCCAGACTCAGCGGAGCCAGCACGGGTATCGCCGAGGCTCCCGGTACCGCGAGGGCGTCGTGCGGCCCATCACCCAGCGAGACCGTCAGCCACGTCTGCGTCGACGAGATCGTGCCGATGGCTCCCGTGGCGAGGATCACGAGGATCGCGATGAGCCGTCCGCGTCGGATCACGGTGTCCCTTCGACGCTCGTCGCGGGGGCGAGATCGTCGGCGTCGAAGCAGGTCCGTGTGCCCGTGTGGCACGCCGCTCCCACCTGCTCCACGTCGAACAGGACGGCGTCGCCGTCGCAGTCCAGGCGTGCACCCTTGACGAGCTGGACGTGGCCGGATGTGTCGCCCTTGCGCCAGTACTCCTGCCGCGAGCGGGACCAGAAGGTCACGCGGCCCTCCGTGAGGGAGCGGCGCAGCGCCTCGGCGTCCATCCATCCGAGCATGAGGACCTCGCGGGTGTCCCACTGCTGGATGATCGCCGCGACGAGACCGTCGCCGTTGAACGCGACCCGGTCGATGCGGTCCTGAAGGGAATCTGTCATGCGGATGTCTCCCGGACGGCGATGCCGTCTCGTGCCATGGCGGTCTTGACGTCGCCGATCGTGAGCTGGCCGGAGTGGAAGACGGATGCCGCGAGGACGGCGTCTGCACCGGCGGCGATCGCCGGTGCGAAGTCCTCCGCGCGCCCCGCGCCCCCCGAGGCGATGACGGGGACGCTCGAGATCTCGCGCATGAGTCCGACGAGCTCGAGGTCGAAGCCCGCCTTCGTCCCGTCGGCGTCGATCGAGTTGACGAGCAGCTCGCCGGCTCCCCGCTCGATCGCCTCGCGGGCCCACGCGAGCGCGTCCAGCGTCGTCGCGGTGCGTCCGCCGTGCGTCGTGACGACGAAGCCCGACGCCGTCGTGTCGGCGCGCATGACATCGAGTGACAGCACGAGCACCTGCGCCCCGAAGCGATCGGCGATCTCGTCGAGCAGGTCCGGCCGGGCGATCGCGGCGGAGTTGACGCCGATCTTGTCGGCGCCGACGGCGAGAAGGCGCGCGACATCGTCCGTCGTACGCACTCCCCCGCCGACCGTGAGGGGGATGAAGACCTCTTCGGCCGTTCGCCTGACGACGTCGTACGTCGTGGCGCGATCGTCCACGGTGGCCGTCACATCCAGGAACGTGAGCTCGTCGGCGCCCTGGCGGAAGTACTCGCGCGCGAGCTCGACGGGGTCGCCCATGTCGCGGAGGTTCATGAAGTTGACGCCCTTGACGACGCGCCCCGCTGCGACGTCGAGGCACGGGATGACTCGACAGACGAGGCTCATCAGAGCCTCGCGTTGTGGATCGCCGTCACGAGGATCGCGCGCGCGCCGATGCCGTAGAGCGAGTCCATCACCTGATTGACGTTCTTCCGCGCCACCATGACCCGCACGGCGACCCAGTCGGGGTCGCGCAGCGGCGAGATGGTCGGCGACTCGATGCCCGGTGCGAGGGCGACGGCTTGGTCGATGAGGGATGCCGGGAGGTCGTAGTCGACCAGGACGTAGCGCCGTGCGACCATCACGCCGCGCAGGCGCCGCAGCAGTGTCTGCGTCCCGTCGGCCTCGTTCGGTGCGCCGATCAGCACGCCCTCCGACTCGAGGATGACCGGTCCGAAGATCTCCAGCCCCGCCTGGCGGAGTGTCGTGCCCGTCGAGACGACGTCGGCCACGGCGTCGGCGACACCCAGACGGACAGCGGATTCGACGGCGCCGTCCAGGGGCACGAGATCGACGGCGATCCCGCGTTCGTCGAGGAATCCGTCGACGAGACCGGGGTACGACGTCGCGACCCGCTGACCTTCGAGGTCTTCCAGCGAGGAAAAGCGCCCCGGAGGGCCTGCGAACCGGAAGGTCGAATCGCCGAAGCCGAGCGCCTCGATCTCACGCGCACCCGGCATCCGGGCGTCGAGCAGCAGGTCGCGCCCCGTGATCCCCACGTCGAGCGCGCCCGAACCGACGTACGTCGCGATGTCCTTCGGACGCAGGTAGAAGAACTCGACGTCGTTGACGGGATCGAGGACGTGGAGGTCTTTGGGATCCCGGCGGCCGGTGTACCCGGCTTCGTGCAACATCTCTGTCGCGGTTTCGGCGAGGGAACCCTTGTTCGGCACGGCGATTCGCAGCATGGGGCGGGGGCTTTCGGAGTCGAGGGTGAGCGGCGGGGCAGCGCTCAGAGATGTCGGTACACGTCGTCGAGGGTCAGACCCTTCGCGAGCATCAGCACCTGGAGGTGGTAGAGCAGCTGCGAGATCTCTTCGGCCGTCGCGTCGTCGGACTCGTACTCGGCAGCCATCCACACTTCGGCGGCCTCTTCGACGATCTTCTTGCCGATCGCGTGAACCCCCGCGTCGAGTTGCGCGACGGTTCCGGATCCCTCGGGGCGCTCAGCGGCTTTCGCCGCGAGCTCGGCGAACAGCGCGTCGAACGTCTTCACCATGCCAGGGTACCGGGGTTCTGGACCCCGCGAGCGCGCGGTCAGTGGGCGAGGATGCTCAGGAGGATGACGAGCAGTCCGAGCATCGTGGTGACGACGGCCCCCAAGAGCCGCCAGGGCCACGCGCTGCCGTTCCGGGCGGCGTTCGCCCATCCGATGAGCGCCAGCAGGACGACGCCGGACGAAAGCGCGAGATAGTACGCGGTGTACTCGTCGATGACCTCGAAGGTGCCGAGTGAGAGGAGCGCTGCGGGCACGAGCGTCGCGACGAGCATCCCGGATGAGTGCCGCGCACCGTTGCGGATGGACTCTCTGAGAGTCGGAGCGGGCCTGGTCGCCCTGCTCGCGACGACGGCGGCGTAGATGTGCGCGAGCCAGAAGGCGATGACCGTTCCCGTGACGAAGATGATGACGTCGGCGTCGCTGTCCTGATCCCACGCGACGGCGATGAGCGCTGTCACGAGGACCAGACCGTAGACCCCGTGCTCTCCGCTGTACGGGCTCAGGAAGCGGTGGAGTGGACGAGGCGGCGGACTCGCCGACATCTCAGTGGGCTCCGTGTGCATGCGCGTGCCGCGCCGCGGCCGCCCGCAGGCCTGCGATGGCGACGTCGGGATCCGCGGCTCCGAAGACGGCCGAGCCCGCGACGAAGGTATCGGCACCGGCATCCGCCGCGAGCGCGATCGTCGACTCCCCGATCCCCCCGTCGACCTGCAGCCACACGCTCGAACCGCGTCGCTTGGCCTCGTCGGCGAGCGCGCGCAGCTTGGGCATCGTCTCCGGCATGAACGACTGCCCCCCGAACCCGGGTTCCACCGTCATGACGAGAATCTGATCGACGTCGTCGAGAAGCTCGAGGAGACCGTCGATGGGAGTGGCGGGCTTGACCGCGATCCCCGCGCGCGCGCCGATGCCGCGGAGTCGTCGTGCGAGAGCGAGGGGGTCGGCCGCTGCTTCGAGGTGGAAGGTGACGGATGCCGCACCGAGTTCTGCATATCCGGGCGCCCACCGGTCGGGGTCGGTGATCATGAGATGCACGTCGAGCGGGACGGGGCTCGTCTGCTGGACGCGCTCGACCATCTGCGGCCCGAACGTCAGGTTCGGCACGAAGTGGTTGTCCATGACGTCGACGTGCACGAAGTCCGCCCCGGCGATCCGCGCGAGCTCCGCCTGCATGTTGACGAAGTCCGCCGCGAGAATGCTCGGGTTGATCCGGATGCCGCTGTCGCTCACGCACCCATTATCGCGGGCGCGGTGGATTCTGCGGGGTGCGACGGTGGGCGGGCGTTCACTCAGCCGGACCGGCGCGTTCATTCAGGGGCGGTCCGCGTGCCATCTGCGGGCGGAACGCTGGGGGAGATCGAGCACCACCTCCGTCTCCCCCGAAGGACAGGATCTGATGACGACCCCCTCCCCCCGCGCCCGCGTTTCTCGGGCCTTCATCGCAGCGGCCACGACGGTCGCCCTCGCCGGCGGCGTCTGCGTCGCCGTCGTTCCCGCAGCCGCGGGCGCTTCCGTGACCACGGTCGCGGCATCGGCCACCGACCCGGTCGGCGACCGGGCGCTGCTCACCGACCCGCTTCTTCAGGCTCCCACCGCCGACGGTGCCTCCGTCGTGTGGTTCACGGAGTTCTCCGGTTCGCGTCACGCGGTCCTGGTAGGACCGGGTGTCGAGGCGCTCACGTCGGCGCAGCTGGCTGCCGCGGGACGCGGGCAGGCGTTCCCGGGAGTCACGCTGTTCGTCGCCGACACGAGCAAGCTCAGCAGCGTCGCCGAGGACTACCAGTCCAACATCGACCCGGCGATCCGCCCCGCGCAGAGCGAGGGCATCGTCCCTCGTGACGTGTGGCGCCACGAGGGCGTCGTCTCGGGGCTCACCGCCGGTGCGCGCGTGCCCTACCGCGTCGTGAGCATCGACGGGTTCGGCGGCATCGCGGGATCGGGAACCTTCACCCTGCAGCCCGCCGTTCCCGCCGGGACCGCGATGAACATCATGCTCACGAGCGACCACCAGGCGATGGTGAACACCCCGGCGAACCTCGCGAAGGCGGCAGAGACGCTCGGCACGATCGATGCGGTCTTCCTCGCGGGTGACCTCGTCAACATCCCCGACCGCGCGTCGGAGTGGTTCGACGACACGCGCGGCTCCGGGTTCTTCCCCGCGCTGCAGGGCAACGGCGGCCGCGTCTCGACCGGCGGCGTGCAGTACTCCGGCGGCGAGATCGTGCAGCACGCTCCGCTGTATCCTGCCGTCGGCAATCACGAGGTGCAGGGTCGCCGCGACGGCGCCGTGTCGCTCGGGTCCTCCTTCAACAGCCCCGTCCCGCGTGACATCGCCGAGCAGGCGTACGAGGTCCGCGCCGCGGAGGTGAACCCGACGGGAGATCCGGCGATCAAGGAGAAGTGGATCGTCGACAATTCGTTCTCGACGACGACCTACGAGGAGATCTTCACTCTTCCCTCCGGCTCCCCCGGTGGTGAGACCTACTACGCCACGACGGTCGGCGACGTGCGTCTCGTGTCGCTCTACTCGACGCGGATCTGGCGCGGTACGACGGCCACGCCCGACCCCGCGGCCCGCACGGCCTCGAGCCGCTACCAGGAGTCCGCGGCGTCCCTCGGCGACCCGATGGCGCAGGGGTACGGCGAGCACATCTTCGAGGCGATCGACGCGTCGAGCGAGCAGTACGCATGGCTCCAGGAGGAGCTCGAGAGCGAGGCGTTCGCCGACGCGCGGTATCGCGTCGTGATGCTTCACGAGGGTCCCCAGGGACTCGGTGACAACGTCATGCCCCAGTTCGCCGATCCGCAGCGCATCGAGGAGCGCAACGCCGCCGGCGACCTGGTCGGCGTCCGGTACGAGTACCCCGCGACCGAGAACGAGCTGCTGTACGACCTCCAGCCGCTGCTGGAGGATGCAGGTGTCGACCTCGTCCACAACGGGCACAGCCACCTGTGGAACCGCTTCGTCTCCGACAACGGCGTGACCAACTGGATGGAGACGTCCAACACGGGCAACACCTACGGCGCCTACCACCCGCTGAGCGGGCGCTCGCGTCCCGTGCCGCCCGCGCCGTGGGATGCCGCCAACTACTGGGCGCAGAACAACCCCGGAGGCCTCGAGCCGATCGTGCCGAACGTCGCGCCCTTCATCGGGGCGGACGGTCAGCCGCAGCCTTTCGTCCAGAACAACGATCTCGCCGTCTTCACGGGATTCGACACGGGCTCGGGTCTCGTGACGACGTACGCGTTCAACGTCAAGACCCCCGACGTCGCCCCGGTCGTGATCGACCAGTTCGGCATCGGCCGGCCCGCGTCCGGAGACGGTATCGAACTGGCCGTCACCGTCGCCGGCGAGGCGGCACCGGGAGAGCTCGTCTGGACGGTCGACGACAAGAGCCCCGTCGACCTCGGAACGGCCGAGAGCGCGGGAGACCACCTGCGAGCCGAGGGTGCGCTCGCCGCGATCACCGTCACGGACACGCGGTCCACGTCGCCGGCATGGTCGGTGACGGGAAGCGTCGACGAGTTCACGTCGGGCTCGGGCGAGATGCTCGGCGGCCACCTCCTCGGCTGGACGCCCAAGGTGCTCGCACCGGGCGCCGGCGCGATCGCCGGAGCCACCGTCGCCTCGGGGCGTACGGGCGGCACGGGACTGTCGACCCCCGCGGTGCTCGGACGCGCACCGTCGGGACACGAACGCGGCAGCACGAGCCTCGGCGCGGATCTCCTCCTCGAGGTGCCCGTCGATGCGCCGACGGGTCGCTTCACCGCCACGATGACGATCACGGCCCTCGGCTGATGGGCAAGAGAGCACGCACGCGTCTCGTGGCGCTCGTGCTCGCCCTGACGACGGCTGCCGCCGTTCCCCTTCTCGGGGGGACGGCGGCAGCCGCGTCGGCGGATGAGCAGGTGACGTGGGGAATCCGGCCCGCCGACGGGCCGCTCGGCAGCGATCGGCCCACTCTCGCGCTCGAGGGGGCGCCGGGCTCGCAGCGGAGCGATGCGATCCTGGTCACGAACTATTCGCAGCGCCCGCTCGTCCTCGACGTCTATGTCACGGAAGCGGGGCTCGCCACCGATGGAAGCGCAACGGCGGGAGCCCGCGGCGACGCGCTACCCGGCTCGAGTGTCGAATGGGTCGACCTCGCCGCGGATCGCATCGAGGTTCCCGTCGGCAGCTCCGTGACGGTGCCTTTCACCGTCCGTCCGCCGTTCGACGCCGAACCGGGCGACCATGCGTTCGCCCTGTTGACGGAGCTCGCCGGCGAAGGGGATGTGTCGGTGGATCGCCGCCTCGGCATCCGAGGCTACGTGCGGGTGGGGGGCGAGCTCTCGCCCGCGATCTCCGTCTCCGACGTGGCGATCGAATCGGACCTTCCCGCGGACCCGTTCGCCGAGAGGGACGGCGTGCTGTCGTTCGTCGTGTCCAACGACGGCAACGTCCGTCTGCAGAGCACGGCGGCACTCACGCTCCGCGATCTCCTCGGACGCGAGTTGGAGTGGTCGACGGGCGCCGACGATCGGACCGACGTCTTCGTCTGGGACGGCGGCCCCCTCCCCGTCCTCGGACCCGGCGACCGGGTGACGGTCGTCGTGCCGCTGACCGACGTCTCCGCACCGGCCGTCGTCCTCACCGCCGATGTCATCGTGGAGGCGTATGCCTTCGTGGATCCCGCCGCCGTCCTCGATCCCGTGCGCGGAAGCGGATGGATGCTCTCGGTCGGATGGCCCATCCTCGTCCTGGCGGCCATCGTCGTCGCGGTGGCCGCATTCATCGTGGTCCGGGCCGTTCAGCGGATTCGGCGTCGTCGAACGTCGGCCGCGTCCGAAGCACCGGCAGCCGCACAGGAGGAGGTCAGCGTCTGATCCGCTCCCGCCGGGTCGTCCGCTAGGTTCGAGCCGTGGACCCCATCACCGCACTGCTCGACGATCTGCTCGACGAGATCCGCCCCATGGACGCGGGTTCACCCGCGGACTACATCCCCGAGCTCGCGGGCGCGGACCCTGATCGCTTCGCGCTCGCCGTCGTCGGCCCGAGGGGTCGCGTGCGTCCCGTGGGCGACTCGGGTCACGAGTTCACGATCCAGTCCATCTCCAAGCCGTTCGTCCTCGCGCTTGCGCTCGAGGACCGGGGGCGAGAGGCCGTGCTCCAGCGCGTCGGCGTCGAGCCCAGCGGTGAGCCCTTCAACGCGATAAGCCTCGAAGCGGGTACGGGACGCCCGGCCAATCCCATGGTCAACGCCGGCGCGATCGCGACGACCTCGCTCGTGGGCGAGGGCGAGGTGGACGAGCGCACGGCTCGCATCGCGGCGAAGCTCTCGGAGTTCGCCGGACGGTCGCTGTGGGTCGACGAGTCGGTGTATGCCTCGGAGGCCGCGACGGGAGACCGGAATCGGGCCCTCGCTCACCTGCTCAAGTCGAACGGCATCCTTCCCGGCAGCGTCGACGTCGCCGTCGATACGTACTTCCGGCAGTGCTCGCTGCTCGTCACGGTCCGCGACCTCGCGGTCATGGGTGCCACGCTCGCCTTCGGCGGTGTCAACCCCGTCACCCGGCGACGCGTCGTCAGCGAGACCGTGGCTCGTGACGTGCTGTCGATCATGGCGTCCTGCGGCATGTACGACTACTCGGGCGAGTGGCTGCTCCGGGTGGGGTTGCCGGCGAAGAGCGGCGTGAGCGGCGGCCTGCTCGCAGTGGCGCCGTCGCAGTTCGGCGTCGCGGCGTTCAGCCCGGGTCTGGACGCCCACGGCAACAGTGTGCGGGGCATCGCGGCCGTCGAGACCCTGGCCGACCGCTTCGGCATGCATCTCCTCGAGTCGCACGACACGATCGCGGCGCCGGCGGTCCGTGTCGAGGAGAGCGAAGAGGGACGCGTCATCCGTCTCGACGGAGAACTCGGTTTCGCGGGAACGGAGCGCGTCGTGGGCGTTCTGCGTGAGCTCGCCGCGTCGCTCCCGTCGGATGCCGTCGTCATCGTCGATGCATCCGAGCTCGGACGCACGCATCCCGCCGCGCTCGTCACGCTGCGCGCGGAGTTCGAACTCATGCCCGACGGATTCCGGCTGGCGGAAGAGGCCTAGTGCACGTCTAGCGGCGACGCAGGATCGAGATCGACATCGCGTCGGTGTTGTGGCGGTGCGGCCACAGCTGCGCACGCCCCGATCCGTCGGCCTGAGGCAGAAGACCGGGATCGGTGACGGACGCCGCCGTGACGGCGTCGCGTGCGGAGAGCTCTTCGACCGCGTCACCCCACTCGCGCATCACTTCGGCGACGACCCCCGATGTCTCCGCGAGGTGCGGAGAACACGTGACGTAGGCGACGACACCGCCGGGCGTGACCGCGGACAGTGCCGACGAAAGCAGCTCGCGCTGCAGTTCGGTCAGATCCGGAATGTCGGAGGGCGCCTTCCGCCACCGCGCCTCGGGGCGACGGCGAAGTGCGCCGAGCCCCGTGCACGGAGCATCCACGAGGATCCGGTCGTATGTGTCCGGCGACGCGGCAGCTCGCACGCGCCCATCTTCTTCCGTGACCGGGACCTCGAGGGGAACGCCGGCGAGGGCGCGCCGGACGAGACCCGCGCGCGCGGGCGAGATCTCGTTCGCCTCGAGTGACGCACCGTGCAGGAGAGCCTCCGCCGCCAGGACGGCGGTCTTGCCGCCGGGGCCGGCGCACAGGTCGAGCCATCGTTCTCCCTGCTGAATCGGCTGTGCCGCGAGAAGAGCGAGCGCCGCCAGCTGCGACCCCTCGTCCTGCACGCGCAATCGGCCCTCGGAGGCGCGGATCATGGCCTCGGGGTCTCCCCCGCCGACACGGAAGCCGAAGGGCGAGAAGGGAGTTCGCCGGGCATCTTCGGGAAGGTCGCCGAGGCCGGGAAGCGCGGCCATCGTCACGCGCGGAGACGCATTGTCGGCCGTGAGCAGCGCCTCCAGCTCGTCTGCGCGATCTTCGGCGGCCAGTGCCCGCCGGAACGCGCGGACGACCCACACGGGATGGGAGAACAGGAGTCCGATGCGCTCGTCGTCGGAGCGGGCGGAGTCGGCGACGCGCATCATCCACTCGCCCGGAGTGTCGCGTGACACGCGACGGAGGACGGCATTGACGAATCCGGCCGCACCCCTGCCCGCGGCGCGCCGGGCGAGTTCGACGGATTCGTTGACGGCGGCGTGCGAAGCGACCCGCGTCGAGAGCAGCTGATGCACCCCGAGCCGGAGAGCATCCAGCACTGCGGGATCGATGTCATGGACGTCGCGATCCGCCGCGATCGAGATGACAGCGTCGTACGTGCCCTCGCGCCGGAGAGTGCCGTACGTGAGCTCGGTGCACAGGGCCGCGTCGGCCCCTTCGAGACCCGCGCGCTGCATCGCCGTCGGCAGGAACAGGTTGGCGTACGCATCCGACTCGTGAACGGCCCGGAGGGTCTCGTACGCGACCCTGCGGGATGTCTGCGTCGTGGTGCGCCCGGACCCCCTCGCGTCCTGCGAACCGCTCACGCGTCTGCCGCCAGGGTGTCCACGCGAAGGCCCCGCCACCAGTCCGAAGCCCGCATCGCGTTGCGTCCTGCCGGCTGCACCGCGACGACCTCGATCGGTGCCGCTGCCGTGCCGACGTACACACGGCCGTGCTCGAAGGCGAACACACCGGGCGCGGGTGTCGGTGCGCTCGGTTCCGCTTCGCGCGCTTCGAGGATCTTCAGGCGCGTTCCCCCGACGACGGTGCGAGCACCCGGCTCGGGCGTCACACCGCGGATGCGCGAGAGAACGCGAGCATCCGTCTCCGTCCACGAGACGAGGCCGTCGTCATCGCCCAGCTTCGGCGCGTAGGTCGCTTCGCCGGTCTGCGGTTTCGCGACGGCCGTGCCGTCGGCGATCGCGTCGACGACGTCGACGAGGAGCAACGCACCGGCATCCGCGAGCGCCGTGAGGAGACTTCCGGAATCGGCACCCGCGGGAATCGGCATCTCGATGTCGCGGTAGACATCACCCGCATCGAGCTCGGGGACGAGGCGGAAGACGCTCGCACCCGTCACAGTGTCGCCCGCCATCATCGAGCGTTGGACGGGTGCCGCACCGCGCCAGCGTGGCAGAAGGGAGAAATGCAGATTGATCCACCCGTGCGCGGGCGACGACAGCAGCGGCTCACGGACGAGGCCCCCATAGGCGACGATGACACCGAGCTCCGCCTCCGTCTCGACGATCCGCGCCGTCGCCGCCGCGTCCAGGCGATCGGTCTTGTAGACGTCGAGCCCGAGGCTCTCGGCCGCCAGAGCGACCGGTGAGGGGGTCAGGACGCGCTTGCGACCGACCCGCGCGTCGGTCCGTGTGACGACGAGCGCGACCTCATGTCGCGATCGTGCCAGCGCGCGCAGAGAGGGGACGGCGGCCTCGGGGGTGCCGGCGAAGACGAGACGCATGTTCTCCTCACAGATTCAGGTCGGGGACATCGACCCGCACTCTGAGTGTATTGCGGGGGGTGGGCGGCCGACCTTTCGCCGCCTTGCGCGCGCTGAGAGCGTCGGCGATGACGGCCGCTCGCAGGGCCTCCGTCACGCGGGGGCCCTGCGCGTAATCGAACCGGACGAGGGCACGCACCCCCGAATCGGTCGGGACGGGACCGAGGACCGCGGTGGCGTCGAGCTGCGGCACGGCGGCACGAAGCGCGGCGAGCGAGGATTCGACCCCGCGTGACGCCCCCTCGATCGCCGCTACGCGGACTGTCGGCGGCATCCGCAGGGGTGCGCGCTCGGCCAGCTCCGCGCGCGCGTACGCGGGCTGCGTCCACGTCGCGAAGGCGCGGGCGATCGTCCCGCCCACCCCGACGAGATGAACCGGCGCCCCGGGTGCCGCGAGAGCTGCCGCGTTGGACCACCACCGCAGACACGACTCCGCGATCCGCAGGTCTTCGGCCTGCAGCATGCGGTCGCCGTCGAGGAGGATGACGGCCCGATAGCCCGAGGCCGCAATCGGCTCCGCGCCCCTCGTCGCGACGACGAGGGCGGGTCGATCGTCGACGTGGAGCACGGGATGGTCACCGTCGGCGACGATGATGCGAATGCCCGGGAATGCTCTTCCCAACTCATCGGCGGTGCGTTCGCTCCCCGAGGACGTCATCCGCAGCGTGTCGCCCGCGCATTCGCTGCATGCCCAGCCGTTCGCCGCTCGGCCGCACCAGCCGCACACCGGGGTGGCCCGCGGCCGCGTCGCGTGGAGCGGCCCCGCGCAGTGCGCGCACCGGGCGGGATGACGACAGCGCGTGCACACGAGAGTCGGGGCGTACCCCGGCCGTGCGACCTGCACCAGCACGGGCCCCTGCGCGACCGCCTCGCGTGCCGCCGCGAAAGCCGACGACGGGACCCGTTCGCCGCGAGACTCACCCTCGCGGTGTGCGCTCAGGACGATGCGCGGAGTCACACGCCGCTCGGAGACGATCTCGCGGAGCCACCCGATCGAGACGAGACGTTCCACATCGGTCGTGCGGGTATGTCCCGCGAACAAGAGAGCGGCCCCCTCGATCTCCTGCCGGACGAGCGCGGCATCCCGCGCATGGACGCCGGGACTCAGGGGCTCGGACAGCAGCGGATCGCCGTCATCCCAGAGCGCGACGAGTCCCACGTCGTGAGCAGGCGCGTAGACGGCCGATCGGTTGCCCACCACGACACAGGGGACGTCGGCCAGGATGCGCAGGTACCCCGCGTAGCGCGACGGGCCGCTCTGGCGTGCGTCGGTCTGGACGACACCGCCGGCCGGCACGAGGTCAGCGAGAGCGGCGATCACCTGCGCCTGATCGCGGTGGTCCGGCACGACGATGATGGCGCTCCGCCCGCGCGCGAGCGTGAGTGCCGCGCTCGCCGCGAGGACGCGTGCCCATCCTCCGACCGTCGTCCCGTCGGGAAGCGCGGTGAGTCGCGGAACGGCCTCGAGCGCGATTCGTTCGGATCCCCCGAGGGCGTCGGCCAGACCGGGGTATGTCGCGACGACCTCGCCGGCCACGCGCAGAGCCTCGCCCTCGACGACGGGATCTGCAGGTCTTCCTGCAGCGATGGCCGCCTTCTCGGCTCGGATCATCCGTTTGGGGATGACGAGGCGCAGGATGTCGCCGGCGGAGCCTGCCGCGCGGTCGGCGACGCGGCGTGCGAGATCGTAGAGAGTCGGCGGCAGCACAGGGACGGATGAGACCACGTCTTCGACCTCGGACAGCGGCCGGTCCGACGAATCCTCGGTCGCCAGGTCGACGACGAGTGCGTCGACGATGCGACCCGCCGTGCGCAGCGGCACGCGGACGCGGATGCCACGGACGACATCATCGGAGAGTCGCTCGGGGATGGCGTAGTCGAAGAGGCGATCGAGCTGTGGCAGGGGCGAGTCGACGAGAACCTGCGCCACGCGCCGGGACTTCACCTCCCGTGCCGGCTCTGTCAGAGCCCCGCCGACGCACGCAGGTCGTCGGCGCGGTCGGTGCGCTCCCACGTGAAGTCGGGAAGCTCTCGCCCGAAGTGCCCGTACGCCGCGGTCTGCGCGTAGATGGGCCGGAGAAGGTCGAGCTGATCGATGATCGCCTTCGGGCGGAGATCGAAGACGTCGAGGATCGCGCGCGTGATCGCCTCGTCGGAGACATGGCCTGTGCCGAACGACTCGACGTACAGACCGACCGGCTTCGCCTGGCCGATGGCGTACGCCACCTGCACTTCGAGCCGATCGGCGAGTCCCGCGGCGACGGCGTTCTTGGCGACCCATCGCAGGGCGTAGGCGGCGGAGCGGTCGACCTTGGACGGATCCTTGCCGCTGAACGCACCGCCGCCGTGGCGTGCGGCTCCGCCATACGTGTCGATGATGATCTTGCGACCGGTGAGACCCGCGTCGCCTTTCGGTCCTCCGATGACGAACGGGCCCGCCGGGTTGATGATGAACCGCGTGCCCGACGTGTCGAGTCCCGTCATCTCGAGAACGGGCTCGATGACCTCGGCCTGCACGGCGGCGCGCAGTGCCGCGAGAGAGATGTCGGGCTGGTGCTGCGTCGACAGGACGACCGTGTCGACCGTGCGGGGGACGGCGCCCTCATAGCCCAGGGTGACCTGCGTCTTGCCGTCGGGACGCAGGAACGGAAGCGCGCCCGTTCGCCGCGCCTCGGTCAGTCGCTCGGCCAGTCGGTGCGCGGTCCAGACGGCAGTGGGCATGAGCTGGGGAGTCTCGTTCGTGGCGTAGCCGAACATGATGCCCTGGTCGCCCGCGCCGAGCGCGTCGATCGGGTCTGCGGACCCGCCCTCACGGTGCTCGATCGCGGTTTCGACGCCGGCGGCGATGTCGCTCGACTGCTCGCCGATGGAGACGGTCACGCCGCACGAATCGCCGTCGAACCCCGTCTCGCTCGACGTGTAGCCGATGCGGTTGACGACACGGCGGACGATCCCCGGGATGTCGACGTACCCCTCGGTGCGCACTTCACCGGCGACGTGCACGAGCCCCGTCGTCACGAGCGTCTCGACAGCGACGCGGGCGTGGGGATCTTGCGCGATGAGGCCGTCGAGGATCGAGTCGGAGATCTGATCGCAGATCTTGTCGGGGTGCCCTTCCGTGACGGATTCAGAGGTGAACAGGCGCAACTCGGTCATCGACTCTCCAGGTGGGGTGGGCAAAACCAGTATGCCCCCGGGAGCAGACATCGACGCTCTCGGGGGCACGGGGCCGTCAGGGACGGCGCACGGGTGTCAGTCGTTGTGACGCAGGCGCAGCTTGTCCTCGTGGATCTCGTGCAGCGCGATCGTCAGCGGCTTGTCCTCGACGGTGGAGTCGACGAGCGGCCCGACGTTGTCGAAGAGGTTGCCCTCGTGAAGGTCGGAGTAGTAGTCGTTGATCTGGCGCGCGCGCTTCGACGCGTAGATGACGAGCTGGTACTTGGAGTCGACCTTCTCGAGAAGGGCATCGATGGGGGGATCGATGATCCCCTGGTTCGTTCCTGCCATGGCGGAATCCTTCCGAGGCGAGTGGATGTCTGGGGCCGCGCGAGCGCGCGGACGCATCCGGCCATTCTACCCGAGACGCGGGCGCCGACGGGCATCCACGCGGGAACCGGGCGCGCGGGGCGGGATGCGTCAGTCGACGAGGGCCGCGATCTCCCCCGCCGCGCGGGCCACGTCGTCATTGACGACGCGGTAGTCGAACTCGTACTGGGACGCGAGTTCGACCTTCGCCGTCCGCAGCCGCCGCGCTCTTTCCTCGTCGTCCTCTGTGCCGCGTCCGACGAGACGCTCGACGAGTTCGTCCCAGCTCGGAGGCAGCAGGAAGACGAGTGTCGCGGACGGCTCCGCCGCGCGGACCTGGCGGGCGCCCTGGAGATCGATCTCGAGGAGCACCGTGCGCCCCGCCGAGAGCGCCTCGTCGATGGGTGCGCGCGGAGTGCCGTAGCGGTGACGGTTGTGCACCGTGGCGTGCTCGAGCAGTTCCCCCGCGGCGATCATCCGATCGAACTCGTCGTCGTCGACGAAGAAGTAATGCTCGCCGTCGACCTCGCCGGGGCGCGGCGAGCGTGTCGTCGCCGAGACCGAGAGCATGATGTCCGGGTAGTGGGACTTGATCTGGGAGGCCACGGTCCCCTTGCCGACCGCCGTCGGGCCCGCGAGGACGAGAAGCCTGCTGCGTCCGCGCCGCGGCCTCGTCTCGGGCCACCGCGAATCCAGGAACTGCCGCAGATCGACGCGCTGGCGCGCCCCGAGTCCGCCGAGCCGCTTGACGGGCGAGATCCCCAGTTCGGCGAGGATGCGGTCGCGCTTGCCTTCGCCGATTGCCGGGATGCTCGTGAGGAACTCCGTGACTCGCATGGCGCCGGCCGGCGATTCGGGTTCGGCGAGGGCGCGTTCGAGCAGCGTCTGCGGCGTGATGACGCGCATCGCGACGTCCTTCTTGAGGGCCGCGCGCTCTCGTCGCGCTGCGACGGCGCGCCGCGATGCCTCGACGCGATCGACCTCGGGGGGAGTACGGGAATCAACCATCGGAACCCCCACGGTACAGGGCGGCGCGCTCCCGTATGCGTGCAGCGATGCCCTCGGGGCCTGCCGAGAGGATGCTCCTGCTCTCGGACGCGATGACGTTCATCGCCGACGCGCCGAAGAGACGCGTGAGATCGGCCGGATCTGCGCCTTGCGTGCCGAATCCGGGCGCGAGGATGGGGGCGCCGCGAACGATGTCGTCGGTGAGACCGAACGCGATCCGGTCGACCGTCGCCCCCACGACGAGACCGATGGGTCCGAGCTCTCCCCCGAACGCCGCCGATCCGTTGACCCAGGCGACGTCGGTCGCGACCCGCGCGGCGACCGTCTGTCCCTCCGTCGCAGCGACGTCCACGGTCAGCGCCGTCTGGAGCGAGGCGGCCTCGGGATTGCTCGTTCCAGCGAGCACGAAGACACCCTTGCCGTGGCGTACGGCCGCAGTGAGAGTGTCCCGCAGGGAGTCGGGCCCGAGATAGGGGCTCAGCGTGACGGCATCCGATTCGAGGGGCGATCCCGGAGCCAGCCACGCCTCGGCATACCCCGCCATCGTGGAGCCGATGTCACCGCGCTTTGCATCCGCGATCGTCACGAGCTCCGCGTCACGAGCCGCCGCCATGACCGCCTCCAGAGCCGCGAAGCCCGCCGAGCCGAACCTTTCGAAGAAGGCGACCTGGGGCTTCACGAATCCGATGAGTCCCGCAGCGGCATCGACGACCCTCAGGCCGAACTCCCGTACTCCCGTCGCGGAATCCGGCAGCTGCCAGTCCGCCAGGAGATGCGCGTGCGGGTCGATCCCGACGCACAGGGGCCCCGCGCTGTCGAGGGTCGCGCGCAGCCGCCGCCCGAACGAAGGATTCATGTGCGGGCAGCCCTGTCCGCTGCGTACTCCTGGAGGCTCTTGACCTGGAACCCGCCGCGCAGCGCCGGGATCGCGCTGACAGCAGCGCCGAGCACCGCCATCGTCGTGAAGAGGGCCTTGTCGGCGGCGACGGCCGCCGCACGGATCTCGTAGCCGTCGGCTCGCGCGAGACCTCCCGAGGGCGTGTTCACGATGATGTCGATCTGGCCGTCGTTGATGAGGTCGACGATGTTGGTCTCACCGGTGTCGGCTGTCGCCGAGTACTTCGCGACGACCTCGACATCGATCCCGTTGCGACCGAGGATCTCGGCGGTGCCCTCGGTGGCGGTGATCCGGTAGCCGAGTTCCTGCAGCCGGTGAGCGGGCAGGATCGCGGCGCGCTTGTCACCGTCCGAGACCGAGATGAAGACGGTGCCGGTGAGCGGGACGCCGCCGTACGCAGCCTCCTGCGACTTCGCGAACGCCGTCGGGAAGTCGCGATCGATCCCCATGACCTCGCCCGTCGAGCGCATCTCGGGTCCGAGGACCGAGTCGACCATGAGTCCTTCCTTCGTGCGGAACCTCTTGAAGGGCAGCACGGCCTCCTTGACGGCGACCGGTGCGTCGAGGGGCACTCGAGAGCCGTCCTTCTCGGGGAGGAGACCCTCGCCGATCAGCTCGGTGATGGTCGAACCCGCCATGATGCGGGCGGCGGCCTTCGCGAGGGGAATGCCGAGTGCCTTCGAGACGAAGGGAACGGTGCGGCTGGCTCGAGGATTCGCCTCGATGACGTACAGGACTCCGGCGGACACGGCGAACTGCACGTTGAGGAGCCCGCGCACGCCGATGCCTTCGGCGATCGCGCGAGTCGCATCGCGGACGCGGTCCACCTCTGTGCGGCCGAGCGACATGGGCGGGAGGGAGCAGCTCGAATCGCCCGAGTGGATGCCGGCCTCTTCCAGGTGCTCCATGACACCGCCGACGTACAGCTCCTGGCCGTCGAACAGCGCGTCGACGTCGATCTCGATCGCGTCGTCGAGGAACCGGTCGACCAGCAGCGGGAGTCCCGGGCCGATGATGGCCTGGTCCGCGATCCGCACGAAGTAGTCGCGCAGACTCTCGGTGTCGTACACGATCTCCATTCCGCGACCCCCGAGGACGAAGCTCGGACGCACGAGGACCGGGTAGCCGATCTCCTCGGCGATCGTTACGGCGCCGTCGACATCGATGGCCGTGCCATGACGCGGCGCGACGAGTCCTGCCGCGTGCAGGAGCTGCGAGAACTGTTCTCGCTCTTCCGCGATGTCGATCGCGGCGGGACTCGTTCCGAGGATGCGGTAGCCGGCCTCCTCGATGCCCTTCGCGAGACCGAGAGGAGTCTGTCCTCCGAGCTGGCACACGACGCCGAGGATCTCTCCCGAGCGGGACTCCGCGTGCAGGACCTCGAGGACGTCCTCGAGGGTCAGCGGCTCGAAGTACAGGCGGTCGCTCGTGTCGTAGTCGGTCGAGACGGTCTCGGGATTGCAGTTGACCATGACGGTTTCGAACCCGGCCGCGGAGAGGGCGAACGACGCGTGCACGCACGAATAGTCGAACTCGACGCCCTGCCCGATGCGGTTGGGGCCCGAGCCGATGATGACGACCTTCGTGCGGTCGGACGGCGTCACTTCGGTCTCGTGGTCGTAGCTCGAGTAGTGGTAGGGCGTGAGCGCAGGGAACTCCCCCGCGCACGTGTCGACGGTCTTGTAGACCGGCCGGATCCCGAGCGCGTGGCGGATGCCGCGCACCTCACCCTCGTCAATCCCCCGCAGCTGCGCGAGCTGGGCGTCGGAGAAGCCGTGGTCCTTCGCGATCCGCAGCGTCGCCGCATCCAGCTCGTCGGCGGAGGCGACGAAGGCGGCGACTTCGTTGATGAGGACGATCTGGTCGAGGAACCAGGGATCGATCTTCGTCGCGTCGAAGGCCTGCTCGATCGTGGCGCCGGCGCGGAGCGCCTGCTGCAGCACGACGATCCGTCCGTCGGTCGGCGTCTTGGCGATCTCGAGGAGTTCGTCGACGGAGCGCGTCTCGGGACCCCAGTGGAAGCTCGACCCGCGCTTCTCGAGAGAGCGCAGTGCCTTCTGCAGCGCGGAGGCGTAGTTGCGTCCGATGGCCATCGCCTCACCGACGGACTTCATCGTGGTCGTCAGCGTCGTGTCGGCCGCGGGGAACTTCTCGAAGTTGAAGCGCGGCACCTTGACGACGACGTAGTCGAGGGTCGGCTCGAAGCTCGCGGGCGTGACCTTCGTGATGTCGTTGGGGATCTCGTCGAGGCGGTAGCCGATCGCGAGCTTCGCGGCGATCTTCGCGATCGGGAATCCCGTCGCCTTCGAAGCCAGCGCCGAGGAGCGCGACACCCGCGGGTTCATCTCGATGACGATGATGCGCCCCGTCTTGGGGTCGACGGCGAACTGGATGTTGCAGCCGCCCGTGTCCACTCCGACGGCGCGGATGATGTCGATGCCGATGTCGCGGAGCTTCTGATACTCGCGGTCCGTCAGGGTGAGGGCGGGGGCGACGGTGATCGAGTCGCCCGTGTGCACACCGACCGGATCGACGTTCTCGATCGAGCAGACGACGACGGTGTTGTCGGCCGTGTCGCGCATGAGCTCGAGCTCGTACTCCTTCCAGCCGAGGATCGACTCCTCGAGGAGGACCTCGGTCGTGGGCGAGTCGCGCAGGCCCGCGCCCGCGATGCGGCGGAGGTCGGTCTCGTCGTACGCGAATCCCGAGCCCAGTCCGCCCATCGTGAACGACGGGCGGACGACGAGCGGATAGCCGAGCTCCGCGGCCCCGGCGAGCACCTCGTCCATCGTGTGGCAGATGCGGCTGTCGGCGACATCCGCTCCAGAATCCAGCACGAGCTGCTTGAAGATCTGGCGGTCCTCGCCCTTGTTGATCGCCTCGAAGTTCGCACCGATGAGCTCGATGTCGTACTTCTCGAGGATGCCGTGCTTGTGCAGCTCGATCGCGGCGTTGAGCGCCGTCTGGCCGCCCAGCGTCGGGAGGATGGCGTCGGGCCGCTCCTTCGCGATGATCGACTCGATGACCTGCCACGTGATCGGCTCGATGTAGGTCGCGTCCGCGAAGTCGGGGTCGGTCATGATCGTCGCGGGGTTGGAGTTGACGAGGATGACCCGGACGCCCTCTTCGCGCAGCACCCGGCACGCCTGGGTTCCCGAGTAGTCGAACTCGCAGGCCTGTCCGATGACGATCGGGCCGGAGCCGATCACGAGGACGCTGTTGATGTCGTCGCGCTTGGGCATTATCCCTGTGCCTCCTCGGCGGGGTCCTGAACGTTTCGGGTGCTCTCTCGCACGAGATCGGCGAATCTGTCGAAGAGATAGTTCGCATCGTGCGGGCCGGCCGCCGCCTCCGGGTGGTACTGCACCGAGAAGGCGGGGATGTCGAGGGCGCGGAGACCTTCGACGACCTTGTCGTTGAGTCCGACGTGGCTCACTTCGACGCGCCCGTACCCATGGGGGCTCTCGAACTCGCCCTCGATCGGCGCGTCGACGGCGAAGCCGTGGTTGTGCGACGTGATCTCGACGCGGCCCGTGGACTTGTCCAGCACGGGCTGGTTGATCCCGCGGTGACCGAACGGCAGCTTGTACGTGCCGAGTCCGAGGGCGCGTCCGAGCAGCTGGTTGCCGAAGCAGATGCCGAAGAAGGGAAGACGGTCGTCGAGGACGGCACGCAGGAGCTCGACGTGATCCCCGGATGCCGCGGGGTCGCCGGGCCCGTTGGAGTAGAAGACGGCGACGGGGTCGATCGCACGGATCTGATCGATCGTCACGTCCTGCGGGAGGACGTGCACCTCGAACCCGCGCTCGGCGAGGTTCTCGATCGTCGCCTGCTTGACGCCCAGGTCGAGGACCGCCAGGTTGCCGATACGCTCGCCGCGCGCGGGGGTCACTTCGGACACGCCGACCGAGACGACCGAGGACAGGTTGAGGCCCGTCATCTCGGGAGCCTCGGCGACGATGCGCAGCTGCTCCTCCGGGTCGATCGCGGCGGCGTCGCCTGAGAAGATCCCGCCCCGCATGCTTCCCGCGGCACGGATGTGACGTGTGACGGCGCGGGTGTCGATCCCGCTGATGCCGACGATCCCGTCGGACACGAGGGCGTCGTCGAGCGATTCGTCCGCGCGCCAGTTGGACACGACGCGCGAGGGGTCGCGCACGATGTATCCGGCCACCCAGATGCGCCGTGACTCGGGGTCCTCGCCGTTCATGCCGGTGTTGCCGATGTGCGGCGCGGTCTGGAGCACGATCTGCCCGGCGTACGACGGGTCGGTCAGCGTCTCCTGATAGCCGGTCATCCCCGTCGCGAAGACGACTTCGCCGAGTGTCGTGCCGACCGCACCATAGGCGCGGCCGACGTGGCGGGTGCCGTCCTCGAGGACGAGGACGGCGGGATCGGTGGTGAAGAGTGTCATGTGTCGGTTCCCGTCTGGGTCGGGTTCAAGATGCCGGCGATCGTGTCGGCGAGCGTTCGCGACGACACGTCCTGGGGGCGGAGATAGGAGTCGACGACAGTGTCGTCGTCGAGGCGCCACGACAGGCGCACGAGACCGTCCTTCTCGACGACGCGGTCGATCGCGACGGTCGCTTGGGCGACGTCGGTGATCCTTTCGACAGGAAGGACGATCCGGGGCTTCCCCGTCAGGTCGACGGCCACCCCCGCATCCGTCACCGTCACATCGGCCCGCGAGCGGAATCCGAGGCCCGCGATCGCGAGACGTTCGAGAGGCTGGTCGTGCGCCGTCGTCGCGACGTACAGCGTCGCGAACTCGCCGACGACCGTCGCGGTCTCGGGAAGCTCGCCGACAGGTGCGCGCAGTCCGGCGTCGCGGCGGGTGCGACGCCACCACGCGATGGTCGCGAGCACGACGATGAGCACCGCCGCGCCGATCATGACGGCCACGGCCCCCTCCCACGTCATGAGAGGACCCCGGGGCGTTCCAGGACAGCGCCGTCGACGACGGTGGGAAGACCGCGATAGATCGTCCACCGCACCTCGCCCGGGAGTTCTCGTCCCACGTAGGGCGAATTCGTACTGCGGCCTCGCAGGTCGTCCAGCGAGAACGAGCGGACAGGCGAGGGATCGTGGAGCGTGAGCGACGCCGGCGCACCGACCTCGAGTGGCGTCCCGTGCGCGTCGAGCCGGCCGATGCGGGCGGGCGTGCGCGACATCACCCGTGCGACATCGGCCCAGTCGAGCAGACCCGTGTCGACCATCGCCTGCTGGACGACCCGCAGCGCGCTTTCGAGGCCGACCATTCCGTTGGCCGCCGCCTGCCACTCGCACGCCTTGGCCTCGGCCGGGTGCGGTGCGTGATCCGTCGCGACGATGTCGATCGTCCCATCGGCCAGACCCTCGCGGACGGCGCGCACGTCTTCTTCGCGACGCAGCGGCGGGTTGACCTTGAACCGCGCGTCGTAGCCGTGCACGAGATCGTCCGTGAGCAGAAGGTGATGCGGCGTCACCTCGGCTGTCACGTCGACGCCGCGCTTCTTGGCCCAGCGGATGATGTCGACGGAGCCGGCGGTGGACAGATGGCAGACATGCAGTCGCGATCCGACGTGCTCGGCGAGCAGGACATCCCGCGCGATGATCGACTCCTCGGCGACGGCGGGCCAGCCGGCAAGGCCCAGCTCAGCCGAGACCGATCCCTCGTTCATCTGCGCGCCCTCCGTGAGGCGAGGGTCCTGCGCGTGCTGCGCGACGACGCCGTCGAAAGCCTTCACGTACTCGAGTGCGCGGCGCATGATGAGCGGATCCCACACGCAGAATCCGTCGTCGCTGAAGACGCGGACGCGCGCCCGCGAATCCGCCATCGCGCCGAGCTCGGCCAGGCGCTCGCCGCGCTGTCCGATGGTCACGGCGCCGATGGGCTGCACGGTGACGAATCCCGCAGCCTCTCCCAGTGCGAGCTCCTGCTCGACGACGCCCGCCGTATCGGCGACAGGCGACGTGTTCGGCATTGCGAAGACCGCCGTGAATCCGCCCGCCGCCGCCGCACGGGACCCGGTCAGGATCGTCTCGGATGCCTCGTAGCCGGGCTCGCGGAGGTGCGTGTGCAGGTCGACGAGTCCGGGAAGGGCGATGAGGCCCGCGGCATCCACCACCGTCGCTCCGGCTCGCGTGACCCCCGTGCCGATCTCGGCGATGACACCGTCTTCGAGCAGGATGTCCGCCGTCGGACCGCCTTCGATGGCCGCGCCGCGGATCAGGATGACGGGAGGCGCGTCAGCCGCGGACGCGGCGTTCTGTGCAACGGTCATCCCAGGTTCTCGCCTTCTGCGCGCATCGACTGCTCTCGTTCGGGTCGCTCCCCCGCCAGCAGCAGGTACAGCACGGCCATCCGGACCGATACTCCGTTCGCCACCTGCTCGAGCACCGTCGAGCGAGGCGAATCGGCGGCTTCGGCGGAGATCTCCAGACCCCGGTTCATGGGTCCGGGGTGCAGCACAATGCTACCCGCCGGAAGGGCTGTCGAGCGCCGGGCGTCGAGACCCCACCGGCGCGAATACTCCCGTTCAGTCGGGAAATATGCCGCGTTCATGCGTTCCAGCTGGATGCGCAGCATCATGAGAGCATCCGGCCCGGCGGCGATCGCCTCGTCGAGGTCGTAGACGATGCGCACGGGCCAGTCCGAGACGTTCTGCGGCACGAGGGTGGGCGGGGCGACGAGCGTCACCTGGGCACCGAGTGCGTCCAGCAGCCAGACGTTCGAGCGCGCGACGCGCGAGTGCAGGATGTCGCCGACGATCGTCACGATCATCCCATCGAGGTCGCGACCGCGGCTGTCGGCTCCATACCGGCGCTTGCGCATCGTGAAGGCGTCGAGCAGCGCCTGCGTGGGATGCTCGTGCGTGCCATCGCCGGCGTTGACGACCCCGGCCGTGATCCAGCCGCTCGTCGCGAGCGTTCGCGGCGCGCCCGATGCGCCGTGGCGGATGACGACGGCGTCGGCGCCCATCGCCTGGAGCGTCTGAGCGGTATCCTGCAGCGACTCCCCCTTCGAGACGCTGGAGCCCTTGGCGGAGAAGTTGATGACGTCGGCCGAGAGTCGCTTGGCAGCAGCCTCGAAGGAGATGCGTGTCCGCGTGGAGTCCTCGAAGAAGAGGTTCACGACGGTCTTGCCGCGCAGCGTCGGCAGCTTCTTGACCTCGCGCTGCTGCGTGTCGGCCATGTCCTCGGCGACATCGAGGATCGCGATCGCCTCGTCACGGGCGAGCGTGCGCGTATCGAGAAGGTGCCTCATGACTCGATCGTCACCTCCTCGATGCCGTCGACGTCGGCGAGCCGCACGTTGACGCGCTCGTCGCGCGAGCTCGGCAGGTTCTTGCCGACGAAGTCCGGCCTGATGGGCAGCTCACGGTGACCGCGATCGATGAGCGTCGCGAGGCGGACCACCGTCGGTCGCCCGATGTCTTGCAGCGCGTCGAGTGCGGAGCGGATGGTGCGGCCCGAGAAGAGGACGTCGTCGACGAGGATCACGGCCTTCCCGTCGACGCCGCCCGCCGGGATCTCCGTGGGATGCGGAGAGCGGGTGGGGTGCCGGTGGAGGTCGTCGCGGTACATCGTGACGTCGAGGGCGCCCACGGGGACGGAACTGCCGCCGAACTCGGTCAGCAGCGCCGCGATGCGCTGCGCGAGTGTAGCGCCACGGGTGGGTATGCCCAGGACGACGAGTCCTTCCGGACCCTTGTTGGACTCGAGGATCTCATGGGAGATCCGAGTCAGCGCTCGGGCGATGTCGGCTTGGTGCAGCACGGTGCGCGTGCTCATCTGCCGCTCCCTTCTCCGCCTCACAGGACGGGATTAAAGGTTGCTCTGATGATTCCACTCTACCGGGCGCGTCGACGCCCGTCTGCGTGACCCGCGCCGGTGGGGTGCATCACGCCGCGGGGTTCGCGGCCGCTGGGCGCGCGTCGTCCTCCACGTGGGACGCCCGAATGGGGTGGCCCTGCGTCGTGAGGCAGCGTCCGCTCGCGAGGTCCCACTTCCAGTCGTGCAGTGAGCACGTCAGGACGCCGTCCTCGATCTTGCCCGTCTTGGTCAGATCGGCACGAAGGTGCGGACACCGTCGCTGGACGATCCAGTCCCCGAGCTGCGCGTCCTCCGTCTGGTCCGTCTGCTCGGCGTACCAGTTCTCGACGTACTCGATGCGATCCCGCGAGAGGCACTTGAGGAACGTCGTGAGGAACTCGTTGAACTTGCCGCTTCGCCCGACCTCGAACTGCATCGACAGGAAGATCGAGTTCGACCAGTCGATCTCGTGGTCGGCGATGTTGGTCGATACGAGGTCTGCGGGGATCGTGTACCAGTAGATGCACTCCTCGCCGGCGTACTCGCGCACTTTGGCCTTGGGGAAATCGACGACCATGTCGAGGTCGCCGATCCGGAAGCGCACGTTGCCGCCCACGCCGTTGCGGATCGTGCGCGCGCGTCGCAGGAGCGGTTCCCACCAGTCCTTGATCGCCGCGAGCATCTCGTCAGGGGGCAGGACCTCGGCGCGCGTCGATTCCTCCGCTGCGATCTCCGACTGGCGCGCATCGCGCTGCTCTGCCAGGTACGCCCACTTGTCGTCGAAGATCCGATCGATCTCGTCGTCGGTATAGAGCGTCTGCGAGACCACGAGCTGGCCGTCGTCGATGTCGACCTGCGTCCCCGGGACGAACTCGTAGCCCTTCTGCTCCGGGCGGAGTTCGCGCATGTGCGCGAGGAACTGGCGCTGATCCGTGAAGATCGAATCGTTCTCGAGCCCGTATCCGTTGAACCGGAAGAGTTCTTCGCGCAGGAACATCGGAGGTCCCGCCATGGGGAACACGTGCTCGGCGTCGACCTTTTCGATGTAGTACATCGCCCGCTTGTTCTGCGCATCGCGCTTCAGCTGTGCGAAGTTCTGCTTCGACGTCTCGGGGAGGTCGTAGACCATCGGCCACCAGATGGCCCCCGACACCTGTGTGAAGTACGCCTCGGGCTTGGAGAACGACAGGAGCGTCTCGAGGTCGAGCGGGTGCGAGTCGTTCTGGTTCAGGATGCTCGCGGTTCCGTCGTCGACCGATAGCGATGAGTCGCCGATGGGCCCGTCGCTCGGAGCGCGCAGCGGGGTCACCATGACCTTGAGGTCGCCGAACTCGAGGGGGATGCCCGACTGCGTGTAGATGATGTTGTCGTAGCCGAGTCTGCGCAGATCCTGTTCGAGATCGTCCGTCGGGTAGTCGGGGAGGAGGACCCTGACGTCCTTGGAGACATAGCGCTCCAGCAGAGCCGGATCGAAGTGATCGCGGTGACGGTGGGAGATGTAGAGGAAGTCAGCCCGCCCGAAACGCTCCCAGTCGAGACCCCGGTTGTCGGGGAAGGGGAACCACGACCCGAAGAAGCTGGGTCCGATGACGGGGTCGCAGAGGATGCTGCCGCCCTTCGTCTCGATGAACATCCCGGCGTGGCCGAGCCCTGTGACGCGCATGATCGATCCCTTCCGTGTCTCGAGTGTAGGCAGGCGTCCGCGTCGCCACGGAGCGTCGCGCCGGGGAAAACCCCGATCAGGCGGAGCGGGAGATCCGCCCGAGCACGCCGTGCACGAACGCGCCGGAGTCGTCCGTCGAGTACTCCTTCGCCAGCTCCACCGCTTCGTCGATCGCGACGGCGGCGGGCACCTCGTCGTTGTAGAGGACCTCCCACACGCCGATGCGCAGGACCGCACGATCGACGGCGGGCATGCGCTCGAGAGTCCAGTCCTTCGCGAACGTGGTGATCTGCTCGTCGATCGCCTCTCGGTTGTCGATGACACCGTCGACGATCTCGCGGGCATAGAGCCAGGACGATTCGCGCGCGGGTTCGCTCGCGGCGCGCTTCGCCTCGGCGGCGAGCACCGTCGCGAGTGCGTCGCCCCGGACGTCGGACTGGAAGATGATGTCGAGCGCGCGTTTGCGCGCCTTGCTGCGGGCGCTCACGCGGTCAGTTCACACGACCGAGGTAGTCGCCCGAGCGCGTGTCGACCTTGACCTTCGTCCCCTGCTCGACGAACAGCGGCACCTGGATCTCGTAGCCGGTTTCGACCGTCGCGGACTTCGTCCCCGCCGACGAGCGGTCACCCTGGAGGCCGGGCTCCGTGTACGTGATCTCGAGGACGACGGATGCCGGCAGCTCGACGTACAGCGGATTGCCGTTGTTGAGCGCGATCTGCACCTGCTGGTTCTCGAGGAGGAAGTTCGATGCGTCACCCACGGTGGCGGCGGGGACGTTGATCTGGTCGTAGTCTTCGACGTCCATGAAGACGAAGTTGTCGCCGTCGTTGTACAGGTAGGTGAAGTCGCGGCGGTCGACGTTCTCGATGTCGATCTTCGCCCCGGCGTTGTAGGTGCGGTCGACGACCTTGCCCGACACGACGTTCTTGAGCTTCGTGCGCACGAAGGCGCCGCCCTTGCCGGGCTTGACGTGCTGGAACTCGATGACGTTCCAGAGCTGTCCGTCGATGCTCAGGACGACGCCGTTCTTGATGTCTGCGGTCGATGCCATAACTGGATGAAGTCCGTTCGTGTGAGGAAGCCGGTCGCGTCACCCCGGGGCGGTACGCAGAACCAGGGCTGGCGAGCTCATCGCGGAACGCGCCGACGTTCGATTCTAAAGGATGCCTCGCACCGGCGCAGGAGTGCAGGCCCGTCAGCCGTCCGACTGGCCCGTCAGCACCTCGATCAGGCGCAGTGTCGCTGTCTGGTAGCCGCGCACTCCCTCCCCGGCGATGTGGACGACCGCGACGCCTTCGACGTACGAGAAGTGGCGGAACGGCTCTCGCTGACGCGGGTTCGAGATGTGGATCTCGGCGACGGGAAGGGCCACGCCCGCGAGCGCGTCGCGCAGTGACACCGAGGTGTGCGTGAGGCCGCCGGGGTTGATCACGATCCCCTGGCAGTCTCTCCGTGCGGCATGGATCTCGTCGATCAGGACGCCTTCGTGATTGCTCTGCACCGCCCTGATCGCGTACCCCCGCGACGCAGCGGCGTCGGCGACGATCCTCTCGACATCCGCGAGCGTCGACGTGCCGTAGACCGCGGGCTCGCGGGTTCCGAGGAGGTTCAGGTTCGGTCCGTTGACGAGGAGCAGACGGCGTTCGGTCACGACATCACGATACCCAGGCGCGTCAGCCGATGACCTCTTGATACGCCGCGAACAGGAGCGACTCGTCGGGCGCCTGCAGCACGGTGGGGCGGGCGATGTCATCCAGGACGATGAAACGCAGCATTCCGCCGCGGGACTTCTTGTCGCGCTGCATCGTCGACAGGAGCTGCGGCCACGCCCCCGCGCGGTAGGTCGTCGGCAGGCCCAGCAGGTCGAGCACGTCGCGGTGCCGCTGTGCGACCTCGTCCGAGAGGCGACCCGCGAGGCGCGAGAGCTCTGCCGCGAAGACCATCCCGACCGAGATCGCCGCGCCATGACGCCAGCGGTATCGCTCCGCATGCTCGATCGCGTGGCCGAGCGTGTGGCCGTAGTTGAGGATCTCGCGAAGGCTCGCTTCGCGATAGTCCTCGCTGACGACGCGTGCCTTCATGTCGATCGCGAGCTCGATCGACCGCCGGAAGGCGTCGGAGCGGGGATCGGTCGCAGCGGCGGGGTCGGCCTCGATGAGGTCGAGGATCTCTGGTGCCCAGATGAACCCCGCCTTCACGACCTCAGCGAAGCCGGCCACGGTCTCGTTCTTCGAGAGGGAGTCCAGCAGGTCGAGGTCGCAGACGACGGAGGACGGCGCCCAGAAGGCGCCGACGAGATTCTTGCCCTCCGCGGTGTTGACGCCCGTCTTGCCGCCCACCGAGGCGTCGACCATCGCCAGCACGGTCGTCGGCACCTGCACGACCTCGACGCCGCGCAGCCATGTGGCCGCCACGAATCCCGCGAGGTCGGTGACCGCTCCGCCGCCGAATCCGACGACGACGTCCGTCCGTGTGAAATCGGCCTTGCCGAGCACCTGCCAGCAGAACGCCGCGACCTCGATGCGCTTGCCCGCCTCGGCGTCGGGGATCTCGGCGAGCAGGACCTCGCGTTCTCCGACGAGCGACGCGCGGAGTGACTCTGCCGCGGCGGCGAGAGTCGGAGGGTGGATGATGAGCACCTTGCGTGCCGCGGCGGGGAGCCGCTCCCCCAGCGACGCGAGTAGTCCTCGCCCGATGGAGATGTCGTAGCGGGCGTCGCCCGTGACGGTGATTGTGGTCGGGTCGCTCATGAGTGTTCCTTCTCGGTGTCTCGGACCCACGCGACGATGTTCTCGACGACCTGCGCGAGCGGTCCGCTCGAGGTGTCGAACGTGACGTCGGCGAGCTCTTCGTACAGCGGCCGCCGCTCCGCGTAGATGGTCTTCCACCGTTCGATTCCGCCGTCACCGGCCAGGAGCGGGCGGGATGAGCCGAGGACGCGCCCGGCCACGACGCGCGGCTCGACGGTCAGCAGCACGACGCGGTGATTCCGCAGCGCGGCGCGCGTCTCGGCATCCGTCACGGCACCGCCGCCGAGTGAGACGATGCCGCCCGTCGCCAGCCCGTCTTTCACGGCGTCGCGCTCGAGCGCGCGGAAGTGAGGTTCGCCGTGCTCCGCGAAGATCGTCTCGATCGGGCCGTGGGCGCGCGCGACCGCGATGTCACTGTCGTAGAAGGCGCGACCGAGCGTCTTTGCCACGCGCTTTCCGATGCTCGTCTTGCCCGCGCCCATCGGGCCGATCAGGACGACGGCGTCAGAGCGCGACGTCATGCTCGGCGAGCAGCGCTGCGTCGGCGGCCGCGCTCGTGCGGAGCGTCTCCGGAATCGCGGCGAGGTATCCCTCGAGGTTCCGCCGGGTCTCTGCGACGCTGTCGCCGCCGAACTTCTCCAGGACGGCCCCCGCAAGGGTGATCGCGACCATGGCCTCCGCCACGACGCCTGCCGCAGGCACGGCGCAGACGTCGGAGCGCTGATGATGTGCCGAGGCGGCCTCACCGGAAGCGACATCGACCGTCCGGAGGGCTCGGGGGACCGTCGCGATCGGCTTCATCCCCGCCCGCACGCGCAAGACCGTGCCCGTGGACATCCCGCCCTCGGTACCGCCGGCCTTATCGGAGGAACGCGTGATGCCGCCGTTCGTCGAGAACAGCTCGTCGTGGGCATCCGAGCCGCGCCGGCGCGTCGTCTCGAATCCGTCGCCCACCTCGACGCCCTTGATCGCCTGGATGCTCATGAGCGCCGCCGCGAGCTTCGCGTCGAGGCGACGATCCCAGTGCACGTGGGACCCGAGGCCCGGTGGCAGACCGTACGCCAGAACTTCCACGATGCCACCGAGCGTGTCGCCGTCTTTGCGCGCGGCATCGACCTCGGCGACCATCGCGGCGCTCGTCGCGGTGTCGAAGCAGCGCAGCGGATCGGCGTCGAGGGCATCGACGTCGTCGGGTGCGGGAAGCGGCGCGCCCTCGGGAACGCGCACGGGCCCGATCGACAGCGTGTGGCTGACGAGCCGGATGTCGAGCTGCGCCAGGAAGGCGCGCGCGACGGCGCCGAGCGCGACGCGGGCAGCGGTCTCCCGCGCACTCGCGCGTTCGAGGATCGGACGGGCTTCGTCGAAGCCGTACTTCTGCATCCCGACGAGGTCGGCGTGACCGGGACGGGGTCGGGTCAGGGCCGCACCGCGCCCGCGCGACTTCTCGGTCAGCTCCACCGGCTCGGGGTTCATGACCTCGACCCACTTGGGCCACTCCGTGTTGCCGATCCGCAGCGCGATGGGACTTCCCAAGGTCAGGCCGTGGACGACACCCGACGAGATCGTCAGTTCGTCCTCTTCGAACTTCATGCGCGAGCCACGACCGTAGCCGAGCTTGCGGCGCGCGAGATCGGCCTGGATGGCGGCGCGCGAGACCGGGACGCCGGAGGGCAGTCCCTCCATGATGGCGACCAGTTCGGGGCCGTGCGATTCACCGGCAGTGAGCACTCGGAGCATTGCTCTAGTCTTCCACGACGGCGCGACGCATCGCGTCGAGCACGGCCTCTTCGTCGTCCAGGGCGGTGAGCGGATCACCTGACACGAAGATCCGGATCTGAAGGACGGCTTGGTGCAGGAGCATCCCGAGCCCGGACGTCGCCGCTCCGCCGACGCGGTCCCACGCCGCCGCGAGTCGCGTCGGCCAGTGCCCGTAGACGACGTCGAGAAGGAAGCCCCCGGACGCGGCGAGGCGGTCGGCTACGTCGTCGGCGACGGCGGCGTCGCCCGGAAGCGTCGCGATCGTGACGTCGACCTCATCGAAGCCGAGTTCTTCCAGTCCCACTCCTGTCACGGCGACGCGCACGCTCTCCCCGAGCGCGCGCAGGGGCCGAACGGCTTCGGGACGACGTGCGACGACGTCCACGTGCCGCACGCCGAGCTCTGCCAGGCCGACGAGCGCCGACGTCGCGGTCGCGCCGGCGCCCACGATGCGCGCACTCCGGATGTGCGTCGGACCCGACTCCCGCAGCGCCGCCACGATGCCGCCGATGTCGGTGTTGAACCCGCGCGGCCCGTCACCGGTGAGCAACAGCGTGTTGACCGCACCTGTGAGCTCCGCCCGTCGGTCGCGGAAGCGGGAGGCGGCGAACCCCGCGCTCTTGAGAGGGAATGTCAGAGACAGCCCGCGCCACGAGTTGTCGAGACCGCGGAGCGCGTCGTCGAAGGAGTCCTCGTCGACGCGGCGACGTCCGTACTCCCAGTCGAGCCCGAGGACCCCGTAGGCGGCGGCGTGCAGACGCGGCGAGCGGCTGTGGTCGATCGGGTCGCCCCACACGGCGAGCCGTGTCGCCGTGCTCAACACCCCGAATCCGGGTTGTCTCGACACCAGGAGATCCACTGATCGACGGCGCGATTGTGGTCGGCGAGATTGCTCGTGAAGACCGTCTCGCCCGTGTCGAGATTCACCGTGACGAAGTACAGCCAGTCGCCATCGGCGGGATTCATGGCTGCCGAGATGGCTGTGTCGCCGGGGTTGGAGATCGGTCCGACGGGGAGACCCGGGTACTTGTACGTGTTCCACAGGTTGTCGTCGTCGAGGGCCTCTTGCGACGAACTCGCTGTGCCGTCGTGCATCTCGCCGTAGCCGTACTGCGCCGTCGAGTCCATCTGCAGGTAGCCGAAGGTCTCCTGGTTACCAGGGTCGAGGCGATTGACGATGACCGTCGACACCTTCTGCATGTCGGCCTCGAAACGCGCCTCACGTTGGATGATCGACGCGATGGTGAGGATCCGCTGTCGCTCTTCCGCCGGGACGCCGGCGGCATCCAGCGATTGGATCGTGCGGTTGACGAGCGTCGAGATGACGTCGGTCGCGGTGACTCCGGGATCGAACTGATACGTCGCGGGGAACAGCCATCCCTCGAGGTCGGATGCCGCGACACCGTACACCGAAGGGTCGGCGACAGCGGCCTGGAATTCCTCGAGGGGGATGCCGATCGTGTCGGCGAGGATTTGGAGCGACTGGTCGACGGTGAGCCCCTCGCGCAGCTGCGACGTGTTCTCGAGCTTGTTCTCCGGGTTGAGGATCGCCTCAAGGGCGGCCTCGGAGGTCATCTGGAGCTGGAGCCGGAAGACGCCCGGGACGAAGGGCGGGTTGAGGCCCTCCGTCACGAGATAGTCGTAGAAGGCGTCGTCGGTCTTCGTGACACCCGCCTCGAAGAGCTTCGGAGAGATCGACGCACCGGTGTCACCCGAGACGATCGTCAGGAGCGCTTCGCCGTTGGCGAGTCCGGCCTCGAAGTCCTTCGGCTCCTCCCAGCCCATGAACGCCCGGATCTGCGGCTCATACGTCGACCAGACGTACCATCCGCCGGCGGCGATCCCTCCGAAGATCGCGAGGACGACGCCGAACGCGATCCAGCCGCCGATGCGGCGGCGCTTCCTGTCGACCGGGCGGGGGACGATTCCCAGCTCGTCGGTCGTGGAGTTTCCCGCGAAGAGGTCCTCCAGGCCGGGGGCGGACGCAGGCTGACCGCTGCGACGCGCAGGAGCCTCCTGCGTCGTGGGGCGCGCCTCCGACGGTTGGCGTCCCAGCGCGGGAACGGCGTCGGGCGCGGCGTCGACGGCGGTGTCGGCCGGCCGCGCTGCGGGTACTGCTGCGGGCTGCGGCGGGGGTGAGGGTGGGGGTGATGCTGCCGAAGCCCCGGACGATCGTGCGTAGCCGGGAACCCCGCGGTCGTCGGCCGAGTTCGGGAGCGCCTGCGACGCCGTGTACGCGTCGGCCGGGCGGTCCGCGGAGACCGGGGCGGAGACGGGCGGAGCCTGCTCCGCAGCGGCCGTGTCATCGGTCACGGCGTCGCGGGCGGCGGCCTCGCGGGCTGCCCGCCGCGAGAGCGGTGGAGTCACCTGTCCCCCGCTCTGCGTGCTGCCGGAACCCGGCTCGTCGGACGAGACCGTGCGCGATCGGGGGTCGGGCAGTTTGCTGAACAGATCCGCGAACGGATCTTCAGAGGGGGAATCGGGCATCTCAGGCGGGCTCCTGGGGAATCGGGTGTCCAGCCGGTCGTCCCGTGCTCTTCTCGACATCGAGAGCCTGCTGCAGAAGGACGACCGCAGCGACCTGATCAACAATGCTACGAGAAGAACGCTGTGATCTTCCGGACTGCCGCAAAGCAGCGTGCGCCGACACCGTCGAGAGCCGCTCGTCGACGAGCCTCACGGGCGCCGTCGCAGCTGCCGCGAGCTGGTTCGCGAAGTCGCGCGCATCCGTCGTCGACGGGGTGTCCTCGCCGCGCATGTTGAGCGGAAGACCCACGAGGATCTCGAACGCGTCGAGGTCGCTCGCGATCGTCCGGATGCGGCCGATCGCCTGATCGTCGCGCGGCACGGTCTCGACCGGCGTAGCCAGAAGCCCGTCCGGATCGCAGCGCGCGACGCCGATTCGGGCCTTTCCGACGTCGATGCCGAGACGGATGCCGCGCCGGAACGTGCTCACGCGGCTTCGAGGCCCGCCGTGATGGAGTCGAGTGCGGCCGGCAGAGCCGACGCATCCGTCCCGCCACCCTGTGCGACGTCGTCGCGTCCGCCGCCGCCGCCGCCGAGCACGCCGGCAGCGAGCTTCGCGAGGGCTCCGGCCTTCGCGCCTTCGCTGCGAGCCGCGTCGTTCGTCGCGACGATGACGACAGGGCGCTCCCCCACGCGTGCGCCGAGCGCGACGACGCCGGCGTCGGAGCCCAGCCGGTCGCGTACCTGCAGCGCGAGGGTGCGAAGGTCGTCGCCGCTCGACGCCGAGCCGACGTCGACCGCGACGACGCGATACGCGCCCACGCGGGTCGCGCTGTCGGCGAGTGCGGGTCCGCGCTCCGCGAGCGCGCGTGCCTCGAAGGCGGAGATCTTCTTCTCCGCCGCCTTGAGGTTGGCAGTCAGCTCGGCGATGCGCGCGGGAAGCTGGTCGCGCGGTGTCTTGAGGCTCGACGTGAGCTGCGAGACGATCGCGCGCTCGGCGGCGAGAGAGCGGAAGGCATCCAGCCCGACGAGTGCCTCGACACGGCGGTTGGAGGCGCCGACCGAGGATTCGCCGACGACGTTGATGAGTCCGATCTCAGCGCTCCGACCCACGTGCGTCCCACCGCAGAGCTCGCGCGACCACGGACCGCCGATGTCGACCATCCGCACGACGTCGCCGTACTTCTCACCGAACAAGGCCTGAGCGCCGAGCGCCTTGGCCTCGTCGAGCGCGAGCACGCGCGTCGTGACCTCGAGGTTGTCCCGGACGGCGTTGTTGGCGATCTCCTCGATCTCCGACTTGGTCGCATCCGACAGCGACTGACCCCACGAGAAGTCGAAACGCATGTAGCCGGCGCGGTTGAGCGAACCCGCCTGTGTGGCGGACGATCCCAGGGTGTCCCGCAGGGCGGCGTGGATGAGGTGCGTCGCGGAGTGCGCCTGCTGCGCCGCGCGGCGGTTCGCGGCGTCGACGACCGTCGTGGCGGGTTGTCCGACTCCGACCTCACCCGTCGTCACCTCGACCGTGTGGCTCACGAGACCCGAGACGGGACGCTGGACATCGAGGACGTCGAGTTCGTAGCCCGGGCCGACGATGACGCCCTTGTCGGCGACCTGGCCGCCCGACTCCGCGTACAGCGCGGTCTCGCTGAGAATGACTTCTGCGATCTGACCCGTCGTCGCGCGATCGACCGAGACGCCGTCGACGAGGATCCCGAGAACCCTCGACTCCGTCTCGAGTTCGGTGTAGCCGGTGAAGACGGTCTCGCCCTGCGCGCGCAGATCGCGGTAGACGCTCGTGTCCGCGAGCTGACGCTTGCGAGAACGCGCGTCCTCCTTCGCGCGCGTGCGCTGCTCGAGCATGAGCTCGTCGAAGGCCGCACGGTCGACGGTGAGCCCCGCTTCTTCCGCGATCTCGAGCGTCAGATCGATGGGGAATCCGTACGTGTCGTGGAGCAGGAAGGCCTCGGGACCTGCGACCGTCGTGCCGCCCGCCGCCTTCGTCTGCGCGAGCGAGTCGTCGAGGATCGCCGACCCCGCCGCGAGAGTGCGGAGGAACGTCGCCTCCTCCGCGAGGGCGTACTGCTCGATGCGCGCATAGTCGGTCTCGACGACGGGATAGGCCGACTTCATGGCGTCGCGAGATGCCGCGAACAGGGCCCCGAACGTCGGACCGTCGACTCCGAGGAGCCGCATGGACCGGATCGCGCGGCGCATGAGGCGGCGCAAGATGTAGCCCCGGCCGTCGTTCGACGGCGTGACGCCGTCGGACAGCAGCATGAGGGACGAGCGAACGTGGTCGGCAACCACGCGGAACCGCACATCGTCTTCGTGGACGGCGCCGTAGGTGCGACCCGAGAGCTCGACGGCCTTGTCGAGGACGGGGCGCACCTGATCCGTCTCGTACATGTTGTCGACGCCCTGCTTGATGAAGGCGACGCGCTCGAGGCCCATGCCCGTGTCGATGTTCTTATGCGGAAGCTCACCGACGATCTCGAAGTCGTACTTCGAGCGCACGTCGGTGATCTCGTACTGCATGAAGACGAGATTCCAGATCTCGACGTAGCGGTCGTCGTCGGTCGCGGGGCCGCCGTCGGCGCCGTAGGCGGGTCCGCGGTCGAAGAAGATCTCCGAGCAGGGCCCGGCGGGGCCCGGGAGTCCCGTCGACCAGTAGTTCGTGTCCTTGCCCAGCCGCTGGATGCGCTCCTCGGGTAGATCGGTCAGACGCCGCCACAGATCGTGCGCTTCGTCGTCCTCTTCGTAGACCGTGACCCAGAGGTCCTTGGGGTCGAACCCGAGGCCGCCGTCGGCGTCGGGAGTTGTGAGGAGCTCCCACGCGAAGCGGATCGCGCCTTCCTTGAAGTAGTCGCCGAACGACCAGTTGCCCAGCATCTGGAAGAACGTCCCGTGCCGAGGCGTGTGGCCGACCTCTTCGATGTCGAGCGTGCGCAGGCACTTCTGCACGTCTGCGGCCCGTCGATAGGGGGCGGGAACGTCGCCGCTGAGGTACGGGATGAAGGGAACCATGCCCGCGACCGTGAACAGCAGGGCGGGATCATCCGTGACCAGCGATGCGGACGGCACGATGACGTGCTCGTTCTTCTCGAAGTAGTCGAGGAAGCGCTGGGCGATCTCGGCGGTCTTCATATGGTGTCTTTCCTCGGGAAAGGCCGCGGGATCCCCGCAGGGCGTGCGGTCGAAGGGTGTCAGTCGGTGAGCTTGCGTGCGGCGGCGTCGACGGCATCGGATGCCGCATCGACGGCGCTCTGAGCGGCGGAGACGGCCGCGTCCTTGGCATCGTCGACGAGGTCTCCGAGTCGCGCCTCCTGCTCACGGTAGGCGTCGCCGATCCGGTCGGTGAACTCCGTGATGCGCGAGTCGACTTCGGCGAGGAGCTCGTGCCCGCGCGGATCCTTGTTGACGAAGTGCGCGAGGACGAATCCGCTCGCGACGCCGAGCACGAACCACACGACCTTCTTCATGCCATCACTCCTCGTCCGGGCCGCTGAGCGCGGCTTTTCCATCGTAGGCCGAAACGCCGAAGGGCGCCGGGTGTTCCCCGGCGCCCTTCGTGCGCAGAACGTCAGCGCGCCGCGTGTCTCGGTACGCGCCGTGCGGCGCTAGATCTCGATACGGCCAGAGGCCTACTCGATCCGGCGCTCGACAACCGACTACGGCGCCCTATCGGGCGGCGTGTCTCGATACGGCCGCTGCGCGGCCTACTCGACAACCGACTACGGCGCCCTATCGGGCGGCGTAGTACTCGACGACGAGCTGGACGTCGCAGACCACGGGGACCTCGGCACGCTTGGGGCGACGCACGAGACGAGCCTGCAGCTTGTCGAGCTCGACCTCGATGTAACCGGGAACCGGGGGCAGGACCTCGGCGTGTCCGCCGAGCGCTGCGACCTGGAACGGCTCGAGGCCCTCGCTCTTGGCCTTGACGTGGATGAGCTGACCCGGCTTGACCCGGAACGACGGGCGGTCGACGGTCTGGCCGTCGACGAGGATGTGACGGTGCACGACGAGCTGGCGGGCCTGGGCGGTCGTGCGAGCGAAGCCGGCACGCAGCACGAGGGCGTCCAGACGCATCTCGAGGAGCTCGACGAGGTTCTCACCTGTCAGGCCGTCCTTGCGGCGAGCCTCATTGAAGGTGTTGCGCATCTGCTTCTCGCGGATGCCGTACTGCTCGCGCAGGCGCTGCTTCTCACGAAGGCGGACGGCGTAGTCGCTGTCCTGCTTGCGCTTGGTGCGGCCGTGCTCACCCGGAGCGTACGGGCGCTTCTCGAGGTACTTTGCCGCCTTGGGCGTGAGCGCGACGCCGAGCGCGCGCGAGAGGCGGACCTTGCGGCGGTCCTGGGACTTCGTAGCCACGAAGTTGTCCTTCCGATGACGCGGCCGTGTCGATCACGGCTCGCGGACGTATCTCCCGCTCTTCGCCCTGTCCGGACTGCACGTCGGGGCACGCCGGAAGGTCGGTCAAGAAGAGGGGGATGCCCGAAAACTCCGTTTCGAGCCGATCAAGTCTAACATCTCGCCGATCCGGCGCGATCGACGCTCATCCTCCGTCGAGCAATCGCCGGATCTTCTCGAGTCGAGCCTGCAGATCCCGCTCGGCTCCGAGACCCTTCGGCTCGTAGTAGCGCCGGCCTCGCAGTTCATCCGGGAGGTACTGCTGCGCTGCGATGCCGATGTCGGAATCGTGAGGATAGACGTATCCCTTGCCGTGGCCGAGGCGCTTGGCGCCGGGATAGTGCGCGTCCCGCAGGTGGTTCGGCACGCGGCCGAACCCGCCCTCACGGACATCCGCGATCGCGCGATCGATCGCGACGTAGGCCGCGTTGGATTTCGCGGTCGTGGCGAGATAGGCCGTCGCCTCGGCAAGAGGAATGCGGCCCTCCGGCATCCCGATGAACTGGACCGCGTCCGCTGCTGCGACGGCGAGAGGAAGCGCGTGGGGATCGGCGAGGCCGATGTCTTCGGCCGCGGAGATGATGAGCCTCCGGGCGATGAACCGCGGATCCTCCCCCGCCTCGATCATGCGCGCGAGGTAATGCATCGCCGCATCGACGTCGGAGCCTCGGATCGACTTGATGAAGGCGCTGATGACGTCGTAGTGCTCATCGCCCTGACGGTCGTAGCGCAGCAGCGCGCGATCGACGGCCTGTGCGACATGGTCCGTGCCGATGATCGGGACCGCGTCGTCGTCGGGCGCCTCGACGGCGAGCGACGCGGCGGCTTCGAGCGTCGTGAGAGCGCGGCGGGCATCGCCGGACGCCAGACGGACGATCGCGTCTCGCGCGTCGGCGTCGAGCGAGACGGCCGCCGACAGACCCCGCGCATCTTGGAGGGCGCGATCGATGAGAAGGCCCAGGTCGTCGTCGGTGAGGGGCCGGAGAGTCAGGAGCAGCGATCGCGACAGGAGCGGCGAGATCACCGAGAACGAGGGATTCTCCGTCGTCGCAGCGATGAGGACGACCCACCCGTTCTCGACACCGGGAAGCAGGGCGTCCTGCTGAGCCTTCGTGAACCGGTGGATCTCATCGAGGAAGAGGATCGTGGACTGCCCGTAGAGATCGCGCTGCGTCAATGCCTCCTGCATGACTTCTCGGACATCCTTGACGCCGGCGGTGACGGCCGACAGCTCCACGAATCGTCGGCCCGACGATCGCGCGATCGCTTGAGCGAGAGTCGTCTTCCCTGTTCCCGGCGGCCCCCAGAGGATGACCGAGGTCGCGGTCCGCGTCGCGTCGGGATCGGCGAGCGTCACGAGGGGCGATCCGCGTCGCAGGAGGTGGGACTGACCTGCCACCTCGTCGAGCGACGTGGGCCGCATCCGGACGGCGAGAGGGGTCTGCCCCTGGAAGAGCGCCGCCGAACCTGTCACTCGACCAGGCTAGTCGCGCACACCGACACGCGGCCCCTCGCTGCAGCGCCCGTCGGTTTTGCTGTGCTCGTGCAGGCATGAATAGGATCAACCCGGCCGGGAGACACCCGGGAACAGGGAGGTCCCGTGGCACACGCAGGCAAGGATCGTGACTCACGAGAAGCCCGCGAGCGAGCGCGCGTCTATCAAGCGCGTCAGACGTTCCACGAGGGACAGAACCGTCGGCGCACCCGGGACAACCTCATCGCGGGGATCGGCGGCGGTCTCGCGATCGCTGCGATCGTGGTCGTCCAGACCCTCTTCTTCACGGTCGGGCCCGGCGCGCCCGTGCCCGAGCCGACGCCCGCGCCCACCTCGACGACGTCGAACGAGCCCTCCCCCGCTCCCGAGCAGCCCGAACCGGCTCCCGACGATTCGCCGTCGGCCGAGCCCTCGCCGACCCCCACGTCCTGACCTGATCGCGCGGCATCGGCAACGCGAGATGCGTGGCGGGCTGCGTACTAGGCTGGACGCGTCCAACCCCCACAGGCGGCGCAGGCCGCGATGAGGTGCTACCCGTGACTGCCCACGCAGACCCCACTTCCGAGCCCGTCCTCGACGAGGCATCAACGAACGATCCCGCACAGAGCGCGGAGCCGAGCGAAAGCGCCGACGCCGTCGACGCCTCGGGCACGCCCGCGTCTGCGAGCAGCGATGGCGCTGCTCCCGGCGCGGAGGAACCCACGTCACACGCGGCTCAGAGCAGCGCCGACGAGTCGCCCGATGCTGCGCCGGCGGCCGATGAGTCAGCCCCGGCCGAGCCGACCGCCGAGGAGGCGACTGCCGAAGAGTCGACTGCCGAGGAGGCGACTGCCGAAGAGGCGACTGCCGAGGAGCCGATCGCCGACGAGCCGACCGACGGCGCCGACGAGTCGAGCGAGGCCGTGGTGGAAGATACGGATCCCGATGCAGAGCCCGAGACCCGTGCGGTTCCCGAGGCGGTGGTGCCGGCACCGAAGCCGGTTCCCTTCCGTCCCGTGGTCCCCGCGCCTGCGGCCGCTGCATCTGCGGATGCCGGCACACCCTGGGGGCGCGTCGACGACGACGGCACCGTCTCGGTTCGCGAGGGAGACGAGTGGCGCGTCGTCGGGCAGTTCCCCGACGGATCGCCCGAGGAAGCCCTCGCCTACTTCCAGCGCAAGTATGCCGATCTCGCGGGAGAGGTCGCGCTCCTGGAGGCACGTCATCGTCGTGGCGGCGCATCGCCGTCGGATCTTCGCGGAGCCGTCCGCTCGCTCCAGGGCAAGCTGAACGGTGCCGCGGCCGTGGGCGACCTCGCGGCTCTCGAGGCGCGCGTCGCGGCTCTGACGGGTGAAGTGGCCGCGGCTTCCGAGACCGAGGCAGCCGCAGCGCGTGAAGCCGTCGACGAGGCCGTGCGGGAGCGCACGACGCTCGTCGAGAAGGCCGAAGCACTCGCCGCGCGCGATCCGAAGTCTGTGCAGTGGAAGCAGGCGAGCGCCGAGATGACGTCGCTCTTCGACCAGTGGCAGTCCCAGCAGCAGTCGGGGCCACGCCTGCCGAAGAACACCGCCCAGGCGTTGTGGAAGAGGTTCCGCGACGCGCGGGCGACCGTCGACAAGCACCGTCGTGAGTTCTACGCCGAGCTCGATGAAGCCAACAAGATCGTCAAGGAACGCAAGACCAAGCTCATCGAGCGCGCGGAAGCGCTCGCTCCGCGCGGCGAGGATGGCATCGGCGCGTACCGCGAGCTCCTCGACCAGTGGAAGGCTGCGGGTCGCGCCGGGAAGAAGCTCGACGACTCGCTGTGGGCTCGGTTCAAGGCGGCCGGCGACGCGCTGTACAGCGCTCGCGCCGAGCGGGAGGCAGCGGACGTCGAGGAGTCCCGCGAGAAGATCGAGCAGAAGCGGGCTCTGCTCGCCGAAGCAGCGCCGATCGCCGACGAGAAGGACCTCGCCAAGGCGCGCGCCCTCCTCACCGGCGTGCAGCGCCGCTGGGACGAGATCGGACGGATCTTCCCGCGTGATGTCGAACGCTCGCTCGACGACGAGCTCCGTCGCATCGAGCAGGGCGTTCGCGCTCGCGAGGACGCGGACTGGAAGCGGAACAACCCCGAGACGAAGGCCCGCGCCAACGATATGACCCGACAGCTGACCGACGCGATCGCCAAGCTCGAAGAAGAACTCGAGACGGCGAAGAAGTCGGGCGACAAGAAGGCCATCTCGACCGCGACCGATGCGCTCGAGGCGCGCCGAGGGTGGCTGCGCGCCCTCGGCGGCTGACCCCGCGTCGGATCCATCCACAGGAGAGGGCTGCCGTGCGCCGGACAGGTGGCGCGTACGGCACACTTTCGGGATGGCTTCGCCCTTTCTGTACTTCGCCGACGAGCGCCTGTCCATCGCCGAACTGTCAGCGGCGCGGCTCGACGGACATGTCGTCGAACTCGGTGACGCTTACATTCCGGCCGACGCCGTCGAGACCGCCGCGCTCCGTGCGGGGTCGCTGCGCCGGGTGCTGAAGGACACGCTCGCTGCGACGCACCTGACAGCCGCATGGGTCCATGGCGCAGCCCTCGAGCCGCCGGCGCGTCATTCCGTGCAGCGAGCGGTGCGGCGCCGACTGCACGCCGTCATCGGGGTCGGTCTCGAGTACCGTGACCTCGCCCTCCCGCTCGACGACCTGCAGCTGATCGGCGGCGTCTGGGTCACGACGCCTGCCCGGACCCTCGCGGACATCGTCCGGATCGGCGACGACCTGCACACGCAGGTCGCGCGCAGGCTGCTCAGCGATGTGGCGGGGATCGGCGAACAGGCCACCGCGTGGCTCGCCGCGCATCGCGGCATCCGCAATCGTCGTCCGGGCATGGCCCTGCTGGCGCGGCTCGTCGCCGCTCAGGACGACGTGACGCGATAGACGTCGTAGACGGCGTCGATACGACGCACCGCGTTGAGGACGCGGTCGAGGTGGACGATGTCGCCCATCTCGAAGACGAACTTGCTCAGGGCCAGGCGGTCGTTCGTCGTCGAGACGCTCGCCGAAAGGATGTTGACGTGGTGCTCGCTCAAGACCCGGGTGACGTCGCTCAGGAGGCCCGACCGATCGAGGGCCTCGACCTGGATCTGGACGAGGAAGACGCTCTTCGTCGTCGGCGCCCACTCGACGTCGATGACGCGCTCCGGATCCTGAAGGAGGGATGCGACGTTCGTGCAGTCCGTTCGGTGGACGGAAACACCACTGCCTCGCGTCACGAAGCCCATGACGTCGTCGCCGGGAACCGGCGTGCAGCACTTGGCGAGCTTCACGAGGATGTCTGGTGAGCCCCGGACGAGCACCCCGGAGTCGCCGCCCCTCGGCGCTCGGGAGCGACCGATCTGAGGAATGTCGATCGGGCCCGTCGAGGTGTCGTTCGCGCTGACGAGCGCCGTGACCTTCTCGATGACCGACTGAGTCGAGACGTGGCCTTCGCCGACGGCGGCGTAGAGCGCGGAGACGTCTTCGTAGCGCAGCTGCTCAGCGACCTCGGAGAAGGAATCCTGGCTCATGAGACGCTGCAGGGGGAGGTTCTGGCGCCGCATGGCGCGCGCGATCGACTCCTTGCCCTGCTCGATCGCCTCTTCGCGGCGTTCTTTCGTGAACCAGCCGCGGATCTTGCTGCGTGCGCGTGTACTGCGGACGAACCCGAGCCAGTCCTGGCTCGGACCCGCGTCGGGGTTCTTCGACGTGAAGACCTCGACGACATCGCCGCTCGTGAGCTCGGATTCCAGCGGCACGAGGCGGCCGTTCACCTTGGCGCCCATCGTGCGGTGGCCGATCTCGGTGTGCACGGCGTAGGCGAAGTCGACGGGTGTGGCGCCCGCGGGGAGCCCGATCACGCGTCCCTTCGGCGTGAAGACGTAGACCTCCTTGGCTCCGATCTCGAACCGCAGGGAGTCGAGGAACTCGCCGGGATCTGCGGTCTCGGCCTGCCAGTCGGAGATGTGCGCGAGCCACGCCATGTCGGTGTCGACCGACTTGGCATCGGCCTTCCCGCCGCTCATCCGCTCTTTGTACTTCCAGTGCGCCGCGACACCGAACTCGGCCTGCTGGTGCATCTCGTTCGTGCGGATCTGGATCTCGACCGTGCGGCCTCCGGGCCCGATGACGGTCGTGTGCAGCGACTGGTAGAGATTGAACTTGGGCGTTGCGATGTAGTCCTTGAAGCGGCCGGGGAGCGGCGTCCAGCGCGCATGGATGGACCCGAGGACGGCGTAGCAGTCGCGGACGCTGCCCACGAGGACTCGGATGCCGATGAGGTCGTAGATGTCGTCGAACTCGCGGCCGCGCACGACCATCTTCTGGTAGACCGAGTACAGCTGCTTCGGTCGCCCCATGACGCGCCCACGGATGCGCAACTCCCGCAGGTCGCCGTCGACGGCGTCGATGACGTTCTGCACGTACTCTTCGCGCTGCGGAGTGCGCTGCTTCACGAGGGAGTCGATCTCGGCGTACAGCTTGGGGTGGAGGACCGCGAACGACAGGTCTTCCAGTTCCGACTTGATCGTCTGGATGCCGAGGCGATGCGCGAGCGGCGCGTAGATCTCGAGCGTCTCGGTGGCCTTCTTCGCTGCCTTCGCAGGCGGCACGAACCCCCACGTGCGCGCATTGTGGAGCCGGTCGGCCAGCTTGATCAGGAGAACGCGGATGTCCTTCGACATGGCGACGATCATCTTGCGGACGGTCTCGGCCTGCGCGCTCTCGCCGTACTTGACCTTGTCGAGTTTCGTGACGCCGTCGACCAGCATCGAGACCTCGTCGCCGAACTCGGCCGTCAGGGTGTCCAGGTCGTAGCCGGTGTCTTCGACGGTGTCGTGCAGCAGGGCTGCCGCGATCGCCTTCGGGCCGAGACCGAGATCCGCGAGAATCTGGGCGACCGCGAGAGGGTGGGTGATGTAGGGCTCGCCGCTCTGCCGGGTCTGACCCCGGTGAGCTCCTTCAGCGACGCCGTAGGCGCGCTCGATGATCGACAGGTCGCCCTTTGGGTGGTGCGTGCGCACCGTTCGCAAGAGCTGTTCGACGTCATCTCGCCGCGCCGCGCGGGAGAAGATCCGCGGGACGAGGCGGCGCAGGCTCGACGTCTGCGCAGGAGGAACGGTCTCCGTCATGAGCCCTCCTCCCCCGCGTCCGGCAATCCTACGCCCGCCTGGCGGGCCCGGCTCCTCAGGCGTTCGTCAGAGCCAATTCGCGCGCAGCGAGCACGCGAGCATCGCGTGCCTTGATGGCCGGCTCGTTCTCACGGAGAAGCGAGTACAGCGGTGCAGCGACGAAGACGGTCGAGTAGGCCGCGACGATCGTTCCCACGAAGATCGACAGGGAGATGTCGGTGAGCGTCTGAGCACCGAGCCACAGGGACCCGATGAACAGGATCGCGCCCGTGGGCAGAATCGCCACGACCGTCGTGTTGATCGAGCGCACGAGGGTCTGGTTGACCGCGAGGTTCACCGATTCGCCGAACGTGCGGCCCGATACTTCTCCGTCTTCCATCGTGTTCTCCCTGATCTTGTCGAACACGACCGTCGTATCGTAAAGACCGTACGAGAGGATCGTCAGGAAGCCGATGACGGCGGCGGGCGAGATCTCGAAGCCGAAGACCGAGTACACGCCGATCGTGATGACGAGAACGTCGACGAGGCCGATGATGGCGGCGACCGACATCTTCCATGTCCGGAAGTACAGGGCGAGGATCAGGAAGGTGAGCGCGAGGAAGATCGCGAGTCCCCACAGCGATTGCCGGGTGACGTCCGCACCCCAGGTCGGTCCGATGAACGACGCGGCGACCTCGGTCTCGGGGACGCCGAACTTCTCCGCCAGCGCGACGGTGACCTCGCGCGTCTCGGCATCGGTCATCTGGTCGGTCTGGACACGGACCGCGACGCCGCCGATCGTCGTCACCTTGGTCGTGGCATCCGGAACGACCGATTGCACGGCCTCTGTCGCATCGGCCTGGACCGGGTCGGAAAGGCTCGTGACCGTGAACTGGGATCCGCCGGTGAACTCGATCGAGAGCTGGATGGGTCGGAAGAGGGGGACGAGGGCCGAGGCGATCACGAGGATCGCGGCGATCGTGAACCACAGGCGACGCTTCGCCACGAAGGGCAGAGACGTCTTGCCGGTGTAGAGGTCGTTGCCGAATTGGCTCATGGAGCGCATCAGTCGTCTCCCTCCTTGCCGGGTGTACCGGGTCTCGTGGCATCGGCTCCGCTAAGCTCCGCCTGCTTGCGCTCGGCGATCGTCTGACGGCGCACCGCTTCACTGCGCGACTTGGCGGCGCGGCGGCCCGCACCGCTGCCCGACGGCGGTGCGGAGGGAGCGCGGAACTGCGCGCGGCCGCGATAGACGGCACCGAGCGCCTTGGGGTCCATTCCCGACATCGGGTGGCCGGAACCGAAGAACTTCGTCCGTGCCAGCAGCTGCATGACGGGGTGGGTGAAGAGGATGAAGATGAAGATGTCGATGAGGGTCGTGAGGCCGAGCGTAAACGCGAAGCCCTTGACCGTCGCGTCGGCGAGGATGTAGAGCACGACGGCGGCGAGGATGTTGATCGACTTCGAGATGTAGATCGTCCGCTTCGCGCGGTCCCATCCGTCCTCGACGGCACCCGTGATCGACTTGCCGTCTCGCAGCTCGTCTCGTATTCGCTCGAAGTAGATGATGAACGAGTCCGCCGTGAAGCCGATCGACACGATGATGCCCGCGACACCGGCGAGCGAAAGGCGGAAGCCCATGCGCCACGCGAGGATGCACAGCGCGACGTACGTGAGCACTCCCATCACGATGATCGACGCGATGATGACGGTACCGAGTGCGCGGTAGACGATGAGCGAGTACAGCGCCACGAGGATCAGACCGATGAGGCCCGTCACGAGCCCGATCTGGAGCTGCTGCGAACCGAGCGTCGCCGAGATGGTGTCGGAGCTCACGACCGCGAAGCTCAGGGGAAGAGCACCGTACTTGAGCTGGTCGGCGAGGACCTGTGCGGTCTCCTGCGTGAAGCTGCCGGTGATCGAGGGCTTTCCGTCGAGGATGACACCGTTCATCGACGGTGCCGACAGGACGTAGCCGTCGAGCACGAAGGCGAACTGGTTCAGCGGCGGCTCGGCTCCGTAGAGTCGCTGGCTGATCTCGCCGAAGACCTGCGTGCCGTCTCCGTCGAAGACGAGGTTGACGGCCCACCGCCCGTCGGTCTGCTGCAGTCCGAAGGTCGCGTCCGAGATCGACGATCCGTCGAGCTCGACCGGACCGAGGATGTACTTGACGGTCCCCTCGGGGTCGCACGTGATGAGCGGCTGGTCGGCCGGCGCGTTCGCGGGGTCGTTGTTCGTGTCGGCGCAGTCGTAGGCCTGGAACTCGGCCTGCAGTCGGGGTGTGATCCAGCTGGTGTCGCTGCCGTCCGTCGGTTCGGCCGTCGGCGTCGCTTCCAGGGTCGGGTCGGGAGTCGGGAACGGCGTCTGCTCGCCGTCTTCTCCGACGAAGGAGTTCGCGGGCTGTCCCGCGAACAGGACGGCACGGAGCTGAAGCTGCGCAGAGGCCTCGATGCGCTCGCGCGTCGCCTCGTCCGCCTGTCCGGGGATCTGGACGACGATCTGGTTGCCGGACTGCGTCGCGACTTCGGCCTCGCCGACACCTGAGGCGTCGACGCGTTGACGGATGATCGTCACGGCCTGGTTCATCTGCTCGTCGGTGGGGGCGGCGCCATCGGGCGTCTGGGCCTCCAGCACGATCTGCGTTCCGCCCTGGAGGTCGAGCGCCAGCTCGGGTGACCAGGAGCTCTGTCCGACGCCGTCCTCATCGGTGAAGACGTAGACGCCCAGGGCGTTGATGCCGAACAGGACGGCGGTCGTGATGACGAGGCCCAGAAGGGCTCGCCAGGCATGACGGACGGGGGTAGGTGTCGCCACGATCAGTCGCTCTCTCGGGGGGTCGCGAGCGACCGGTCAGGCTTCGGGCTTCTTGTCGTCGTTCACGGGCCGCGTGTTGTCTTCGGCAGCTCGTGCGCGATCGTCGCTGATCGAGGTGATGTCGCCGTCGGCGACGCCGGCGATGTACTCCGCCTCGGACTCCTCGGCTTCGATGAACTCGTCTTCTGTCACGAATCCCTCTACCGGGTCGACGATGCGAAGGATCGCCTGGCTGTGCACCTTGATCTGGACGCCGGGAGCGATCTCGATGATGGCCGGCTGGTCGAGGTTCTCGGTGTCGTACTCGACGACGGTGCCGTAGAGACCGCCCTGCAGCAGGACCTCGGCGCCGGGAACCGTCTGGCGGGCCTTCGCCTCCTGCTCGGCCTTCTGCTTCTGCATCCGACGCCGAGAGCTCCAGAACATGAAGATCAGGAGAAGGACGAGAAGGATGATCAGGCCGTAATTGGCGAAGAAGTCCGCGAAGCTCATGGGAGCAGGAGCACCTTTCGGGTGAGGCGCGCGCCATCGCGGCGGTGCCTGGCAGGGTGGGAGGAGGGAATCCTCCAGCGATTATAGGTCATCGAATCTCAGCATCGATTCCGCGTGCGCCACGCCGAGGTGCGTGTAAGCGTCCGCTGTCGCGATCCGACCGCGCGGAGTGCGCCCGAGGAAGCCGATCCGCACGAGGTACGGCTCGACGACGGACTCGATCGTGTCGGCCTCCTCGCCGACGGCGACGGCGAGGGTCGACAAGCCCACGGGCCCCCCGCGGAACCGGCGGACGACGGCATCGAGCACGGCACGGTCGAGCCGGTCGAGGCCGATCGCATCGACGTCGTAGAGCTCGAGCGCGGCGTGTACAGAGTCGGTCGTGGCGACGTCACCGTCGCCGTGGACGAGCGCGTAGTCCCGCACCCGGCGCAGGAGACGGTTCGCGATCCGTGGCGTTCCCCTCGATCTCCGCGCGATCTCGGCGCGGGCGACAGCCGGGAGTTCGACGCCCAGCATGATGGCCGATCGCGCGATGACGCGTTCGAGTTCTGCGGGCTCGTAGTACTCGAGATGGGCCGTGAAGCCGAAGCGGTCGCGGAGCGGATTCGGGAGGAGACCCGAGCGTGTCGTCGCCCCCACGAGGGTGAAGGGAGCGAGATCCAGCGGGATGCTGGTCGCGCCGGCTCCCTTGCCGACCATGATGTCGATGCGGAAGTCCTCCATCGCGAGGTACAGCATCTCTTCCGCCGATCGCGCCATGCGGTGGATCTCGTCGATGAACAGCACCTCGCCGGGGGTGAGACTCGACAGCAGGGCAGCGAGGTCTCCGGCGTGCTGGATCGCTGGTCCGCTCGAGAGACGAAGCGGTCGTTCGCTCTCGTGCGCGACGATCATCGCGAGCGTCGTCTTTCCGAGTCCTGGGGGGCCGGAGAGCAGGATGTGGTCGGCCGGGCGCTGCTGCATGCGCGCCGCATCCAGGAGCAGCTGAAGCTGGCCGCGGACCTTCTGCTGCCCGACGAATTCGGCCAGCGACGAGGGGCGCAGCGCACCTTCGATCGCGAGCTCTCCTTCGTCGTTGGGCTCGTCGGCGTCGCGCAGATCATCCACCGATGGCCTCCTTGCGTGCGGGACCGAGGGCGGCGAGTGTCACGCGAAGGAGGGCCGGCACGGAGGTGCTGTCGGCGTCGGTCGCCGTCTCGATCGAGAGGGCGACCGCTTCGGTCGCGATCCGTTCCGACCAGCCGAGTCCCACGAGAGCCTGGACCACCTGCGCGGCGACACTGCCGGTCTCGACTCCTCCGGGCCGCGAGCCCGTCGTGGCGCGGGGCGCCTCGATCTTTCCCGCCAACTGCACGACGATGAGCTTCGCGGTCTTGGGGCCGATGCCCGACACGCGCCGGAACGGAGCGTCGTCGTCGTCGGACACCGCTTGGGCGATCTGCCCGACGGTGAGAGATGAGAGCACCCCCAGCGCGGACTTGGGGCCGACGCCGGTCACGCCGAGGAGCAGCGAGAAGACCGTGAGCTCCTCCCGCGTCTCGAAACCGAACAACGACAGGGCGTCTTCGCGGACGATCAGGCTCGTATGCAGTGCGATCGGTTCTCCGATCCGTGCGGCTCGCGCGAGCTGACCGGGCACCGCGACCGACAGTCCGACACCGCCCACCTCGACGACGAGGCTGTCGGACTCGATGTGCACGGTCGTGCCACGGAGCGAGGAGATCATGTGTCGACCCTATCGTCGCGCTTCGGATATTTGTTCGACCGACACGCGTTCGTCAGCGTCGGGTGAGCCGCTCGGCATCGGCCCATGCCCGTTGCGCGGGTGTCAGGGGCGCCGTGGAGGTCGCATGCGAGCCACCTCGCCACGCATGGCACAGCGCGAGAGCCAATGCGTCCGCGGCGTCGGCAGGCTGCGGGAGCTGTTCGAGGCGCAGGACGCGGGCCACCATCGTCTGGACTTGACGCTTGTCGGCGCTACCGTAGCCGGTGATCGCAGCCTTCACCTCGCTGGGAGTGTGGGTCGCCGCGGGGATGCCGCGCTCCCCCGCGATGAGCAGGGCGATGCCGCTCGCCTGCGCCGTTCCCATGACGCTGTGGCGGTTGTGCTGCGCGAAGACGCGTTCCACCGCCACGACGGCGGGGTTGTGCTCGTCGACAACGGACCGTATCCCCGCGGCGATCGCCGCGAGGCGCTCCTCGATCGGCGACCCGGCGTCGGATCGGACGACACCGACGTGGACGAGCACGGCCGAGCGGTCCGGCGAGACGTCGACGACCCCCACGCCGCAGCGCGTGAGCCCGGGGTCGATGCCGAGCACACGAAGGGTTCCGCGCGATGTGGTCACCACGTCACGGTAGGCGAGCTCGTCGGCCGGGCAGGTCAGGCGCGCGGCATCCGCCGGTCAGTCGTCGGCTTCGAGCTCGGCCTGCACCTCGGGAGTCAGGTCGAAGTTGCTGTAGACGTTCTGGACGTCGTCGCTGTCTTCGAGCGCGTCGATGAGGCGGAAGACCTTGCGGGCGGTGTCGGCGTCGACCTCGACCTTCAGATTCGGGACGAACTCGACGTCGGCCGACTCGTAGTCGATGCCCGCTCCCTGCAGCGCCGTGCGGACGGGGACGAGGTCGCTCGCTTCGGTGATGACCTCGAAGCCCTCGGCGTGCGGCTCCACGTCGTCGGCGCCCGCATCGAGGACCGCGAGCATCACCTCGTCTTCGGTCGTGCCCTCGCCCGACACGACGATGACGCCCTTGCGCGTGAAGTTGTAGGCGACGCTGCCGGGGTCGGCGAGCGTGCCGCCGTTGCGGGTCAGCGCCGTGCGGACTTCGGCCGCTGCACGGTTCTTGTTGTCGGTGAGGCACTCGATCATGAGGGCGACGCCGTTGGGGCCGTATGCCTCGTAGATGATGTTGAGGTACTCGATCGACTCGCCGGAGATGCCGGCGCCGCGCTTGATCGCGCGGTCGATGTTGTCGTTGGGGACCGACGTCTTCTTGGCCTTCTGCACGGCGTCGTACAGCGTCGGGTTACCGGCGAGGTCGGCACCGCCGAGCTTCGCGGCGACCTCGATGTTCTTGATGAGCTTGGCGAACGACTTGGCACGGCGCGCGTCGATGACGGCCTTCTTGTGCTTCGTCGTTGCCCACTTGGAGTGTCCGGACATATCGCTCCTGGATGCTTCGCGGCGGAACCCGCCGGCTGTCCATTCTAGGACAGCACGTCTGGACGGCTCGGGTCAGGCCGCGCGCTGCGAGGCGAGGTCGAGCAGGAGTCGGTGGAATCCGAGCTCCCCCGTGACCTCGGGATGGAATGCCGTGCCGAGGAGGGAGCCCTGTCGAACCGCGACGACACGGCCGTCGTCGAGGCTCGCGAGCGACTCGACGTCCGGCCCGACGGATTCGACGATCGGTGCCCGGATGAAGACGGCGTGGACGGACGCCGCGCCGATGGCGGGGACGGCCAGGTCGGTCTCGAACGACTCGATCTGACCGCCGAACGCATTCCGGCGGACCGTGATGTCGAGTCCGCCGAAGGTCTCCTGTCCCTCGATGCCGTCGGTGATCCGGTCGGCGAGCAGGATGAGACCGGCGCATGTGCCGTAGACGGGGAGGCCGTCGGCGATCGCGGCGCGGAGCGGCTCCTGCACAGCGAATGCCCGGGCGAGCTTGTCCATGACGCTGGATTCTCCGCCGGGGATGACCAGGCCGTCGATCTGCGCGAGCTCTTCCGCTCTCCGCACCAGGGTGACGTCGGCGCCCAGGTGGGTCAGGACGCGGGCGTGCTCGCGCACATCGCCCTGGAGCGCGAGGACGCCGACGCGCGTCGTGGTCACCAGCCCCGCTCGGCAAGGCGGTGAGGGGCCGGCAGGTCGGAGACGTTGATGCCGACCATCGCTTCGCCGAGTCCGCGCGAGACGTCGGCGACGACCTTGGGGTCGTCGAAGAAGGTCGTGGCCTTGACGATGGCGGCGGCCCGCTCAGCGGGATTGCCCGACTTGAAGATGCCGGATCCGACGAAGACGCCGTCGGCGCCGAGCTGCATCATCATGGCGGCATCGGCGGGGGTGGCGACGCCGCCCGCGACGAAGAGCACAACGGGAAGCGTGCCCGTCTCCGCGATTTCAGCGACAAGGTCGTAGGGCGCCTGCAGCTCCTTCGCGGCGACGTAGAGCTCGTCCTTCGAGAGTGAGCGGAGAGCGTTGATCTCGCCGCGGATCTTGCGGATGTGCTTCGTCGCCTCCGAGACGTCTCCCGTCCCGGCCTCGCCCTTCGACCGGATCATGGCGGCGCCCTCGGTGATGCGCCGGAGCGCCTCGCCCAGGTTCGTCGCGCCGCACACGAACGGGACGGTGAACTTCCACTTGTCGATGTGGTTGACGTAGTCGGCGGGCGAGAGGACCTCGGACTCGTCGATGTAGTCGACGCCGAGCTCTTGCAGCACCTGAGCTTCGACGAAGTGGCCGATCCGCGCCTTCGCCATGACGGGGATCGAGACGGCCTCGATGATGCCGTCGATCATGTCGGGGTCGCTCATCCGCGAGACGCCGCCCTCGGCGCGGATGTCGGCGGGAACCCGCTCGAGCGCCATGACGGCGACAGCGCCGGCGTCCTCCGCGATCTTCGCCTGCTCGGGCGTGACGACGTCCATGATGACGCCGCCCTTGAGCATTTCCGCGAGGCCGCGCTTGACGCGGTCGGTCCCGGTGTCGGCAGTCGTCATGTGCAATCCCTTTCCCCGGATGCCGCGGACGCTCGCCGCGAGACATCACCTCATTTGACCTAGGCCAAAAGATAGCATGTGCCGGTACGTAGGATCGGCGTGACGAGAGGACTCCGATGGCGCTCGACATCACGGGAACGACGGCGGCTGAGATCGCGGACAGCCTGCGCGACCTGCTGCAACGAGGATCGCTGCGGCCCGGCGACGCCCTGCCCTCGGTCCGATCGCTTGCGGAAGAGCTCGGCGTCAATCGGAACACCGCCGTCGCGGCCTACCGACAGCTGACGCAAGCGGGCCTCGTCGAGACGCGAGGGCGCGGGGGCACGCGGGTCGCGGGTGCGACCCCCGTCGCCCAGGAGGGATTCGCATGGGACAGCGTCCTGCGCGATGTCGGCACGGGAAATCCCGATCCCGACCTCATCCCCGATCCGTCCTCTGCGCTCGCTCGCATGGGCGGGCGGCCTGTCCTCTACGGCGAGCCCGTCATCGACCCGGGCCTGGAGGCGTGGGCGCAGGAGTGGATGTCGGACTCCCCCGATGAACGTCGCCTCACGATCACGAGCGGTGCCGCCGACGCCGTCGAGCGCCTCCTCGCCCAGGCGCTCACGCGCGACGACGCCGTGGCGCTCGAGGACCCCTGCTTCCTCACGAGCATCCACACGGTCCGGCTGGGGGGCTACCGCGCGATTCCCGTCGCCGTCGACGACGAAGGGATGACGGTCGCCGGGCTCCGCACGGCGCTCGACCAGGGCGTCCGGGCCGTCGTCTGCACGCCCCGTGCGCAGAACCCGACCGGAGCGAGCCTCACACCGGAACGCGCCGCGGCGCTGCGCGACGTGCTCGCGGAGCATCCCTACGTCCTGGTGATCGAGGACGACCATTTCTCGATGCTCTCGCGCATGCGCTACCAGTCGCTCATCGGACCCGATCACCGCCGATGGGCGGTCGTGCGGTCGGTGTCGAAGTTCTTGGGGCCTGATATGTGCCTCGCCGTCACGGCATCCGATCCCGAAACGGCCGACCGGCTTGCGATGCGGCTCACTCCCGGCACGACATGGGTGAGCCATCTGCTGCAGCGACTCGTCCACGCTCTCGTGACGGACCCGGACGTCATCGATCAGATCTCCGCGGCGGGAGCGCATTACGCCGAACGCAATGACGCCTTCGCCGAAACCCTCAGCGCGCGCGGTCTCCCGGTCTCGCCGGGAGACGGCCTCAGCCTGTGGGTGCCGCTCCCCGCGCCCGCCCGTGCCGTGTCGGAGCAGCTCATGCGCCGCGGGTGGCTCGCGCGCAGCGGAGAGGACTTCGTGCTCTCGGAACTCGAGGCATCGAGGCGCCTCCGCCTGACCGTGCACGACCTCGACGACGACGCGGCGGAGCAGCTCGCCGACGACCTCCTCGCGTCCGTCGATGCGGCGCGAGGGCGGGCGGCCCTGCGCGAAGTGGGATGATCGACCGGTGAAGATCCTCTCGATCCAGTCAGCCGTCGCCTACGGGCACGTCGGCAACTCGGCGGCAGTGTTCCCCCTCCAGCGCATCGGTGTCGAGGTCCTGCCGGTGTACACGGTGAACTTCTCCAATCACACGGGGTACGGCGCGTGGCGGGGGCCGCTCATCCCGGCATCCGACGTCGCCGATGTCATCACGGGCATCGAGGAGCGCGGTGCGTTTCCGCGGATCGACGCCGTGCTGTCGGGATACCAGGGCTCGGAGGGAATCGGCGACGTCATCATCGACGCCGTCGCGCGGGTGAAGGCCGCCAACCCCGAGGCGGTGTACGCGTGCGATCCCGTCATGGGGAACGCGAAATCGGGTTGCTTCGTGGCCCCGGCCATTCCGATCCTGCTGCGCGAGAAGGTCGTGCCGGTCGCCGACATCATCACGCCGAACCAGTTCGAACTGGGGTTCCTGACGGGCACCGAGCCCGACACGATCGCCTCGACCCTCGCGTCCGCGGATGCCGCGCGGGCGATGGGCCCCTCGACGGTGCTCGTCACGAGTGTCGAGCGTCCCGACCGTGATCCCGAGACGATCGAGATGATGGTCGTCAACGACGACGGTGCGTGGATCGTACAGACGCCTCTTCTCCCCATGAAGGCCAACGGCTCCGGTGACGTGACGGCTGCCCTCTTCACGGCGCACTATGTCGAGACGAAGAACGCCGAGACGGCGCTCGCGCGCACGGCGTCGAGCGTCTTCGATCTGCTCGAGAACACGTGGCGATCGGGTGAGCGCGAGCTTCAGCTCGTCGAGTCGCAAGAGGCGTACGCACACCCTCGACTGCAGTTCGCCGTCACCCGCGTGCGCTGAGCGCAGGCAACCCGATCAGTCGTTCCAGGCCTCGGCGACCGTCTTGCGGACCTCGCCCAGGAGCTGCGGAAGCGCCTTCGTCTGCGCGATGATCGGGAAGAAGTTCGCGTCGGCGCTCCAGCGCGGCACGATGTGCTGATGCAGGTGCTCGTCGACGCCCGCCCCGGCCACGGCGCCCTGATTCATGCCGAGGTTGAACCCGTCGCACCGTGACACGCGGCGCAGCACGCGCATGCCCTGCTGAGTGAGGGCGCCGATCTCGGCCACTTCTTCGGGCGTCGCCTGGTCGTAGGTTGCGACGTGCCGGTACGGGCACACGAGGAGGTGCCCGGAGTTGTAGGGGAAAAGGTTCAGCAGCACGTAGGCGGTCTCACCACGGGCGACGATGAGTCCGTCTTCGTCGCTCTTCTGCGGCGCGGCGCAGAAGGGACAGGCATCGCGGAGCACCTGGGCGCCGGCGTTGATGTATGCCATGCGATGCGGTGTCCACAGTCGCTGGAACCCGTCGGGCACACCCGCGAGGCCCTCCATCAGATCGGGGGTGGGGTCCTCCCCCGTCGTCACGCGAGGTCCTCCGCGGTGTTCACGAGGGTGTGGGCGGCGATCGCTTCGCGGATGCGGCGGACGGCATCGGCGACCGGGATGCCGTTCTCTTGGGTTCCGTCGCGGAAACGGAACGACACCGTGCCCGCCGAGCGGTCCTGCTCGCCGGCGATGAGCATGATCGGCACCTTCTGCGTCGTGTGGGTGCGGATCTTCTTCTGCATCCGTTCGGCGCTGTGGTCGAGCTCCGCGCGGACTCCCGCAACCGAGAGCTGCGCGACGATCTCCTGGAGATAGTCGGCGAACTCCTCGGCGACGGGGATCGCGACGACCTGCACGGGCGCGAGCCATACGGGGAACGCTCCCGCGTAGTGCTCGAGGAGGATCGCGAAGAACCGCTCGATCGAGCCGAAGAGGGCGCGGTGGATCATGATCGGCCGCTTCTTCTGGCCGTCGCGATCGGTGTACTCGAGCTCGAAGCGCTCGGGCAGGTTCGGGTCGACCTGGACGGTCGACAGCTGCCACGTGCGGCCGATGGCATCCTTCGTCTTGAGGTCGATCTTGGGGCCGTAGAACGCGGCCTCGCCGGGGACCTCGGTGAGCTTCAGTCCGCTCGCGAGGGCGACGTTGCGGAGCGCGTTGGTCGAGTACTCCCAGAACTCGTCGGATCCGATCCACTTCGACTTCTCGTCGTCGCGCATCGAGAGCTCGAGCTCGAAGTCGTCGAGCCCGAAGTCGCGGAGCATCGAGATGACGAACTCGAGAACGCGGGTCGCTTCCTCCTCGAGCTGTTCGGGTGTGACGAAGAGGTGCGAGTCGTCCTGAGTGAAGCCGCGCACGCGCGTCAGCCCGTGGAGTGCACCCGACAGCTCGTTGCGGTAGACCGTCCCGTTCTCGGCGAGACGCATCGGCAGGTCGCGGTAGCTGCGCGCACGCTCCTTGAAGATCAGGATGTGCATGGGGCAGTTCATGGGCTTCAGGTAGTAGTCCTGGCCCTGCTTCGTGACGGTGCCGTCGGCATCCCGCTCCTCGTCCATGACGATGGGCGGGAACATACCCTCCTTGTACGTCACGAGGTGGTTCGACTGCAGGAAAAGGTCCTGCTTGGAGATGTGCGGCGTGTAGACGTAGGTGTAGCCGCCCTCGATGTGACGCCGACGCGCGTGCTGTTCCATCTCGCCGCGGACGGTACCGCCCTTGGGGTGCCATACCGACAGCCCGGAGCCGATCTCGTCGGGGAACGAGAAGAGGTCGAGCTCCTTGCCGAGCTTGCGGTGATCGCGCTTGGCGGCCTCCTCGAGGCGCTGCTGGTAGGCGCGCAGCTCGTCCTTCGTGGGCCACGCCGTGCCGTAGATGCGCTGCAGCTGGGGGTTCTTCTCGCTCCCCCGCCAGTAGGCGCCGGCGATGCGCTGGAGCGCCCAGCCGTTGCCGAGCATCCGCGTGCTCGGCAGGTGCGGGCCGCGACACAGGTCCTTCCAGACGACGTCGCCGTCGCGATTGACGTTGTCGTAGATCGTGAGCTCGCCCGCGCCGACCTCGACCGACGCGCCTTCCGTCGATGACGCGCCGCCCTTCAGGCCGATGAGTTCGAGCTTGAAGGGCTCGTCGGCCAGTTCAGCGCGTGCTTCGTCGTCGGTGACGACACGGCGGACGAATCGCTGACCCTCGCGGACGATGCGCTGCATCTCCTTGTCGATGGCCTTGATGTCTTCGGGCGTGAACGGGTGCTCGACGCCGAAGTCGTAGTAGAAGCCGTCGGTGATGGGCGGGCCGATTCCGAGGTTCGCCTGCGGGTTGATCCGCTGCACCGCCTGGGCCAGAACGTGTGCTGCCGAGTGACGCAGGATGGACAGACCGTCAGGGCTGTCGATCGTCACGGGCTCGACGTCATCGGACTCCGTGACCGTCGTGGCGAGGTCTTTGAGCTCGCCGTTGACGCGGAGAGCGACAACGGATCGATCGGGGAAGAGAGCGAAGCCGTCGGCGGGATACTCCACGTCGGACGGGCGGGCGGCGTCTGTCACGAAAAACTCCAGTTGGTGGCTTGGTGACAAGGCTACCGGCGTCGGTGTATCCCGGATCACACGTCCGGGAGGTGCTTGAGGGCCTCCCGCCGGCTCAGCGGACTGAGCGCATGTGTCGCGACGTAGTCCGCGACCCAGTCGGGCGCGACGCGCGCGTATTCGCGAAGCGCCCAGCCGATCGCCTTCCGCACGAAGAACTCCGGGTCGGCGAGGTTCGCGTCGACGACGGATGCCAGGACTCCGGCGTCGACGCGGTCGCGGCGTCCGAGCTGCGAGATGATCGCGATCCGTCGCACCCACATCTCATCGTCGGTGGCCCACTTCTTCACGAGGGCGGCCGTGTCGACCGGGAGAGCGTCGTGCAGGTCGGCGAGGCGGTGGGAGAGATCATCGGTGTAGTCCCACCACCGACCTGTGCGGACCATGTGCTCGATGATCGGGACGAGCGTCCACGAACCCCGCAGTTGGCGGGCGCCGAGAATCCCCATCGCGGCGTACCGCTCTTCGCGGTGCGTCGCTTCGTCCCACAACGTCAGTGCGACCGTCCGAAGGTGATCTCCGTCGATGTCGGGCCGCATCGCTGCCCGCACGACGCGTCGAACGTCGGGAACCCGCACGCCGAGGAACGGCACCGCGGACTTCATGTAGGCCTGCTGACCAGGCGCGCGCGCAGGGTCCGCCGCGTCGCGAAGGCCGAGGCGGATCAGCGCGACGAGGTCCGTGCTGTCAGAGTCCATGAGCGGATGGCCCTCCGCGTGTCACGAGCTCAGCCGGTGCAGACCTCGCTCAGCGCCTGTCCGGCGTCGGCGACTTCCTGCGACAGGGTCTGGATCTCTTCGGCCTTCGCGCCGAGCGCTGCGAGGTCGCCGTCGGGAACACCGGCGAAGACGTCGGCGAACGCGCCGACCTTCTCAGCCATCGTCGCGAGCGCTGCTTCCACTTCGGCGTTGCCGACGGCGCCGGCAGCGGCCGTCATGCGCTCGCGCAGCGTGCCGAGCTTCTGCGCCACAGCGGCGAAGTTGCCCTCGCTCGCGTCGGTCGACACGTCGGTCAGTCCCGCCTGGATGTCCGACACCGATTCGACGGCCGTCGCGCACGCGGCGGCGACGGGCTGGTCCTCCGCCCCCTCTGGGGCCGACGACTCCTGTGACATCGATGTGGACGGTGCCGTGCTGGATGCGGGTGCGGAGCCGGCGGTGCATCCCGTCAGCCCGACGATCCCGAGGCCGACGGCCAGAAGCAGGGCTGGTGCGATCTTGGTGATTCTCACGTCGTGTCTCCCGATGTCGTCGGCCGCTTTCATGGCCACGGTAACCCCAGATAGCCGGGGAATGAAGAAACCCCCGGCGAACCGGGGGCTTCTGTCTGTGCGCGATACTGGGATCGAACCAGTGACCTCTTCCGTGTCAGGGAAGCGCGCTACCGCTGCGCCAATCGCGCCCGTATGGGCTATTCAGTTATGGCTGAGAGGTGGCGACGGGATTCGAACCCGTGTAAACGGCTTTGCAGGCCGGTGCCTAGCCGCTCGGCCACGCCACCGTGTGGTTTGACCCCACGTGCCGTGATCCCCCGAAGGGAGACCTCTGCACTCGAGCGGATGACGAGACTCGAACTCGCGACCCTCACCTTGGCAAGGTGATGCGCTACCAACTGCGCTACATCCGCGTGCTCCCGGATTCCTCCGGGCGCTTGAATGACTTTAGCTGATCCCCCGCGTCGTGCCAAACCGAGAGCGGGTCGCGCGTGTCACGCAGTTCGGCGTTCGTCGGGGTCCCCCGTTTCCGGTAGCATCGAGTCTCGACCGCACGCGGTCATGGGCGATTGGCGCAGTTGGTAGCGCGCTTCCTTCACACGGAAGAGGTCGTCGGTTCGAGTCCGGCATCGCCCACAGAAAACCCTCGAGTTCTCGGATCTTCGCGAGGGACTCAGAGAAGACCGCCGCCCGAGACCTCGATGCGTTCGGCCGTCATCCATCGGAGCTCGCTCGACACAAGTGCGGCGATGGCATCCGCGATATCGTCGGGTCGTCCCACGCGTCCGAGCGCTGTCTGAGCGGCCAGCCTGTTGCGCAGCCCGGGATCGTCGCGCATCGCGCCGCCGCTGAAGTCGGTGGCCGTTGGACCCGGGGCGATGCTGTTGATCCGGATGCCGCGGGGCCCCAGTTCGACGGCCAAAGTGCGCGTGATCGCCTCCACCGCAGACTTCGACGCTGCGTAGAGCGAGGTGCCGGGGCTGACGTGGCGGGTGAGCGAGGTCGATACGTTGATGATGCGACCCCCGGCACTCATGTGCGGTGCCAGTGCCTGGATGAGGAAGAAGGTACCGCGCACGTTCGTGCCGATGAGTGCGTCGAACTCGTCCATGGTGGCGTCTTCGAGTCGTCCGAACAACCCGATCCCGGCGTTGTTCACAAGCACGTCGATACCGGATCGGCCCCACCGCTCGTCGATGTCGCGCCGCAGCGAGACCGCGAACTCGGCGAACGAGGACACGTCGGCCAGGTCGAGCCTGGTTGCGAAGGCATCTCCCCCTGCGGAGCGCGTTTCCCCCACGGCCTGGTCAGCAACACGGGGGTCGCTTCTGTAGGTGAGCACGACCGCGAAACCCCGTTGGCCGAGGGCGCGGGCGGTCGCTCGGCCCAGGCCCCGATTGGCCCCTGTCACGACGGCGATTCGTTGGGTGGTGTCAGTCAATCGCTGTCTCCTTCCGGGAAGGCCACGCTGATGAGCGGGCTTCCCTGCATCCATTCCTCTAGCGGCTCAACGGGCTGCCGAATGCCGGCCGGGTTCCACGGCTGATTGAGGTCGGCGATGATCGAGGAGAACACGGCTGCTCGCTGAGCCTCTCCGCGTACAGGTGCGCCGACGGCCCGCAGATCTGCATGAACGCCGTTCTTGAGGTGGAACACGAAGTCGGGGTTCGCGACGATGTTCGCGTACCAGCTCCGCCTCGCCGGCGAAGACGAGAGGTAGATGCGCCCGTCGACCCGGTAGAACCAGACCTCGATACGCCGCGGCTTGCCGGTGCGCGCACCGGTGGTGGTGATGTCGATGGTCCGCTCCCCCGCCCGCGACGCAGGGGTGATGGCCAGGGCTCGTTCGATTCTCGTATCCATCGCTCTCCCAAGTAAGTACTCGCTTACTTATAGGCTATCCCTGTTGTGAAGAGCGGGTCAAACGACTCGAGATGGGACGGAGAACAGGTGGCGCAGCGAGACGCGAAAGCCACACGGGCGCGCATCCTCACGGCCGCGATGACGGAGTTCGCGGCGCACGGTCATTCGGGAGGCAGGATCGATCGCATCGCGAAGGACGCCGAAAGCAACGTCCGGATGATCTACGCCTACTTCGTCAACAAGAGTGGCCTCTTCGACGCCGCGTTGTCCCATGCGATCACGCAGATGGCGGAGGAAGTGCCCCCCAGACCGTCCGACCTGGCGGCCTGGGTCGGCGAGATCTTCGACTTCCACCAGCGCAGACCCGATGTGCTGCGTATCTGCCTGTGGGCGCAGCTCGAACGGCCGGAGGCCGCATCGGAGCCTCTGGAGACCTACCTGGCGAAGGTCGAATCGGTGCAGCCGAAAGCGTCGCCGGCCATTGGTGCAGTGGACCTCCTCGTCATCATCTACGCCGTCGCCCAAGCGTGGCAGCTTGCGCCCGTCGGTCTGCTCGCTGCCGACAGGCACGGCGACAGCGACTCCAGGAAGGCTGCTGCCATGGAGTCTGTCCGCCGCATCCTCGGCTGACTGTCGCGGCGCGTCTGCTTGCTCGCGCGCCCAGCAAGCGAAGTCTCTCGACGAACGTTGTCGATCGGCGACAGGCGCTGCGTCATTCAGGTGAGGGCGGCAATCCGCGGCTCTCGGGGAGGTGGACGGTGTCGCTCGATTGCGCAGTTCCACGTCGAGTATGTTTCGACCAGCGACCCCTGTCGCCGGTCACAGTCATCGGCACCAGCGCCCGCCTGTTGGGCACCTGACGTTCTGAGGAGAGACGATGCAATACATGGTTCTGCTGTTCGGTGAGGAGTATCCCGAGCCCGGTCCCGACGACCCCGGCTTCGAGGAATACATGGCGCCGTGGGCGGCGTTCAGTGAGGCTCACGAGGCGGTCATCGTTGCGGGAAGCGCGCTCGCGCCCACCTCGACGGCGACGACGATCAAGAGAGTGGCCGACGGCCAGGACACGATCGTCGACGGCCCCTTCGCAGAGACGAAGGAGGTGCTCGGCGGCTACTACATCATCGACGTCCCAGACCTCGATGCGGCCCTCGCCGTCGCCCGCGAGATTCCGCTGCCGGCCGGGTCGATCGAGCTGCGACCGCTGCCGGAGGGCTTCGCTGTGTGACCGGGTTCTCCCGGGAGCTCACAAAGCTCGCACGCGAGGAGAGCGGGCGGGTGCTCGCCCTCCTCGCGGCGCGCTTCGGCGTCGACCTCGCCGACGATGCCGTGCAGGAGGCTCTCATCGAGGCGCTCGAGTGGACCGTCGTCCCTGACAACCCAGCCGCGTGGCTCTACACCGTGGCTCGCAATCGCGCGATCGACCGCATCCGCCGTCGCGCCGCGGCCCAGCGCCGTGAGCGATCGGTCGCCGTGGACCTGGCCGTCACCGCGCCGCAGGCATACGAACTGCTCGACGAGGAGGAGGCCGAACACATCGTGGACGACGGGCGAATCGGCGACGAGCGCCTCCGACTGATGCTGCTGTGCTGCCATCCGGCGCTGTCGACCGACGCTCAGGTGGCCCTCACGCTCCGGCTCGTCGGCGGCCTCACAACCGCGGAGATCGCCGCTGCCTTCCTTCTTCCCGAAGCGACAGTCGCGCAGCGCATCGTGCGCGCCAAACGCAAGATCCGGGATGCCGGCATCCCCCTGTCGCTGCCGTCGTCGCTCGCCGAGCGTGTCGATGCGCTTCGCAGCATCCTGTATCTGACGTTCAACGAGGGCTACCTCGCCCGAGCGGGTGGCAGTGGAGCCCGCATCGATCTCATGGCCGAGGCGACGAGGCTCACCGCGATGCTGCTGCGTGAGCATCCCCGCGATCCTGAGACGGAAGGGCTTCTCGCGCTCGAGCTGTTCACGCAAGCCCGCAACGACGCGCGTTTTGCGGGCGGCGAGCTCGTGCTGTTGGACGACCAGGACCGCACGCGGTGGGATCTCGCCCTCATCGAGCAGGGCAATCGGGTGCTGCGGGCCGCCGCCGGGCGGAAGCAACCGGGCCCCTATCAACTGCAAGCCGCCATTGCCGGCTGCCATGCGAATACGCGCGAGGCGCCCGACACCGACTGGCCGATGATCGTCTCGCTCTACCGAAATCTGCTCGCCATGAGCCCATCACCCGTCATCGCGGTGAACTTCGCGGTCGCGGTGGGAATGGCCGACGGTCCGCAGGCCGGACTCGCCGCGCTCGATGAGGTCGCCGGTCTGAACACGTACCACCTGTACTGGTCCACGAGAGGGGAACTGCAGCTGCGCGCGGGGCGAGCGGATGCCGCAGCAGACTCCCTGCGTCGTGCCCGCTCCCTCGTGGCTAATCCGACCGAGCGGCGCCATCTCGATCGCCGGATAGCCCGTGCCGAAGATCGTGGTTCAGAAGACGGCGGCGGCGATCATGACGAGCCCGAGAAGAGCGACGGCTGCGTTGCCGACGAGCGTCGTCACACGTCGCAGTCGCGCGCTGGACCTCCATCGCAACGCGGCTCCCGCGGCCACGAGCAGAATCTGCCACCCGGCTGAGGCGATCGCGACCCCCACGACGAACAGCGCGGCTGTCGCGACGGAACTCGCGATGGCGGTGAGTCCCGTGACGACGGCCGCGAAGTAGATCAGCGTCGCGGGATTGGTGGCGGTCAAGCCGAAGAACAACGCGTAGCGGCGCCAGCTTGGCCCGTTCTCGGAGCTCCCGCCGACGGATGCCTCATCGGTTCGGCGCGCCATTCGGAGGAGGCCGAGCCCGGCGATCGCGATGAGGGTCGTCCCGCCGATGACCTGCGGCCACGGCATCCATCCGACGATGATGGGCGCCAGCACGGAGCCTGCCGTCAGCGCGGCAGTGCAGTAGAGCACGTCGACCGTGGCGACGGCGGTGGCCGCTGGTATCCCTCTCGCAAGCCCCCGCGCGGTCCCTTCTCGGATGAGGAGGATTCCGACGGCTCCCAGCGGAACGACAAGTGCGAGTCCCGCGAGCAGTCCCGCACCGAGCGCAGCGATGTATCCCATGGACAGCAGTGTCCGCGAGGACGTGACGGTTCACTGACTGATCGCGTGGGTCATATGGGAGTATTCACCACGTGGATCACCTCGACGACAAGATCATCGGTATTCTGCGGGCCGACGGCAGAGCTTCTTTCAGCGCGATCGGGCGCGAAGTCGGCTTGAGCACCAATGCCGTCGTCGCGCGGGTGCGCCGGCTGGAACGGAGCGGGGTCATCATCGGCTATCGGGCGATCCTCGGAACGGACACGCGTGAACGAGCGGGAGGCCTCGAAGCGTTCGTCGACGTGCGGCTTCACCCCGATCAGGACTCCGAGGACTTCCTCGCGTGGGCGGTGAGTATCGACGAGGTGCTCGACGCGGTCCATGTGACAGGCCCGTACGACTATCTGATGCACGTGCGAGCGCGCGACACCGCCGTGCTCGAGCGCTTGCTCAGACGCCTCAAGAACGAGGGCGGCGCTGCGCAGACGCAGACACGGCTCGCGCTCCGCCCCGTCGACGCGGTCGGGGCGACGTCAGTTTCCGACGGCCCAGCCGTATCGCTTGTGGAGCGCTGACGCGACGCGTGTGAAGCGGTCGAGATCGAGAACGGATGCCTCCCGCCGCATGCCCCGCGCATGCACGCTGTAGAGCTGGTCGATGTCGACCCACGACGGTCGTCCGCGTGAGTCCCACTCCCCCGGTCCGAGCGCGAGGAAGTCACGCTGTCCCTCGTGCGGTCGACTCGTGAGCTTGACCGCGTACACGCGGTCGGCGCTTTCGCGCCCGATGACGAGAACGGGTCGGTCCTTCCCGCGGCCGTCGTTCTCGACGTACGGCACCCAGGTCCAGATGATCTCGCCGGCGTCGGGATCGCCGTCGCGCGAGGGCGCATAGGTGATCCGCAGTCCGTTGGGCGGCGGCGGCACGATCTCGATCGTCGCATCGCCCGCGGACCGCCCCGGCGGGACCGGTGCTGTGCGAGTCGCTGTGCCCCGCTGTGAGCGGAAGAGGCCAGCGAGGAGGCTCAGGATGCCGGTGCGGGATGCCATCCCGCAACGATGCCACACGCGGCAAGGGCGCCGCGGCTACGCCGCGACGCCCTCACTACTGTGTTGCGAAGATCAGACCCGCTCGCGCTCCTCGACGAGGAGGTAGCCCTCTTCGCCGTGCACGACGGTGTCCACACCGGCGATCTCGTCTTCGTTCTTGACGCGGAAGCCGACGGTCTTCTCGATCGCGAAGCCCAGGATGAAGGCGACGACGAAGGAGTAGATCATGACGCCCAGCGCCGCGATGACCTGCACGGTCAGCTGCTCGGGGCCGCCGCCGAGGAGGAGGCCCGTCTCGGTTGCGAAGAAGCCGAGGTAGATCGTTCCGATGAGGCCACCGACGAGGTGGATGCCGACGACATCGAGCGAGTCGTCGAAACCGAGCTTGAACTTCAGCTCGATCGCGAATGCGCAGACGACACCCGTCACGAGGCCGAGAAGCAGAGCCCAGCCCGGCGTCAGGTTGGCGCACGCGGGGGTGATGGCGACGAGACCCGCGACGGCACCCGAAGCGGCACCGACGGACGTGGGCTTTCCGTCCTTGATCTTCTCGATGATGATCCAGCCGATGACGGAGGCTGCGGTCGCGCCGACGGTGTTGATGGCGATGAGGCCGACACCGCCCATGTCCTCGGCGAGCCACTCGGCACCGGCGTTGAAGCCGAACCAGCCGAACCACAGGATCGCCGCACCGAGGAGCGTCAGCGGCACGTTGTGCGGCTTGAGGATGCCCTTCTGGAACCCGATGCGCTTGCCGAGCACGATGGCGAGCGCGAGCGCGGCCGCACCCGCGTTGATGTGGACGGCCGTGCCGCCTGCGTAGTCGATGACGGCGACTCCGCTGTCCTCGCCGAAGATCGTCGAGCCGAGGTTGTAGACCCAGCCTCCGCCCCAGACCCACGCGGCGACGGGGAAGTACACGAGAGCCGCGAAGAGGCCGGCGAAGATCATCCAGGAGCCGAACTTGGCGCGGTCTGCGATCGCGCCCGAGATGAGGGCGACGGTGATGATCGCGAAGGTCGCGCCGTAGGCGACGCCAATCAGACCGACGTTCGCGTCGTCACCGGAGGAGAGATCCGACAGTGCGATGTCGCTGAAGGGGTTCCCGGCGAACGCCCACGTCGAGTCGACGGCACTCATGTTGAAGCCGAAGAGGATCCACAGCACGCTGACGAGTCCGAGAGCGCCGAAGCTCATCATCATCATGCTGACGACGCTCTTGGCCTTGACGAGACCTCCGTAGAAGAACGCCACTCCGGGCGTCATGAGAAGAACCAGGGCGGTCGCGGTGACCCCCCAGGCGATGTTTCCGGGTGCGTCCATTGGGTGTTACCTCGCATCGGGTCTGGTGACAGGGGCGAGGTCGCGTCGGAGAAGTTCGCGGCCTCGTACTGACGACAGTGTGTCGAGCGCGGATTTCATCGGGCGTGCGTACCGTGTTTCGCGTCGGTTACGTCACTACCCCTGAGGTAAACATCAGGTTTCGGGCTCCCGACCGGAGACTGCGAGTTCGCTCAGGCGAGGGTGGATGCCACGAGTCGAGAGGTGGCGCGCAGGTACTTCTTGCGGTACCCGCCGGCGAGCATCTCTTCGGGGAAGACGAGGTCCAGTGAGGTTCCCGTCGCCTTGATCGGAAGCTGCGCGTCGTAGACGCGGTCGATGAACGCGACGAAGCGGAGCGCGGCGGACTGATCCGTGAACGGCACGACGTCACGCAGGCCCACCGTCGAGATTCCTTCGATGATGCGGATGTAGCGCGAGGGGTGCACGCGCGCGAGGTGACCGACGAGGGTGGTGAAGTCGTCGTCGGACACGACCGCCGTCGTGGCGGCATCCGCGATCGCGGCGTCGTATTCGGATTCGGTGAGCACGGCCGCGTGCCCGTCGACGGCGCGGTGCCGATAGTCGGTGCCGTCGATGCGGAGGGTCGTGAAGCTCGCGGCCATCGCATGGATCTCGCGGAGGAAATCCTGTGCGGCGAAGCGTCCTTCGCCGAGGGCGTTGGGCGGAGTGTTCGACGTGGCGGCGAGGCGTGTCCCCGAGGCCACGAGCTCGCCCAGGAGCCTCGTCATGACCATCGTGTCACCCGGATCATCGAGCTCGAACTCGTCGATGCAGAGCAGATCGGAGCCGCGGAACAGCTCGACGGTCTTCTGGTATCCGAGAGCGCCGACGAGCGCGGTGTACTCGATGAACGACCCGAAGTACTTCCTGCGCACGGGCATCGCATGGAAGACGGACGCGAGCAGGTGGGTCTTGCCGACGCCGAATCCGCCATCGAGATAGACGCCCGGCTTCGTCTCGGGGAGCTTCTTCGCCCTGCGGAAGAACCCGCCTCTCGCCTCGGGTGGGCGCAGACCCGAGAACGCCATGAGCGTGTCCTTCGCCTCCTGCTGCGACGGGTAGGCGGGATCGGCTCGGTACGACTCGAACGTCGCCTCCGCGAACTGCGGCGGAGGCACGAGAGCCGCCACCATCTCCGGGCCGCTCAGCTGAGGCGTCCGCTCCGCGAGGTGGACGATCCCGGTGGTCGTGGTGGTCATGCTGATCCTCGTAACAGTCTGACGGAACGGGTGCGCTCCCCCGCCAGGGAATCTAGGGTCGAAACGGCGGTTCAACACTAAGCCGTCCGCACGACGTCCCCGACCCGAGGAGCCTTCCGTGACTGTCGAGTTCGACACATCATCGTCCAAGTTCGCCGACTACGCCGATCCCGGCCGACTCGTCAGCGGCGACTGGCTGGAAGCGCGACTGGGTGAACCCGGGCTCGTCGTCGTGGAATCCGACGAGGACGTCCTTCTCTACGAGACGGGGCACATTCCCGGTGCCGTCAAGGTCGACTGGCACACCGAGCTCAACGACCCCGTCGTGCGCGACTACGTCGACGGTGAGGGGTTCGCCGCCCTGATGTCGCGCAAAGGCATTTCGCGCGACGACACGATCGTCATCTACGGCGACAAGAACAACTGGTGGGCCGCCTATGCGCTCTGGGTCTTCTCGCTCTTCGGACATGAGGATGTCCGGCTCCTCGACGGCGGCCGTGATGCCTGGATCGCCGATGGGCGACCGCTGACGACAGACGCGTCCCCCCGCGCGAACACCGACTATCCCGTCGTGGAGCGCGATGACAGCATCCTTCGTGCGTACAAAGAAGACGTGCTCGCCCACCTCGGCAGCCCGCTCATCGACGTCCGCTCCCCCGAGGAGTACAACGGCTCGCGCACGACGGCACCGGCCTATCCCGAAGAGGGGGCACTGCGTGCCGGTCACATCCCCTCGGCCCAGAGCGTGCCGTGGGGTCGTGCCGTCGCGGAGGACGGCGGGTTCAAGTCGCGTGCCGAGCTCGATGCGATCTACCGTGACGAGAAGGGGCTGAAGGACGGCGACGAGGTGATCGCCTATTGCCGCATCGGCGAGCGGTCGAGCCATACCTGGTTCGTCCTGAAGCACCTCCTCGGCTTCGAGAACGTACGCAACTACGACGGCTCGTGGACCGAGTGGGGCAGCGCCGTGCGCGTTCCGATCGTCACCGGCGACGAGCCGGGCGAGGTGCCTTCGCCCTGACGCCGACGCCTCGTGGGACAATCGGAACGATGACAGACACCGTCCTTCCCGACCGGCTCGCCGAGACGCGCGAGGAGTTCCTCGAGCTCGCCGAGCCCGACCGTCTGCAGCTGCTGCTGGAGTACTCTCGCGAGCTGCCGGCTGTTCCCGACGAGTACGAGGGGCGTCCCGAACTCCGCGAGCGGGTCGTGGAATGCCAGTCGCCGGTCTTCATCATCGTCGACGTGGATCCTCACGATCAGGTCGTCATGTACGCGACGGCCCCGGCCGAGGCTCCGACGACGAGGGGGTTCGCGAGCATCCTGGCACAGGGCATCACGGGGCTGTCCGCCGACGATGTGCTTGCGATACCCGACGACTACCCGCAGAGCATCGGATTGACGCGCGCCGTGTCGCCCCTGCGCATCGCGGGGATGACCGGCATGCTCCTGCGGGTCAAGCGTCTCGTGCGCGAGAAGCGACCCGCCTAGCTCTCCGCGACCGCCTCGTTCGAGAGGCCGTGCGCTGCGAGCCAGGACCGGATGCTGGTGCTCCAGCGTTCCTGGTCGTAGTTCCACAGCTTCGTGTGTCGCGCGACCTCGAAGACCTCCAGATCGACCAGATCGGGGCGCGCGACGACGAGATCGTGGGATGCGTCGGATGGCACGTAGCCGTCGTCGTCGGAGTGGAGGATCAGGATGGGATGCCGCAGTTCCTCCGCGCGTGCCACGACATCGAGGCGGTCAAACGGGATCCCTCCTCCTGCGGCGACCCAGTCATGGCGGAGGGCCTCCATCGCGAGTCCCGTCACCGCGGTGGGGACGTGCATGAGCTTCGCCTGGTATTCGAGGACGAGTCGCCAGTCCACGACGGGAGACTCCAGGACGAGGCCGGCGATGAGGTCGCGGTGGGCGGAGTTGAGGGACACCTGCAATGCGATCGCGCCGCCCATGGACCATCCCATGAGGATGACGCGGCGTGCGCCCCGGCGGCGGGCGAAGGCGACAGCGGCGTCGACGTCGCGCCACTCGGTTGCGCCCAGCGCGTACGTGCCCGTGCGGCTCCTCGGCGCCTCGCCGTCATTGCGGTACGACACCACGAGCGACGTGACGCCGAGTGCGTGGAAGACGGGGACCGCCCGCAGGCACTCCGAGCGTGTCGTGCCACGCCCGTGGACCTGGATGACCCATGTCGTGCTGTCACCCGCGGGAAAGAGCCACGCGGGACAGGGGCCTACGGCCGATCCGATGAGTTCGGGCGTGTACGGCAGGTGCAGCTCATCGGGGCGCTCGTAGTACCAGCCGCTGAAGGCGGCGTCGGCGCCCAGCTTCGAGTTCGGGGCGACATGGGTGAGGAGCTTGCGCTTGACGGTCGCCGCGTCTTCCGAGAGCACGGAGCCGAGCTTGACGTAGCCCGACGTGCCGGTCGTGAAGAGTCCGTACCGACCCGGCAGTTCGGTGTCGGGCGTCCGAGTGAGGGTGATCGTCTGGGCAGCAGTGTCGAGCGCGACGATCTGCGTGTCGGGAAGGCGGGAGGCCGGGGTCACGACCTTGCGCGCCATCCGAGCAGAGGCGAAGGCGAGCAGCGCCAGCGCTCCGCCGAGGGCGGCGGAGACGAGGGAGATCGCCACCCGGAGGCCTGCGATCAGGTCAGAAGATGCGGCCGTCTTCGCGGCGCGCCTGGGAGCGTCCATCGAGCGCTCACTCTAGTCTGTCCGCGTGGCAGACCAGCGTCCCCCCGCGTCTCCGCCTGCGTTCGAGTCGGCGGCCGAACAGGTTCGCGCGACCCTGTTTCGCGACGATCTGACCGTACGAGAGATCCCGGCACCCGCGGGCCTCGCCTCGGATGCGATCGCGCTCGCAGGCGATGTCCGGCCGGAGTCGGAGGGCGGCGAGTCGGCGTACGGCACGGGCCGCTTCATCCTGCTCCACGACCCGGATGAGCCGAGCCCGTGGAACGGACCGTGGCGGATCGTCTGCTTCGCACAAGCGCCGCTCGAGCCTGACATCGGGACGGATCCGCTTCTCGCCGATGTCGCATGGGCGTGGCTGACAGATGCCCTCGCCTCGCGGGGGGCGGTTTTCCACTCCGAGTCGGGTACGGCCACCAAGACGCTCTCGAAGGGCTTCGGATCGCTGGCCGACGAAGGCGACGGCGCACAGATCGAGTTGCGGGCCTCCTGGTCGCCCGAAGGTCCCCTCACACCTCACGTCGAGGCCTGGGCCGAACTCGTCTGCATGCTGGCGGGACTCCCGCCTGGTTCTGAAGGGATCGCGATGCTCGCTGCGCGCAGGTCGGCACGTGGCTGACTACACCGTGATCGAGGATGCCGCGGGTGTGGCCACTGCCGCGGAGGCGCTCGCCGCAGGTCACGGACCCGTCGCGGTCGATGTCGAGCGAGCCTCGGGCTTCCGCTACTCGCAACGCGCATATCTCGTGCAGGTCTTCCGTCGCGGTGCGGGCGTCTTCCTGTTCGATCCCCCACCGATCGGCGACTTCGCACCCCTCCGCGAGGCGATCGGCGACGAAGAGTGGGTGCTTCACGCCGCGAGCCAGGACCTGCCATCGCTGCGGGACATCCAGCTCGTGCCGAGGACGCTCTTCGACACGGAGCTCGCTGCCCGGCTCCTGGGACACGAGCGCGTAGGACTCGGTGCCGTCGTCGAGGACACGCTCGGGATCACGCTCGCGAAGGCTCACTCGGCAGCGGACTGGTCGACGCGGCCCCTCCCGCAGTCGTGGCTCGAGTACGCCGCGCTCGACGTCGTCCACCTCGTCGATGTCCGCGACGCGCTCGCCGCCGAACTGCTCGAGCAGGGCAAGACGGCGTTCGCAGAGGAGGAGTTCCTCGCGACTCTCGAGCGCGAGCCGAAGCCGCCGCGCGACGAGCCGTGGCGACGTCTGAGCGGACTGCACACCGTGCGCGGGCGGAAGAACCTCGCGGTCGCGAGAGCGCTGTGGACCGCGCGTGAGGACTACGCGCGGGAGCAGGACATCTCGCCGGGACGGCTCGTGCCCGATCGCTCGCTCGTCGCCGCGGTCCACGCCAATCCGGCGAGCAAACACGAGTTGGCCGCGGTGAAGGACTTCACGGGTCGAGCGAGTCGGGCGCAGCTCGACAGATGGTGGGCCGCGATCGTCGAGGGTCGCGCCGCGACCGACCTGCCTCTGGAGCGTGTGTCTTCGGGTGATTCGATTCCACCGGCTCGCGCGTGGAGCGATCGGAATCCGGCCGCCGACGCGCGACTCAAGGTGGCGAGGCCACGTGTCGAAGCGCGTGCAGAGGAGCTGCGCATGCCGACGGAGAATCTGCTGACGCCGGAGCTCCTGCGCCGCGTGGCATGGGCGCCTCCCTCGCCGGCAACGGCGGAGAGCATCGGATCGGCCCTCGCCGCGCTCGGTGCGCGTCCGTGGCAGATTGCCCAGACTGCACAGTTGATCAGCCAAGCCTTTGTGGATTCCGTGCAAGAGCCCGCGAGCGCCGCCGAGGGCGCTTCGTAGGAATCCCCCACCCGGTTCTTCCGCCTCCCCGAGGCTTCCTAGGCTTGCGATAACCCAATTATCTGGAGGCAGAGTGGCCGAGATCTCGGACGTCTTCTTCGTCGATGGAGTGCGCACACCTTTCGGGCGCGCCGGCGAAAAGGGACAGTACTGGAACACGCGATCGGATGACCTCGCCGTCAAGGCGACGATCGGACTCATGGAGCGCAATCCCGGGCTTCCGAAGGAGCGCGTCGACGACGTGGCGATCGCCGCGACGTCGCAGACGGGCGATCAGGGTCTCACCCTCGGCCGTTCGGTGGCGATCCTCGCAGGTCTGCCGCAGACGGTGCCGGGGTTCGCGATCGATCGCATGTGCGCGGGCGCCATGACGAGTGTCACCACCATGGCGGGCTCGATCGGCGTCGGCATGTACGACGTCGCCCTCGCCGGCGGCGTCGAGCACATGGGGCACCACCCGATCGGTTCCAACGCCGACCCCAACCCGCGCTTCGTCGCCGAGCGGATGGTCGACCCGGGCGCGCTCAACATGGGTGTGACGGCGGAGCGGATCTTCGACCGCTTCCCGCACCTCACCAAGGAGCGCAGCGATCGTTATGGAATGCTGAGCCAGCAGAAGGCGCAGGCCGCCTACGAGGCCGGAAAGTTCCAGCCCGACCTCGTGCCCGTGGCGATCAAGGACGCAGACGGCGCGTGGGGCCTCGCGACCGAGGACGAGGGGCGCCGCCCCCAGACGACGATGGACGACCTCGCGTCGCTCAAGACGCCGTTCCGTCCGCACGGGCGCGTGACGGCCGGAACGTCCTCGCCCCTCACTGATGGCGCCACGATGTCGCTCCTCGCGGGCGGAAGCGCCGTCAAGGAGCTGGGACTTGCTCCCAAGATGAAGCTCGTCTCGTTCGCGTTCGCGGGCGTGCAGCCCGAGATCATGGGCATCGGTCCGATCCCCTCGACCGAGAAGGCGCTCAAGAAGGCCGGACTCACGATCGATGACATCGGCCTGTTCGAGTTGAACGAGGCGTTTGCGATCCAGGTCATCTCGCTGCTCGATCACTTCGGCATCGCCGACGATGACCCGCGGGTCAACCAGTGGGGCGGTGCGATCGCGCTCGGTCACCCCCTCGCGGCATCCGGCGTCCGCCTCATGATCCAGCTCGCGGCGCAGTTCGCCGAGCGCCCCGACGTGCGCTACGGCCTCACGGCCATGTGCGTCGGTCTCGGCCAGGGCGGCTCCGTCATCTGGGAGAACCCGCATTTCGACGGCAAGAAGCGCAAGTAGGGCAAGGTCATGACGAACTACGACGACATCGATTTCTCGCCGATCCAGGCCCTCGCCGACGGCGAGGTCGTGACGCACTCTCCCGTGCGCGACATCACCCTCCCGTCCGGAAAGGTGCTGGCCCTCGTCACCCTCGACAACGGCCGCGACCACAATCGTCCGAACACGCTCGGGCCGGCGACCCTCACGGAGCTCGGCGAGACGCTCGACGCCCTCGCCGCTCGTGCCGCGCGGGGAGAGATTCAGGCGGTCGGCATCACCGGAAAGCAGTACATCCTGGCCGCGGGCGCCGACCTGTCGGACATCTCCCGTGTCGGATCGAAGGACAACGCGCGACTCATCGCGCAGCTCGGGCACAAGGTGCTCGGCAAGCTCAGCGAGCTCGGCGTGCCGTCCTTCGCCTTCGTCAACGGACTCGCGCTGGGTGGCGGTCTCGAGATCGCCCTCAACTCCACGTACCGCACGGTGGACGCGTCGGCGGCGGCGATCGCGCTTCCCGAGGTGTTCCTCGGCATCATCCCGGGGTGGGGCGGGGCGTACCTGCTGCCGAATCTCATCGGGATCGAGAACGCCCTCGAAGTCGTGATCTCGAACCCGCTCAAGCAGAACCGCATGCTCAAGCCTGCGCAGGCCCTCGACTACGGGATCGTCGACGCCATCTTCCCCGCCGCGAACTTCCTGGAGGACTCGCTGCGCTGGGCCGACGGTGTTCTCGGCGGCGTCAAGGTCGAGCGCAAGAACGAGCCCGGCAAGATCGAGCGCGCCGTGAAGTGGCCCGTCGCGATCAAGATGGCGCGCGGGATGCTCGAGTCCAAGATCGGCACCGTCCCTCGCTCCCCTTATGTCGCGCTCGAGCTGCTCGAGAAGGCGAAGAGCGGCACGAAGGCGGAGGGCTTCGCGCGCGAGGACGAGGCGCTGGCCGATCTGGTGACGGGCGATCAGTTCGCGGCATCCATGTACGCCTTCGATCTCGTCCAGAAGCGGGCGAAGCGCCCCGTGGGGGCTCCCGATAAGGAGCTCGCCAAGAAGGTCACGAAGGTCGGGATCATCGGCGCCGGCCTCATGGCGAGCCAGTTCGCGCTGCTGTTCGTCCGCAAGCTGCAGGTGCCCGTGCTCATCACGGACCTCGACCAGGCCCGCGTCGACAAGGGCGTCGCCTACATCCATGAGGAGATCGGCAAGCTCGAAGCGAAGGGACGCCTCGACGCCGACGCGGCCAACCGCCTTCGCTCGCTCGTGACGGGGACGACCGACAAGAGCCTGTATGCGGACTGCGACTTCGTCATCGAGGCGGTCTTCGAGGAAGTCGGCGTCAAGCAAGCGGTCTTCGGTGAGATCGAGGCGATCGTCGCGGACGACGCGATCCTCGCGACCAACACGTCGTCGCTCTCCGTCGAAGAGATCGGGTCGAAGCTGCAGCATCCCGAGCGACTGGTCGGCTTCCACTTCTTCAACCCGGTCGCCGTCATGCCGCTCATCGAGATCGTCAAGACTCCTCACACTGCGGATGCGGCCCTGTCGACGGCGTTCGTCGTGGCGAAGGGCCTCGGCAAGAACGCCGTGCTCACGGCGGACGCCCCGGGCTTCGTCGTCAACCGCCTCCTCGCCAAGGTGATGGGAGAGGCGGCGCGAGCGGTATACGAAGGCACGCCCGTTGAAGACGTCGAGAAGGCGTTCGCGCCGCTCGGCCTGCCGATGGGTCCGTTCCAGCTCATCGACCTCGTCGGCTGGAAGGTCGCCGCGCATGTCCAGGACACGATGGTGCGCGCCTTTCCGGATCGGTTCTACGCGAACGAGAACTTCCACGCTCTCGCCGAGCTCTCCGACGTCGTCGAGAAGGACAAGGGCGGCCGGGTCACCGGCTTCACCAAATCGGCGGAGAAGGTGCTCAAGGGACATGTCGGAAAGGACCCCGCGTCGGCCGACACGATCCTCCGCCGTGTCCAGGACGGGCTCGCCCAGGAGATCAAGATCATGCTGGACGAGGATGTCGTGCCCGAAGTGGAAGACATCGACCTGTGTCTCATCCTCGGGGCCGGCTGGCCCTTCATCGACGGCGGGGCATCCCCCTACCTCGATCGCGAGGGCGCATCGGAGCGCGTCTTCGGGGCGACGTTCCACTCCCCCATGATCAGGGGCATCGCCTCGTAGTCCCCCGACTGACGCTCGTCACCTCGTCGAGGAAGCGGCCCCGCACGATGCGGGGCCGCTTCTCTGTTCAC